>JAESGD010000015.1_pt1 | contig 718742 bp, 682 predicted proteins | sample 9269581 | NCBI WGS metagenome assembly JAESGD01 (sample SAMN14515903, study PRJNA621661) | algae metagenome | isolation source: Cyanomargarita calcarea GSE-NOS-MK-12-04C and co-occurring heterotrophs from... | place: USA: Grand Staircase Escalante National Monument, Utah | collected 2007-12-30 | reverse complement strand
CAGCTGGGACGACGCCCAGGTCCTGCCTGGACCGGCGGCCGCATCGGGCAAGTTCGATCACGACGCGGCGCAAGTCCTGCCCGGCGTGGTCGACGACAGCTTCCTGCTGTCGGGCGATGTGGTCTCGGTCGGAAAGGCGGACTTCGACTTCGGTCCGCTGGTCCTGCCCGGCGTTCGCGACGGTGGCTTTGACCTGGCTGAGAGCGCGAGCAGCCATGGATCCAGCCGCGTGTTCGAGCCAATATTCAGCGATCCGTCGGACCTGCTATTCGGTCACCTGGACCGTAATGACGTAGTCTTGCGTGATCTGAACGACTGGCTCTGACTATAGAGATGGCCCCCGGACACGCTCCGGGGGCCATATAACTCAATCAGGGCTCACGGACAGTGGCGACCTCAGCCGTCCAGATCCAGCGAATAGCCGGCCGAGCGGACGGTGCGGATGGGATTGACGGTTTCCTCGACGCTGAGGGCCTTGCGCAGGCGGCCGACGTGGACGTCCACGGTGCGGGCCTCGACATAGACGTCACTGCCCCAGACGGCGTCCAGCAGTTGCTCGCGGCTGAAGACCCGGCCGGGGTGCTGCATGAAGTGGTCCAGCAGGCGGAACTCGGTCGGGCCCAGGTGGACTTCCTTGCCGTTGCGGCGGACACGGTGGGCGACGCGGTCGATGATGATGTCGCCGTGATTGATCCGGTCGTCGGCCAGGCCCGGCCGGATACGCCGCAGGACCGCGCGGATGCGGGCGATCAGCTCGGTCATCGAAAACGGCTTGGTCAGATAGTCGTCGGCTCCGGTGTCCAGGCCGCGCACGCGGTCGGTCTCCTCGCCCCGGGCGGTCAGCATGATGATGGGCAGGTTGCGCGTCTCGGGCCGGCCGCGAATGCGACGGCAGACCTCGATGCCCGAGACCTTGGGCAGCATCCAGTCCAGCAGGACCAGGTCCGGAAGGCGTTCGTCGATCTGAACCAGCCCCTCTTCTCCGTCACCAGCGATGACGACGCGATACCCTTCCTTTTCCAGATTGTACTGGAGGAGCGTGGCCAACGCGTCCTCGTCTTCCATCACCAGAACATAGGGCTGCACGGCGGGCTCTCCGGTCGGGGGGCGTCAATCAGGCGGCGGGTGCCGAAAGTGGCTTGTCGGCGTCGGGACCGGGCATCCAGCGGGGGCGTTCGCCGATCATCTCGTCGCCAGTGATCTCGTAGTGGATGGTCTCTGCGATGTTGGTCGCGTGGTCGCCGATCCGTTCCAGGTTCTTGGCCATGAACAGAAGATGGGTGCAGGCCGTGATCGTGCGCGGGTCGCCCATCATATAGGTCAGCAGTTCGCGGAACATGGCGTTGTAGTGCTCGTCCACCTCGTCGTCCGAGGTCCAGACGGCCACGGCCCGGTCCAACTCCGACGCCGTATAGGCATCCAGAACGTCGCGCAGCCGGGTCGACACCAGCCAGCCCATCCGCTCGATCGAGCGGGTCAGCGGCTGCATCGGATCGCTCTCGGCGAGGATCAGCGCACGTTTGGCGATGTTCTTGGCCAGGTCGCCGGTCCGCTCCAGATCGACCGCCAGCTTCATCGCCGACAGGGTCTTGCGCAGGTCGGTGGCGACCGGCTGGCGCAGGGCGATCAATCGGATCGCCTTCTTCTCGATATCGCGATGCATGGCGTCCAGCCTGACGTCACGATCCACCACCGCGCGAGCCAGGGCGACGTCGCGGCGTCCGACGGACTCCACGGCATCGGCGACCTGGGCCTCGGCAAGGCCACCCATCCGGGCGACCTCGGCCGTCAGCTGGTTCAGTTCGTCGCCATAAGCCTTGACGGTATGGGTGTTCATTCAGCCAGCCCTATCCGAATCGACCGGTGATGTAGTCAAGGGTGCGCCGATCCTTGGGATTCGTGAAGATTTCCTCGGTTCCACCCGTCTCGACCAGTCGACCCATGTGGAAGAAGGCGGTGCGCTGGCTGACCCGCGCAGCTTGGGCCATGGAGTGGGTCACGATCACGATGCAGTAGCGTTCGCGCAGTTCGTCTATCAGTTCCTCGATCTTGGCCGTGGCAATGGGGTCGAGCGCCGAGCAGGGCTCGTCCATCAGGATGACCTCGGGATTGACGGCGATCGCGCGCGCGATGACCAGACGCTGCTGCTGGCCACCCGACAGGCCGGTGCCGGCCGAATGCAGCCGGTCGGCGACCTCGTCCCACAGGCCGGCGCGGCGAAGGGACGCCTCGACCACCTGGTCCATCTCGGCCTTGGTCGTTGTCAGCCCGTGAATCTTCGGACCATAGGCGACGTTTTCGTAGATCGACTTGGGAAACGGATTCGGCTTCTGGAACACCATGCCGACGCGGGCGCGCAGAAGGACGGGATCGATGCTGCGGGCGTTGATGTCCTCTCCGTCCATCTCGATCCGGCCGGTCACCCTGGCCCCTTCGATGGTATCGTTCATGCGGTTCATCGTCCGAAGGAAGGTCGACTTGCCGCAACCCGACGGACCGATCAGGGCTGTGACCGACTTGTCAGGGATGTCCAGAGCGACATCGTAAAGAGCCTGCTTGCCACCGTAGAACACTGACACGTCACGGGCTGCGATCTTGGTCGGGCCCACAGGTCCCCCGGCACCGGCCGCGGCCTGCGGCGTGCGCGACAGGGTCGGCTCGTTGGGGGTCACGACAACTTCGTCACGTGTTTCGACGGGCGGCGTGCCGGAGCCTTCGCCCTGGCCATCCGGAGCACGGAAGATACGGAACTTCATTGTCTTACCACCGGCGTTCAAAGCGCCGACGCAGCACGATGGCGGCGGCGTTCATGACGATCATGAAGGCGAGGAGGACCAGGATGGCCGCCGCCGTGCGTTCGTGGAACGCGCGCTCGGAAGCATTTTCCCAGATGTAGATCAGCGACGGCAGGGCCCCGGTCGGCTGGTCGAAGCCGGTCGGTACACCCGGCACGAAACTGACCATCCCGATCAGCAGCAGGGGCGCGGTCTCGCCCAGGGCATGGGCCATGGAGATGATGGCACCGGTCATGACGCCGGGCATGGCCAGCGGCAGAACATGCTGGAATACGGTCTGGGTCTTCGACGCCCCCATGGCTAGGGCCGCCTCACGGATCGAAGGGGGCACAGCCTTCAGCGACGAGCGGGTCGCGATGATGATCGTGGGCAAGGCCATCAGGGCCAGCACCAGCCCCCCGACCAGAGGCGAGGATCGCGGCAGGTGCATCCAGTTGATAAACAGGGCCAGACCCAGCAGGCCGTAAACGATCGACGGTACGGCGGCCAAGTTGTTGATGTTGACCTCGATCAGGGCACTGATCCGGTTGCGCGGCGAGAACTCTTCCAGATAGACGGCCGCCGCCACGCCGATGGGGATCGCAAGGAGGGCGGTCACGGCCAGCATCAGGGCCGAACCGACCAGGGCCCCCAGCACGCCAGCCAGTTCCGGCTCGGTCGAGTCGCCCTTGGTGAAGAGCGCCCCATTGAAGTGGGCGCGAACCAAGCCATCGGCCTTCAGCCGATCCAGCCAATCGATCTGCTCGTCGCTGAGACGGCGCTGATCGGCGGGAGTGTCACGCGAAATCTTGCCCTTGAAATACAGGTCCGCATCGTCCGAGAGGGGAGCCGTAATCGGGACAGTCTTTCCGATCAGCGACGGGTCGGCCTTGATCCTGTCGGCGGCCTGAAACTTCAGCTCCGAAGAGAACAAGCCCCGCATCTCGGTCGCCTTGGACCCCTGCGCGTCGTCCGCGATACCGAAACGAGCCAGCTGCTGCTCGGCGACCATAAGATTGAAGTTGGTGCCGGCCGGATAGGCCCGTTCGACGCGCTCGGGGTCCATATAGACAGGAACGGTGGTCGAATGGGTGTAGAAGGCCGTGTGGCCCTGCTCAACGATCCGGCCCAGCAGAAGCAGCAGGAAGGCCACGGCCACGCCGACGGCCAGAATGCCGTATAACTTGAAACGCCGTTCCTTGGCATAGCGTCGGTTCAGGCCGGCCTGAAGCCGTTCCGCGCGCTTTGCCACCATGTCGGGAGCCGCATCAGTCATATTGCTGCCGATAGGTCTGGACGATCTTCTGGGCCACGATGTTCAGCATCAGGGTCACCACGAACAGGGTCAGGCCCAAGCCGAAAGCGGCAAGGGTCTTGGGACTGTCGAACTCCTGGTCCCCGGTCAGCAGGGTCACGATCTGGACGGTGACCGTGGTGACGGTGTCCAGCGGGTTCAGGGTCAAGCGCGCGGCCAGACCAGCCGCCATGGTCACGATCATGGTTTCGCCGATCGCCCGCGACATGGCCAGCAGCATGGCCCCGGCGACACCCGGCAGGGCGGCGGGCAGCAGCACACGCTTGACCGTCTCGGACTTGGTCGCGCCCATGGCATAGGAACCGTCACGCAGCGATTGCGGCACCGCATTGATGATATCGTCGGACAGGGAGGACACGAACGGGATCAACATGATGCCCATGACCGCCCCGGCGACCAGGGCCATCTGGTTCTGCACCAGCATCAGATACTGGCCGATACCGTCCAGGGGGCCGCCAACCAGCATCGCCCCCAGGCCATTGAACATCTCGCGGAAGGCCGGGCCCACGGTCAGGGCGGCGAAGAAGCCATAGACGACTGTCGGCACGCCAGCCAGGATTTCCAGCACCGGCTTGACCACGGCGCGCGAGGCGCGACCGGCATACTCCGACAGATAGATAGCCGCGAACAGGCCGATCGGTGCAGCCACAGCCATCGCGATCAGCATGATGAGAAATGTGCCCGCGAAAAGCGGCAGGGCTCCAAATGCACCGGACGAACCGACCTGATCCGCCCGGATCGCGATCTGGGGGCTCCACTGAGTGCCAAACAGGAACTCCTGGATCGGCACAGCGGCAAAAAAGCGGGTGGCGTCGAACAGGAGGGAGGCAATGATGCCGACCGTCGTCAGGATGGCCAGGGCCGAGCAGGTGAACAGAATCCCGACCACCCAGCCCTCGACCCGGTTGCGGGCACGCAGGTCGGGCCGGATCTGGCTGAACACGAACAAGCCGCCAAGGGCCGCGGCCAGGAGGGCGGCGACGACACCGGCGAAATCCACGGTCTGACCGATGCGAGCAGCGCGAATACCCTCAACAGGCAGCAGTTCGGCAAACGGCTGCTCCCAGGCTTGTTGGGTGCGCTGACCAGCGCCCAAACGGCGGGCATCGGCAAAGAACGCCTCCTCGCGGATCGGCTCCAGGGCAGTGACCTCTGCTGGCGCACCGGCGGCCAACAGGCGGTGCTCGATGCTGCCGGCAAACATCGCCACCAGAAGCAGCACCACGAGCGCGGGGAACGCGACCCAGATCAGAGCATAAAGACCATGCTGGTCAGGCCGCGAATGCGCCTTTGCCGTGCGCGACCGGCGCGCAGCAAGGGTCCGGCCGCCGAAGAAGGCGATCACGGCTAGAACGATCACGATCGGCAGGAAAATCCAGCTCATCGGGCCCCGGAAAAACAGAATCGGAACGCGCCGGCTGTCCCGGTCTGATCCGCGGCGGAACCTGCCCTTTATTGGTTGGCGGATTACGACGGGCCCGTGACAGTTCTGTTACGCCGTCAGTCCCTGGGTCGGCGCGGCCCTTAGATCCGCTCCGGTGCCACGGGAAAATACGCGGTGAAGGCCGCCCCCTGCCCTGGCAGGCTTTCAACAGACAGGCCGCCGCGGTGGCGATTGACGATGTGTTTCACGATGGCGAGGCCTAGGCCGGTGCCAGACCGCTCTCCACTCTTCTGGCCTTCGACCCGATAGAATCGTTCGGTCAGCCGCGGCAGGTGCTCGCGCGCCATCCCGGGTCCGTGGTCCCGCACGGTGACGGCGACATAGCGAGCGCCGGTCTGGCGGTCCGGTGTCAGCAGGGGCAATCGGTTGGCCCCATCCATCCAGGAGGCCATAGCGGTCTCCAGCGACACATCGCGGCGCACTGTGACTTCGACCAGCTGGCCAGCGGACGAGTATTTTATCCCGTTGTCGATCAGGTTCTGGACCACCTGAACAATCTCGTCGCGGTCGCCGGTGATAGGGGCTGGCGCACTACCGTCCTCGATCGCGATCACCACGCCGCGCTCCTGGGACAAGACACTCAGAGCATCAACGACGTCGCCGGCCGCGCGGGCCAGGTCCACACGGCCAGCCGGGGGAATATGCTCGTTCAGCTCGATACGACTGAGAGACAGAAGATCCCCGACCAGACGGGTCATCCGGTCAGCCTGGGCCGCCATGATGTCCAGGAACCGGTCGCGTGCCTTGGGGTCGTCGCGGGCATGGCCTTTCAGCGTCTCTATGAAGCCCGACAAGGAGGCCAGCGGCGTCCGCAGCTCGTGGCTGGCATTGGCCAGAAAGTCGACACGCATCAGCTCCATCCGCCGCACGTCCGTCTCGTCGCGCAGGACCAGCAGTGCCAGCGACGAACCGGCCGCCGCCGGCAACGGCCGTGTCAGAGCCCGCCAGTGGCGCGACTGAACACCAGCAGCGGCGTAGTCGGTCGCGCACGAGAGGCCACCGAACAGGGTCTCGTCGATCGCTTCCAGCACGGCCGGATCGCGCATGACCGAGACCAGCAGGGCCCCTTCACGCTGTATCCGCAGCAGTTCGCGCGCAGCCCTATTGGCCAGGACCACGCGGCGCCCGGCGATGTCATCCGCCTCTCCGCCGCTGATGACCAGAACCGGGTCGTCGATCGCCTCGAACACCGCCTCCAGCAGGCCGTCAGCTCGCCGCTCGGCATCTGGTCGATCCAAGACGATATCCCCCCCCACCGACACCGCGGTCGGGGCGGTGCGGTTGACCAGCCAGGTGGTGAAGCCCACCAGCGCCGCCCCCATCAGCAGCTCGCGAGCGTGGGCCGGATCGTTGATCGCCAGGGCGACCAGGATCAGGATGGCGATCCCGCCGCTGGCCCCGGCCGTCCACAGCCGCGAGGACGACGTGGGGGCGACGGGCGAAGGCGACTGGACGTCTGTCATCGATTTCCTGGAACACGGCGGTTTCGCTGTCCGCGTTCGGACAGGCGATTCGGGTCATTTCACAGGTTCGCACGGAAATTGTGACAGGCGATGGATGTGCCCCACTAGCCCAGCCCACGGTTTATTCACCTGTTTGGTCGATGCTGATCCTCAAAGTTCGGGGAGCGCACAGAAGGTGCAGACCATACTCTATTGCCTGACGATGCAGCACGACTGGCGGCTGGTGCTGCTGGCGGGCCTCGTTTGCCTTGGTGGTCTGGCGACATCGCTGAACCTTTTGATCCGCGCCGCGCGCAAGCGGGATCGCCAGGCAGCCGCCGTACACGGCGCGGGCGCAGCCGCAACAGCAGCCCTGGCCATCTGGGCCACCCATTTCATGGCCATGACCGGATATGATGCGGGACCGGCCGTGACGTATGATTTCTGGCTGACCCTGGCTTCGCTGTTGATGATCATGACGGCGGTCGGCCTGTCAGTTGCGCTGATCTTGTGTGTGCGAGCCCTGGCTGGGCGTCTGCTGGCGGGCGCCGTCGGCTTTTGCGGTGTAGCGGCCATGCATTTCACCGGCATGGCGGGATTGAACCTGGGCAGCCAGATCATTTGGGACCCCGGCCTCGTGGCCGTGGCTCTGGGCACGGGACTGTCGCTGGCCGTTTCAGCGGCCCTGCTTCTGCATCGCGGCGGCCGCAAGGCCGGCAGTGCCGCCATCGGACTGGTGACCCTCAGCATCTGCTCGCTGCATTTCGTGGCCATGAGCGCGATTTCCCTGGCCCCCGCCACCACGACCGTCCAGCAGCCCGACGCCCTGTCGCAGACGGCCCTGATGGTCAGTGTGGCCGGGGCGGTCGCCTTCTTGATCCTAGCCGCAGCGATTGCCGGACTGATGACCTATTGGTCCCGATCAAGCGCCCTGAGCCAAATTCGCGAAGCGATCGAGGCCATGCCAGACGGCCTCGGCTTCTATGATTCCGACGACCGGCTTGTGCTGTGGAACAGCCGTTATGCCGAGGTCAATCCGGAACTGGCGTCCAATCTGAAGGTCGGACTGACGTTCGACGACATCCTGAGGATCGGCGTCAAGAAAGACCTTTATACCGAGGCGCGAGGCCGTGCCAATGAATGGGTCGCTGAGCGGATGGCTGCACGCAGGCAGGCGTCCAACTCGCTGGAACAACGGATCGGCGACGATCGCTGGTTGAGAGTTCAAGACCGGCGCACGGCAGCGGGCGGTGTGGTGACGGTGGTCAACGACATCACCGACCTGAAACGCGATGCCTTGGCCCTGGCCGAGGCGCGTGATGCGGCGGAAGCGGCGAACAAGGCCAAGAGCCTGTTCCTGGCCAACATGAGCCACGAAATCCGCACCCCACTGAACGGCGTGATCGGGGTTGCACAGGCCCTGGCCGCCACAGACCTAAGTCCTGACCAGCGGCAGATGCTGGATCTGATCCAGTCCTCAGGCCACACGCTTCAGACCCTGTTGAGCGACATCCTGGACTTGGCGCGGGTGGAATCAGGGCGACTGGAACTGGCCCGCGAGACCTTCGACCTGGGCAAGGTCATCAGCGAGAGTGCCCAGCTTTATGCGGCCTCGGCCGAGGCCAAAGGACTACAGTTCTTTGTCGAGATCGCCCCGGAGGCCCAAGTCTGGGTCGAGGGGGATGCTGTTCGTCTGAGGCAGATCCTGACCAATCTGGTCTCCAATGCTGTCAAGTTCACAGAGACCGGCTTCATCAGCCTGACTGCCGGGAGCGGACCAGAGCGAGATGGCAGATCGACACTGCGATTCACGATCGAAGATACCGGCATAGGCTTCGACGCAGCCTGTCGTGAACGTCTGTTCGGCCGCTTCGAACAGGCGGACGGCGGCATCACGCGCAAGTTCGGGGGGTCCGGTCTCGGTCTGGCCATCTGTCGGCAGTTGGCCGAGATGATGGACGGAGAGCTGGATTGCGAAAGCGAGCCGGGCGGCGGCTCGGCCTTCATCCTGACCGTGCCGATGTCAGGGGCCGCAGCCCCCGTCGCAGAGGCAGGCAATGACGAAGGCCCCGGCCTAGGTGACGTGGTTCCGACGCTGAGGGTTCTGCTGGCTGACGATCATCCGACGAACCGCAAGGTCGTCGAACTGGTCCTGGCCCAGGCCCCGGTCGAACTGACGTCCGTCGAGAACGGGGCCGAGGCGGTCGCCGCCTATCGCCAGGGCGGCTTCGACCTGGTGCTGATGGACATGCAGATGCCGGTCATGGACGGGCTGACCGCAACACGCGAAATCCGCTCCCACGAGCAATCGCTGGGGCTGGAACGGACGCCGGTCGTCATGCTGACCGCCAACGCCATGCCCGAACATATTGCCTCTGGCATCGCCGCCGGTGCCGACCGCCATCTGGCTAAGCCGTTCAATGCCATCGACCTGCTGGAACTGGTGCGAATGGTCGGCGTGCGCGGATCGATGGCCCTGGCCGCGTGACGTAGCGCGGTTGATCGTTCACCTCTGTGGCGGAACCAGCCCCCAGGCCGTGTAGAACTGCTCCGTCGTGAACATCTGCGGATCGGTGAGATTCATCTCGCGATCCATATCGGCGGCGGCGGCGATATCGGCCCTCCCCTCGCTGACCCGGCCCAGCCGCATGGCGGCGATGCCCCTGCCGTATGCGGCCTGCGCCGTGCGCGGGGAGGCCTGAAGATGGCGGTCGAAATCGGCCCAGGCGTCCTGATTGCGGTTCTGCTTCAGCCGGAGGATGCCGCGAACGGAAAACACGGACGGATCGTCCGTGAGGCGCATCGCGGTGTCGCAGAGGCGTTCCGCCGTATCCAGATCGAAACCGCCCGCGCCGCGCGCCAAACAGCCGACGTAATAGCCCATGAGCAGGTCCGGCCACAGATTGGCGCAAATGTCAGCGTCATAGGCCGCGTTGACATAATCGCCGTTCCCGAAATGGGCCCCCATACGCCACTCGGCTGCCCTGGCCAGATTCTCGCCCTGCAACGTTCCAGACTCCAGAAGGGTCGAACATCGCGCGATGGCGGCGCGATCATCGACGGGTCCTTGGCAGGCCGCCGCGTCCTGGGACCACACCGGCCCGGCATGACCCAGCACCAGCAGGAATGACCCGGCCAGGGCCGCATGTGTCCAGGCAAGGCGGGGATGCCTGTCTCTCCGATGATGGAGGTCGGTCATGAAAATCCTCATGGAGATGGTGGCCGGATGCCCCAGTCGGCAAAGGTCTGGGCGACACCGGGCTCAATCTGAAGGGCAGCGACCAGATCGGCCTGCCCCTCGGACGTCCGGCCAAGGCGTAAGGAGGCGATGCCGCGTCCGTATAGCGGCTGGTCCGCCGCACCCTCTCGCAGCGCTTGGTCGAAATCGAACCAGGCCTCGGCATTCCGGCCCTGTTTGAGGCGAAGGAAACCACGGGCGGTATAGAGAGCCGGGTCTTTGGACAGAGCCAGGGCGGCCTCGCAGGCCCGATCCGCGACCTCCAGTTCCCGGCCTGCAAAGGCACGGGTCATGCACCGCATCACATGAGACAGGACGGTATCCGGCTGAAGGACGGCATAGCGATCGGCATCGGCGATGGCCCCCACATAGTCCTTGGCATCGATCCGGGCCGTCACGCGCCAGTCAAGGGCCTGGGCCAGCTGGCCGTCGTCGAGATTGCCTCCATCAATCAGCCGGGTGCAGGCGGCGACGCGATCCGGATTCAGATGATCGCGACAACCCTCGACCATGTCCGATGACTGGGCGCGGGCCGAAGTTGCGCCGAGCGCGGCCGAGGAGACCAGGAAGGCCAGGACAAGGTTTCGCACAGGCAGAGGCTCCGAATGGAATGCCGATCCTGCCAGAGCGCCGTTACGCCGCCTAGCCCCGCGGCTCCATCGCGCGCCATCCAATATCTGATCGCGAGAAGCCGCCCGGCCAGTCGATGCGACGCACGGCGGCATAGGCGCGTTCGCGGGCTTGGGCGATATCGTCGCCCTGGGCGCAGACGTTCAGAACCCGGCCGCCTGCCGCGATCAGCTGCCCGTCGGGACGGCGGCGCGTGCCCGCGTGAAACACCATCACGTCAGGACCGAAATCCTGGTCGGCACCGCGAATGATCGACCCCTCCAGCGGACTGTCGGGATAACCCTTGGCCGCCAGGACCACGCAGATCACGGTCTGGTCCTTGAAGGCGGGCGGAGCCAAGCGCGAGACGTCGCCGCGCGCGCAGGCCAGCAGCAGCGGCACGATGTCGCCCGCCATCCGCATCATCAGCACCTGGCATTCAGGGTCGCCGAACCGCGCGTTGAACTCGACGACCTTGGGGCCTTCGTCTGTGGCCATCAGTCCGGCATAGAGAACGCCGCGATAGGGCGCACCCTCGGCGGCCATGGCCCGGATCGTCGGCTGGACGATCTGTTCATCGGCGGCCTGAACCAGGTCAGGCGTAAAAACCGGCGCGGGTGAATAGGCCCCCATGCCGCCGGTGTTGGGCCCCACATCACCGTCGAAGGCCCGCTTGTGATCCTGGGCACCGCCGAACAGCACCGCGCGCTGCCCGTCGCATAGGGCGAACAGCGAGCCCTCCTCCCCGTCCATGAATTCTTCAATGACCAATCGCGCGCCGGCCGACCCGAAACGGCCGCCCAGCATCCGCTCGATCTCGGCCTCGGCATCGGCCTTGTCAGGACTGATTGCGACACCCTTGCCGGCTGCAAGCCCATCCGCCTTGATGACATAGGGCGGCTTGAAAACGCCCAGCGCCTCTCGCGCCTCGGCTACGGTGCGATAGACGCCATACCCGGCCGTGGGGATTTCGTGCCGCTCCAGAAAGGCCTTGGCGAACGCCTTGGAGGTTTCCAGCTGGGCGGCCTTGCGGGTCGGCCCGAAGCAGGGAATGCCGGTCGCTGCCAGCAGATCGGCCAGACCCTCGGCCAGGGCGCTTTCGGGCCCGACGACGACCAGATCGGCCTTCATCTCGCGCGCAAAGGCAGCCAAGGCTTGGGCATCGGTGACGGCGATGTCTTTGAGCTCTGCATGGCGCGCGATGCCGGGATTGCCGGGCGCGCAGACCAGCCGCCGAACCAGCGGCGACTGGGCGATTTTCCAGGCCAGGGCGTCCTCACGCCCCCCCGATCCGACAAGCAGGATGTTCATGGGCCGGTGATTGACCGCAGCGACCGGCCCGGTCAAGCGGGCGTTGGGTTAATGACCACCCAAACGCCCGCCATACCCGCTTATCGCGACGCTGTCGGCTGATAGACGGGCATGCCAGCCAGATCGGCGGCGGTCAGAGTGGTCGTCAGGTCCGGGTCGGCGTCGTTCAGGACGATGGACGACAGCTGTCCAATCGGCACCACGACCTCGCGGTCGCCCGGACCTTCCAACTCGATCACGATATGGGTGACGGTGCCCGAAGCATCCAGGATCAGGGTTTCGACATCTCCCAAGTCTGTGCGCTGGGGCGAGACCAAGTCTGCGTCCTCCAGCTGCTGGCGGGTCATGCCGAAGGCCAGGGCGACCTGCTGGGTGGCGGCATCGGCGCGGGTCTCGGTGACCGGGGCCAGGGGCTGGCCAGGGGCCGGGGCCTGGACCACATCATCCTCTCGATCGGAACAGGCGGCGGCACCCATGAGCAGAAGGGCGGCGGCGGTCAGGGGAAGGAAACGGGTCATGAGAACACTCCGGGACTGAGGCGAACGGCTGGTAAAGCCAGGGGATCAGAGAAGGGCGGAAATGACGAAAGCCCCGGCCGCCAGGACGCCGACGCCAACCAGCACCAGCCAGGGGCTAAGGGTCGGGGTCCCGCTACGACGCGCCAAGGCGTCTTCGCGGGGGTCGCGGTCGGCGGGGTCGGTGTCCATTGGATCGGCCATGAAAGGCCAACGGCTGGACCTGCTGCCCGTTCCCGTTCCTTGCGAGTCTGGCTAGGCTGCCTCCATGACCGACGACGACTATGCCTTCGAGGGACCGCCCGCCGCCGAACCGGTGCGCGACAACAATCCTCCCCTGTCGGTCTCTGACCTGTCGTTCGCCCTGAAGCGGACGCTGGAGGACCGGTTTGGCCACGTGCGGCTGAGGGGCGAGGTATCCAAGGTGAACCGCCACGCATCAGGTCATGTTTACCTGACACTGAAGGACGACAAGGCGGCGATCGACGGGGTCATTTGGAAGGGCGCGGTGCGGGGTCTGGGTGTCCAGCCCGAGACCGGGCTGGAGGTGATCGTCACCGGCAAGATCACCAGCTATCCGGCGCGGTCCTCCTATCAGATCGTGATCGAGACGATGGAGGCGGCCGGGGCCGGAGCCCTGCTGGCGCAACTGGAACGGCTGAAGGATAGGCTGCGCGGCGAAGGTCTGTTCGAAACGGAGCGTAAGCAGGCCCTGCCCGCCTATCCCGGCGTGATCGGGGTCATCACCAGCCCGACCGGGGCCGTGATCCGCGACATCCTGCACCGGATCGGAGAGCGCTGGCCTTGCAGGGTGGTGGTCTGGCCCGTGGTGGTTCAGGGCGAGGCCGCCTGTGGCCAGGTCTCGGCCGCCATCCGCGGGTTCGACGCCATGGTGCCCGGCGGCCCCATTCCCCGGCCGGACGTCGTGATCGTGGCCCGCGGTGGCGGCTCGGTCGAGGATCTGTGGTGTTTCAACGACGAAGGACTGGCCCGCACGGTGGCCGCAGCCCGTGTGCCGATCATCTCTGCCGTCGGGCATGAGACGGACACGACCCTGATCGACTTCGTCTCCGATCGACGGGCCCCCACCCCGACCGGGGCGGCCGAGTTGGCGACGCCGGTCCTGGCCGATCTGCGCGAGGGTCTGGCCGACCTGGACCGGCGGCTGGCGCGGGCGGGCGGGCGACTGATCGAGGAACGCCGCACGCGGTTCCGGGCCGTGGCGCGCGGCCTGCCTGCTCGGCCGGAGGACCTGCTGGCCTTGCCGCAACAGCGGTTGGATCATGCGTCCAGCCGTCTGGGTTCGGCCCTGTCGCGCAATGTGGCAGTGCATGAGCGGCGGCTGGCCCTGGTCAGCGGTCGGCTGGGACGCGGCCTGCTGGACCGGGTGATCGAACGGCGTCAGGCGCGGCTAGAGGCGGTCTCGGCCCGGCTGGACGGCGTCGTGCCGCGCTGGCTGGAGCGGGCGGGCGATGCGCTATCCGCCCTGGCGCGGGCCCTGACCGGCCTTGACCCAGCGCGGCCAAAGCCCGGGTTCGCGCGCGTCGAAGCAGACGGGCGCTGGATCACGGCGGCGGCAGGCCTGTCTCCCGGCCAGGGGGTGCGGCTCGTCTTTGCCGACGGAGATCGCGCCGCGACGATCGATGGCGGGGATGCGACCCCTGTCCCGCCCGCACCGACGCCGGCCCGCGTCCGCACGGCCACACCCCGTGCAAAGCCGTCCGATACGCCCCAGGGCGACCTGTTCTGACGACCCGTTTCCATTAAGCTAATCTGATGACCCCGACACCTTCCGAAGAAGCGACCCTGCATTACGGCGACGGTGAGTTCGCCGTGCTGAAACCCGGCCGGTTCGTGCGCTGTGCCGTCAGTGGCCAGCCCGTGCCGCTGGAAACCCTGCGATATTGGTCTGCCGAGCGCCAGGAGCCGTATGCGGGACCCAAGGAGGCGATGGAGCGGATGGTCGCGCCGGCATGAGGATTGCGCGCCGCAGCCTGTTTCTGGGAGCGGCCGGATCGCTGGCGATCGGGTCGCCACTGGCTGTCAGCCTGGGGGCCGGTCCAGGACAGGCGCGGCAGGACCCCGGATTGGAACTGGGCGGGCGGTTTGTCCAGGGCGGGCACGCGATCGGCCAGACCTGGCCCCGGGCCCTGATCTTCGTGGACGGAGAAGCCCTGGCCAGCGCATCGGCGGACGGTTGGTTCTTCGTGGGCTTCGATCGGGATGCACCGGCCAGTGTCGAGCTAGAGGTTCGGCTAGGCGAACAATCCAGGCGGCGGACCCTGACGATCACGCCGGGCAGTTTTCCCTCCAGCCGCATTGACGGCCTGCCAGCCGCGACGGTCGATCCCACCGACCCGGCGCTTCAGGCCCGTATCCAGCGCGAAGTGGCGCTGAAGACCGAGGGGTTTGCCAGCAGGGCCGACGCCGATGACTTTCATGCGGGCTTTTCATGGCCGCTGGAGGCGTTTCGCGTCAGCAGCCGGTGGGGGTCCCAGCGCATCCTGAACGGCACCCCTGCCCGCCCCCACTATGGCATCGACATGGCCGCGCCGCAGGGCACGCCCATTCGGGCACCCGCCGCCGGGCTGGTGACCCTGGCGCAGCCGAACCTGCATTTCGAGGGCGGACTGATCCTCATCGATCATGGCCAAGGGGTGATCACCGCCTATCTGCACCAATCCCAGTTGGAGGTCGCTGGCGGTCGGCGCGTGCTGAAGGGCGAAATCCTAGGCTACGTCGGCATGACAGGCCGGGCAACCGGGCCGCACCTGTGCTGGCGCATGAAATGGCGTGATCGGAACATCGATCCATCGCTGATGGTCGCGGTTTAGGCGCAGAAACCGTTTACAATCAGTGATAACCTAGAAGTCTGGTCATGATCGGGTAACCATCCAGCCGCTAGCCTCGGATCCAGTTCATCAACGGTATCGCAACGGCACATGTCCACCCTCCAGTCGCTGCACATCCTGCTGGTGGACGATAACCAGCACATGCGGGCGATCACCTCCGCCATCCTGCAGTCGGCGGGCATCCGCAAGATTCGCGAATGCGGAGACGGATCGGCAGCGCTGGAAGTTCTGCGCGATCACCCGATCGACCTGGCGATCGTCGACTTCAACATGTTCCCTCTAGATGGGGTCGAATTCACGCGCCTCGTCCGCAATAGCCCCGACAGCGGCAACCCTTACCTCCCCATCGTCATGATGACCGGCCATTCCGAAAAGAGCCGGGTGGTCGAGGCGCGCGACGCGGGAGTAACGGAGTTCGTGGTCAAGCCGATCACGGCGCGTGCGATCCTGGAACGGATCAATGTCGTCATCTATCGGCCCCGGCCCTTCGTGAAGACGGAGGGCTATTTCGGGCCCTGCCGTCGCCGGACGGATACGGCCCACTATCGCGGGCCCATGCGGAGATCGACGGATCAGGTCGATGAAGTGGCCGCCGAGGGCGCGTCAAGCGCGGCATAGACCCGGTCGGGCCAGCGCTTGTGCACCCAGAACCAGTCGACCGGCCGTTCGCGCACCCGCTCTTCGACAAAGGTGGTCACGGCCTGAACACCGCGCTGGATGTCGGCGGGACGGTCGCCGGTCGAAGTGACGGCAATCGGCTTATGCACCACGAAGCGGAAGCGGACGCCGGGCAGACGTACGACCGACACTGGCTGCAGCACCGTGCCAAAGCGCAGGGCCAGGCGCGTCGGGCCGGGCGCGGCATTCACCGGCTGGCCGAAGAAGGTAACCTCAGGCCCTTCGTTGAACTTCTGGTCGTTCATGAGGGCAACCGACTCCCCACGATCCAGCCCCGCAAGCAGTTCGCGGGCACCGTCGCCGCCCTTGGGCGCAAACAGCTGGACGCCGTACCGGGCCCGGGCGGCCCTGACTTGCGCATCGACGTAAGGGTTATTGGTCGGGCGATAGGTGATCTGACACTTCACGTCAGCCGCCATGATGCAGGCGGCCATCACCTCGAAATTGGCCAGGTGACCCGAGACGAAGACGACGGGCCGACCACTGTCGCGGATTTCGGCCAGCCGCTCGCCGCCGACGATCTCAATCCGTCCGGAGGCGGGGGTCAGCTGATCCATCACGGCCGTCTCGGCAAAGGAACGGCCGGTCTGTTCCCAGGCGTCGCGGGCCAGGGTCTCGCGCGCCTGTGCATCCATCTCGGGAAAGGCGATCCGCAGGTTGCGGGTCACGGTGCGATGGGTGCCGGTACGCGGGCCCAAGGTACGCAACAGGGCACCGCCCAGAGCCGATGCCCGCTCCAGCCCCAAAAGCCGCATCAGGGCAATGAAACCCGCAAAGGCCACCGCCTCGATCCGCCAGAGGATATCCTGGCCCAAGGACGCGCCCTTGATGACGCTGTCGGCCCGGGTCACGCGGGGCGTCATGGAAGGTCCGTCACCAGGCAATGGTGATTCCGCCGTCCACGACCAGGGTCTGGCCGGTCATGTATGTCGAGGCCGGGGCAGCCAGATAGACCGCCGCGCCCGCGATCTCGTCCGGCAGGCCAATGCGGCGCAGCGGGGCGGGGTCAGTGGCGACCTTGAGGATCTCGGGGTTCTCCCACAGGTATTTGGCGAAATCGGTCTTGATAAGCCCCGGCGCGATGCAGTTGACCCGCACGTTCGACGGTCCCCACTCCACCGCCAGATTGCGCGCCAGCTGCATGTCGGCGGCCTTGGAGACATTATAGGCCCCGATCAGGGCGTTGCCGCGCAGGCCCCCGATCGACGAGACGATCACGATCGAGCCCTCCTTGCGCTCCAGCATCTGGGGCGCGACCATCTGGATCAGCCAGTGGTTGGAGACGACGTTGTTCTGAAGGATCTTGTTGAACTGATCGTCCGAAATGCCCGCCATCGGCCCGGCATAGGGGTTGGACGCGGCATTGCAGACCAGGATGTCGATCTGGCCGAAGGCGGCGTTCGTCTCGTCCACCAGCCGTTGCAGGTCTTCCTTCGAGGCAATGTTGCAGGGAATGGCGATCGCGCGGCCCTCGCCGAAGCGGTCATTGATTTCGGCGGCGACCTCGTCGCACGGACCGGCCTTGCGCGAGGAAATCACGACGCGCGCGCCATGCTCGGCCATACGCTCGGCGATGGCCTTGCCGATTCCGCGCGACGAGCCGGTGATGACGGCGACCTTGCCGCTGAGATCGAACAGTTCCATGGCTTGCCCTTGTTCCCCTGAGTGTTTCTTTGTCGCGTGTTTCTTTGACGACCGCTCTAGCCGCGCGCCTCTGATACCCTGATACTGACTCGATTCCATCCGGGAAGACGGACTGACCGTTCCCATGCGCCTGCTGACCACCAGTTTTCTGTTCTTCGGCTATCTGTTCCTGGCCATGACCGTCGGCGCCTTTCTGTGGCGCGCGGGGTTGGGGGCTGGATCAGGCGTGGCTGCCACCCTTGGGGCGCTGGGCCTGCTGGGTGCCGTGCACCTGTTCCTGGCCAGTCGCGGACAGACCGCGGCTCTGCGCCGTGAGATCGCCCAGGTCCGGGAGGCGCACCGCCTGCTGGCTGACGCCATGGAGTCGACCCAGGGCGCGCTGACCGAACTGGCGTCGGCCATCGAGAACGGTGCCCTGTCGCGGACCGAGACCCTGACCGGGGAAGTGCGGATGCTGGAAACCCTGATCCAGCAGATGAGCGTCAGCATCGACGAGCGGCTGTCGTCTACCCCGCGCGCGGCCGTCAGTCCGCATGAGGCCCGCCGGATCGACCAGTCTAATGCCCTGCTGAAGACCATCCACGATGCGCTCAGCGAGAACCGCGTCGACCTGTATCTGCAGCCCGTCGTCAGTCTGCCGCAGCGGCGGACCGTCTTCTACGAAAGCTTCACGCGCCTGCGGGATTCGACCGACCGGGTGATGATGCCGGCCGAATATCTGTCGGTGGCCGAGGGCGAGGGCCTGGTGCCCGCGATCGACAACCTGCTGCTGTTCCGTTGCGCCCAGATCGTCCGGCGGCTGGCGCGCCAGGACCGCAAGGTCGGGGTATTCTGCAACGTCGCGCTGTCGTCCCTAGGGGATGAGACCTTCTTTCCGCAGTTTCTGGATTTCCTCAGCGAGAATCGCGACCTGAACCAGGCCCTGATCTTCGAACTGGGTCAGGCGACGTTCGATGCCCGCGGTGCCGTCGAGGCGCGCAACATGGCCAAGCTGGCCGACCTGGGTTTCCGCTTCTCGATCGACAAGGTCCAGACGCTGGACCTGGATTTCGCCGACCTGCAACGCTCGGACGTGAAATTCATCAAAGTGTCGGCCGAACTGCTGATCGAACAGCTGCTGGACCTGGACGGCGGGGCGCGTCTGGCCTCCATGCCCGACATCCAGGCCGCCGACTTTGCCGCCCTGACCCGCCGCTATGGCGTCGAGGTGATTGCCGAGAAATGCGAGAGCGAGCGCCAGATCGTCGACATCCTGGAACTGGACGTCTCCATGGGACAGGGTCACCTGTTCGGAGAGCCGCGTGCCATCAAGGAACAGGTGCTGGCCGAGACCGACCCGCCCGCCGACTTCCTGCGCTCCACACTGCGTAGCGCCGAGCAGCGCCGCCGCTTCGGCTGACCATGAGTTTGCGCCCCCTGTTCGTGACCCAGGTCTATGAGGCCTCGCTGGCGGCATCGCCGGGCTTCGACGGCTTCAATGCCGGGCTGGCGGATGCCATCCGCATGCTGTCGATCGAGGACGGCGCCGGCCGCGCCTGGTGCCGGGCACACGGCTATCGCGGCTACACCTCCTATGGATCGCTCAACGACCTGCCCCAGCGGATGCCAGAGTTTGCGGAGCTGAAGCGGCATCTGGACCGTCATGCCATGGCCTATGCCAAGGCGCTGAATTTTGACCTGGCGCGCAAACCCCGGCTGGACAATCTGTGGGTCAACATCCTCAAGCCCGGCGGCGGCCATTCGGGCCATATCCACCCGCATGCCTTCCTGAGCGGCACCGTCTATGTCGAGGTGCCGGACGGGGCATCGGCCCTTAAGCTGGAGGACCCGCGCCTGTCGATGATGATGGCTCGCCCGGCGGTCGCCGCAGATGCGCCCGAGGCGGAACGCCCCTTCGTCTATCTGGCCCCGCGTGCCGGCACAGTGCTGATGTGGGAAAGCTGGCTGCGCCACGAGGTCCCGCCCAACGCCGCCAAGGCCGAGCGGCTGTCGATCAGCTTCAACTACGCCTGAGGGCGTCGCCTCGCCGCCACATTCGTCACTAGGCTCACGGCAAAGCTGTAACGGAGTCGGGAATGAAAAAGCTTGGGCGGGCCATGGCCTTGATCGGAGCCGCTATACTCGCAGGGTGCACCGCCCCGGCCGATGCACAGGCACCCGTCGCTCCGGAGGTGCCGATCGAAGGCGCGCCGTATGTGCTGGCCAACACCCAGGTCTGGACCGTTCCCGATCCCGTTTCAGGCCGCGACTACAAGGTCTTCGTCGGCCTGCCCGCCAGCTATCAGACCAGTCCCGAGCGGCGGTATCCGGTTCTGTATGTGACCGACGCCGACTACGCCTTTCCGATCATCCGCCAGATCACCCGGCGCGTTAACCTGGACGGGCCGAGAATCGAGGAGTTCATCCTTGTCGGCCTGTCCTACGCGGCCGACGAGAGTGGTATGGTCAGCCGCACCCGCGACTACACCCCCGTTCGCATCAACGATCGCACCGGCGGCGGCGCGGTCTATCAGGCCTATCTGAAAGCCCAGGTTCTGCCGTTCATCGAGGACCGTTTCCGGGCAGATCCGTCGCGGCGCGTGCTCATGGGCCATTCCTATGGTGGACTTCTGGGGGCGCAAATCCTGTTCAGCGAGCCCGAGTTGTTCGACGGATATATCCTGGGGAGCCCCTCCTTCTGGTTCGGCGATTACGCCATGATGCGGATCGAAGAGGAATACGCCCGCACCCACACCGACCTTCCTGCCCGGGTCTATACCTATATTGGTGAGTATGAATTCCCCGGTTCCGGCGTTCTCAACACCCGCTATGACATGGTGGGCGACAATGCACGGTTCGCGGAGCGATTGAGGTCGCGGGGCTATCCGGGTCTCACCCTGACCGACGAAGTGCTCAGCGACGAGGACCACCTCACGGTCGCTCCGCGCGGCTTCACCCATGGGCTTCTGGCGGTTCTGCCCGCTCGTAAGTGATCGCGGCCGCCATCAAACCGCCCTGCCCCGGCGTTAGCGATTTGCCCAACCGGCGCGCGGTCGCTACATCCCGCGCCTACCTCCCTCTTCGCACGATCACCAAGGGCGCGACGCACCTCATGGCGCAGCAATATATTTTTCAGATGCAGGGCCTGACCAAGGCCTTTCCCGGCGGCAAGAAGATCTTCGAAAACATCTGGCTGAGCTTCTACAACGACGCCAAGATCGGCGTCGTGGGTGTCAACGGCTCGGGCAAGTCGACCCTGCTGAAGATCATGGCCGGACTCGACAAGGAATTCAGCGGCGAGGCCAAGGCCGCCGACGGCATCAAGCGCGGCTATCTGGAACAGGAACCGCACCTCGACCCTGCGTTGAATGTCCGTGAAAACGTTGAAGCCTGGTGCGAAGAGAAGCAGTGGGTCAATCGCTTCAACGCCGTCGCCGCCGAGATGGCCGAGAACTACACCGACGAGCTGATGGAGGAGATGACCACCCTCCAGGAAAAGATCGACGCCGGCGATGTCTGGGACATCGACAGCCGCATCGAAATGGCCATGAACGCCCTGCGCTGTCCGCCCGACGACTGGTCGACCGAAAACCTGTCCGGCGGTGAGAAGCGCCGCGTGGCCCTGGCGCGGCTGCTGCTGTCCAAGCCCGACATGCTGCTGCTGGACGAACCGACCAACCACCTGGACGCCGAGAGCGTGGCCTGGCTGCAGCATCACCTGGAGGCCTTCCCCGGCTGCGTCATCCTGGTGACCCACGACCGCTACTTCCTGGACCTGGTCACCAAGTGGACGCTGGAGCTTGACCGCGGCAAGGGCCACCCGCACGAGGGCAACTATTCCAGCTGGCTGGAAGCCAAGACCAAGCGCGTGGTTCAGGAACAGTCTGAATCCGAAGCTCGCCAGCGGGCCCTGACCCGCGAACTGGAATGGGTGCGATCCGGCGCCAAGGCCCGTCAGGCCAAGTCCAAGGCCCGTCTGGCCGCCTATGAGCGGATGGTTTCCGAACAGGAAAACTCGCGTCAGGCCCAGACCCATGCGGTCATCCAGATCCCGCCCGGCCCGCGCCTGGGCAATGTGGTGCTGGAGGTCGAGGGGCTGAACAAGTCCTATGGCGACAAGCTTCTGTTCGACAATCTTACGTTCAAGCTGCCGCCCAACGGCATCGTCGGCGTGATCGGCCCCAACGGCGCCGGCAAGTCGACCATGTTCCGCCTGATCACCGGCCAGGAAACGCCGGACGGCGGTACCATCCGGGTCGGCGAGACGGTCAAGCTGGCCTATGTCGACCAGTCCCGCGACAGCCTGGATCCCAACAAGACGATCTGGGAAGAGATCAGCGGCGGCACCGACGTGATGATGGTCGGCAAGCGCGAGATCAACACCCGCGCCTATGTCGGCAGTTTCAACTTCAAGGGCGGCGACCAGCAGAAGAAGGTCGGTCAGCTGTCCGGCGGTGAGCGCAATCGCGTCCACCTGGCCAAGACCCTGGCCACCGGCGGCAATCTGATCCTGCTCGACGAACCGACCAACGACCTGGACATCGAGACGCTGCAGAACCTGGAAGAGGCGCTGGAAGAGTTCGCGGGCTGCGCTGTGGTCATCTCCCACGACCGCTGGTTCCTGGACCGCCTGGCGACCCACATCCTGGCCTTCGAGGGCGACAGCCACGTCGAATGGTTCGAAGGCAATTTCGAAGCCTATGAAGAGGACAAGAAGCGCCGCCTGGGCGCCGACAGCCTGATCCCCCACCGCATCAAGTTCCAGAAATTCGGGCGGTAAGGGCGACCGTCCGCCGCACGCACCGGCGACGGTGCGTGGGCTTTTCGACCTGACATCACCGCGCTATCCTGAACCCGCGATCGGACGAACCGATCCGGGGGAAAAGCCATGCGTATTCCGGGACAAGCGGGCACTGACGGTCGGGATGTGTCGGAGCCGCTGACGGTTCCGGAAGCGCCGGATCAGCCGCAGGATACCGCGACCGGTTCCGGCACGATCCGCATCATCAACCGCAGCACCCTGACCGGCACCACCAGCCTGGGTACGGATCAGGACATCTATGACGGCAGTGCCGGTCGGCACGAAGGTCAGGTCCATGGCGGGGCCGAGAACGACCTGCTGTTCGGTGGCACGGGAGCGGACAATCTGTTCGGCGGCGACGGTCGCGACGTGATCGTCGGCGGCGGCAGCAACGATTTCATCGACGGCGGCTCCGGCTCGGACACCCTGGATGGCGGGGCCGGTTTCGACACCCTGTCCTTCGTCACCAGCTCGACTGGCGCGGTGGTCGACCTGGCCCAGGGCACGGCCACTGCGGCGGGTCAGGACCGGGTGCAGGGTTTCGAGCGGGTCGTAGGCTCGGCCATTGCCGATCAGATCGCCGGCAGCGCCAATACCGATACGCTGGAGGGACGCGCCGGTCAGGATGGCCTGGCCGGGGGCGGCGGTGCCGACATCCTGATCGGCGGACGCGGCAACGACACCCTGACCGGTGGCACCGGTTCGGACCGGATCGTGTTCAGCATCGGCGATGGCGAAGACGTCGTGACCGATTTCCAGGCGGGCCAGGACCAGCTGGTCGTGCATGGCTATACCGCCTATCAGGAACTGCGGCAGGTCGGGGCCGACACCCTGGTGGTCCTGTCGGGCGGAGACACTCTCCTGCTGCGCGGCATCACGGCATCGACCCTGACCTCGGCCAGTTTCGAGTTTCATGCCACGCCGCTGGCCGACCCCGCTCAGCCCCTGGCCCCCCTGCCCTCGCTGCCGGAGTCGCGCCGTGCGGTCAGCGATGTGCTGATCTATGCGGACGAGGTGCAGCAAATTCTGAGCGACGGTACGGTCGAGGGGTTCATCCTGACCCAGGACCTCGCCCGCCCCCTGCTGAATGGGGGAGTCTATTCGCCGTCCTTGTTCAATGCCGGATCGGTGACGGTCTCGGGCGCGTCAGGCGCGACCGCCATCCGGATCGACTCCGACTATGGACAGCCGCATCTGGCCTGGGTCGCCAACCTGGCGACGGGGCGCATCATCGTCACGGCCAGCGGCGAAGGATCCACGGCCTATGGCTATGTCGGGTCCAATGACGACACCACAAACATCTTCAACGCCGGCCTTCTGAGTGTGACCTCCGGTGCCTATGCCACCGGTTTGTCGCTGTACCAGGCCCGGTCGGTCAGCGTCGTGAACGAAGGCACCATCACAGTAGTCGGCCTCTATGGCATCGGCGTCGAGCTGTATGGCGACGTGTCCTTCTGGAACAGCGGCATGATCACGGTGGCGGGCCAGACGGTCGGGCGCGGCGTGGTCGTCGACAACAATGTCGATGTCTTCGTCAACACCGGAACGATCTCGGTCGGACCGGGCCAGTACGGCAGCGTTGGGCTGGAGCTGGGAAGCGGCCAGGGTCTGTCGTTCATCTATAACGACGGGATCATCGAGGCGACGACGGCCGTTCGCGCCAATGGCCAGGGCAGCGCCAACCCCTATGTGCTGGACAACGACCATTTCTACAATACGGGCGAACTGCGCGGCGACGTCGCCTTCGCCCAGGGGCGCGACGAGCTTTACAATAGCGGCCTGATCACCGGGGCCACCACCCTGGGCGAGGGCGACGACCTGTATGACGGCCGCGGCGGCACCCAGTTGGGCGGCGTCCACGGCGATGGAGGCGACGACACCCTGATCGGAGGGGTCGGCGTCGATCAACTGTCCGGCGATGAGGGCAGTGACCTGCTGGCGGGCGGCGGCGGCAACGACGTCCTGTTCGGCGGCGAAGGACGCGACACCTTCCATTTCACCTCGGGCGACGGTCGTGACGTCATCACGGACTTCGACGCGGCAGGCGGCGAGGTCATCCGCATCACCGGCTATACAGCCTACCAGTCGATCGAACAGGTCGGGGCCGATGTCCGGATCGTCCTGTCGTCGTCAGAATCGATCCTTCTGGAGGGGGTGACCCTGTCGGCGGTAACGTCGGCCAATCTGGTGTTCGGCGCGGAAGGCCTGGCCGCAGCAGAGCCTGTGCCCGACCGGCCCCTGGCACCGGCCGAGCCAACATCGCCGGGCATGGGCGAGGCCAGGCCCTTGCCGGTTATGGGGCAGGACACGGCCGATACCCTGAGCGGTACCGGCGGCGACGACGTAATCCATGGCCTGGGCGGCGAAGACCAACTCTCCGGCGGATTGGGCGACGACGATCTGCTGGGCGGGTCCGGGGCCGATGTCTTCACCTATACGCTCGGCGACGGTACGGACACGGTCCACGACTTCTCCGCCAGCGACGGCGATACGATCCGCCTGAACGGCGTGCTGGGCGAAAATGCCGGCGGCTTTGTCGTCCAGGGCTATTTGGCTGACACGCGGATCACCTTCGCCGATGGCGGCATGCTGACCATCACCAACGCCACACCGACCCAGGTCCGAGCGGCTCTGCAACTGGGGTCGCCACCGGGATTCCGGGTGCAGGAAGGCAGTGCGATTGCCGACCAGTTGGACGGGTCGGACGTTTCGGATCTGCTGCGCGGCAATGGCGGTGACGATCGCCTGCGTGGTCTCGGCGGTGAGGACATCATCGAGGGCGGGGCCGGAAACGACGTCATCGAGGGCGGGCGTGGCAACGACCAGCTCAGTGGTGGCTCCGGCGCGGACGTCTTCATCGTACGCCCCGGCGACGGCAATGAGGTCATCCTCGACTTCAACGTCGCCGAGGGTGACATCCTGCGGCTGGAAGGCTTCCCGTCCTTCAACGCCACCTTCGCCGATTTCCGAAACATCATCATCCAGGCCGGCGGCCAGCAGATCACCCTGAACGGGATCAACAGCCTGGCCGACGTAATGGGATCGATCCGGATCGGGCCGGCCGAACCCACCGCAGCTCCGATCGTGGGAACCTCGGCCGGGGAGAGGATCATCGGCACGGTCCAGGCCGAGCGCATCAGCGGTGGCGGCGGCGGCGACATCATCATCGGCGGCAATGGCTCTGACATCATCGATGGCGGTGCCGGCAACGACACCATCAGCGGCGACGAAGGCAACGACATGATGACCGGCGGTGCCGGTGCGGACACCTTCCTGTTCCGACCGGGCGGCCGCAACGACATCATCACGGACTTCGACGGTGCCGCCGGCGACCGGCTGCGGCTGGAAGGCTATCGGGACTATTCGGTCAATCAGGTCAGCGGCGGCGTCGTGATTTCGGTGACCCAGGATTTCACCGGCGAACAGGGCACCATCTTCATTCAGGGCAACTATACGACACCCGCATCCATCGCCGATTTCATCGTGCTGGTGCCGGACGAAGTACCCCTGCCGAACTTCGAGTTCGAACGCTATGGCACCGATGGTGGCGACAGCCTGATCGGCGACGACCGGAGCGAGATCATCCTGGGCGGCGGCGGAAACGACCGTGTCGAGGGGCGCGGCGGGCGCGATCTGGTCGAAGGCGGAGATGGAAACGATACCGTCCTGGGCGGCGACGGCGACGACCTGCTGAACGGCGGAACGGGCACCGACGTCATGACGGGCGGAGCGGGCCGGGACTGGTTCGCCTTCTATGCCGGTGACGGCCGCGACACGATCACCGATTTCAACGTGGCGGAAGACGTTATCGACGTCGGCTTCCAACTGATCTCGTCGATCGCCCAGAGCGGCAACGACTGCGTCATCACCCTGCAAAGCGGCGATCAACTGACCTTGACCGGCGTTCAGGCCCATAGTGTCGGGGCAGCCAATTTCGTCCGCACCCTGACCACCCCTCCCCTGGTTCCGGTGCCCAGCGTGGGCGTCGAGCGGATCGGCGGCAGCGGGGCCGATTTCCTGACTGGCACCGACTATGATGACGTACTGGACGGTCGGGGCGGCGCGGACCAGATGACGGGCGGTCTGGGCGATGACCGATATGTCGTCGACACCGCGGGCGACCTGATCTTCGAGACCGCAGACGGCGGACGCGACAGCGTCACGGCATCGACCGGTTTCTATCTCTATGCCCATGTCGAGGATCTGACGCTGGCGACGGGCTCCGGAAATATCTTCGGTGTCGGCAATGAACTGGCCAATGTCATCACCGGCAATGAGGGCCAGAACCTGCTGATCGCAGGCGCCGGCAACGACACGATGCACGGCGGGGCGGGCAACGACAGCCTGTTCGGCCAGGACGGCACGGATGTGCTGAACGGGGATGCGGGGATCGACTATCTGGTCGGGGGCCTGGGCGACGATGTGCTGAATGGCGGTGCTGATGCGGACGCCCTGTACGGCGAGGACGGCAATGACACCCTGATCGGCGGCACGGGCTTCTTCACCGACATCCTGGTGGGGGGCGCGGGCAATGATGTCCTGCGCGGCGACTCCACCCTGGGCGACTATGACCTGATGGACGGAGGTTCGGGCAACGACACCTATTGGGTCGACAGCGGCGACGACCTGACCTTCGAGGCGGCCGGGGGCGGCGTCGATACGGTCCATGCCGACGTGCGGGTGACCAATGGCGGCGTCTATCTGTACGCCCATGTCGAGAACCTGGTGCTGGAGGGGACCACGGCCTTTGGCGTCGGCAACGAACTGGCCAACAGTCTGCGCGGCAATGCCTCGGGCAACTATCTGCTGGGCGGGGCCGGAAACGACATCATCAACGGGCGGGGCGGCAATGACGTCCTGTTCGGCGAGGGCGGCAACGACACCTTCGTGTTCGACCTGGCCTCGGGCGGGGATGTGATCGGCGACTTCCAGACGGCGGGAGACCGCATCGACCTGAGCGCCTATTCCCAGTTCACCAGCTTTGCCCAGCTGCAGACCGCCTTCAGCCAGGTCGGCAATGACGGCGCCATCGACCTGGGTGGCGGCCATCTGATCGTGCTGCATGGGGTGACGATGGCGGGCCTGACGGCGGCGCACTTCATCCTGCCCGGACAGCCCGCAGCGGCGGGCGGGGGCGAAGCCAGCAAGGACGGCCTCTCAGAAGGCCCGCTGATCCTGCCAGGCGTTGTTGACGACGGCTTCCTGCTGGAGACCGGCAAGGGTGGCACCGCCGATGGGACGGCCCCCTGGGTCCTCCCCGGCCGGATCGAAGGCTTGAACATGGTCAAGGCCGATGTGGACGCGCCGCTGGTCCTGCCGGGTGTCGCCGACGATGGCTTCCTGCTGGACGGCGGCAAGGGTCATGGCGGTGCCGACCCTTGGATACTGCCGGGCGTGGCGGCCGAGGTGCTGCCGACCGGCAAGGTCTCGCTGGATGAGCCCCTCGTCCTGCCCGGGGCGCAGGACGACACTCTGGTCGATCTCGTCGCGACCCTGGATGGCGACACGGGTGGCGGACAGTTCGGACTGACCGGTTCGGGTCTAGATCACCGGCTGGCTCAGCCCGACTTGGGCCACGAGGGTCTGGTCCTGTACGCCACCCACGATCTGTGGACCTGAGACGTTCCAGAGCCTGAAACGACGATCGGCCCCGCCTGTTCAGGCGGGGCCAATCTGCATTTGGGGGCTGTCAGGTCGCAGGAAGCGGATCAGGCGCGGGCCAGGGCTCCGGCATCGATCGAGACGGGACGCGGGGCGCTGTGCAGGACCAGCGGCGAAACTGCCACGCTTTCCTCGTCCGGCGTAACCATCCAGCCCTTGCGAGCAAAGGCCTCGCCGGTACGGCGACGCGAGGTGACCACGGCGATGGGGGCGGCGAACAGCAGCGGCAGGACGATCGGTGCGAACCAGGTCACCAGGTCCGGACGGAACGACAGGGCGACCACGAAGGCCAGACCGGTCAGCATCTGCCAGCGCATGGCCGAGAAGGCGTCGCGCCAGCTCAGGCCATCGGCCGTGCGTTGCTGGGTGCCCCAGCCGGCATCATGGCCGCAGACGATCTGGATGACGGCCTTGGTGTTGGCGACCATCAGGATAGGGGCCAGCACGGCCGACAGCAGGATTTCCAGCCCCATGCCCTTCAGGATGCGGCGCGTGCCGCCAAAGGCGCGGCGCTCTCCCGGACGGCTCAGCACCAGGACGCAGCCCATCAGCTTGGGCCCGATCAGCAGCACCCCGGCCAGCAGCGAGGCCAGCATGAAGGGCGAGGCCTGCGGGTGCAGGATGTACCAGAAGGAGCCCCAATCGACCGGGTTCTGCAGCTGAAGCGCCAGACCGGCGATCAGCGAAGCCAGCCAAAGCGGCGAGGACAGATAGGCCATGCAGCCCATGGCCAGTTGCAGGCGGCTGATGGGGTTCAGGCCCTTGGCCCCGATCAGGGCGATATGCTGCAGATTGCCCTGGCACCAGCGGTGATCGCGGCGGATGAAATCGGTGATGGTCGGCGGCGTCTCTTCACAGCTGCCATCCAGGGCGGCGGTGACGTGCACGGCCCAGCCGGCGCGGCGCAGCAGGGCGGCCTCGACCACGTCGTGGCTCATGATGTGACCACCGAAGGGCTTGCGGCCCTGCAGTTCGGGCAGGCCGGCACAGTCGGCAAACGCACGGGTGCGCAGGATGGCGTTGTGACCCCAGTAGCTGGCTTCCGACCCGGCCCACCAGGCCAGACCGGCGGCCGCGACACGGCCATACAGCCGCACGCCGAACTGGGACACCCGGGCAAACAGGGTCTGGGCCTTGATGATGGTCGGGGCGGTCTGAATCAGGCCGACGCCGGGATTGCGCTCCATGGCATCGACCAGGCGCAGGACGGTCTCGCCCGCCATGGTCGAGTCGGCATCGAGCACGATCATGAATTCATAGGCACCGCCGAACTGGCGGGTCCAGTCGGCAATATTGCCGGCCTTGCGCTCAACGTTCTTCAGGCGACGACGGTAGTAGACCGCGCAGCCGGCATGGGCGCGCAGGGCCATGCAGGCCGACAGTTCGGACGCAGCAGCGGCGTCGCTGGTCGAATCGCTGAGCACAAAGATGTCGAAGGCAGACGAGACACCCAGACGGCTGAGCGAAGCATCCAGCGCGGCCAGACGTGCGGTCGAGGCGCGGGCGTCCTCGTTGTACAGGGGCATCAGCAGGGCCGTGCGCGTGGCCGGCATCGGCGGGTGCGGGGCGAAATCCAGATCCTTCTGCTCGCGGCCGGTCAACAGAACGATCAGGCCGGCGAAGGTGCTGCAGAACCAGCAGGCGATCGCCGTGATCAGGATCATGAACAGGCCGAAGGCCAGCATTTCCAGCGGCTGGAATCCTTCACGGGCGCTCAGAACGAACGGAGCGATTCCCGCCAGGGCCGCCATCACCAGGGTCGATCCGAAGACAATGACCCGCCGACCGAACAGGCCATCCGGGCGCGTGTCGGGGGAAACGCGGGCCTGCATGGCCGCATCGTCGAACGTCTGGCGCGGCATCGACAGCGGCGCTTCTTCCGGCAGCCAGTGGGCCACGCGCGGATAGGGCAGCGGAATATCGAAGGCGTCGTTCGCCTCGATCTGGATTGCGAGATTGCTCATGCCGCTCATGCCGATGCTCCCCCGTCAAAGATCCAGCACGTCGAAAGTGATTTGCTGCGATGCACCATGAGCACACAATCAATCAACTTGACGCGATTTTCAATCACGGAATGGTGATCGGGCACATTTAGTTGGTGGGCGGCTCCGGCGAAAGGCCCGCCTGACCAGCCAGGCGCCGCTCCAACAGGAAGGCGGCGACACCGACCCAGCCGACCAGCACGATGGCATAAGCCCTCTCCCACCAGCCAACATTGGCGTCATTGACCGTCCCCGGCAGGACGAGGTGCTTCGTCATCACGGTCAGAAAGGCCATCAGGACGAAGACGATAGCCAGGAACAGCTTGAGTCGCCGCAGGTCCGCTCGCGCCCAGAGGCCCCACAGAATCAGGACGGGGGCCAACTGAATCCCCAGCCCCAGATTGATGGCCATGTGGCGCGGATCGGGCCAGGGATAGAGACTCGACAGCACCAGCCCTGCCCCGGCCAGGATGAACACCACCGCCGTGAGGGCCCCGACAAAACGCGCCTGAGCCAGAGCCAGGATGGCCAGTCCGAATCCGATCCCGGCCAGCGCGGTCATCGCACCAGCCACCAGGACCCCCAGGTTGAAGATGGCCGGTTTGGGCGCGGTCGCTCCGCCCAGTTCGCTCAGATACTGCCGCGCGTGATCGAAGCCCGGATAGGTCGCCACCGCGATCAGCACGGCCGCCAGCGCCAGCACCGGTGCTGCAACGCCGATCCAGAGCAGTCGGCGGCGGCGATGGTAGGGCATGCGCGCAACGCTTGGCGGCGGCGCTGGCTTCAAACCCCAGATCGGACGGATCAGCGGCACACGACGAACAGCCTCGTAAATCAGCAGGCTACCGCCGAAAGTCGCTACGACCAGGGCCGCGACCTCGACCCCCACAGGGAGGCTGAACGGTCGGATCAGCCAGACCACCGCCACAAGGATCGTCTGGTGCGCCAGATAGCAGGTGAAGACCGCATCCGTCAGATAGCGCAGGACCGGCCCGTCGGCACGCCTCAGATACAGGCTGCCGAAGCCCAGCACGGCACTGATGACGGCCCATTGGTCGATGCCGAACACCACCGCGCGCGGCACGCCGAGGAAGGCCCCGCCCCCCGGATGGGCGGTCTGCATCATCATGATCGGCAGGGCGACGGCGGCCGCCGCGACGCCGATCCATCGATACCGCTCCAGGTCGCGCCACAGTCCCTCCTGCCGGACCATCAGGAAGCCGAACAGGAAGGCCCCCAGCGACAGGAAGTGGTTGTAGAAATCCCAGGTCAGCTTGTTGGTGATGCCGAATATCGGGAACAGCAGAACGCGGATGACGATCAGATAGATCACCGGCACCGCCAGCACCCGCCATCCCCGCAGATGATGGGCCAAGCCCACTTCCATCCGCTCCAATCGCTCTGGATTTCGCATCAGCCAGACGGCGACCGCGCTGTAGGCGGCGATATAGACGACGAACCACAGATGATTGGTCGGTACGCCGTTCAGCAGACCGGATGGGCTAAACTCGTGCCACCACCAGGCCAGGAAGCCGGTGCTCCAGCCCCCCTTGTCCATCGCTTCGATCCACGACTGGATCGGCACCAGGATCAGCACGCCGAAGATCAGGGGGGGGATCAGCCGCTCCGCACGCGCCCGCGCCACCTGTTTTGCCGTGCGGCGCAGCGTCATAAACCGCAGCGCCGCGCCGGACACTAGGAACAGAAGGGTCAGACGCCAAGGATTGGTGACCAGCACCCCTTCGGCCATCCAGCCGAAGGTGTGCACACTTTGGATGTGCCAGTCGTACGGCCCGTAGACGAGGCCGACGTGGTACAGGATCAACAGGCCAAATGCCGTCACCCGGATCCAGTCCAGATCCAGTCGGCGACCCGGGGTGGCGGCGTTCTCTGTCACTCGCCCCCCATGCCCGACAGGGCGAAGGGTGTCTAGGACGAGGGAGTTTCTGATCGCTGGAGATTGGAGTAGTCTGCACGCATGAGTGACAACCTGCTGGTACGCATCACGATAGACCAGGCACAGTGCGGGGGTCGGCCCTGCATTCGTGGCATGCGCATCCGCGTCCAGGACGTGCTGGACATGCTGGCAAGTGGGGCCAGCGCCGAGCAGATCCTGACCGACTATCCCTATTTGGAAGCCGAAGATATTCGGGCCTCGATTGCCTATGCCGCCGCCTCCATCGGGGACACGGTCGTGATCGCCGCGTGAAGTTTCTGGTCGATGCCCAACTGCCTCCTGCCCTGGCACACTGGTTGGCTTCGCAAGGCCATGATGCAGACCATGTATCCGCCGTCATGTCTCTGAACGCCCTGGATGCGGACATCTGGGCCTTGGCTAAGCAACGGGCTGCCGTGATCGTCACAAAGGACCGCGACTTCGCCATCCGGGCAGCCGCCCGACGGCAGGAGCCACAGGTGGTGTGGGTTCGCATGGGGAATGCGACGACGGTGGCCCTCATCGCCTGGTTGGAACCGCGGTGGAAAGCGATCCATAATGCCTTGGGCGATGGCACCCATCTGGTCGAAGTCAGGGCATGACCCACACCCCCGCCATCCTGATCATGCAGCCTCACCTAGCTCCGCTGACGGCGTTGCTCGAGGGGGCGTTCACCGTGCATCGGTTCTGGGAGGGACCGCCGGTCGAGGCGGCGGCCGAGATCGCGGCCATGGTGGTGGCGGGCGAGTACCCGCTGGACAAGGCGCTTATCGAACGGCTGCCGAACCTGAAGCTGATCGCCTGCTTCACCTCGGGATACGACGGCATCGATGTGGCCTGGTGCCGGGCGCGCGGCCTGGCGGTCACCCATGCGCCCGGCGTCAATCACGAGGATGTCGCCGACCATGCCCTGGGCCTGATCCTGGCGGCGCGGCGGATGATTGTGTCGGGCGATGCGCAGGTCCGCTCCGGTGCCTGGACCGCAGAGACCCGCACCATCACCCCGTCGCTGAAGGATCAGCGGCTGGGCATCGTCGGCCTGGGGGCGATCGGAGAGGCGGTTGCCCGCCGGGCCGAGACCTTCCGCATGTCGGTGGCCTGGTGGGGGCCTCGAGAGAAGCCTGCGGCCTGGCCCCGCGCCGACAGCCTCATCGCCCTGGCCCGTGAAAGCGACATTCTGGTGGTGGCGTGCAAGGCGGATGAGACCAACCGAGGTTTGATCTCCGCCATCGTCATGAACGCCCTGGGGCCGCAGGGACTGCTGGTCAATGTCGCGCGCGGGCAGTTGGTGGATGAGGACGCGCTGATTTCTGCCCTGAAGTCCGGACGCCTGGGACAGGCGGCGCTGGACGTGTTCGAGACGGAGCCGACCCCGGCCTCGCGGTGGTCCGACGTGCCCAATCTGGTCCTGACGCCGCACACTGGCGGGGCAACAACCGCAGGCGTTCAAGGGATGCTGATGCTGCTGTTCCAGAACCTGCAGGCGGCGTTCGCGGACCAGTCTCTGGTGACACCGGTGGTGGACTGACCCTAGTTTCGCCCTGACGTTCGCTTCAGAGTGCCGACTATGACCGCATCTCCTGAAACCCTGCGCCTTGAGTGCGTGCCGCTGACCCCCTCGCCGCCGCCCCTGGTGCCGGGTCGGCCTGACCGGGGATGGATGGACGCCTTTGCCGCGCGTCATCCCTATCGCTGCCTGCCACTCAGCATGGCCAATACGACCGGGTGGGAGATCCTGTGTCCGTTCGGCTTCACTGCCACCTGGGACGGCGGTCTGGGCACAGAGGCCATCACGTTCCAGCCTGACGAGGGGGCCGAGTATTTCGACCATTTCGCCGCCTCGCATTTCAGCCACGGCATCGTGACCTTCCACGTCGGCTGGTTGTTCCGGACGCCGCCGGGCTGGGCGCTGAAGGCCTCGGGTCCGCCGAACCGGCCCAAGCACGGCATTTCCGCCCTGGACGGTCTGATCGAGACCGACTGGCTGCCCTATCCCTTCACGATGAACTGGGCCTTCACCGCGCCGGGCACTGTGCGGTTCAAAAAGGGCGAAGTCTTCTGCTTCATCACACCCGTCGAGCACATGCGGCTGGAGCGGTTCGAGCCTGTGCGACTGACCCTGGATCAGGATCCGGTGCTGGCCGGACAGTACGAGGCCTGGAAGACGGTCCGGACCGATTTCAACAGCCGGATCGCGGGCGGCGACCCGGACGCTGTCCGACAGGCCTGGCAAAAATTCTATTTCCGGGGGGAGTATCCCGAGACCGCTCAGGTGGAGGGCCCCCCTGCCGAGCACATCAACAAACGCCGGCTGATGCCGCTGCGGGACGCCGCCCCGCCCGCCCCTGCCGGCGAGGTCGATGCGCTCAACTTCAAGACCTGGTCAGCGCAGGCCGCGGCAAAAGCCTCCGAGGAGTGATCGGCCGCGCGTTCAGTCTTCGGGGTCACCACGATCGGGGCGTTCTTCGGCGCTGATGACGCCGTCGCCATTGGCGTCCATTCGGCGGAACATTGTCTCGGTCGCCGACCGCATCTCGGCCCGGTTGATGCGCCCGTCGCCGTTCGCGTCGGCCCGCTCCAGCATGCGCAGGCCGCGACCGTCCGCAACAGACTGGCGTTCGGCCGCCTCGATCACCTGATCGCCATCGGCATCGAAGCGGTCAAAGATCCGGTCGGAGCGCTCGTGCATGTCCGAGAGGCTGCTGGGGCGCGGACCGCGCGGACGCTCTGGAGCGCTCGCCATATTATCGCTCGAGATATCGACCGGCGGCGGATTCGCCCGATCAGGCCGAGAACGGGGCCGCGAGACAGTGTTCGGTTCGGGTGCAGCGAAACCGATTGCAGGCGCATCAGTCTCCAGCGGCCCCCCGGCTGCCTGCTCCGCCAGGGTCGGCACGGCGTCCGCTTCGGTCGGTTCGACGGGCTCCGCCTTTTCCTCCTGCGAACGGCCGCAGGCGACAATAACCAGTCCAGAAACCGCCACCGCGGTCAGAGCCGAAGCCAGTTTCAGACGATGTCTCATGGCAGTCTCCCTGAACAGCCGCATGGTGCGTCATGTCCAACGCGGGTCAACCCGCCTTCCTTCGCAGACGCCGACCGACAGGCGGAATTTTCTTGGACAATCATATAAGGATATCTTTATATGATTGCATGTCCTTGAGCGCTGACCGAACCATCGAGGCCCTGCGTGCCGCAGGCGAACCGACCCGCCTGCGGGTGCTGTCGCTGCTGGCTGGCGAGGAACTGTCGGTCATGGAACTGTCTCGCATCCTGGACCAAAGCCAGCCGCGCGTGTCGCGTCACCTGAAACTGATGACTGACGCCGGACTGATCGAACGGTTTCCCGATGGGGCCCGCGTCTTCTATCGTCATGCTGCCGATGCGACGGCCCGCCGGTTGATCGATACGGTCCTGGACCTGCTGGACGATGCCGAAGGCGAACAGGATCACAAGCGTCTGGAGGAGGTCCGGCGCGAACGCGACGTGGCGGCCGCCGCCTATTTCGAACAGGTCGCGCCCCAGTGGGATCGGATCCGCTCGCTTTATGTCTCGGAAAGCGCGGTCGAGGCGGCAATCGATCGGGCCGCCGGGCCGGGTCCGTTTCAGCGGGTCGTCGACCTGGGCACCGGCTCGGGCCGGATGCTGACCCTGATCGGTGCGCGCGCGCGTATGGCCGTGGGCCTGGACCTGAGCCAGAACATGCTGAACATCGCCCGCGCCAATGTCAGCCGGGCCGGGCTGGACAAGGTCGAGCTGCGCCACGGCGACATCTTCGCCACTCGCTTGCCACCAGCCAGCGCCGATCTGGTGATCGTGCATCAAGTTCTGCATTACCTGGCCGACCCCGCCGCCGCTGTGGCCGAGGCCGCTCGTCTGGTCATGCCGGGCGGGCGGCTGCTGATCATCGATTTCGCCCCGCACGAGCTGGAGCGGCTGAGAGACGAGCATCAGCATCGGCGCCTGGGTTTTGCCGATGCCGAGATCGGACGCTGGCTGGTCGAGGCCGGACTGACGCCCTCCGCCCCCATCGCCCTGCCCCCTGACACCGACGGACTGACCGTCTCCATCTGGACCGCCGAGCGGACCGCCCAATCGAACAGGAATGCCGCCTGATGGTCGCCCCCGCTGCCAATCCAGCCCCCACCCTGGCGGATGCCCGCGCCCTGCTGCTTTCGCCGCTGGGTCCCGTGGCCCGCGCGGGCGACAATGCCAATCCGGTGCGTGTGTCGTTCGAGTTCTTTCCGCCCAAGTCGGAAGAGGCCGAGGCCAATCTGTGGAAGGCCGTGCGCCGCCTGGAGCCGCTGAACCCCGCCTTCGTCTCGGTGACCTATGGGGCGGGCGGCTCGACCCGTGAGCGCACCCACCGCACCGTCACCCGGATGCTGGCCGAGACGACGTTGAAGCCCGCCGCCCACCTGACCTGCGTCGAGGCCAGCCGGGACGAGGTCGACGAGGTCATCCGCGAGTACAAGGCAGCGGGCGTAGACCACATCGTCGCCCTGCGCGGCGATCCGCCGGGGGGTTCCGGCATCGGCGGCGTCTATCAGCCGCGCGCCGACGGCTATGCCAACGCCACCGAACTGGCCCAGGCCATCCAGCGGATCGGCGGCTTCCAGACCACGGTCGGTGCCTATCCCGAGAAACATCCCGAAAGCCCGTCGATCGAACACGACATCGACGTGCTGAAGGCCAAGGTCGATGCCGGGGCGACCCGCGCGGTCAGCCAGTTCTTCTTCGACATTGACGCCTTCCTGCGGTTCCGCGATCGCATCCGGGCGGCGGGCGTGACCATTCCGCTGATCCCCGGCATCATGCCGGTGTCCAATTTCGGGGCTCTGCAGCGGATGAGTGCGGCGTGCGGCGCGGCCGTGCCCGGCTGGCTGGCCGCCCATTTCGATGGCCTGGACGACGACCCCGAGACGCGCAAACTGCTGGCCGCCTCCGTCGCCGCCGAGACCTGCGCCCGGCTGCAGGAAGAAGGCTTTGCCGACTTCCACTTCTACACCCTGAACCGCGCCGACCTCGTCTATGCGATCTGCCGGGTGCTGGGCGTTCGGGAAAAGGCGGTGTCCGCATGACTCGCCAAGACCGCATCGCCGCCCTGCACGCCGCCGCCAAGGAACGCATCCTGGTCCTGGACGGATCGTGGGGCGTCATGATCCAGCGGCGCGAGCTATCGGAAGAGGATTTCCGGGGCGACCGCTTCACGGCCCACGAGGGCCAGATGAAGGGCAACAACGACATCCTGTGCATCACCCGCCCGGACGTCATCGCCGACCTGCACGACCAGTATTTTGCCGCCGGGGCCGACATCTCCGAGACCAACACCTTCAGCGCCACCGTCATCGCCCAGGACGACTACAAGCTGGACGCCGATGCGGTCTGGGACATCAACCTGGAAGGCGCGAAACTGGCCCGGGCAGCCGCCGACCGCTGGACGGCGAAAGAGCCGCACAAGCCCCGCTTCGCCGCCGGGTCGATCGGGCCGCTGAACAAGATGCTGTCGATGTCGTCGGACGTGAACGACCCCGGCGCGCGGCTGGTCACCTTCGACCAGGTCTATGACGCCTATCGTCATCAGGTGAAGGCGCTGAACGAGGGCGGCGTCGATCTGTATCTGATCGAGACCATCACCGACACGCTGAACTGCAAGGCGGCGATCAAGGCCATCAAGGACCTGGAAGACGAGGGTATGGAAGCCCTGCCGATCTGGATTAGCGGCACCATCACCGACCGCTCGGGCCGGACCCTGTCGGGCCAGACGGCTGAGGCCTTCTGGAACAGCGTGCGCCACGCCAAACCCTTCGCCGTCGGCTTCAACTGCGCGCTCGGGGCTGACCTGATGCGCCCCTTCATCGCCGAACTCAGCCGCGTCGCCGACACCCTGGTCGCCGCCTATCCCAACGCCGGCCTGCCCAACGCTATGGGCCAGTATGACGAGGAACCGCACGAAACCGCCCACTTCATCGAGGAATGGGCCGCCTCGGGGCTGGTCAACATCGTCGGCGGCTGCTGCGGCACCACGCCGGAGCACATCCGGCACACGGCGGAGGCGGTGTCGAAACTGCCGACGCGGGCGATCCCGGAACGGCCGGTGGCCATGCGGTTGTCGGGGCTGGAACCGTTCGAGTTGGTGGCGTGATGGGCGAGCAATCCTCTTCCCTTCTCCCGTTGGGAGAAGGTGGCCCGCAGGGCCGGATGAGGGTCGGCTGCGCCAGTCGGCGTAAGCCGCCGCACCGATCAAGACAAGGCTTGCGCCGAGTGACACATCCGACCCTCACCCTTTCGCGCCAGAACGACGGCTTCGCCGCCGTGCGGTCAAGCCCTCTCCCAACGGGAGAGGGAGGACAATCATGAGACCCACCTTCATCAACGTCGGCGAGCGGACGAACGTCACCGGCTCGGCCAAATTCAAGAAGCTGATCGTCGAGGGCGATTATTCCGCCGCCCTGACCGTCGCCCGGCAACAGGTCGAGGCCGGGGCGTCGGTCATCGACATCAACATGGACGAGGGCCTGCTGGATTCGAAGCAGGCCATGGTCACCTTCCTCAACCTGATCGCGGCCGAGCCCGACATCGCCCGCGTACCGGTGATGATCGACAGCTCCAAATGGGAGGTGATCGAGGCGGGACTGAAATGCGTCCAGGGCAAGCCGATCGTCAATTCGATCTCGATGAAGGAAGGCGAGGACGCCTTCCGTGCCCAGGCGGTCAAATGCCTGCGCTACGGCGCCGCCGTGGTGGTCATGGCCTTCGACGAGGTGGGTCAGGCCGACACCGCCGCGCGCAAGATCGAGATCTGCACCCGGGCCTATCGCATCCTCGTCGACGAGGTCGGCTTCCCGCCCGAGGACATCATCTTCGACCCCAACATCTTCGCCGTGGCGACGGGGATCGAGGAACACGACAACTATGCCGTCGACTTCATCGAGGCGACGAAGGTCATCAAGGCCACCCTGCCCTACGCCCGCGTGTCCGGCGGGGTATCGAACGTCTCGTTCAGCTTCCGCGGCAATGAGCCGGTGCGCCGGGCGATCCACAGCGTCTTCCTGTACCACGCCATCCAGGCGGGCATGGACATGGGCATCGTCAACGCCGGCGACCTGCCCGTCTATGACACGCTCGACCCGGTCCTGCGCGAGGCGGTCGAGGACGTGATCCTGAACCGGCCGCAGCGGACCAATGTCTCCAACACCGAGCGGCTGGTCGACATTGCGCCGAACTACAAGGGCGACAAGGGCGTGGCCCGGGTCGTCGATCTGAAATGGCGCGACCAGCCCATCGGCAAGCGGATCGAACACGCCCTGGTCAACGGCATCACCGAGTTCATCGACGCCGACACCGAGGAGGCGCGGCTGTCGTTCGAGCGGCCGCTGCACGTCATCGAGGGTCCGCTGATGGACGGGATGAATGTGGTCGGCGACCTGTTCGGCTCGGGCAAGATGTTCCTGCCGCAGGTGGTCAAGTCCGCCCGGGTGATGAAACAGGCCGTGGCCTGGCTGGAACCCTTCATGGAGGCCGAAAAGGCCGGCAAGCCGCGCGAGCAGGCGGGCCGCATCCTGATGGCCACGGTCAAGGGCGACGTCCACGACATCGGCAAGAACATCGTCGGCGTCGTGCTGCAGTGTAACAACTATGAGGTCATCGACCTGGGCGTCATGGTCCCGGCGGACCGGATCCTGGACGCCGCGAAAGAGCACAACGTCGACATCATCGGCCTGTCCGGTCTGATCACACCGAGCCTGGACGAAATGGTGTTCGTGGCGCGCGAGATGGAACGGCGCGGCTTCGACATCCCCCTGTTGATCGGCGGCGCGACGACCAGCCGGACGCATACGGCCGTCAAGATCGAGCCAGCCTATCATCGCGGATCGACCACCTATGTCGTGGACGCCAGCCGCGCCGTGGGCGTGGTCTCGGGCCTGTTGTCCAAGACCGAGCGGGCCAAGAACGAGGCCCTGACCCGCGACGAATACATCCGCATCCGCGAACAGTATGCGCGCGGCCTGGAGGTCAAGGCACGGACCAGCATCGCCAAGGCCCGCGACAACCGCTTTACGATCGACTGGACGGCCCCGCGCCCCGCCGCGCCGTCCTTCATCGGGGTGCGGGCGTTCGACGCCTGGGACCTTGCCGATCTGGCCGACCACATCGACTGGACACCCTTCTTCGCGTCATGGGAACTGATCGGACGCTATCCGCAGATCCTGGATGACGAGATCGTCGGCACGGCGGCCCAGGACCTGTTCCGCGACGCCCAGGTCATGCTGAAAAAGATCATCGACGAGAAATGGTTCACAGCTCGCGGCGTCGCCGGCTTCTGGCCTGCCAATGCCGATCAGGACGACATCGTCGTCTTCGCCGATGAGACGCGAACCACCGAGATCGCCCGCTTCCACACCCTGCGCCAGCAGATCGCCAAGTCGAACGGCAAGCCCAACTCGGCCCTGTCGGACTTCATCGCCCCCCTCGGCACCGAGCAAGGGGCTGACTATATCGGAGCCTTCGCCGTGACCACGGGCCATGGCGAGCTGGAAGTCTCCAAACGGTTCAAGGACGCCGGCGACGACTATTCGGCCATCATGGCCTCGGCCCTGGCCGACCGTCTGGCCGAAGCCTTTGCCGAAGCCATGCACAAGAAGGTCCGCACCGAGTTGTGGGGCTATGCGCCGGACGAGGCGACCACCACCGACGACCTGATCGCCGAGAAATATCAGGGCATCCGCCCTGCCCCCGGCTATCCGGCCCAGCCGGACCACACCGAAAAGGCGACCCTGTTCCGCCTGCTTCAGGCCGAGACGAACGCTGGCATGGCGCTCACGGAATCATTTGCCATGAGCCCGCCTGCGTCGGTGTCCGGCCTGTATTTCGGCCATCCGGACAGCCACTATTTCGGTGTGGGCAAGATCGACCGCGACCAGGTCGAGGACTATGCCCGGCGCAAGGGCTGGGACCTGGAAACCGCCGAACGCTGGCTGTCACCCATCCTGAACTACGATCCCGGCGCGTTGGCCAGGGAAAGCGCGGCCTGACGCCTCGTCCCTATTCCAGTCCGACTTCGGCCGGGGTGACCGGCGGGGTGGTGATGTTTTCGCGGATGCGGCGGGCGGCGTGTTCGCACCGGCCGGGCAGGCCGAAGAACAGGCCGAAGGCCTCGCTGCGGACGCCTTCGTCTGTCTGGGCCAGGATCGGCTCCCATTTGGCAGCCGCTTCGGCCGCCGCTGCATCGGCTGCCGCCCGGGTCTGGGCGGACTGACGCGGGGCGGCGGTATCCAGGGCCGAGCGGAAATCCTGCGCCTCCAGCCGGCCCAGGCGCACGATATCCAGGTCCAAGGGATCGGCATCGGTCAGGCTTTCGCCGACCGCCACATGACCCAGCACCAGGGCTTCGCACCAGGCCACCAGAGGATAGTCGGCACTCGGCGCACCGCGCGGCAGGTCGTTGCCATAGGCCACGGCCTCACGCAGGCGCAGGGCATCCACGGTCTCGCCCACAGGCCGGGTCGACATCACCTCATCCTGCGCCTCCACCGCACGCGGACCGGTCACGACCGGCTGGTCCTGAGTCAGCGGCGGGCTCTGAAGCAGGAACAGGGTGGTAAGGACGCTGGCGATCATGGTGACGGCTGTTTCGAATGGCGACCGCATGGGCCGGGACTGTCGGCAACGCCTGAAGGCGGCCTATGGTTTTTCTACGGCATCGCTTGGCCAAAGAAAAAGTCAGCGTTCGATCATCACCCGCGTGGCATAGGGTACCGGTTCCGGCGTGCAGGAGGCCGCCGCCAGTTGCGCCGCCATGAGACACAGGAATGCCGCCGCGACGGGCATGAGCCGGTTTGATACAGTCAGTGCGATGGATAGGGCCAAGACTCACGCTCCAGGGAGGATTTACGTCTTGTTAAGGCAAGGGTCGCGCCGCGATCGTTCGGAGGGCTGCCGATGATCCCCTTCGTGCGAACCTTCGACTTCGCCTATGGCCGGTGCGATCGGGTCACGCCGCTGATCCGCAGGATTGTGGCGAACAATCCCGGGCCCTTCACCTTCACCGGGACAGGAACCTATCTGATCGGGCGCGACGGCCGGGGGGCCGGTGTGGCCGTGATCGATCCGGGTCCGCCGGACGAGGATCACCTGGCGGCACTATTGCAGGCGGTCGAGAGTCAGACGGTGACCCATGTGCTGGTGACCCACACCCACCGGGACCATGCTCCGCTGGCGCACCCGTTTGCCGAAGCGACCGGTGCGGTCGTCCTGGCGGCCCGGCCACCGCTGCGGCAGGTCCACGCCTCCATGGGCCTGGACGAGGAGGACGACGACGCTTTCGTACCCGATCGCGTCCTGCACGACGGCGAGCGGGTTGAGGGTGACGGCTGGACGCTGGAGACCCTGGCCACGCCGGGCCATGCCTCCAACCATCTGGCCTTTGCCCTGATCGAGGAGAATGCCCTGTTCTGCGGCGACCATGTGATGGGCTGGTCGACAACGGTGGTGGCCCCGCCCGACGGCGACATGGTCGACTATATGGCCAGTCTGAACGCGGTGCTGGAACGCGGGTTCGACACCCTGTGGCCCACGCATGGCGCGCCGATCACCGACCCGCGCCCCTTTCTGGAAGCCTATCGCGACCACCGGCAGGAGCGGGAGCGACAGGTCCTGGCCAGGTTGGCCGCCGGGGACCGACAGATCGCAGATATGGTGCCCGTGCTCTATGCCGCCGTTGATCGGCGTCTATGGCCGGCGGCCAGCCTGTCCGTGCATGCGCATCTGCTGTCCCTGGTCCGGCGCGGCATCGTCGCCGTCCAACCCGGGGCGTCGCTTCAGGCAGATTACAGCCTGGTCTGAACCAGCGCTCAGGGCGTGAGGTTTCGCACGACCGTGGCCAGCAGGCGACAGGCCTGGTCGCCTTGGGCGCGGTCGTCGCGGGCGGTAACGCGGACATCGGTCTGGCCGGGCCGGATGCGGATGACGGCATCGTGGGTCAAGCCAAAGGCCGAGCCGACTCGGGTACCTTCGGCGCGGAAAGGTGCAGCACCGATCACGCGAAAGCCCGCAGCGCGCAGGGCGTCGGCGGCCACTTCAGGCGTCACCTGGGTCGGGGCGGACAGCACGCCGTCGCACGTGGCCGCAACCCCTGGCACGACTGCACCTGCTGCAGTGCGACGATCCAGGATCAGGCTGGAGAAGCCAGGAGGCTCGGCCAGATCCGTTGTCACATCGGTCGGGGCCGCCACCTGCATCTGCGCCCCTTGGATCAGGTATCCGCCCAGGGTGCCCGCCGCGATCAGCACGATCACAACGGCCAGAAAACCGCGCCTTCGCAGATCACGCAGGGCCAGAACCACCGCGATAAGTCCCGCCATCACTCCCGCAAGCGTCAGGAACCGGCCGATGCGAAAGGTCAGCAGGTCCAGACCGATCTCGGCCGACCACAGGCCGACGCCGGTCCCCATAGCCGCGATCAGAACCGTCAACGGGGCCAGAACGGCCAGGGCCAGAAGCCACAGCATGGGCGTCAAACCGCCCCTGCCCTTTCGACCCTGCGGTCCGGCGACGGGGGTCACCCGCCCTGTTCTCCGCCGTCGATGAAGTTCTTGAGCCGCTCACGAACCAGTTTCTTGTCGATCTTGCCGGTCGCGCCCAGGGGGATGTCGTCCACGAAGATGACGTCGTCGGGCATCCACCATTTGGCGATCTTGCCTTCCAGGAAGGCCAGGTGCTCCTGCTTGTCCTCGGTCTCGCCGGGCTTCAGCTTGATGACCAGCAGGGGCCGCTCGTCCCATTTCGGATGATGCATGCCGATGACGGCGGCCAGTTCGACCTTGGGGTGGCCGACGGCGATGTTCTCGATCTCGATCGAGCTGATCCATTCGCCGCCCGATTTGATGACGTCCTTGGCCCGGTCGGTGATCTGCATGAAGCCATGCGTATCGATGGTTGAGACGTCGCCCGTGTCGAAATAGCCTTCGTTGTCCAGAATTTCGCCGCCGTCGCCCTTGAAATAGGCCCCGGCGATGGTCGGCCCGCGGACCATCAGTCGGCCATAGGTGGTGCCGTCGTGCGGCATGTCCTGACCGGCATAATTCTTGAGCTTCAGCTCGACGCCCAAGGGCGGCATGCCCTGTTTGATGCGCCACTTCATCTGCTCGTCATACGGCAGGGCGGCCAGTTCCGGCGTCAGGTTTGACAGGGTGCCGATCGGCGAGGTCTCGGTCATGCCCCAGCCCTGCAGAACCTCGATGTCGAACTCGTCGTTGAAGGCGCGGATCAGGCTTTCGGGGACGGCGGATCCGCCGATCAGGACCCGTTTGACGGTCGGGATCTTCAGCTTGTGCTCGCGCAGGTGGGCCAGCAGCCCCTGCCACACGGTCGGCACCGCAGCCGAGAAGGTCACGCCCTCACTCTCGATCAGTTCATAGATTGCCGCCCCGTCCATCCGCGCGCCCGGCATGACCAGTTTCGATCCCGCCGCCGGTCCGGCAAAGGCAATGCCCCAGGCGTTGGCGTGGAACATCGGCACCACGGGCAGGATGACTTCCTTGGGCGACGGGCCCAGCACCGTCGACTGCATGCCCAGCAGCGTATGGATGAAGTTCGACCGGTGGGAATACAGCACCCCCTTCGGATTGCCGGTGGTGCCGGAGGTGTAGCACAGGCCGCAGGCGGTCTTTTCGTCGAACCCGCCCCAGGCCACATCCTCGGACGCCTCGGCCAGCACCAGCTCATAGCACTCGGCCTTGGGCAGCTTGGTCGCCGGCATGTGCCATTCGTCGGTCAGAACCACCACCCGCTCGACACTGGGACAGTGGGGCAAGATCGCTTCCAGCAGGGGCAGGAAGGTCAGGTCGACGAAGATGATCCGGTCTTCGGCGTGGTTGATGATATAGGCCAGCTGCTCGGGAAACAGGCGCGGGTTCAGGGTGTGGCACACCGCCCCGATACCCATGATCCCGTACCAGACCTCCATGTGCCGGCCGCTGTTCCAGGCCAGGGTGGCGATCCGGTCACCGGTCTTGACGCCCCAGCCCAGCAACGCACTGGATACCCGCTTCGCCCGAGTGTGAAGATCGGCATAGCTGATCCGCACGATCGGTCCCTCGACGGAGCGCGTCACGACCTCGCGGTGCGGATGCCAGTTCTTCGCGTGGTCCAGGATCTTGTCGACCGTCAGCGGCCAGTCCTGCATCAATCCCTGCATGGTGTTCCTCATCTGCCCGGCTGAACGCGGTGCTTGTGATCAAGCTATCGACCTGACCAACGATAAGCAATGTGACGCAGGGTCAGGAAAGCCCGTCCACGCGGGCTTTTGATGGTCTGAAGGCGCATTTGCGGCTACAGCCCGGCCATGACTGTCCTGATCGCCATTACCGGAGGCTCCGGCTCCGGCAAGAGCACCCTGGCCGAGGCCATCGTCTCGGCCCTGCCTGCCGGGAAGGCCGTCCTGCTGCGCGAAGACTCCTATTACCTGGACGCGGCCGCCCTGCCCGACTTCGATGCTGCGACCTTCGATTTCGACGACGTCGCCGCGCGCGATCACGAGCGCCTGATCGCGGATCTGCGATCGCTGAAGACCGGTCGCGCCATCATGGCCCCGGTCTATTCCTTCATCCATCACGGGCGCGAACCGGGGGGCGAACCTGTGGCGGCAGCCCCGGTCGTGATCGTCGAGGGAACCCACCTGCTGTGCACCCCCGACCTGGTGGCCCTGTTCGACATCCGCGTCTTTGTCGACACCCCTGCCGACATCCGTTTCATACGCCGTCTGTTGCGGGACCAGGCCGAAAGGGGCCGGACCGCCGCCTCGGTCGTGGCCCAGTATCTGGGTACGGTACGGCCAGGACACGAGCGACTGACCGAGCCGTCAAAAGTGCATGCCGATTTCATCGTTGCGGATGCGACGGCCGCCGTCCGCCTGGAAGACCCACACGCCGTTGTGCGACTGGCGGCACCGGTCCTGGCCCATCCACTGCTGAGCGACTTCTTCCAGACCTGACGATGGTGGGCGAACAGGGGTTTCACTCTTGCGGTGCATCCGCATACGCGGCACGATCCCTTCGACCCCCCATCTGACTGAATCGCCTCGCACTTATGACTGTTCTGGACGTTCGTCCCGCTGATCAGGACACGCGCCGCGCCGCCGTGCTGCATCACGCCCGCCGCTATTTCATGAGCGAGGGTTATGCAGCCACGCGCATGGAGCCAATTGCGCGTGAAGCCGGGGTCTCGACCGCGACCCTGTATGGCTATTTTCCTGGGAAGGCCGAGCTGTTCAAGGCGGTGATCGAGGACGCCGCCCACGACTTCGCCAAACAGATGGACTTCGTCCGCTCACAACAGGGCTGTGCCCGCGTGCAGCTGACCAGCTTTCTGACCGCCTATGCCCGGTTCATGAGCGACCCGTTCGTGCGCTCGGTCTTTCGCCTGGTGATGGCCGAGCGGCCCCGTTTCAAGGGCGTGGCCATGACCTTCTTCGAGCGCGGGCGCGACTTCTTTGGGGCCACCCTAATGGGGGTCATTCAGACCATGATCGATCGCGGCGAGATCGCCTGCGAAAAGCCGTCCTGGGCCGCCGGTCAGCTGATGGGCATGGTCGAACACCCGGTCTTCTTCGTGCCCCTGGTCACCGGCGAGGAGGTCCGCACCCGGCGAACCGTGGACCAGATCGCCGCCGATGCGGTCGAGACCTTCCTGGCCCGCTACGGCACCTGACCGATCAGGGCCAGAGCCTGGTCCGGGTCCAGGCCGGTCCCGCGCGATCGAACCGCAGTCGGTCATGCAGGCGGAACGGGCGATCCCGCCAGAACTCCACACTGTCCGGCACCACCCGCCAGCCGGTCCAATGTTCCGGGCGGGGCACTTCCTGCCCCTCGAACCGCTTGGTCTCGCGCGTGACGGCGGCCTCCAGCGCCGCACGGCTGTCCAGCGGTCGCGACTGGTCCGAGGCCCAGGCGCCGATGCGGCTTTCACGCGCGCGGCTGGCGAAATAGGCGTCGGCCTCCGCCGCAGTAACGGGTTCGATCCGGCCCCGCACCCTTACCTGTCGGCGCAGCGACTTCCAGTGGAACAGCAAAGCCGCCGCTGGATGCCCGGCCAGCTGCCCGCCCTTGGCGCTCTCGCTGTTGGAATAGAAGGTAAAGCCGCGGGCATCCACGTCCTTCAGCAGCACCATCCGGCTGTCGGGCAGACCCGACGCATCGACGGTCGACAACGCCATGGCGTTGGAATCATTGGGCTCGGTCCCCTTGGCTTGTGCCAGCCATTCCACGAACAGACCGATCGGTTCGTCCCGCTCGAAGATCGTCTCGTCCCCGTTGGCGGCCAGGGCGGCGGCATAGTCGCGGGCGTATTCCTCACGCGAGGGCGAGGCGGGAATGGCGGCGTTTGTCATCCCGCCGCTATAGCGTGCAACGACCGGCCCGTCAGGTGCGTCAAAGCGCGGTCTCAGCCGCCCGTCCGCTCGCGCAGCGACTGTTCCTGGGCGGCCAGTTCCGGGGTCATGTTGTCGAAATCCTCAAAGGTAACAACCGGGCGGACCTCAACCTCGCCGTGCAGCTTGTCGGTGTCGGGGATGCGGACGGCCCAGGCCATGGCTTCGTCCATGTCCTTCACCTCCCAGATCCAGAAGCCGGCGATCAGTTCCTTGGTCTCGGCGAAGGGGCCGTCATAGACGAGCGGCTTGTCCCGGCCGGCGAAAACCACCCGCTTGCCCCGGGAAGACGGTTGCAGGCCATCGCCTGAAATCATGATCCCTGCGGCGACCAGTTCCTCGTTGAAGGCCATCATCTCGGTCATCAGGGCCTGGCTCGGCTGGACCCCCTGTTCGATGGCTTCAGTCCCTTTCATCATCACCATAACGCGCATGCGAATGTCTCCATTATCGGCAGTGTTTCGAACCTGCGGATATCCGCCAGTCAGGGTAACGTCGAACGATCGGCACGGGCACCGACATTCGCATGGCGATTTTTCCAGCCCGGGCGATTCGCACGGTTAACCCGGTCTTGACCATGATGGCGGCCTAAGTGGCGGATGCGCGCCCGGTCCACGTCCGACGTTTCCTCGATCCATCAGGCCTATGCCCTGCTGGGCCTGACCGGTCCGGCCGATGCCGAGGTCGTCGCGGCGGCCTTTCGGACCACCATCAAGGCGGCACGGCCCGATATCGCGGGCGGGGATGCCGAACGCTTTCGTCAAACCATCGCGGCCTGGCGACTGATCCAGAGGCAGGCAGTGCCACTAGCGCTGTCGGCACCCGTTGAGAAACCCCCTGCCCCTCCCGTCGTCGGCATCACGCCGAGCCAGGCTCTGGCTGGCGGCATGTCTCGGGTCCGCGTTGCCGGTCGCGACCTGCGTGTCCGTGTTCCGGCGGGCGTCCGCACCGGCGAGCATCTGCGGCTGAAGGCGGCCGGTACGGATGGAGAAGACCTTTTTCTGCCGGTCGTGATCCGGGGGGCGGACGGAATGCATGCGGTCGGCGACGACCTGCACATGCGCTGGCCCATCTCGCACCGCCTGGTGGAAGACGGCGGGCGGCTGGAGATCGAGACCCATGCCGGGGTCCGCTCCGCCTGGATCGTGGCGGATCAGCCGCTGTGCCTGCGACTGAAGAATCTGGGCCTTCCGGCGCGGGGTGCCCGGGCCCAGGGACATCTGTTCGTGACCCTGGACCCCTGTGACGACGCCCCTTCGGCGGCAGAGGATTTGCTGGCGCGCTTCACCCGCGTCTGGACGCCGGACCGCCTGGCCGCGTAAGCGTCACGGGTCATGTCCCACAACACCTTCGGCCATCTGTTTCGTGTCACCACCTGGGGCGAGAGCCACGGTCCGGCGATCGGCTGCGTCATCGACGGCTGCCCGCCGCGCGTTGCGCTGACCGAAGCCGACCTGCAGCCCTGGCTGGACCGCAGGAAGCCCGGCGGCAGCCGGTTCGTCACCCAGCGGAACGAGAGCGACACCGCCCGAATCCTGTCGGGCGTGTTCGACGACGGTGACGGCCCCGTCACCACCGGCACCCCGATCGCCATCGAGATCCAGAACGAGGACGCGCGCTCCAAGGACTATGGCGAGATCGCGCGGGCCTATCGCCCCGGCCATGCCGACCTGACCTATCAGGCCAAATACGGCGTGCGCGACCATCGCGGCGGCGGACGGTCCTCGGCGCGCGAGACGGCCATGCGTGTGGCCGCAGGAGCCGTGGCCCGCAAGGTCTTGGGTGAGGCCATCACGATCCGCGCTGGGGTGGTACAACTGGGCCCGCACCGGATCGCGCCTGAGGCCGTGGATTTCGCCGCCGTCTATGACAATTCCCTGTTCGCGGCCTCGGCCGAGGTCGTTCCGGCGTGGGAGGCCTATCTGGACGGCGTGCGCAAGGCCGGGTCCTCGATCGGCGCGGTCGTGGCGCTGGAGATCACCGGCGTGCCCGCCGGATGGGGCAGCCCGCTCTATGCCAAGCTGGACGCCGAACTGGCCGCCGCCCTGATGTCCATCAATGCAGTCAAGGGCATCGAGATCGGCGCGGGCTTCGCCTCTGCCGAGCTGTCGGGCGAGGATAATGCCGACGAGATGCGGATGGGAACGGACGGCCAGATCGTCTTCGGCTCCAACCATGCTGGCGGCATCCTGGGCGGCATTTCGACGGGCCAGCCGATCACGGCGAACGTGGCGTTCAAGCCCACTTCCTCGATCTTGACCCCGCGCCAGACCGTCAACCGCGATGGCCTGGACGTCGATCTGCGGACCAAGGGCCGGCACGACCCCTGCGTCGCCCTGCGTGGCGTTCCGGTGGTGGAGGCGATGGCGGCCTGCGTGCTGGCGGATGCGATGCTGAGGCATCGGGCGCAAAACCCCTAGGCCTCTTCCGCCACCGCAACTGTTACCTATATAGGCGTCAGCGAGGTTGATAACCCTCGGATTCCGGGAGCATCCCCATGATCGACGTTCGACCCTTTTCCACCCTCGGCGGCGCAGACCACGGCTGGCTGAAGGCCAGGCACCATTTCTCGTTCGCCAACTATTACGACCCCAACCGCATGAGCTGGGGTCGGCTGCGCGTCTGGAATGACGACGAGATCGCCGCCAAGTCCGGCTTTCCGCCGCATCCGCACAACGACATGGAGATCATCACCTATGTCCGGACCGGGGCGATCACCCATCAGGACTCCATGGGCAACCAGGGCCGCACCGGCGCGGGCGACGTCCAGGTGATGAGCGCGGGCACGGGCGTGCGCCACTCCGAGTTTAATCTGGAAGACGAAACCACCACCCTGTTCCAGATCTGGATCGAGGCGGACAAGCTCGGGGCCCAGCCGTCGTGGGGGGCCAAGACCTTTCCCAAGAACGACCGGTCCGGAAAGTTCTCGGTGATGGCCTCGGGTGATCCCGATGACGGAGCCCTGACCATCAATGCCGACGCCAAGGTCCTGGCGGCCACGCTGAACGCGGGCGAAAGCCTGACCTATGCCCTGGGTGCCGGTCGCCGGGCCTATCTGGTGCCGGCGGTCGGCGCGGTTCAGGTCAATGGCACGACGCTGAACGCCCGCGACGGTGCAGCCATTCGCGACGAGGCCGAAGTCGTCATCACCGCCACGGCCGATGCCGAATTGGTGATGGTCGACAGCCTGTAAGACCGATGACAAGGGCGGGCGGTCACACTGTGGCCGTCCGCTCAGTCTCTGTTCACCCTTTGGCGGTTAACCGTACCGGATCGGGGAGAACCAGATCATGACCACCATCCTGCGCCGGGCGACCGCCCTGACCGTCGTCCTGGGGGGCGCGCTGATGCTGCAAGGCTGCCTGGTTGGCGCGGCCGTAGGGGCCGGTGCCGCCGTCATCGGCGGGGCCGCGGCCGTCACTGGGGCCGTGGTCGGTGCGGGCGTGGACGCCGTCACCACCTCGGATGAAGAGACCAAGGCCCGGCGCGAACGCGAGCAACGCGCCTATGAACGCGAGCAGCGCCGCTGCGAACAGCGTCAGCGACAGGGCCGCGACTGCTGAGGCTGCACGAAAACACCACATAGCGGGTTGATCCCTGCCATGGTCACCCCTATGAAGCCGCTTCGCCGGTGCGATATGCGTCCTTAGCTCAGTTGGTTAGAGCATCTGACTTTTAATCAGAGGGTCCTCGGTTCGAGCCCGAGAGGACGTACCACCGTCGCCTATGGCCGCGTTGCCGCGTGCAGACGGGCAAAATAATCAGCCGCCACCATCCCGACCAGGACCGGCTCACTGGACTGCGTGTCCTCGATGATCGCCAGGACCAGCTCCAGAGTCTGGTTGCGGCTTAGCGTGGAGCCTGCCGTCAACGCATCCAGGCGGGCCAGCAGGGCGTCGCGCGGCTCGGACGGGGCCACCAGGGTCGGCGGTTGGGGTGCGGACACCGGGCGGGGGCGTTCGAAGACCGAGCCCTCGATCGAGGCGGGCTGCTGGCTCCATTCGACCACGGTCGGCTGAAAGACCGATGAGGACGTTTGCGCGGCCGGCGGGACGGCGGGCGAATCGCTGGCGGGGATGGCGAACTCATCGCCTTGAGCCGCGGCCTCGGCGGAATGGTCGCGTCGCGCGCCGCATCGACGACAGCGGTCGCACCCGCTGCGCTCCGACCAGAAGAAGTCGTGGCGACACATCAACGATTTCAACGGCGACAGCATTGGCCCCAACTCGTCAGCCCCCTGGCTGAATTTATTCGGAGCGGCAAAATCAAGGCCTTGTCAACCATGGTTCGCCTGTCAGGGGCGCCGCCTCGCCCGGCAGCGTTTGCACACGAGGGTGCCCGGCTTGGTCCGGCTGTAGCGGAAATCATGCGTGCAACGCAGCCGCAGCAGGATCGACCGCACGAAATCCAGCATATAGTCCACTCCAAAGCGCGATACTCGGTCAGAATCGGACCGTGATTCACACATACGAACGCTGTGGCGCTTCGTATCCGTCGAACAGGCAAAAGGCGAAAGTTTTAATGTTGGGACGGATCATTCTGGTCGGCCTCTTCGCCATGAGCGGATGCGCGGCGGTCAGTGATGGCGCGCGCACAGTGGCGGAAGGTGCCGGAGCCGCCGCCACCGCGCCGCTGGACGATCTGAACCTGCGCCGCCAGTACATCCCCACGGTCCTGCTGCAGGCCGAGGCCAACCCCTATGACGCGCGCAATTTGAACCGCTGCTCGACCATTGCCGCCGAGATCGCCCGCCTGGATGAGGCGCTTGGTCCGGACACGGACGAACCGCCCATGCCGGACGGCCGCAACCTGTCCCAGCGCGCGTCCGATGCGGCAGCCGAGGCGGCGCTGGACGCCATTCGCGATGCAGCGATCGACTTCATTCCGGGCAGAGACTGGATACGCCGCCTGTCCGGGGCCGAACAGCACAGCCGTCATGTGCAGTCCGCGATCGAGGCGGGACGCCTGCGCCGCGCCTATCTGAAGGGGTTGGGCATGCGTCAGAACTGTGCGCCGCCAGCCTCCCCCCGGTGGTTCACGCCCCGGCGCTAGCCGGCCCGTTGCTGCGATGCCGGGCGTGGAAGTCGCGCCGGAAAGCGTCGAACCGACCCTCGGCGATCGCTGCCCGCATAGCCGCCGTCAGGGCCTGGAAGAAGGCGATGTTGTGCCAGCTCAGCAGGACCTTGCCCAGGATCTCGTCGGCACGGACCAGATGGTGCAGATAGGCCCGGGAATAGTCGCACGAGGCCGGGCATGGCACATCGGGATCCAGCGGATCGCGATCCTCGGCAAAGCGGGCATTCTTGAGATTGATGGGCCCGTCCCAGGTCCAGGCCTGACCGTGACGCCCTGCCCGCGTCGGCAGGACGCAGTCGAACATGTCGACCCCGCGCCAAACCGCCTCGACCAGATCGATCGGCTTGCCCACCCCCATCAGATAGCGAGGCCGGTCGGCGGGCAGCATGGCCGGTGCAAAATCCAGCACCTCGCACATGGCCTGGTGCCCCTCGCCCACCGCCAGGCCGCCGATGGCATAGCCATCAAAGCCGATCTCGATCAGCCGCTCCGCCGATTCCCGGCGCAGATGCTCGAAGGTCGAACCCTGCTGGATGCCGAACAGAGCCTGGGTTTCGCGGGTGCCGAAGGCCGCCTTGGACCGTGCCCCCCACCGCGCTGACAGCTCCATGGCCGAGCGGGCGCGCGCTTCCTCCGCCGGCCAGGACACGCATTCGTCCAGTTGCATGACGATGTCGGACCCCAGACGGTCGGCCTGAATCTCGATCGATCGTTCGGGGCTAAGGACGTGTTTGGACCCGTCGATATGGCTGGAGAAGGTCACCGCCTCCTCGCTCATCTTGGAAATGCCCGACAGGGACATGACCTGGAAACCGCCGGAATCGGTCAGGATGGGTTTGTCCCAGCGCATGAACTCATGCAGCCCACCCAGCCGCTGCATCCGCTCAGGCCCGGGCCTCAGCATCAGGTGATAGGTATTGCCCAGCAGGATGTCGGCCCCTGTTTGGGCTACCTGATCGACGGTCAGGGCCTTGACCGTCGCGGCCGTGCCCACCGGCATGAAGGCCGGCGTGCGGATATCGCCGCGCGCCGTCTTCAGGACGCCCGTGCGCGCGCGGCCCTCGGTCGCGGTGATGTCGAAGGGAAATGTCATGGCGCGGTCCTGAACAACAGCGAGCCGTCGCCGTAGGAATAGAAGCGGTACCCCGTGGCCACCGCATGGGCATAAGCAGCCTTCATCGTTTCCAGCCCGGAAAAGGCACTGACCAGCATGAACAGGGTCGAGCGCGGCAGGTGGAAGTTGGTCATCAGCACATCGACGGCGCGGAAACGGTAGCCCGGCGTGATGAAAATGGCCGTATCGCCGTGAAAGGCCCCGATGGTGCCATCCTCTGCGGTGGCTGATTCCAGCAGACGCAGCGAGGTCGTCCCGACGCAGACGATACGCCCGCCCCGCGCATGTACCGCATTCAGCGCGGCCGCGGTGTCCGCCGACACCTCGCCCCACTCGCTGTGCATCCGGTGATCGGCCGTATCGTCCGCCTTGACCGGCAGGAAGGTCCCCGCCCCGACATGCAGGGTCACCGCATGGGTCGTCACGCCCGCGTCGGCCAGCCGGGCCAAGAGATCGGGCGTGAAATGCAGACCCGCCGTCGGCGCGGCGACCGAGCCGTCATGGGCGGCGAAGACCGTCTGATAGTCGCTGAGATCCCGGTCATCCTCCGGACGCTTGGCAGCGATATAAGGCGGCAGCGGCATCACCCCGACGTCGCGGATCGCGGCATCCAGATCGGGCCCCAACCGGTCGAAGGCCAGATCGACCAGCCCATCCTCGCCCTTGGCCAGGACCGTCGCAGCCAGGTCGCCGAACCGGACCGTGTCCCCCGGCTTGATCCGCTTGCCCGGCTTCATGAAGGCGGACCATCGGTCCGGGGCATCGCGATGATGCAGGGTCGCCTCGACCTCGACCGTCAGCAGGCCGCCTTCGGGGTTCTGACGCTCGCGTCGGCCCGACAGGCGCGCGGGGATCACCCGTGTGTCGTTGAACACCAGGGCGTCCCCTGCCCGCAGGAAGCCGGGCAGGTCGCGGACCGCCGCATCCCGCAGGCTCCCCTCCTCGACCACCAGCAGACGGGCGGAATCGCGCGGTTCCGCAGGCCGCAGGGCAATGCGATCCTCGGGCAGGTCGAAGTCGAAATCGGCGGTTCTCATCAGCGGGCGCACAGGCCACGCCGGACAGCGGGGGTCAAGGGCCGGGCTTTACGCGCGGCGTCTCTTCAGCAACCTGTCGCGGGCCGCATTGAGTCGTGCTGCCAGGCCTTCCGTGCCGCCCTGGTCGGGATGGGCCCGCGTCATCAGGCGGCGCCAAGCGGCATTGATGTCCTGATCGGATGCCTGGGCGCTGACACCCAGGGTCGATCGCGCCTCGGCCTCGCTCATGCCCGGCCGTACGGGGGGCGCGGTCCGGATGCGCGAACCGACGGCCAGCCACAAGCCTGCCCCCAGCAGACCGATGGCGAACACCCAGGAGCCCCGCGTCGCGGCGATCGCCCCGCCGCCTATCAGGGCCACGCTCAGCATGGTGGCCGCGATCCGCCAGTGCCCCCGACCCGGTCTTTCGCCTGACCGGCCCAGCCGGATCAGGGCCCAGACCGCCAAAGCCGCCAGAGCCAGACCGATCAGGGTCATGGTGCGACCGGCATCATCGACCGGTCACGCCGCCGTATCCAGCGGAGCGACAGCGCCTTCCAGACCGAGCGACTGCATCAGATTGCGCAGTTCCTGACGCGCCGCGACATGGGCCAAGGACACTGCCACGGGCCGAATGTCGTTGGACAGATCGGCCACCGTCAGGCCGAACGGAAACAGTTCGCGATAAATAACCCGGTCGCGCAGACCCGGCCCGACGCGGAAACCCACTCGCTTGGCCAGCTTCTCCAGTCGCTCGTCCAGGCGTCGCCGGTTGCGGGCCTCGGCCACGGCCAGGCGATTGGTCAGCACGACCCAGTCGATCGACCCGCCGCGCTGAACCGCACGTCCCTTGCGCGCCTCCCATACGCTTTCAGAATAGAGCGAGGGTTTCAGCACCTCCAGCGTCACCGGGTCGATCGTGCCCAGCATGTCGAAATCGACGAAGCTGTCGTTCATCGGCGTCACGATCAGGTCGGCACGGGCGTGGGCCGCACGCGAAATCGTGGTGTCGCCGCCAGGCGTGTCGATGATGATGACGTCCGCCTGGGCCGCTGCCTCGGCGAAAGCGGCTTCGAAACGCGCGGTCTGGGTCTCGCCGTCCGCCTTGGCCAGGGCCCGCCCGTCGCCCAGATCAGGCTCGACCGGGCAAGGCAGGACATGGCCGTTGGCAGCCGTCCAGGCCAGGCGATTGGCAAAGAACCGCGCCATGGACCGCTGTCGCAGGTCCAGGTCGATGACCGCGACCCGCCGACCCGCGTGCAACAGGCCGGTGGCGATGTGGATGGCCAGGGTGGACTTGCCCGCCCCGCCCTTCTCATTGCCCACCACGATGACGTGAGGCTGGCTCATACCGCTTGGAATCCCGACGACGACCGGCGACTCAACATGCGCCCGATCCGATGGTCTCAAAATCAGGCCGCGACCGGTTCAGGTCAACGGTCAGGTGGCGCGATGGCACCAGGGATCGTCGATCCGTGCTGCGGCGCACACAGCGGCAGCACCGGCGGCGGGCGTAGCGACCTTCAAACGGACCAATCGACGACCGTTCACCTCGACGGCTTCGAAAACTGGCGTCAGGCCGGACAGGGCCCAGGCCGCCTCGCCCGATTTCAACCGGTTCCAGGCGCTACGAGCCGCCTCTTCGCTGGAAAAGGCACCCAACTGAACCAGCGGACGTCTGGCCTGCCGGGGGGCGACAGCGGGGCGCAGTCCGGCGGCCTGGGCCGAATCTTTCGGCGCGATTCGATTGGAGACTTCTCTCACCACAGCGTCTGCCACGACCGGAGCGGCAGCGGCAGCAATCTGGGGGGCTGCAGCCTCGGCTCCGCGTTCCATGGCCTCGCGGACGTCCCACAGCTGATGCGGGTCATAGACCTCGACCTTCAGCGGGGCTCCGGTGGCGGGGCGCAGGCCCAGGGCCTGGGCGGTCTTGGCGGGGGGGGTATCGATCTGGCCCGGACGATCCAGGCTGACGGGGATGGCGGCGACACTCTCGGCCAGGGCTTCGAACCGCTGCGGATCGCTCTCGACCATGCCGCAGGCGCTGGCAACCAGCCCGAGGGCGGCGGCCAGCACTGGACGGATCACAGGGGGCGGCGTCATAAGCACGACCCTAAACACGCGAGTTTCACGCCCGGTTCACGAACACGCTTAAATCTCAGGGTTAATACGCAAACCATGACCGATGCCGCCCCCGCCCTGCCCCTCGTCCGGACCGTGGAGGCACTGCGCGCCGTCGTCGCCGACTGGCGTCGTCAGGGATTAAATGTCGGCTTCGTGCCGACCATGGGGGCTTTGCATGAAGGGCATCTGGGCCTGGTGCGGGAGGCCGGGGCCCTGGCGGACCGAGTGGTGGCCAGCGTCTTCGTCAATCCGACCCAGTTCGCGGCCCATGAAGATCTGGGCACCTATCCGCGGCAGGAAGAAAGGGATGCCGAACTGCTGGCCTCTGCTGGATGCGCGCTGATGTTCGCTCCGACGGTCGAGGAAATGTACCCGCAGGGATTCGCCACCAGCGTTACCGTGAGCGGTCCGTCGCAGGGTCTGGAAACCGACTTCCGTCCGCATTTCTTTGCCGGGGTGGCCATCGTCGTGGCCAAGCTGCTGAACCAGGTCCGGGCCGACGTCGCCGTGTTCGGGGAAAAGGACTATCAGCAGCTGATGGTCATTCGGCGGATGGCGCGCGACCTGGACATTCCCACCCGGATCGTCGGCGCGGCCACGGCGCGGGACGGCCATGGGCTGGCCCTGTCATCGCGCAACGCCTACCTCAGCGAGACCGAGATCGAGGTCGCGCGCCGCCTGAACGGCGTTCTGGCCGAGGCTGCCGTCCAGGCCGCATCCCGCCGTCCCCTGCCCGCCATCGAGCGCGACGCCTATTCCGCCCTGCTGAAGGCCGGTTTCGAGCGGATCGACTATGTCGCCGTGCGCCGCGCCGAGGACCTGTCGGTGTTTCCCGATGGCGTGGTCGACAGCCCCGGCCGGATCCTGGCCGCCGCTTGGCTGGGCCGCACCCGGCTGATCGACAATATGGCCGTAGCCGTCCCGGCGGCGTGAACCCGCGCCAGGCCGCCTGTCAGTTGCAGATGGGTGACGCAGCGCCACTGTGAGGCTAGACCGCCATAGAACCGCCACGCCCGTCCGTTGCACAGGGCGGGCAGACCCGACGAAAACACCCGACGCACGCCGCCAAGGACCGACGCATGACCCTGCCCGCCGACGCCTCCCTGCTGAACCCGGTCGAGCTGTTCCTGACCGCCGACTGGGTGGTCAAGGCCGTGATGATCGGCCTGGCCGCCGCATCGGTCTGGTCCTGGACCATCATCATCGACAAGGCCTTCCGCTTCGCCGCCCTGAACCGTCAGGCGGATCAGTTCGAGACGGCGGTCTCATCCGGGCGGTCGCTGGAGGACGTCGCCGCCCAGGCCGGGCCGACGCCGAACCATGCCCTGCCGCGGATGCTGGTCCTGGCCATGGGCGACTGGCGCGAGGCCCGCTCACGGGGCAGCCTGACCGACTACCAGACCGGTCTGCTGATCGCCCGGATCGACCGGGCCCTGGACAGCCTGATCGCGCGCGAGAGCCAGCGGATCGAGAACGGTCTGGGCGTCCTGTCGGTCGTGGCCACCGCCTCGCCCTTCATCGGCCTGTTCGGCACGGTCTGGGGCATCATGAACGCCTTCGAGGCCATCGCCACGGCGGGCAACACCAATCTGACCACCGTGGCGCCCGCCATCGCAGAGGCCCTGTTCGCAACGGCCATCGGCCTGGCCGCCGCCATCCCGGCCTATATCGCCTACAACAAATTCTCGATCGACGCGGGCAAGTTCACAGGTCGGCTGGAGACGTTCGCCGACGATCTGCAGGCCGCCATCGCCCGCCGCCTGGGGTCGCCCGCAACGCCTGCCGCCCCGCCGCCGCCCGCCCCGTCGGGTGACTTCAGCCTGCGCCGGAGCGTCTGACCATGGCCATGGGTGCCGCAGGCGGAACCGGCGGAGGGCGTGGACGCCGCCGTCGTTCGCGCAAGAAGCCGCTTAGCGAGATCAACGTCACGCCATTGGTGGACGTCATGCTGGTGCTGCTGATCATCTTCATGATCTCTGCCCCTCTGCTGACCGTGGGCGTTCCCCTGGAACTGCCCAAGACCGAGGCCAGCGCCGTTGATGCTTCGGACGAGCCGGTCACGATCTCGATCGACCGCGACGGGGCCATCTTCATCGGCGACAGCGAAACCAGCTGGGACGGACTGATCCAGGCCGTTGCCGACCAGGGCGGTGCCGATGCGCGCGAACGTCCGGTCTTCGTGCGGGCCGATGGCCGCGCGCCCTATCAGGCGGTGGCGCGGGTCATGGCGCGGCTCTCGGCCTCGGGCTTCACTAAGCTGAACCTGATCACCGACACGGCCGCCTCCTCGACCCCGGCGGAGCTCTGACGACGGTGGCGCGGCCCAGTCCGGCCATCATCGGATCGGTTGCCCTGCACGTCGGGGTGGCGGCGCTGGCCCTGTTCTCATGGCCACAGAAACCGCCGCGTCCAGTGACCTCGGCCGTGCCCGTCTCGATCGTGTCCGAGGACGTGGTGATCCGCGCCGCGCCCGCCGACAATCCGTCCGAGGAACTGGTCACCGAGGACGCCGCCACCTCGCCCCCGCCCCCACCGGTCGAGACGCCGCCGAGCCCGGCCCCAACACCGACGCCGACCCCTCGTCCCGCACCGACCCCGACACGTCCGGCTCCATCGCCAAGGCCGGTGCCGCCCCGCACCCAGCCCCAGCCCGCGCCTCGCCCGGCCCAGCCGACCCCGACCCCGCGTCGCGAGGAGCCGTCACTGGACCTGAACAACCTGGCGGGTGACCGACGCAATCCGGGCACGCGCGGCAACCAGCGCGCCACGGGCCAGCAGGACACCGGCACCGCCCCACGCGCGGTCGGTCGCGCCGATCTTCAGGCCCTGGGCCGCCAGATCACGCCGCACTGGATCTTCAACTGCGATCTGCCCGGTGCCGACGAACTGGAAATCCGCGTCATCGTGCGTCTGAGTGCGGAGGGGCGGGTGGTCGGGACGCCGCGCATCCAGCGACCGCGCAGCGATGCCGCCTTCCGCGCGGTGTCCGACAGCATGCTGCGCGCCATACGTGCCGCCGCACCCTTCGACATGCCCTCGGGCTATCAGGAACAGGACATCCCCTTCTCGTTCCGCACCGCCACCCAGTGCGGGAACCGCTGACGAAAGCTGATGGTCGGGCCTGGTTGGCCGACCGTCCCGAAAGTCGCCTCATTCACGCTCAAGCTGGCGATTGTCATAGGGGACGGCCATAACAGGCTCATCCATCCCATTGTCTGCCGGAGATTGCTCGTGCGCCTGAAGGTTCTTCTGTCACTGGTCGCTTCGCTGTCGGTCCTGGCCCCCGTCGCGGCCCTGGCCCAGGATCCGACCGGCCAGACCGAGGATGTGATCGTCGATCAGGGCGTCATCCGTCCCTATCCCATCGCGGTCCTGCCCTTCGCCGGACAGAACGGCACCGAATTGGCCAGCGTCATTCGCGGCGATCTGCGGCGCTCGGGCTTCTTCGATCCGCTGGACCCCAACAGCTTCATCGAGACGGGCCTGTCCCTGGCCAACCGCCCCAATTTTCCGCAGTGGACCAGTGTGGGGGCCCAGGCGGTGCTGTACGGCTCGGTCACGCCGCGCCCGGACGGCCGCAACGACTTCGGCTTCCGGCTCTATGACCCTTATCGCCAGTGCCAGCTGGCCGCCTATCAGTTCACCGCCACGCCCGAGCAATGGCGCCGGATCGCGCACAAGATCGCCGACGTCGTCTATGGCCGGATGACCGGCGAGCAGGGGCTGTTCGACAGTCGTGTCATCTTCGTGGCCGAAAGCGGCACTCAGCTGAACCGCGTCAGCCGCCTGGCCATCATGGACCAGGATGGCTACCTGCCCGTCTTCCTGACGCAGGGCGACGAGGTGATCATGTCGCCCCGCTTCTCCGTCTCCAACCCGGACGAGATCACCTATGTGGCGCTGGGCAAGGACTACAGCCGCATCTACCTCTACAACCTGACCACCGGCCGCCGCGAAAGTCTGGGCGAGTTCGACGGCCAGGTCCTGGCTCCCCGCTTCTCGAACGACGGATCCAAGGTGGCCTTCTCCATCATCCGGGGCGGCAATACCGACATTTATGTGATGGACCTTGGCACGCGCCAGCTGTCGCGCCTGACCTCCGATCCGGGCATCGACACCTCGCCCTCCTTCTCGCCGGATGGCAGCCAGATCGTGTTCAACTCCGACCGGTCGGGCACGCCGCGCCTCTATGTCATGCGCTCGGACGGGTCGGGCCAGCGCGCCATTTCGCGCGGCGGCGGCGTCTACACCGCCCCGGCCTGGAGCCCCACGGGCAATCTGATCGCCTTCACCAAACAGGGCGGCGGACGGTTCTCGACCGGCATCATGAATGTCGACGGCTCGGGCGAGCGGATGCTGTCGTCCAGCTATTTCGAGGAAGGCCCCTCCTGGGCCCCCAATGGTCGCTATGTGATGTTCGCCCGCCAGACCCGCGCCGGTGAGACCCGCCTGTGGACCGTCGACCTCTCGGGTCGGGTGGTGGCCCAGTCCGGCTATGACGGGCGCGGCTCCGATCCGGCCTGGTCGCCCCTGCTGGACGAACAGCCCGCCGGTCTGGGCGTCACCCAGGGGGCCGACAGCTGCCCGACCTGACGCCTGCCATGCACCCTACCACTCAATCCCGCGTTACCTGCGCTGGACCCTTCGGACCACACCGTCTAGCTCTCTCGACAACGGCCAAGCTTAACGCCCCGCCTCTCTGTCAGGATCACAAGGAGACCGAACGATGAACACGCCCCATATCGTCCGACTGACCGCCGTCGCCGCATTGGTCGCCGCCATGGCGGCCTGCGCGCCCCGCACCACTGCCGACGCAGGTGGCGGTGCCGTCCCCGGCGGAACCGGCCCCGTCTATGACAATACCCCGCGCGGCGACGGCAACATCGGCGGCGCGAACGTGCCCCCGGCCCCCGGTTCGGAACAGGACTTCATCGTCAACATCGGCGACCGGGTCTTCTTCGACCTGGACAGCTATGACATCCGCTCTGAAGCCTATCCCCGCCTGAACGCTCAGGTCAGCTGGCTGCAGCGCTATCCGCAGGTCACGATCCGCATCGAGGGCAATGCCGACGAACGCGGCACCCGCGAATACAATATCGCCCTGGGCGCCCGACGCGCCGAGGCGGTCCGCAGCTATCTGGTCGAGCGCGGCATCTCGCCGGGCCGGATCGACACCATCAGTTATGGCAAGGAGCGCCCGTTCGCCGAAGGTTCGAACGAAGAAGCCTGGGCCCGCAATCGCAACGCCCACACCGCCATCGTGTCGGGCGCGGTTCGCTAAACCGACCGCTCACTTCCGGCAAAACGAAGGGGGAGGCTGTCACAGACGGCCTCCCCTTTTTCATGCACCGATTGATCAGCCGATGGCGCCGACGCAGCCTTCGGGACCGCCAGGTGCCAGGGTCCCCTCGACCAGGGTCAGGGTCCAGCCGTGGTGGGTATCCAGGCCCCAGCGACGCGCTCCGGCACCGTCGCCAGCATCGCCGCCCACGTTGACGACCACGCGCCGACCCTTGGGCAGGGCAGCCGGATCGATCAGACCGACGGCCAGGGCGGTCGGCGTCGACGACGGGCCGAACCCCTCGAACACGCTCAGCATCGACCATTCGTCGCGCAGGCCGCGCCACCAGGGATCGCCGGCATTGATGGCCAGCACCGCCACGCCATGCCCTTCGGCTGCATAGGCCAGGGCCGCACGGGGATCGCGCTCGGCCCGCAGGTCCGCCGCCGCCCCGAACCGCAAACGCGCGGCGTCGAAGGCCCGCGTCGGCTCGACCGGGGCCCAGACCCGGACGCCGATCCGGCCCTGGCGCGCCAGGCCCCAGCCGACGATCTCGCGCCACAGGGCCTCGACGGCCTCGGCATTGGCCGGATCGGCCTGTTTCATCATGCGGGCCATGACCGCCTGCTCACGATCGGGGCGCAGTTTGACGTGGGGGCCCTGCGGCGCGTCCTTGGCCTTGCCCACACGGTCGGCAATGGCCAGGCGCAGCTGGAACAGGGCCAGGATTTCGTCGTCGAGCTGGTCGATCTCCTGACGCAGGGCGGTCAGGGCGCGTTGCTCGGCGGTCGGCTCGCCCGCGTCGGTCGGGGTGGGCCACAGATGCTGAATACTGGAAGAGGTCACGGGAAGCGGTCTTTCGATACGGGATGCCTGAAGGGGGTCTCATTTTGCGGGCTGCCGCTCCTTGAGGAGCGGTCGCCGGCGAGGCCGTCAGGATCGAGTGCCCGACGCCTCAGCCGGCGTATCGAAAGCCATAAAAATAGAGGCCATAGGCATAGGGGCCCGCAACCGCGCAAGCGCAGGTCGGGTAGGTCGCAGCGAGGGCATGCGAAAGGGCCATGACCCTACATCGAGAAAAGATCGTGCGCGGTCAAGCGGCGCGTCGGCTCAGCAGAACGAATCGCGTGCGATTCTCAGCTGAATCCTGAAGATCGTTGCGCAAAATCGACAACCCATAGACTTCGGCCGCACCGGCGGGTGCGAGAGCGGCCCGGGTAAGGTCGCCGGCCTGGGCCACATCGCGGGCCGCGCCAGCGGTGTCGAACACCTCGACCGCCGTCAGGCCGAGTCCCGCCAGTGTAGCCCTGCACTGCCTCAGCGCGACAGGGTGGCTCTCCACGGTGCGAATACCCGACAGGGCCGCGCCCGGCACAGCCATCAGATGCAGGCCGATCCGCCGCCAGACCTCGCCCACCTGCTCCAGGCCGGAAGCCGCGACCAGCGTCGCAGCCGGTTCGACCACACCGATGGTCGAGTTCTCGACCGGGATAAGGGCACAGTCGCAGTCGCCCGATCGCACCGCATCGATCGCCTGGGCAAAGGTCTCGAACCCGACCGCCTCGTCCCACGGCCTCAGCACCAGGCACGCCTCATGGCTGAAGGCACCCGGTGCCCCCTGATAAGCCACGCGTCCGGCGGTGTCGTCGTTCTGGGGGCGGCCGATGTCAGTCATCCGGTGTCCTTAGACAGCCGACGGACCATTCCGCAATATAACGGCTGTGCGATGCAGTTCGCCGGTCAGGCCGCCTCGGCCCGGTTGACGCGGCCAGACTTCAGCCGCTCCGCCACCAGGAAGGCCAGCTCCAGAGCCTGATCGGCATTCAGACGCGGGTCGCAGTGGGTGTGATAGCGGCTGGACAGATCGTCCTCGGTCACCTTCTGGGCACCGCCCAGGCATTCGGTGACATTCTGGCCGGTCATCTCCAGATGCACGCCGCCGGGGTGGACGCCCTCGGCCTCGGCCACGTCGATGAAGCTCTTCACCTCGCCCAGGATGCGATCGAACGGCCGGGTCTTGTAGCCGTTGGCCGCCTTCAGCGTATTGCCGTGCATCGGATCGATCGACCAGATGACGCGCTTGCCGTGGTCCTTGGCCGCCTTCATCAGGCGCGGCAGGCGGTCGCCGACCTTGTCGTGGCCGAACCGGCCGATCAGCGTCAGGCGTCCGGGCGTATTGTCCGGGTTCAGGGCATCAATCAGCGGCAGCAGGTCGTCCGGCTCCATGGTCGGGCCGCACTTGACGCCGATCGGGTTCTTGATGCCGCGCATGAACTCGACATGGGCCCCGTCCAGCTGACGCGTGCGCTCGCCGATCCACAGCATGTGGGCCGAGGTGTCGAACCATTCGCCGGTGCCGCCGTCCAGCCGCGTCAGCGCGCTTTCCAGGTTCAGCAGCAGGGCCTCGTGGCTGGTGAAGACCTCGACGCGGCTCAGGTCCGGATGGGTCTCGGGCGTGACGCCGACCGCCTCCATGAAGGCCAGGGCCTCGCCGATCTTGTCGGCCAGTTCGCGGTATTTGGCACCGTAGGCGTTGTCAGAGGCGAAGCCGATCGTCCAGCGATGGATGTTGTACAGGTCCGCATAGCCCCCGCCCGCGAACGCCCGCAGCAGGTTCAGCGTCGAGGCCGACTGGTTATAGGCCTTCATCAGCCGCTGGGGATCGGGCACCCGCTCCTCAGGCGTAAAGGCCATGCCGTTGATGATGTCGCCGCGATAGCTGGGCAGTTCGACATCGCCGATCTGCTCCACCGACGACGAGCGCGGCTTGGCGAACTGACCGGCGATCCGGCCGACCTTCACCACCGGCTTGCGGCCAGCGAACGTCAGCACCACCGCCATCTGCAGGATCAGGCGGAAGGTGTCGCGGATGTTGTCGGTCGAGAATTCCTTGAAGCTCTCGGCACAGTCGCCGCCCTGCAACAGAAAGGCCTTTCCCGCCTCGACGTCGGCCAGCCGGTCCTTCAGGCGGCGCGCCTCTCCGGCAAAGACCAGCGGCGGCATGGCGCGCAGCTCGTCTTCCACGCGCAACAGGGCGGCGGGGTCCGGATAGTCCGTCGGCATCTGCACGACGGGCTTCGATCTCCAGCTATCGGGGGTCCAGCGTTGGGTCATCATGGCGGCAAGATAGGCGTGTGACGGTTCAGGGACAATGAAACTGCGTCGATATCGCGTTTCGACGTCTTCCTTTGCGCGCGCCGTCGCTGCAGGGCAACAGAAGCGGTTGCGGATTGCGCCCCCAGTCAACACATTGGCGCACCGTCGCCGGAGACTGCACCGCCCATGATCGCCCGCTTCTTCGCCATCCCCCTGTGGCAGCGCACGGCCGCCGGTTTCGCCCTGGGCATACTGGCAGGCTTGATCCTGGGTCCGGCGGCCGAGGTCTGGCTGCAACCGATCGGCGACGTCTATCTGAACCTGATCCGGATGGTGGTCGCGCCCCTGGTCCTGTTCACCATCGCCTCCTCCATCGCCAAGCTGGGCGAAGGCGTGGGGGCGGTGCGGCTGGGCGTGCGAACCCTGGTCTGGTTCGCCGTGACCTCCCTGCTGGCGGTTCTGGTCGGTCTGGCGTTCGGCCATCTGTTCGATCCGGGCGTCGGGCTGTCCAATCTGCCGATGGGCGAGGTCAAGGACCGCGTCATCCCCACGCCGCTGGACGTTCTGATCGGCATCGTCCCGACCAATCCCTTTGCTGCCCTGTCAGAGGGCAAGGTGCTGCAGATCATCTTCTTCTCGGCCCTGGTCGGCACGGCCCTGGTGGCGCTGGGCGACCGGGCCCAGGGCGTGCGGCGACTGGTGGACGAGGGCGCGGCCATCATCTTCCGCATCACCCGGTGGGTGATCCAGCTGACGCCGTTCGGCGTGTTCGGCCTGATCGGTTCGGTCGTCGGCGGCTATGGCTGGGAGGCTCTGCTGCCGCTGGGGAAATTCATCCTGGCCATTTATGCGGCCTGCCTGTTCCACATCCTGGTGGTCTATTCCGGCCTGTTGAAGCTGCACGGGCTGAAGGCGACCAGCTTTTTCCGAGGGGCCTTCGCGGCCCAGCAGACGGCGTTCGCCACCTCCTCCTCGCTGGGCACCCTGCCCATCACCCTGCGCCAGACGGTCGAGCGGCTAGGCGTGCCCCAGGCCTATGCCGCCTTTGCCGTGCCCCTGGGGGCCAGCGTCAAGATGGACGGCTGCGGAGCCATCTATCCGGCCATCGCCTCCATCTTCATCGCCCAGTACTTCGACATCGATCTCAGCCTGACCCAGTATGTCATTATCGGCCTGACGGCGGTTCTGGGATCACTGGGCACGGCGGGGGTGCCCGGCACCAGTATCGTCATGCTGACCCTGACCCTGTCGACTGCGGGCCTGCCTCTGGAGGGCATCGGCTATATCGTCGCCATCGACCGGATCATCGACATGATCCGCACCGCCACCAATGTCACCGGCCAGATGCTGGTCCCCGTCCTGGTCGCCCGGGAGGAAGGCATTCTGAACCAGGGCATCTATGACGGCCATGTCGCCTGGCTGCCCGGCGACCCGGACGCCGAGACCCCCGAAACCGTCAAGGCCGCCGGCATCTGATGACCCTTGCCAGCCCGAGGCGACCGGGCTATGTCCCCGCCTCCCGTTTCACCACGGGCCCGAGATGGATGCTTAGCTCAGCGGGAGAGCACCTCGTTCACACCGAGGGGGTCGCAGGTTCAATCCCTGCAGCATCCACCACTCTCTCCAGGCATTTGCTAGTCGTCGGGAAAATCGCTTCCCAGAATGGCGGGTTGCTACCAGGCTCGGCAGTCAAAGGTCCGCTTTCGCGAAGAGGGCAAATAGCCGGGCCCGACCCATTGCGGACGTTCGAACGACGACGGCCGCAACTAGGGAAAGGCAGACTAGCATCGGCATACCGCGTGCTAGAGGAGCTGCTTCGCAGCCATGCTGAACGACGGGGCGGCAATATGTGGCCATTCAAGAAGCGATCAGATGCTGGCCCTCCCGCGACGCCGCCGGAAGCCACCGCCAGCGTGGTGGATAAACCTCAGAAAATCTGGGACGACTATTACGACCGGATTAAACGCCGGCGGATGGCGGAAGCGGAGCTTTTGTGGGCAAAGATCGAGACTGCCGGCGCGACGGCGGACACGGCTTTTGCCTTGGATTTCTCTCACTTTAGCAACGCTCTCGGCGATGCGGATTATTTCGCGCGGCAACTATCTGAGCACTACGACACCCAGGTCGTGGCTAGGAGTGAGCCCAACTATTGGGACATCAAAGGCACCACCAGACCGGAAAGAACTTGCCTCACCAAAGCCCAGCATCTCGCGTGGGTAGAATTTATGGCTGATGTGGCCGCGTCATATGCATGCGTATTTTCCGAGTGGACGCTCGAAGCTCCAGCGCTCGGTCTAACCTTCCAAAGCGCCGATCTAGACGCCGACTAGTGGGACTTGCGTGGAGCTGTCCGCGTTCTACCCCTAGTAGGCTTCGAGAATGTCTGTTTTCAAGACGGTGCGTCCCTGCCTGCCCTTCGCACGCATGGCTACAGGCTGACCTGCCTCCATGAAAGTTTCCGCAATCACCTCGACTTGCCGTGAACGGACCTGGAAGGTCCCGTGGACATGAAGGAGTTCGACATGGCCGATGAGCGGCGGTTCGCGGGGATAGAGGCCGGGGGTACCAAATTCGTCTGCGCTCTGGCGACAGCGGACGGCCGCATCCTGGCGCGCGAGCGGATCGCGACCGCCGACCCCGCGCTCACCCTATCGCAGACTCTTGAATTCTTTGGCCGGGCCGGACGCGAACATGGCGCACCCGCCGGGGCGGGCATCGCCAGTTTCGGCCCGCTGGACCTGGACCCCGCCTCCCCTGCCTATGGCCGCATCGTCTCGACGCCCAAGCCGGGCTGGTCGGACGTCAATATTCTGGCGGCCGTGCGGGACGGTCTGGGCGTGCCGACGCGGATCGACACCGACGTCAACGCCGCCGCCCTGGCCGAGGGTCGCCACGGCGCGGCCAAGGGGTGCCACACCCATGCCTATGTTACCGTTGGCACCGGTATCGGCGTCGGCCTGGTCGCCGGGGGGCGTTCGCTGATCGCGCGCGGCCATGCGGAGATGGGCCACATCCCGGTGCCCCGTGCGCCGGGCGACGACTTCGCCGGGGTCTGTTCCTATCACGGCGACTGTCTGGAGGGGATGGCCTCGGGTCCCGCCATGGCGGCGCGATGGGGATGCCCGGCCCAGGATCTGGGCGCCGATCATCCCGCCTGGGCCATGCAGGCCCATTATGTCGCCGCCCTGTGCTGCACCCTGATCTATACCGTCCGGCCGGACCGCATCGTCATCGGCGGCGGGGTGTTCGAACAGCCCGGTCTGCATGCCCATGTCCGGCGCGTGCTGGAGCCCATGCTGGCCGGTTATGGCCTGGCACCGCACGAACGCGACCTGGATACCCTGATCGTGGCTCCGGGCCTGGTCGAGACACCGCCCGGCCTTCTGGGCGCGCTGGAACTGGCCCGTCAGGCGGCGGACGGTTGATCCGCCGCTGTAACCGGTTACGCTGACTGCAAAACAAGACAGGGACAGGAAACCGATGGCCGATGTTCGCCTGAGCGGGGTGAAGAAGCGTTTCGGCGCGACCGAGGTGCTGAAGGGCGTCGATCTGGACATCGCCGACGGCGAGTTCGTGGTCTTCGTCGGCCCTTCCGGCTGCGGCAAGTCCACCCTGCTGCGGACCATCGCTGGCCTGGAAGAGCTGGATGCCGGCGAGATCGCGATCGGCGGGCGCTCGGTCACCGGCCTGTCGCCGTCCGACCGGGGCATCGCCATGGTGTTCCAGTCCTATGCCCTCTATCCGCACATGTCGGTCTATCAGAACATGGCCTTCGGCCTGACCCTGGCGAAGACGGACAAGGCCGAGATCGACCGCCGGGTGCGCGCCGCCGCAGCCGTCCTGAACATCACCGACTATCTGGATCGAAAGCCCAAGGCCTTGTCAGGCGGACAGCGACAGCGGGTCGCCATCGGCCGGGCCATCGTACGCGAGCCGCAAGTCTTTCTGTTTGACGAGCCACTGTCCAACCTGGACGCCGCCCTGCGGGTTCGCATGCGGTATGAGTTCGCCCGCCTGCATGCCGAGCTGAAGACCACCATGGTCTATGTCACCCACGACCAGGTCGAGGCCATGACCCTGGCCGATCGCATCGTGGTGCTGTCGGCGGGCCGGATCGAGCAGGTCGGCGCGCCGCTGGACCTGTACGAACACCCTGCCAATCTGTTCGTGGCCGAGTTCATCGGCAGCCCCAAGATGAACCTGATCGCGGCAGAGGTGCTGGATGCGACCGGCATGGGCGCGACGGTCCGGACGGTGGGGGGCGACGTGATCAATGTCGCGGTCGATGCGTCCGCCGCCCGCCCCGGCGATGCGGTGACCCTGGGCATCCGGCCAGAACACCTGACCCTGAGCGGCAGCGGCGGCACGATCCAGGCCAGGGCTGCCTTCGTCGAGACTCTGGGCCATGCCACCTATGCCTATGCTGCCCATGGAGAGGCGACGGAGACGCTGACGATCCAGCTTCCCGGCGACGTGCGCCCGGCGGTCGGCGACGCACTGACCCTGTATGTCCCGGCCCATCAGGCCCATCTATTCGCCGCCGACGGCACGGCCTTCCGGCGGCTGGCGGTCTGAAACGACGACCAGCCGCCATGGCACAGCTTGACCTGTGCCGGGCCACGGCCGACCCTTGAGGCTCCCCCACGGTTACAGCAAAGTTGCGTCATGATTCATCGCTGCCTCCCTGCCACCGGACTGGCCCTGCTTCTGATGGTCTCGGCCGCCCCGGCCCTGGCCCAGCAGGGCACCCCCGATGCCAGTGGGGTCACCCGCACGGTGCCTCGCCCGCTGGACCGCCCCTATCCCGGCGTGATCCGGCATCAGGTCGATGCCAGCGACGTGGAGCGCAAGATCGTTCGGGTGCGCCAGACCGTGCCGGTGACCGGCCCTGGTCCACTGACGCTGCTCTATCCCAAATTCATTCCCGGCAATCACGCGCCGACCGGCCCGATTCAGTTGGTCGCGGGCCTGACCGTCACGGGCGATGGCGGCCGGATCGAATGGCGACGCGACACGATCGACCCCTATGCCTTCCACCTGGACATCCCGGCCGGCGTCGATGAGATCACCGTCGATTTCCAGTGGCTGACCCAGCCGGACAACAGCGTGTGGCGCGTGGTCATGACGCCCGAGATGCTGAACCTGCAATGGGAAAAGGCGCTGCTCTATCCGGCGGGCTACGCCCACGACCAGATCACCTTCCAGACCTCGATCCGCCTGCCCGACGGCTGGCAGTATGGCGTGGCCCTGGATACCGCCTCCTATGCCGACGGGGTCGCGACCTTCGCCCCCATCAGCCTGGAGATGCTGGCCGACAGCCCCCTGTTCGCCGGGGCCCACTATCGCCGCATCGACATCGATCCGGGCGGCCGCACCCCGGTGCATCTGCACATCGTCGCCGACAACGCCGCCGCCATCGCACCGACGCCCGAACAGCTGGCCGGGTTCGAGGCCATGGTGGACCAGGCCGACCTGCTGTTCGGCGTGCGACCCTTCGACCGGTACGAGTTCCTGCTGGGCCTGACCTCGCGCATGGGCGGCATCGGGCTGGAGCATCACCGGTCCAGCGAGAACACCGCCCCACCCGGCTTTTTCACCGAAGAAGGCTGGGCCGACAACTACAACTCACGCACCCTGTTGCCGCATGAGTTCGTCCACTCCTGGAACGGCAAATTCCGTCGCCCCGCAGACCTTCTGACGCCCAATCTGAACGAGCCGACCCAGAACAGCCTGCTGTGGGTCTATGAGGGCCAGACCGAATACTGGGGCGAGGTCCTGTCCGCCCGCGCTGGCCTGGTCACCAAGGAAGAGGCCCTGGTCAATCTGGCCGACGTCGCCGCCTTCTATGATCATCAGCCGGGACGCGAGTGGCGCCCCCTTCAGGACACGACCAACCACAATCTGCTCGGCTATCGCACCACCAATCCGTGGTCGTCATGGATGCGTGGCACCGGCGACTATTACCGTGAAGCCCTTCTGGTCTGGCTGGACGTCGACACCTTGATCCGGGCCGAGACCGGCGACCGCAAATCCCTGGACGATTTCGCCCGGGGCTTCTTCGGGATCGAGGACGGCGTGTGGGAGGCCCGGCCCTATGGGTTCGAGGATGTCGTGGCGGCGCTGAATGCCGTCCATCCCTATGACTGGGCCGGCTTCCTGCGGAGCCGGCTCGATGCCGTGGGACCGGACGCACAGGCGCCTCTGGATGGCCTGGAGCGTGGGGGCTATCGCCTCATCTATGTCGATGAACCGTCCGAGGTCGAGCAGCGCCTGATCGGCGGCCTGGCCAACAATTTCCAGTATTCGCTGGGCTTCAACCTGTCGGGCACCCGCATTACCGGCATCCGCTGGGGTGGGCCGATGTTCGAGGCGGGGGTCGGGCCCGGATGGAGCCTGGTCACGGTCAATGGCCAGCCCGGCTCGGCCGAGGCCCTGCGTAATGCCGTGACGGCGGCCAAAGGCGGTACCGAACCCATCGTGCTGGGCCTTCGCAACGGTGATCGCGAACGCACCGTTAGCTTCGACTACCACGACGGACTTCGCTATCCGCGTCTGGAGCGCATTCCCGGCACCGCCGACCGCATCGGCGACATCCTGGCACCGCGCTCGCGATAGGGGGGCGGCACATGAAAAACGGGCCGGAGGTTTCCCTCCGGCCCGTCTTCTCTCTTCCCTGTTTGAACAGGAAAGAGGCTTACTTGACCTGCACCTTGGCGCCGGCTTCCGTCAGCTTCTTGGCAACTTCTTCGGCCTGCTGCTTGGAGACGTTCTCGACCACGTTGGTCGGGGCGCCTTCCACCAGGTCCTTGGCTTCCTTCAGGCCGAGGTCCGAACGAACGCCACGGACTTCCTTGATGACGTTGATCTTCTTGTCGCCACCGTCCAGCAGGACGACGGTGAACTCGGTCTGCTCTTCAGCAGCTTCGGCGGGGGCGGCAGCGCCGCCGCCAGCCGGCATGGCCATGGCGACCGGAGCGGCGGCGGACACGCCCCACTTTTCTTCCAGCAGCTTGGACAGTTCGGCGGCTTCGAGGACGGTCAGCGCGGACAGGTCTTCGACGATCTTGGAGAGGTCAGCCATTGTAGTCTTCCTTCGGATGGATGGGTTTGTTTAGGAGGTATGCGGAGATGGAAGGGGGCGCTTAGGCGGCGTCCTTGGTGGCATAGGCGTTGAACACCCGAGCCAGTTGGCCGGCCGGTGCCTGCAGCACGCCCGCGACCTTGGTCGCCGGCGCATTGATGAGGCCCAGCAGCGACGCGCGGATCTGGTCCAGCGAGGGCAGCTTGGACAGGGTGTCCACGCCCTTGGCGTCCAGAACGGTGTCGCCCATGAAGCCACCCTGGACAACGAAACGATCGTTGCCCTTGGCGTATTCGGCCGTGACCTTGGCGGCCGTGACGGCGTCGGGGGCATAGGCGATGCCGACCGGACCCTTGAACAGGGCATGGTGCGGACTGCCGTCAGCGGCCTCGAGCGCCTTCAGAGCCAGGCGGTTCTTCACGACCTTGAACGCGCCGCCTTCTTTGCGAAGACGGCCACGCAGATCTTCCATTTCCGCGACGGTCAGGCCCAGGTTGTGAGCCACGACCACGGCACCCGCGTCGTTGAAGACGCCCTTCAGCGTCTCGATCGACTCGGCTTTTTGAGCGCGGTCCATTGCGGTCTCCGTTCGCGGTTTCGACGACGGGAACAGCCCCGCCGCCGCGTGACCCAGGACGCAGGCGATCGCTCGCGCACGGCTTGGGTCGTCAGATTGTCCGAAGGAAGCGGCGGATGCCGTCGTCCGCGCAGGGCGGTCGATCGACGATCGTTCGCGAACCAATCTCCCCACGGTGCCAGAGGGCTCTCTGACGATTACGGCGCGGGTGACCCCCGTGCCCCGAAGTTCTCGGACAGGTCCGCCACGACCGAGGCCGCGACGGGAAGGCGCGCTCTATACACCGCTGACACGGGAAATCAACCGTCCCGTCGAGACGGGGGAACGGGCTGGCCTTCGCTATCGCGTGCGGCTCTTACTCGAAGACGGGAAACCTTGGGGGCCGCAAGCAAACTCGGCACAGTATTTGTTGGTCAGCTCGGTCACGAACGCAACCAAGACCGGTGCCAGCAACTCCTGCATGTCGATCCCGACCTCCATCTGCTTGACGGCGATGGACGGGCCCAATGGCCCTTCGAAGAAGGCCACCAAGGCCTCCAGCTCCGGCTCAGTGAACTGCTCGGCATAGAGGGGAACAATGTCCGCCATCAGTCCTTCCATGGCCCGCATCAGGATGTCTGGCATGTTGGCAGCCATCCAGGCACGTTCAGCCGCCGGCAGGTCGTCCGTTTTAAGAAGCTCATTTTCGATTTGAGTTTCCAGGACATCCGCCAGATGGTCGCCGACCGACAGCTGGACATACCGCTCGGCCAAGGCCGTACGCCGCGCCGCGCCTTCGTCCTGGGCCAGAGCAGGACCCGCCACCATCAGGACGGCGGCGAACAGGACGGCGAACAATCGAGACAAAGGAACAACCCCGGTAGAAGACCTCACATCCCGCACAGTCCCGGCCCTTCGACAATCTGGCAAGGGCCGCCCTTGCCGCACGAAAGAAAAAAGGGCGGCGCCCCTGCGGTCACCGCCCCTTCTCATTCAGTTAGTGACCTGGATCAGGCCGTCAGCGAGGCCGGATCGACCTTCACGCCCGGTCCCATGGTCGAGGACAGGGTGATACGCTTGACATAGGTCCCCTTGGCACCGGACGGCTTGGCGCGGTTCAGGGCCTCGACATAGGCCTTCACGTTGGCTTCCAGGGCGTCCTGAGTGAAGGAGGCCTTGCCGATGCCGCCGTGGGCGATACCGGCCTTTTCGACGCGGAACTCCACCGCACCGCCCTTGGCGTCCTTGACGGCCTGGGCGACGTTCGGGGTCACGGTGCCGACCTTCGGGTTCGGCATCAGGCCGCGCGGACCCAGCACCTTACCCAGACGACCGACCAGACCCATCAGGTCCGGCGTGGCGATCACGCGGTCAAACTCCATGAAGCCACCGTTGATCTTTTCGAACAGATCCTCGGCGCCCACGATGTCGGCCCCGGCGGCGGTCGCTTCGGCAGCCTTGGCGTCCTTGGCGAAGACGGCGACGCGGACGTCACGGCCGGTGCCGGACGGCAGGTTCACCACACCGCGGACCTGCTGGTCGGCGTGACGCGGATCGACGCCCAGGTTGACGGCGATCTCGATAGATTCGTCGAACTTGGCCTTGGCGTTTTCCTTGACCAGTTTCACGGCCTCGGAGAAGGACACCAGGTCCTGCGTGACGCCGGTACGGGCTTTTTGAGCCTTGGTTTGCTTTGCCATGGTCTTAGCCCTCCACCACTTGGAGACCCATCGCGCGGGCCGAGCCTTCGATGATCTTGGACGCGGCGTCCAGGTCGTTGGCGTTCAGATCCTTCATCTTCTTCTCGGCGATCTCGCGGATTTGGGCGCGGGTCACCTTGCCGGCGGTCTCACGGCCCGTCTTGGCCGCGCCGGACTTGATCTTGGCCGCTTCCTTCAGGAACCACGTCGCCGGCGGCGTCTTGGTGAAGAAGGTGAAGCTCTTGTCCTGATAGACGGTGATCACGGTCGGCAGGGGCGTGCCCTTGGCGATCGTCTCGGTCCGGGCGTTGAACTCCTTGACGAAGCCCATGATGTTCACGCCGCGCTGACCCAGAGCCGGGCCGATCGGGGGCGAAGGCGTGGCGGAACCCGCCGGCACCTGCAGTTTGATATAGCCCAGAATCTTCTTGGCCATTGGTCTCTCCTATGGAGCCCCGAAACTAATCGGGGCGGATGAGCCGTGGTCCGGCATGGCTGCCTCCCACGGATTTATCCCGCCGCCGAAGCGACGGGAGGCGCGCGTGTAGCAGAAGGGGGGATGGGGAGCAATGCACCATCACCTCTCCATCGCCGCAGGGCGATGGGGAGGACAGGTCGGCGTCACGCCGACCAGGAGGGAGCGACGGGCTGTTCGACAGTGAGTTTCCCCAACAGAAAAAGGGGCTCATCGGCATCACCGAGTCGCCCCCTCCTGATCGCTTTGCGATCTGTCCTCCCCATTCGCTCCGCGAATGGAGAGGTGAAATCAACCCGCGGTCTTCTCGACTTGATTGTATTCCAGATCGACCGGCGTCGGGCGGCCGAAGATGGACACCGCGACCCGCAGGCGCGCCGCGCCTTCGTCGACGCTCTCCACCTGACCGTCGAAGCTGGCGAAGGGTCCGTCGATAACCTTGACGGTCTCGCCGATGTCAAAGCGGATCGTGGGCTTCGGACGTTCGACGCCCTCTTCCACCTGGCCGATGATCTGCTGGACCTCGCGCTCGCTGACCGGCAGCGGCTTGGTGCCCCCTGCGGCCCCCAGGAAACCCGTGACCTTGGGCGTGTTCTTGACCAGGTGATAGGCGTCGTCGGTCATTTCCATCTTCACCAGCACATAGCCGGGGAAGAATTTGCGCTCGGCGTTTACCTTGCGGCCACGACGAACTTCGACGACGTCCTCGGTCGGCACCAGAATCTCGCTGAAACAGTCGGCCAGGCCCTGCTGGCGCGCCTGATCACGCAGGTGCTCCGCGACCTTCTTCTCGAAATTCGAATAGGCGTGGACGATGTACCACTTGTGGCGGGGATTGGCGGGCGCGGGGGTCGCGACGTCGGTCATGAGCGCGTCTCCTTACGAGCCGAAGGCGATGATGGTGCGGAACGCGATGGTCAGCAGCGAATCCACCACGAAGAAGAAGACGGCGGCCAGCAGCACCATGATGAAGACCATCACCGAGGTGATCCAGGTCTCCTTGCGGCTCGGCCACACGATCTTGCGCCCTTCGGCGCGGACCTGGGCAAAGAACTGCATCGGCGAGACGCGAGGCTTGGCGGGACCGGCGTCTACCGTCACCGTCTGGCCCGCCGGGGCGGTCTGGGGTCCCGGACGGCGACCGCCCGGAGTCTTGGCCTTGGCCATTATCGTCTCTTCAAACACATGATCCTGTCACCCCAGATGGGAAGACCCGACCGGTTGCGACAGAGGGAAGGATGGCAGGAGTTGGGGGACTCGAACCCACGACCCCCGGTTTTGGAGACCGGTGCTCTACCAGCTGAGCTAAACTCCTAGACAAATCCCGAAGTCCCATGAGCGAACCCACGGGCGATCGACTTCGCCAGAGCGGGGCGTATGCCCGACCCGGCGAGGCATTTCAAGCGCGAACACGGACATGACCCGCTCAGTCGTCCGCATGCTCGGCAATAGCGGCGGCTTCGTCGGCCTTGTTGACCACTTGTTTGAACAGCAGCTTGTCGATCCGGCGGTCATCCATGTCGATAACCTCGACCTCGAACCGGCCGATCTGCAGCACTTCGCCCTCGTCCGGCACACGCGACAGCTGGTGCAGCACCAGGCCGGCGACCGTGTGGAAGCCTTCGGCCTCGCCGAAATCTTCGCCCAGGATGTCCGCCAGTTCATCCAGATCGGTCTGGCCATCGACCATCCAGGTGCCGTCCTCACGCTGGCGCACATTGACGTCGGCATCATCGTGCCCCTCGTCGAAGTCGCCGGCGATCATTTCCAGGAGGTCGGTGGCCGTCACCACCCCCTCGAAGGCTCCAAACTCATCGACCAGAAAGGCCATGTGGACCTTGGATGCCTTCAGAATCTCGAGCGCCTTCAACACCGAGGTCGACTGCGGGATGAAGGCCGGGATCTGAACGTGTTTCTCGATATTGAACTCGCCATTGTCCAAAAGGCTGTCCAGCAAGTCCTTCTTGTGGACGACGCCCAGCGGATTATCGACGTCGTTCTCCTTGGCCACGACGATGCGCGAATAGGGACAGGTGCGGACCTCCTCGCGCAGGACCGCTTCCGAATCATCCAGCGCGACCCAGAACACCTCGTGACGCGGTGTCATGGCGACGCGGATGGGCCGGTCGCCCAGACGCAGGATCTCCTCGATCATCGTCTGTTCCTCGGGCTCGATCAAACCCGACGCCGTGCCTTCGGCGATCATGGTCTCGACCTCCTCCTGGGTGACGTCACTACCGTCGCGGTCCTTGACCCCCAGCACCTTCAGAATGCCCGAGGTCGAGGCCGTCAGCAGCACGACGAACGGGTGCAGCACGATCGCCAAGGTCGAGATGGGGGCCGCCATCTTGGCCGCGATGCTCTCGGGAAAGATCAGCGCCAGCCGCTTGGGCACCAGCTCGCCCACGATCAGCGAGATGTAGGTGATGCAGATAACGACCAAGGCAGTCGAGAAAATCTCGGTATAGGCCGCCAGCGCGGGAACGGTCCGCTCCAGGATAAGATTCAACTCGCCCGCGATCGCGGCCTGGCCGTAGGCACCGGCCAGAATGCCGATCAGGGTGATGCCGACCTGGACAGCGGACAGGAAGTGCGTCGGGTCTTCGGACAGCTTCAGCGCGGCCCTGGCCCCCTTGTCGCCGCGTTCGGCCCGACTCTGCAGTTTGGACCGGCGCGAGGATACGACCGCCAGCTCGGTCATGGCGAACAGGCCGTTGAGCACCACTAGGAGCAGAACGACGACGATGGCGATGGCTAACATTTAGGGGGAGGCAACCTGCGCGGCGCAACGTCCGGCGTCCGCAAAAGCCACATTAGGCCAGGAACGCCCGGTACGCCACGGATTCTTCGGTCAGTCGGTCCGGCCCGCCTCGATCGTGCCATAGGCCCCACGGGACCCGTCGTCAGGCCCCAGGGCGGCACAGGCCGACATGCCCAGCAATGTGCCGATGAAAAGGCCGATGTGGAGCGCGCGTCGCATGAGTTAACAAAATCCTAACGTCCGTCTGGCGAACGTAGGGATCAGTCGGCGGTTCCCGGCAAGGGGGTTCGCCCCCTGCGCGAGAGACCGGACCGCGAGCCGTCAGGTCTCTTGTCGCGGATAGGTCAGGGTCGCACGCGCACCGGGTTGGCCCGGCTCGATCTGGAACTGTCCGCCCAGTTGTCCGGCCAGGCCGCGCACGATGTTCAGGCCAAGGCTGCGGGTCCTGTTCAGGTCAAAGCCGGCGGTTAGCCCCTGACCGTCGTCCCGAACCTCCAGGATTCGCTCGTGACCGACCTCGTTCAGGCCGATTTCGATCCGCCCTGCCCGATCCGGCAAGGCGTGTTCGAGGGCGTTGTTGACGCATTCCAGCATGGTCAGCATCACCGGCGTGGCCTCCTCGGCCGTCAGGGTCAGCTGACCGTCCCGGACCGTGACCACAACATCCTCGCGGGCAGCGGCGGCCAGGGCGTCTGCGCACAGTTCGCGAGCGACCTCGTCGAACGGCGTGGCCCGCCCTTCAGCGTCGGACAACCCCCTCTGCACCTTGGCGATCAGGGCCGTGCGCGTGGCGGCCTCATTCAGGACGCGCTTGGCCTGGGCATCCGAGGTGATGCCAGCCTCCAGTTTCAACAGGGCGCTGACGACCTGAATGTTGTTCGACACCCGGTGCTGAAGCTCGCGGTAAAGCAGGTCCCGACTTTGAGCCAAGGCCGTGCTGCGTCTGACTTCCTCCTCAAGGTCGCGCGTAGCCGAGGTCATGCCGACGATGAAGAAGATGTCGACCGCCACCACGAAGGCGAAGAAGGCGAGGGCCACGCCTGTCGCGACACTCCAGTCAAGGCCCGGAGCCCCGATCCAGAACCACCAGGCCGAAAGTCCCGACAGCACCGCCGTCACGATCGCGGGACGCAGCCCCGCGAAATAGGCCACCACCACCACGGCCGGAAAGAAGGTCAGATAGGGGAATCCGGGTGGGAACCAGTCGGACAGGCCAGCACGCAACAGGAACGCGGCCAGCCAGGCACCAACGGCCAGTCCATAGCCGAAAGCCGGTTTGCTCCTGAAGGACTCAGCCTGCACGTTCTACCCTCCTTCAGTCGCACAGCCTCGCCAAGAGCATCGTGAAAAGCAAAGAAATTCATCTTGGCGACGCAACGGCGCACGATCTGTCCGAAACCGTACAGCCGAGATTGCACCCAGCAAAAACCCCCGCCGGTTTCCCGGCGGGGGTTTTGTGATCTCTCTCCCTCCCCGTGAAGGGGAGGGAGATCAGGATCAGGCCAGGATCTTGGCCACGACGCCGGCGCCGACGGTGCGGCCGCCTTCACGGATGGCGAAGCGCAGCTTCTCTTCCATGGCGATCGGGGTGATCAGCTCGACGTTCAGCTCGGCGTTGTCGCCCGGCATGATCATCTCGACGCCTTCCTTCAGCGTCACGATGCCGGTCACGTCCGTCGTGCGGAAGTAGAACTGCGGACGATAGTTGGTGAAGAACGGCGTGTGACGGCCACCCTCTTCCTTGGTCAGGATATAGGCCTCGGCCAGGAACTTCGTGTGCGGGGTGATCGAACCCGGCTTGCACAGAACCTGACCGCGCTCGACGTCCTCACGCTTGGTGCCGCGCAGCAGAACGCCCACGTTGTCGCCCGCCTGGCCCTGGTCCAGCAGCTTGCGGAACATTTCCACGCCCGTGCAGGTCGTCTTCTGAACCGGGCGGATGCCCACGATCTCGACTTCCTCGCCGACCTTGACGATGCCGCGCTCGACCCGGCCCGTCACCACGGTGCCGCGGCCCGAGATCGAGAACACGTCTTCCACCGGCATCAGGAACGGCAGGTCCACCGGACGCTCCGGCTGCGGGATGTAGGCGTCAACCGTCTCCATCAGCTTCAGAACCGACTGCTCGCCGATCTCCGGGTTCACGCCGTCAGTCGCGGCCTTGGCCGAACCCGCCGTGATCGGAATGTCGTCGCCCGGGAACTGATAGCTCGACAGCAGCTCGCGGATCTCCATCTCGACCAGCTCAAGCAGCTCGGCGTCGTCGACCAGGTCCACCTTGTTCATGTAGACGACCAGCGCCGGCACGCCGACCTGACGGGCCAGCAGGATGTGCTCGCGCGTCTGCGGCATCGGGCCGTCAGCGGCCGAAACCACCAGGATCGCGCCGTCCATCTGCGCCGCGCCCGTGATCATGTTCTTCACATAGTCGGCGTGGCCCGGGCAGTCGACGTGGGCATAGTGACGGTTGGCCGTCTCATATTCCACGTGCGCCGTGTTGATCGTGATGCCCCGCGCCTTCTCTTCCGGCGCCGCGTCGATGTCCGCATAGTTCATCGCCTTGGCACCACCAGCCTTGGCCAGCGTCATCGTGATCGCCGCCGTCAGCGTCGTCTTGCCGTGGTCAACGTGACCAATCGTGCCGATGTTGCAGTGCGGCTTGGTCCGTTCGAACTTTTCCTTGGCCATTCTCTTCTCTCCGTCCCCTGAACAGGGGGCTTATCCTAGGGTTTTCAGGGGGTCCCGGCGGGCTCGACCCGCCGGAAACTAAAAGGGTTTAGGCAGAATACTTCTTGATCACTTCGTCGGCGACGTGTTGCGGCACCGGCTCGTAGTGGTCGTACTGCATCGTGAAGGCGGCACGGCCCTGCGACATCCCGCGAAGGGTGTTCACATAGCCGAACATGTTCGCCAGCGGCACGAAGGCGTTCACGACCGTGGCATTGCCGCGCATGTCCTGACCCTGGATCATGCCGCGACGACCGTTCAGGTCGCCGATGACCGAACCGAGGTAGTCCTCGGGGGTCACGACCTCGACCGCCATGATCGGCTCGAGCAGCTTGGGCGAACCCTTTTCCTTCAGTTCGCGGAAGGCGGCACGCGCCGCGATTTCAAACGCCAGCACGCTGGAGTCGACGTCGTGGAACTTGCCGTCCGTCAGGGTGGCCTTGAAGTCGATCAGCGGGAAGCCGGCCAGCAGGCCGTTATCCTTGGCGGACTCGATGCCCTTCTGCACGCCGGGGATATATTCCTTCGGCACCGCGCCACCGACGATCGAGTTCTCGAACACGAAGCCCGAACCCGGCTCGCCCGGCTCGAAGGTGATCATGACGCGGGCGAACTGGCCCGTACCACCGGTCTGCTTCTTGTGCGTGTAGTCGATGTCGACCTTGCGGCCGAGCGATTCGCGATAGGCGACCTGCGGAGCGCCGATGTTGGCCTCGACCTTGTAGGTCCGCTTGAGGATGTCGATCTTGATGTCCAGGTGCAGCTCGCCCATCCCCTTCAGGATGGTCTGGCCCGACTCGTGGTCGGTCGAGACGGTGAAGGACGGATCCTCCGACGCCAGCTTGGCCAGGGCGACGCCCAGCTTCTCCTGATCGGCCTTGGACTTCGGCTCCACCGAGATCTCGATCACGGGGGCCGGGAACTCCATCTTCTCCAGGATGACCGGCGACTTCAGAGGGTCGCACAGAGTGTCGCCGGTGCGGGTGTCCTTCAGCCCGGCCAGGGCGACGATATCGCCGGCATAGGCTTCCTTGACGTCCTCGCGGTTGTTGGAGTGCATCTGCAGCATCCGGCCGACGCGCTCCTTGCGGTCACGGCTGGAGTTCAGCAGCGACTGGCCGGTTTCCATCTTGCCCGAATACAGGCGGCAGAAGGTCAGCGAGCCGACGAAGGGGTCATCCATGATCTTGAAGGCCAGGATCGACAGGGGCTCGTCGTCCGAGGCAATCCGCACGATCGGCTCTTCGGTCTTGAAGTCGATGCCGGGCGTCGGGGGGATGTCCAGCGGCGACGGCAGATAGTCGACCACGGCGTCCAGCAGCGTCTGCACGCCCTTGTTCTTGAAGGCCGAGCCGCACAGGATCGGATAGAAGGCGCCGGTCAGAACCGCCTTGCGGATGCACTTCTTCAGCACCTCGGTGGAGGGCTCGGTGCCTTCCAGATAGGCTTCCATCGCCTCGTCATCCAGCTCGACGGCGTTGTCGATCAGGTACTGGCGGGCCTCGACGGCCTTGTCCATCAGGTCGGCCGGGATCTCGCCAACGGTGAAGTTGGCACCCAGGGCATCGTTGTCCCACACGACCGAACGCATCTCGACGATGTCGACCAGGCCAGAAAGGCTGCTTTCCGAGCCGATCGGGAACTGGATCGGCACGGCCTTGGCACCCAGACGATCGCGGATCGACTGCACCGAGGCGTCGAAGTCGGCACCGATCTTGTCCATCTTGTTGACGAAGACGATGCGCGGAACCTTGTACTTGTCGGCCTGACGCCAGACGGTTTCGGTCTGCGGCTCAACGCCGGCATTGCCGTCCAGCACCGTCACGGCACCGTCGAGCACGCGCAGGGACCGCTCGACCTCGATGGTGAAGTCCACGTGTCCGGGCGTGTCGATGATGTTCAGGCGCTTGCCCTGCCAGAAGGCGGTCGTCGCGGCGGACGTGATGGTAATGCCGCGCTCCTGCTCCTGGTCCATCCAGTCCATCGTCGCAGCGCCGTCGTGGACTTCGCCGATCTTATGGTTCTTGCCGGTGTAATACAGGATCCGCTCGGTCGTCGTCGTCTTGCCCGCATCGATGTGGGCCATGATGCCGAAGTTGCGGTAGTCCTCGAGCTTGTGAGTGCGGGCCATGAAAGCGTGCCTTGAAGGGATGGTTCAGGACGCAGGGTGCGCCCTCGGGGAGATCGTACGGTTTCGGATAAGGGAGCGCGGGCGATTTAGCTGAAATCGCCCGCGTCGGATACCCGATAGATAGTGAGTGCAGATGACGCTTTGAAGGCGTTACCAGCGGTAGTGCGAGAAGGCGCGGTTGGCTTCGGCCATCTTGTGGGTGTCTTCGCGCTTCTTGACCGCGGTGCCGCGGTTGTTCGAGGCGTCCAGCAGCTCGGCGGCCAGCTTCTCGGTCATGGTGTTCTCACCGCGCTTGCGGGCGGCGTTCACCAGCCAACGGATGGCCAGAGCACGGCGGCGGTCCGGACGGACCTCGACCGGCACCTGATAGGTGGCACCACCGACGCGGCGCGAACGGACTTCGACCGACGGGGCGACGTTGTCCAGGGCGCTGTGGAAGGTCGCGACCGGCTCCTGGTCCTTCTTCTTTTCGGCCAGGATGTCGAACGCACCATAGACGATGTTCTCGGCGACGGCCTTTTTGCCCTCGTACATGACGTAGTTCATGAACTTGGTGACGATCAGATCCTTGTACTTGGGATCCGGCAGGACTTCGCGTTTCTGGGCGCGGTGGCGACGTGACATGGGCTGGGCCTTCTAAATCGGTATCGGACAGCCGGTCCGGACCCACGGGCCCGGCACCGACGAATGGAATGGAGGGGTCGCTTACTTCGGACGCTTGGCGCCGTAGTGCGAACGGCGCTGCTTGCGGTCCTTGACGCCTTGCGTGTCCAGCACGCCGCGCAGGATGTGATAGCGAACGCCGGGCAAGTCCTTCACGCGGCCGCCGCGGATCAGGACCACCGAGTGCTCCTGCAGGTTGTGGCCCTCGCCGGGGATGTAGCAAACCGCCTCGATGCCCGTGGTCAGGCGCACCTTGGCGACCTTACGCAGGGCGGAGTTCGGCTTCTTCGGGGTCGTCGTATAGACGCGGGTGCAGACGCCGCGGCGCTGCGGGCAGCCCTTCAGCGCGGGAACCTTGTTCCGGACGGGCTTGGGGGCGCGCGGCTTGCGCATCAGCTGGTTGATCGTGGGCATTGACGTCTCGTCTCTTTCAATCGGTGGGGGCGTGTGCCTGTCGGCCGGAGCGCCCCGGATGCCTTCTTTTTGAACGGAACGTGATGCTCCGTCCGGGTGTTTGTCTCGAGCCGTCCGTGCCTCGATCGCACCCCCGGCATCCGGGCGAACCGGAAAACACAAAGGGCCGGAACGCGCGCTTTGGGCGTTCCGGCGGGCACAGCCCGTCCGCTCGATTGTCACGATCACCGCCGACCAGCGAACCGATCAGCCTCGAAAGTAGGCGGCGTTTACGCCAGGGGTCGTCTCGGGTCAAGGGCGGCACCCTTGGGGCGATGCCTGCCCCGCCTGCGACGGAAACCGTGGCGATGGCCGTTAACTGCCTAAGACACCCTCCCCGTTTGCCAGAACAAAGACACACGACATGACCGCAACGCCGATCTCGTCAGGCCCACTGCCGAAGAAGCCTCGTCCTCGTCGGAACGGCATGACATTGGCCCTGGCCATCGGCGCGGGCGTGCTGGCACTGATCGCGATCTGGTTCTTCTTCTTTCGCGGTAGCAACGACGCCGATCCTTACCGGACCGAAGCCGTCTCGCGCGGCGAGATCGTGCGCAGCGTCTCTGCCTCCGGCACGCTGGAAGCCCTGGTCACCGTCGAGGTCGGCTCTCAGATCTCGGGTCAGGTGACCCAGGTCCTGGTCGACTACAACGACCGCGTCACGCGCGGTCAGACCCTGGCCATACTAGACCCCCAGAACCAGCGCTCCGCCGTCGAACAGTCCCAGGCCCAGATCGCCTCGGCCCAGGCCCAGGTCAGCCAGGCCGAGGCCCAGGTCGCCCTGGCCCAGGCCGAATACGACCGCCAGAAATTCCTGTTCGACCGGGGCATCGTCGCCCAGGCCGCCCTGGACACCGCCTCGGCCTCGCTTCGCACCGCCCGCGCCAGCGTCCAGAGCGCCAATGCCCAGGTGCGTCAACAGCAGGCCAGCCTGCGCGCCAACCAGGCCACCTTGGGCCGCACCTCCATTACCGCCCCGATCAGCGGTATCGTCATCGATCGCCAGATCGAGCCGGGCCAGACGGTCGCCTCGGGCCTGAACGTCGCCGTCCTTTTCACCCTGGCCCAGGACCTCAGCCGGGTTCAGGCCCTGATCAGCGTGGACGAGGCCGACATCGGCTCGGTGCGGCTGGGCCAACCGGTGCGGTTCACGGTCGACGCCTTCGCCAATGACAATTTCACCGGCGAGGTGACCCAGATCCGCATGTTGCCGACCGCCGAATCCAGCGTCGTCGCCTATACGGTCGTGGTCGAGGCCGACAATCCCGGAGAACGGCTGCTGCCGGGCATGACCGCCAATGCGGACATCATCCTGGAACAGCGTCGCGGCGTTCTACGGGTGCCGAACTCGGCCCTGCGCTTTACCCCGGCGGGCGTCGAGGCCGAACAGCCTGCGCGCCGGACCGGCGGCGGTGCCGGCGCGACCGGCGCCCCGGGCGGCGGCGGACAGCGTTCCGGCGGGCGCGGCAACATGGCCGCCTCCATCATCGCCGAGCTGGACCTGGATGCCGCGCAACTGGCCAAGGTGCAGCCGATCCTGGATCGCGCCCAGCAGGAGGCCCGCGCCGCTGCCCGGGCCCAAGGCGGTGGCGGCCAACGCCGCCGCGGCAATAACCCGGCCATGGCCGCCGCCTTCAACAAGGCCTTCGACGAGATCAAACCCCTGCTGCGGGCCGACCAGCAGACGACGCTTGAGACCCTGCGGGGCCGTTTCGCGGGCGGCGGCGGACGCGGCACGGTCTGGGTTCTGGTGGACGGCGAGCCGGTCCAGCGCTCGGTTCGCACCGGGGCGACGGACGGCAGCTATACCGAGGTCCTCAGCGGTCTGAACGAAGGTGACCAGGTCATCACTGGCGGCGGTCCCCGCGCGGTCAATACCCAGGCCCAGGCCCAGGCGGCCCGCATGACGGCCGGCGGCGGTGCCGGTGGCGGGGGTCCCCGTGGCTTCTGATACGCCCGCCTCTGCCATGATCGCCTTCGAGGGGCTGACAAAGACCTATGTCATGGGCGACGAGGTCATCTCGGCCCTGGGCGGTGTCTCGCTCAGCATCGCGCGCGGCGAACATGTCGCCATCGTCGGCCCCTCCGGTTCCGGCAAGTCCACGCTGATGAATGTGCTGGGCGGGCTGGATAGGCCCACGGGCGGCATCTATCGGTTCGAGGACGAACCGGTGGCCGATTTCGACGACGACCAGCTGGCCGATTTCCGCAATCGCCGCATCGGCTTCATCTTCCAGTCCTTCCAGCTTCTGCCCCGCCTGACGGCGGTTCAGAACGTCGAGCTGCCGATGATCTATGCCGGGATCGCCCCTGCCGATCGCAAGGCCAGGGCGGTGGAACTGCTGGAGCGCGTCGGGCTGGGCAACCGCCTCGGCAACCGCCCCACGCAGATGTCGGGCGGTCAGCAGCAGCGCGTCGCCATCGCCCGCGCCCTGGCCAACGGCCCCGACCTGTTGCTCGCCGACGAGCCGACCGGTGCCTTGGACACCGCCACCGGCCAGGAAGTCCTGGCCCTGTTCGACGAACTGAACGCCCAGGGACTGACCCTCTGCATCGTCACCCATGACAATGAAGTCGCCGCCCGGGCCCGCCGCCGCATCGCCTTTCGCGACGGCCATATCGTCTCCGATGATGGGAGCCTTTGATGAACCCCATCGAACTGGTCCGCTTCGCCGTCGGTGCCATCGCCGCCCATCCGATGCGCAGCGCCCTGACGTCGCTGGGCGTCGTCATCGGCGTGGCCGCCGTCATCATGATGACCGCCATCGGCCTGGGCGCGCAGAAACAGGTGGAAGAGGCCCTTTCCAGCCTTGGCACCAATATGCTGGTGGTCCGGCCGGGTGCACCGCGCGGCGCTGGCGGGGGCTTCGTGCGCGGAGCCGGGGGCTCGGGGGCGACCCTGACCGTCGATGATGCCGAGGCTATCATGACCCTGGACGGGGTCCGTGCCGTCTCGCCGGCCATCAATGGCGGAGCACAGCTGGTCTATAATGGAGCCAACTGGTCCAGCCGGATCGAGGGGGTCACCCCTGACTATCTGATCGCCCGTGACCTGGAGATCTCGTCCGGCCAGATGTTCGATCAGGCGGCCGCCGAAAGCGGTCGGAAAGTCGCGGTCCTGGGCCAGACCGTGGTCAACGAACTGTTCGGTGAAGGCATCGATCCGGTCGGCCAGCGCATGCGCGTCGGCCCCATCCCGTTCGAGGTGATCGGCGTCCTGGCCCCCAAGGGACAGTCGGGTTTCCAGGATCAGGACGACATCGTCGTGATCCCGCTAGACGCTGCCCGCTCACGCGTCATCGGACGCGGCCCCAACTCGCGCGGCAACAGCGTCAACCAGATCTATGTGAAGGCCGTCGATGAAGAGGCCCTTTATCCGCTGGAACAGGACCTTGCCGAACTGCTGCGTGAACGCCACCGCATCCGCCCGGGCCAGGAGGACGACTTCAGCGTCCAGAACCTGACCTCCATCCAGGAGGCCGCCCAGGCCTCCACCGCCACCTTCACTATCCTGCTGGCCGCTGTCGCCGGGGTGTCGCTGGTCGTCGGCGGCGTCGGCATCATGAACATCATGCTGGTGTCTGTGACCGAGCGGACGCGCGAGATCGGCCTGCGGATGGCGATCGGAGCCAAGCGATCGGATGTCCTGATCCAGTTCGCGCTGGAATCGGTGGCCCTGTCGCTGCTGGGCGGGCTGCTGGGCCTGGTGCTGGGGGTCGGCGGGGCCTTGCTGATGGCCCAGTTCGGCGACTGGCCCTCGGCCATTCCGGCCTGGGCGGCCCCCCTGGCGATCGGCTTTTCGACCTTCGTCGGCGTGGTGTTCGGTGCCTATCCGGCCTGGCGCGCGGCCCAGCTTGATCCGATCGACGCTTTGCGCCGCGAATAGGCCACCAGATCGACACCGTTGCCCGATCAGGTGCCCTCAGTCGGGTGGTGAGGGCGTATGGCGGGGCAGACAGCACACAGGGCACGCCAAAGGCGGCTGACGCTGATCGCTATCTCGGCTGTGGCACACGTCGCAGTGCTGGGCGTCTTGTCCCTGCGGACCTTCGGGCTTCCAATCGTGCGCGATACCGATCCGCCGTTGATCTATCTGCACATCGAGCCGCGCCCGCTCCTCCCGGACGAGACGGTTCGCACCCCTCGCCGGGCTGCTGCCCCGCCCCGTCTGTCCGAGACCCAGCCCGAGCAGACATCCAACGCCCGCCAGGCCGCTCCGGCCTTGGATCGCGAGGACGAGCAGGATCCCGACACCCCCGTGGTGCGGCCCTCGGACCGCGCATCGGGCGCGCCGGCCCCCTCCCCCGGCTTGGACGACGGCTGGCGAGTGGCACCCGGCGGCACGCGTGAGAGCGTCGGGCGATCGCTTCGCGGATCGGTCGTGGGCTGCGACATGCGCAATGGCCGCATGAGCCCGGCCGAACAGGCGATCTGCGACGAACGCTTCAATGCCGACGCCGGTCGTGCCGCCCCGATTACCGGCAGCGGCGATGCCGACCGCGATGCCCGTTTCGCGCGTCAGGGCGCGGGACGACTGGCCCAGTATGAGGCCCGCCGTCGTCCCCTGTCCGGCGGCACCGGCGTCGTCGGCCCGTCCGACGGCGTGGGCTCGAACTTCGGCACCGGCACGGCGGGCGCTCACCTGGACCCCTCGCTCCAGCCCGACTCGAACGAGAACATCCGCACCCGCCGCGACGGACCCCGCGCCAGCGGCCCCCCCCTCACCCCGGGCGGCACCTCGCCGCGCGAACGGCGGTGATTAGCGGTAGCAACCCGCGCGCAGAGGCTCTTGCGGATTGTCCATGTAGACATAGCCGCCCGGTCCCACAGGCAGCCGCACCCAACGGCTGTCTGCGCTCATGATTTCGCAGACCATGGGAAACGGGTTGGTGTTGCTGATGGCCAGCGTTCGGCCATAGGGCGATACGAGCCAGGTCGCGACCACCCCGTTCCCCAGGGAAAAGCTCTGGCTCTGCGAATCGGCGGGACTGCTCATTGCACCCGTGCAGAGCAGTGCGGCGACCAGCAGCGCGGCCTTGGACATGACGTTCATTTCGAAATCTCCCTCCCTCTTGTGGATGGGGGGATCATTCTGGCGATCCGGGGTGCGCGCCTAGCTATGGATTTCTATAGTGGTCCAAGCACCTGTCGATGGCGCACCGCCTTTGCGACGGCCTCGGCCATCGTCCGCGCTTTCAGCTTCTTGCGCGCATTCTTGAGGTGAAGACCGACCGTCACCTCCGCGATCGACAGGCGATCGGCGATGCGACCCACGCGGTGGCCCTCCGCGATCATCCTCAGACAGTCATGCTCGCGAACGCTGAGCCGGCTCATACCGGAACGGGTCCAGGACACCTCTCCAACGATCCCCGCGTGGAGAAGATGAGCGAGGGCAACCAGCTGTATCCCGTGCGTTTCGACGATGCGAGCCGCCTCGGTCTCCTTTTCGCTGGACCCCATCACAATCCCTGCGGCGGGCAACGGATCGCCAGGCAGCCCCGGCAAGGGAGTCAGCAGACCCGCCTGCAAGCCTGCGGATCGCGCCTCTTCGGCCATTCGTCGCGCAGCAAAATGATCAGGTCGGCTCAGGATGAACAGCTTCGGGTCGAAACGCCCTGCCCGCACATGGGCGACGATCTCGTCGTCGAGATCGTACTTCTGGTCGGCATAATACTCGATCCAGTCGGTACGCATGGTCGACATGGCGGGATCACCGCGGGCCTCGACGCGATTGTAGGACTCAAAGTCCAGATAGGCATAGTTGACCTGATCCAGGCCCACCCTGGCCAGTCCTCTTGCGGCCACACTCCACATCTGCGCGGGATCATGGGTGACGGCCAGATCTGCGAATGTCTCGTCAAGCAGACTGGCCATCCGGCACCTCGACTTACGGCGTTCGCCGAACCGTGCCGGTTGAGGGTTGAGCTGGCAAGAAAAAAGGCGGCTCCGTTGCCGGGGCCGCCTTTGTCGCTAGTTCATCCGTAGACTGACGATCAGCTTTCGCTGCTCTCCAGCTCCAGGGCCAGATCGGCGGGAAGCGGCTCGACGGCCGCTTCGCGCGTCTGGGTCAGGACGTTGTCGCGCTGATTGGCGATCTTCTGCAACGAGCGCAGATACGCGCCCGTGCCCGCCGGAATCAGGCGACCGACGATGACGTTTTCCTTCAGGCCTTCCAAGGTGTCGACCTTGCCGTTGACCGAGGCGTCGGTGAGGACGCGGGTCGTTTCCTGGAAGGACGCCGCCGAGATGAAGCTGCGGGTCTGCAGCGACGCCTTGGTGATGCCCAGCAGGACCGGCTGGGTGGTGGCGATCCGGCCACCGCGCTTCTCGACCTTGGCGTTCTCCAGGACGGCTTCGGCCACTTCGACCGTGTCGCCACGGATCAGGGTGGTTTCGCCCGAGTCCAGGATCTCGACCTTCTGCAGCATCTGGCGAACGATCACCTCGATGTGCTTGTCGTTGATCGGCACGCCTTGCAGGCGATAGACCTCCTGCACCTCGTTCACCAGATATTCGGCCAGGGCTTCGACGCCCTGGATCCGCAGCAGGTCGTGCGGATCGGGGTTGCCGTCGATGATGTAGTCGCCCTTCTGGATCAGGTCGCCGTCGTGGACGGAGATGTGCTTGCCCTTCGGGATCAGGAACTCGACCGCATCCATCTGCACGCCATCGGCATTGATTTCCGGCGTGATCTTGATGCGGCGCTTGTTCTTGTAGTCGCGTCCGAATTCGACGCGGCCGTCCATCTCGGCAATGACCGCGCAGTCCTTGGGACGACGGGCTTCGAACAGCTCGGCCACCCGCGGCAGACCGCCGGTGATGTCGCGCGTCTTGGCACCCTCGGTCGGCACACGGGCAATGATCTCGCCCGGCTTGACGACGTCGCCGTTGGACACGGACAGAACCGCGCCCACAGGCAGCAGGTAACGGGCGTCGGAGCCCGAGGCCAGCTTGGCATAGCCTTCACCCTGGGTGACGCCCAGTGCCGGACGCAGATCCGCACCGCGCGGGCTGGCCCGCCAGTCGGAAACCACGCGCTGGGCGATGCCCGTCGCTTCGTCGGTCTCTTCCTTGACGGACAGGCCCTCGACCAGGTCTTCGAGGCGGATCGCCCCGCCGACTTCGGTCAGGATCGGGGTGGTATAGGGATCCCACTCCGCCAAGCGCTGGCCCTTGCTGACGTCCGAACCCTCGATGACCCGCAGGCGCGCGCCATAGGGGATCTTGTGGCTTTCGCGGTCCTTGCCATCCACCACGATGGTGACGACGACGTTGCGGCTCATGGCCACCAGATCGCCGTGCGCGGCCGTGACGGTCGGGCCCGTGATCTTGGCCTTCCCAGGGTTGGTCGCCTCATAGAAGGAGGTTTCCGCCACCTGGGCCGTGCCGCCGATGTGGAAGGTCCGCATCGTCAGCTGGGTGCCCGGCTCGCCGATCGACTGGGCCGCGATGACCCCGACCGCTTCGCCGATGTTGACGTTGGTGCCGCGCGCCAGGTCACGCCCGTAGCAATAGGCGCAGATGCCGGCTTCAGCCTCGCAGGTCAGGGCCGAGCGGACCTTGACCGACTGGACGCCAGCCGCGTCGATGACGTCGACTTCCTCTTCCTGCAGATAGGTATCCGCGGGGAACAGAATCTTGTCGCCGCCCGGCTCCTTGATGTCCTCGGCCGCATAACGACCCAGGACCCGCTGACCCAGCGAGACCAGCACGTCACCGCCCTCGACCACGGCCCGCAGGGTGATGCCCCGCGTGGAGCCGCAATCGTCTTCGGTGACGATCGAGTCCTGCGCCACGTCGACCAGACGACGCGTCAGATAGCCGGAGTTGGCGGTCTTCAGCGCGGTGTCGGCCAGACCCTTACGGGCACCGTGGGTGGAGTTGAAGTACTCCAGAACCGTCAGGCCTTCCTTGAAGTTCGAAACGATCGGCGTCTCGATGATCTCGCCGGACGGCTTGGCCATCAGGCCGCGCATCCCACCGAGCTGCTTCATCTGGGCCTGCGAACCGCGGGCGCCGGAGTTGGCCATCATGAAGACTGAGTTGATATCCGGTGCCATGCCCGGAGCCAGGACGCGCGGTTGCGCGATCTCGCCCATCATCTCGTCGGCGACCCGGTCCGTGGCCTTGGCCCAGGCGTCAACGACCTTGTTGTACTTCTCGCCCTTGGTGATCAGGCCATCGGCGTACTGCTGCTCGTATTCCTCGGCCAGCTTGCGGGTCTCTTCAACGATGACCGTCTTCTTGGCGGGGATGACGATGTCGTCCTTGCCGAAGGAAATGCCGGCGCGCGCCGCTTCCTTGAAGCCCAGGCCCATCATCTGGTCGGCGAAGATGACCGTCGCCTTCTGACCACAGTGGCGATAGACCTGATCGATCAGGTTTCCGATCTCCTTCTTGGTCAGGTTCTTCTCAAGCAGGCGATAGCCGATGTTGGCGTTGCGCGGCAGCAGCGCACCCAGCTTCATCCGGCCCGGCGTCGTGTCGATGACCTTGGTCACCTCCGCGCCGGAAGCATCGTGCTCGGTCCAACGCGCCTTGATGCGGCTGTGCAGGGTCACGACGCCAGCGTCGAGAGCCGCGTCGATCTCGGCCGGGCTGCCGAACAGCTTGCCTTCACCCGGCTCGCCGTCCTTGACCAGCGACAGGTAGTACAGCCCCAGGACGATGTCCTGCGACGGCACGATGATCGGCTTGCCGTTTGCGGGCGACAGGATGTTGTTCGTCGACATCATCAGGACGCGCGCTTCCAACTGGGCTTCCAAGCTCAGCGGGACGTGAACGGCCATCTGGTCGCCGTCGAAGTCGGCGTTGAACGCAGCGCAGACCAGCGGGTGCAGCTGGATCGCCTTGCCCTCGATCAGCTTGGGCTCAAACGCCTGAATGCCCAGGCGGTGAAGCGTCGGTGCCCGGTTCAGCATGACCGGGTGTTCGCGGATCACTTCTTCCAGGATGTCCCAGACCTGCGGCTGCTCACGCTCGACCATCCGCTTGGACTGTTTGACCGTGCCCGAAAGGCCCTTGGCGTCCAGGCGCGCATAGATGAACGGCTTGAACAGCTCTAGCGCCATCTTCTTGGGCAGGCCGCACTCGTGCAGCTTCAGGTCGGGGCCGACCACGATGACCGAACGGCCCGAATAGTCGACGCGCTTGCCCAGCAGGTTCTGACGGAAGCGGCCCTGCTTGCCCTTCAGCATGTCGGCCAGCGACTTCAGCGGACGCTTGTTGGCACCGGTGATAACACGGCCGCGACGGCCGTTGTCGAACAGGGCGTCGACCGATTCCTGCAGCATCCGCTTTTCGTTGCGGATGATGATGTCGGGCGCGCGCAGCTCCATCAGCCGCTTCAGGCGGTTGTTGCGGTTGATGACGCGGCGGTACAGGTCGTTCAGGTCGGAGGTGGCGAAACGGCCGCCGTCCAGCGGCACCAGCGGACGCAGTTCCGGCGGGATGACCGGCACGACGGTCAGAATCATCCACTCGGGCTTGTTGCCGCTTTCCAGGAAGGCTTCGATCAGCTTCAGGCGCTTGGAGGCCTTCTTGGCCTTCATTTCCGAAGGGCTGTCGGCCAGTTCGCCGCGATGCTTTTCGGCCTCGGCGTGCAGGTCGATGCCCATCAGCAGGTTGCGCACGGCCTCGGCGCCGATCTCGGCGGTGAAGCCGTCATCGCCATACTCGTCCTGATAGCGATAGAATTCGTCTTCCGTCAGCAGTTGGTTCTGCTTCAGCGGCGTCAGGCCCGGCTCGGTGACGATGTAGTTCTCGAAATACAGAACGCGCTCGACGTCCTTCAGCGCCATGTCCAGCATCAGCGAGATGCGGCTGGGCAGCGACTTCAGGAACCAGATGTGGGCGACCGGGCTGGCCAGTTCGATGTGGCCCATCCGCTCGCGCCGGACGCGGGCCAGGGTGACCTCGACGCCGCATTTCTCGCAGATGATGCCCTTGTACTTCATGCGCTTGTACTTGCCGCACAGGCATTCGTAGTCCTTGGTCGGGCCAAAGATACGGGCGCAGAACAGGCCGTCACGCTCGGGCTTGAACGTACGATAGTTGATGGTCTCGGGCTTCTTGATCTCGCCGAACGACCACGAGCGGATTTTCTCCGGGCTGGCGAGGGCGATCTTGATCTGGTCGAAGGTCGGAGTGACCGGGACCGCGTTGAAGATGTTCAGGACGTCCTGGTTCATCTTGAGTTCCTTGCTGCGGCGGGGGCCGCGAAAATAGAGAGAGTGGCGAGTGGCGAGTGGTTAGTGGCGAGTGAGGCTCAGGAGGCAGCGGCGATGTCTCGCCGCTCGCCACTGTTCACTCGCCACTTCCTCCTCAGCTGTTCTCCAGCTCCACGTTCAGGCCCAGCGAGCGCATTTCCTTGACCAGCACGTTGAAGCTCTCGGGAATGCCGGCCTCGAAGCTGTCGTCGCCGCGGACGATGGCTTCATAGACCTTGGTCCGTCCGGCCACGTCGTCGGACTTCACCGTCAGCATTTCCTGCAGGGTGTAGGCCGCGCCGTACGCTTCCAGCGCCCACACCTCCATCTCGCCGAACCGCTGTCCGCCGAACTGCGCCTTGCCGCCCAGCGGCTGCTGGGTAACCAGCGAGTACGGGCCGATCGAGCGGGCGTGGATCTTGTCGTCCACCAGGTGGTGCAGCTTCAGCATGTAGATGTAGCCAACCGTGACCGGGCGCTTGAACTGCTCGCCCGTCAGGCCGTCATACAGGATCGACTGGCCCGAACGGTCCAGACCGGCTTCTTCCAGCAGACGCTCGATGTCGCCGATGTGCGCGCCGTCGAAGACCGGCGTGGCGAAGGGCACGCCCTTGGAGAGGTTGCGGGCCAGTTCGACCAGGTCGTCCTCGTCTTCAGGCAGCGGCGTGTCAGCTCCGTAGATTTCCGACAGGCGCTGCACCAGGGCTTCCTTCTGGCCACCCTGTTGCCAGGCTTCCATCAGGTTCTGGATTTGCTTGCCCAGACCAGCCGCGGCCCAACCCAGGTGGGTCTCGAAGATCTGGCCGATGTTCATGCGCGAAGGCACGCCCAGCGGGTTCAGAACCAGGTCAACGTGGGTGCCGTCTTCCAGGTGCGGCATGTCCTCGACCGGCAAGATCTTGGAGATGACGCCCTTGTTGCCGTGACGTCCGGCCATCTTGTCGCCGGGCTGAAGCTTGCGCTTCACGGCCACGAAGACCTTGACCATCTTCATCACGCCCGGGGGCAGTTCGTCGCCGCGCTGCAGCTTCTCGACCTTGTCTTCGAAACGACGGTCCAGCGCCTTGCGGGCGTCCTCGAACTGACGCTTCATCGCCTCAAGCTCGCCCATCGCCTTCTCGTCATCGAGGGCGATCTGCCACCACAGGCCGCGCGACAGCTCGTTCAGCTTGTCCTCGGTGACTTCGCCGCGACCCAGGCCCTTGGGACCCGAGGTCGCCGTCTTGCCCAGGATCAGGGGCTTCAGACGGCCATAGACGTTGCGCTCCAGGATCTTCAGCTCGTCGTCGCGGTCCTTGCCCAGGCGCTCGATTTCCGAGCGCTCGATGGCGACCGCGCGCTCGTCCTTGTCGACGCCGTGACGGTTGAACACACGCACGTCCACGACCGTGCCGGCCACGCCGGGCGGCAGGCGCAGCGAGGTATCGCGCACATCCGAAGCCTTCTCGCCGAAGATGGCGCGCAGCAGCTTCTCTTCCGGGGTCATCGGGCTTTCGCCCTTGGGCGTGACCTTGCCGCACAGGATGTCGCCGGGCTGGACCTCGGCGCCGATCGCCACGATGCCCGCTTCATCGAGGTTGCGCAGGGCTTCCTCGCCGACGTTGGGGATGTCGCGGGTGATCTCTTCCGGGCCCAGCTTGGTGTCGCGGGCCATCACCTCGAACTCGTCGATGTGGATCGAGGTGAAGACGTCGTCGCGCACGATGCGCTCCGAGATCAGGATCGAGTCCTCGAAGTTGTAGCCGTTCCAGGGCATGAAGGCGACCAAGGCGTTGCGCCCCAGGGCCAGTTCGCCCAGGTCCGTCGACGGACCGTCGGCGATCACGTCGCCGGCCTGGACCACATCACCCACGCGCACGATCGGGCGCTGGTTGATGCAGGTCGACTGGTTCGAACGCTGGAACTTGCTCAGGCGATAGATGTCCACGCCCGAACGTCCGGCATCCAGTTCGTTGGTGGCGCGAACCACGATGCGGGTGCCGTCGATCTGCTCGACGACGCCGTCACGACGCGCGACCACGACGGCTCCGGAATCGCGGGCCACGACCGCTTCCATGCCCGTGCCGACCAGCGGCGCATCCGACTGCACCAGCGGCACGGCTTGACGCTGCATGTTCGCGCCCATCAGGGCCCGGTTGGCGTCGTCGTTTTCCAGGAAGGGGATCAGGGCGGCGGCGACCGAGACGACCTGTTTCGGCGACACGTCCATCATGTCCACGTCGGCGCGGACCAGCAGTTGCGATTCACCATTGATCCGGCCGGGGACCAGGTCCTCGACGATCTCGCCGTTCTTCAGCTCGATGTTGGCCTGGGCGATGGTGTATTTCGCCTCTTCCATGGCCGAGATGTAGACCACCTCGTCCTGGGCCTTGCCGTCCTTGACCCGGCGGTACGGGCTTTCGATGAAGCCGTACTTGTTCACCCGGGCATGGGTCGCCAGCGAGTTGATCAGGCCGATGCTCGGGCCTTCCGGCGTTTCGATGGGGCAGATGCGGCCGTAGTGGGTCGGGTGCACGTCGCGGACTTCGAAGCCCGCGCGCTCGCGCGTCAGACCGCCCGGGCCAAGCGCCGACAGGCGGCGCTTGTGGGTGATTTCCGACAGCGGGTTCGTCTGGTCCATGAACTGCGACAGCTGCGACGAACCGAAGAACTCGCGCACGGCCGCGGCGGCCGGCTTGGCGTTGATCAGGTCGTGCGGCATGACCGTGTCGATATCGACAGAGCTCATGCGCTCCTTGATCGCCCGCTCCATCCGCAGCAGGCCGACGCGGTACTGGTTTTCCAGCAGTTCGCCGACCGAACGGACCCGGCGGTTGCCCAGGTTGTCGATGTCGTCGATCTCGCCCCGGCCGTCCTTCAGCCCGACCAGGATCTGCAGCACCTTCAGCACGTCGTCCTTGCGCAGGACGCGGATTTCGTCGGACACCTCGGGGGTCTCCAGGCGCATGTTCATCTTGACCCGGCCCACGGCCGACAGGTCGTAGCGCTCACTGTCGAAGAACAGCGAGTTGAACATGGCATCGGCCGCTTCCGGGGTCGGCGGCTCGCCCGGACGCATCACACGATAGACGTCGAACAGCGCGTCCTCGCGGCCGGTGTTCTTGTCCACCCGCAGGGTGTTGCGCATGTAGGCGCCGACCGTAACGTGGTCGATGTCCAGCACGTCGATGGTGGTGAAGCCGCGCTCTTCCAGCAGTTCGATGGTCGGCGCGTCCAGCTCATCGCCGGCCTCGGCGTAGATTTCGCCGGTTTCGAAGTTGACGGCGTCATTGGCCAGGTAGCGGCCCAGCAGGGCGTCGGCGGCCAGCGACAGCGCCTTCAGGCCCCCGTCGGCAAGCTTCTTGGCGGCGCGGGCGCTGATCTTGGCACCAGCGGCGGCGACCACTTCACCCGTGTCGGCGTCGACCAGGTCGAACTCGGGCTTCACCCCGCGCCAGCGTTCCGGCTTGTAGGGCGTGACCCAGCCTTCGCCGCGCTTCTCATAGGGAACGGTGTCGTAGAAGGTCCGCAGGATCTCCTCGCCGTCCATGCCCAGGGCCATCAGGAAGGTCGAGGCGGGCAGCTTGCGGCGGCGGTCGATGCGGACGAACACGATGTCCTTGGCGTCGAACTCGAAGTCCAGCCACGAGCCGCGATACGGGATCACCCGCGCGGCGAACAGCAGCTTGCCCGACGAATGCGTCTTGCCCTTGTCGTGGTCGAAGAAGACGCCGGGCGAACGGTGCATCTGCGAGACGATCACGCGCTCGGTGCCGTTGACGATGAAGGTGCCCTTGTCCGTCATCAGGGGGATGTCCCCCATGTAGACGTCCTGTTCCTTGATGTCCTTGACCGAGCGGGCGCCGGTTTCCTCGTCCGCCTCGAACACGATCAGGCGCAGCTTGACCTTCAGCGGCGCGGCATAGGTCATGTCGCGCTGGATGCATTCCTCGACGTCGTACTTCGGGTCCTCGAACTCATAGGACACATATTCCAGCACGGCGCGTTCGTTGAAGTCCTTGATCGGGAACACCGACTTGAACACCGCCTCGATGCCCTGGTCCTTGCGCGGGCCGCTGCGGACCTCGCGCTGCAGGAACTGCTCGTAGGAGGCGCGCTGAACCTCGATCAGGTTCGGCATCTGCACCGCCTCGGGGATTCGCCCGAACGAGTGACGAATACGCTTCTTGCCGGTGAACGACGTGGCGGAGGCGATCTGACCGGCCAGGGCGAGATCGGCAGTGGACTTGGCCATTCTATATTCCCAATCGCGGGCCACCCTCCAGGGAGCGACGACCGCTTCAAATGCAGCAGCAGCCGCGCCGGCGCACGGGGGCGCTGTCGCGGCTTCAGGTTCATCGGCGTCCACCCTCGGCTCCAAGGAGCCAGGACACCATCGATGTGAAGCTCCCTTGGGGAGGAGCACGCCTTCGCTCGGTCGGAGGGCGACGGACCGGGCCTCGGCGCTTTCGCGCGTATCGGGGGGATATCTGCGGGACCGGCACATATACGCGCTTCTCAGGCGAAATAAAGACCTTCTGAAAGATTTGCCAGCCCTGTCGATCCGCCCTCCCCTCGCGCGTCTCCTCGATGTCGCGCATGATCGGATCGTCCGGTCAGCCACGCACAGGAGACGACGATGCAGTACGCCCTTCTGATCTATGAGCCCGAAGCCGAAGCCTATCCCCAGGGCGAGGCCAGCCCGTCCTGGGCGGATATCCTGACCGCCCACAATGCCTTCGGCGGGGCCATGCACGGCGCGGGCATCTTTGCGGGGGGCGCCGGCCTCAAGTCCGTTTCGACCGCGACCACGGTGCGCGTCACGCCCACCGGTCGAACCGTCCACGACGGCCCGTTCGCCGAGACCCGTGAACAGCTGGGCGGCCTCTATATGATCGATGTGCCGGACCTGGACGCCGCCATCGACTGGGCCAAAAAACTGCCCATCGCCACCACCGGCTCGATCGAGATTCGCCCGATCCTGCCGCCGCCGCCCATGCCCGGCGCTTGACGCCTCTGGAGGCCATTTTCCGCCAGTCGGGCGGCCGGGTCGTTTCGGCCCTGGCCGCCGGCTTTCGCGATCTGGACTTGGCCGAGGAGGCGTTTGCCGAGGCCTGCGTGCGGGCCGTCGAACGGTGGGAAGACCACCCTCCCGCCGACCCCGCCGCCTGGCTTTACTCCGTGGCCCGTCGCTGGAGCCTGGACCGACTGCGCCGCCGGGCCACCGCCGGCCGCCACCGTCCCGACGACCCGGACCCCGTGCCCACGCCGGAGGACCAGCTGATGGCCCTGGACACCCCCATTCCCGACGAGCGGCTGCGGCTGATCTTCATCTGCTGCCACCCGGCTGTCGCCCCGGACGCCCGCGCGGCCCTGACTTTGCGCACCGTCTGCGGCCTGACGACGGCCGAGATCGCCACCGCCTTCCTGATGTCGGAGGCGACCCTGGCCCAGCGCCTGGTTCGGGCCAAGCGGAAGATCGCCGAAGCGGGCGTCCCCTTCGAGGTGCCTGGCCCCGACCGCTGGCCCGAACGCATGGATGCCGTCCTCTCGACGCTGGAGGTGGCCTATGCCCAGGCCCATGCCGATGCCGCCCTGTCCGGCCCCCACGCCGACTATGCTCGCGAGATTCTGGGCCTGACCGACCTTCTGGCCCGCCTGGCCCCCTGCGACGGCGAGGTCCAGGCCCTGGCCGCGACCGTCCGCTTCGCCGAAGCCCGGCGTCCCGCGCGGCTGGACGCGTCCGGTGCCTTGCGGCCCCTGGCCCAGCAGGACGTCCGCGACTGGGACGCCGCCCTGATCGATCAGGCCGAGCGGTATCTGGCGGCAGCTTCGGCCCTGGCGCACCAGACCCGTCGTCCACCCGGGCCGCGGGCGATCCAGGCCGCCATACATGCCGCCCACTGTGCCCGCCGTGACAGCGGCGTCACGCCCTGGCGAGCGATCCTGGGGCTGTACGATGCCCTGCTGACACACAGGGACGACGCCGTCATCCGCACCAACCGCGCCGTCGCCCTCGCCGAGGTCCGCGGCCCCGGCGCCGCGCTCGATGAACTGGACACTCTGCCCGTCCCGGCCTGGCTGCCCTGGCAGGCGGCCCGCGCCGAGATGCTGGTCCACCTGAACCGGCACGACGAGGCGATCCAGGCCTTCGACGCGGCCCTGTCGCTGGCCCCCTCACCGGCCGAGCGGCTGTTCCTGATCGCCCGGCGCGCGGCCATGGCACCTTCGGCACAGCCCCCCGCGCAGGCTATAGATGGTTCATGACCGAATCCCATCGTTGCGGCTGGTGCGGCACCGGCCCCCTCTATGTCGCCTATCACGACACCGAATGGGGTGTGCCCGAGCGCGATCCCCGCGCCCTGTGGGAGAAACTGGTGCTGGACGGTTTCCAGGCAGGCCTGGCCTGGATCACCATCCTGCGAAAGCGGGAAACCCTGCGCGCTGCCTTTGCCGACTTCGACCCCCGCATCGTCGCCCGCTTTGACGACACCGACCGCGCCCGCCTGCTGTCCGACCCCGGCATCATCCGCTCGCGCGCCAAGATCGACAGCGCCATCCGCAGCGCCCAACTGTTCGTGGACATGCAGGACCGGGGCGAGGATTTCTCCGCCCGGCTCTGGTCCTTCGTCGACGGTGCCCCGATCCAGAACCGCTGGTCCCGCCTGTCCGACGTCCCCACACAGACGACCCAGTCAGTCGCCATGGCCAAGGCCCTGAAGGCGCGCGGCTTCAACTTCTGCGGCCCCGTCATCGTCTATGCCTTCATGCAGGCCACCGGCATGGTCAACGACCACACTACCGGCTGCTTCCGCTGTGAGGAGGTTCGAGCGCTTGAGCGGCAGTGGCCATACTGATGGCGAGGGCTTGGTCGCTACGAATGAGGCGCGGGACGGTAGATGTCCGCAACCTGCCTCACCAAGTCAAAAGCTCAGGAAAGACCAGTTAGATCAGTACCGACATTGGAACCAGTCTCTGCATCAGCAGCGGAAAACATATCCATGGTCGGAGCAACCCACGGCGCGCGATCGTCCTGGATCGGTTGGGCCGAAACGACCGGGACAATCACATTTTGCATTTTAACTCTCGGACCAGGATGATGCCTCAGCAGGATTGAAGACAGCATCGAACACGACCAGACGCCTATCCTGCCCGATCCCCACTAAACCAAAAAATGACGCTTTGGTACCAATGATTTGCAGGCGACATCGGGAATATTTTTACGCGATGGATAAGCTGCCGCGTGCGGATGACGGACTCCTCAAGGGCAGGCTAGAAGGATGTCACCGTTACGCCCAGGTGCCCTCATGACCCCCGCAAAGCCCGACCGCACCGGCCCGTCGCTGGATCTGGAAACGGCCGCGCGGCTGGCTTTTGGCGGGCTCGTCTGCGGTGTGGACGAGGCGGGCCGGGGGCCGTGGGCGGGGCCGGTGTCGGCGGCGGCGGTCATCCTGAACCCCGACGACCTGCCGCCCGGCATCGACGATTCCAAGGCCCTGACCGCCAGGGCGCGCGAGCGGCTGGAGATCGAGATCAAGGGCCGCGCCCTGGCCTGGGGGGTCGGCTTCGCCTCGGTCCAGGAAATCGACAGCCTGAACATTCTGAAGGCGACCGGCGTGGCCATGTGCCGGGCGATCGAGGCGCTGTCGATCACCCCCGTCGCCGCCCTGGTGGACGGCAACCATGCCTTTGCCCTGCCCTGCCCGGTGCGGACCGTGGTCGGCGGCGACGGCCTGTCCCTGTCGATCGCGGCGGCCTCCATACTGGCCAAGACCGCCCGCGACCGGTTGATGATCGAACTGGACGCCGAATACCCCGGCTATGGCTTTGCCGGGCACAAGGGCTATCACGCCGCCGTCCATGTCGCGGCCCTGCACACCCTGGGCCCCTGCCCCGCCCACCGCCTCAGCTGGGCCCCGATCCGGGCACTGACGGCCGTCCAGGACTAGCGTCAATCCGCGCGCCGGACGGCACCAGCCATCACGATCTCGACACGTCACTGTAATGAAAACCGTTGCTTAGCTCGCCCGAGCCAGAATCGGCGCGCCGCGCCCGTTCGCTGGCGCATACTCCTGTTCGAAACCGATCTTTGACATCGCAGCGACCCCCGCAGCCCCTGCCCGGCGTCAGCGACGTCCCGGCAACCCCGCCCGTCGCCCGATGGCAAGAGGGCCAAATGGCACCTTTCGGCTCAGTCCGGCACGATCTGGCAGAGTTTGGCACCTGGCACGGTTTGGCACCTTTCGGCACGGTTTGGCGCGGTCTGTCATGCGTTTTCACGGCACTTGGGGTGCCACGCTCCCCACAGATCAAGCCAACCGTAACAAACCCCATTGAACCGCAAGATCATTGCGGCATAAGGCCCCGATGACTGCCCTGGCCACACTGACCGTCGATCTGAACGCGCTCGCGCACAATTTCCATGCGCTGAAGGCTGTCACCGGTGTGCCCGTCCATCCGGTAGTGAAAGCCGACAGCTATGGTCTGGGCGCCGTTGCCTGTGCCCGTCGACTGCTGGCCGAGGGGGCCGACACCTTGTTCGTCGCCCGTGCGGCCGAGGGCGTGGCCCTGCGTGAGGCCGTCGGCCCGGACCCGGTCATCTATGTGCTGGACGGCTGCGTGCGCGGCATGGCCCCGGCCCTGACCCAGGCGGGCTTGCGCCCCATCCTCAACCATTTCGATCAGATGTCGGACTGGCAGGCGGCGGGCGGTGGGCCATGCGGGCTGCAGATCGACACCGGCATGAACCGCCTGGGCTTCCGGCCCGAGGACGCGCCCGAACCCTTCGACGGCCTGTCCCTGGTGATGAGCCACCTGGCCTGCGCCGACGATCCGGCCCAGCCGATGAATGGGTGCCAGCGTGACACCTTTGCCGCCGTCGCCGCCCGCTATCCGGGCACCCTGCGGTCCTTTGCGAACTCCGGCGGCTGCTTCCTCGGTCCCGACTATGGCTTCGACGCCGTGCGCCCCGGCATCTGTCTGTATGGCGGCGGCCCCGAGGGACGGCCCGATGCGCGCCTGAAACCCGTCGCCACCCTGACGGCCCAGATCCTTCAGATCCGCGACGTCCCGGCGGGCGAAAGCGTCGGCTATTCGCGCGGCTATGTCGCTTCCACCCCACGCCGCATCGCCCTGTGCGCCTCGGGCTATGCCGACGGCGTGGCCCGCTCCAACAGTGCGGCGGGCGCAGTCTGGTTGAACGGTGCCCTGTGCCCCCTGCTGGGGCGGGTCTCGATGGACGTCATCGCCATCGACGTGACCGAGGCGGCGGCCACCCTGGGCGACAGCGCCGAACTGTTCGGCCCGAACCGCAGCCTCGACGACGCCGCCACCGCCGCCGGCACCATCGCCTATGAGCTACTGACCTCCGTCACCGCCCGCGTCTCGCGCCGCTACATAGGCTGACCAAGACCCTGCGACAGGGAGGAGACAGAGACGCCCGCGCAACATGATCATTGTTAACGTCGGCCCGCTTCGCTAACCCCGGAAGGGCAACCCGCCACGGAGCCGTCCATGCCGCGCACGACCGACCGTTTCGACGGTGCCTCGACCTATATCGCCACCGACGATCTGAAGATCGCGGTCAATGCGGCCATCGCCCTGGAGCGGCCCCTGCTGATCAAGGGCGAGCCCGGCACCGGCAAGACCGTCCTGGCCTATGAGCTGGCCGAGGCCCTCGGCGCGCCGCTGATCACATGGCACATCAAGTCGACCACCAAGGCCCACCAGGGGCTGTATGACTACGATGCCGTCAGCCGCCTGCGCGACAGCCAGCTGGGCGAGGCCCGCGTCCACGACGTCCGCAACTATCTGAAGCCCGGCAAGCTGTGGGAGGCCTTCACCGCCCCGGTCCGCCCCGTCCTGCTCATCGACGAGATCGACAAGGCCGACATCGAGTTCCCGAACGACCTCCTGCAGGAACTCGATCGGATGGAGTTCTTCGTCCAGGAGACGGACGAGACCATCAAGGCCCAGGTGCGCCCGATCGTGGTGATCACCTCCAACAACGAAAAGGAACTGCCGGACGCCTTCCTGCGCCGCTGCTTCTTCCACTACATCCGCTTCCCCGATGCCGAGACCATGCAGTCGATCGTCGAGGTCCACTTCCCCGGCATCAAGGCGCGCCTGGTCGCCGCCGCGCTGAAGACCTTCTACGAAATCCGCGACACGCCGGGCCTGAAGAAGAAGCCTTCGACCTCCGAACTGCTGGACTGGCTGAAGCTGCTGCTGGTGGACGACATCGATCCCGAAACCCTGCGCGAGCGGTCGCCGAACAAGCTGATCCCGCCCCTGCACGGAGCTCTGCTGAAGAACGAGCAGGACGTGCATCTGTTCGAACGCCTGGCCTTCCTGAACCGCCGCGAGGGCGCGCGCCCCGGCGGTTGACCGCACGGCGGTCATCGAACAGGTTCCGTCAGGGCCGTTACAGCGATTTCACTGGATTACGGCCACAGGCGGCGCAGGATAGGGACGAAATGGAAAAGACGATGCTCCGTCCTGTCCTGAAATCCCCGTCGGTCGGCGGCCTGACGATCGCGCTGCTGTTAGGCCTGACGGTCGCGGGGTGCGACGGCCAGTCCAGCGTCCGCATCTCCTCAACGGGCAATGATGACGATGCGCGGGGCGTCCTGCGGGTGATCGACAGCCTACAATGCCCCCAGACCATGGGGCCACTGACCCGCAAAGGATCGGCCCAGGCGGGCGGTACCGTCTGCATCTATGGCGGCCCGCGCGGAGCCGAGGTCTCCCTGCATCTGGTCCAGCTGAACGGACAGGCGGTGGACGCCGTCCTGGCCCGGTTCGAGGGCGAACTGAGACGGGACATGCCCCACGCCGCGTCGGGGACGACCACCACCGCCTCCACCGAGACCCAAACCGCCGTCGCCCAGGCCGAGATTGCGACGGTTCAGGCCCCCGGCCTCGATATCCAGGCCAAGGGCGACGACGCCACCGTCCGCCTGCCCGGCATGAGTATCGTCACCGAGGGCGAGGCCGCCAATGTCCGTATCGGCGGTATCAGCATCCACGCCGATGACTCCACGGGCCAGGTCCAGGTCGCATCCGGCGACGGCAGCGTCGATGTTCAGGCCCATGACGACGGGGCCGAGGTCCGCACCCGCGTCGGCGGCGAATCAACCCGCGCAACCTGGATCCTGACTGACGACCGTCCGTCGCCCGCGGGCTGGCGGCTGGTCGGCTACGAGGGCCGGGGCCCTGTCGGCGGTCCGATCGTCGTCGCTACCGTTCGCACCAAGGACCGCGACGGCGATCCTATTATGGACGCAGCCAAGGATCTGGTAGCCCTGAATGTGGGCGAATAGGCCCGATCGGCACAGTCGCCCTTGATCGCCGCGCCCTGATGGGTCACCTGACCTGCCGTCGCCACCAGGACAGACCTTTGGCCCCGCGCTCGACCTCTTCCGACAAAGCCCCCAGAGCCTGGCAGCGCATGCTGTCAGGTCGCCGCCTCGACCTGCTCGACCCTTCGCCGTTCGATATCGAGATCGAGGACATTGCCCACGGCCTGGCCCGCGTCGCCCGCTGGAACGGCCAGACGACTGGCGAACACGCCTTTTCGGTCGCCCAGCACTCCTGCGTCGTCGAGGAGATCGCCGCCCATATAAAGCCGGGGCTGGAGCCGAAATGGCGTCTGGCCGCCCTGCTGCACGACGCATCAGAATACGTCATCGGTGACATGATCTCGCCGTTCAAGGCCGCGCTGGGCGTCAGCTACAAGTCCTTCGAGGCGCGGCTGGAAGATGCCATCCATGTCCGGTTCGGCCTGCCGCCCAAGACGCCCCTGCCGATCAAGAAGCTGATCAAGAGCGCCGACAAGGCCTGCGCCTATTTCGAGGCCACGCAACTGGCTGGGTTCAACGCCAAGGAGGCACTGGGCTTCTTCGGCTCGCCCCCGCCCGGCTATGATCTGGTCATCGATCCCCTGCCCGCCCCGATCGCTCAGGCCCGCTATCTGGAACGCTATCGCGTTCTGGCCGAGGCTGTCGGCCTGCTGCCGGGCCCCGACGCCTGGCACACGGAATAGCCGATGGTTCAGACGGCCGAGATCGGCGTTCGGATCGGCCTGTCGGCAGTGGTCATCGCCCTGCGTGACCGCCAGGCCGTCGTCCTGACCACCCCCGGGGACGACGGAGCGCAGCAGTCCGAGGTCGCCCTGCCCTTCGGCCCCTTCGACCCGGTCCGCGACCGAACCTTCGAACTGGCCCTGCGCGCCTTCGTCACCGCCCAGACCGGATTTCGACTGGGCTATGTGGAACAGCTTTATACCTTTGGCGACGCGGGTCGCGGCTCGCCTCGGGCCACGCCCGGCCCTGAGCGTAACCGCGAGGTGTCGGTCGGCTACCTGGCGCTGACGGTCGACGCTGCCGAGGCTCCCCGCGCCGATGCGCGCTGGTCTCCGATCAACGATTTCTTTCCCTGGGAGGACTGGCGCACCGGTCGCCCGGCGATCCTCGAACGCCTGAGCGAAAGGTTGGGTGAATGGGCCGGTGCCGATCCCGCACGCCGCAGCCGCGCCGACGCCCTGTTTGCGCTGTCACCCGAAACACGCTGGGCTGAGGGCCGCGTCCTGGAACGCTATGAACTCCTGTACGAAGCCGGATTGGTCGCCGAATCTGCCCGCGATCGGGATCAGCCGCCCAAGGCCAGCCTCGGTCGATCCATGGCCTCGGACCACCGACGCATCCTGGCCACCGCTCTGGGCCGCCTGCGCAGCAAGCTGAAATACCGGCCCGTACTGTTCGATCTGATGGACGAGACCTTCACCCTGTCAGGGCTGCAGACCGCCGCCGAAGCAGTGGCAGGCGTCCCTCTGCACAAGCAGAACTTCCGTCGCGGCGTCGAACGCACCGGTCTGGTCGAGGCGACCGGTCGCCTGTCGACGGGCACGGGCGGCAGGCCCGCCGAACTGTTTCGCTTCACCGGCGCCGATCCTCGCGATGGCCAGGCCCCCGGTCTGGCTCTCCCGGTTCTGAGATGACCACAATCGGGTGATTGACAGCGCTGTCTTTCTTGCGCCTATCTAGGTTGGAAACCGGCGACGACCGGACGGGAGGCAATATGATGAAACGTGCTCACGGCGCACTGGCCGCTGTTTTTCTGGCGCTTGCGGCCTGCGCCTCGCCCCCTCCGCCTGCGCTCCCCCTTCCTACCGGCTTCGTGCCGGTCGATGCAGACGATCAGGTCGCGGACATGGGACGCGGCGTCAACATCATCGGCTATGATCCGATCTGGACCGGGCGCGGCGAGCCCCGGTTCGAGATGCGCCATTTCGAGATCATCAAGGACGGCGGCTTCCAGACCGTGCGGGTCAATCTGCACGCCTTTGAGCACATGGATTCGCAGAACCGGCTGGATGCCGACTGGCTGGCGACCCTGGATCGCGTCGTCGCCGGTGCCCTGGCCCAGGGCCTGACCGTCATTCTGGACGAGCACGACTTCAATGCCTGCGCCGAGGACGTCGTCGCCTGTCGGCCCAAGCTGCTGGCCTTCTGGACTCAGATTGCAGAGCGGTATCGCGATGCGCCCAACACCGTCGTGTTCGAACTGCTGAACGAGCCGAACCGGGCGCTGGACCCGCTCTGGAACGATCTGCACCCCGAACTGCTGGCCGTGGTCCGTCAGAGCAATCCGACGCGCAACGTCATCATCGGCCCGATTTTCTGGAACAACGTCAACTATCTGGACCAGCTGGTCCTGCCCCAGGACGACCGCCACCTGATCGTGACGGTGCATTACTATCTGCCGTTCCCCTTCACGCACCAGGGTGCCCCCTGGACGCCCGAGAATCCGGAAACGGGTATTGCCTGGGGCAGCCCGGCCGATCGGGCAGCTCTGGCCGCCGATTTCGACAAGGTGGAGGCCTGGAGCGAACGGCACGATCGCCCGATCCTGCTGGGCGAGTTCGGGGTCTATGACAAGGCCGAGCTGCAATACCGCGTGGCCTGGACCGATGCCGTCTCGCGCGCCGCCGAAGCCCGCGGCTGGGCCTGGACCTACTGGCAGTTTGACAGCGATTTCGTCGTCTATGACGTCGATGGCGACCGTTGGAACACCCCGATTTATCAGGCTCTGATCCCAGAGGCGCGCTGAGGCGAAATCACCGCCGATGAGGGCTTGCGGCGGGGCGAAAGGGCCATTAGACATCGCGCCTCGCTCGACCAAGCGACTTCGGCCCCGCGGAGAGGTGGCAGAGTGGTCGAATGTACCGCACTCGAAATGCGGCGTGCCTGGAAGGGTACCGTGGGTTCGAATCCCACCCTCTCCGCCATCGACCGGCTCCAATCAGCTTAACCAGGCATGGGCCGCTCAGGCCTCAGCTTGTTGACCGGTTTTCGGGGCAGGTTGTTTAGGGCTTACGACGCCTTGAGTCAGACCGAGCGCGCCGTCCTAAAGCCAGGGCTGCACGAGCGTACGGATGTCGATCCTGGCTTTCAGCCTGGCCGCCAGCAGGGCCGTGCCGCTGATCTTCCGCTGGACGAACAAGATGTCCGCTGGTGGAACATGCCACGCGGCACTGTCGGATACGATTTCCAGCCCGGGTTCACGCAAGGCGGCGACGAAGCGCCGGTCACCAAAATCGAACGGGCCGGGGCGGTCCAGTTCACCCAGGATGACGTCGATCATGGCGTCGATGCGCTTGCCATGGCGCGCCACGGCGGCAGGGCCTAGGAAGCCAGCCGAAAGCGCGGCCGCCCGGGCCGCCGTCCGGTCACCGGACAGGCCCGCCTGCAATAGCAGGCGATACCCGGACGCCGTGCCTGGCTCGACGGGACGCGCGGCTCCGAAATCAAGCAGCACGAGCCGGCCGGTTTCCGGCTGGACGCGATAGTTGGCGAAATTCGGATCGGTCTGCATCACGCCAAACTCGAACAGCTCGCGCAGCACCACAGTCATGAGGGCCCCCATGGCTGCATCGCGCGCCGCCTGGGACGCGGTTTCGAGCGTCTCGATCGGATGCCCCGAAAGAAAGGTCATCGCCAGGATTCTAGACGTCGTGAGCTCTGGATCGAGCGTGGGCACGACCACCTCGGGGGTATCGGCCAGCAGCCGCTCGAACAGCCTCATCTGTTCGCCTTCGCGTTCGTAGTCGGCCTCTTCCGCAAGCTGGCGCTTGGCTTCCAGAAGGATCGGCTCGATGTTCAGCCCTTTTGGAAGCGCACCCGACATCCGCAACAGGGTGGCGACATTGTCGACGTCCGCATCAATGCTTTCGCGGACGCCCGGGTACTGCACCTTGATGGCGAGGTCGCGGCCGTCTCTCGTGATCGCCCTGTGGACCTGTCCAATGGACGCGGCAGCGATGGGGTGCAGGTCAAAGCGCTGGAAACGCATTCGCCAGTCCGGGCCCCATTCCCGCGCCAGCACCTTTTGCAGCTGGGCGGGCGGCATGTGCTGGGCGCTCTCGCGCAAACGCCCCATGATTGCGCTCAACTCGGGGGGCAGAAGATCCCCGGCATCCATCGAAATGATCTGGCCGAGTTTCATGGCCGCGCCGCGCAAATGGGCCAGGCGGTCGGCGATCCTGCCGACGTTGGAGGGCGTCAACAGCAGGTCTCGCAGATGGGGGCGCTCGCCATCCGCGATCCGTCTTGCCCCCTCGGCGACCATCCCCCCAGCGACGGATCCGGCCAGCCGGCCAAACTGGCCCAGCCGCGACAGGCGACCGCGCGGAACTGACACTCCGGCAGAAAAGTCCTTGTCTCTGCTCACGATCTCACCACGCCAGCGTGCCGGGGCCGCCTTTGAACGGACCAGCCAGGCGGGAGGTGATCCAGCCCCCATAGAACTGGCCGGCCTGCGGCACGACGGTCTCGCCATCGACGCTGCAGCGATCAAAAGGGCCGGCATAGAAGGCGATGTGGTCGCGCAGGGTTTCGAACGGAGGCGTCGGGTTCGGATAGCTCCAGCCGACGCGGGCAAGAACCTTGCTGCCCACCACGACATCCCAATAGACCGCCTGCCCCTTCCATTCGCAGAACGAGCCGCCACCAGCGCGACGCAGCAGCCCCGGCGCTATGTCGCAGGGCGGGATATAGTAGCTGGGCGGGTGACTGGTCTCCAAGGTCCGGACGGCACGCCGGGTGTCGGCAACGATCATGCCCGCGTGGACGATGAGGACGTGGGCATCAGTCGGCTGCGCCACTGCCGGGCGTGGATATGCCCATACACTTTCCTGGTCGGGCGCCACGGGATCGGGCTGCGGCCTCACGTCTTGACCAAGGGCTGACGACACCCTTGCCGATTGCGACAGAACAGCAGCTTCACCATGGGTCGGATATGGGACGACGAACCCGAAAGTCAGCCCGGTGCGACATCGAGGCCCAAAAGCCAATCCGCCGCAAAGGACAGCCCGGTGCCGATGGTGGCCTTGAGTGCGGCAGAGCGGGTGCCGACAACGGCCTTGCCTCTTGATGCAATCGATTGCATGATAAGCTATGTCGTACGAGTTCGCAGCTTCGCTGGTTCAACCAAAGCCTTCCATAGCGCCGGCGCGATCGGTCTTGGAGCGGCGCCTCGCCTTGATCTACGGCGAGGAGGCGCCTGAGCTTTTGCATCGAGTGCTGGATCGCGTGCATGCTGCGGCGGCTGAGCGACCGGCTCCATTGAAGGCGCTGGATGTGCAGCGTGAGCAGGAGCCGGATTGGACGCAGAGATCAGGCGAGACCGTCTACACCTTCTACGTTGATCGAATGACGGGAACGCTTTCCCATCTCATCGACAAGCTGGACTATCTGCAGACACTGGGGGTCAAATGGCTTCATCCCCTGCCGCTTCTGAAGGCGCGCGAAGGCGACAGTGACGGCGGGTTTGCCGTGGCGGATTATCGCGCCGTCGATCCGAGGCTTGGAACCATCGCGGACCTGGAAAGGCTGGCCATGGAGGCCAAGAGCCGGGGGATGGGGCTGTTCCTCGATGTGGTTTGCAATCACACGGCGCGTGAGCACGACTGGGCCATCAAGGCCCGAGCGGGCGATCCGCGCTATCGCGCCTATTACCATACGGTGTCGGGCCCAACCGAGGTCGAGGCCTGGGAGGCCGGGCTGGCCGACGTGTTTCCGGACACGGCACCCGGCAGCTTCACCTGGGACGAAGAGTTGGCCGCCTTCGTCTGGACGACCTTCTACCCGTTTCAGTGGGATCTCAACTATGCCAACCCGGACGTCTTCGTGGAGATGCTGGACATCCTCCTGTTCTTGGCGAACCGAGGGGTGCAGGGGTTTCGGCTAGACAGCGCGCCCTTCCTCTGGAAACGACCGGGCACGAATTGTCGTAATCAGGCGGAGGCCTACTGGATCGTGGAAGCGTTGCGCGCGGCCCTCGATCTCGCGGCACCCGGCGTCGTCCTGCTGGCCGAGGCGATCGAGAGCCTTGAGGACGTCCTGCCCTTCTTCGGCGAGGAAGCACCGGGATGTGGCCTCGCCTACAACAACGGCGTCATGACGGCCCTGTGGGGCGGGTTGGCCGATGCGGACGCGGGGATCGTAAGGACGGTGATGGCGGCGGCGGCGGCGCGACCGGATCATGCCGCCTGGCTGAACTATGTCCGCTGTCACGACGACCTGATCTGGAACGCCCTTTCCGCCTATGCACCCAAGGAAGACCTGAAGCGCTGGTCCGACTTTTACGGAGGCGAAGGTTTCTCTCTGGGTCAGCCCTTCCAGACGACACCCGGCGGGGCACCGTCCACCAATGGCATGGCCTCGGCCCTTGTCGGGTGGGGCAAGCCAGGCGTCGATCAGGACCTGGCGCTGTCGAGGCTGAAGCTGATGTATGGCGTGATCCACGCCTTGGATGGCTGGCCGCTCATCTACATGGGGGACGAAATCCTGCTGGAGAACGACGAGGGATATCGCCTCGACCCGACCCGGCGAATGGAGGGGCGTTGGCTGCATCGCCCAGAGATGAACTGGGAAGGCGCGGACGTTGCGCATAGGACCCACGGCCCCTCCGGCAGCATGTTCAAAGCGGTTCGTCGGTTTGGCGAGGCGGCGCGGGAGCTGAACGCACTCAATGTCCGGGGCCGCGCCCTGCCCTTCAAAACCGGCGATGATCGCGTGCTGGGCTTCAAACGCACAGAAAGCCGGGCTTTCATCTGCCTCGCCAATCTATCGGCAGAGCCTGTGCTTCTGGCAAAATCGGCTTGGGCCGGGCCTGGCCTTGATGTCCTGACGCATGAGAACATGCCGGTCGGCCCGATCGAGCTTCGGCCCTATCAGGTGATCTGGTGGGCGGCGCAGCCATGAGCACCTACGCTGGCGTTGAACTGGGTGGGACCAAGGTCATGGTGGGCTTCGGCTCAGGGCCGCAGGATCTTCGCAACGTCGTCCGCATCCCCACCACCACGCCCGAAGAAACACTTGCGGCCGTCGCTCAGGTCATCACGGCTTGGGCAGAGACGAACGCGCTCTGCGGTGTCGGCATCGCCAGCTTCGGACCGTTGCGAGTCGATGTTCAGGCTCCCGATTACGGCCGGATGCTGGCCACGCCCAAGCCTTTCTGGTCGGGTGCAAATCTGCTGGCACCGTTTGCGTCGCTGGGCGTGCCGATCGGCTTGGCGACAGATGTGGTCGGTGCGGCTCTTGGCGAAGCGCGCTGGGGTGCGGCGCGCGGACTGATGGACCACGCCTATGTCACGGTCGGCACAGGTGTCGGCGTCGGAGTGATCTCCGGCGGACGCATCGTGCACGGCGCCCTGCACACCGAGGCAGGGCATCTGCCGGTGCGCCGCGATTCTCATCGGGATGGTTTCGCCGGGTCCTGCCCCTTTCATGGCGATTGTCTGGAAGGGCTGGTTTCAGGACCGGCCCTGGCCGCGCGGTTCGGCCGGCCAGGTGAGACGATCCTTTCTGACGACCCTGTGTGGGATTTGATCGCCGACTATCTGGCCCAACTCGCGGCCACCCTGACCTATGTCGTTTCTCCGCGCCGGATTGTGATCGGTGGCGGGATCGGCGGCCAGGACCATCTGCTCCAGCGGGTTCGCGCTCGCCTGCCTGACTTGCTGGGCGGCTACCTCGCCGATCTGGCCCAGGACGGGGTGATGGAGCGTTACATCACGCCGCCTGCGCTCGGCGATCGAGCGGGAATTCTCGGTGCCATCATCCTCGCCGAGACGGCCGCCTTCGGACAAAACACCAATGCGGCCAGGGCCATGCCCCCTCGCCCGTCTCCTGGGAAGTGACATCATGACCGCACACGCGCGCGCCTCGGAGTCGAGGAGTAACATCGGCCTCATCAAGGCTTTGACCTTTGCGATGTTCATGATGTTCGCCATGACGACCGACGCGGTCGGGGTGATCATTCCCCGGGTCATCCAGGAGTACGGCCTGGGCCTGACGGCAGCCGGGTCGTTCCACTACGCCTCGATGGCCGGGATCGCCCTGGCGGGCCTCTGTCTCGGTTTCCTGGCCGACAGCCTGGGGCGAAAGGCTGCGATCCTCTTGGGCCTGGGTGCCTTCGCGGGGGCGTCCTTCCTGTTCGCGGTCGGTAGCGACTTTGGCTTCTTCGTCGCCTTGTTGTTTGTTTCGGGCCTGGCCATTGGCGTGTTCAAGACGGCGGCCCTGGCTTTGATCGGCGACATCACCCGGTCCACGCGCGAGCACACCGCGACGATGAACCTGGTCGAGGGCTTCTTCGGCGTCGGCGCGATCGCAGGCCCCGCCATCGTGACGGCGCTGCTGGTCGGCGGTGCGTCGTGGAAGTGGCTCTATGTCATCGCAGGGGGCCTCGCTCTGGTCCTCGTCATCATGGCCCTTGCGGTGCGTTATCCTGCAACCCGCAAGAGCGAAGAGCCCGCTTCGATCAAAGCCATCTTGCGTGTAATGCGCGATCCCTTCGCCCAGGCTTTCAGCGCCGGTGCCATGCTCTACGTCGGGGTCGAAACGGCGATCTATGTCTGGATGCCCACCCTTCTTCAGGACTACGACGGTCCGGCAGTGCTGGTTGCGGCCTACGCCCTGTCCATCTTCTTCGTCCTGCGGGTAGTCGGGCGGTTCCTGGGTGCTTGGCTTCTGCAGCGCATGGACTGGGCCTGGCTGATCATGTGGGCAAGCCTTGCGATCTTCGCCTGTTTCCTCGGTGCCGCAGTTCTCGGCCGAGGAGCCGCAGTCTGGCTCCTGCCATTGTCCGGCCTGTTCATGTCGGTCATCTATCCGACCCTGAACTCCAAGGGCATCAGCGTCTTCCCCAAGGCCCAGCACGGTGCCGCCGCAGGCGTCATCCTGTTCTTCACATGCGTCAGCGCCGTGATCGCACCGCTCGCCATGGGCTTTGTGAGCGACGTCTTCGGCGGCGCGCAGTACGGCTTCGTCCTGGCTACGATCTTGGCGGCGATTCTGGGGGCGGCGCTCACGGCCAATGCCCTTCTCAAGCCTGCCACAGCTCGTCTCGCCCGTAGCGATCACCAGATGCCGGAGTATGACGAGGCCGTCTCGGATCCTGTCGTCCGCTAGGGGGCCGAGCCCCGCACGATCAGTTCGGGGGCCATGACGAAAGACGATGCCGGCTCGCCTTCCAGGCGGCGCAGAAGCAGATCCACCATGGCCTCGGCACCCTGAGCAATGTTCTGCCGCACCGTGGTCAAGGGCGGCGTTGCGTGAATGGCGATCTCGAGGTCGTCATAGCCAACGACGGCAACGTCCTCCGGCACGCGCAGACCCCGCTCGGTCAAGGCGCGGATTGTCGCCAGTGCGATGATGTCCGTGGCGGCAACGACCCCGTCCACGGTGTTGCCGTCGCGCAGAAACTCGCTGATGGTTTCATAGGCCGTCTCGGGCGTCAGCCGAACCGGCAGAGGATGGACCGGCGCCGCAAGTCCGGCCTCGGCGTGGGCGGCCAGAAAGCCTTCGTAACGCTCGCCCAGTTCGGGAAACTCCGGATTGCCGAAAAAGACCAGCTTGCGCCGTCCGCCGGAGATCAGATGCGTCGTCGCCAGATGTCCGCCTCGGCGGTTGTCGGTGCCCACGACGCACTGCTGGTAACCCGAAAAGACAGCGCCCCACACGACCAGCGGCGAGTAGGTTCGCGCGACTCCCTCAATGACCTCGACCTGGTCCGACTGGCCGATGATCAGAACGCCGTCGACACGGCCGGTCTCGGTAACGTCGCGAAGCCAGTCCGTATGGCTGGGGATGACGCGCGACAGCAGCAGGTCATATCCGCGCGCCGTCAGAGCGTCCGCGAGATGGCCCAGCAGGGTGATGAAGAAGGGATCAGAGACCCGTTGGCCGGTCTCGTGACCCAGCGGCAGGATGACGCCAATGGCTTGGCTCCGGCCGGTTCTCAGGCTGCGGCCGACGGCGTTTGGCCTGTAGCCGTATTCCTTCGCCAACGCCTTCACCCGGTCGCGGGTATCCTGGCGGATCTTCGGATTGTCGGCCAGTGCGCGCGAAATAGTCGAAGTCGACAGGCCGCTGATGCGGGCGAGATCGGCCAGGGTTGCTGCAGTCTTGTCCAACATCGTCCCTCGAATGGCGGGTTGCGATGTTGAGGTCAAAGAAAAAGGGCGCGACCATGAAGGTCGCGCCCGAGGATGGCGGTTCAGGGGAGTGGCCGCCGAACGGTCAGAATGCGTAACGCAGGCTAACCGTGGCCGTACGGCCATTCAGCGTGCGGGCCCGCAGGACGTTGACGGCGTTGTTGGCGATGGCCCCCTCTTCCGACTCCGTGACCGCGAACTCGTCGAAGACGTTGTTTATGTTCAGCGTCAGCGCCAGACCGTCCGACAGCTCGTAGCTGGCGAAGGGGTTGACGATCACATAGCCCGGCATGACCAGCTGGTTGTCGAACTGGGCGTAGGAGTCCGTGGTGCCGACGATGTTGGCACCGAACCGCAACGGACCCAGATTATAGGCGGCGGTGGCCTGATAGACCCAGTCGGCCTGCCGACGAGGCCGGTTGCCGACGTTGGCCGGGTTCAACCGGTCCGCGGTGATTTCGGCGTCGGTCCAGGTCACGCCGGCGTTCAGGTCGAAATCGCCCGCGCGGATGTGGCCTTCGACTTCTATGCCCTTTGACTCATACTCCGCGTCAGTGAAGGTCTGACTGGTCGCCTCGAAGTTGGTCTCTTCGGTCTTGGCCAGGAAGGCGGTCGCCGCGACCTGAACAGGACCGCTGCGGTAGCGGACCCCCGCCTCGTACTGATCCACCATGTCGACGGCTGCGTCGTCGTTCAGCAGAGCGCCGCTGGCGGTGATGGCTGGTCCGAACAACAGGCGATCAGCGTTGGCGCGGCCTCCCCGACTGGCCCGGCCGAAGACCGCCAAGTCGTCGTTGACGACGTAGTTGGCCCCCACCGAAAACGACCAGTAGTTCCAGTCATAGTCGATCGGCCGGGTGTTGGCGAAGTCGATCTGGGTGACCTGGGTCTCCGGTCGCTGGATCACTCCGTCTCCCGAAATGTCTCGGGTGGTGACCACGCCGTCGGTGTAGCTGCCCGACGCCGTGCCACTGTCGTAGCGGAGCGACCCGTCAACGATCAGCGGGCCGGATTCCCAAGCCAGCGAAACATAAGGCGCATCGATCTGATAGTCGGCGTCATAGGCCCGGCGACAGCAGTTGCCGAAGAAGGTGGCACCGTAACCGACGAGGCCGTTCTGCGTCAGCCTGGTCCCCGCGCTGTCGAACACGTCGACCAAGGCGGCGTTGTCGCCCCTCACCTCAACGAGGAAGCTGTTCCACAGCCAGTCCATGTCGATCGACTGGCTGGCGCGGTAGTAACCGAAGGTCGTCGTCAGCGTTCCGGTGCCGGTGGCAAACTCACGCTCCAGCTTCAGGTCGTTCGCCATATTGCCGAAGTCATTGATATCGACGTCGAAAAGAACGATCTGCGCCAGAAGGCCGTTGCCGTTGGCGTTGGCCGGAACCAGCTGGCCGGCGTTCGGCCCATTGGCGTAACGCGCCACCGCGCCTGCGCCCCCGATGCCGGCTGCGATCGCCGTCGGCGTTCCGGTCCCGGCCGTGAAGGGAGAGACGAAGCCGCCCGTGTTGGACGCGATACGGAAGCGGTTGGTCAGGGTCCAGCCCGAACCCAGTTCGAAGCTGGCTTCCACGCCCCCGGACAGGACCTCCGGATGCATGCCGTCCGAAATGTCGCCGACGCGGGGCTGGTTGTCGCCACCGAGGCCGGGGCTCAGCTGGAAAAGGGCCGAATGGAGGGTCTGGCTGGACGCATCATACCCCGGCAACGGCCCCCAGTTCGGGTCGCTGTTGGTGCCCGTCACCTGGATGGGCGAGGGCATGTAGGCGATCGCGCGGTCGTTCAGATATTTGCCGGTCAGGCGGATATAGCCGTTCGAGAATTCGCGCGTCAGCGACGCCCGAATCTGCCCGCCCTGCTCGCCCGTGAAGCCGGCCTCGCGCGCGCCCTCACCCGTCCGGTAAAAGCCGCCGATGGAGCCGTAGAGGCCCTCCGCGATGGGGCCGCCATACTGGAAGTCTGCGCGGGTGGTGTCGAAGTCCAGGCCACGGGTCAGTGTAACGGTGCCGCCGGCGAACTCGCCCGTTTGCGTGATCAGATTGATGATGCCGCCCGGCGAGTTGGAGGCGAAGGTCGAGGCTGAGCCGCCTCGCACGGCCTGAACCCGCGAAATGGTCGCATCATAGCGGGTGAAGATGTCGGCGTTGCCGAAGGCGATGTCGCCGAATTCCATCACAGGCAGGCCGTCTTCCTGGATCTGCAGGAACTTGGCGCCGCCCGTCGAGATCGGGATGCCGCGCACCGCGATATTCGCGTTGCCCTCACCGCCGGACGACTCCGAGCGGATGCCGGGGATGCTGCGGAAAATCTCGGCGGTCGAACGCGGTGCCAGTTCTTCCACGGCCTCGGCGCTCAGCGTCGTGACCGACACGGACGACCGTTGCGTCGAGATCCGGCCGGCGACACCCGTCACCACAATCTCGTCTACGGTCGACACCTGCTGATCTGCGTCAGGGGTGGGCGGTGCCTCCTGAGCCCAAGCGGCAGAGCTCAAGCCCGCCAGCAAGGCCGCCATGCTGATGATGTACTTCGATTGCATAATCCGATCCTCCCCGAGCCTCTCCGAGCCCGTCATGCAATCGATGGCATGCAATGCAATCGATTGCAAGCCCGTCCGCATTCCTCATCAGATGGTTTGATGTTGGTGGCGAGGCGCGGCAACCCCGAACGCATACAAGCCTATGGAGGACTCCAAGGGTCTGTTTCGACCGGTGTTCGACATCAAGCCGATGCGGGTCGCAAATCCATCAGGACCAGCAGGTTCACGAACCCCTTCAGAGAATACCCTCGATCAGCCCTCGTCCCCTGGCCTCCTCGGCCTCCAGATACCAGTTGCTGGGCGCCCGCTGCAGCACCTCTTCCATCGTCACGTCGGAGCCGCGGATCAGGTTTGCAAAGCCTTCGTTCTGTATGGCGATGGAGTGTTCGATCTCGTGCAGCATGGCCTGGACCGGCGCCAGGCAGGTGGTCAGCGGTCCAGCGATGTTCAGCGTCTTTTCCAGCTTTCGTTCGTGGATCATCAGACGGGTGCCCCGGCTGAGATAGCGGTTCTCACGCGCGAAGAAGCTCATGAAGGTCGCGCCGGCCGAATAGATGGCCGCGCGTCCCAGGAAAACGAAGCGCCGGTCCGTATTCAACTCGCTCTGGAAGCGGACGTCCTCACCCATCATCCGGGCCACCTCGGGATCGCCGCCCAGGGTCGATAAGGCGATGACCACAACCCCGCGGGACGGCGCATCGGCCATCTGCGCGGCGAAACGGTCGTACATGGCATAGTCGACCGTTCCAGCCAGGCTGATGGCCGGATGGGCAAACGTCTCGGAAGACAGGGCACGGGACGGAGCGGGCGACATGGCAATCCGGACGGCAGTTGATCGACCACGCTAAGCGCGGATGACGAAAACCTGTTCCGCGATCTGGAACTGGCGAAGACCACAGTCGTTTGCGCGGCTTAGTTCGGGAGTGAGTGCGCGTGGCCTTCTATTTCTGCATCGTCAATGTGCCCGGACGCCCAGTCCACGACATCCACGGCCTGCAATGCGAAGACGACCATCAGGCCAGAGCGGCCGTCGACGATCTGGTTCAGCACTGGCCGGGGTTCGAGACCGTGGAACTGTATCAGGACGAACGCTTGGTGGCGGTGATCGGTAATGCCGACCTGGGGCTGGCCATGGCACCGCTGACCGTTACCGCCTTGGACCTGGACAAGGTCGCGGCCTGATCGGCTCCCAGTCTAGCGCCGGAAGATCCCGACCAGTTCGACATGGGTCGACCAAAGGAACTGGTCGATCGGCGTCACCCTTTCCAGGCAAAAGCCGGCATTGATCAGGATGCGCGCGTCACGGGCGAAGGTGACGGGGTTGCAGGACACCCCCACGACCACCCCGGCCTTGGTCTGGGCGATCTGCATAGCCTGTTCGGCGGCACCGGCGCGCGGCGGATCGAACACCACGGCATCGACCCCCTTCATGTCATAGGGCGACCATGGCCGCCGGAACAGGTCGCGCGCCTCGGCCGTGATGGTACGCAGACCCTTTGCCGACCCCAGTCCGGCCTTCAGCGCCGCAATCCCGGCGGCCGACGAATCCGCAGCCATCACCGGGGCTACGGTCGCCAGGGGAAAGGTAAAGGTGCCGGCACCGCAGAACAGGTCGGCGACCTTCTTGGCCCCCTTCACGGCCGCGACGGCGCGCGAGGTCATCGCCTGTTCCGCCTCGGGCACGGCTTGCAGGAAGCCGCCCGCCGGAACGGGCACAGTCGCGGGGCCAAACGCCACCAGCGGCTGGCGCGCCATGACGAGGGTCTCGCCCGCCAGGCTCAACCTGGCCAGTTCCATGTCGGCGGCGGCACGAATGGCCTGCATCTGACGATCGCGCGACAGGCCGCCCGAGCGCCGCTCCACCCCCGTCACATCGACGTCGATCCCGGTCAGGGTCAGGGTCGCATGCAGGGTCGGGGCCGATTTGGGATGCTCCAGAAACGCCCCGGCCAGTCTGGCTAGTCCGGGAAAGGCCGCAACCAGCCGCGGATCAGCCACCGGACAGACGGACACCTCGACCAGACGCCAGGATCGCCGGGCCTTGAACCCCAGGATGACCCGGCCATCCGGCGTGCGGCGGGCATGCAGGGCCAGCCGCCTGCGGGTGCCCGGCGGTGTCGCCACGGTGGCGTCGATCTCGGTGTCGATCCCTTCCCGCTCCAGCGCCAGCCGGACCTGGTCCCGCTTCCAGTCCAGATAGGGATCGGCGGCCCAGTGCTGGAAAGCACAGCCGCCGCAATCCCCATAGTGAGGCGAGACGGGTGCCACGCGATCGGGACTGGCGGTGACGATGTCCACGTCCTCGGCGCGCCCGTCAGCAACCCTGGCACGCACGGTCTCGCCCGGGAGAGCCAGGGGCACAAAGACAGGGCCTCCAGGCGTTTCGGCGATTCCATCGCCCTGGGCCCCGATGCGGGCGATCGTCAGCATGTCCGTCATCGGCGGCTTCATAGACTGCCCAGGCCCGGACGCGAAACCTGAACGAAGATGAACGGCGCGCTCAAAACCCGTTCAGGCAGGCCCGCATAGAAAGAAATCATCAGCACGGGGCGAACGGTTCGCCTCGACAGGGGAAGGCACCATGGCTCGCACAACCGCTCGGAATGCTCTGGCTGGATTGGCCGCCGTCGCCGCCGTCGGTGCCGTTGCCCTGCCGGGTGCTGCATCCGCTCAAAGCTACGGCGGCTATGACCGGTCCTACGAACAGACCCGCTACGACGACTATTGCCGTCAGGAGCAGGGGCGCCGACAGGCTGGCGGGGCCGTGATCGGTGCCACCGTGGGTGCCGTCGCCGGTTCGCAGGTCTCGGCTCGGGGTCGCCGGACCGAGGGCAGCCTGATTGGCGGTGTCCTGGGTGCCGTGGTCGGGGCCAGCCTGGGCGGAGGCAACAGCCGCGAATGCGACAGTCGGGCCTATGGTTACAGCGGCTACGATCAGACCGGCTATGGCTATGCCGACGATCGGTATGGCTACGACGACCATGGCTATGACAGCTCGCGCTACGGCGACCGCTACGACGACTACCGCCGGGACGACCGCTACTATGACAGCGGCTATGGCCAGGGTGGCTATGTTCAGGCGCGGGATCGCGGTTGGGCCAATGATCGCGGCTATGGCTATTCCGACCGGCGCTATGACGACCGTCGTTATGGCCAGTGCCGCGAGGTCGAACGCCGGGTGCGGACGTCCAGCGGATATTATGAGGTTCGCCGCGAACGGGTCTGCTGACCCTTCCGTGGCCACGCTATCGCGGCGTCGATCATTTTCAGCCCCCCTGTCGATCGACGACGCGACGGGAGCCGCCGGTGGAGCAATCCGTCGGCGGTTTCTAATTTCTGGTGTCGCTGCCGGCCTTCGGCCTACTTGAGCGACGGGTGTCAACACCCTGCGAGGTAACCGATCGCGCCTGTGGGACGAAGGCATGGGCATCCCCCGTTCGGAGCCCGCCATGACCCGCTACCTGACCGCCGCATTCGCAACCGCCCTCGCCCTTGTTCTGATTGTCGTCCTGCCGACCCCTGGCCATAGCCTTTCGACGCAAGATGGCATGGCCCATCCGCCGGTCAGCGTTGCGGCCGATGGTCTGGCGCTGAGTGGCCACGATGCGGTGGCCTATTTCACAGAAGGCGCGCCCCGGCCGGGTCTGGCCGAGCACAGCATCCACTGGAACGGCGCGACATGGCGGTTCGCCAGCGCCGAGCACATGGCCCTGTTCCAGGCGAACCCCCTGGCCTATGCCCCGCAGTTCGGCGGCTACTGCGCCTGGGCCACCAGCCAGGGCTATATCGCCCCGGGAAATCCCGAACACTGGCGCATCGTGGAGGGCCAGTTGTTCCTGAACTTCAACGGTCGGGCCCAGATGCTGTGGGAACAGGACGTCGCTGGCAACATCGCCAAGGGCCGCAGCCACTGGCCCCGGGTGCTGACCCAGAACCAGGGCTAACCCATCGCGTCCAGTCGGGCCAGGGCGGCCACCAGACGCGCCTTGGCCCCTTCTGCCTCGGCCAGCTTAGCCCGCTGCTCCTCGATCACGGCGGGCGCAGCCTTGGCGACGAAATTGGGATTGCCCAGCTTCTTGCCGAAATGCCCGATGTCGCTGTCCAGGGCCGCGATGTCCTTGTTCAGCCGCGCGCGCTCAGCCGTCAGGTCGATCAGGCCGCTGAGGGACAGGGCCGCCGTCGCGCCGCCGCTGACGAAGGTCACCGCCCCGCTCGGCGGTGCCGCTGCGATCGACAGGTCCGAGACCCGAGCCAGCGTCAGGACCAGGTCGTGGTGACGGGCCATGCGCTCGGCCGTGCGGTCGTCGGGCGAGACGAAGACCAGCGGCGGCTTGGCCCCCGGCGGCACGTTCATCTCGGCACGCAGGGCCCGGACTTCCGTGACCAGATCGACCAGCCAGCCGATCTCGGCCTCGGCCCCTGCATCGACGAACGCATCGGGCAAATCGGGCCAGGCGGCACCAATCAATGTTGATTCCTGTCGCGGAGCCCCCTCCCCGGCCAGCTTGTCCCACAGCTCTTCGGTGATGAAGGGCATGACCGGGTGCAGCAGCTTCAGCGTCTGGTCCAGGGTCCAGGCGGTCATGGCCCGCGTCTCGGCCCGCGCGGCTTCGTCGGCGCCGTTGAAGACTGGCTTGGCCAGTTCCAGATACCAGTCGCAGAAGACGTTCCAGACGAAGCGGTACAACGCCGAGGCGGCATCGTCGAAACGTCCGCCTTCGATGGCCAGTGACACCTCGCGTTCGGTCTTGACCAGTTCGCCGCGGATCCAGCGATTGATCGTCTGCTCCACCGTGGCCGGGTCAAAGCCCTCGGCGCGCCGGGCCTCGTTCATCTGGGAAAAGCGTGCGGCATTCCACAGCTTGGTACCAAAGTTACGGTAGCCTTCAATACGTTGCTTCGACAACTTGATGTCGCGTGTGCCCGACAGGATGGCCATGGTGAAGCGCAGCGGATCGGCACCCAGTTCGTCGATGATGGTCAGGGGATCGATGACATTCCCCTTCGACTTGCTCATCTTCTGGCCCTTCTCGTCGCGGACCAGGCCATTGATGATGACGCGCCTGAACGGCACCTCATCCATGAAGTGAAGTCCCATCATCATCATCCGGGCAACCCAGAAGAAGATGATGTCGGCGGCGGTGACCAGATCGCTGGTCGGATAGAAGCGTTCGAGGTCCTCGGTCTTCTCCGGCCAGCCCATGGTCGAGAACGGCCACAGGGCCGAGGAGAACCAGGTGTCGAGCACGTCCTCGTCCTGGGTCAGGGCCTTGCCGCCGGCCTGGGCGACGGCCTCGGCCTCGGTCTCTGCGACATAGATGTTGCCATCCGCGTCATACCAGGCCGGGATGCGGTGTCCCCACCACAGCTGGCGGCTGATGCACCAGGGCTCGATGTTGCGCAGCCATTCGAAATAGATCTTCTCGTACGACTTCGGCTCGAACACCGTGTCGCCCTGCTCCACCGCCTTCAACGCCGGCTGGGCCAGAGTCGCGGCATCGACGTACCACTGGTCCGTCAGCCAAGGCTCGATGACCACGCCGGAGCGGTCGCCGTGCGGCACGACGTGCTTTGTCTTCTCGATCTCGCGCAGCCAGCCCTCGGCTTCGGCGCGAGCGACGATTGCCTTGCGCGCGGCGAAGCGGTCTAGGCCCTGCAGGTCTCCGGGAATAAAGTCCACCGCAGCAATAATATCCTGGTCGTAGATCGCCTCGCCGTTCTCATCCACTCCTTTGAAAGTATCGGACTCCTGCAGGATACGGCCGAACGCATCCATCACATTGATGGCGCGCAGGCCCGCCCGCTTGCCGACTTGGAAGTCGTTGAAGTCGTGCGCCGGGGTGATCTTCACCGCCCCCGAACCCTTGGTCGGGTCGGCATAGTCGTCGGCCACAATCGGGATACGGCGGCCCGTGATCGGCAGGATTACGTCCTTGCCGACGATGGAAGCATACCGCGCATCGTCTGGATGCACCGCCACGCCGGTGTCGCCCAGCATGGTCTCCGGCCGGGTCGTCGCGACGACGATGAAGTCGCGCGTCTCCCACTCGGTCGGCTCGCCTGCGTCGTCGAAGGCCACCGGGTGTTCGTAGGTGACGCCGTCAGCCAGCGGATAGGCGAAATGCCAGTAGTGGCCGTCGACCTCGCGCTGTTCGACCTCCAGGTCGCTGATCGCCGTCTGGAACTGCGGGTCCCAGTTGACCAGCCGCTTGTCGCGATAGATCAGGCCGTCCCTGTGCAGCTGCACGAAGACCTTGCGGACGGCGGCGTTCAGCCCCTCGTCCAGGGTGAATCGCTCCCGGCTCCAGTCGCAGGACGCCCCCAGGCGACGCAGCTGCTGGACGATGGTGCCGCCGCTCTCGGCCTTCCACTCCCAGACCTTGGCCACGAAGGCGTCGCGGCCCATGTCGCGGCGGCCGATGTTGCCCGCCGCCGCCAGCTGACGCTCGACCACCATCTGGGTGGCGATGCCGGCGTGGTCCGTGCCGGGCAGCCACAAAACGGACTTGCCCTTCATCCGGTGATAGCGGGCCAGGATGTCCTGAAGCGTGTTGTTCAGCGCATGGCCGATGTGCAGCGACCCGGTCACGTTCGGCGGCGGAATGACGATCGAATAGGCCCCGGCCGCGCCGTCAGTCTTGGGTGCGAACAGACCGCTGTCCTCCCACATCGCATACAGGCGGGGCTCGGCGGCCTGGGGATCAAAATTCTTGTCGAGCATGGGATGGTCGTTTCAGCAAAGAGAAAGGGCGGCCCCGGTGGAGCCGCCCTGTCGTGATCTAGAGAAGATCGGTGCGAAGGTGAAGCTATCCGGCGGTGCGGGAGATGCGTTCGACTTCCTTCTTTACCGCCGCCTCGACGATGCCGGGCAGGTTGGCGTCCAGCCAGTCCTTCAGCATCGGGCGCAGCAGGGCGCGGGCCAGTTCGTCGATGGTCGGTCCGGTGCCGCCGCCCGAAACCTCGGGCTCGGGGCGCTTCAGGGCCGCCGTCAGGCCCGCGAAGGCCGAGGCCGCGCTGGCGGACGCCGTGTCGCCCACCAGGCTGTCGGCGGTATCGGGTTCGGCGCGATAGGTGTCCACGACAGGCTCCGGCGATGAGAAGGCAGCGGGAAAGGGCTCGGGTTCCGGCTCGGGCGTATAGGGGGTGGTGACGTCCAGGTCGCCGATCGTCTCGCTGGGCGGGGCCTCATAGCGATCGGTCAGTTCCAGCACATCATCCTCGGCCGCGGCCGGGGCCTGATAGGCAGGCTCGGGTTCCGGCTCGACCACGCTGAGCGTGGGGGCCGGCGCGGCCGCTGTTTCGGCCGGGGCGTCGTCTTCGGAAATGATCCGGCGGATCGACGCCAGGATTTCCTCCATCGTCGGTTCCTGGGCGGTCTGATCGGTCATGGCTCAACCCTGGGCGAAGGCGGGACGCACAATATGGAAACGGGCAAGACGGGAGTGGTCGCCGCCACCCCGCCTGTGCCCTGTCGTCGCATCAACGCCCTCTGGAATCAACGGCAGTTTTTCGCCTGTTTGGTTAACTGGGCCTCAGTTCCGGGGCGCGGTCTGGATGACCTCGCCCTTCAGCTGGGTATCGATCGGCGCGTCCTCGGCATCGTTGGCCGGCACGACGGGGGGCGCGGCGATCCGGTCGATCGTCTCGATGATGCCATCCCACGGCAGGGCCCCGTTGTTGCGGACCCGGTCGTAGTTGGTGGCCGGATCATAGACCTCGACACCGGAGATCAGGTCGGCCCCCTCCAGACGGCCCATGGCCGCCAGCAGCTGGGCCTGGGCCACGTATTCGTTGCGGCGCGCATTAGCGAGGGCGACCTCGGCGGAGCGGAGTTCCAGTTCCTGGTTCAACACATCCAGGGTGGTGCGCAGGCCGACCTGGGCCTCCTGACGCACGCCTTCGGCCGCCACGCGGGCGGCGCGGACGGATTCCTCACCTGCCGCAAGGGTCGAGCGGGCGGACACCACCTGGGCATAGGCCGAGCTGACCGACTGCAGGACGTTGCGGCGCTCGCCTTCCACATTGATCTGGGCGACGTTGGCACGCTCCAGCGCCTGCGACACCCGCGAACGGTTCAGACCACCCGTGAACAGCGGCACCGAGACCGAGGCCGTCGCCTGGAAGGCTGTGCGATCGGCCAGATCGAAGTTCGAAAGATCGTTGGTCGACCCGCCGTAAGACGCCGAGACCCGCACGGACGGCAGATATTCAGCGCGGGCCTGAGCCACGGCGGCCTCGGCCGCCTGCAGATTATAGGCTGCGGCCAGCACGCCCGGATTTTCTTCCAGCGCGATGTCCAGCGCCGCGTCGAAGTCGGTCGGAATGCCCGGAAGCTGCGGCATGGGGGCCAGGTTGCCCGGTGCCTGGCCAACCACGGCGGCATAGGCGGCGCGGCTGACCGACAGCTGAGCACGAGCGTTGGCCAGATCGGCTTCGGACTGAGCCAGGCGGGCCTCGGCCTGGGCGACGTCGGTGCGCGTGATCTCGCCGACCTCGAACCGGGCCCCGGCCTCGTCCAGCTGACGTTGCAGGACGGTCAGGTTCTCTTCGCGGATACGCAGGATCTCGACGTCGCGGATCACGTCCGCATAGGCCTGGATTACCGAGGCCAGGACCTGCTGCTCGATCTCGCGCAGGTTCTCGCGGCCCGCCAGGACATTGGCTTCCGCCGCCGTGATGCCCAGGGCGATCCGGCCCCCGGAATACAGGGTCTGCGACAGACCGACGCTGACGCCGCCCGACGTCGAATCGCTGTTGCTGGCCGGGACATTGATCGTCGTGTCGGGGATGCCGTCGTTGTTGGTGTCGACCTGCTGGGCCCCGCCGGCATTGTCCGAATAGCTGTATCCGGCGCTGCCACTGACATCGAGGGTCGGACGCAGACCAGAGCGTGCCTGGACGATCGATTCATCCAGGGCACGCTGGCTGGCGCGCTGTGCCAGCAATGTCGGATTGGTCCGGTACGCCAGGCCCAGCGCCTGTTGCAGCGTTTCCTGGTTCGCAGGGTTCTGGGCGACCTGGGCCAGGGCCGGTGCGCCAACGCCCGCCATCAGGGCGACCATGGCGACGGTTGCGAGCGCGCGAGAGCGTATGAACATGACCTGATCCTGCCTGACGTCCCGTCAGGACGCCCATCTGTCTGTATTGCCTAGTGCGAGAACACTACGCCCCACGCCAGTTAAGTTTTTTTCACGCGGCAGACGTCCCATTCCGTCGGCCCGTTGCCCTTACAGAGCGAAGGTGGGTTCCGGCATCAGTTCCGCCAGCACCTGCGGCGTCGCGTCGAACAGTTCGCGGCGCGACAGCCCGTCCGCACCACGCACATAGAGGACCGCCTTGCCCACCGGCCCCGAACGTTCGACCAGGACGGCACGGCCGCCCACGCGCAGGGCGTCCAGCCAGGCCTGGGGCCGGACCGGACAGGCCGCCTCGCTGACGATCAGGTCCCATCCCGAACCTTGCGGTGTCGAAAGCGGCGCGGTGACCGTGGTCACGCCCGCTTCGGTCAGAGCCTCGCCCACCACGCCGAACACGGCCGCATCGGATTCCTGCGCCGTCACCGTCAGACCCAGACGCGCCAGCACGGCGGCGGCATAGGGCCCCGCCATGACCAGCGCCGTTTCGCCCGCCCGCGCATCGGTCGCCATCAACAGCTTGGACAGATCGCGCGGCAGCATCAGCCGGCGCCCGGGGACAATCTCGGGCTCGACCTCGGCATAGGCCGAAAAAGCCCGATCGGGCGCGCAGAAGCGCTCCCGTTCCACGCCCAGCAGGGCGGCCTGCAAGGATCGGTCGGTGACGTCGTTCACGCGGACCTGCGAGTCCACCATGACCTTGCGCGCAGCGGCGAAGTCCATCTGATTCCTGTTATCCGTCTGGAAATATCGGCTGCTTATAGGTCCACGCGTTGCAGCGGACAATGCGATCTGATAGCGAACGCCCCTCGCGACGACACGACCCCTTTCGACGGGGTCATGGCCTGATGGCGGAGTGGTTACGCAGCGGATTGCAAATCCGTGCACCCCGGTTCGATTCCGGGTCAGGCCTCCATCGCGATTTCAACGACAGATCAGGCCCTGTGGGGCCCCCGGTACCCGATCAGATCGGCGCGGTGATCCAGCCGATCGCGCCTGCCGCACCCACAGCACCGATCACCAGACCCGCGACCACCGCGACGCGGGCATTTTTGCTCAAGAAATCGAATACGCCGTACATAGCCATCTCCCCAGACGCCCTATTACCGCCACAGTCCGCCCTGTCCGACAAGGTGTATAAAGGGTTAAGGGCATTGACGATCCTGTGATCCCCGCCCCCGTCACCCGCGCGTGAAATGGTGCAGGGCGATGGCCCCGGCTGTGGCGACATTCAGCGAGTCGAACCCGCCCGACATGGCAATGCCCACCGCCCGGCAGCGGGCGATGACCGATGCCTCCAGGCCCGGCCCTTCCGATCCCAGCATGATGGCGGTCGCGCCCCGCCGGCCCGCCCGATCCAGCGGTTCCTCTGCGGACGGTGTCATGGCCACAACGTCGACGCTATGGGCCAACAGGCGATCGACGATCCGGTCGGCTGCACCCAGGGCCAGGATGGGCGTCCGCAGCACGGCCCCGACCGAGACCCGGATGGCCTTGCGATAGAAGGGGTCGCAGCAGCGATCGTCCAGGATCACGCCCGCCGCACCGAAGGCCGCCGCCGAACGGAAGATGCCGCCCATATTGTCGTGATTGCCGATTCCGCAGGCCACCACGACCGTGGCCCGGGCGGACAGGCTGGAAAGAAACGCCTCAGCATCGATGGCTTCAGGCTTCTGTCCCAAGGCCAGGATCCCCCGATGCAGGTGAAAGCCCGCGATGGCGTCCAGCACCTGTTGGGGCGCGACATGCACCGGCACAGTTGCGTCCAGGCGAGCGAGAACAGGCTGCAACCCCTCCAGACGGCGGGAATCAACCAGCACCGAGATCGGCCGGCACAGCGACGCTGCCGACGTCAGGACGTTCAGGACCACCTCGCCCTCGGCGACGAAACAACCGTCCCGCCGCGTCAGATCGCGCTCGCGTATGTCGCGATAGGCCGCGATGCGGGGATCGGCGGGGTCGTCGATGACAATCAGGTTCATGATACGCACTTTAACCGTTGCACAGCGCGCGCGCGCTGCTATACCCCGCGCCTTCTCGAGCAACTGATCCGCGGTAGCTCAGTGGTAGAGCAGCCGACTGTTAATCGGCTGGTCGTAGGTTCGAATCCTACCCGCGGAGCCAGCTCGTCCCTCTCCCTTTCAGTCAGGTCGTCGGTAGCCAGGTCGTCTGGCGCGCGCCGTCGGGAGCCGACCAGTGAACGGTCCAGCCCTGTCCAGCCTGCTGCACCTGAAAGCCGCCTGAACCGGGACGCCCGCCGGGATAGTCGAAGGTCGTGTCATCAATGCGGATCGGCGCGGCACCCGTATCGGGCAGGATCGCCATCCAGTGGCCCTCGGCGTCGGCGGTCACGTCCATCGGCACATCCCGGCCCGAGACCGAAACCTTGACGGAAGCTCCAGCCACCGCACGCCCGGACAGGACCATCACCCGGCCATCCGTATCGACAGCCCCCAGAACGGACCCGGCATCAAGACGCCGCGTCGGGATGCCGGGCGACAGCGTGGCGATGGGCCCACTGGCCAGAACCAGGATTGTTTCCGGAGACGGCGCAGCATCCTGACCTCGCTGGGTCTCGGGATGAAGAACCAGGTCGCCCGCAGGCCGGGCCATGCGGATCTCGAAGCCCCCGCGCTGGTCAGCCACGGCGGCGAACGCAGCCCCAGCGTCGGTGCGCAGGACCACCCGGCCGCCCGGCTGGCCCTGGCCCATGAACGCGAGGCTGCCCGCGTCCGCTTTCACTGCGTCGACCCGTGGCGGAATGACCCAGTCGCGCGACGATTCCACCGTGGCCACATGCTCAGGCTCGTTCGTCGGACCAGAGCAGGACGCCAGCAGGACCGCGGTCGCGATGGCCGCCATCCGGGGGTCTGTCGCAATCGGGCGTATCATCGGCAGAATCCCGGCTATATGGCTTCCCCCTTGATAGCGGCGATGGTCGCCGCTGTCTCTCACCTGAGTTCCGAGGCTTCATGTCGTCCCCCGCCGATTCCATCCTGCCGTTCGAAGGTCGCTCGGTCTGTCTGTTCTGCGGCTCCTCAGAAACTGCCGCCGAACGCTATCTCCAGGCCGCACGCGATTTCGGCACGGCCACGGCACGGGCGGGTTGGCGGTTGGTCTATGGCGGCGGCGGGGTGGGCCTGATGGGCGCATCGGCGCGTGCCGCCCATGCCGAGGGCGGGCGCGTGCTGGGCATCATGCCGGGCTTCCTGCGCAGCCGCGAACGCCTGTTCGACGACGTCGAGACGCTCGTCGTCACCTCCATGCATGAGCGCAAGCAGCTGATGTATGATCAGTCCGACGCCTTCGTGGTGGCTCCCGGCGGGATCGGCACCCTGGAAGAGGCGATCGAACTGCTGTCGTGGAAGCGGCTGGACCTTCATGCCAAGCCGATCGTGTTCCTGAACATCGACGGCTTCTGGGACACCTTCTTTGCCATGATGCAGCACAATGTCGCGGAGGGCATGACGCCAGCCTGGTTCCTGGAGGCCTGGCAGGTCTGCGACACCGTCGAGGCCGCAATGGCCGCGATCACGGCCCCCAGCGAGCCCGCCTTGAAATATGATCGCCGATAAGTAATCATCGGTCACCGATCGGCCAAAGCGGCTTGACAGTTGCTTTGGAAAACTGACAGTGCGCCCTCGGGCCTGTCGCCCCTGATCTTTTCGGAGACCTCCCCATGCGTGCCCTGATGATCGCTGCGGCCCTGTTTGCCGCCGCCCCCGCCGTTGCCCAGACGCCTGCCCCCACCAGCCTGACCCTGGCTCAGCCGACCGCTGCCCCGTCGCGTGTTATCGTCGACGGCACGACCTGGATCTGCGAAGGGACGACCTGCACCGCCTCGGGCGGTGCCAACCAGCCCGCCACGCGCGCCTGCCGCCGCGTGGTTCAGCGACTGGGCAAGGTTACGGCTTTTTCCTATCGCGGCACGACGCTGTCGGCCGAACAACTGGCCACCTGCAACGCCTGATACCGTTGACTGAAGACAGCGAGGCGGCCCTCAGGCCGTCTCGCCCTTCAACCGGCGCACGATAAGGTCGCGATCGATCAGCGGCACCAGGGTGGCCATGTCAGGTCCATGCGCCTGGCCGGTCAGGATCAGCCGCAGCGGCATGAACAGCCCCTTGCCCTTGGCCCCGGTGGCCTCCTTCACCGCCTGGGTCCAGGTCGACCAGACATCCGACCCAATGCTTGCTGGCAGTTGATCCAGGGCCGCTTCTGCAAAGGCCGGATCCTCGATCACCGGTGTGACGGGTCCCCGGACGATCTTGGCCATTTCAACGACGTCGTTGAACTTCTCCAGGTTCGACCGCACCGCATTCCAGAAGGTATCGCCCAGGTCGCAGTCCAGCGCCGCCAGACGCGATTGGACCTCGGCATAGGGCATGGCGTGCAGGGCCTGGGCATTCAGCCGGTCCAGATCGGCCGTGTCGTAGCGGGCCGGTGACCGTCCCATCTTGGCGAAGGCGAAGCCCGCACCCAGCGCCTCGACCGAGGGGGCCACTTCCAGCGGATCGGAGGTGCCGATGCGTCCCAGGTGGCTGGTGATGGCGATCGGCTCATAGCCCTGCTCGCGCATCTCGGCGATCGACAGCGACCCCAGCCGTTTCGACAGGGCCTGCCCGTCCGCGCCGACCAGCAGCGGCATATGGGCGAATCCCGGCACGGAGCCCGCCCATCCCGCTGCAATCAGGGCTTCGAAAATTTCGATCTGCGCGCCGGTATTGGTGACGTGGTCTTCACCCCGGATCACGTGGCTGATGGCCATGTCCAGATCATCGACCACGGACGGAAGCGTATAGAGGAACAGCCCGTCCTCGCGGATCAGGACCGGATCGGACATGGAGGCCGTATCGACCTCGGCATGGCCGCGCGACAGGTCTTGCCAAGCGACGCGACGACCATCCAGCCGGAAGCGCCAGTGCGGCTTGCGACCCTCGGCCTCGAATGCCGCCTTCTCCGCATCCGTCAGGTTCAGCCCCGCGCGGTCATAGATCGGCGGCAGGCCGCGGGACAGCTGGACCTTGCGGCGGCGGTCCAGTTCGTCGGCAGTGTCGTAGCAGGCGTATAGCCGCCCGGCCGCCTTCAGCAGATCGGCTGCGGCCTCGTAGCGATCGAAGCGCTTGGACTGGTTGTGCCGTTCGTCCCAGACCAGGCCCAGCCAGGCCAGGTCATCCTCGATGCCCTGCTCGAACTCGGGCGTGGACCGGGCCAGGTCGGTATCGTCGATCCGCAACACGAACTGGCCGCCCTGCCCTTTGGCGAACAGCCAGTTGACCAGGGCGGTACGGACATTGCCGACGTGCAACTTTCCGGTCGGCGACGGGGCGAAACGGACCTTGACGGACATGGGGAGGGGACCTCGAAAGCGAGGCGCGTAGGTCGGTCAGCAAGGAGGGGAAGTCAAGGCGCGGTCGAAAGACAGTCAGTCGTCGCGGTGGACGCGCTCACGACGTTCGTGTCGTTCCTGCGCTTCGACCGACAGAGTCGCCGTCGGCCGGGCTTCCAGCCGCCCCAGGGTGATGGGCTCGCCGGTCTCCTCGCAATAGCCGTATGAGCCGTCCTCGATCCGCCGCAGCGCTTCCTCGATCTTGGAGATCAGCTTGCGCTGTCGATCCCGCGTGCGGAGTTCAAGAGCCCTGTCGGATTCCGACGACGCGCGGTCCACCAAATCGGGGTGGTTCTCCGTCTCCGCCTTCAGATTGACGACGGTCCCGCGCGATTCGCGCAGAATGTCTTCCTTCCAGGACAGAAGCTTGGCCTTGAAATAGGCCAGTTGACGCTCGTTCATGAAGGGCTCGTCGTCCGACGGACGATAGCCCGTCGAGTCTTCGGCCACCACTGACGCCAATGCGTTCATCGCACTCACGCTCATCCGTTCGCGCCCCCCAGTGACGCTGCGATGCCTATAGGCAGGGTCACGAGTCGCGGCAACAAGGCATTTGAGAACACGTCCCGGTTAAGCTTCATTAACGCAGGGCGCGTGACATTTCTCCATCACCTGCCCCATTCGGGGCATGATTTCAGCGCCGTTTCCGTGACTTATGTTGCAGTGCGGCGAACTTCTGCCTTTGCCAGTTCCACCGCCGCTCGCAGTTCGATCTGATCCAGGACGGCGGCCAGACCGGGCTGCAGGTCCACGGGGCGGTCATCCGACAGACTGCGAGACAGCCGTCCCAGGGCCGCCTCCCCCGCATCTCCGGCCAGCATGGCCAGTTTCAGGTCGTCCAGCCGATCCAGCAGACCAAATCCGCGGCGAACAGCCCGCCGCCGACGCTCCGTCACGTCCTCGACGCCCTGCAGGGCCATCAAAGCCGACAGGTCGCCCACGCTGGATGAGGGCGCACTGGCCGACGCCGCACCGGCCGCGCCAGTCGATCCGGCCTGGGGCAGGGAAAAGCCTGCCGCGCCGCGCGCCGTGCCGCGCGCACTCTGGGGCGTGGGGGCCGTGGGTCCTGAGACCTTCATCAGCGTGAACTCCGGTTCATGCCCAACCATTGGCGCTCGACCCTGAGTGTTTGGTTAACGCGCAGGCAAAACTTGCCGCGCGTCGCCGCACCCCTGTCACCGCCACCATTGAAATCACGCGCTTTTTTGTCCGGCATGGTTCTGGCACCGGCCAGCGCATCTGTGAGTTCGGACACCCGATCATGCCTTTTCGCCTTGCCGCCCTTCTCGCCCCGCTCGCTTTGGCGGGTGCCGTCATCGGCCTGGCCGACGGCGCCAGCGCACAGTCGCGGATCAAGGACATCGCCGTGGTCGAAGGGGTCCGGTCCAACCAGTTGGTCGGATATGGCCTCGTCGTCGGCCTGAACGGCACGGGCGACTCGCTGCGGAACTGCCCCCTCACCCGTCAGTCCCTGGAGGGCATGATGGAGCGCCAGGGCGTCAATATTCGCGGTGCGACGGCCAACACCAAGAATGTCGCGGCGGTGATGATCACAGCCGAACTGCCCGCCTTCGTCACGCCGGGGGCGCGGATCGACGTCACCGTCTCAACGCTCTGCGATGCAAAGAGCCTTCTGGGCGGAACAGTCCTGGTGACGGCCCTGCAAGGCGCGGACGGTCAGGTCTATGCGGTGGCCCAGGGGTCGGTACAGACCGGTGCCGTCTCGGGGAGTGGGGCGTCCGGATCGTCGGTCACCAGGGGCGTGCCCACTTCGGGCCGGATCGCGTCCGGCGCGGTGGTCGAGCGCGAGACCGGCTATGACCTTGGAGCCCAACAGACCGTTCGCCTGACCCTGCGCAACCCGGACTTCACCACGGCCCAGCGGGTCGCGGGCGCGGTCAATCAGCTGTATCCCAACACCGCCTTTGCCGAGAACGGAACGGTCGTGGCCCTTCGCCCGCCGCCTGGCGTCGGGATGGCCGGCTTCATCGGCCGTATCGAAAACCTGCCGGTCCAAGTGGATGCCCCTGCCCGCGTGATCATCGACGAGGTCAACGGCGTGATCGTGATGGGCGATGCGGTCCGTGTTTCGACTGTGGCCATCGCCCAGGGCAACCTGACCGTCTCGGTCCAGGAAACGCCCCAGGTCAGCCAGCCGGAGCCCTTCAGCCGGGGCGGCGAGACGGTCGTGGTGCCGCAATCCAGCGTGACCATCGAAGAGGACGTCGGCACCCAGATGCGGATCGTCGGCGGCGGCACGTCCCTGTCCACCCTGGTCAACGGACTGAACGCCCTGGGGGTCAGCCCGCGCGACATGATCAGCATCCTGCAGGCCATCAAGGCGGCCGGCGCCCTGCAAGCCGATATCGAGGTAATGTGATGACCGATCTGACCCTGTCGGCCGATCTGCTGCGCCCCGCCCCTACCCCGGCCCTGCGCCAGGACAGGATGGCCGAAACCGCCCAGGCGTTCGAAGCCTCCTTCATCTCCCAGATGTTGAAGCCGATGTTTGAAGGCCTGTCGACCGAGGCCCCGTTTGGCGGCGGAGAGGCTGAGGCGACGTGGCGCAGCTTCCTGCTGGACGAGATGGGCAAGCAGACTGCGCGGGCGGGAGGCATCGGCCTGGCCGATCAGGTCATGACCGAAATGATGCGCCTTCAGGAGGTCGGACAATGACTGATGTCGCCGCCCTGAACGCCACCGCCCGCCTGCGACAGCTGATCGACCTGACCCAGCGACTGACTGGCAGGCTCAGCACCGAGCTGGCCGCGTTCGAGGCCCGCCGCCCCCAGGACGTCGCCGCCGGCCTGACTGAAACCCAGGATCTGGCCAATCTCTATCGGCGGGAATCGGTCCAGGTGAAGGCGAATCCCGCAGCCTTGGCCGCTGCCCCGGCGGTCGAGCGCATGGCCCTGGTCGAAGCGACGCGGGCCTTCGAGTCCGTGCTGGCCAGGCATGCGCGCGCCGTCGAAGCTGCCCGCTTGATTTCCGAGGGCCTGGTCAAGGCCATTGCCGCCGAAGTCACCAGCCAGCGCGGCACGCCGAGCGCCTACGGGGCCGCCGGACGCGCGACCGAGGCCGACGCCCGCGCCGTGGCCTTCAATCGCACGGCATAAAATGCCCCGTTAATCGTTTTCGTGCGGCTGGGATTTACGGATTGCGCTCACATTAGACGCATGAAGATGAAATCCCGGCTTCTTGGGCTCGCATTCGCATCGGCCGACCTCCTGCTGGAGCTCGACGGCGAAAAGCGCGTGGCCTTTGCCATGGGTGCCGGACCCGCCCGCGGGACGGACCCGTCTTCGGCTTGGGTCGGCCGCTCGCTGGACAGCCTTTTGGGCAAGGCCAGCCTGACCGAGGTGACAACCGCCCTTAACGCCATGGCCCCTGGCGTGAGATCCCAGCCGATCGATGTGCTGGTGCAGTGCGACGATGGTCTGGTGCGACGGGGCCAGTTGAGGGCGTTCGAGCTGCCCGACCTGGCACCCGCCGTGTCCTGTGCCCTGACGTGGGAGGGGCCGGTCTTCAGCCTGGCCCTTCCGCAGGTCAATGAGATGCTTGATGCCCAGGGGCTTCTGGGCCGGGTTCGTGAGGCGATGACGGGACCGGGCGCGCGTACCGACCTGGCCTTCGACTTTATTGATGTGCCCGGGCTGAACGGCACGGAGGAAGCGCATCAGCGCGCGGCAACGCGAATCGAGGCAGCCCTGCAGGCGGCATCTCTGGACGGGTCCGGCGCCGCCCGTCTGGCCCCTGAACGTTTCGCCCTGGTGCGGACGAACAGCGACGAGCGAGACATTGCCACCGACGTGCGGGAGGCTGCCGCTATCGAAGGCCTGTCGGTCGAGGTCGCGTCGGCCCACACGGCGCTTTCGGCCGGTGTCGTTCCCGGCATGGCCTTGAAAGCCCTGCGTTTCGCTCTGGAGGGCTGTATTCGGGACGGAGCCCTGTCACGACCGGACGTCGCCTTTGCCGACAGTCTGCGCCGGACAATGCAGGATGCCGACCGTTTCCGCGCTATGGTCCGGTCCCGCGAATTCGAACTGCAGTATCAGCCCATTGTCGATCTCGCGACGCGGGCCACGCACCATTTCGAGGCCTTGGCGCGACTGGGCGGCACGACCGGCCCGGCGGCCACGATCCAGATGGCGGAAGCGCTTGGCCTGATCGAGGGCTTCGATCTGGCCGTGGCGGAAAAAGCCCTGGCCCAGATGCGACGGCCGGGCTTTGGCCTGATCAAGGTCGCTGTCAATGTATCGGGAGCCTCTCTGGCGAACGACGACTATGTCACCGGCCTGATGCGTCTGACCGCCATGGCACCAGACCTGCGACAGCGGCTTCTGGTCGAGGTGACAGAGACCTCGGCCATCACGGACATGGAGGGGGCCGACGACAGGCTGCGGGCCCTGCGACGCGCGGGCATCCGAGTTTGCCTGGACGACTTCGGTGTCGGGGCCGCCTCCTACGACTACCTGCGCCGGCTATCTGCGGACACGGTCAAGATCGACGGCACATTCATCCGCGATATCCTGACCAGTCAGAAATCACGGACCCTGGTCTCGCACCTCGTAGAGACCTGCGAGGCCCTGAAGATGACGACCATCGCCGAAATGGTCGAAAGCGAGGAACAGGCCGCAGCCATCATGGCCCTGAAGGTTTCTCATGGTCAGGGCTGGCTGTTCGGCCGTCCGACGACCGAACCCGTCGTCGCAATGGGGTCGGCCACGCCGGCCCGCCGCATGGGTGAAGTCGTCGGCTGGGCTTGACCGGACGATCCGGCTCAGCGTCCTTGGCCGGTGTCCCGACGCGTTCGGATCCGAATGGCCCTCGGCTTGGGAGCAGCAACGAAGGCCGCGACGAGCAAGGCTGCGGACAGGGCGAACCCGATTTCCAACGCGCCGATAATCATCGTCCTGCCTCCAGTTCAAGCGGTACACCACGAGGATGGGGTGGCCGAGTACGGCACGCAAGGCTTTTCCCCCATAGGCGAAATGACGCGGGCGTGAGACCGTTGACCCAGGAGGACGCCATGCATCTGATCCGCTCGACGGCCGCGCTGATGGCCATCGCCGCCCTGGCGGCCTGCGCCTCGACGCCAGACCTGCCAATCGGTCCGCCCGACTATTCGCCTGTTGTCGGCAGTGCCGTCCCGCCCCAAGGGCACCTGATCGCCGACTGCGTGGCCCAGGCAGCGACGTCGGGCAACTATGTCCGCTCGCAGGATTCCGACACCCAGATGCTGTTGTTCACCTGTGACGGTGCACCTGCCCTGGCGTTCTACGCAGGCTTGGCCGCCTGGAGCGCCGCGATCGGTTCCGAGGCGGTCGTCGATGGCCGAACCATCCGCTCGACCGCCCGCGTTCAGCAGGATCTGTTCGGTGTCGATCATTGCGTGTCGGACCAGGCGAGCGTCGTTCGCTGTTTCGTCAATCTGAACATTGGCGAATTCCTTTCGGACTGAGGCTGGCGCGTTCCTATAATGTTCTTGCTGAAACCGGCGAATTGATCCCCATATAGGCGGGTCGCGCGGGACCCTGTCCGGCGTCCAGGCGTTCCCGGCACACAGTCCCTTGGCAACATGACCGAAAAGCACAACTTCATCCGCGTGCGCGGGGCCCGCGAGCACAATCTCAAGGGCGTCGACGTCGACATCCCGCGCGAGCAGCTGGTCGTCATGACCGGCCTGTCCGGCTCGGGGAAGTCGTCCCTGGCCTTCGACACCATCTATGCCGAGGGTCAGCGCCGCTATGTCGAGAGCCTGTCGGCCTATGCCCGCCAGTTTCTGGAGCTGATGGGCAAGCCTGACGTGGACCTGATCGAGGGCCTGTCGCCGGCCATCTCCATCGAGCAGAAGACCACGTCCAAGAACCCTCGCTCCACCGTAGGGACGGTGACCGAGATCCACGATTACATGCGCCTGCTTTGGGCGCGGGTGGGCGTGCCCTATTCGCCGACGACCGGGCTGCCGATCGAGAGCCAGACCGTGTCGATGATGGTCGACCGGCTTTCGGCCCTGCCGGAGGGCGAGCGTATCCTGCTGCTGGCCCCGGTCGTGCGGGGGCGCAAGGGCGAATACAAGAAGGAGATCGCCGAGTGGCAGCGCTCGGGTTTCCAGCGGCTCAAGATCGACGGCGAATTCTATGCCATCGAGGACGCGCCGACGCTGGACAAGAAGTTCAAGCACGACATCGACATCGTCGTGGACCGGATCGTCACCAAGGCCGGGCTGGAACCGCGCTATGCCGACAGTATCCAGACCGCGCTGAACCTGGCCGATGGTATCGCCGTGGCGGAATGGGCGTCGGCCCCCGAGGGCGAGGAGCCGCGCCGGATCCTGTTTTCGGAAAAGTTCGCCTGTCCTGTTTCCGGCTTCACGATCAGCGAGATCGAGCCGCGGCTGTTCAGTTTCAACAATCCCTTCGGGGCCTGTCCGGCCTGCGACGGCTTGGGGGTCAAGCTGGCGTTCGACGCCGATCTGGTGATCCCGGACCGCGACAAGACCCTGCACAAGGGTGCCGTCGCGCCGTGGTCTCGCGGCCCCTCGCCTCTCTATACCCAGACCCTGCAGGCGCTCAGCCGCCACTATGGCTTCTCGATGGACGTGGCCTGGCGCGACCTGCCGACCCAGGCACAGGGCGTCATCCTGAACGGCACCAAGACCGAGAAGATCAAATTCGTCTATGACGACAACGCGAGAAAATACGAAGTTTCCAAAGCATTTGAGGGCGTTCTTCCAAACCTGGAACGCCGCTGGCGCGAGACCGATTCCGCCTGGGTTCGCGAAGAACTGGGCCGGTTCCAGTCCGAGACTCCCTGCGAGGCCTGCGGCGGCAAGCGGCTGAAGCCCGAAGCCCTGGCGGTCAAGGTCGACGGGACCGACATTGCCGAAGTCAGCTGGCTGTCGATCTCCAAGGCTTATCTGTGGTTCACGACCCTGTCGGAGCGGCTGAGCGACAAACAGCTGGAGATCGGTCGCCGCATCCTGAAGGAGATCACCGACCGGCTGCGCTTCCTGAACAATGTCGGCCTGGACTATCTCAGCCTGTCGCGATCGTCGGGCACCCTGTCTGGCGGCGAAAGCCAGCGGATCCGGCTGGCGTCCCAGATCGGTTCGGGCCTGACCGGCGTCCTCTATGTGCTGGACGAGCCGTCGATCGGCCTGCACCAGCGCGACAACACTCGCCTGCTGGAAAGCCTTCGCGGCCTGCGCGACCTGGGCAACTCCGTCCTGGTGGTCGAGCATGACGAGGAGGCCATCACCACGGCCGACTATGTCATCGACATGGGCCCGGCCGCCGGCGTCCATGGCGGGACGATCTGCGCCGAGGGCACACCCGCCGAGGTCATGGCCAATCCCAACTCCCTCACCGGCAAATACCTGACCGGCGAGCGCGAGATCGAACTGCCCGCCGACGGCCGCCGTCCAATCGACAAGAAGAAGACGCTGAAAATCAGCGGCGCGACCGGCAATAATCTGAAGAACGTGACCGGCGAAATCCCGGTGGGCCTGTTCACCTGTGTCACGGGCGTGTCGGGCGGCGGCAAGTCGACCTTCACCATCGAGACCCTCTACAAGGCTGCCGCGCGCCGCCTGCACAACGCCAGCGACGCCCCGGCCCCCTTCGACCGGATCGAGGGGCTGGAGCATTTCGACAAGGTCATCGACATCGACCAGAGCCCGATCGGCCGCACCCCGCGCTCGAACCCGGCCACCTATACCGGTGCCTTTGGCCCCATCCGCGACTGGTACGCCGGTCTGCCGGAGTCAAAGGCGCGCGGTTACGGGCCCGGCCGGTTCAGCTTCAACGTCAAGGGCGGGCGTTGCGAGGCCTGTCAGGGCGACGGCCTGATCAAGATCGAGATGCATTTCCTGCCCGACGTCTACGTCACCTGCGACGTCTGCAAGGGCAAGCGGTACAATCGCGAGACGCTGGAGATCGTCTTCAAGGGCAAGTCGATCAGCGACGTCCTGGACATGACGGTCGAAGAGGCGGGCCAGTTCTTCAAGGCCGTGCCGCCGATCCGCGACAAGATGCTGACCCTGTCACGGGTGGGCCTGGACTATGTGAAGGTCGGTCAGTCGGCGACGACGCTTTCGGGTGGCGAGGCCCAGCGGGTGAAGCTGTCGAAAGAGCTGTCGAAACGCGCGACCGGCAAGACCCTCTACATTCTGGACGAGCCGACCACGGGTCTGCATTTCGAGGACACGCGCAAACTGCTGGAAGTGCTGCAGGAACTGGTCGACGCCGGAAATACGATCGTGGTGATCGAGCACAATCTGGATGTCATCAAGGTCGCAGACTACCTCTTGGACTTCGGTCCGGAGGGCGGCGACGGCGGCGGCGAGATCGTGGCCAAGGGCACGCCTGAACAGGTCGCCGCCGACAAGGCCAGCTGGACCGGCCGCTATCTGAAAGAGGTTCTGGACCGCCACGAAACGCGCCGAAAGGCCCGGGTGGCAGCGCTGAAGAAACGCGCCTGAAGCCCTCGCTCCAGGTCACTCAACAGCCTGAACGTCCCACCACCGTCATTCCGGGGCGCTCGCAGAGCGAACCCGGAACCCAGGACAACAGCCCAAGTGTTCGAATTGCTTAAGTGCCTTTGATGGATTCCTGGGTTCCGGGTTCTTGGCTGCGCCAAGCCCCGGAATGACGGAATGAATGTCGGGTCCTACTGATCTGGAGAAATCTGGGCGGCTTCCACCGGGTGTCCCCTGGTCCGAAACCGCAGCGCCAGGACGACTGAACCCACCAGCAGAACCGCCGTGGTCACGACGCTGGCCTCGGGCCCGAAGGCAGCACCGGTGACCCACCAGGGCACGGCCTGGGTGGTGGCAAGGTCCGTGATGAGGGGCGCGGTCTTGATCACCTGACCGGAGACTTCCAGACCGAAGCCCAGTCCCAGCAGCCAGTTCCAGGCCGCATGCCAGCCGCAAACGCCCCAGATCGACCCCTCGCGCGCGGCGTAAAGGCTGATGAAGACTCCGAACAGGGCGATGTTGACCAGGCCCAGAACCAGCTCGCGCGACGGGGCGATATTCCCGCCGTGGAGCAGGCCAAACACCAGGGAGTTGATCACAATGGCCAGCACCAGCCCATGGCGCGAGGCCACCAGCTGCATCAGCCAGCCACGCATGATGATTTCCTCGGTCGACCCCTGGATGATGAAGCCGAACAGCAGGATCGCGATGGGCAGCAGGGCCGTGCCGACAGCGGCCGTCGTGAAGGCACCGCCTGCCTCGATCGTATAGCCGCCCATTGCCCAGATGATACCGACGACCCCGCTCAGAAAAGCCAGACCGATCAGGAAACCTCGCCCGAACCGCATGGCCCAGCGGCCGTTCAACCCGATCGCGGCCAGCGAGCGTCGTTCGAACAGCACGGTCCAGGCCATGGTCAGGGCCGATCCGGCCCCGAAACAGAACACCAGCGTATAGGCCATCTGCTGCCAGCTGCTCATCGCGCCGCTGGGGTCGATGAAGCCTGTCGCCATGGCCGGGATGATGCCCAGCACCTGTCCCAGGACGATGAAAACCACCGACAGCACCACGGCCGCCGCCGTCCACGTCCGCCGGTGGTTTGCCTTGCGCGGGGCGTAGAGTTCGATGCCGGCCATCCTGCGTCTCCGAAACGAGGCTCAACTGGCCTTTATGTCGCGATAGGCGGCAGAGAACGGTGCGTAGACGACCGCCAGTTGCAGTGACGACATCACGGCCTGAACCAGGATCGAGACCGCGAGTGCGGGGCCCACCGCCGCGAGGATTTCAGGCAGAGCCATGCCTTCCAGCGCCGTCCAGTCGTTCATGGCCCCCACCATCATCGTTAGGGGCAGGAAAATCAGACTGCCCAGCAGACTGACAACGACAGTCATGACAAAGGCGATGACGGCCATGCCGATGATGGGCCAGGTGCGGCCCTTGGTCAGGCCCCACGAGTCAAAGATGGCGATCCGCTTTTCCGCCACGGTGATGGGGACGGCCAGACTGAGCCTTGCCGCCAGCCACGCCATCAGGACCAGTGCGCCAATCGTGGCCACGACACCGACCAGGACCAGGAGCGGCATCTCTGCCGCTGCGGCGAAACCGAACATTATGCCCACCAGGCCGAACACCAGCACGGAAACGATGATGCTGAGGATCGTCAGAACGAGGGTGACGACCGCCGTACGGACCTCGTCCATGCCGAGGCGCATGTAGCCGAAGGCGTCGGACTGGGGCGAAACGACCGAACGAACGATCGCGGCATTCATCACGGCACCGAAGATGATGCCGAGCGGAAAGACGATAGGCATGATGGCACCATAGGCCGCCCACACAGGCTGGAACTCGGTCATGTCCGGGGCCGCGCTCGACGACTGAAGCGTCTGCATCGCCACCATCAGATTGACGAGAGGAGCAGCGATCAGCGCAAAGCCCATCGCCATGACCAGAAGATAGGCCCCCGCCCACCAGACCAGTGCCAGCGGCTTGCGCCGAACGACCCGAAAGCCTTCGAATGCGGCTTCGGTTGCCGAGAATCCCATGATCGTCTCCCAATCCCTGGCGCAGGCTAACGCACCGAACGGGGCCGCGTCAGCGTAAATCGCGGTAATGTTTGTCGGCGGCGGCGTCTGGCGTCCAGTATTCCAGCTGCCGATAGGCTCCGCACAGGCTTCCGGCGGCGAACGGAGCCCAGACCCATGGCAGCAGGATCGCGGTCAGCCCACCCGCTACGGCGGCCGGAATGACGCCTTTCAGGATGACGAGGCCCAGGATCACCGGCCCCGCCGCCAGGACGAGCAGCAGGCCGAATAGCGGCCAGCCGCTGCCGGTCGCGATCGCCATACTGTCCAGCGAGACGGTGCGGCGGCGGGCGACGCTGGCGGCGGCGAACAGCGACAACCGCGTCAGCAGCAGGACCGGAACCGCCACGATGCCGAGGGTGAAGATGGCCAGCGCCGCCTGCTTCCAGACAGGTCCCACGGCCGACCAGTCCCGCGCCTGGATCGCGGCCGCATTCAGTTCGGCGATACCAAAGACGGCCAGCGTCATCAGACCCAGGACAACCCCGATCAGGCCCAGGAAGATGGCGATCAGCACGGCGGCCCAGACGATGCGCAGCTCGGCGGCCCCGACCTGAAGCCCCGCCGCCCCCAGGCCAAGAGCCCGCGCCCCTTCCATATCCTGACCGACACCCAGGCGAAGCAGGGCCCCGACCGCGACCAGACCGGTCGCCCACAGGCCCAGCCCGTGCAGCGTGCTTACCGCCCCCTCCATCGGCACGACCAGCGGCGCGGCCAGCATCAGGGTCCAGAAGGCCAGAATGCCCCAGGCCGCGCGCGCGGCAAGCGGGATCGAGGCCAAGCCATCAGCCACGGCCCGGATCGGATTCAGCCTGCGTTGATCAGCCCGGTCCCGGACCATGCGCGCCCCCATGTCGCAGCGATCTTTACGGCCCAGAGGCCTCGCTCGCCAGTCCGTTGCTGACGAAGACGCCATCCGTGGCTAGAAAGCCGCGATGATCCCCTCACCCGCGAAGATTTCACCCATTCACGTCATCGGCGGCGGCCTGGCCGGTTCGGAAGCGGCCTGGCAGGCGGCCGAGGCTGGCGTGCCCGTGGTCCTGCACGAGATGCGGGGCGTGCCCGGCGTGAAGACCGACGCCCATCATACCGATGGCCTGGCCGAGCTGGTCTGTTCCAACTCCTTCCGTTCCGATGACTGGGAGCACAATGCCGTCGGCTTGCTGCATGCCGAGATGCGGGCGCTCGGCTCCGTCATCATGGCCTGTGCCGACATCAATCAGGTCCCCGCGGGCGGGGCCCTGGCCGTAGACCGCGATGCCTTCTCCCAGGCCGTGACCGCCCGGCTGGAGGCGCACCCGCTGATTACCGTCGTGCGCGAAGAGATTGCGGGCCTGCCGCCGGCGGACTGGGACAATGTCATCGTCGCGACCGGGCCGCTGACCTCCGCAGCCCTGGCTGACGCGATCCTGGGCCTGACGGACGAAGCGAGCCTGTCCTTCTTCGATGCCATTGCGCCCATCGTCCATGCCGACAGCATCGACTTCGACATCGCCTGGCGACAGTCGCGCTATGACAAGGAAGGGCCGGGCGGGGACGCCGCCGCCTATGTCAACTGTCCGATGGACAAGGCCCAGTACGACGCCTTCATCGATGCCCTGCTCAGCGGGCCCAAGGCCGAGTTCAAGGAATGGGAGAACGTCCCCTATTTCGACGGCTGCCTGCCGATCGAGGTGATGGCGGAGCGGGGCCGAGAGACCCTGCGGCACGGCCCCATGAAGCCCGTCGGCCTGACCAATCCGCGCGACCCGATGGTCAAGGCCCACGCTATCGTCCAGCTGCGCCAGGACAATGCGCTGGGTACCCTGTTCAACATCGTCGGCTTCCAGACCAAGCTGAAACACGGAGCCCAGGCCGAGGTGTTCCGCATGATCCCCGGCCTGCAGAATGCCCAGTTCGCCCGGCTGGGGGGCCTGCACCGCAACACCTATCTGAACAGTCCGAACCTGCTCGACCGGCAGTTGCGGCTGAAGGCCATGCCGCGCCTGCGCTTCGCTGGCCAGGTGACCGGGGTGGAAGGCTATGTCGAAAGCGCGGCCATGGGCCTGCTGACCGGCCGTCTGGCCGCCGCCGAACGTCTGGGTCAGCCGCTTGACGCCCCGCCGCCCGAAACGGCCCTGGGTGCCCTGGTCGAGCATATCACCGGCGGCCATCTGGAAGGCTCGAAATTCCAGCCGATGAACATCAACTATGGCCTGCTGCCGCCCCTGCCCGCACCCAAGGTAGATGAGGCCGGGGTCAAGATTCCGATGAAGGAACGCGGCCGCGCCAAGAAGCGACTGATGAGCCTGCGCGCAGTCGAGGCCCTCAACGCCTGGCGGGGCGCAGCCTGATGTCCGGGTCGGAGGCTGAACTGGAACGGCTGACTGCACGCCGGGTGACCCTGATCTATCGCCTCGACCTGATCGCTCAGGGGGCCCGCCTGACCTATGACGACGGCTCGGCGGTCGACATGGCGTCGGAAAAGGCGCGACTGGAAGAAGAGGTCGCCCGCCTGGATCGCAAGATTGCGGTCCTGGGCCCCGCCGCAGGTCAGGCCTGAGATCGCCGCCATGGCCCATCCGCTGGAGTTCGCAAAGCGCGCCATCCGCCAGAGGATCAACGAGATCTTCAACGACTATGAGCGGGGCGAGCGTCCGGCCCTGCGGCGCGCGGACGCACTGTTCGCGACGGACTCCATCGCCTGGCGGGTCAATGGCGACATCGTGACCATGATGATCGGCGGGGTGTCCGGTCTGTTGCTGCAGATGCTGCATCCGGCGGTGCTGGCGGGCGTCTGGGACCATTCGGACTTTCGCGCCGATATGCATGGCCGGCTGCGTCGCACCGCCAAATTCATTGCGGTGACGACCTATGATCATGCTTCGGCGGGACGGGCGGCCATCGAACGGGTGCGAAGCATTCACGATCGGCTGGGCGGGGTCCTTCCCGACGGGACCGTCTATCGCGTCAGTGATCCGGCGCTGCTGGCCTGGGTGCATGTGACCGAAGTGACCAGTTTCCTGGACGCCTGGGTCCGGTATGGCGATCCGGCGATGTCCGGGGCCGATCAGGACGCCTATATCGCCGAGATGGCGCGCATCGGCCTGGCCCTGGGGGCTGATCCGGTGCCGTACGACCGGGCCGGGGCCCAGGCCCTGATCCAGTCGATGCGCCCGGCCCTGAAGGCCGATGCCCGTACGAAGGAGGTCGCGGCCCTGGTCATGGGCCAGAAGATCGACGGACTGGCCGAGACCGCCGCCTCGAAGATCATCATGCGGGCGGGGGCTGATTTGCTGCCCGACTGGGCGCGGCAGATGCACGGCCTGCCTGCCGCCTCGCCCCTGGTCGTGGCCGGGGCGCATGCCATGGCGCGGACCCTGTCCTGGACCTATGACGGATCGCCGAACCGCCAGGTCTGGCCGGACGAGATCACGGCCTGGCCGCAGCGCTGATCGTCAGATCCGGCCTCTCAGCGTGGCCCAGGTCAGGCGCAGGCGTTTGACCGCTTCGGGCGCATCGGGGTGCACAAGCGCAGCATGGGCCACAGCGGGAAAGGCGGTGACGGGCAAGGCTTTCAGGGCTGCATTGGCGGATGACCGCAAGGCTTGCGCCTCTTCGAACCGTCCCGTCTGGGACAGACCACGCAACCGTCCGGCAAGCGTCACCGAAGAGGCATGTCCCGGCCCGGCCAGGACCTGGGTCGCCGCCTGCATCGGCCCGACGTAAAAGGCGTCCAAATCGTGGGGCAGGTCGTGGATGCGCCCGACGTGGGCCTCGATCAGCCGGTCGAACACGCCGCGATCCAGGTCGTGGCGGCTCACCACATCCGTCAGGGCCTCCAGCACGGGATGTCCTCGCCGGGGCGCGGCCGAGAAGACGCCGTCCATCTGGTCACGCCACCAGACGTAGCGCATCTCGGCCAGCAGGGGCTGGGTGACGCGCGCCGGAATGGCCATCAGCTCGGCCTCGAACGCATAGAGGGCGATCAGGTCGGCGCGCGCCTGGGAATCCGAGACGAACCGGCTGGACAGCCAGCGATCGGGGTCGGCGCGGCGGACCTGGGCGTCCAGACTGTCGTCGGGATCAGCCAAACAGCGTCTGGTACATGGCCATGGACGCCAGCATCGGCAGGCTGAGCAGCAGGTTGGTACGGCTGCCCAGCATGGCGATGCGCGCCGCCTTGGCCTTCACGTCATCCTCGGCCGGGACGATGCCCAGGGCCCGCTTCTGGTTCGGCCAGATGATGCCCCAGACGTTCAGGAACATGACGATCGCCAGCCAGACGCCGACGCCCAAGAGGGTGAAGCCCTGATCGCCCTCGACCAGACCACCGGCAAAGCCGAAGCTCATGACCTCCGCCGCATAGGCGTGGCCCCGGGTGAGCATCACGGCCAGACCGAAGACGACGGTCGCCAGGGCGGCCCAGCGGAACCAGAACAGAGCCTCGGGCGCGATATGCTTGCCGACGGCGGGCTTCAGCTCGGCGGGAATGTTCGGCATCACCCGGATCTGGACGAAGTTGAAATAGTACAGCAGGCCGATCCACAGGATGCCCGAGACGACGTGGCCCCAGCGGAAGGCGGCTTGCCAGAAGCCCAGATCGAAGCCGCCCGGCGCGATCCGGCCAAAGGCAAAGATCATCACCCCGGCCAGCACCAGGCTGAGGATGATCGTAGCGCGGAAGTTCGAAAGCAGCTTGCCCATGGTCCAGCCCTCCCCAGAGCGTCGATTCGTCGATGAAGCGTGACTATAGCCCTCCCTCCCCTTCGTGGGGAGGGAGATAGACACTAAGGCCGCGAGGCCATTCCCAGCTTGATCGCCTTGGCATCCTCGATCGCGGCACCGCGCTTGACGCCCCACAGCAGGATGATCGGCGCGCCGACATAGATCGACGAATAGGTCCCGATGATGATCCCGAACATCAGCGCGATGGAGAAGCCAAACAGAGCCTCGCCGCCGAAGATGGCCAGGGCCGCCAGAACCATGACGGCGGTGATGCCGGTGATGATGGTGCGGGTCAGGGTTTCGTTGATCGACAGATCGATGACCTCGCGCAGCGGCATGGTCTTGTACTTGCGCAGGTTCTCGCGAAGGCGGTCGAACACCACGACCGTGTCATTCATCGAATAACCGATGACGGTCAGGATGGCCGCCACCATGTTCAGGCTGAACTCCAGTCGCAGCAGAACGATCAGGCCGAAGACCAGGATCACATCGTGCAGCAGGCCCGCCACGGCCCCGAAGCCAAACTGCGGCTCGAACCGGAACCAGATATAGGCGAACATCAGCACCACGGCGCTGCCCAGAGCCAACAGGCCGGACATGAAGAGCTCGTCCGAAACCTTGGACCCCACGACGGCCACGCCGGAATAGGTCACTTGGCCAACGGCGTCGGAGATGGCGGCCTCGACCTGCTGGACCACGGCGGTCTGATCGCGGCCCTCCGGGATCTGGAAACGCAGGACGGCGGTGGAGCCGTCGTCGACCTGGCTGCCCAGGCGCGCAATGCCCTGCACCTGGACGTCGCCCAGACCCAGTTCACCGACTGCCGAGCGGGTGGCTTCCAGATTCAGCACCTGACCGGCGGGCTTGGCGACCTCCATCGAGGCACCGCCCCGGAAGTCGATGCCCATATTGAGGCCAGGATAGAAGACGCCCACGAGCGAGGCGATCACCAGCACCGCCGACAGGCCGGCAAAGTATTTGGCGAAGTCCACGAACCGGAAATTCGTCTTGACCGGCAGGACCTTGATTAGGGGCCATCCACGCATCGCCATCACTCCGCGATCGGCAGTTTTTTGGGCTTGGCGACCTTCAGCCACCAGGCCAGACCCACCTGTGCGACCAGAACGGCCGACAGCATGGAGGTGAAGACGCCGATCGTCAGCGTCCAAGCAAAGCCCCGCACAGGGCCTGCGCCGAAGGCGAACATGATCAAGGCCGCGACCAATGTGGTCAGGTTGGCGTCGATGATCGTGCCCATGGCCTTGTTGAAGCCGGCGTCCAGCGAGGCGATGACCGAGCGCCCGGCCCGTGCCTCGTCCCGCATCCGCTCATAGATCAGGACGTTGGCGTCCACCGCCACGGCAAAGGTCAGGATCAGACCGGCGATACCCGGCAGGGTCAGGGTCGCCTGGGTCAGGGACATGGCGGCGATGATCAAGAGGCCGTTCAGCAGCAGGCCGATCACCGAGATGCCGCCGAACAGGAAGCCGTAGGCCAGCAGCATGAAGGCCACGATGATCAGGAAGCCAATCGCGGTTGAGATGCCGCCCGCCGCGACGGCGTCGGCACCCAGCTCGGCCGTGACGGTCCGCCGCTCGATCACATCCAGCGGCGCAGGCAGGGCCCCGCCGTTCAGCAGATTGACGAACTCGGACGCCGACTGGATCGAATAGTTGCCGGTGATCTGACCACTGCCCCCAGTGATCGCGCTCTGAATCGTCGGGGCGGAGATCACCCGTCCATCCAGGATGATGGCGAACTGCTTGCCGATGTTGGCGGCCGTGGTCTCGCCGAAGCGGCGCGATCCGGTGCCGTCGAAACGGAAATCGATGGCCGTACGGCCGGTCTCATCACTGCCGACACGGGCGCTGGTCAGGTTCTCGCCCGACACCAGGACGCGGCGCTTCACCAGATAAGGAAGACCTTCGGCGTCATACAGCAACTCGGCATCCGGTGGGACCAGGCCAGCCAGAGCGCTGTCGACCGAGGCGGTATCGTCGACCATCTGAAAAGTCAGCTGGGCCGTCTGGCCGATGACGCGCTCCAGCTGGGCCGGGTCGCTTTCGCCCGGGGCCTGGACCACGATACGGGTCGCGCCCTGACGGGTGATGGAGGGTTCGCGCGTCCCCAGGCTGTCGATCCGGCGGCGCACAACCTCGATCGACTGATCGACCGCCGTCGAACCCATGCCGTCGATCGCCTGATCGGTGAAGGCCAGGCGGATCCGGTTTCCGGACAGGCGGGTGACCTGCCGTTCGGCAACCCCGGTGCTGTCGGGCTGCGCCAGCACGCGCAGGGCGGTCAGGGCCGCGTCCATCTGGGCCGGGTCGGCGATGCTGACGATCACGCCGCGATCGTCGGGCACGAAGCCGCTGGTAGCGATGCGCGCCTCACGCAGGGTCAGTCGCGCATCCTCAGTCGTGTTGACGATGCGCTTGGCGCGCATCTCGGCCACATCGACTTCGAGCAGCAGATAGGACCCGCCCTGCAGATCCAGCCCCAGGTTGAGGGTGTTCTTGGGCAGCCAGCCCGGCAAGGCCGCGCGCTGGGCGGGGCTCAGCAGATTCGGATAGGCGAACAGCACCCCGAATGCGAGCGACAGGACGAGAAGGATGACCTTCCAGCGCGACAGATGGATCATGACGGAGACTTCCCAAGCCCGCAGGCCGAACTCAGACCTTGGCGCGGGTCGTCTTGGCGCGAGTGGCGGCGGGCTTGGCCGGCGGCGGCGAGTCGTTGGCGGCCACGGCGGTGCGGTTGCGCACGTCGCTGATCATGGCCTTGACCACCGCGACGTTCACGCCCTGGGCGATCTCGACCATGGCCTTGTCGTCCTCGACGCGCGTGACCTTGCCGATCATGCCGTTGGACAGGGTGACCTCGTCGCCACGCTTGATCGCGCCGATCAGGGCCGCATGCTCCTTGGCCCGCTTCTGCTGCGGACGGATCAGCAGGAAATAGAACAGGACAAAGATGCCGACGAAGGGCAGCAGTTGCATGGCGATCGCGGCGACGCCGCCGTCAGGAGTGGCTGTCATTCTTACTTCCCCGGCATGGACGCGTCCGCGCCCCCTGCCCTTCTAAAACGAGGCGCGGAAACTAGGGTGCGCCGTCCGCGATTGCAACGCGGAGCCTGAAACGCGTCGATCAGCGTGGCAAAAGCGTCAGGGGATCGATGGCGCTGGGTTCGTCGCCGCGCATGCGCCAGACCTCATAATGGATCGACGGGCGGCCGTCGCCGGCCGTCAGGCCGACGGTACCGATCGACTGACCTGCGCGAACGTCGTCGCCGTCGCGAACCGTGGCCGAACCCAGGTGGCCATAGACCGTGCGCCAGCCGTCGCGGTGCACCACCAGGACCGTCAGCCCCTGGCCTGCCAGATCGTCACCGACATAGCCGACGCGCCCGGCAGCGGAGGCGCGGACTTCGGCCCCGGCGGGGGCTCCGATATTGATGCCGTTGTTCCGCTCTCCCAGACCCACCGGTCCGAACCGGCGCAGGATGTCGCCGCGCACGGGCCAGTCCAGGGCGACCGTCGTCGCGGAGGCATTGGGCCGAGCAGGCGGCGGCGATGGCGGGTTTCCGGACGGCGGCGGAGGCGGCGGGGGCGGCGGCGCGCCCCGGTCAGGCACCAGCACCCCTGTCGGCGAAGGCCCGGTGGCATAGGGGTCTGAACCCGTGTCGACGGCAGTGTCAGGCAGAACGATGCGCTGACCGGGCGACAGGGCCGCGCGCGGGCCCAGGGCATTCAGGTCGATCAGCGTCTGGACCGGGGTCTGGAACCGGCGGCCGACGCCCGAGATGGTGTCACCCGGCTGGATCACATAGGCGGCGCCGGTGAGGGTGGAGGCCGCGCGCGACGGCGGCGGCGGAGCGTCATATACGGACGGAAGGGCCCCGCCCTCGACCGCGCCGACGGGGGCGGTCAGCGGCGGCGGGACCTCGTTGGCCGGATTGGTCGCGCCGATCACGCCCTCGCCATAGGGTGCGGGTGCCGGAGGCGCGGAGGGCCGGGCCGGTTCGCGATCGGCATAGATCGAGTAGCGCGGCTCGGCCGGATAGCTGGCGCAGGCCGCGGCAGTCAGGGCGACAGCCGCAATCACCATCCCCTTCATCCAGCGTTCGATCTCGACCATGCGGCCCTCCTGAAGTGTCATGACTGTTGGCTACGCCCGCTGCCGAACCAACCCGGCAAACAGCGCGAAAGTGGGGCGATGCGCGATCGCATCAAGCATTCCCCTCCTTCGCCGTGCCCTCCACCAGCGGAACGAAGCGGACCTCTGTCAGGCTTTCGCGGCGGAAGGAGCCGTCCGGCTGTCCGGTATAGCGGTGCAGCATCTGGACCGAGGTCCGACCCACGGGCGCGACCAGAATGCCACCCGGCTTCAGCTGTTTCAGCAGTTCGGTCGGCTCGCCCGGCGAGGCGGCGGTGACCATGATCCGGTCGAACGGCGCCTGGTCGGCCCAGCCCAGGCCGCCGTCGCCATGACGGGTGATGACATTGTCGATGTCCAGCAGCCGCAGCTTGCCCTCCGCCTCGGTCAGCAGCGACCGATAGCGTTCGACGGAATAGACATAGCGGGCCAACCGGCTGAGGACCGCGCACTGGTATCCGCTGCCGGTGCCGATCTCCAGCACGCGGTGGCGGGGCTGGACGTCCAGCGCCTGGGTCATCAGGCCGACGATATAGGGCTGGCTGATCGTCTGGGCACAATCGATGGGCAGGGCCTGATCCTCCCAGGCCTGATCGAGGAATTTTTCGTGCACGAAGACCGCGCGGTCGATCGATTCCATCGCTGCCAGCACGCGCGGATCAGTGACCCCCTGTTGCCGCAAACCCAGGATCAACCGCCCGGCCCGATCGTCGCGCAGGTTCATTCCGCGGCCACCACCGCCTTTGGCGGCACCCCGCCCAGGACGCCCTTCAGGTCGTGCAGGCTGGCCATGTGGGTCAGGTCGATATGCAGCGGCGTGACCGAGATCTTTCCATCGTCCATGGCCCGCAGGTCCGTGCCCGGCGCGTGATCCTGTTTGGTGCCGCGAAAGCTCATCCAGTAATAGTCGCGGCCGCGCAGGTCGGTGCGGCGGACGGCGTGCATCTCGCCCTGATTGCGGAAGCCCTGACGCGTGACCTCGATCTCGGTGACCTGATCCACAGCGCGAGCGGGGAAGTTCAGGTTCATGACCACGCCAGGCTGCCAATCCTTAGCCAGCAATCGGCTGATGATGGCGGGGGCAAAGGCCTCGGCCGTTTCCCAGTGGGCCGTGACCTCGTCGTGGAACCGCTCCAGCGACTGGCTCAGCGCGATGGAACGGATGCCGAAGGCCATGCCCTGCAGGGCCCCCGCCACCGTGCCGGAATAGGAGCAATCCTCGCCGACATTGTGCCCCCGGTTGACGCCCGACAGCACCAGGTCTGGCCGGTGCTCGGCCATCAGGTCGTTGACGGCCAGGACGACGCAGTCGGTCGGCGTCCCGGTCACGGCAAAGCGCCGATCGTCGAACCGCTTGATCCGCAAGGGCTCGGTCAGGGTAATGCCCCGCCCCTTGCCCGACTGCTCCTCCTGGGGCGCGACGATCCAGACGTCATCGGAAAGCGTCCGGGCGATGCGTTCCAGGCAGGCCAGGCCCTCGGCCTCGATCCCGTCGTCGTTGGTCAGGAGGATTCTCACGAAATCTCCCCCCTCTGGGGGGAGACAGGCGCGCAAGGCGCGCCAGAGGGGGGCAGGTCCATCAGGGCCCGTGCGACGTCAGCCCCCTCCACCGCTACGCGGTCCCCCTCCCCCAATGGGGGAGGAGTGAGATGTTCAACCCACATGCGTCATCCCCTTGGGCATATACGGCCGCAGGGCATCCGGCACCGCGATCCGGCCCGCGTCGTCCTGATAGTTCTCCATGATCGCCACCAGCGTGCGACCGACCGCCAGGCCGGAGCCGTTCAGGGTGTGGACGAACTCGGGCTTGCCCTCTTTCCGCTTGAAGCGGGCATCCATGCGGCGGGCCTGGAAGTCGCCGCAGTTGGAGACGCTGCTGATCTCGCGATAGGTGCCCTGACTGGGCAGCCAGACCTCCAGGTCGAAGGTCTTCCTGGCCGAAAACCCCATGTCGCCCTTGCACAGCAACATCCGGCGATAGGGCAGTTCCAGCCGTTGCAGCACGACCTCGGCGCAGGTGGTCATGCGCTCTTGCTCCGCGTCGGACTGGTCCGGCGTGGTGATCGAAACCAGCTCGACCTTGTGGAACTGATGCTGGCGGATCAGGCCCCGCGTATCGCGCCCTGCCGACCCCGCCTCGGCCCGGAAACAGGGCGTCAGCGCGGTCAGGCGCAGGGGCAGTTCCTCCTCCGGCGTGATCTGATCGCGTACGAGATTGGTCAGGGAAACTTCGGCGGTGGGGATGAGCCAGCGTCTAGAAACGTTCTGTCTATCGAGCTCCTCAGCCCAAAAAGCCGTTCTTGCGGAAGCTTGCTCAGTTTCTGAAATGTCGCCCATTGACCCGATTTGAGCGGACAGTCTTTCGACCATACTCTTGGGAACAGAAACTTTCTGCGCGATCAGGTCTTTCAATTCATCGAGCTGGGATTTGACGAAACCGATGAGTTTTTTGTCACCTGTAACGGTTGCGGCTAGTGCGGCGTGTGAGAGTCTAACGGCATCCCACTCACCGCGAATACCAAACAAATCCTCCTCGAACTTCGGCAATTGCCCGGTGCCGAACATCGCCTCGTCGCGCACCAGATACGGCGGGTTGACCTCCAGATAACCATGCTCGGTCGTCTGGATATCCAGCATGAACTGGCCGATGGCGCGTTCCAGCCGGGCAAGGCCGCCCTTCAACACGGCAAAGCGCGCGCCGCTCATCCGGGCTGCCGCCTCGAAATCCAAGAGCTTCATCGCCTCGCCCAGGTCGGCATGATCCTTGGCCGGACCGGTCCGGCGCGGTTCGCCCCAGATCGAGACCTGGACATTGCCGTCCTCGTCCTCGCCGTCCGGCACATCGGCGGCGGCCAGGTTCTTCTGCGCCGCCAGCAGGTCACGCAGTTCGCGGGCCTTGGCGGTCTCGATCTCGGCCTGGGCGGCGATCTCGCACTTCAGCGCTTCGACCTCGGCCTTCAGACGGTCGGCCTCTTCCATGTCCTTGCGGCCCATGGCGGCGCCGATCAGCTTCGACGTCGCATTGCGGCGGCTCAGCGCCTCCTGCCCCGCCGTCTGGGCCGCTCGCAGTTCCACATCCAGCGCCAGCAGCCGCGCGACCAGATCGGCCGCATTGGCCACCCCGCGCGCCGACCATCCGGCGACATAGGCGTCGGGCGTCTCTCGGATGGCCTTGATATCGTGCATGGGTCGTCTTCGGCGCAGGCTTCGGGGGAAGCCGCATGCTCTAGCGCCCCCCGGGGAGTCGGGCAAACCCCTCCCCCGGCCCGTGCTGCGGAAAGGCCCCCTCCACCACTTCGTGGTCCCCCTCCCCATCAAAGATTGGGAGGAGACGTGCACATCCTGTCTCCTCCCTGTCGCGCAGCGATGGGGAGGTGGCGCGGCGCGGCTTCGCGCCGTGACGGAAGGGGCTCTTTAAGTGCCCGTGCTGCGGAAAGGGCCCCTCCACCACTTCGTGGTCCCCCTCCCCATCAAAGATGGGGAGGAAACGTGCACCCCCTGTCTCCTCCCTGTCGCGCAGCGATCGGGAGGTGGCGCGGCGCGGCTTCGCGCCGTGACGGAGGGGGCTGTGTCAGCTCCCCCGCTGGCTGTCCCACCAGCGGACGGCATCGGCGTCGCGGGCGCTGAGGTCGGGGTAGGCGGGGTCGGAGCCGACGTCGGGGACGCGGCGCCAGGAGCGGGCGCATTTGGGAATCGAGAGAGGCTCGATCCGGATTTGAGGGAATTTCTCCGGGTTTTTGTCGAGCACGTCGCCGAGCGGTCCATCGGTTAGGAAGGCTTGAGACGTCCGAAACACCTCGGCCGCGAACTCGTCTCGGGCCTGTCCATCGACCTCGAACGCAGTGAACTTATACTCACCGCCTTGAACGTGAACGGCAGCGTCAATGGCTCCGCCAATCAGCTTCTCGCTGCGTGCCGTCTCGATGGCCGCCGTCACCATCTCGAGAAGGCCTTTGACCTTCGCCCACCGCGCCGCCTCGGCCGCATTCTCCCACTCAGCGGGCGTGTCCGGGATCACCCGGGCGCAGTTGGAGCCGCGTTCCGGGAACCGCGTGCCCCAGGCCTCTTCCATCGTGAATGGCGTCAGGGGCGCCAGCCAGGCGGTCAGGCGCAGGAAGACCGCGTCCATCACCGTGCGCGCGGCACGCCTGCGGATCGCGTCGGGGCGGTCGCAGTAGAGGCTGTCCTTCCTGATGTCGAAATACAGGGCCGACAGGTCCCCGGCGCAGAACTCCAGCACCGGCCGGACCACGTCCTGGAACCGGTATTCGGCATAGGCGGTGCGCACCTGACCATCCAGTTCCCACAGACGGTGCAGGATGAACCGCTCCAGCGGCGGCATCTGGTCATAGGGCAGGACTTCCGCCTCGTCGAAACCGACCAACGCCCCCAGCAGATAGCGGACGGTGTTGCGCAGCTTCCTATAGGCATCGACCGTGGTCTGCAGGATCTGCTTTCCGATCCGCTGGTCCTCGGCATAGTCCACCAGGGCGACCCACAGGCGCAGGATGTCGGCCCCGCTTTCCTTGATGACCGTGGCCGGATCGACGGTGTTGCCCTTGGACTTGGACATCTTCTCGCCGTTCTCGTCCTGGGTGAACCCATGGGTGAGAACCGCCCGATAGGGGGCGCGGCCGCGCGTGCCCGATCCCTCCAGCAGGTTGGACTGGAACCAGCCGCGATGCTGGTCCGACCCCTCCAGATAGAGGTCCGCTGGCCAGTGCGAGGGCCGGTCGCCGGTGTATCCGTGAGCCGGATCGCGCGGCTCCAGCGCAAAGGCGTGGGTGCAGCCGGAATCGAACCAGACGTCCAGGATATCGGTGATCTTTTCGTATTTGGCCGGGTCGTGCAGGCCCAGGAAATCCGCGTCGGGCCGGTCGAACCAGGCGTCGGCACCGCCCTCGTTCACGGCAGCCAGGATGCGGGCGTCCACATCGGGATCATGCAGCGGCTGGCCCGTCTGTTTGTCCACGAACATGGCCAGGGGCGTGCCCCATGCGCGCTGGCGGCTGATCAGCCAGTCGGGGCGCCCCTCGACCATGGACCGGATGCGGTTGCGCCCGCCCGCCGGATGGAAGGCGGTGGCGTCGATGGCATTCAGGGCCGTTTCACGCAGGGTGTCCCCCGACTTCAGCGCCCTATCCATGCGGATGAACCACTGAGGGGTGTTGCGGAAGATGACCGGCGCGCGCGAGCGCCAGCTGTGCGGATAGGAATGCTCCAGCCGGCCCCGGGCCAGCAGATTGCCCGCCTCGATCAGCTTTTCCATGACCGCGCCATTGGCAGGCCCGAACTTGCCGGTCTTCTTGCCTTCGGTCTCCAGCACCTTGAGGCCGGCGAACAGGGGAACATGGTCGTAATAGGCACCGTCTGGATCGACCGTGTCCGGCACCTCGTGATGGCCGTGCGCCTTCCACACCTCATAGTCGTCGGCCCCGTGGCCGGGCGCCGTGTGGACAAAGCCCGTGCCCGCATCGTCGGTGACGTGGTCGCCGGACAGCAGGGGTACGGAAAAACCATAGCCGGGAGACAGGGCTGCCAGGGGATGGGCACATTCCAGGCCGGACGGGTCGATGGCGTCGATCCGGGTCCAGGTGGCGATCTTGGCCGCCTTGAAGACGTCCTCGGCCAGTTTGTCGGCGACGATCAGCCGGTCGCCCGGCTTGGCCCAGGGCTCGAACTCCAGCCCCTGCTCCATCGACTGGACCTCATACAGGCCATAGGCGATCTCGGGGCCATAGCTGATGGCCCGGTTGGCCGGGATGGTCCAGGGCGTGGTGGTCCAGATCACGATCGACGGATTGGCATGGCGGAAGGCCAGGAGGTCGTCGGGATGGCTGTCGGTCGCGCCCGTCACCGGGAATTTTACCCAGACCGTGGGCGAGACATGGTCGTGATATTCGATTTCGGCATCGGCCAGGGCCGTGCGCTCGACCGGCGACCACATGACGGGCTTTGACCCGCGATACAGCTGGCCGCTGTTCTTGAACTTGTGAAACTCGGCCACGATGGCGGCCTCTGTGCCGAAGTCCATGGTGGCATAGCGGTTGTCCCAGTCGCCGAGGATACCCAGACGCGCGAACTGGGCCTTCTGCACCTCAATCCAGCCCGCCGCGTATTCGCGGCAGGCGGCGCGGAACTCGGCCTTGGACACCTCGTCCTTGCGGCGGCCCTTGGCGCGGTACTGCTCCTCGATCTTCCACTCGATCGGCAGGCCGTGGCAGTCCCAGCCCGGCACGAAGTCGACGTCGTGACCCAGCAGGAAGCGGCTGCGGACGACGAAGTCCTTCAGCGTCTTGTTCAGCGCGTGGCCGATGTGGATGTCGCCATTGGCATAGGGCGGGCCATCATGAAGCACGAACAGCGGTGCCCCTTGTGCCTGACGCGCCTTGCGCAGGTCGCCATACAGGTCTCCCCAGGCCTCGATGATCGCAGGCTCTTTCTGCGGCAGGCCGCCGCGCATCGGAAACGGCGTCTCGGGCAGGAATACGGTCTCGCGATAGTCGCGGCCGGAAGAAGGGGAATCGGAGGCGTCGGCCATGTTCAGTCGTCCAGGCGTGTCTTGGGTGATCGTTCGCGAAAGGGGTGTTTCGATCCCGGCGAGCGCGGAGCCAAAGGCCCTGCGGCGCTACGCCGGGCGGCTAATCGAAATCGGGCGAAACACGCGGACGATCATGGTGACGGCGGTTTAGCAGAGGGCCGCGGCCCTGCACAGTCAGGTCTCGACAGCATCTTTCCACGCCGTCGCGGCCACCATATCGGCCAAATACGGAGTGAAGCCATGTCTGCCGCGCTGTCCCTAGCCCTCGCCCTGGTCTCTCAGGACCCCGCCACTTGCGAACGCCTGCCTCACGAAGTCTACGCCAGCGAGGCGCAGTTCGAGGTCAACTGCTTCGTCGGTTGGATCTATAGCCCCGGCACGCTGGAGACCTTGACGCCCCTGGGCGCCGATGCCCCCGCCATCTTCTCCCGATCGGCACTGGACGCCATGGACAACGCCCGATCGCGGGCCCCGGACGGCCGCCACCCGGCCTTTGACGCCGATCCCGTTTGCCAGTGCCAGGATCCCACCGGGCTGCGTCTTATCTCCATGACGGTTCCAGAGGCGTCTACGAATCGAGCCATGGCCCACGTCGTGTTCGACTTCGGTCGGGGCGGCGGGGTGACCGGACCGGAAGACCAGACCCACGTGACGCTGATGCTGACGAAGGAAGACGGCCAGTGGCGGATCGATGACCTGATCAGCAGTGGCTCCAGCTTCCGCGCCTCATTGACTGGGGACTAGAGCCCGAGCGAGCGGTTCAGCGCGGCCCGCGCCGCCTGGGCATCGGCGTCGATCTGCGCCTTCAGCGAATCCAGGCCGTCGAAATTCATCTCGCCGCGCAGGAAGGCGACCAGTTCTGTTTCGATCGTTTGGCCATAGAGATCGTCCGCGAAGTCGAACAGCCAGACCTCCAGCAGGGGATCGGGCGTCTGGAACATCGGCCGGACGCCCAGGTTGGCGACGCCTTCAATCACCCGTCCGTCGGCCAACCGACTGCGCGTGGCATAGACCCCATAGGCAGGCCGCATATAGTCGCTCATCCGGACATTGGCTGTGGGCACACCGATCGTGCGCCCCCGCTTGTCGCCGTGGACGACCTCGCCCTCAATGGCGAAGGGGCGACCCAGGATGGTCGCGGCCCGAGCCATGTCCCCGGCCTTCAGCGCCTCGCGCACGGCGCTGGACGACAGCTTCAGCCCGTCCGGATCGTCGATGCGCGGGGTGACCGAAACAGTAAAACCGGCCTCGGTGCCATAGCGGGCCAGAGCCTCGGGCGAGCCCGAGCGACCCTTGCCGAAGGTGAAGTCGAAGCCGACGGCCGCGTGACAAATGCCAAGACCCGCCCCGAGCACCTCCCCGGCGAAGGCTTCGTCGGTCATGCTCGCCATCTCGGCGTCGAAGGCCAAAAGATACAGCCGCTCGACACCCAGCGGAGCCAGGGCGCGCGCCATCTGGTCCGGCGTCATCAGGCGAAAGGGCGCGGCGTCCGGCTGGAACCAGCGGCGGGGATGGGGATCGAAGCTGACCACGGCAAGGGGGACATCCAGGTGGACCGCTGCCTCGCGCGCCGAGGCGATCACCGCCCGGTGACCGCGATGGACACCGTCAAAGGCCCCCAAGGCGACGGCGGCGTGCCGCAGACTGTCGGGCAAATCCCGAAAGCCACGAACGATCTGGACCTTCTCGGTCACTGTGGGGGTCAGCCCTTTTGCGGGCGACGCCGGCGAGGCACCCGGACCACAGCCACGCCGTCCATGATCTTCTTGCCCGCGACGAAGCCCTCGCAGTTCAGCTCGACCCGCGCGCTGTCCTGATCGACGGCGATGACAGTGATGCGGACATCGACATCGTCACCGATCCGCACCGGCAGGTGAAAGCCCAGGGTCTGGGAAATATAGATGGACCCCGCCCCCGGCAGGATGGTCCCCACGACCGCCGAGCCGAACGAGGCGGACAGCAGCCCATGCGCGATCCGGCCGCGATAGGCGGTCTTCGACGCGAAGGCCTCGTCCAGATGCACGGGATTGAAGTCGTCCGACGCCTCGGCGAACAGACGAATGCGTTCCTCGGTCACATGGACGGTCTTGTCCGCCGCCATGCCCACATGAAGTTCGTCCAGAATGTATCCGCCGGACGGATGAGCGGTGACCAGTTCGACCATGAGCCGGTGTTAGCCCCTGTCGATTGAATTGGCGAGCCTTACCAACCGAGGTCCAGCGCGGCGTAGCGGGCCCGTGTCGTTTCTGCCGCGAGGAGGTCGGCGGCCCGCGCCGGATCCAAGCTCCCGTCGCCGGCCCGCGCGGCGTCGCCGTGAATGCCCTGGGCGATGAAGAGGCAGTCCAGCCCCTGCGCCTCCGCTCCCAGGACATCGGTCACCACGCCATCACCGATGCACAGCACGCGGGAGCGATCGACGGCACGGCTCAGCAGGCGCTCGGCCTCGGCCAGGGCTAGGTCATAGATCGGCGCGAACGGCTTGCCCGCCATGGTCACCCGCCCGCCCATGGATTCGTACAGGTCCGCCAAGGACCCGGCGCAATAGATCAGGCGATCGCCGCGCTGGACCACCCGGTCGGGGTTGGCGCAGATCATCTCCAGGTTCCGTTCGACCGCCGGGATGAACCGCTCGCGATAATCCTCGGGTGTTTCCACCTCGTCGTCATTGGGGCCGGTCACGCTGATGAAGGCGGCACCCTCGGGGCCGGTGACGGTTTCCAGGCCCAGGCCCTCATACAGCGGCTGGTCGCGGTCGGGGCCGATTAGCCAGGCCGGTCCGGGCGCGCGCTTGGCCAGTTCCATCCGCGTGGCGTCGCCGGAGGTGACGATAGTGCGCCAGGCGTCACGCGGCACGCCCAGGGCATCCATCTGGCCGACCACACCGTCGGCGGGACGGGGCGAGTTGGAGATCAGCACGACGTGGCCGCCTTGGCGGTTGAACCGGCTGAGGGCGTCGCAGGGGCCCGGCCAGCTTTCGCGCCCGTTGTGAATCACCCCCCAGACGTCGCACAGCAGGATGTCGTAGTCGGCGGCGACGGCCGACAGGCGGGGCAGAGACTGGGGCAGGGTCATGACGGCCCCTATATCGCTCCCGTCGCCGCGCGAACAGGCGCTACCACCCCAAGCCAGCCTCGCCGCGCAGGATGGCCTCGGCATCGGGTGTGTGCTTTGCCCCGCTGTGGTCGTGCAGCACCAGGGCGGGCAGCAGGCGCAGAGGGGCCCGACCGGATCGCACGGCCTGGACCAGAACCCGCTTGGCCGGTTCGTCGGCGAAACTGTGGATCGGACGGACGGCGAAAGACCCGCACCGCGCACCCAGCAGCGCCAGAAGATCCGCCAGCCGATCGGCCCGGTGGATCATGACGATCCGCCCGCCGTCGCGGACGGCCGCCGTCAGGAAATCGGTCCAGGCCACCAGACCGTCGTCCGCCATCCAGGCCCCGCGTTTGGCCGGTGCCGGGGCGCGCAAGGCCCCCGGGTCGTCGAAATAGGGCGGGTTGGACACGGCCCAGTCGAACGTCGGAAGACCCAGTCCGCGAAAACCCGCCGCGACGTCCCCCGTCACGATGTCGACCCGGTCCTCGAACCCATTGATGTCCCGGTTCTGGCGCGCCAGATCGGCGGCGGCGGGATCGCGTTCCACCCCCGTCAGAACCACCGCCGGACATCGGGCGGCGACCTGGGTCAGCACCGCGCCGACACCGCATCCCGCCTCGATCACGCTCGCCCCCGGCTTGGCCTCGACCGCTGCGGCCAGCAGGGCCGCATCCATGCCGGCCCGATAGCCGCCGATGGCTTGACGCAGCCGGACACGCCCGCCCAGAACCGTGTTCTCGGTGATCCCGTTCTGTCCCTTGCCGTCGGCTGCGACGGTCACGCGCCTTGACCCTGCATGTCCGGCTCACCATTGTGCGGTGCATTGCCGCCGGGCAAGACACCGATTGCGCGATTTTGCGTTTCGCCTCTCCCTATACGCCTGCACGAGTTTCTCCGTTGGACGCTGTCACCGTCGCCGCTCCCCGTCCCAAGGGTGACGTCGAGGCCCTGGTTCGCCTCGCCGGTGCCGATATGGGTGCGGTCGATGCCCTGATCCTGGCGCGGATGCAGTCCGACGTGCCGGTCATTCCCATGCTGGCCGAACACCTGATCGCGGCGGGCGGCAAGCGGCTGCGGCCTATGCTGACCGTGGCGGCGGCACGGGCATGCGGCGCGACCGGCGCGATCGACGCCCCGCTGAAGCTGGCGGCGGCGGTCGAGTTCATCCACACCGCGACCCTGTTGCATGACGATGTGGTCGATACCTCGGACCTGCGCCGGGGCAAGGTAGCGGCGCATCTGATCTGGGGCGCGCCCTCCAGCGTCCTGGTCGGCGACTTCCTGTTCGCGCGGGCGTTCGAGCTGATGGTCGAGACCGACCAGATGCGGGCGCTGGGCATCCTGGCCAAGGCGTCGGGCGTCATTTCCGAGGGCGAGGTGCTGCAGTTGACGCGCGCCCATGACCTCAACCTGGATCGCGACACCTATCTTCAGATAATCTCGGCCAAGACCGCCGAACTGTTCGCGGCGGCGGCCGAGGCAGGGGCCGTGGGCGTGGGCGCCGACGAGGCGGCGGTGACGGCCCTGCGGACCTATGGCCTGAACCTGGGGCTGGCATTCCAGCTGGCCGACGATGCTCTGGATTACGGCGGCGCGTCCGAGACCCTGGGCAAGAACGCCGGCGACGACTTCAACGAGGGCAAGGCCACCCTGCCCCTGCTGTTGGCCGCCGCCCGAACCAAAGGCCGCGAAGACGCCTTCTGGGATCGCACCATCACCAAAGGCCAGCGCACGCCCGACGACTTCCGCCGCGCCCGCGAACTGGTCATCGGCACCGGTGCCCTGGGGGCTACCCTGGACACCGCCGGAGAATTCGCCGACCTGGCCAAGGGGGCCCTGTCGGTCCTCCCCCTCAGCGAATGGCGCGACGCCCTTGAAAGCCTGGCCGACTTCGCTGTCAGCCGCGCAGCTTAGGACAGTCCCGCGCAGAACCGCTGGATCCGCGTGCACGCCTCTTCCAGCACGGTCTCGCTGGTGGCGTAGCTGATGCGGAAATAGGGGCTGAGGCCGAAGGCGGAGCCCTGGACCACGGCCACGCCCTCGGCGTTCAGCAGTTCGCTGGTGAAGGTTTCGTCCCCGTCGATGACCACCCCGCCCGGCGTCGTCTTGCCGATCAGGCCCTCGATCGACGGATAGACATAGAAGGCCCCCTCCGGGTTCGGACAGCGGATGCCCGTCGCCTGGTTCAGCATCGACACCACCAGGTCGCGGCGGGCCTGGAAGGCCTGGCCCCGTTCGGCGATGAAGTCCTGGGGTCCGTTCAGCGCCTCGACCGCCGCCCACTGGCTGATGGACGAGGGGTTGGAGGTGGTCTGGCTGGCCACCTTGCGCATCAGGTCGATCAGGGGCTTGGGCCCGCCCGCATAGCCGATGCGCCAGCCCGTCATGGCATAGGCCTTGGACACGCCGTTGATGGTCAGCACACGGTCATACAGGTCCGGCGCGACCTGGGCGATCGTGGTGTAGTCGAAGTCGCCATAGATCAGGTGCTCATACATGTCGTCGGTCATCACCCAGACCTGGGGATGACGACGCAGGACCTGGGCGATCGCCTCCAGCTCGGCCCGCGTATAGGCGGCACCGGTCGGGTTCGACGGACTGTTCAGGATCAGCCATTTGGTGCGGGGCGTGATGGCGGCCTCCAACACCTCGGGGCGCAGTTTGAAACCGTCGGCCTCCTGCCCCACCACCGTCACCGGCTCGCCGCCTGCCAGCAGCACCATGTCCGGATAGCTGACCCAGTAGGGTGCCGGCACGATCACCTCATCGCCCGGCGACAGGGTGGCCACAAGGGCGTTGTACAGCACCGGCTTTCCGCCCGGCGCGACGTGGATCTGGGCGGCGCTATAGGTCAGGCCGTTCTCGCGCGCGAACTTGGCCACGATGGCGGCCTTCAGCTGCGGAATGCCGTCGACGTCGGTGTATTTGGTCTCGCCGCGCCGGATCGCGTCGATGGCCGCCGCCTTGATGTTTTCGGGTGTGTCGAAGTCCGGCTCTCCGGCCCCCAGGCCGATCACATCGCGCCCCTCGGCCTTCAGCGCGCGGGCCTGGGCGGTGACCGCCAGGGTCGCGGAAGGCTTGACCCGGGCCAGGGCGGAGGATTGCAGCGTGCTCATGTCGGACTCATCGGCGTATGCGTGGGAGAAGGTGCGGGGAGGCGCGGCCTTTCTTACGCAAGCGGGACAGGCGGGGCAAACACCGTTCGTCCTCATGGGCCCCGCATCGCTCGCCCGATGCGCCGGGGAATGGTAAGCGCGTCCGTGATGCGCCGTATCCTAGACTTCGTCCTGAACATGGAGGCCCGCCGCTGGAAGGCGGCGCTGGTCACGGCCCTGTTGCTGGCGGCCACGATCGGCCTTCTGGCCTTGGGCAAGAGCCAGCTGGGCCTGGCGGCCGAGGCCAATCTGGAGGCCTGGCTGCGGGGCTATGCCGGGTCACCCCTGGCCTTCGTGGCCACGGTGGTGGTGTTCGTGGTCGCCGCCTTCGTCGGAGCGCCGCAGTTCATCCTGATCGCCGCCTGCGTCGTCGCGTTCGGGCCGTCGCTGGGCTTTTTCTACAGCTGGGCGGCGACGGTGATCTCGGCCGGGGCGACCTATTGGCTGGGGCGCGGACCGACGGCGCGGCTGCTGGACCGGCTGGGCGGCCGCAGCCTGGACCGGCTGAAGCGGTTCGTGGGCAAGAACGCCTTCTATGCCAGCTTCATGATCCGCAATGTCCCCTCGGCCCCCTTCATCGTCGTCAATGCCGCCTTCGGGGCGACGCGGGCCGCCTTCTGGCCGTTCCTGGCGGGGTGCGCCCTGGGGGTCCTGCCCAAGACGGCGCTGGTGGCCTTCTTCGGCGGGGCGGTGGTGACGGCGGTCAGTGGCGACGGCGTCTGGACCTCGCTGATCCTGGCGGGGGTGGCGGTGGTGTGGCTGGGCCTGATGCTGGGCGTGCGCGAATGGGTCCGGCGGCGCGAGCGGGCGGCGGGCGCGGCCGACTGAGCCGCTCGACCACACCCCGCCTCCATCGCCTGTGCGGCATGACCGGGCGCTCGCTTGCCTGCATCGTCGCCCCGCCGTAAGCCGGGTGACAGACCCCTGCCCTGCCGCTCTCTATCCCGGATGCCCGCCATGAAGACCATCCTCGACGAACTGGACAAGCGCCGCGCCCATGCCCGCCTGGGCGGCGGCGAGGCCCGCATCGCCAGCCAGCACGCCAAGGGCAAGCTGACCGCGCGCGAACGCATCGAGGTCCTGCTGGACGAAGGCAGTTTCGAAGAGACCGACATGTTCGTGGAGCATCGCAGCCACGAGTTCGGCATGGAGAAGCAGCGCATCCCCGGCGACGGCGTGGTGACCGGCCACGGCACCATCGGCGGGCGGCTGGTCTATGTTTTCTCCAAGGATTTCACCGTCTTCGGCGGCTCCCTGTCGGGCGCGCATGCCTCCAAGATCGTCAAGCTGCAGAAGGCGGCCCTGACCAATGGCGCGCCGATCATCGGCCTGTTCGACGCGGGCGGTGCGCGCATTCAGGAGGGCGTGGAATCGCTGGCCGGATACGCCGACATCTTCCTTCAGAACACCCTGGCTTCGGGCGTCATCCCCCAGATCAGCGTGATCATGGGCCCCTGCGCGGGCGGCGACGTCTATTCCCCCGCCATCACCGACTTCATCTTCATGGTGAAGGACACCTCCTACATGTACGTCACCGGCCCCGACGTGGTGAAGACGGTCACCAACGAGGTGGTCAGCCATGAGGATCTGGGCGGCGCCCGCGTCCATGCCGGCAAGTCGGGCGTGGCCGACGGCGCGTTCGAGAACGATCTGGAGGCCCTGTCCGAGGTTCGCCGCCTGATCGGCTTTTTGCCCCTGTCGAACCGCGAAAAGCCCCCGGTCCGCGACAGCTATGACGATCCCGACCGGGACGAGGCCTCGCTGGACACCCTGGTGCCCGCCAATCCGAACCAGCCCTATGACATCAAGGAGCTGATCCTGAAGACGGTGGACGAGGCCGAATTCTTCGAGATCGGCGCCGACTTCGCCAGGAACATCGTCACCGGCTTCGGTCGCCTGGACGGCCAGAGCGTCGGCATCGTCGCCAACCAGCCCCAGGTCCTGGCCGGCGTGCTGGACATCGATTCCAGCCGCAAGGCCGCGCGGTTCGTCCGCTTCTGCGACGCCTTCGACATCCCCCTGGTGACCTTCGTCGACGTGCCCGGCTTCATGCCCGGCACCCGCCAGGAATACGGCGGCCTGATCAAACACGGGGCCAAGCTGCTGTTCGCCTATGCCGAGGCCACCGTGCCCAAGCTGACCGTGATCACGCGCAAGGCCTATGGCGGCGCCTATGACGTCATGAGCAGCAAACACCTGCGCGGCGACGTCAACTATGCCTGGCCCAGCGCCGAGATCGCGGTCATGGGTGCCAAGGGCGCGGTCGAGATCATCTTCCGCAAGGAAGCCGGCGACCCCGAGGCCCTGGCCGCCCGCGAGGCCGAGTACAAGGCCCGCTTCGCCAACCCCTTCGTCGCCGCGGGCCTGGGCTACATCGACGACGTCATCATGCCGCACGGGACGCGGCGAAGGCTGATCAAGGCCCTACGGACGCTGAAGAACAAGCAGCAGGAGAACCCGTGGAAGAAGCACGATAATATTCCGCTGTGAAAGCATTTCTGCACGGATAAATTTGATATCGCTTCCACCGCTTGGCCCACGGCGCTACCTGTGACGCACGTATCGCGTGAAACGTGGGGGCTGGGAACATGACTGCCAAGATCAGTATTTTTAACAACAAGGGTGGCGTCGGCAAAACCACCTACATGTATCACGTCGCTCACATTCTTGCTGAGAATGGGCTGACTGTCTTGATGGTTGACTGCGATAGCCAATGCAATCTGACAGCGTACAGTTTGTCGGACGGAGACATTCGCCGGGCATGGGGACCAGAGGGCAATAGCATCTGGCGGAATATTGAACCGGTTGCGAGAACTACTGGCGATATTAGAAAGCGTGCACCATCACCGGTGGCTAGCGCGAAAGGCGACGGGCAACTTTTCCTAATACCGGGCGATCTTAGGTTGAGTGATTTTGAAGACTTGCTCGGCGACACATGGAGCGCTGCACGAGGTGGAAGTGAGCCTGCGCTACGGGCCCAATCGGCGATTCATCGATATATAGAGTGGGCAGCAAAGCGACTTGAAGCCGATATTGTCTTAATCGATCTTGGCCCCAACCTTGGTGCGCTGAATCGCGCGGTATTGGCGACTAGTGACTATTTTATTACCCCGGTCGCTCCAGACCTTTTTTCAATTCAGGGCACAGAGAATCTCGGAAGCAAGCTTGTCGCATGGCGTCGTGATTGGGATCTTTGCAACGCCTCATGGAATGACCCTGAACTGTCTATCCCGCAAGGACGACCAACCTACCTAGGTTACGTTATACAGCAGCATAATGTTCGATCGAATGCTGATGGCATGACTAATGGATGGCAGATTTATGGGAATGAACTTGAAAGCGCGATCCAGAAAAACATAGTAGATAAGTTGACCCCTCTTGGTCAGATTTACGATTGGGGCGATCAAGATTGGAAGCTTGGTCAAATCCCAAACCTACATAGCCTAATCCCTTATTCGATGGATGCCAGGAAGCCGATTTTCTATTGTGGATCATCTGACGGTTTGAGAGGTGCCCACCTTTCGAAGGCGCGAAATTCTGTCCAACATTTCAGTGACATGGTGGACACCCTGACTACGGTTTCTACTTAAAGGTAACTCGGAGCCCTGACCAACCTCCTGTTCCTCTGCTCCCGCAACCGCCTCCGCTCCCCCACGGCCGAGCGGGTGTTCGGGTCGTGGCCGGGCCTGGAGACCGCCTCGGCCGGTCTGGCACCGGATGCGGAGGAGATGGTGACGGCGGACCACCTCGAATGGGCCGACATCATCTTCGTCATGGAGCGCGCGCACCGCGCCAAACTCCAGCGCCGGTTCAAGGCCCAGCTGAAGCGGGCCCGCGTCACCCATCTGAAGCGGGCCCGCGTCATCTGCCTGGACATCCCCGACGACTACGATTTCATGCAACCCGAACTGGTCGCCCTGCTGGAACAGAGGGTGCGGCGGCATTTGTGAGCGCCCTTTGCAGTCCCCTGCGATCCCCCTTCCGCCACCTGCCGTCTTGCCCCATTCGGCGCATGGCCGTATGAGCGGGTGAGGCCGTCGAATTTCATCAGACGGTGAAAATAGTGAGGGAGCCCGGCCCATGCGGAAAATCTTTCCCGACGCCAAGACGGCGCTGGAGGGGCTGACGTTCGACGGCATGACGGTGATGTCGGGCGGGTTCGGCCTGTGCGGCATTCCCGAGAACCTGATCGCGGCCCTGCGCGACAGCGGCGTGAAGGGGCTGACCGTCATCTCCAACAATGCGGGCGTGGACGGCTTCGGCCTGGGCCAGCTGCTGGAGACGCGCCAGATCGCCAAGATGATCTCGTCCTATGTCGGCGAGAACAAGGAGTTCGAGCGCCAGTATCTGGCCGGCGAGCTGCAGCTGGAGTTCAACCCGCAGGGCACCCTGGCCGAGCGCATCCGCGCAGGCGGCGCGGGCATCCCCGCCTTCTTCACCGCCACCGGCGTCGGCACCCTGGTCGCCGAGGGCAAGGAGGTGCGTGAGTTCGAGGGCCGCAAATATGTGATGGAGACCGGCCTGGTCGCCGACCTGTCGATCGTCAAGGCGTGGAAGGCCGATGCTGCGGGCAATCTGGTGTTCCGCAAGACCGCCCGCAACTTCAACCCGATGATGGCCACCGCCGGCAAGATGACGGTGGTCGAGGTGGAGCATATCGTGCCCACCGGAACCATCGACCCGGACCACATCCACACCCCCGGCATCTATGTCGACCGCCTGTTCGTCGGAACGTTCGAAAAGCGGATCGAACAGCGGACGGTTCGTCAGAGGGAGACCGCCTGATGACCGAGACGCCCAAACCCGACCTGTTGAAGGCGATCAACGACAAGCTGACCTGGGTGGTCATCCTGCTGGTGCTCATCATGTTCAACACCTGCTCGCTCGGCGACGACCTGTCCGATGCGGCACGGGACATTCGACGCGCAGCCGCCCCTGCCGAGAAAGGCTGAGACCCATGCCCCGCACACGCGATCAACTGGCCGCCCGCGCCGCCCGCGAGCTGGAAGACGGCTTCTACGTCAACCTGGGCATCGGGATTCCGACCCTGGTGGCCAACCACATCCCGGTGGGGATCGAGGTGACCCTGCAGTCCGAGAACGGCATGCTGGGCATGGGCCCCTTTCCCTATGAGGACGAGGTGGATGCCGACCTGATCAATGCCGGCAAGCAGACGATCACCCAAATCCCGGAAAGCAGCTATTTCAGCTCTTCCGACAGTTTCGCCATGATCCGGGGCGGTCACATCAATCTGTCGATCCTGGGGGCCATGGAAGTGGCCGAGAACGGCGACATCGCCAACTGGATGATCCCCGGCAAGCTGGTGAAGGGGATGGGCGGGGCCATGGATCTGGTGGCCGGCGTCAAGCGCGTGGTGGTGGTCATGGATCACGCCAACAAGCATGGTCAGTCCAAGGTTCTGAAGGCCTGCACCCTGCCGCTGACCGGCACGGGCGTGGTCAGCCGGATCATCACCGACCTGGCCGTATTCGACGTCAAGCCGGACGGATCGGGGCTGGAGCTGATCGAGCTGGCCGAGGGCGTGACCCTGGACGAAGTGGCCTCAAAGACCGAAGCGACCTACACCGTTTCCGAAAATCTGAAGTCGCTGGCATAGTGGCCGCTTAACCTGTCGTTAAGACAGGCGGGGTGGAGGGCGTGAGATGGCGGACGGGGGATATCGGCTGGGCGGCGGGGCACCGGAACCGGACCGCGCGCGTATCGAGGCGATCGCGGCGACCTGGGGCGACGAGGATCAGGCTGCCTTCGGGGCCGGGCCGCACGGCACCCTGGCCTCGACCCTGGACCGCACATTGTCGGAAACCCGCAACGGCGACCTGACCGAAGCGTCGGCCCTGATCGCCCATCTGCGCAATGCCCTGGACGGCCTGTCGCCGGCCTCTCTGGAACCGCGCCGGGGGCTGGCGGGTCTGTTCGACAGTCGCCAGCGCCGGCTGAAGGCCCTGCGCGCACGATATCAGGCGGCCTCGCGGACCTTGAACGAAACAGGCATCGAACTGACCGACCGAGCCGACCGGGTCGAGCGCCGCAGCCGGGTGCTGGAAGACGTCTGGGCCGACATTCGCACCGCCGTCACCGATCTGGATGCCCATGTCGTGGCCGGCGCCGACCGCTGCCCGCCCGTCCCTGCTCTGACCGAGGGCGAGGCCATGCCCGATGAAGCGGCCCCGTTGCGCCAGCGCCTGTCGCAACTGTCGTCGGCGCGTCAGGCCGGGATCCGCACCCTGCCCCTGATCCGCATGGCCCAGAATGCCGAAGTCAGCGCCCTGGCCTGTCTGCAACGCCTGCCCCAGGCCATCGGCGACTGGCGGGACGACTGGAAGGATGCCCTGGGCCTGATGGGCAAGCGCCCGCGCAAGGTCCGCCCCGACCCCGTCCGCCTGGCCCGCACCCGCGACGCCCTGCTGGCCGCCCTGGATCAGGCCGACGCCGCCATCGCCGCCGCCCGCACCCGCCGCGCCGAGGTCGAGGCCCGCATGGATGCGGCGAGGAAAGCCGTCTGAGGTCGATTCAAGTCGGGCATAAGTCGACCAGACACAACCGAATGTGACTTGCGACCTTCTGATCGCGCGGAGACACGTTCCACGAGTTAGTGAGGTCGAGATGACGGACACAGGACCCGCAACGAGCGTCGAGGATATCATCGTCCAAGGGCAACGGCGTCCCATAGGATCCACGAACCCCTATCCGTCACTGCCTCCGCTCGTCATTGACAACAGGCCCGAAGCCATTCGCGAAGACGGTGAGCCTCGGCTGGTAGAACCCTGCCGCATTCCACCGGCCAGGCTGTCGTGGAACCGTGATGCCGCCGCGGCCGAAGCTCTGAGGCAGATGCGGAGTGCGGCCTTCACCCTACATAATGCCCTGGATTTCGCGGCGCGAGAATATGGTGCCGTACTGTGCCGACAGGGCCAAACCGTTACAGCAGGCCCGATCCGGTGGGGCGACCCAATCTTGGATGAGAACGGAGTTCCAACCAACCCGGGACAACAACCCTCCGTCCAGTTGGATTTTAGCGCCTGCGCCTATGGGCAAGTCGTCGGCATCATTCACAGCCATCCCGGTCCGGGCGCATTCCTGCTCTCCGACGATGATTTCGAACTGGTTCGATGGGTGGCCGAACAAGCTGGTATCCTCCCAGACACCATCCGCCTGTATTTGACGGACTCGCTTGGCACCGATCTCGTGATGTACCGGTACGGAGACCGCGAAGCGACTGCGACAGGCCAAGACAATGGCGAATCCGTCAATCCCGACGCACAACCGTGCGGGCAGTGAAGATGATGTTTGCTAATATTGCCGTCTCTGCAGCGCTATTTGTACAGGACCCTAGCTTTCTACCACAAGAACTAGCGCCTGAAAGATACGCGCTATACGATCGAAAGACAAGTCGATTCGGATGGAGCTCTGAACCAGCTTTTTCCAATCAAGGCGAATCTTACATTATTCTTCTATACAATGATGTCACAGCATATCGGTTTGTAAACATTCGAACCATTGCTCGTCGCGCACGCGTTATAGACGGCGTCGTTGAAATCATGTGGACTGATACACGATCGTGCCCCGCACTTTCTGATGTAATCTGGAAGATGTCTCTACTGATCGTGCCGTCTTTCGATGTCCCAGGCACGTCAACTCGACCATCTCCTTCCGGAGCAGGAGGAAGCTATATTCCACCGCGGCAACGCTACACGATCTGGGGCTATGGCCGTCAACCCGACGACGGACCAGCATATGTCACCGTCAATGCTGTCACTGGCCTCATTTCCGATTGGTCGCGTGAAGCGGAAATCGCTCTGGAGACATGCTGGACCTATCAAGAGCCACAGAGCCAATGGGATATACCCAAAGACGAACTCGGGTACGAATAAGTCCGTCACTGCTCCGCGTTTTGATCCGTCCAGGCGACGATCTGGCTGTTCAGGTCGCGGGTGGCCAGGTCATAGGCCTCGACGATCGCGCTGACCGTATTGGCGCGGGCGGGCTGGACGACGGTGAAGGTGCGTTCCGCCTGGACGGTGCGCTCTGGCAAGGCCATCAGGCGCGTTCGGGCAGCGATCACCACCGAGGGCACGCCGCCCGGAGTGTCATAGCGGGTCTCGAACGTCCGCACGTCGATATCGAGGGACGAATCCCCTCGCGTCAGCTCGCGCGGGCCGATCAGCCGGACCCGGCGGGCCTGCGCCGCAAACGCGACCTCCAGGCTCTCGGTATAGAGGTCCGCCGCAGGCGAAACCCAGCGCGCCCCACCGATGTAAGACGTCTCGGTACCCGTGACGCCCAGCAGCCGGTCGCCGCTCGTGCTTTCCGGAAATTCGACGCGGCGCAGGGTGACCTGGACCGGGCTGGCGATCGGATCGGCGGGCAGCGCCTGAGCCGCCACGCCAAAGCGATACATCTGGATCGGATCAGGGCTGGACAGCAGGGCACAGGCCGAAAGCGACAGCGCCGCCAGGCCGGCCACGGCTGCGCTCAAGTAGCCCGAAGGGCGATAGCGCAAGGAAAAGGGCTTCACGGCTGAACCTCCAGTTCGCGGGACGCCGGGCGTCCGATGAAGTCGCGCGGGCTGGCCTGAACTTCGTCGACCAGGGTCTCCAGCGAGCGGGTGGCATCCTCCAGCCCCTGGATCGCCTGTTCCAGTTGCGGCAGGCCGGTGGTGGCGAACTCGCCCAGAGGCTGTTCCAGATTGCCGACCGTGCGGTTGATCGAGGCGACGGCGGTGCGGGCCTCGGCCGTGGCGGCATTGATGTTGGCGATGGCTTCGCGACCATCCGTCTCGACCAGCTGGCGGGCACTGGCCCCCAGGCCCTCGAACTCGGAGATGGCGGCATTGGCCTTGACCAGGGCCTGTTCCAGCTCGGCCAGCATCCCCTTGCGGGCCTCCAGCTCGGTGCTGAAGGATTCAAAATTGGTCAGGCTGGTCGAGAAGGACCGGATGTTGTCGTCGGACAGCACGCGGTTGATCCGGTTCAGGGCGTCCACCGTCTGGGCCAGGACCGTGCCCGATCCGCTGAGCAGTTCGGCGATGGGCGAAGGCTGGCTCTGGATCACCGGTGTGATGCCGTCCGGATACTGGGTCTTCAGCAGGGCGCTCTGAGGATTGCCGGCGGTGATCTGGATATAGTTCAGGCCCGTGATGCCCTGCGGCTCCAGCTGGGCGCGCGAGGTGACGCGCACGGGGGTGGTGGCGTCGACCCGGACGCGGGCAATGACCTGGTCGCCCTTGTTGGGATCCAGCTTCAGGTCCGTGACCTCGCCCACGCGAATGCCGTTGAAGTGGACCTCGCCCCCCTCCGACAGGCCGCGCACGGGGCCGTAGAAGACGATGTCATAGACATCGTACTCCTCGTTGAAGGACAGGCGGGCCAGCCATAGCGAAAAGACGGCAAGGGCCACCATCAGGGCGACGGTGGCGATGCCGACGGCGGCGTAGTGGGCGTCTCTTTCCATTGCTCCGCTCTCCTCAGGCGGCCTTGTTGGCGGCACGGCCGCGCGGTCCAAGGAAGTATTCTTTGATCCACGGATGGTCGGAACGCTCAAGTTCGTGAACCGTCGCCTTTTCCACCACATGCTTGTCGGCCAGGACGGCGACCTGGTCACAGATGGCGTAAAGGCTGTCCAGATCGTGGGTGATCATGAAGACCGTCAGACCCAGATCGTCCGACAGGGTGCGGATCAGGTCGTCGAACGCCGCCGCACCGATCGGATCAAGACCGGCCGTCGGCTCGTCCAGAAACAGCAGCTCGGGATCCAGGGCCAGGGCGCGGGCCAGGCCGACACGCTTCTTCATGCCGCCGGACAGCTCGGCCGGTTTCAGATGGTGACTTTCCGGCTTGAGGCCCACCATGGCGATCTTCATCTCGGCCAGTTCGCGGATCATGTCGCGGGGCATCTTGGTATGCTCGACCAGGGGCGAGGCGACATTGTCCAGCACGCTGAGCGAGGAATAGAGGGCCCCCTGCTGGAACAGCACGCCCGTGCGGCGCTCGATGTCGGCGGCCTGTTCCTTGGTCATGTCGGCGATGTCGTGGTCGAAGATGCGGATCGATCCGCCCTCCGGCTCCTTCAGGCCGATGATGGAGTTCAGCAGCACAGTCTTGCCTGTGCCGGACCCGCCGACGACGCCCAGGACCTCGCCCCGCCGGACATCCAGGTCCAGGTTCTCATGGATGGTGCGCTCGCCGAACTGGCTGAGCAGGCCACGGACCTGGATCAGCACCTCGCGATCGTCGGTCGGGGGCGAGGTCGCTGGATCGGTCATATGTCCAGCTCCAGGAACAGCATGGCGAAGACAGCATCCAGCAGGATGATGGCAAAGATCGCCTGGACGACGGCAGCCGTCACCCGGCGGCCCAGGCTCTCGACGTCCCCGGCCACTGCCATGCCCTGGCGACAGCCGATGGCGGCCACGACCACGGCAAAGACGGGCGCCTTGATCATGCCGACCAGCAGGTGATTGCCCATCAACGGATCTTCGCTGATGCGCTGGACGAAGAAGGCGGGGCCGTAGCCCAGCAGGGTCCAGGTCACCAGCAAACCGCCGAACAGACCCGCGATGATGCCGATGAAGGTCAGCAGCGGCGTCATCACCACCATGGCGGCCAGACGGGGGATGACCAGGGCCTGGAACGGATTGACGCCCATCACCTGCATGGCGTCGACCTCCTGGTTCATCCGCATCGAGCCGATCTCGGCCGCGAATGAGGATGAGGATCGACCCGCCAGAAGGATGGCGGTCAGCAGCACGGCCAGTTCACGCAGGACCGCCACAGCCACCAACTGGACGGTGAACACGCCCGCCCCGAACTGGGTCAGCAGATTGGCACCCAGAAAGGCGATGACGGCACCGATGAAGAAGTTGGTGATGGCCACGATCGGAATGGCATCCAGACCGGCGCGTTCGGTCTGGCTGTACCAGGCCGCCCAGCGGATACGGCTGGGATGGCGCAGGGCCACGCCCACCGCGACCACCAGACGGCCCAGAAAGGCCAGCGACAGCGTCGCCTCGGCCCCGATATCGTAAACGCCACGCCCGATCTTGGCGAAGGTGCGGGTGAAGGCGTCCGCCCGGCGCGGCGGCTCTGCCGACTCGCGCTCCAGCTTATCGACCATGGCATAGATGCGCCCGGCCTCCGGCCGCGCAGCCCAGGCATCGGCTGGCAGCTGACAGTTTGACGCCTGAACGATGGACAGGGCCCCGGCGGTGTCGAACCGGCCCATCTCGCTGAGATCGACAGCGGTGATGCAGCGCCCCTGAACGGCCTCATCCAGGCGATGGGAGATCTTGCCAAGGCCCGTGGTGGTCCAGTCGCCGGTCAGGCGCAGGATCAGGTCGCTGCCCTCGGCCTCCTCAATCTGAAAGTCTGCTGCGGCCATGCCCCTACCTAGTTTGCGCCGCGCATTTTGCCCATGGGGCAAGGCCGAAGCGGGGCAATAACGCCGCCCGAGCGTATTGGTTCGGACACGGTCGATATCAAATCATGGCCGCGACGCGCCGCAAATCCTCAATGAAACGCGCCTGTTCCGCTATACGCGCCGCCTCGTCCGGCAGACGCAGCAGATAGGCGGGATGGACGGTCAAAACCGCGATCGATCCGTCGACCAGTTCTATCGGCTGGCCGCGCTCGGCCGTCACGGCAACCTTGCGTCCCAGCACAGCGAAACCCGCCGTCGCCCCCAGGGCCAGCACGACCCGGGGACGGACCAGCCGTCGTTCGTGATCCAGCCACCAGCGACAGGCGGTGACCTCTCCGGCATTCGGCGTCTTGTGCAGGCGGCGCTTGCCCTGGGGCTCATGCTTGAAATGCTTGACGGCGTTGGTCAGGAAGACACTGGACCGATCAATCCCCGCCTCGGCCAGCGCCTGATCCAGCACCCGTCCAGCCGGTCCGACAAAGGGCTGCCCGGCCAGGTCTTCCTGATCCCCCGGCTGTTCGCCGACGATCATCAGGCGGGCCTCCGGCGGCCCCTGCCCCGCCACGGCCTGGGTCGCGTCGCGCCATAGCGGACAGCGGCGACAGCCCTGAATGACGGTCGCCACCTCGGCCACCGTATCTGGCACGGCATCGTCGGCCTGGCCCGCGGGCGCGACGTCGGGGGCGACAGCGTGGGCAAACCGCGGATTGGGCACGGCGGCGGGCGCGGCCACCATCTCGGCGGTGCGCTGCGATGACTGGGCGATCAGCTGCGGGATCAGGGCCGCCTCGGGCAGGTTCTTCCAGTAGCGGCGGGGCATCTCGCCCTGCATGGTCCGGGTCTTCAGCCGCGCAGGATTGAAAGTGGAGGCGTAATAGGTCTTCCAGAACTCCTCGATCTCGTCCTCGGCGGGGGCCATGTCGCGGGTCGCGCCCGGCCCAAACCGCAGGGTCTCGGTATCCCAGAAGGCGCTGCCGTCCGGAGTCAGGATCGACCAGCGCATGGCCGTGAATCGGCGCTGAAAGAAGGGGGCGGTGCGTTCCAGCACCCGGTGCGCCGGCTCGAACCAGGCGACCCAGGCCTCGCCCCGATCGTCATGTACCTGCCGAAAGCGGACGAAGGCCTTCATCTTGTGACTGGCGCGCGAGACGTTCTTGGCCCGCTCCAGCGCATCGGCGACGTCGGGGTCGGACACGATCCGCATCAGGTTCGGCGCATCCTGAAGCCGCCACAGCAGGCGATACAGCAGATCGAACCGGTCGCCAGACCGATGCAGGATCACGTCCTGGGCCAGATCGACGAAGGCCTTGGGGACGGTGAACGGGCTTCCCTCCCCGGCTTCTGTGGCGGCGCTAGAATTCGAGACCTCGGCCGCGGTTTGCGTGTCGAACAGCCCCCCCTGAGCTCCCTCTCCGACCACCCGGAACACAGCCTCGCTCGGAGCAACGCCTGCGGCCCGAAGCGCCCGCGCCCCCCGTCGCCAGCCGTCGAAATCGGTCGGGTGATCCAGTTCGGCCACCTGCATCAGAACAGGCTCAACTGCTCCGGCGCCGCAGCCGGGGCCAGGCGGGTGCGCAGATCGAGGGCGTCGGTCAATCCGCCTGGCGTCCAGTCCAGGGCGACGATAAAGGGCCGGACCTTGTCGATGCCCCGGCACAGGCGCGCGATATCCTCCAGCCGCAGCGACTTCCAGCGGCGCACCTGCAGGATGCGGTTGACGCTCTTCACCCCCAGGCCCGGCACCCGCAGCAGCATCTCGCGCGGACCCGTATTCACATCGACCGGAAACTGCTCACGCTGGCCCAGCGCCCAGGCCAGCTTGGGATCGATGGCCAGGTCCAGCATGCCGCCCACGGTGGCGGCACCAATCTCGGGCGCGGTGAAGCCATAGAAGCGCATCAGCCAGTCGGCCTGATACAACCGGTGCTCGCGCATCAGCGGCGGCTTTGACAGCGGCAGGGTCGCACTGGCGTCCGGGATGGGGCTGAAGGCGGAGTAATAGACCCGGCGCAGGCCATAACCGCCGTAGAGGGACGCACTGCGATCCAGGATTTCGGCATCGGGCGCGCCGTCCGCCCCCACAATCAGCTGGGTGCTCTGACCCGCGGGCGCGAATTTCGGCGGCCGGGCGCGATCTTTCTTCTGCGGCCTGGCCGCCTCGACCTTCAGCCGCACATCAGCCATGGCCTTCTTGATGACGGCGACATCCTTCTGCGGGGCGAGCCGGTGCAGGGCCTCGTCGCGCGGCAGCTCGATATTGGCGGACAGGCGATCGGCATAAAGGCCCGCCTGCTCGACCAGCCTGGGATCGGCTTCGGGGATCAGCTTCAGATGGATATAGCCGCGAAAGTCGTGATCGACCCGCAGCCGGCGCGCCACCTCGACCAGCTGTTCCATCGTGTAGTCGCCCGAGCGGATGATGCCCGAGGACAGGAACAGACCCTCGATATAGTTGCGCTTGTAAAAGTTGAGCGTGAGCTCGACGACCTCATCCACGCTGAAACGGGCGCGGGCCACGTTCGACAACACCCGGTTGATGCAATAGGCGCAATCGTAGATGCAGAAGTTCGTCAGCAGAATCTTGAGCAGGGAAACGCAGCGACCGTCCGGCGTATAGGCGTGGCAGATGCCCATCCCTTCGGTCGAGCCAATACCCTTGCCCCCGACCGAATTGCGCTTTGAAGTGCCGGACGAGGCGCAGGACGCATCATATTTGGCCGCGTCCGCCAGAATGGATAGTTTTCGCCGGAGATCGAGCTGGGCCATATGTTGCCATTATGTTCTAATGACAAGGCAAGGTCCATGGGCGTTTTGTCACGCACGATCAATCAGTTCAGAAAGTTGAGCAGGGACACCTGACGCAGTTGGTTGATCACTTGGGCCGAGGCCTGGATCGCCACCTGGGACAGCTCCAGATCGGTTAGCGCCTGGGCCAGGTCGGCGCCGGTGCGCCCCGCGACCAGTTCGTCCAGCGAGGTCTTCTGCGCCTCCTGCGCCTTCAGCACCGACTCCACCCGGTTCTGAAGCGAGCCGTTCAGGGCTGCCTGATTGGTGATGGTTTCAAACTGGCCGTCGAAATCCTTGAGCCGCGCGGTCAGGAAATCCTTCATCGCCTGGTCGGGCTGGCCCGTGACCGGGGTCGCGGCGTGGAAATTCTGGATCTGGCGAAAGATGTCGAACAGGGCCTGGCCCACCTCGTCGGCCAGGAAGCCGGTCTCGACCGTGGTGCCTTCGTCCAGGCGCGAAACCTGTTTCAGCGTGCCATTGGCAAAGACGTCGGCCCCCGCTGTCAGCGACAGCTCGGCCAGCGTTCCGACCTGTACAGGAGCTTCACCCACATTGCCCCCGCCGAACAGATACTGACCCTGATGCTTGGTGTTCAGGCCTTCCTTGGCGATCTGGAAATGGCCCTGCAGTTCCAGCATCAGGCCGTCGACCCGGCCGGACGCCAGCGCATCGGCAATTGCCTGGCGCGCGCCATCGGCCCCTTCGGCCACGCGGTCGAAGGCCAGGTCCTGGGCCGACAGGCGAGCGGCGACGGCATCGCCGGTGTCCATGAAGCCCTGGATGCGGCTCTGGGCCGACTTCAGGGCGGTCAGAGCCTCGGAACTGCGGCCAAAGCCGGTCAGGTCGGTGGCGACCTTCTGGGTCGAGACCCGCTCCTGGGCCTCCTGGGCGCGGGTCTGAGCGCTCATCAGATCGAGCAGGGCGGACTGATAGTTGGCGGCGGTCGAGACGCGGGTCATTACATCATCCCCAGAAGCGTGTCGTACATGTCCTTGGCCGCCTGGATCAGACGGGCCGAGGCGTTGAAGGCCTGCTGATAGGTGGTCATCAGCACAAGTTCCTCGTCCAGGTTCACGCCCTCCTGAGCCTTCTGACGAGCGGTTGCCTCTGTAAACAGTGCCTGAGCGCTGGACCGGCGGTTCTCTGCCAATGAGGCCTTGCCGCCAATGTCGCCGGCCAGTTCGGACGCATAACGCGAGACCGAGATCGATCCGCCAACCGAATCGCCCGCCGCCTGGAAGGTCGCCGAGGCCTGACCAGCATCGGCCAGCCTCAGAGCCCCGCGACCGTCACCTGCCGACAGGGCCGAAGCCCCGACCAGGGCGGCGGCGTTCAACTGTCCCAGGGCCAGCTTCGACGGATTCTGACGAATGTCGGTGCGCAGCGAAAACCCGTCGGCGCGCGAGGCCCGCACGCCCGATCCGATGCCGAACAGCTCGGTCACCGAGACCCCGGACGGCACCTGGGTGGTGCGATCCTCCAGCACCGACAGGGTCGGGGCCGGATTGCCATAACCGGTGAACGCCAGATTGCCCGACCCGTCCAGATCGAACCGTCCGAAGCGTCCGACACCCGTCGCCGGATCGTTCAAGGCGGTCAGCAGGTCCTCGACCCTGGAGCCGGCCGGCACCGCCACCGTCAGGTCGCGCAGACGCGCACCCGTCTCGCCGCTGAACCGGAAGGTCAGGGTCTCGCCTGCGGTGAAGCCGTGCGGAGACTCGATCTTCAGCCCCGTATCATACAGGGCGACCCGATCGGTCGAAACCAGGTCGTTCAGGCCGAAATAGTGCGAAAAGCCGCGCCCGGACTTGTTGCTGGGCGTATTGGCGTCATCGGCAATGGCCACGCCGTTCCCGGCCGCGCCGGACAGCGTCAGCACGCCATTGCTGAAGCTGGCGGTCGCCGTGCCGCCCAACTGGGCATTCAGCTGCGCCAGGAAGGTGTTGGCGTCGGCGGCGGGCACCGCATTGTTGATCGTCATCGACCCGCCCGCAAAGTCGATCACGGCCCGCGACTGGACCACACCCGCCGCATTGGTCACGGCGATGGTGGTGCGGCCGGTGAAACCGGCGATGGCGCTCTCAAACGTCTGGCCGGTGTTGCGGCCGGTCAGGGTGGCGGGCGCAGGCGAGGCGGCATTGGCATTGTGGGCGCGGTTGAGTTCGTCGGCGACCCGCGTCATCAGCTCGGCCAGGCGCTCGGCCGTGGCGGGGGCCTCCTTGTCGCGCAGCTCGATCAGGCCCTTGATCTCGCCCGAGCTGATGCTTTCCAGCAGGGCGCGTTTCTGGCCTCCGGGCTCGGTCACCCAGATCTCGTTGAACGCCGTCTCGCTGGTGACCGTGCCGGCGCGGTTGTATTCCAGGGTGGCGTGCCCCTGTCCGGCCAACAGGACCCCGGCCCCGGTCCGGATCGAGACCCCGCCGACCGGCCGGACCGAGACCTTGACGTCCATCAGCTCGGACAACTGACCGACCAGAGCCGCCTGGGCCGTCTCCGCACCCGAGGCATCGCCGCCGGCGACGGTCGATCGGGCGATTTCGGCGTTCAGGCCCTCGATCTGCTGCAGCAGAACATTGGCGCGTTCGACCGCGCTTTGAATCCGGCCATCAGCGTCCTCGCGCACGGCCTGGATCTGGGTCGAGACGCGAGAGGACTCGTCGAACAGGGCCTGGACGCGGAACAGGGCTTCCTGGCGACGCGGCGACGACGTCGGGTCCTCGGCTGCGGCGGCGAATGACGAGAAGACCTGATCGACCTGGGCAAAAAAGCCGCTGTCCCCGCCGGGATCGCCGAACAGCGACTGGATGCGGTCATACAGTTCATAGCGCACGGTCTGACGCGAGGCCTCGGCACCGGCGTTCAGGCTGGCGGCCTGCAGGAAGCGGTCGGTGGCCAGGCGGATGCGGCTGACCTCGACGCCCGAGCCGACGCCCTGGCTGACCAGCGTCTGCTGCTCGGCGATCTTGCGGACATAGCCGGGGGTGTTGACGTTGGAGACATTGTCCGAGACCACGCGCAACTGCGTCTGGGCCGCCGTCAGCCCCGAGGTCGCGGTGTTGAAAATGGCGTTCAGCGACATGCCATACCCCCCTCGCCCGGCAAGGCCTGCCCGCACAGGCGCGCTTTTTGCCCGGCAGCACCGTCACAGCGCACGCGCAGCCCATTGAATTTCAACAGATTTGAAAATCGGACCTTCGTCATGACCGGAAAGGGGCGCAAAGGCCGGGCCAATCGCGACCGCACCTTACCTGCCGGGCAAAAAGCGACCGTGGCGCGGCAAGTTTCGACCCTGGCCCCTCGTCGCCAAGTCGCCCACCGACAGCAGAAATCCCCGTCCTGACTGGACTACAGCCGCATTGGCACAGCTGGCCCATGACTTGCGACGAGGACGTTGAAGCCATGGGCGCAGCAGGCGCCGATCTGTCCCGTCCCCTTGTCTCTGCGTCTGGCGTCCCATGTCCGCTGCCGACATCCTGTCCGTCCTGTCTCCTCCGGTGGCTCCCGCCGTGGGGGCGACCGCGCCTTCCGACGGCGGCGGCGACGTGGCGGCCGCCTTCCAGGCCCTGTTGAACGCGGCGGTTACAGCCGCGACCGGAGGCGTCGTCACCGGCGTGCGGATCGAAACGCGGGCGGGCCGCAGCCTTGAAGCGCCCATCGAAGCGACTAGCGAAGAAGACACCGAGGCCGCGACCGTCGATGGCACTCAGGGCGCGATCCTGCCCCTGTCGACCTCGCCGCTATTGCCCGAGCCCAAGGTTCAGGCCGACGACAAGGGTTCGACCAAAACCGGGGCACAGCCGAACGGCCCCTGGGTCCTTCCCCCCACGCCGCCCGGCGGCCCGACCGTCGATGCCAATGGCAAGCCCGTCGTGGACGAGAGCCAGTCGCCGCCGGTACTGCCGCCGGCTCCGCCGACTGATGCCAATGTCGTCGACACCAAGACAGCGGGACCGCTGGTCCTGCCCCCCGTGCCGCCGGGAACCTCGCCCCGTCCCGGATCGGAGGCACCATCCAAGGACACCAAGGGGTCCGGCACCAAGCCTTCGACCGACAGCGACCAGCCCCAGATCAACCCCGGTCCGCCGACGACCAGTCTGGCCGAGGCGACCCGACCGGGCACCCCTGCCCCCCATCCCGCCGGCCCCTCTCCGACCGGGCCGGCAGTTGATCCCGCCGCGGCTGCCGTCTCGGACGTGACTGCCGAGGCCGTGCCGGATCCGCTTCAGGGCGGCGAGACCGCCTCGGCGCGAGCCAACGACAGTGCCGTCCAGGTGCGCGAGACCAGCCTGTCGTCCCTGTCGCGCGCCACGATCGAGACGACCGCCCAGATCGCCGCCCAGATCACCAAACGGCTGGAGGGACGCTCCACCCGCTTCGAAATGGCCCTGACGCCAGAGGGCCTGGGCCGCGTCGACGTCAGCCTGGAGATCGGTTCCGATGGCCAGCTGGCCGCGCGCCTGGCCTTCGACAACCCCGCCGCCGCCCTGGATCTGCGCGGCCGTGTCGACGAGTTGCGCCGCCAGCTGGAGGCCTCGGGCTTCCAGATTGCCCAGGACGGGCTGGAGTTCGCCCAGCGTGACCCCTCGTCCGGCCAGGGGGGCTTTGACGGTCGCCGCGAGCGGGCCTTCGCCCGTGCCGACCGCCTGAACCTGGATGCCGATATCGCCGTGCCGCCCGCCGGGCGCTGGCTGTCCCTTTCCCTGGCGCCTGACCGCGTCGACATGAAGGTCTGACCCCATGGTCGATGCCGTCACCACCAGCGCAGCGACGAACCGGATCAGCGCCGGTTCGACCACCCTGTTCTCGAATTTCGAGACTTTCCTAAGCCTGCTGACCGCCCAGCTGAAGAACCAGGACCCCCTGTCCCCGGTCGATTCCAACCAGTTCACGGCCCAGCTGACCCAGATGGCGGGGGTCGAGCAGCAGCTGCTGACCAATGACCTTCTGACCAGCCTGCTGGCAGCCCAGCAGGGCGGCGGTCTGGCCGGGGCCTCCAACTATATCGGCAAGGAGGCGACGGCCGTCTGGTCTGCGACCGAGCTTGCCGACGGCAAGGCGACCTGGAGCTATGAACTGGCCAAGGACGCCACCTCTGCGACGGTCGAGGTCTTGGATGCCTCGGGCAAGGTGGTGTGGTCGGGCGATGCACCGGATCGCAGCACCGGTCTTCACGACTTCACCTGGGACGGCCAGACCACCGGCGGCGGCCAGATGGAAGACGGCGGCGTCTATACGCTGAAGGTCACGGCCAAGGACGGCAACGGCGCGACGATCGACAGCCAGGTCCTGATGCGCGGCCGCGTTACGGGCGTCGAGATGTACGACGGCCAGCCCTATCTGACGGTCGGCAACTCCATCCTTCCGCTGTCCAGCGTGATCGCGCTGGAGGAACGCGCGGCCGCCGCGACCACACCCGACACGGAGGAGGACGCCAGCCTGCTGTCCTCCCTGAACCCCCTCAAACTGTTCTCGTAAGGAGCCCACGCCATGAGCATCAACAGCGCCCTTCTGGCCGGCGTGTCCGGACTGACCGCTAACTCTGCCGCCCTGGCCGCCATTTCGCAGAACATCGCGAACGTGAACACCATCGGCTACAAGCGCTCGTCCGCCGAGTTCCAGACCGTCATCAACAGCCAGGCCAACGGCGCGGGCTATTCGGCCGGGGGCGTCCTGGCCTCGGCCCGCCATTACGTCAGCCAGAACGGGCAGCTGCAACGCACCCAGTCGGCCACGGACCTGGGCATCGCCGGTCAGGGCTTCTTCGTCGTGACGGAAAAGCCGGAAAACCTGCAGGTCACCGACAGCCGCCTGTTCACCCGCGCCGGGGCCTTCAGCGTCGATAACCTGGGCTATCTGAAGAACACCGCCGGGCTTTATCTCCAGGGCTGGCCGGTAGACGCCGAGGGCAATATCGCCACCGATCCGTCGGATCTGAACCGGCTGCGCACCATCAACGTGGGCTCGGTCGGCGGCACGGCCGAGGCGACCACGCGGGTCCAGCTGAACGCCAATCTGAAATCCAGCCAGACCGTCTCGGCCGAGGCCACCGATGCCGCCGCCACTCCGGTCGGAGCCAATGCCTATAACGCCGCGACCAACTCCATGGCGCAATGGAATGCCGAGACCGGCGCGGGCGTGAAGCCCGATTTCGAACTGACCATCCCGGTGTCCGACTCCAAGGGCGGACAGCGGACCATCGCCATCTCCTTCCTGAAGAGCACCACGCCGAACCAGTGGTTCGCCGAAATCCGCGCCGTGCCCGCCAGCGACGTCGTCACCGGCGCGGGTCTGGCCGCCGGCCAGATCAAGACCGGCATGGTGGCCTTCACCCAGGACGGCCGACTGGACGCCGCCGCCATGGAGGCCCTGGGTGCCGCCGCCCTGTTCGAGGACGTCAACAATGCCTCGCTCAGCTTCGCCTCCTCCAGTTCTGCCACGCCGAGCGCTGGCGAGGTGAAGTGGGCCGATGGCCTGGGCATCGACGAGCAGGACCTGTCCTTCGACCTGACGGCGGCCACCGGCGGCCTGACGCAGTACGACAGCGGCTCGGTGGTCCAGGCCGTGCTGACCAACGGCACGGCGTTCGGCAATCTGTCAGAGGTCAAGATCGACGAGAGCGGCTTCGTCACCGCCATCTTCGACAATGGCGTCACCCGCAAGATCGCCCAGATCGCACTGGCCACCTTCCCCAGCCCCGACAGCCTGTCGGAAAGCTCGGGCAATGCCTACCGGGTCACCCAGGGGTCGGGCACCTATAATCTGAAGGCGGCGGGAACCGGCGGCGCGGGCACCATCGGGGCGTCCCAGCTGGAGGCTTCCACAGTCGATCTGTCGGCCGAATTCACCGGACTGATCACCACCCAGCGCGCCTATTCGGCATCGTCCAAGATCATCACCACGGCCGACGAAATGCTGGCCGAACTGATCAGCATCAAACGATGATCGGTGAGTAACGTATCGTTAGGATGAATGAATCCTTTCACGAATACTGAAACAGGACGCCCTGTGGACGGATCGAATTTTATCTTTTCCTTCACCACGCCGCTTAAACGGCCCTTAGCGGCACCGCGCTACCTTCGCGTCAGTGATTGTGGTGGTGAACAAGGCTCGAGACCATGCTTCAAGATCGGCGAATGAACGGCCAGGGCGAGCAGTATGTGGTCGGCCCCACGGGCACACCGCTGACGCTGCGCGACCTGCCGCCCAGCAATACGGATCGCTGGGTGATCCGCCGCAAGGCCGAGGTTGTCGCCGCCGTCCGCGGCGGCCTGCTGTCGGTCGAGGACGCGCTGGACAAATATGGCCTGACCGCCGAGGAGTTTCTGGCCTGGCAGAAGGCCATCGACAAATGGGGCATGCAGGGCCTGCGCACGACGCGGATCCAGCACTACCGGGGCTAATCTTGCGCCCCTGAGACCACGACGGCCGCATCCGGCGACGGGTGCGGCCGTTGTCTTGCCCGCTCCACCTCGAAATAGCCGCCTGCGCACGCTATATGCCGCCGATGACGCTGCTGGAGCCTTCCTGTCCCATTCCCGACATCGCCCGACCCGACATGGACGGGGCGATCGAGGCGGCGCGGCTGGCGGTTGGCCTGCCGGTCGGGTCACGCGTCGTGGCGGCCATGTCGGGCGGGGTGGATTCCACCGTGGTCGCTGGCCTGCTGCACAAGGCGGGATATGAGGTCGTCGGCGTCACCCTCCAACTTTATGACCACGGCGCGGCCCTGAAGAAGAAGGGGGCCTGCTGCGCCGGTCAGGATATCCACGACGCCCGACTGGCGGCCGAGACCCTGGGCATCCCCCACTATGTGCTGGATTACGAAAGCCGGTTCCGCGACGCGGTGATCGACCAGTTCGCCGACTCCTATCTGCGCGGCCAGACGCCGGTCCCCTGCATCCGCTGCAATCAGACGGTGAAGTTCCGCGACCTGCTGGACGTCGCCCGCGACCTGGGGGCCGCCGCCATGGCCACGGGCCACTATGTCCGCCGCTCGATCGGCTCGGATGGGCACGCCCAGATGCGCAAGGCGATCGACCATTCGCGGGACCAGTCCTATTTCCTCTTCGCCACCACGCGGGATCAGCTGGACTATCTGCGCTTTCCCCTGGCCGATCTGGAAAAGCCCCAGGTGCGGGGCGTGGCGGCGGAACTGGGCCTGAAGATCGCGGCCAAGCCGGACAGCCAAGACATCTGTTTCGTCCCCAGCGGCGACTATCGCACCCTGATCGACCGCCTGCGTCCGCAGGGGCGCGAGGCCGGCCAGATCGTGCATATGGACGGCCGGGTCCTGGGCACCCATGCCGGGATCACCGACTATACGATCGGCCAGCGCCGGGGCCTGAACGTCGCCGTGGGCGAGCCGCTGTTCGTCACGAAGCTGGACCCCGACCAGCGCCGGGTCATCGTCGGCCCGCGCGAAGCCCTGCTGACCGCCTCCCTGACGCTGGACGAGACCAACTGGCTGGGCGACGAGGCCTCGATCGAGGCGGCGGCCCAGGCTGGAAAACCGGTCCTGGCCCGCGTCCGCTCGACCCGCCCCCCCTCGCCCGCGCGTCTGACGCTGAACGACGGCCTCGTCGGCATCGTCTTCCAGACCGGCGAGGAGGGCGTGGCCCCCGGCCAGGCCTGCGCCCTGTATGATCCGGCCGATCCGGACCGGCTGCTGGGCGGCGGCTTCATCCAGACGACCACCGCCGTTGTCTGATCCGGCGGTCGATCCGCTGTCGCTGGCGGTGCGGACCGGCCTGCCGGTCGAGATGCGGTATCTGCTGGACGCCTTCCCGCGCGAGCGCTGGCCGATGGCCGGAATGGCGGGCACGGCGGCCTTCTGGTTGCAGATGCATGCCGGGTTCCGCGCCCAGCAGGGGCGGATGCAGGGTGTCGCCGACCAGTGGCGATCGGGACGGATCGACCTGCGACAGCTTCACGGCGGCCTGCTGCCCCTGCTTCAGGATTTCCTGGGTCATCTGGACGGGCACCACCGGATCGAGAGCGGCCAGTATTTCCCGGCCTTTGTCCGCATGGAGCCGCGCATCGAAGCGGGGCTGGCCCTGCTGGATCGCGACCACGACGCGATCCACGCCCATCTGGAAGTGCTTTATCGCAACGGCCTCGCCTTTCATGAGGCGATGGCGGCCGGTGCGACGGGCGCACCCGACGCCGCCGCCCGCCTGGCCGAAGCGCTGGACCGGGCCGCCCCGCCCCTGGCCCGGCATCTGGACGACGAGGAAGAGATCGTCATCCCCCTGATGGCCCTGCTCGGCGACCCCCACGGCTGAGCGTTCGCCTCACGCCGCCTCGTCGGCCCGGGGCATGACGTCGCCGACGGTGGGGCAGTTGTCGGCGCGGGTCAGGGCGATGTCGCGGGGTTTGACGATTTCCTCGCAGTGACGGCAGGCGATCCGCGGGTCCAGGGAGTGGCCGCACGTCTTGTGGATCATGTCGATGCCGGCGTCGCTGTCGCCATAGACATGCTTGGCCCCCCAGCCGTGCAGGGTCACCAGGACGGCGTACAGATCCTTGCCCTTGGGCGTCAGGACATATTCGTTCCGGGGCGGGCGCTCGGAATAGAGGCGGGGCTCCAGCACCCCATGCTGCACCAGCGATTTCAGCCGCGCGGCCAGGACATTGCGCGCCAGACCCAGCCGCTCCTGCCACTGCTCGAACCGGCTGACGCCGTTGAAGGCATCGCGGATGACCAGCAGCGTCCAGGGGTCGCCGATGACCTCCAGCGTCGCGGCGATGGAACAGCTCTGTCGGGAATAGTCTGCGGTTCGGCCCATCAGCGTAATCCGGAAAAGTGTGAAGCGGTTTTCCGATGAGATTACGCTTCGCCAAGCTGCGAAGGTGACGCCGCGTCACCCAATATGCAAGTGGGTTGTCAATCGGGACGCACATTGCATTTGATCAACACCAGTGTCAGTCTTGTTTGGCAACGGACGTGGGGGCGGTGGCTCGCGCGGTTCCTGCATTCCTCAACTGAACACGGGCGAAGGCCTCGTCTTTCGCCCGTCTCCCTGCCACGCTATCGCACGACCATGATCCAGCAGACCCTTGAGCAGGCCCTGATCCTGACCCCCGGTGCAGAGGGGGTGCTGAGCGCCGATCTGCACGGCGACTTTTCAAACGGACCGGTCAGCCAGCCACCCGAGGCCGGGTTTCCGTTCGGCGGGCTGCTGGCGGCGCTAAGCGCCTCGGCCATGCGAACAGGCCTGGATGTCAGCGGACCGCTGCGGACCTTGTCGGTCCAGTACCTGGCGGCGGCGCGCTACGGCGAGCGTCTGGACTTCGCCCCTCGCCTGCTGCGTGGCGGCCGCAGCGCCGCCTTTGCCCAGGTAGAAGCCAGCCAGGGCGGGCGCCTCACCAACCATGCCACGGCCACCTATGGCGCAGACGTGCCCGGCCCCGCCCTGACGCCTCTGACCCTGCCACCTCCGCCTTTGGCCGGCCTGGATCCCAAGGCCCAGCTCAGAGGCCCGATGGTGCCGCGGTTTGCCCAGCACGTCGAATACCGCTTCGACGGCGGGCCGCACATCCTCAGCGGCCGTGACGGGGCGTCTGCGATCGAGCGGGTCTGGATGCGAATCGGCGACGGTCGCGCCCTGGACGAGATCGCGCTCTGCTATCTGCTGGACGCGCTGTATCCGCCGGTCTGGACGGCCCTGACCCGGCCCGTCGCCATGTCGACGGTGGACCTGCGCTATGACTTCCTGACCGATCCGTCGCCCGAAACGGCCCCCGAGGGCTGGGCCTTCTTCGAGTTCCGCATGCTGGACTTCGGCATGGGCTGGACGGTGGACGAGGCCACCGCCTGGGGCGCGGACGGCACCCCGCTGGCCATATCGCGACAACGCCGCAAACTGGCCCCGCAGAGGCCCCCACGCGAAGGGTGATGCGCAAAGGGTGACGCTTGCGCCCGCGCCCCGATGCGCCGATCTAGCCCCCACAGTCTTTGCAAGGATTTCGATCATGTCCGCCGCCGATCCCGTCGTCATCGTCTCGTTCGCCCGCACGCCCATGGGCGGCTTCCAGGGGGCCCTGTCGGGGGCCAGGGCGACGGACCTGGGCGCAGCGGCGGTCAAGGCGGCGGTCGAGCGAGCGGGCGTGTCCCCTGACAAGATCGAGCAGATCTACATGGGCTGCGTCTTGCCGGCGGGCCTGGGCCAGGCCCCGGCGCGCCAGGCCGCTATCGGCGCGGGCCTGGGCCTGCATGTCGAGGCGACGACCGTGAACAAGATGTGCGGATCGGGCCTTCAGGCCGTGATGATGGCGTCCGATAGTCTGTCGGCCGGTTCGGCAGACGTGATCGTGGCGGGCGGCATGGAGTCGATGACCGGCGCCCCCTATCTGATGACCAAGCACCGGGGCGGGGCCCGGATCGGCCACGACACCATCGTCGACAGCATGATGATGGACGGGCTGGAGGACGCCTACACCCCCGGCAAGCCGATGGGATCCTTTGCCGAGGACAGCGCCCGTACCTATCAGTTCACGCGCGAGGCGCAGGACGCCTATGCGGTGGAAAGCCTGACCCGGGCCCGCGCGGCCATCGCCTCGGGGGCCTTCAAGGCCGAGATCACCCCGGTCGAGGTCACCACGCGCAAGGGCACCGAGACGATCGTCGAGGACGAACAGCCCGGCAAGGCCATGCCGGAAAAGATCCCCGGCCTGAAGCCCGCCTTCGCCAAGGACGGCACCATCACGGCGGCCTCTTCGGCCTCCATCTCGGACGGTGCGGCCGCCCTGGTGCTGACGCGTCAGAGCGTGGCCACGGCCCTGGGCCTGCCCGTCGTGGCCCGGATCGTCAGCCATGCCTCCCACGCCCATGAGCCCGGCCTGTTCACCACCGCCCCGGTCCCGGCGATGCGCAAGGCTCTGGACAAGGCCAGCTGGTCGGTCGACGACGTCGATCTGTGGGAGGTCAACGAAGCCTTTGCCGTGGTGCCGATGATCGCCATGCAGGAACTGGGCATCGACCATACGCGGCTGAACGTGAACGGCGGTGCCACCGCCCTGGGCCACCCCATCGGCGCATCGGGCGCACGCGTCCTGGCCACCCTTCTGGCGGCACTTCAGGCGCGCGGCGGCCAAAAGGGCGTCGCCTCCCTTTGCATCGGCGGCGGCGAGGCCGTGGCCATAGCGGTCGAACTGGCCTGACCGGCCTCAGCCCGCGCTGACGGTCGCAAACCGGTCCAGCGCGGCCTCCAGGTCGGGGGTATCCACGGCGACGTGGCGGGCCCCGGCGGCCCGTTGTTCCTCGATGGTGTGAAAGCCCCAGGCGACACCCAGCGGGTGGGCACCGGCGTTCAGGGCCATGGCGATGTCGTGGCTGGTATCACCGATCATGACGGTGTCGGCCGGTGTCGCCCCGCAGGCCGTCATCGCGGCCCTCAGCATGGCGGGATCCGGCTTGCCCGGGCCATCCTCGGCACAGTGGGACGAGACGAACAGCTCGGCCCAGCCCTCACGCGCCAGATTGCGGGTCACGCCGCGCCGGTTCTGACCCGTGGCCAGGGCCAGCCGCCAGCCATCCCGGTGCAGGCGGCGCAGGGTGTCCATCACCCCGGGATAGAGCGGCTCCTGAAACGCCTCTTCATGCATCCGGCGGAAACTGGCCTGGAAGGCGGCGACGAAGTCGGCCAGCTCGGCATCCGTCAGGGTCGGCTCCAGCGTGTGCAGGGCCTGGTGCAGCGACAAGCCGACGATCCGGCGCACCCGGTCATACTCCGGCTCGGGCAGGCCCAGATCACGCGCCGCCTCCGTCGCGGCGCGAAAGATCGACGCCCGGCTGTCCACCAGGGTGCCGTCGATGTCGAACACGGCCAGGGGCCTCATCGCTGACGTCGCACCCCGACGAACGGGTCGTCGCGGCCCTCGGACGGCTCGAAGCCGAAATGGGCGAAACCGGCCTTCATCTCGGGGCTCAGCGGGGCCTCGACCGTCAATGTGCCGCCGGAGGGGTGGTCCAGTTCGATGCGCCGCGCATGCAGCTGAAGTTTCAGCACGCCGCTCAGCTGGGCCGAGGCCTCGTCGCCATATTTGGGGTCGCCCAGGATCGGATGGCCGATCGCCTTCATATGGGCGCGCAGCTGATGCGTCCGGCCGGTGAAGGGGCGCAGCGCCATCCACGACGCACGCTGGCCCGCATGGCTGATGACCGTAAAGGCGGTCTCGGCCGGTTCCGCCCCGACCTCCTTGCGGTCGGCGGGCCGCATGATCTCATAGTCGTTGATGCCGGACTTCTTCAGCGGCAGGTCGATCTGGCCGCTGCCCGGCTTGGGCAGGCCCATGACGATGGCCCAATAGGTCTTCTTGGCCTGACGACGGGCAAAGGCCCCGGCCAGTCGTTTGGCCGCCTCCGGCCCCTTGCCCAGCAGCAGAACGCCCGAAGTATCACGGTCCAGCCGGTGAACCAGCCGCGGCCTCTCCAGTCCCTCGCCCCAGGCCGACAGCAGCCGGTCGACGTGTTTCGTCGTCTTGGTTCCGCCCTGCACCGCCAGGCCGTGCGGCTTGTTCAGGGCAATGACGAGGTCGTCCTCATACAGGACAAGGGACCGCGCAAAGGCGATGTCGCGCTCGGACAGCGCGTGCGGATCACCCGGCTGGCGCGGGGCATCTTCGGGCAGGGGCGGCACGCGCACCACGGCGCCGGCGTTCAGCCGTCCCTCGGGCTTGATCCGGGCCCCGTCGACGCGGATCTGCCCGCTGCGGGCCAGTTTCTGAACCTGAATGTGCGACACATGGGGCCAGCGCCGCTTGAACCAGCGGTCCAGGCGAATGCCATCCTCGGCGGCGTCGACCACCAAGGTCTGGACCTCGCGGCTCATGCCAGCACCCGCCGAGCCAGCATCAGGCCCAGGAACAGGGCGGCGATCGACGCCGCCACCGACACGCCGACATAGGCCGCCGCCGTTCCCAGCCGCCCCCGCTCGATCATCAGGGCCGCCTCCAGCGAGAAGGCCGAAAAGGTGGTGAACCCACCCAGCACGCCGACAGCGGCAAAGACGCGGACCGTCTCCTGACCCGCCCCGCCCCGCAGCGCCAGCCAGCCCGTCAGCAGCCCCATCAGCAGTCCGCCCACGACATTGACCGCCAGCGTGCCCCACGGCCAGGCCACGCCGGGGGCCAGTTTCATCGCGGCTTGACCGACCGCATATCGGGCCATGGAGCCAAGGGCCCCTCCCAGGGCGACGAGCAGAAAACGTGTCATGTCGGCGCGCTTATACGCCGTCGCGGGGATTTGCGAAGCAGCCTCCGGTCCTGGCCTGACGTAATCTTCACTTGCAGCCGGACAGGGTTAACGGCGATAGCTGGACCGCGCCGCTTCGCGCTCTGGGAGAACGCCGGTGGCCGGGCCGCGCGATCTGACATAATCACCGGTCACCTTGTGGGATCGAGTCACCGGCTATGTCGAACGAAACAGAGCCTCACCTTCCGCCGGCCGCCAGCCCGCCGCCCTCGGGGGCTGAAAACCATCCCGACCGCGAGGCTCCGGCCTCGACACCGCCCGCGCCGCAGCGGCTGCGGTCGGCTGACGGCATCCTTAAGCCGATCGGCGAAAGCCATTATTTCTCCTACGACCCCGAAGAGATCGCAGGGGTTTCGGCCCATATCGACGAATATTTCAACCAGGCGCTGGACATCTTCCCGTTCTGGGAATCGGACGGAAAGCCGGATCGCTTCCACGTCCTGTACACCCGCCAGATCAACGAGCGTTTCCCCGCCGACCTGGATATCCGCAGCCACATCCACGACTATGGACGCGGCGTCTTCGGGGCCCTGCTGGTCCACATCGGGTCCAAGCGCCTGGCCCAGGCCCTGGCGCTGGTGGCCTTCACCCTTCTGGCCACGCTGGGCCCGACCTGGTTCTCGACCTGGACGGGATCGCAACCGATGGGGCTGGGTTTGGCGGTCGTGGCCATGTTCGCCACCGTAGGGGTGTTCTGGGGTGTGCTTGCCATACTATTCGTCCAGTACCGCTTCCGGCTGGAGAACGATTCCTACGAGATCTCGCGCGAGATCGTGCAGCGGACGCGTGAGTTGCAGAACCTGTTCACCTCGGCCCGCGCCATGGCCGATCAGGCCGAGACCCAGTACCAGATGGACGGCAAGGCCTGGGGCCAGCGCGCCCTCTATCTGACCCGCCTGACCATGTGGATCGGCGCGCGGATGGAATATCTCGAGAAATACATCCAGCTGGAACTGTGGCGCGTCCGGCGCGAGCGCTACTGGATGCGTTGGGTGGCCCGCATCGTCACGCCGTTGATCCTGATCGTCTGGCTGGTGCTGTTCGCCCTGGAGCCCGCCCCCGCCGAGGCCGGAGCCTTCCGTGCCCTCCAGGCCCTCGCCGTCGTCCTGGGCGCATTCGTCAGCTGGGTATCCTATGTGCGCTGGCAGACACCGGTTGCCGCGATCCAGGACAAGCTGGGGGCCGAGAACTGGGTCCGCTACGCCTCGCTGGACGTCGACAATGCGGTCGGCGACCAAGTCCGCCGCGACAAGGAACGACTGGTCGAATATCGGGCCCTTACGCGCGGCCGCTGAGGCCTGCCCTTATCAGGGCCGGATGGCGTCGCGCACACCGCGCGCGTCATAGGCATTGGGGCGGTCGGGGCGATCGCCCCGGCCCAGCACCACCTCCAGCACCGTCGAGGTCGGCGACGGGCCGCTCAGGTTCAGGCCGACCCCCACGCCGACGCCAGAGCTGGAAAAGCCGCCATAACGGCTGCTGCCCGCCCCGATCGAAACATTGGGCCGGATACCGCCCGCGCTGTCGGGCCGGCCATCGGTCCATCGCTGCGTGACTTCGAACCAGTCATAGCCCTGTTCAAGCGTCAGCTCGGCGGCGCGCAGCAGCGCCCGGTCAGCCACCGGCCCCGGTGCCCCTACGCCGCGGTAGGTCACGCGGTATCGGTTCGACTCGATCCTCTGCTCGGCAAAGCCCTGACCGCTGGGCGATCCCTGCGGCCCATAGGGGGCCAGGCTGGCACAGGCGGACAGGGACAGGGCGGCGGCGATGGCGACTGCAGTCTTGCGGATCATGGCGAGCTTTCCCGGTTCTGATGCCTTTAGCGCTCGGCACCTGCCACAGGTTCCTCGGTCCGATCAGAGCCCTGCCGCTCGCATCAGCAATCCAAAGTCCTCTGGCGGTGGAGCCTCGACCGTCACATAACCACCCGAGGGGTGCGGAAACTTCAGCCGCACGGCATGCAGCATCAGGCGCGGCGCAGATGTTCCTGCGAACGTCAGGGCCCCGCCATAGCGGACATCCCCCGCGAGCGGCCGGCCGATATGGGCCATGTGCACGCGCAGCTGATGCATCCGCCCGGTCACCGGCGACAGTTCCACCAGCGCCCCGTCCACGCCGTGCGCCAGGGTGCGATAGCGGCTCTGGGCCGCCTGGGCGCCGGGCGTGCCGGGCTCGGCCACCCGCATATAGCTTTCGCGGCCGATCTCCTGGCGCAGCAAGGGGGCCTCGATCACGCCCGACGCCGGGTCGGGGGCGGCAGAGACCAGGGCCAGATAGGTCTTCTGGAACCTGCGCGCCTCAATGGCCTTGCCCAGAAACCCGGCCGCTGGCTTGGTCCGCGCCGCCAGGATGACGCCCGAGGTATCGCGGTCCAGTCGGTGCACCAGGTCCGGCCGCTTGCCGTTCGACCGGGCAAAGGCCCACAGCAGGTCGTCCAGCGTATGGGCCTGGATCCGCCCCCCCTGACTGGACAGGCCCGCCGGCTTGTTGAAGGCCAGGACGTGCTCGTCCTCATGGATTACCCAGCCGCGAACGTCGGCGATCTCTTGCTCAGTCAGGACGGGGGGCTCTCTCACCGCGCCTGCATAGGCGATGCGGACGGCCGCGTCAGCCGTTTAGCGCAGCACGCCCGCCTTCGACATCGTCCAGGCATACCAGGCCTGAAAAGCCGCCAACGCTGCGATGACCCAAGGCATGATCTTCATCATGGCCATGGCTTCCGGCAGTTCCGGCATCGGGTTCATCAGGCCGAACACCAGACTGCCCACCGCGCCCAGCAGCGACAGGGCAAACACCGGGGCGGCCAGCCTGTTTCGGATCAGCAGCAGGATCGCGGCCAGCAGCCCGCCCCACACGCCCAGCACCCAGGGCACATACATCCAGTTCGGCATGGCGGCGAAATAGTCGATCATTGGCTGGTCGAAGCCGGACGCCCGCAGATAGGCCTCGCCCTGCGTCGTCGTCATGACGAAGTCGAACGCGCCGAACCCGTTCCACAGCAGCGAAATCCCGCCGACCACCCACAGGTGCCACGGTGTCCTGACGGTCATCGAAGTCATCGAACCCCTCCCAAGGTCTATGACCGCAACCTATGCCATAAGCAGGACCGACGACAATGAACGCCGTTCAGTCAGCCGGGCCTACTTGTCATAGACCAGGCGGCATTCGCCATCGATGACGGTGTATCGCCCGTTGGAGGCGTCGACGAACGAGATACTGCCCTCGCGGTCGCTGATCTTGCCGGTCGAGCGGCCCTGGAAGGTCTGGGTGCCATAGCTCCAGCAGGTGATGTCCGCCGGGCGGTCGCTGAAGGTCGCCTCGCGACGGGCGCGCGAACTGTCGGTACAGGCCGATAGCCCGACCGCCACAACCACCGTCGCCAGGATCATCACCGTCTTCATGCGTCGTCTCCCTTGGTCGCCGCCTCCGCCCGCATCGCGGCCCAGCGTTCCAGCCGTTCCTTGACCTTGGCCTCGTGCCCCTCGCCTTTTGGCGCATAGAAGGTGCGCCGGTCCATCCCGTCAGGGAAGAAGTTGGCACCCGAAAATCCTTCCGGCGTATCGGGGTCGTACTGGTAACCCTTGCCGTAGCCCAGCGACTTCATCAGCTTGGTCGGGGCGTTGCGGATATGGGCGGGCGGCATCAGGGAGCCGGTCTCGCGCGCCGCCTTGGACGCCGCCTTATAGGCCTCATAGACCCCGACCGACTTGGGCGCAGTGGCCAGGTGCACCACCGCCTGGGCCAGGGCCAGTTCCCCCTCCGGCGACCCCAGGAAGTCATAGGTATCCTTGGCCGCATTGGCGACCAGCAGAGACAGCGGGTCCGCCTGGCCGATGTCCTCGACCGCCATCCGCACGATCCGCCGCGCCAGATACAGCGGATCCTCGCCCCCGTTCAGCATCCGCGCCAGCCAGTAAAGCGCCGCATCCGGATCCGACCCACGAACCGATTTATGCAGCGCGGATATGAGGTTATAGTGTTCTTCTCTGCTCTTGTCATAAGCAGGCGCGCGCTTTTGCAGCGTTCCGGCCAGTCCCTGTACATCCAGCGTCACATCGGCCGGCAGGTCGAACAGCACCTCGCTCATGGTCAGCAGGTAACGCCCGTCCCCGTCCGCCAGGGCCAGCAGCGCATGACGCGCTTCCTCCGTGAGGGGCAGGGTTCGGTCCTCGTGCGCCTCCGCCCGGATCAACAGTTGATCCAGTGCCGCATCGTCCAGGCGCTTCAGCACGAACACCTGGCTGCGCGACAGCAACGCCCCGTTCAGTTCGAACGACGGGTTCTCGGTCGTGGCCCCGACCAAGGTCACCACCCCCTCCTCCACGAACGGCAGGAAGCCGTCCTGCTGCGCGCGGTTGAAGCGGTGAATCTCGTCGACGAACAACAGGGTGGACTGGCCGGCCGCGCGCCGCATCCGCGCCGCCTCAAACGCCTTCTTCAGGTCCGCCACGCCCGAGAAGACGGCGCTGATCTGCTGGAACTGATACCCGGCCGTCTGGGCCAGCAGACGGGCGATCGTGGTCTTTCCCGTGCCCGGCGGCCCCCACAGGATCATGGACCCCAGCCGTCCCGCCTCGATCATCCGCCGGATCGGTCCGCCCGGCCCCAGCAGGTGATCCTGCCCCACCACATCGTCCAGGGTCGCGGGCCGCAGCCGGTCGGCCAGGGGCGCATCGGGCGGATGGATACCGGAGGCTTCGAACAGGTCGGACATGGAGCAGACCTAGTCATTCCTGCCCACCGCGTCATCCCGCAAGGTTCGATCCCCTCATCCGAGCGGCTCCGCCACCCACCTTCTCCTCCGAGGGGAGAAGGCATGTGAATAATCGCTGCGTGGTCCGCGCGATGCCGCTAAGGAAATCCCTCCAAAGAGAGTCCTGCCCTTGCTGCTGTCTGTCGCCCACAAATTCGTCTTCGTCCGCGCCGTGAAGGTGGGCGGCACCAGTGTGGAGATCGGCCTGTCCGCCATCTGCGGCCCTGACGACATCGTCCCCCCCATGGTGGCTCTGGAGGAACGCCGGCGACAGGCCCTGGGCGTGCGCAGCCGCAACTATGGGGCCTCCCCCCTGCTGGAGGCGGCCTACGACACCCTGGTGCGCGAGACGCCGGACGAGAATCTGCACCGCGTGCCCCAGCCGCCCAGCCGCTTTTCGGCCCACACCCCCCTGTCGGAGGTGATCGAACACTATCCGGGATCGCTGGAGGGATTCACCGCCGTCTGCCTGGCCCGCTCGCCCTATGCGCGGGTGCTGTCGGCCCTGAACATGAGGGACAACTACAAGGCCTATACCCGCGGCGCGGACATGCGAACTGATCCCAAGACCTGGACCCAAGCCTTTGACAAACATATCGAATCTGGTTGGCTGGCGAAGATGTTCTCGCCCGACGTCTATGGCGATCCGACCGGGCGGCTGGACCGGTTCGTCATCCACTACGAACGGCTTCAGGACGATTTCGACGCCTTCCTCGCCCGGCTGGGGGTGCCCGACCGTATCGTCCTGCCCCATGCCAAGGAGGGGATGATGTCGAACCGGTTCGATCCGCGCGACGTCCTGCGCCCCGATCAGATCGCCACCATCAACGCCATGTTCTCAGACGACTTCGAGGCCTTCGGCTACGCCCGTCTGTGACAGGTCAAGCGGTCCGTGAAGGCCATGATCGGCAGCCCGAAGCCGGTTGCCTGTGGCGCAAGCGGGTCCATGGCCCCTGGCTTGCGCAGGATCGCCAGCGGCGATCGTGCTGTTCCCCTGCCAGCGGTCACCCCGGCACCACAAGCTGTTCCGTTTAGGATTGCCCGTAGTAGTCCGTACCCACAGCGCCACTCGCCTCAGCGTCATAGGTGCTGAGCACTTCACACGTCGGTGCGGTCCAGGTCGCTCGGGGATCGACGTTGCAGACATCGTGCGCGGCGTCGTGAGCGGCGTCGTCCAAAGCAGCTTTTGTCATCGCTCTTCGCCTTTTCGCCCATTCGAAATCAATATCGGCGCGTCTGATAGAACGTGGGTAGCGGAGACACAAGCCGAGTCGCGTAATCGCAGAATACCTCGCCCCAAAAGCTTTTCCCGGTGCCCAACCCAGCATTGGCGCTCAACTGCGGCTTGCGACCCTAATGCATCAGTCCACGTCGAGACTATCCGCCTGCGGCGGGGTCCAGCCGTTGGGCAGGACGTTGACAATCAGGTGCACCCGGCGCCCCGGCCCGGCGTTGGCGACCGAATGCAGGCGCATATTGTCCACCTCATAGACCGTGCCCGCTGCCAGATGGTGATCGATACCGTCGATCGGAAACCGCACACCCTCGTGCGTCAGGATCGGCAGGTGACAGCGATGAGTGTCACGAAGCAGCAGGCCATGGTCCCTGTGCGGGGGAATAGTCTGGCCGGGAGCCAGTTCGACCAAAAGGGCGCGCATGGCGGTCCCGCCATAGTGGGCCTCGATCGCATCCACAGCCTGGTTCACGGCCGTGGACAGCGCCAGCGGCGGATAGGTCAGTCGCGCGACCGGCTGCGGGTCCGCGATCATCAGTTCTTCCAGCCAGCGGAAAACGATCGAACGGGTTGCATTGTGGACTTCATACTTGGCCTGACGCGTATTGAACACGCCCCAGATCGGATCGTCTTCCGCAGGCAGGGCATCGACAATGTCGGCGACCGGCCAGTCGAACAGACGCTCCAGCGGGTCGGGTCTATGCATGATGCGTTATGCTCTTTTGCCACACCCACCGGGTTCGCCCGCGGATGACGAACGTCGCGTCAAGAGCCGCTGTAAGCTCCATCGGCACTGTAGCCAAGACCGCTTCCCGCCGACACCGTGTCGAAATGCTGCAAGGTCGGCGCGGTCCACACGGCGCGAGCGTCAAGCCGCGCATCAGGTGTAGTCGTCAGATGGCTATGGGTCACGATAGTCATCGGCTAAAGTCCTTCGAGCCCCTGCGTTGAGCAAAGACATCGTTCCAATGGGGAAGGCTCTACGACCAGCACCGTCAAAGACGATCGAACAGAATTCGACACTTAACGGGTACTAGGATGACACCACGTTCGGATGGAACACCGTCCCATGTTCGCCGAGCTCGCCGGCACGGACCCTTCAAACCCGGCAAGTGAACCAGGCGGAGTCAGGAAGCGGCGTACACGTCAGCGCCGATAACGCCCCCGGTTTCAGCCGATACCACGTCGAAACATTCCAGAATCGGCGCTGTCCAGACGGCTCGCCCATCCAGCGTCGTATCAGCTATGATTGGCAGCTCGGTGTGGGTCTCGACAGTCATCGGCTTGGTTCCTTCGATCCGCGCATTGAGTCGTATCTCTCGAGTAGGTCATGCTAAGCTTACTGTCAAAGATTTCGACTGGCGGGATGGCGGGGTTCGCCCTTCTGTCATCCCCATCTATGCGCGGCGAAGAGCCTCTATTGTCATCCCCGACGCAGCGAAGCGGAGATCGGGGATGGAACACCGCTACCGCATCACGCCCGTTACCCGCTGACCGCCGCGCTGGATCGTGACCTCGGCCCCGCGCCCCAGATTGGCCAGGGCCTGGACTGTGGTGACCGGGCGTCCGTCGACGGCCACGACCACATCGCCCCGCTGGAAGCCGATACGGTTGGCATAGCTGCCGCGCGCGACCCGGCCGATGATGACGCCGCTGGCGAACGGATCGCCGCCCAGGGCATCGGCCAGGGCGGGGTTCAGCGTCAGGACCTGGGCCCCCGCCAGGGCTCCCTGCTGGATCGTCACGGCCCGCGCCACGTCGGCATCGCCCGGCAGGGGCTGCACCCGCGCCGACAGGGTCTGGGTCCGGCCACCCCGCAGAATCTCGACCTGGACCGCCGTGTCCGGCGCCCGCGTGCCGATGCGGAAATTCAGCCCGCCCTGGTCGTTGACCTCGGCCCCGTCCACGGCGGTGATGACGTCGCCTTCGCGCAGGCCCGCCCGCGCGCCCGGCCCCCCAGCATAGACCCCCGTCACGACCAGGCCGCGCGGCCGTTCCAGACCCAGTTCGCGGGCGCGCTCGGCGGTGACGCTCTCGCCCTTGATGCCCAGCCAGGGCCGCACCACGGCCCGCGCCCCGCCGACGGCGCTGTCCACCACCTGGCGCACCATGGACGCCGGCACCGCGAACCCGACCCCGGACGAGGACCCCGAGCGCGAGAAGATGGCTGTGTTGATCCCTATCAGCTCGCCGTCCATGTCCACCAGCGCCCCGCCCGAATTGCCCGGATTGATCGCCGCGTCCGTCTGGATGAAGGAGCCGGAGTCCGAAATGCCCGTCTCGGTCCGGTTCAGGGCTGAGATGATGCCGTTGGTCACTGTTTGGCCCACGCCGAACGGATTGCCGATGGCCAGGACCAGATCGCCGATCTGCTGTTCCTCACGGTCGTCGATGCTCAGGGTCGGCAGGCGCTCCTCCACCCCGTCCAGCTGCAGCACGGCGATGTCGCTGCGCTCGTCGGCCAGGATGACCCGGGCCGAGAACTCGCGCCGGTCGTTCAGCACGACCTTGATCTCGCTCATGCCCGCGATGACGTGGGCATTGGTCACTACCACGCCTTCGGGCCGCACAATCACGCCCGATCCGACCGAGCCGGTCGGCTGGCTGAACTGGCCCCAGAAGGGGTCGCGCACGGTCTGGACCCCGCGCGCGGATATATTGACCACGGCCGGGGCGGCGGTGCGCACAACGGGCGCGAAACTGGCCTTCATCGATCCTGCGTCGCCGGGCGTGACCCGGTTGGTCTCGGCAAAGACGCCTTCCTGAGCCTGTGTATCGGCGGGTGCCCCGCACGCCGACACGGTCAGGGCAGCGATGGCGATCAGGGCGTGGGTCTTCATGCGGCAGTCTCTCCGGGCCAAGTGACCGCTCCATTTCGCCCCGGCATTTCGTCGGCTTGATGGCGGATCAGGCCGTCAAACCGCCGCGCTTTGCGATCGTTCCGCCCGCCACATCCCAGCCACGACATTGCCTAAGTTTAATCACGATCCGGCTTGTGGCGTGCCGGTGTTCTCGCCAAGGTCGCGTTCATGAGCGCAGTCATCGAAACGACCGGTCTGACCAAGACCTATGGCACGGTGCGGGCCCTGGATGGCCTCAGCCTGAGCATTCCAAAGGGTGGCGTCTATGGCGTGCTGGGGCCCAATGGGGCCGGCAAGTCGACCCTGTTCCGCATCCTGCTGGGCCTGATCCGCCCCACCGAGGGCTCGGCCACGGTGATGGGCGGGGCGATCGGCGATCCGGCCTCCATGCGCCGCATGGGCTCTATGATCGAGACGCCCCGCTATCCTCCCTATATGTCCGCGCGCCAGGTCCTGACCTGGCTGTCGCTGGCCCATGGGCTGAAGGCCGACGCCACCCGCACCGATCGCTGGCTGGAGCGGGTCGGCCTGACTGAGGCGGCGGACCGGCGCGTGCGCGGCTTCTCGGTCGGCATGCTGCAACGCCTGGGCGTCGCGGCGGCCCTGATCACCGAGCCGGAACTGATCATTCTGGATGAGCCGACCAGCGGCATGGATCCTCCCGGCATTCAGGAGATGCGCGCCCTGATCCGCAGCCTGGCCCATGACGACGGCCTGACCGTCATCCTGGCCAGCCACCAGCTGCTAGAGGTCCAGCGCGTCTGCGACCGCGTGGCCATCATGAACCGCGGCAAGCTGGTGCGCGAGGGCACGGTCGCCGACCTGACCACGACGGGCGAGCGTCTGCGCCTGTCCCTGACGCCGGTCGACAGCGCCCCGCAACGCGCCGCCGCCCTCCTGGGCGACCGGGCCAGCACCGACGGCACGGCCATCCTGGCCCATGTGCCGCGTGCGGAGGGCCCGGCCCTGATCCGCGCCCTGGTCGAACAGGGCATAGACATCGACGAGGCGCGCTGGGTCGGCACCGACCTGGAAAGCGTCTTCTTCACCGAGACGGGTGCCGTCCAGACTCCGGAGCACGACCATGTGGGCTGACGCCATTCGCGCGGAGGCCTTCCGCCTGTCCAAGAGCCGCACCACCTGGTTCTGGAGCGTGTTCTTCGCCCCTATCCTGCTGCTCGTCGGCGGGGCGATCAGCAGCGTCGTCATCGACGCCAATGCCACCAAGATGGCCGCCGACCCCGAGGCGCCGCCCGAACTGACCCAGATGCTGTCGACCCAGCCGCTGGACCTGGGCCAAGCCATGATCGCCAATGCAGCGGGCCTGTCCAATGCCCTGGTGCTGCTGTTCATCCTGATTGGGGCAGCGACCGTCTATGCTGGCGACTATCGGTGGGAGACCTGGCGTCTGGTCAGTGCACGCAACACGCGGCCCAACCTCTTGCTGGGCAAGCTGGCCGTCGTCGTCGGCCTGGCCCTGGTCGCCATGCTGGCCATGCTGGTCTCCGGCACCATCAGCGACCTGATCCAGGCCATGGTGTTCGAACGCGACCTGGCCTTCACCCTCAGCGCGGGCGACGTGGGTCAGTTCTTCCTGCTGGCCGGGCTGTGCCTGCTGCGGATCATCCAGTTCACCATGATCGGCCTCTTGGCCGCCGTCGTGACCCGGTCCCTGCTGGTGGCCCTGTTCGTGCCGCTGGTGCTGGGCATCGCCCAGTTCTTCCTGCCGATGCAGGTCCTGCCGCCCATGGGCTTCCTGCCCGACAGCTGGCTGTCGGTGCTGGTCAATCCGGGCGGTGCCCTGGACACGCTCAAGACCCTGGTCCGCGGCGGCCCCGACGCCGCCGCCGTCGCCGACGGCATGGTGCTCAAGGCCTGGCTCAGCTTCGCCCTGTGGACCCTGCTCCCCGCCGCCGGCGCCATCGCCTGGTTCAACCGCCAGGACCTGTCGAAGGAATAGTCGCCTGTTTCCTCCCCATCGCAGATGGGGAGAGGGACCGCGCAGCGGTGGAGGGGTCCGATTGCGGCGCAATCGGCGGACGGTGGAGGGGGTTCTCCTTCGTCCCCCAACCCCCACCCCGGCGCAGGGCCGTCAGCCCAACTGAGCCGCCACGTCCGGCGCGAAATAGGACAGCAGCAGGAAGGCCAGGAACAGGCCGACCCCCATCCCATAGAACCCCGGCACCAGGCGAAGCGCCGCCTTGGCACTGTTCATCGGCGGTTTGACGCCCTGGCACAGCTGGGTAATGTCCGTCTGACCCTGCAGCGCCAGCATACCCGAAATGGCCACGGGCAGCGCCGCCATGACCATCTGCAGCGGCGAGATCCGCGCGCCAAAGACCGCCTCCCCTAGGGTCAGGATCCCGCCCAGGGTCGCCACGCTGACCGACACCATGCTCTTGAAATAGTCATAGGCAACCGCCGGCTCGGCCAGGCCCACGCGCGACGCCGCCTCCTCTCCGCGAAGGGGCGATCCGGCGCCGTTCAGGGTGGGCGGTTCGTCGCTCATGGCCTGCCTCAGCTCTTCTTCTTGCCCTGGGCGGCGATGATGGCGGCAAACGCGGCCAGCATCGACCCCGCCACGGCCACCAGCACGGGCGACCCCTCGTCCCTGACGACCATCCAGACCGCCAGCCCGATCAGCGCCAGCGAGGCCCCCAGCATGATGCCGACCAGAAAACGCAGTTGGGATGGCGACGGTGTCTTGGACATGGAGCCTCCCCCTTGAAGGCCCCACGACATCGCGGTGATTCACCGCTTTGCACAATATGGCGGCATCGCCCCGTCCCTTCCGTCATCCTCGGGCGAAGCGTTGTGGCGAACCCGGTGCCGGCGGGCTTTCTAGGGGTAGTCGGCGGACAGGGCTCAAACAGAGATTGACCCAGCTCTCCAGCCGTCTACGAGGTCTTGGACGCCATCTGCCAAGAGCACATACTCATTCTCGATCGGGTAGTAGGCGAACACGCCCGGCTGGTTCTCTCGGAAGCAGAAATAAATACCCCCTGAACCCGGCCTACCGATAGCCATATCGCCCTTTTCTTCGTCGAACTCTACATCTGCAATAGCGACAATAAGCTGAAGCTGGGCAGCCTCATCATAACATCCGTTCGAAAATCGGATTAGATATTCACTGCAAGCGGGTTGCCAGCGAAGAAAATGGGTGTGTTCTGGAGCGTTCATCGCGACACTTGTGCCCGCGCCCGCAATTTTGGCAATGCGCCAAACCGCATTCGAGCCCACTTCGGCCTCCCCTTTCGTCATCCTCGGGGCCGCGCCTGCGCGGAACCTGGGGGCCCAGCGGCGCCGAAGGCGATCTGTTCACGCACGATGTCCGACGCCGATGCCCCAGGCAGGGTCGCGCTCCCGCGCGCCGCTGGTTCCCCGGGTCTCCGCTGCACTCCGCCCGAGGATGACGAAACCAGGAGAGCCACCCTCACACCACCCCAAACCGGACACTCCCTGCGTCCGATAGGGGTGGTTAGCGTACGTTGGCCGGATCGCGTCTGGGAAGGTTCTCAACCTCTCCGGCCGCCGTCAGTCGGAACCGTCCACCGCCGTGTCCAATCCCGGCACTTGCGACAACTTCGTAGACGACGCCAGGAGTGAGTTGCTTTGCCGCGACCTCACGCTCGACCTCCTCAGGCGTTATCGGTCCTCCGGCCAGCGGGACCCCATAGGTGACGGGGAAGCGCGTCTCGCACTCGTATCCCACGCTGTTCCACCAGACGATACCAGCGTCCACCAGTCCGACGTTGTCGCCCGGCTCGGCTTCCACTGGGTGTTCGCGATCCTGTGCCGCAACGACGATCGTCGTGAGGCAGGACGACGGCTTGGAGCGAGAGTTTGGATCAACGATGAAGGTCAACCGTCCGTCGATCATTGTCGCCAGTATGTCGTAGGAGTAGGAGCACCCACCCAAGACAAGGACGATTGCGATGACCAGTGCGCGGACCAGATGCATCCCGCGAGCATGGACGCGCCTTCCGGCTTTGCCAACTTCAATCCGACGTCCGCTCTGAGGTCGAAAGCTGCCTTGAGCATCAGCACCCAACGCGCCCCTTTCGCCATCCTCGGGCCGCGCCTGAGCTGAGCCCAGCGTCCCAGCGGCACCGAAGGCGCTCTGGCACGCCCCCTCACAACACCCGCAGCCTCGGCCCCTCCCCGCCGCCGTCGATCAGCAGGTCGGTCACGGCCCAGACCAGGGCGTCCGCGCGGTCCAGGCTGCCGACCCCGCGCCCATCCTCCAGCCCCATCGCCATCAGCTCCTCCTCCAGGGCGGTGAACCGGCCGCCGTGGATGACCCGGCCCTGTTCGTACAGGGCCGCCACCGGCTCGGCCCGCGCCCGCTTGCCATAGCGGGCATGCACCAGCCGGATCGGCAATCCGATCCCCGCCCCGGCCAGCACCGCCTGCACCATCTCGCCGCCCTGGTTGGCCTCGGCCACGATCCGGTGGGCGCCGACCTCCTGGGCCAGCCGCCGCACCCGCTCGGCCCAGGTCTGGGGCGACATCCCCCGGTCCGATCGATCGGCCAGCACATGGGCCACGCCCCCCGCGCGCCCGACCGCCACGATGCCGCAGGCATCGCCCCCCGCCGAGGCCGGTGGATCGACCGCCACCACCACCCGGTCCAGTTGCCCCGGCGGCGTTCCGCGCGCCTGGTCCAGCAGGGCCACGGTCCACAGCGCGCCCTCCCCCTCGATCACCCGCCCGTCCAGCTCCTGTGCCGCCAGCCGCGTCCCGCCATAGATGGCGTCCAGCCCCTCCAGGAACCGGGGGCTCAGATGGGCTGCATTGGTCCGCGTCGGCAGGTCACTGCGCGCCAGACCCGCCTCCCCCAACAGCCGCCTCAGCGCGGGGATCGGCTTGGGCGTCGTCGTCAACACCAGCTGCGGCACCGACCCCCGCCGCAATCCCATCCGCAGCAGGGCCAGCGTCTCATCCGGCCGTCGCCAGGCACAGAATTCGTCGGCCCAGGCGGCCTCGAACTGCGGGCCGCGCAGGCTCTCGGGGTCTTCCGCCGAAAAACCATAGGCCACCGCCCCATTGGTCCAGACCAGCCTGCGCCGACTGGCCTCCCATCGCGGCCGCTCCCGCCCCGGCAGGGACCGCAGGCCGGACGGCCCGTCGATCATCACCTCGCGCACATCGTGCAGACTGGGCCCGACCAGGGCCAGCCGCCCCGCCCTGGCCGCCCGCGCGGCCAGCCATTCGGCCCCCGCCCGCGTCTTGCCCGACCCCCGCCCGCCCAGCAGCAGCCACGTCGTCCACGGCCCCTGCGGCGTCCGCTGCCCCTCATGGGCGAACGCTTCCCAATCCCCGCTGAACAAGCGCCGCTCCTCCGGCGTCAGACGGGCCAGCACCGCATCACGCCGCGCATCGTCCATCCCGGCCAAAGCCGCCGCCGCCTGCCAACCATACGCCCCACTCATGCGGCGGACGTGCCTCTGACCTTTTCTCCGTCATCTTCGACGTCGGTGATGGTGCCCGAACTCAACGCGATGATCTTGCGCCGCAGATCGTCCAGCACAGTCGCATCGTCAGCCTCCGCGACCGGCGAAACCGGGAGCCGCTCCGCCAGCTTCCCGAACATCTCGGCCGCCTTCATCGCCTCGGTCGCCCGCGCGAACTGACCCTGCGTCATCAGGCGCGCCGCCTGGCTCATAGCCGCCACCGCCGCGCCTCTGACGTCCACCGGGAGAGCGCCCGCTGCGGCCGACTCCTCTCCCGGCACCGACGGACGATCTGGCAAGTCCGGCAAATCCCGCTTGCGCCACCCCTCCTCGCGAGCGCGCCTATGCAAGTTCGATATGCCCACGTCGAAGGTCTCGGCCACGACTGACGCGGCGGCCCCTGCCTGAAACATCTCGCGCGCGGCCGCCCAGGTGTTGGGGCCGCGGATCTTGTAGGCGGTGGCCCGGCGTTTGGGTTCTGATCGTTCCGTCATGCCCTGCATTATAAGGGAGCCGCCGGCCACGCCTGGCCGATGCCCTCAAGAATCCGACAACCCCTTATAAACCCCGGCATTTGGACGGCCGAGTTATGCAAGTTGCGGCCATCGACCTAGCAAGTGGCGCGACTGCAGCCTGTAGCGTTTCTGCGTTTCGAAAGTGCAGCGTGTGCAGGACTGTCGGGGACGCCAGCAGCTGACATCTTACGTGGACCCCTCGCCTGCGCTTCAACTCATCGGTTGGTTTTAGCGACCGTTACGAAGTGAGATGGATCATTCAGAGAACGTCCTCTGCGCTTATCGTGTCGGCTGCATCCCAGGCTGTGAGGGTTGACGCTTCGAGGCGCTCTGCGCGGGGCTTCATCACCTCGACAAACCGAGGAAGTGTCGCCAGGAACCACTCATGCTGCTCCTGCTTTCGAAGCGGATCGGCCCCGGTGTCACCGGACTTGTAGATGCATATCCTCGAAGCCTGTGCGTCTGGTAGCAGTTCCCAGGCAACCTCTGTTCCGAGTTCGGACTCGATCGTTGCTTTATCGGCCTCCAGCGCCCGAAACGCTGCCTTTGCCAGACGGCGATCTATGTAGAGCTCAACTCTAAGCCCGTTACGCGGTGCAGTGAGATTGAAGGCGAATGTCAGTTCCCGCGAGGTGTTGAAACTCATCACGGGCTGCCAATTTGCGCGCGAGACGGCCTTGTCGGCGAGGTACGAAATCCTGCCTTTGGCGCTGTCCACCACGCCGGACCAATAGCTGGTCCATTTTTGACTTTGGGGCGAGGTCGCGATGTCCTGCTCGCGTCTCGCCGCCGCTAGGTTACGTGTCCAATCGTTGGGTTTGGCGATCACGCTGAACCGGGGCGCGCAATCGCTCTCACCGATACGATAAGCCTCGATCTGAACCGCAAAGAAGTCGAACCCTTCGCTCGTCGCGTGGTTCAACCAGTCTATCGCCGCACGATGCTCTTCACGGATCTCCGGGGCGACCCAGATTACGGTTTTGGCTTCGAGGCCCGCTGCATAGGTAAGCAGTTGGCCCAGATGTTTGTGGTCCGTGGGGTCAAGCTGATTTTCGATCACCACCCAACCGCCGCGACTGACATCACGAGCAAGCAGGTCTGCGGCAAACGGGCCAACGCGCCGCTCGCTGCCTTCAAGCTCAAGCATCAGGCCCACAGCTTCACCCAACAGGCTGAGATTTTCAGCCTCGGCTAACCACGGCGTAAAGTCTCGTGCCTCGTCCACCCATATCGACCGAACATTCACCGGTGCCAATCGAGCCAGGCTGGGAATGGTCAAGACCGAACTCCAAAAGAAAAGGTGGTGAGCTTGCGCTCACCACCTTAACGAGATCGCTTGTGCACCGAAACCTATTCTTCGTCGCCCTCGACCTCATAGACCGGACCAGAGTCCTGGCCCTTGGCGTCGACGTCGCGATCGACGAACTCGATCACGGCCATGGCGGCGTTGTCGCCGTGGCGGAAGCCCGCCTTCATGATCCGGATATAGCCGCCGTTACGTTCGGCATAGCGAGGACCGATCGTTTCGAACAGCTTGCCGACCTGCGGCACGTCGCGAACCTGGCTGATGGCCTGGCGACGGGCGTGCAGATCGCCCTTCTTGGCCAGGGTGACCAGCTTTTCGACGAAGGGACGCAGTTCCTTGGCCTTGGGCAGGGTGGTCGTGATCTGCTCGTGCTTGATCAGCGACGCAGCCATGTTGGCGAACATGGCGGTCCGGTGGCTGGTCGTGCGACCGAGCTTGCGATAGGCGGCGCCGTGGCGCATCGGGGTCTCTCCTACTCCAGTCCTGGTATCCGTTCGCCGCGATGGGCTCGGGACCTGGGGCTGTCCTCATTCTAACCGCTCCGGCACCCCTCATCGAGAGGATCGGGCGGAGGGTTGAAACTAGATCTGGTCGTCGAACTTCTTGGCCAGGTCTTCGATGTTTTCGGGCGGCCAGTTCGGCACATCCATGCCGAGCGACAGACCCATGGAGGTCAGGACCTCCTTGATTTCGTTCAGCGACTTGCGGCCGAAGTTCGGGGTGCGCAGCATCTCGCCCTCGGTCTTCTGGATCAGGTCGCCGATGTAGACGATGTTGTCGTTCTTCAAGCAGTTGGCCGAACGAACCGACAGTTCCAGCTCGTCGACCTTCTTCAGCAGGGCCGGGTTGAACGGCAGCTCGGGCTTGCCATCCGTGGCCTCGACCGCCTTCTTGGGCTCGTCGAAGGTGATGAAGATTTGCAGCTGGTCTTGCAGGATACGGGCGGCATAGGCCACCGCGTCGACCGGCGAGACGGCACCGTTGGTTTCGACTTCCAGCACCAGCTTGTCATAGTCCAGCGACTGGCCCTGGCGGGTCGGCTCAACGCGATAGGCGACGCGCTTGACCGGCGAATACAGGGCATCGACGGCAATCAGGCCGATCGGCGCGTCTTCCGGACGGTTCAGCTCGGATGCGACATAGCCCTTGCCGTTCTGGACGGTCAGTTCCATGCGGATCGAGGCGCCGTCATCCAGGGTGCAGATGACATGGTCGGGGTTCAGCACGTCGATGTCCGCGGGGACGTCGATCTGGCCAGCGGTCACGGGCCCGGGGCCGGTGGCGCGCAGGGTCATGCGCTTGGGGCCCTCTGCATGCATGCGCAGGGCCAGCTGTTTGATGTTCAGCACGATGTCGACCACGTCCTCGCGCACGCCTTCCAGCGAGGAGAATTCGTGGACCACGCCGTCGATCTGGATGGCGGTGACGGCCGCGCCTTGCAGCGACGACAGAAGCACGCGGCGCAGGGCATTGCCGAGCGTCACGCCAAAACCGCGCTCGAGGGGTTCGGCCACCAGGCGCGCCTTGCGCTGGGAGTCCGAGCCGAGCTCGATCTGCGGCTTCTCGGGACGGATCAGCTCTTGCCAGTTACGTTCGATCATAGGTGTCCCTCGGAGCGGGTTTCGCCGGTCCCTCTCACCTCGTCAGGGAGGCGGGACCGGCGTTGAATAGGGTCGGCGGCGAAACGCTTTAGACGCGGCGGCGCTTGGGCGGACGGCAGCCATTGTGCGGCATCGGCGTGACGTCGCGGATCGTCGTGATGGTCAGGCCCACCGACTGCAGGGCACGCAGCGCCGACTCACGGCCGGAACCCGGCCCCGAGACGTTGACTTCCAGCGTCTTGACGCCGTGTTCCTGCGCCTTCTTGCCAGCGTCCTCAGCAGCCATCTGGGCGGCATAAGGAGTCGACTTGCGCGAGCCCTTGAAACCCATGTGACCGGCCGACGACCACGAGATCGCGTTGCCCTGAGCGTCAGTGATCGTGATCATCGTATTGTTGAACGACGAGTTCACATGAGCAACGCCCGACGTGATGTTCTTGCGTTCGCGCTTCTTTACGCGACCCGGTTCCTTGGCCATCGTTTTCTACTTACTTCTTCTTGCCGGCGATCGGCTTGGCGGGACCCTTGCGGGTGCGGGCGTTCGTGTGGGTGCGCTGGCCGCGGACCGGCAGGCCCTTGCGGTGACGCAGGCCGCGATAGCAGGCCAGGTCCATCAGACGCTTGATGTTCATCGAGGTCTCACGACGCAGATCGCCCTCGACCGTCAGGTCGCGGTCGATGGTCTCGCGGATCTGCAGGACCTCGGCATCGGTCAGCTGGTTGACGCGGCGCTCGGCCTCGATGCCAACTTTCTCGACGATGTCCTGAGCGGACTTCGGGCCGATGCCATGGATATATTGAAGCGCGATCACGACGCGCTTGTTGGTCGGAATGTTGACGCCAGCGATACGGGCCACGAAGCTCTCCAAATACGCGTTGTCGGACGCAACAAACGCTCCGGTCAACAGACCAGGAGCGTTCTGCGCCCTTCGCGGAAGCGCGCCGTTATAGCGGCGATTCAGATTGCGTCAATGGGTTGCGGGCGCCTATCGACGCCCCCGCACCTCTCCAGCATCGAAATCGACGCCAAAGGTTATCTCGGCACCCGCCAGGGGCTGGCCATCGATCGCGGGCGGACGAAAGCGGAAATTGACCGCCGTGGCCAGGGCCGCCGCCCCGAAGCCTCGCCCTGGCGGGCTTTCCTCCACCAGACGGCAGCCTTCCAGCCGTGTATCCAGGCGGATGCGGCAGGTGATCAAACCCCGACCGGATACCCCCGCATTCAGCGCGGCACGGGGATAGACTCGGCGGATGTGATCGGTCGACGGCCCCACCAGCAACAGCGGCCGTCCGCCGCGTCCGGGGCCCCTGCCCGCCCCTGTGCCCCCACCCGAGCCCGTTCCCTGACCGCCCAGGCCCGGTCCCGGCACCGCATCGGCATAGGGAGCGGTACCCACGACAATCGCCGGCTCGGGGGCCTGGACAGGCGGTGCGACGATCTCGGGCGGTACAGGGGGCGGATCGGGCGGGATGTTGACGCGAGAGGGCGCGGCGGGCGACCCGCCCCCCGCCACGACGGCAGGCTGCAAGGGTGGCGGCGGCGGAGGGGGCGGAGGCGAAACCAGCACCACTTCGAACGGCGGCAGCGGAGCGGGCGCTGGCGCGGGCGACGATCCCCGCGCCAGGAAGGGCAGGAAGGACAGGTGGACTAGCAGGACAACAAGGCCCAGGCCGAACCGGCGCCGTTGCGGCGTCTTCGCTCGTGCGGGCCCTGCGATGGTCATGTGCCGCCTCTCGTCCGCGTCTGTGACGACCTTTAACGCGCGAGCGGCAAAGGTCGATCAGACTCGCGTGTCGAGGGCCTGGTCAATGGCGGCGGCGACGGTTTCGACCGAACCCATGCCGTCCACCTCGGTCAGCAGCCCCTTGTCGTCATAATAGGGCAGCAGCGGCGCGGTGTTGCGGTTGTAGGCTTCCAGCCGGACCTTGAAGCTGTCCGGATTGTCGTCGGGCCGCCCCTGGTCGGCATACCGGCGGGCGATGCGTTCCAGCAACTGCCCGTCATCCACCTTCAGGCGCACGACATGGTCGATCTGCTTGCCCAGCTTGGCCAGCATGGCATCCAGCGCCTCGGCCTGACCCAGGGTGCGCGGAAAGCCGTCGAAAATGGCCCCGCCGGCGTCCCCGGCCTCTTTCAGACGGGCCTCGATCAGGGCGATGACGATGTCGTCGGCAATCAGCCCGCCGTTCGACATGATGGTCTGGCACTGTTTGCCCAGCTCGGAGCCCGAGGCGATCGCCTCGCGCAGCATGTCGCCGGTCGACAGCTGGACCATGCCGCGCTGCTCGACCAGACGCTTGGCCTGCGTCCCCTTGCCCGCCGCAGGCGGCCCGAACAGGATCAGATTCATTGTCCGCCCTCCCCCAAAGGCCCGACTTAGCGCCGGACCGGAGCGGGCGTGCGCCCGGCCGGTGCCTTGGTGCCGGGTGTACGACCACCCTTGCCCCGCAGCTTGGCCTTCTTGATCAGGCCTTCATACTGGTGCGCCAGCAGGTGCGACTGGATCTGCGCCACCGTATCCATCGTCACCGACACTACGATCAGGATCGAGGTGCCGCCGAAATAGACGCTGTTGCCCATCTGGGCGACCAGGATTTCAGGCAGCAGACAGACGGCGGTGATATAGGCCGCGCCGATCACGGTCAGGCGGGTCAGGACATAGTCCAGATACTCCGCCGTGCGCTTGCCCGGACGGATGCCCGGCAGGAAGCCGCCGTATTTGCGCAGGTTCTCGGCCGTGTCCTCGGGATTGAAGGTGATGGAGGTGTAGAAGAAGCAGAAGAAGATGATCAGCACCGCGTACAGAACGGTGAACACCGGCTGTCCGTGCTGCAACTGGCCCGCTGCGGCCGGCAGCCAGGCCAGCCAGGCCGGCAGGTTCGCATTGGCCGTCATCTGCGCCACGGTCGAAGGCAGCAGCAGCAGGCTGGAGGCGAAGATCGGCGGGATGACGCCGGCCGTATTGACCTTCAGCGGCAGGAAGCTGCGCTCGCCGCCGGCCATCCGATTGCCTTCCTGGCGCTTCGGATACTGGATCAGAAGGCGGCGCTGGGCCCGCTCCATGAAGACGATGAACACAACGGTGGCCACGGCCAGAGCCGCGATGAACAGCAGCACGAAGGCCGACATCTGACCCTGCTGGGCCAGGCCGAACAGGCGCGCGATCGTGCCCGGCAGGACCGCGACGATACCGGCGAAGATGATCAGCGAGATGCCGTTGCCGACGCCGCGTGCCGTCACCTGCTCACCCAGCCACATCAGGAACATGGTGCCGCCCGTGAGGGTGGTGACGGTCGAAATGATGAAGAACAGGCCAGGCGCATCGACCAGGCCCTGCTGAGCGTTGAGGCCGACCGCGATGCCGAAGGACTGCATCAGCGCCAGGAACACCGTCAGATAGCGGGTGTACTGGTTCAGCTGCTTGCGACCGCTCTCGCCGCCTTCCTTACGCAGCTTTTCCCACGGCGGGTACACCGCAGCCATCAGCTGCACGATGATCGACGCCGAGATGTAGGGCATCACGTTCAGGGCGAAGACGGCCATCCGCTCGACGGCGCCCCCGGAGAACATATTGAACATGTCCAGCACGCCGCGCTGGCCGTCCGGGTTCTGGAAGAAGGCCAGGAAGGCCTCCGAATTGATCCCGGGGATCGGCACATAGGTACCGATACGATAGACCAGCAGCGCACCCAGGGTGAACAGCAGGCGTTTGTGCAGTTCGGTCGCCTTGGCGAACGAACCCATGTTCATATTGGCGGCAAGTTGTTCGGCGGCCGAAGCCATGTGTCGTTACCCCGACTGGTCAGAACGCGGCGCATCGAACGTGAATCCGGGGCCAACGTCCAGATAGGCGAAGGTCGGCCTCATAGCGAGACCGACCCCACAGCTTATTTGGCGGCCGTACGCGCGGCGCGGGCCGAGATTTTGTTCGCGTCGCCGCGCGGAGCCTTGGGAGCCGGAGCCTTGCCCTTGGCCGCATTGCGCTTTTCGACGCGTTCAGCAGCCTTGGCCTCCGCCGCGATCCGCTCCTGAACGACGGTACCACCCGCAGCCTCGATCGCCTTGATCGCACCTGCGGTCGCGGACCAGACGACCAGATTCAGCTTGGCGCTGATTTCGCCGGTGCCCAGCAGACGCACGCCGTCCTTGACGCGGCGGATCACGCCGGCGGCGACCAGGGCATCGCCCTTGATTTCGGACTTGATGTCGATCTTGCCGGCATCGATGGCGTCCTGCAGACGCCACAGGTTCACCTCGGCCAGCTTCAGCGCGTTGGGATTGTTAAAGCCGCGCTTGGGCATACGCATGTAAAGCGGCATCTGGCCGCCTTCGAACCCGCCGATGGCGACGCCCGAACGGGATTTCTGACCCTTGACGCCGCGACCGGCGGTCTTGCCCTTGCCCGAACCCGGGCCGCGGCCGACCCGCATGCGCTTCTTGTGCGCGCCTTCGTTGTCGCGGATTTCATTCAGTTTCATGTGCCTGATCCTTTCGGGTTCTCGCGCCCGCCATGAAGACGGACTCGGCGTTTGAAATAGGGAGGGGCCGCTTCTAGGCGGCCCCCTCTGGTATCGCAAGATGCAAGACGCCCTCCCCCAGGCTGGGAGAGGGCGAAACGCTTACTTTTCGACGATTTCGGTCAGGTGGGCGACCTTGGCGATCATCCCACGCACCGAAGGCGTGTCTTCCAGAGTGGACTCGCGGCCCATCCGGTTCAGACCCAGGCCCGACAGCGTCGCGCGCTGATCCGACTTGCGTCGGATCGGGCTTCCGGTCTGACGAACCGTGATGGTGGCCTTGGATTCGGTCTTGGCCATCTATCAGCCCTCCATGGCTTCGGGCGACGATGCGCCGTCGTTGCGACGACCCATCAGATCCGAGACCTTCTTGCCGCGCTTGGACGCGACCTGACGCGGCGAGGACTGGACCTTCAGCGCCTCGAAGGTGGCGCGGATCATGTTGTACGGGTTGGACGACCCGGTGGACTTGGCCACCACGTCGTGCACGCCCAGGGTTTCCAGAACGGCACGCATCGGGCCGCCCGCGATGACGCCGGTTCCGGGAGGGGCAGCGCGCATCATGATCTTGCCGGCGCCCCAACGGCCGTTGCCGTCATGGTGCAGGGTGCGGTTCTCGCGAAGCGGAACGCGGATCATGGTCTTCTTGGCTTCTTCGGTCGCCTTGCGAATGGCTTCCGGGACTTCACGGGCCTTGCCGTGACCGAAGCCGACGCGACCCTTGCCGTCACCCACGACCATCAGGGCGGCGAACGAGAAACGACGTCCCCCCTTCACAGTGGCGGCGACGCGGTTGATGTGCACCAGCTTTTCGACGATGTCCGAATCCGGACCGTCGACGGCCGGGCCGTTGCGGTTGTCACGACGATTGCGATCATTGCCGCCGCCGCTGCGTTGGGGTTCACGAGCCATGCTTCTCGTCCCTTAGAAGTTCAGGCCGGCTTCACGCGCGGCCTCCGCCAGCGCCTTGACGCGGCCATGATAGATGTAGCCGCCGCGATCGAAGACGACGTCCTTGACGCCCTTTTCCAGGGCGCGTTCGGCGATCAGCTTGCCGATGCGGGTGGCCGCTTCGGTGTCCGAGCCCTTGGACTTGGCACCCTTGTCGCCTTCCAGCGACGAGGCCGAGGCGACGGTGACGCCTTTTTCGTCGTCGATGATCTGAGCCGAGATGTTCTTGTCCGAACGGTAGACCGACAGGCGCAGGCGTCCATTGGCCACGGCCTTCAGGCGGCGGCGGGTACGCTCCGAGCGGCGCTTGGCCGCCTGTTTGAGGGAAATGGCCATGACTTACTTCTTCTTGCCTTCCTTGCGCCGGACCTTTTCGCCCGTGTAGCGCACGCCCTTGCCCTTATAGGGTTCCGGCGGACGCAGCTTGCGGATGACGGCGGCGATCTGACCCACGGCCTGCTTGTCGGCACCCTGGATCTTGATTTCGGTCTGCTTGGGCACGACGAAGGTCACGCCAGCCGGCGGAACGATGTCCACCTCGTGCGAGAAGCCCAGTTGCAGCGACAGGTTCGGGCCCTTCAGCGCGGCGCGATAGCCAACGCCGACCAGGTCGAGCGACTTTTCAAAGCCGGTCGAAACGCCGGTGACCATGTTGTCGACCAGGGTCCGCGACAGGCCCCACATCGCGCGAGCGCGCTGGGTGTCGGCCACGGGGGTCAGGGTCAGGTCGTCGCCGTCCTGGGCCAGGGCGATTTCTTCCGCAACGGTCCAGGACAGTTCGCCCTTGGGACCCTTCACGGTCACCGTCTGACCGTTGAGCGTGATGGTCACACCCTTCGGCACGGTGATGGTGCGTTTTCCGATACGGGACATCTTAATAGACCCTGCAGAGGACTTCGCCGCCGACATTGGCGTCACGGGCAGCGGCGTCGGACATCACGCCCTTGGACGTGGAGAGGATCGAGATGCCCAGGCCGTTCTTGATCGGCTTCAGGTCGGTGATAGCCGAATAGACGCGGCGGCCCGGCTTGGACACGCGAGCGATCTCGGCGATGACCGGCTGGCCGTCGAAGTATTTCAGCTCGATCTCGAACTGCGGAAACTCGCCCGGGTTCTGAACCAGCGAATAGCCGCGGATATAGCCTTCGTCCTGCAGCACGTCGAGGACGCGCTGACGCAGACGCGAGGCCGGGGTCAGCACCTTGGAACGCTTGCGGGTCGCCGCGTTCTTGATGCGAGCGATCATGTCGCTCAGGGGATCGTTGATCATCATGACTTTATGCTCCCCTTACCAGCTCGACTTCGTCAGGCCGGGGATCTGGCCCATGTTGCCCAGTTCGCGCAGGGCGATCCGGCTCATCTTGAGCTTGCGATAGTATCCGCGCGGACGACCCGTCACCTCGCAGCGGTTGCGAATACGGATCGCAGCCGAGTTGCGCGGCAGTTCGGCCAACTTCAGGCGCGCCTCGAAGCGCTCCTCCAGCGGCAGGGCCTCATTGGTCGCGATCGCCTTCAGGGCGGCCCGCTTGTCGGCGTACTTCGCGACGAGGGCTTTCACCTTCTCATTGCGGTTTACGGCGCTTTTCTTAGCCATTTTGCTTTTCCCTTCCCGCTCAGTTCTTCACGAACGGGAATTTGAACTCGGTGAGAAGCGCGCGCGCCTCGTCATCGGTCTTGGCCGTGGTGCAGACGATGATGTCCATACCCCACATCTGATCGATCTCGTCGTAGTTGATCTCCGGGAACACGATGTGCTCCTTCAGACCCGTCGCGTAGTTGCCGCGACCATCGAACGAGGTGCCCTTCAAGCCCCGGAAGTCCTTCACCCGCGGAAGCGCGATGGTGATGAAACGGTCCAGAAACTCATACATCCGGTCACCGCGCAGCGTCACCTTGCCGCCGATAATCATGCCTTCGCGCAGCTTGAAGCCGGCGATGGAGTTGCGAGCCTTGGTCGGAACAGCCTTCTGACCGGCAATGGCCGTCAGGTCCCGGAGAGCCGCATTCGCCTTCTTGGAGTCAGCGACCGCTTCGCCGATACCCATGTTCAGGACGATCTTGTCCAGCTTGGGCACCTGCATCGGGTTCGTGTAGCCGAACTTCTCGACGAGGACGGCTCGGATGCGGGCCTGGTACTCGTCTTTCAGACGCGGCGTGTACTTGGTGTCAGCCATCAGATGACGTCTCCCGTCGTCTTGGCGAAGCGCACCTTCTTGCCGTCTTCCTCACGGAAACCGACGCGGGCCGGCTTGCCGTTGGCGTCGGCAATGGCAACGTTCGAAAGGTGAAGCGACGCTTCCTTGTTCTTGATACCGCCCTGGGGGTCGGCCTGGGTGGGGGGCGTATGGCGCTGGACCATATTAATGCCCTCCACCATGACGCGATTGGTCGCCGGCAGGACCTTGGTCACCTTGCCGGTGCGGCCCTTGTCCTTGCCGGTCAGGACCACGACGTTGTCGCCGGTTTTGATCTTGGCGGCCATGACTACAGGACCTCCGGAGCCAGAGAGATGATCTTCATGTGGTTCTTGGCGCGCAGTTCGCGGGGAACCGGACCGAAGATCCGCGTGCCGACCGGCTCATTCTGCTTGTTGACGATCACCGCAGCCGACTTGTCGAAGCGGATCACGGATCCGTCTTTGCGCTGGATGTCCTTGGCGGTGCGCACGACGATGGCGCGAACAACGTCGCCCTTCTTCACGCGACCACGCGGGATGGCTTCTTTAACCGACGCGACGATCGTGTCGCCCACCGAGGCGTAGCGGCGCTTGGAGCCGCCCAACACCTTGATGCACATGACCCGGCGAGCACCCGAATTATCGGCTACCTCCAGGTTAGTTTGCATCTGGATCATGGGATCCGATCCTTCTTGATTACGACGCCGAGGCCGGGACGTCCTTGGACAGGACCTCCCAGGTCTTCAGCTTGGACTTCGGGGCACATTCCACGATGCGGGCGACGTCGCCCACCTTAAAGGCATTGGCCTCATCGTGAGCGTGGTACTTCTTGGACAGGCGGAAGGTCTTTTTCAGGACCGGGTGCAGCAGCGTGCGCTCGACCTTCACAACGACCGTCTTGTCGCCCTTGTCGGAGACGACCACGCCTTCGAGAATTCGTTTCGGCATCTTCGTTTCCTTAACCGGCGCTGCGCTTCTCACGCAGAAGCGTGGAGATGCGGGCGATGTCCTTGCGCACTTCCGAGACCCGATGGGTCTTTTCCATCTGGCCGGTCGCGGCCTGGAAGCGCAGGTTGAACTGTTCCTTTTTCAGGGACAGCAGCTGGTCACCCAGCTGATCGGGGGTCTGGGACCGGAGGTCGGCAATCTTGGTCATGTGGCGACATGCTCCACGTGCGAGACACCGGCGTCCAGGCGAGTAACCACCTTGGTTCGGACCGGCAGCTTGGCGGCGCCGAGACGCAGCGCCTCACGGGCGATGTCGTCGGCCACGCCGTCGATTTCGAACAGGATACGGCCCGGGTGGCAGCGCGCCGCCCAGTGATCCACCGCGCCCTTGCCCTTGCCCATGCGGACTTCGGCAGGCTTGCCCGAGACGGGAACGTCCGGGAAAACGCGGATCCAGACGCGGCCCTGGCGCTTCATCTGGCGGGTGATCGCGCGGCGGGCCGCCTCGATCTGACGCGCGGTGATGCGTTCCGGCTCCAGCGTCTTCAGGCCATACGACCCGAAGTTCAGCGAGAAGCCACCCTTGGCGGCACCATGGATACGGCCCTTGAAGGCCTTCCGGTACTTGGTTTTCTTCGGCTGCAGCATGATTAGCTCTCACGTCCCCGATCACGACGCGGACCGCGGTCGCCGCGGGGGCCACCACGTTCGCGGCCTTCGCTCGACGAAGGACCCGACGCTTCCTGGGCCCAACGCTTGTCCTGGGCCATCGGGTCGTGCTCCAGCACTTCACCCTTGAAGACCCAGACCTTCACGCCGATGATTCCGTAGGTCGTCTTGGCTTCGTAGAAGCCATAGTCGATGTCGGCACGCAGGGTGTGCAGCGGCACGCGACCTTCGCGGTACCATTCCATACGCGCGATTTCGGCACCGCCCAGGCGACCCGACACGTTGATCCGGACGCCCTTGGCACCCAGACGCATGGCCGACTGCATCGAGCGCTTCATCGCCCGGCGGAAGGCCACACGGCGCTCCAGTTGCTGGGCAATGTTCTCGGCGATCAGCTGAGCGTCGGTCTCGGGCTTGCGGACCTCGACCAGGTTCAGGTGAACCTCGCCTTCGGTCATGGCCGAGATGTCCTTGCGCAGCTTGTCGATGTCGGCGCCCTTCTTGCCGATCACGACACCCGGACGGGCGGCATAGATCGTCACGCGGCACTTCTTGTGCGGACGCTCGATGATGATGCGCGACACGCCAGCGCCCGACAGGCGCTCACGCAGGTATTCGCGCAGCTTCAGGTCCTGGTGCAGCAGACGGGCGTAATCGGCCCCACCGGCGAACCAGCGGCTGTCCCAGGTGCGGTTGACGCCGAGGCGCAGACCGATCGGATTGACTTTCTGACCCATCAGGCGGCCTCGCCGGCTTCACGGACCACGATGGTGATCTCAGCGAAAGGTTTCAGGATGCGCGACGAACGGCCACGAGCACGGCTCGCGAAACGCTTCATCACCAGGTTCTTGCCCACAAAGGCCTCGGCAACGACCAGATTGTCGATGTCCAGGTTGTGGTTGTTTTCGGCGTTGGACACGGCCGAATACAGCACCTTGCGAACGTCGGTGGCGATGCGCTTACGGCTGAATTCCAGCTCGTTCAGCGCCTTCTGCACCGGCAGACCGCGGATCGACTGAGCGACCAGGTTCAGCTTCTGAGGGCTGATGCGGACGTTGACCAGCTTGGCGCGGGCTTCGGTCGGGGCGACCCGACGGAGGTTTTTTGTCTGGGCCATCGGTTACTTCCTTTTGGCCTTCTTGTCCGCAGCGTGACCCGGGAAGTTCCGGGTCGGCGCGAACTCGCCGAACTTCATGCCGACCATCTCTTCCGAGACGGAGACCGGCACGTGCTTCAGGCCGTTGTGCACGCCGAACGTCAGACCGACGAACTGCGGCAGGATGGTGGAGCGGCGCGACCACGTCTTGATCACGTCCTTGCGGCCCGACGACTGAACGGCGTCGGCCTTCTTGAGCAGATACCCGTCAACGAACGGGCCTTTCCAGGAGGAGCGAGCCATGTCTTAGCGAGCCTTCTTAACGTGGCGGGTACGGATGATATATTTGTCCGTCGCCTTGTTCTTGCGGGTCCGGGTGCCCTTGGTGTCCTTGCCCCACGGCGTGACGGGGGTACGACCACCAGAGGTCCGGCCTTCACCACCACCGTGCGGGTGGTCGATCGGGTTCATGGCAACGCCGCGGACGTGCGGGCGGAAGCCCATGTGACGCTTGCGACCGGCCTTGCCCAGGTTCTGGTTCATGTGATCCTGGTTGGACACCGCGCCGACCGTGGCCAGGCAGCCATCGAGAACCATGCGCAGTTCACCCGAACCGAGGCGGATCTGGGCATAGCCCTGATCGCGACCGACCAGCTGGGCATAGGCACCAGCCGAGCGGGCCAGCTGAGCACCCTTGCCCGGCTTCATCTCCACATTGTGGATGATGGTGCCGACCGGGATCGAACGCAGGGGCATGCAGTTGCCCGGCTTCACGTCGACCTTTTCGCCCGCGATGATCGTGTCGCCGGCCTTTAGGCGCTGCGGCGCAATGATGTAGGTCTTGTCGCCGTCGGCATAGTTGACCAGAGCAATGAAGGCCGTGCGGTTGGGGTCGTATTCCAGACGCTCGACCGTGCCGACCACGTCGAACTTGCGACGCTTGAAGTCGATCTTGCGATACAGGCGCTTGGCACCACCGCCGCGGAAGCGGACAGCGATGCGGCCACCCTGGCCACGTCCGCCGGACTTGGTCAGGCCCTCGACCAGCGACTTTTCCGGGCGGCCCTTGTGCAGCTCGGAGCGGTCGACCAGCACCAGGGCGCGGCGGCCGGGCGACGTCGGATTGAATGTCTTCAGAGCCATCTGATCAGAGCCCCGTGGTGACGTCGATCGACTGGCCGTCGGCCAGCGTCACGATCGCTTTTTTGATGTCGACCCGGCGTCCCATGATGCCACGGAACCGCTTGGTCTTGCCCTTTTGAACCAGGGTGTTGACCTTCAGGACATTGACTTTGAACAGGGCCTCGACCGCCGCGGCGATCTCATCCTTGGTGGCCTTGTCCGCCACGCGGAAGACGACCTTGTTCTGTTCCGACAGGATCGTGGCCTTTTCGGTGATCACCGGGGCCAGGATGGTGTCGTAGTGACGGATCGAAGCCGCCACCGTCTTGGTTGCGCCGGCCATTATGCGGCCTCCTTCGCAGCTTGCTCGCGACGCGAGGGCTTGTGGTCCGCATAGGTCGCCTCGATGGCTTCCAGGGCGGCCTTGGTCAGCACCAGCTTCTGCGCGCGCAGGATGTCATAGACGTTCAGGCCGGCGTTCGGCAGCACGTCCACCAGCGGGATGTTGCGGGCGGCGAGGCCGAAGTTCGTGTCGACTTCCGGTCCAGCGATGATCAGCGTCTTGGTCCAGCCCAGCTTGCCGAAGGTTTCGCGAAGACCAGCGGTCTTGGCATCCTTCAGCGTCAGGCTGTCGACGACGACCAGGTCGCCCGACTTGGCCTTGGAGGACAGCGCGTGACGCAGGGCCAGGGCGCGGACCTTCTTGGGCAGCGAGAAGCCGTGGTCGCGGACGACCGGGCCGAAGGCGCGCGAACCGCCGACGAACTGGGGCGCACGACGCGAGCCGTGACGGGCACCGCCGGTGCCCTTCTGCTTGTACATCTTCTTCCCGGTGCGAGAGTTCTCGTTCCGGGTCTGGACCTTGTGGGTGCCGGCACGGCGCTTGGCCAGTTGCCAGTTGACGTAGCGGGCCAGGATGTCGCCGCGGATGTCGGTGATGCCGAAAACGACATCCGACAGCTCGACGTCACCGGCGGCCTTGCCGTCGAGTTTGATGACCGAGAGTTTCATTACGCTTCACCGCCTTCGGTGGTTTCGACCGCAGCGGTCTCTTCGGCAGGCGTTTCCGCCGCCGGAGCCGTGTCTTCGGTCGTTGCCTTGGCCGACTTCAGGCCACCGGGGAACGGAGCCTCGTTCGGACGCGCCTTCTTGATGGCGTCGCGAACCTTGACCCAGGTGCCGTCATGCCCGGGAACCGCGCCCTTGATCATGATCAGGCCGCGCTCGGCGTCGACACGGAACACGGTCAGGTTCTGGGTGGTGACGATTTCCTGGCCCAGGTGGCCCGCCATCTTCTTGCCCGGGAAGGTGCGGCCCGGATCCTGACGGTTACCCGTGGAGCCGTGCGAACGGTGCGAGACCGACACGCCGTGGGTGGCCCGCAGACCGCCGAAGTTCCAGCGCTTCATCGCACCGGCAAAGCCCTTGCCGATGGTCGGGCCCTGGATGTCGACCTTCTGGCCGGCAACGAAGTGGTCAGCCGAGAGTTCCGAACCGATGTCCAGCAGGGCGTCTTCCGACACCCGGAACTCGGTCACGTGAGCCTTGGGCTCCACCTCAAGCTTGGCGAACGCTTCGCGCTGGGCCTTGTTGGTGTTCTTGGCCTTCTTGGTGCCGGCACCAAGTTGCAGGGCGACATAGCCGTCCCGCTCCTGGGTGCGTTGGCCCACGACCTGACAACCGTCCAACTGAAGGACGGTGACCGGGACATGCGCGCCGTCTTCAGCGAAGACACGCGTCATTCCCAGCTTCTTGGCGATCACGCCCGTTCGTAGCGCTGATGTGCGCATCGGATCCCGCCTCTCCTCGATTAAATCTTGATCTCGACGTCCACGCCGGCGGACAGGTCGAGCTTCATGAGCGCGTCCACGGTCTGCGGGGTGGGGTCGACGATGTCGAGCACGCGTTTGTGCGTGCGGATTTCAAACTGCTCGCGCGACTTCTTATCGACGTGCGGCGAGCGGTTCACGGTGAATTTTTCGATCAGGGTGGGCAACGGGATCGGACCGCGAACGGTCGCGCCGGTGCGCTTGGCGGTATTGACGATCTCGCGCGTCGAAAAATCGAGGACGCGGTGATCGAAGGCCTTCAGCCTGATGCGGATGCTCTGATCCATATCGGTTGTTTTTTCCCAAGCAGGTCGAAACCTGCGTCCCTGTGAACCATTTCAAAGACCGGAGCCTCGGAGCGCAAAGGCCCCCAGAGTACGCACGTCCGCAAAAACGATCGGCCCACGCAGCGAACCGCGAAGGCCGTTGAAGTCCTGGGTCACTGCAAAGAACAGGGTCTCAGGTCGTTCCTGCGGACCGCGTCTGCACCCCGAAATCGAAAGGGGTGCACAGCCGGTCCAACAAGAGTTGGCGCTTATGCCGATTGAGTCCCCCGCCGTCAAGCGGCGAAACCGTGGCAGTCCTATTCCTCCGGGACAAAAGAGCGTCTGGACGGTTCCCAGCGCATCCGGTCCCGATCCAGCACCAGGAAGGCTGGCGAACGGGCAATGTCGACGGAGATCGCGGTGGCGGCATCCACCGTGACCGCCTGGACCGGATTGCCGTTCGCCTGACTGAGGTGCACCTCGCTGTCCGGGGGCCCATCGGCGTCGCAGGGGGTGGGGAGACGTACCAGCCAGTCGTCCTCTCCGTCACCGTTCAGGTCGGGCAGCGGGTTCACTTCGGCCTCACGCAACTGGCCGCCGAGCGACAGGTCTTCATAAGGACAGAAGATGCGAGAGGCCGCGACCGTCATCTGCACGCTGGCCGGGGCCATGGCGGCCCGCTCGTCCGGTTCCCTGTCGATGGGCTGACGCCCGCCGTCTGGCAAAAGCGTGCGTCCTTCATCCGTCGCCATCGGCTCCATCCGCGCGGTCGTCCGGTTCCAGTACCAGGCGTAGCGACACTCCCAGTCGTCGGGAACACAGGCGCCGTGGTGTACCTGGGCCTCCAGTCGCTGGCGTCCACCCCGCCGAGCAATATCGAAGCCGAGGACCTGGCTGTCGAAGGCTCTCTGATAATCACCCTCGTGGCTGGCATAGATCACCAGTCGGCAGCCGCCGGTCCCGCAGAACTGCGAAAGCCCGGCGGCGGAATAATCGATCAGCCAGTCGACCTGACCATCAGGCGAAAGGTCGACGGCACGAATCATCCCCTCGGGCACCTGGGTCACGATCGGCGGGCGATTCATCGGCGTGTCGCGATCCAGGCCGGTGACGTTGATGTCGTGCAGCACCATCCAGACCAGGGCGTCGGGCGGTGTCTGGGCGACAGCGGGCGCGGCGAGGCCCAGACTGATAGTGCTCAGAGCGGACAGGAGGGCGGCGGGACGCATGGCATATCCTCAAGATGGGGCCGCCAGACTGGCATGCTCGAATGTCCCCGGCCCCATTCGATTTCTGACGCCGAATCGATGACCGCTACACGGCAACAAGGCCCCGGAGGGTCCAATCACCCGGGGCCTTGCTTCGATGCGACGGTGTCGGGCGTTCAGCGCCCGATTCTGATGTCGCCCGAACCGATGACGCTGCGGCTGACGTTGCCCATGGCGCGCGCCACGCGGACGTCGCCCGACCCCGCGATCGAGACGCTGACGTCCCGTGCCGTACCGCCAAAATCCACATTCCCCGATCCGGCGATGGAGACGCTGAAGTCGTCGCTGCTGCCATTGCGGATAGTCACGTCGCCCGAGCCGCCGATGGCGATGTCGACCGGCCCGTCCACCCGCGCCAACTGCACCTCACCCGCCCCGCCGACGGCCAGTTCGAAGGCACCGGTGCGGCCCGCGATCATGTCGCCGGATCCGCCCAGGGCGACGTCCAGGGACCGGCTGGTACCCATGCGTACTGTGCCTGAGCCTCCCAGCGCCAACTCGACCCTGCCGTCCACATTGGCCAGGGTCCAGTCGCCGCATCCCCCGGACGCCAGATCGACCGAGGTCGCCCCAGGTCCCACCGCACCGAACACGCCGTCGCCGACTGCGACCTCGACCGAACGCGGACTGCGGATCACGATCAGCGGTGCATCTTCCAAGCGGATGCGGCCCAGGCGGCGAACCTCGACAGAGGCCCCCTGCCCCGGCTGGCGCGCATTGGCAGGTCCCGCACGGCAGTCCCGTACGGCATTGCGGTCCAGACCGCCGTCGATGCCCACATCGTCGCCGCGTCGCGTGACGCGAACAGCCGGCAGGGTCGATCGTCCCTGTTCGATCTCGACGCCGATGTCGGCCCGGTCTTCGACGATGACGACGACCCGCGCGACAGCATTCTCGACCTTCACGTCCTGGGCGACGGCAGGAGCAGCGACAGCGGCCGTGGCCAAAACGGCGGCGGTGACGATGGCGAACTTCATGGCGGTGTTTCCCTCTCCGGCTATGCAGAAAGGATGGGCGCGCCCGATGCCTGAGTCATTTTAACTCGACGTCATGACCTCGATTTAACGAAGCGCACCCGCACCATCGGCCGCGCCGACCTGGGGTTCGAAATCTCGCTCGAAGGTGGCGATTCGATTCTTCAGAGCACCGGCCCGCCTCAACGCCAGCGACGCCGCCCAACGGGCCGCCAGTTCCGGAACCGGCATGGCATCGGTGTGGCGCGGACGCCCGCCGGCCCGGCGCAGCACCGCATTGGTATAGAGGGCCCCGTTCCGCCAGCGCGACGGCCAGGTCTGATAATCCATAGACAGGGAGACGCAGAACCGGTCCAGGTTCTCGACCCGATGCGGCGCATAGAGGGGCCAAGTCAGCGCTTGTCCGGGCTCCAGATCCACCACCTGGGCATCGGGCTCGAACGCCAGACTGTAGGGCAGTTCTTCGGTCGTCTGGCGGGTGACGACATTCTCCATGTCGGCCTCGGCCAGATGGGCCTCGTCGCCCGGATAGACGAACAAGCGTTTCCGCCCACGCAGGTGGAACAGCACCACTCCGGCGGCATCGAAATGATAGGGCACCCGGGCAGCCGGCGACGACAGGATCAACTGCCCCGCATGCGTGACGGCCTTCATGCCCGGATAGGTCGCCTGGATGGCCCGGAAGTCATCCATGGCGGCGGCCCACAGCTCGGGCCAGGCCGCCTCGACGCCGCGCAGATTGACCCACAGACGCCCCTGCTGGATCGCCGCAAGCAGGTCCTCGCCGTTCAGCCGGCCCCGCGCGCCGGTCCGCAGCGAGACCTGACCGGCGTCGTCGTAGTCGTACAGGTTGATGTCGAACAGTTCGGCTGGATAGCGGTCCAGAACGCCGGCCAGAACTTCGTCCGTGGCAAAGCCCTGCTCGACCAGATGATGGGGATGGACCTTGGCCTCGGTGACGGGCCCGGGATAGCGGGTGCGGGTCATGGTTATGCTCAGGCGGCTGAGGGACGCGAGACCTTGGCCAAGGCAGCCTGGGCAGCAGCGACGGCACCGCGCGCGCGGGCCATCGGCGTGACTTCGCAGGCCTCGATCGCAGCCCAGCGGCGACGCACGCTGTTTCGCAACTGTTCGCCGCGTCCCGATCCGGCGACATTCAGCATGCCGACTGCCGCCTGGCTGACTGAGGCTCCCAAGCCTGGACGCAGGATGACCGCCTCGCGCACCTCGCGTTCGGCATTGCAGAAATACTTCTTGTAGTGCTCGCCCTCGAACCCGAAGTCGAAGGTCCGGTATCCGGCCGCCCCCGCCATCTGCATGGTGTCCATGCTCAGAAGGATGCCGGGCGAGCAGCGGGCCAGTTCGGGCAGATAGCCGGGGAACCAGAAATGATACTGGTCGCCCGCATGCATCGAATATTCCATCGCGCACAGTCGGCCGCCGGCCCAAAGCCCGGCCATTGAGGCACCCAGCCCACCCTCCGGCTGGGCCATCAGCCGGTGCAGCAGGTCGGCGGTCCAGCCGCAGGCGAAGATGTCGTGGCGACCGGTGCGGCGATACTGATCCCGCTTCAGCGCGATCAACTGGTCCAGCAGGCCCGGATCCCGCAGGCCTCGCTCCACCCGAATGGGGCCCAGTTCGGCCTCCATGCTGCGGCGTGCGCGCTCCTTGTCCTTGAAGAATTTGGCGTGGCTCTTGCGGCGTTCCGCATACCAGGCGTCATAGTCGCAGTCCGGCAGCTGGACCTGGACCGTTCGGCGCGACTGGCCGACCTCGCCCTGCCCGACCCAGCCCCCGACCGTCAGCCGGGGCGCGTTCAGCAGCACCGCCGCCTCGTCCAGGCTAGGACGATCAGCCGTGCGGGCGATGATGCCGTGATAATCGTTCATCGGTGCGGCCAGGGGCTGCATTGTGCCGCCTCGGCGCTGATGCGGGAAGAAGCCAATGGTCTCGGTGCCGCGCCGGAATACGGCTACCGCCGCCCCCGGGCAGACCTGGGCCGCGATCCTGGTAAAGTCAGGCCGGAAATAGGGACTGATCAGGTCCGGCTCGGCAGCCTGAATATCGGCCCACAGGGCCCAGTCGTCCGGCGTCAGGGCGTCCACGCCGACGATCTCGACCTTCAGTCCGTGCATCCGTCACTCCCTGCCGCCCGATCAATAGGCGTTTCGGCGGCATGCTTAACCCCGGCCGGGTTGCGACCGGGTGTGCGGGCATGGTGAACGCGGCCTTATCACTCACGCAGAGGGCCATGGAGCGGATCGGCCGGTCCATACGTTGCCATATCCTACAGCTTGATGGAGCCATCATGTCCGACACCCGCCCCGACACCCGTGAGATCGAAACCGAGAATCAGCGGACGCCCGCGTCCGAGGGCCAGCCTCCACGCCCCGCCACCGAACCGCGCGGTGCCGAAGGCAGCTCAAACTCCGGCGAGACCGAAACCGATCCAGCCACCGGCAAGCCGAACGACTGATCGCCAGCGACAAGCAAAAACCCCCGCCGGTTTCCCGGCGGGGGTTTTGTGATTTCTCTACCTCCCCGTGAAGGGGAGGAAGATCAGGATCAGGCCAGGATCTTGGCCACGACGCCGGCGCCGACGGTGCGGCCGCCTTCACGGATGGCGAAGCGCAGCTTCTCTTCCATGGCGATCGGGGTGATCAGTTCGACGTTCAGCTCGGCGTTGTCGCCCGGCATGATCATCTCGACGCCTTCCTTCAGCGTCACGATGCCGGTCACGTCCGTCGTGCGGAAGTAGAACTGCGGGCGATAGTTGGTGAAGAACGGCGTGTGACGGCCACCCTCTTCCTTGGTCAGGATATAGGCCTCGGCCAGGAATTTGGTGTGCGGGGTGATCGAACCCGGCTTGCACAGAACCTGACCGCGCTCGACGTCCTCACGCTTGGTGCCGCGCAGCAGAACGCCCACGTTGTCGCCCGCCTGGCCCTGGTCCAGCAGCTTGCGGAACATTTCCACGCCCGTGCAGGTCGTCTTCTGAACCGGGCGGATGCCCACGATCTCGACTTCCTCGCCGACCTTGACGATGCCGCGCTCGACCCGGCCCGTCACCACGGTGCCGCGGCCCGAGATCGAGAACACGTCTTCCACCGGCATCAGGAACGGCAGGTCCACCGGACGCTCCGGCTGCGGGATGTAGGCGTCAACCGTCTCCATCAGCTTCAGAACCGACTGCTCGCCGATCTCCGGGTTCACGCCGTCAGTCGCGGCCTTGGCCGAACCCGCCGTGATCGGAATGTCGTCGCCCGGGAACTGATAGCTCGACAGCAGCTCGCGGATCTCCATCTCGACCAGCTCAAGCAGCTCGGCGTCGTCGACCAGGTCCACCTTGTTCATGTAGACGACCAGCGCCGGCACGCCGACCTGACGGGCCAGCAGGATGTGCTCGCGCGTCTGCGGCATCGGGCCGTCAGCGGCCGAAACCACCAGGATCGCGCCGTCCATCTGCGCCGCGCCCGTGATCATGTTCTTCACATAGTCGGCGTGGCCCGGGCAGTCGACGTGGGCATAGTGACGGTTGGCCGTCTCATATTCCACGTGCGCCGTGTTGATCGTGATGCCCCGCGCCTTCTCTTCCGGCGCCGCGTCGATGTCCGCATAGTTCATCGCCTTGGCACCACCAGCCTTGGCCAGCGTCATCGTGATCGCCGCCGTCAGCGTCGTCTTGCCGTGGTCAACGTGACCAATCGTGCCGATGTTGCAGTGCGGCTTGGTCCGTTCGAACTTTTCCTTGGCCATAGCCAAAACTCCTGTGGCCCGGGTCCGTCAGCGGAGGGGCGCATGCTGATCTAAAAACCTGGAGCGGGTAGACGGGATCGAACCGACATCCTCAGCTTGGAAGGCTGCTGCACTACCATTGTGCTATACCCGCGCGAAGAATGCGGTTGTCACGCTGGACCGCCGCACCCGGTTCCGTTCCGTCGTCCTGACCGTCTGGCCTCTCAAACGCGCGTGGTGGGGGAAGCAGGACTCGAACCTGCGAAGCTTACGCAGGGGATTTACAGTCCCCCCCCTTTGCCGCTCGGGACATTCCCCCGCGCGCGTTTTTCGATACCAACCGGACCATCCGGCGAAGGTCTTTCGACCGCCGCCAGACAAAAGCTCTCGGTGTCTTGCGTCGCCTGGTTTAGAGGGGGCGCCGGACCCGAAAGCCCTAGGGCTCCAAATCGGAGGGCGTCTTATAGTGTCGCAAAATCGAGAACGCAACGACCGCAAGGGTGGCAAGAAGCCGCCTTTTTCTGCACGCTCCGGCAAGGCTTCGGATGCGCCCCGGCCTGGCGGCTGGAACCCCAATCCTCCGCCCAAGTCGTTTGCCGACAGCAAGCCCCGCCCACCAGCACGCGGCAAGGTCGATGCTGACAACCTGATCTGGGGGCGTCACCCCGTGCTGGCGGCCCTGGCCAATCCGGCCCGCAAGGGTATGGGCCGCCTGATGGCCAGCCCGGACCGCGCCGCCGAGATGGAGCGTGACGGCCTGGCTCCGCACGGCCATGTGGTCGAGGTCATGGACGTCCAGCTGCTGGACCGCATGCTGCCGGTCGGTGCGGTTCACCAGGGACTGGTGTTCAAGGTCGCCCCGCTGGAGGGTGTCAGCCTGGACGACATCGCCGAGCCCGCCTCGGGGATCATCGTCATGCTGGACCAGCTGACCGACCCGCAAAACGTCGGGGCCATCTTCCGGTCCGCCCTGGCCTTTGGCGCCCGGGGCATCGTGGTTCAGGACCGCCATTCTCCCGCCCTGTCCGGTGCTCTGGCCAAGGCTGCCGCTGGTGCCACGGAGCGCCTGCCTTGCGCGCGCGTCACCAATCTGAGCCGCGCGCTGGAACGCCTGGCTGATCTGGGCTGGCGTGCGGTCGGTCTGGACGGCGCGGCCGAGGAGACGCTGGACCAGGCTCTGGATCATCAGCCGACAGTGCTGGTCATGGGGTCGGAAGGCGATGGCATCCGCCGCCTGGTGGCAGAACACTGCGATGCCCTGGCGCGCATCCCGATGCCCGGCGGCTTCGAGAGCCTGAACGTCTCCAATGCAGCCGCGGTGGCTCTGTATGAGGCCGCCAAAAAGCAGACCCCCTGATCGCCCGCGCCAATCCCCTTGGCGCGTCCGGTGCTGACCGCTAGAGAGCAAAAATGGAATTCACAGACCTCTTCTCCGCCGACGCACTGGCCGCTCTGGGCCAGGTGCTGATGATCGATCTCGTGCTTGCTGGCGACAACGCCGTGGCCGTCGGCCTGGCGGCGGCCGCCCTGCCGGCCGAGCAAAGGCGTAAGGCCATCCTGATCGGCCTTGCTGCCGCGGTCGTGATGCGAATCGGTTTTGCCCTGATCACGGTCCAGCTGCTGGCCATCGTCGGCCTGCTGTTGGCAGGCGGCGTCCTGCTGATGTGGGTCTGCTGGAAAATGTGGCGCGAACTGCGCGAACAGGCCACCCACGATCAGGCCGAGGCTGAAGCCGAGCTGGAACTGGCCATGCAGATCGAGCACGGCAAGGGGCCCTCGCCCGAAGAACTGGGCATCAAGCGCAAGTCATTCGGCGCAGCCCTGCTGCAGATCATGATCGCCGACGTGACCATGTCGCTAGACAACGTCCTGGCGGTTGCCGGTGCCGCCCATGACCACCCGTGGATCATGGTGTTCGGCCTGGTGCTGTCCATCGCCCTGATGGGCGTTGCGGCAACCTTCATCGCCAAGCTGCTGACCAAGCATCGCTGGATCGGCTACGTCGGCTTGGTCATCGTTCTGTATGTCGCCCTGCACATGATCTGGGACGGCTATCGCTCCGTGGTCGTGCGAACCGGCAATCTGGAATCCCACAATGCGTCCGCGCCGGGCTTCCTGGACATCAGTGAGGAAGAGGCGGCCAAGCACCTGAAGGGCGTCCGCACCGAAGAAAGCACCCTGCCCGCGCCGCCGACGCCGCAACCGTCGGCGGCCACGGCCTCGCCCCCGGCTCAGCCGGTCACCCCCGCCCCCGCGTCCTGACGATGACCGTGCTGTCGGTCTCGGTCGAACAAGCGGCGGCCTGGCTGGAGGCCGGAGAGGCTGTCATGGTCGATGTGCGCGAAGTCGACGAGCACGCTGCGATGCGAATCGATGGCGTGATCCTGGCCCCACTCAGCCGTATGCCCGCGGCCTTGGACGGCCTGGACCTGCCTGCCGATCGAAAGATCATCATGCAGTGCGCCAAGGGCGGACGCAGCGCTCAGGTCTGCACCTATCTGCAAGGGACGGGGCCACAGGGTCAGGCCATCTACAATCTGACGGGTGGCATCGCGGCATGGCAGGCCGCGGGCCTGCCCGTCGTCGGCGGCTAGGCCTCAGCCCCTCCAAAACGCTCCGCCCATTCCGCGACCTGAGCATCCTCGATCTTGCGGAACAGGACCTCGGTCGCCTGGACCTTCTGACCGCGCGGGAGGACGTCCAGAAGATTGGCGTTCGACTCGGGCCAGGACAGGTCGTCAGCCCCGACACTGACGGCGATTCGCGCCGCCGATGACGGAATGACCGGGGCGGCCAGGCGGGCAAACAGCGCGACCAGATTCAGGGCCGTGCGGACCGAAGCTGCCGCCTGAACCGGATCGGTCTTGAACACCGTCCAGGGTGCCGCGACCTGCAGATACTCATTACCCAGGACCCACACGGCCCGCAGTGCGACGCAGGCCTTGCGGAACTCCATGGCCTCGAAAGCGGCGGTGGCCTCGGCGATGCCAGCCGACACGTCGCGGACCAGATCGGCCTCAAGCGGGCCCACCTCGCCGCCGTCCGGCACGACCCCGTCGTATTTGGACTCGGTGAATTTCACGATCCGGTTGACGAAATTGCCCAGCACATCAGCCAGGTCCTTGTTGGTCGTCGACTGGAACTGCTCCCAGGTGAAGGCCGCGTCCGACCCCTCTGGCCCATAGGCCGTCAGGTGCCAGCGCCAGTAGTCGGCAGGCAGGATTTCCAGCGCCTGATCCATGAAGACGCCGCGCTTCTGGCTGGTCGAGAATTTTCCGCCATACCAGTTCAGCCAGTTGAAGGCCTTCAGCGTATCGACCGTCTTCCACGGCTCGCCGCTACCCAGGATCGTGGCGGGGAAGCTGACGGTGTGGAAGGCCACATTGTCCTTGCCCATGAACTGGACATAGCGGACGTCGTCGGCCCCCTCGTCGGTGCGCCACCAGTCACGCCAGGTCATGCCGTTGGCCTGTGCCCATTCCTGGGTCGCGCCGATGTATTCGATGGGGGCATCGAACCAGACGTAGAAGACCTTGCCCTCCATGCCTGGACGCGGGCCGCCATCGGGGCTGACCACCGGTACGCCCCATTTCAGGTCACGGGTAATGCCGCGATCGATCAGGCCTTCGTCCAGATGTTTCAGCGCGATGGATTTGGCCAGGGTCTGCCAGCCTTGGCGACCGTCGATCCAATCCCGGATCGGCTGCTCCAGCCGGGTCTGCAGCAGATAGAGGTGCCGCGTGTCCCGTACCTCCAGGTTCCGGCTGCCCGAGACGGACGAATAGGGGTCGATCAGGTCCGTCGGGTCCAGCAGGCGCCCGCAGTTGTCGCACTGGTCGCCGCGCGCGCCGACATGACCGCAATGGGGGCAGGTCCCCTCGACATAGCGGTCGGGCAGAAAGCGGGCGTCGTCGATCGAATAGATCATCCGGTCGACCCGCTCCTCGATGAAGCCATTGGCTTCCAGGGCGGCAGCGAAATGCTGGGTCAGATCGCGGTTGGCGTCGCTGGAGGACCGCCCGAACCAATCATAGGACAGGCCGAACGCATCTCCCGCCGCCTTCTGGATCTGATGTTGCTCATCGCAATAGGTGCGCACGTCCTGGCCAGCGGCGGCGGCGGCCAGCTCGGCCGGGGTGCCGTGCTCATCGGTGGCGCAGATATAGAGCACCTCATCACCCCGCGCGCGCTTGAACCGCGCATAGACATCCGCAGGCAACATGGAGCCCGCCAGATTCCCCAGATGCTTGATGCCGTTGATGTAGGGCAGAGCCGAGGTGATCAGGATGCGGGCCATGGGAATCCGGTGGGCGGAATTTCGAGTGAATGGTGGTTAGTGGCTAGTGATTGTCCATGTCGCAACCGTTCCCTGTCGCATCGTGAGTGAAAACACACAGATCAATGTGCGGAGACACCGCGCATGAGGGTGCGACCACTAACCACTAACCGCTAATCACTTCCCACTGGCTGAAGCCGCCGCGCGACACGCACGAACCGGCCTGTCAGCAGGGTGGCCGAGACCAGACTGGCCAGGATGACCGCCCAGACCAGGCCGTTCACGCCCATCTCATGCGCCAGCCACCAGCCCAACGGCATCATGATCGCCGAATAGGCGACGAAATGCAGGATGGTCGGCCACCATATGTCGCCCGCCGCCCGGTTGGCCGAGGCCGCGACGACCTGGATCGCATCGGCCACAAAAAACAGCGTCGCCAGCGCCAGGGCCGGAGCCGCCACCGCAACCAGCAGCGGGTCCCGATTATAGGCCTGGGTCAGCAGGCCCGCCGTGGGCCAGACCAGGGCGGCGATGACAAACGCCAGGCCCGTCACGACACCGATCCCGACCAGCCCCGCCCGCAGGACCCCCGCCCGGTCACGCGCGCCATAGGCCCGGCCGACCAGCACGGCCGTCGCGGCCGACAGGCCCATGGGCACCATGAAGACGATGGCCGAAATGTTCAGCACGATGGTCCAGGCGGTGGTTTCGACCGCGCCCAGACGGCCGGCGATAAAGGTCATGGCGGCAAAGGCCCCGACCTCGATGAAATAGCTGGATCCGGCCCCATAGCCGATCTTGCGCTGTTCCCGCTCGGCCGGGCGATCGCGAGTCGGGCGGGCGAACACACCGAGCGACCGGGCCTCCGGCAATCGCAGGATGTAAACGACCAGGAAGACGGCCAGAGCCGTCCGCGCCCCGAAGGTGGCCCAGGCCGAAGCCACCGCGCCGGACTGTCCGATGCCCAGGAGATCGGGCACCAGCAGCAGATTCAGGCCCAGGTTCACGCCATTGGCCACCCACATGGCCCACATGCCGGGCTTGGGACGGTTCAGAGCCTCCAGAAAGAACTGGGCCGCCACGCTGATCAGATAGGCGGGCATGGACAGGGCAAACACGATCAGCGCCGGACTGGCCCCCTCGCCCAGGCCCTCGGCCAGACCCAGCTGCCGCATCGCCCACGGCCCCATCAGGATCAGGGCGACCATGGAAACCAGGCCGATCTGCAGGGAATAGACGACGCCGCGCCGGAACACGGCACCGACCTCTACCCGGCGGCCCTCGCCCAGCAGGCGCGCCGTCATCACCTGCACCCCCATCATCAGCCCCACGGCGGTGGTGATGACGATCGAGGTCGGAGCCCAGGCCAAGGCATGGAAGGCCAGTTCCTCGCCCGAGTAGTTGCCCACCACGATGGCATCGGTCAGCCCCATGGTCATGATGCCAACGCGTGCCAGCACCACCGGCCAGGCCAGGATCAGCAGATCGCGCAGCGTCGATCGGGTGGAGGCGGACAGGATCATGGCTGTGTCGAATGCGAGGGGCGACCGAGGCGGAGGGGCCCTACTCCCACTCGATGGTTCCCGGCGGCTTGGAGGTCACGTCATAGACGACGCGGTTCACGCCCCGGACCTCGTTGACGATGCGGGTGGCGGTCTTGCCCAGGACGTCCCAGGGAAACTCGAAGAAGTCCGCCGTCATGCCGTCGGTCGATGACACGGCCCGCAGGGCCAGCACCTTCTCATAGGTCCGGGCATCGCCCATGACGCCGACCGTCTTGACCGGCAGCAGCACGGCAAACGCCTGCCAGATCTGGTCGTACAAACCGGCCTTGCGGATCTCGTCCAGATAGATGGCGTCGGCATGTTGTAGTGTCGCGACGGCCTCGGGCGTGATCTCGCCGGGGATGCGAATGGCCAGGCCCGGCCCAGGGAAGGGATGGCGACCCACGAAGGCATCGGTCAGGCCCAGTTCGCGGCCCAGGGCGCGGACCTCATCCTTGAACAGCTCGCGCAGGGGTTCGACCAGCTTCAGCTTCATATAGTCCGGCAGGCCGCCGACATTGTGGTGGCTCTTGATCACATGGGCCTTGCCGCTGGACGACGACACGCTCTCGATCACGTCGGGATAGAGGGTGCCCTGGGCCAGGAACTCGGCACCCTCGATCTTGTTCGCCTCGCGGTCGAACACCTCGATGAAGACCCGGCCGATGGTCTTGCGCTTGGTCTCCGGGTCCGACTGACCGGCCAGGGCACCGAGAAAATCGCCTGACGCATCCACATGGATCAGCGGGATGTTGTAGTGCTCGCGGAACAGGGTCGTGACCTGGGTCGCCTCGTCCTTGCGCAGCAGGCCGGTGTCCACGAAGACGCAGGTCAGCTGGTCGCCGATCGCCTCGTGGATCAGCACCGCGGCCACCGATGAATCGACCCCGCCCGACAGGCCGCAGATGACCTTGGCGTCGCCGACCTGTTCGCGGATCTGGGCGATCTTCTCGTCGCGATAGGCGGCCATGGTCCAGTCGCCCTTCAACCCGGCGATGCCATGGGTGAAGTTCTTCAGCATCTGATGGCCGCGCGGGGTGTGCATCACCTCGGGGTGGAACTGCACGCCATAGAAGCGGCGGGCCTCGTCGGCGATCACGGCATAGGGGGAGCCGGGCGAACTGGCGACGACATCGAACCCATCAGGGATGGCGACGATCTTGTCGCCGTGACTCATCCAGACGGTTTCCGCCTCCCCGACCGGAGCCAGGCCAGCCAGCAGGGGCGAGGCCTTTTCGACGGTGATCTCGGCGCGGCCGAACTCGCGGGTGTGGCCGCCCTCGACCTTGCCGCCCAGCTGTTCGCAAAGGGTCATCTCGCCGTAGCAGATGCCCAGCACGGGCACCCCGGCCTCGAATACGGCCTGGGGCGCGCGGGGGCTGCCTTCCTCGTGGACGCTCTCGGGACCGCCCGACAGTATGATGGCCGCCGGCTTCATCCCCGCCAGCGCCGCCTCGGCCTTCGCGTAGGGGTGGATCTCGCAATAGACATGGGCTTCGCGCAGGCGGCGGGCGATCAGTTGCGTCACCTGACTGCCGAAATCGACGATCAGGACTTTTTGGTGATCGGTATCGGTCATGCGGAGACGTCCGTGTGGGCAGCGAATTCGGGGGCGGAAAGGCCGCTCTCTTCCAGCAGAGCGATCAGTCTGTCGAGGGCCACGGCCAGGTTTTCATCGACGTGGTGCAGGGTCGAGGTCCAGTCTTCCAGCGCCGTCAGTTTCGTCCGGCCATCGGAGACCCCGCGCAGGGCGACCAGGGGCAGGCCAAAGGTCTGGGCCGCCCGGACCAGGGCCCAGGTTTCCATGTCCACCATTTCGGCGGTCACACCATCATAATCATCACCAGAAACGACATTTGCGCCGGTCGACAGGTTGGCCCGGGGCACCCCCGGGATCGGGCACGGAAGGGGGATGACGGCGGGCCGGTCCAGCAGGGGCGTCACCCCCGGCTCGAACCCCAGCGGACTGGCATCCATGTCACGGTAAGCCACCGACGACGCCTGATAGACTCGGGCATGATCCAGGCTGCGCGATCCGCAGGATCCCAGGGACACGATCAGGTTGGGCAAGGTCCCCGCCGCCTGCAACCGGGCCAGGGCGGCGGTCAAGGCGACGGCCGCCTCCACCGGACCGATGCCGGTCATCAAGGGATCGATGCGCGACCTCAGATGCTCGCCGTATTCGGCCGGGGCCGCCATGACGCACAGGACCGAGACGTCGCCGTATCGCTCCAGCCGTCCCTGGCTCATCCGGCCCGCTCCAGCACCGCCACGAAGAAACCGTCGGTCCCGGCTGCCTGGGGCGACAGGCGCAGGAAGCCCTCCGGCGTCCTCCACCGTGAATAGTCGGCCGGTGGATCGACGCGCCCGAAGCCCGGCACACGCGACAGAAAGGCCGTTATGCGGTCCTCGTTCTCCTCGGCGAACAGCGAGCAGGTGACATAGACCAGCCGCCCGCCTGCCTTCACCAGGGGCGCCGCCTGATCCAGGACGGTGTCCTGCTCGGCCATGCGGCGCTCCAGCTGTTCGGGGCTGATCCGCCATTTGGTGTCCGGATGCCGGCGCCAGGTGCCCGAGCCGGTGCAGGGGGCATCGACGAAGACCACGTCCATCCGGCCGTCCAGCCCCTTCAGCGGCTCGGCCTCGACCGGCGAGCGGACCTGCAGGTTGCGCACCCCGGCCCGGCGTCCGCGCGGGATCAGGTCGGCCATCCGCCGCGCGTCGCTGTCATGCGCCCACAACTGTCCGGTGTTGCCCATGGCCGCAGCCAGGGCCAGAGTCTTGCCCCCGCCCCCGGCGCAGAAATCCATGACCTGTTTGCCAGCGATCTCGCCCGCGCAGGCCGCCGCGATCTGGGACCCCAGGTCCTGGACCTCGAACCAGCCCTTGCCGAAGGCCGGAATGGTTTCCACCGCCCCGGTCCGGGTGGCCGGATCGGGGGCCGGGATTCGGGCTGCCGTCACCATACCCCCGACCGGCTCGACCCCCAGGGGGGCCAGGGCCTTCATGGCCCGGTCCGGCTCAGTCTTCAGCGTATTGATCCGCAGGTCGACCGGTGCGCGTTCGGACAAGGCCTGCCCGGCTTCGCCGCGACCCTGGCCGAACACACGCATCATGTGCGGGTCTAGCCAGTCGGGATAGTCGCCGCGAACGGCATCCGGCGCGGCATCGAGCGCGATCGGGTCGTTGAGACGCGCGGTTTCGTCCGGCGTCAGGGCCCCTGGACTATGGGTCTCGTCGGCGGCCGCCTCGGCCACTCGATCGACGGACCAGCGCCAGTCCCAGGCCAGGGTGGCCAGGACCGCCGCCCGCGCGCTCTCATCGCCCATACGCCAGGCCAGGGATCGCCTGCGCCGAAGGGCGTCCAGCACCAGGCCGGACACGAAGGCACGATCCTTGGACCCTGCGAACCGCGATCGCTCTCCCCATCCCTTCAGCGCCAGCCGCGCCGGGACCCGCCGGGTCTCGACATCGGTCAGGACCTCGATCGCCGCCTCTATACGTCCACCGTCACGCATCTACAGGAACAGGGCGGCGATGATCGCCACCAGTCCGGCCGTTGACGCCAGCCAAACCAGTGAGCGCAGATAGGGAATGCCGAGAGCATAGAGAGCGAGGTAGACGACCCGCCCAAAGACATAGAGATGCGCCCCGACGGCGGTGACCAGTCCGTCCTTGCCCGCGACATGGGCCATGATGACCGCCGCCGCGAACAGCGGCAGGGTCTCGAACAGATTGGCCTGGGCCCGCATCAGCCGCCCGGCCAGCTTGCCCGGCGGCGGCGCGTCTCCGTCACGGGGCCCGGCGTTCCATTTGGCACCCAGCTCGGCGGTACGGGCGGCACCGGCGGCCATGATCTGCACCAGGGCCAGGACCAGGGCCCCGGCCAGCAGGATGAACTCGGGCGTCATGTCCATGGTGCTATCCCTGCCTGTAGTTGGGGGCTTCGCGCGTGATCATCACGTCGTGGACGTGACTTTCGCGCAGGCCCGCCCCGGTGATCCGCACGAAGCGGGCCCGGTCCTGGAAATCGGCGATGCTGGCGGCCCCGACATAACCCATGGCGGCCCGCAGCCCCCCGACCATCTGGTGCAGCACCGGCGCGATCGGGCCTTTGTAGGGAGTCTGACCCTCGATGCCCTCGGGCACCAGCTTCTGGGTCTCGACCTCCTTCTGGAAGTAGCGATCGGCCGAACCGGCGCCCATGGCCCCGACCGAGCCCATGCCGCGATACGACTTGTAGGACCGCCCCTGGTACAGGAAGACCTCGCCGGGGCTTTCGTCGGTTCCGGCGAACATCGACCCCATCATGGCGACCGAGGCCCCTGCCGCGATGGCCTTGGCCAGGTCGCCCGAATACTTGATGCCGCCATCGGCGATGACCGGCGTGCCCGAGGCCTTGGCCGCGCGCACGGCATCCATGATCGCAGTTAGCTGCGGCACGCCCACACCCGCCACGATGCGGGTGGTGCAGATGCTGCCCGGTCCGATCCCGACCTTGACCGCATCGGCCCCGGCGTCGATCAGGGCGCGCGCGGCGTCATGGGTGGCGACATTGCCAGCGATGATCTGGATGCGGTTGGATTCGCGCTTGATCCGCTCGACCACCCGGCTGACCTGAATCGAATGGCCGTGGGCGGTATCGATCACCACCACGTCCACCCCGGCCTCGGCCAGGGCCATGGCCCGCTCATAGCCCGAATCGCCGACGGTCGAGGCCGCACCGACCAGCAGCCGCCCCTGGTCGTCCTTGGCCGCATGCGGATGGGCCTGGGCCTTCTCGATGTCCTTCATCGTGATCAGGCCTGTGGCGCGATAGTCCTCATCGACCACGATGACCCGCTCGATCTTTCGATCCCGCAGCAGGGCCCTCGCCTCGTCGCGGCCGGCCCCCTCGCGCACCGTGACCAGGTCACCGGTGGTCATCAGCTCGATCGCCTTGCGGTTGGGATCGGTGTCGAACCGCATGTCGCGATTGGTCAGGATGCCGACCAGCCGCCCCGTGTCGGGATCGACGACGGGAAAGCCGCTGATCTTCTTCTTGGCCACGATCTGGCGGATTTCGCCCAGGGTCGTCTGCGGCGTGATGGTCACCGGATTGATGACCATGCCGCTTTCATAGCGTTTGACCTCGCGCACCTGATCGGCCTGTTCCTCGACCGTCATATTGCGGTGGAGGATGCCCAGACCACCGGCCTGGGCCATCGCGATGGCCAGCCGGCTTTCGGTGACCGTGTCCATGGCGGACGAGGTCAGCGGGATGTTCAGTCGGATGTCGCGGGTCAGCTGCGTCGAGACATCCGCGTCTGCGGGCATGGTCTCTGACGGGCCGGGTTCCAGCAAAACATCATCGAAGGTGAGCCCTTCGCGTATCTCCATGAGGAGTCTCCGTTTTGCGGGCCGCGTATAACGTGTCGCAGTGCGGAACCGCAAGGGCAGGAAGCCGCTATCGTCGCGATAAGAATTATTGCCTTGCGCCCTGAGGCTGCCGCCCCACATTTCCGACCATGGTCAAGCTCATCATCAGCACGGCCCGCCGCCTCGCGCTCAAGATCGCGAGCTATGGCGTGATGCACCTGGTGGTGGCGATTCTGGTGGCCTTTGCCATCACGCGCGACTGGCGCATGGCCCTGGCGGTCGGCGTGGTCGAGCCCTTTTTCCAGACCATAGCCTATTCCATCCACGATCGGGTCTGGCACCGGATCGAGCGCCGCAAGCGGCTGTCGCGGGTCGAGGAAACGGCCGAGGCTTTCACTGCCCGTCTGGTCGTCATGGATGCCCAGGAACAGGCTCGTGTTCATGGACATGCGGACCACAGCCACGCCCTGCCCGGTTCCTTCCGTCAGGTGGCGCTGAAGACGGTCACCTATGGCATGATGCATTTCGTCGTGGCCGTCACCGTGGCCTTTGCCCTGACGGGCGACTGGCGCATCGCCCTGGCCATCGGTGTGATCGAGCCCCTGGTCCAGACCGCCTTCTTCACCGTCCACGACGCTGTCTGGCGCCGGATCGAGGCCCGCAAGGCACAGCAGGCCGTCGAGGCCGCCGCGACCTAGCGCCGGTTCAGGGCCACCAGGAAGACCTCGGCGCTGTCCTTGCGGCTGGATTCCGGCTTCACGTATTTGACCGTCTCGAACTCGGCCCGCAGTTGCGCCAGCACGCCCCCGGCGTCTCCGCCCTGAAAATTCTTGGACACGAAATGACCGCCGGGTTTCAGCGTCCGGATAGCGAAGTCGGCGGCGATCTCGATCAGGGCGATGATCTTCAGGTGATCGGTCTGGCGGTGGCCGACCGTATTGTGCGCCATGTCGGACAGGACCAGATCCGGCTGTCCGCCCAGAAGCTCGATCATCTGGGCGTCCACGCCCGGATGGGTGAAGTCGGCCTGCAACAGGATGGCCCCTGGTATCGGCTCCACCGGCAGGAGGTCCACCCCGACCACCGAGGTCGCGCCCCGCGCCAGCGCCACCTGGATCCACCCGCCCGGTGCCGCCCCCAGGTCGATGACCCGCGATCCCGACCGGATCAGGCGAAACCGTTCGTCGATCTCCAGCAGTTTGAAGGCTGCGCGACTGCGCCAGCCTTCGGCGCGGGCCCGTTCGGACCATTTGTCGGACAGCTGTCGCTTGATCCATTGCTGGCTGGACATCGACTTGGTGTCCGCCGTCTTCATCTTGGTGCCCATGCCGCGCCCGGCGGCGGTGCCTCCCGTCGGTGGCCGGACCATGCGGCGGCGTTCGGCGGGCTTTTCGTGTTCACTCATGCATCTTCCATAGCCCCGCGCGGGTTCACGGGCTATCACCCCGCGCAAATGGACCAAAAGGAGCCTCCCATGGCCGATCAGACCCTGACCCTGACTCTCGACACCGGCGACGTCGTCATCAAGCTGCGCCCCGACCTGGCGCCGGGCCATGTCGCCCGCATCACCGAACTGGCCTCGGAAGGCTTCTATGACGGCGTGGTCTTCCACCGCGTCATCGCCGGATTCATGGCCCAGGGCGGCGACCCGACCGGCACCGGCACCTCGGGCTCCAAGAAGCCCAACCTGAAGGCCGAATTCAGCCGCGAGCCGCATGTGCGCGGGGTCTGCTCCATGGCCCGCACCAGCAACCCGGACAGCGCCAACAGCCAGTTCTTCATCTGCCTGGACGACGCCACCTTCCTGGACGGCCAGTACACGGTCTGGGGCGAAGTCATCGAGGGCATGGAGAATGTCGACGCCCTGCCCAAGGGCGAGCCGCCCCGCACCCCCGGCAAGATCGTGAAGGCGACAGTCAACTAAGGTCTAGTCGCCCAGCGACCAGCGCAGACGGACATCCCTGACGGTCTGGCCATCGACCGTCAGGGTGCCGATCACGACCGCCCCCTCCTCGCCCAGATTACGGCGCGCTGTCGCCAGGGCCTCGGGGTCCAGAACACCGTCGAACACCACCTTGCCCGGCCCCTCGGCTGTGCCCTCGAACCGCAGGCGGTCGTCCTCGACACGATAGGCTGTCGGGCGCACGGCAATGCCGCCGACGACCAGACGGACCGGCGCGAAATCGCCCTGCCCGCCGCCTGCTTCCCAAGCTGCGAGATCCGCTGGCTGCCCGACGAATATGCGGTTGAGAGTCCATTCACCGGCCGCCGCCGGGACCAGCGGTACATAATATCCGGAAACGTCGCCGCTCAGATCGTGCTGATAGGCGGCAGCGGACGCCTTTTCTGCATCAGCCTCGGGCATAGCCTGCCGCTCGCAGGCGGTCGCCAGGGTCAGGACGGACAGCAGGATCAGTCCGGATACGAGCCGACGCATCTTAGCGGCTCAGACCGCGATCCAGGGCCCGGAAGGCATCGATCGCCAGATCGGTCGCATTGGCGAAGACCGAGGGCGTGATCCGCTCGAAGTCGTCGCTGGGGCGGTGATAGTCGGGGTGATAGTCGACCCCGAAATACAGGAAGGGCACTTGTGCGCGGAAGAAGGCCCCGTGGTCCGAGGCCTCCACCCAGTTGTCGCTGCCGGTGTCCTGGGGCGTGTCCTTGCCAAAGGCCAGGGATATCGCCCCCCGCGCCGCTACCGGCTCCAGCAGCGGACGCAGGGCCGGGTTCTGATAGGTGCCGGTGACCCACAGCTTGCCGTCCGTCTCGGCACGAGCCGTCATGTCATAGTTGACGTTCAGCATAATGGACGACAGCGGCACGGGCGGCGCTTCGACGAAATGCCTGGCGCCCAGCAGGCCGCGTTCCTCACCATCAAAGGCGACGAAGATCACGCTGTGTTCGGGAGCCTCGGCCTTCAGTCGCGTGGCCAGTTCCAGCATAGTCGCCACGCCCGAGGCATTGTCGTCGGCCCCGTTGTAGATCAGGCCGTCGCTGATCCCGACGTGATCGTAATGGGCGGTCACGACGATATAGCGATCGGTCACGCGCGTGCCGGGAATGACGCCCAGGATGTTGACGCCGCTATACAGCTTGCCGCCTTCGCGGCTGCGGCCAGCCATCTCCCAGGGCTGCAACCGCCCCATGGCCGGGGCAGCGACACCGATCGCCTCAAACCGCGACACGATATAGGCGCGCGCCCGCTCGCCGCCGGCAGAGCCAGTATCGCGCCCCTCCATGTCATCGGCCGAAAGGGTGCGCAGGTCCGCCAGCAGCTGATCATGACCGGTCGCGGCCGCCGTGGCGGTGCTCGGCAGGGCGGCTTCGGTCGGGACGCAGGCCGTCAGGGACAGGGCCAACAGGACGGGGGCAATCACATGGGCACGCATGACATCTCCTGGGAACGTGACGCCACGCTAGCAGCCCCCCGCCCCCGCGTCAGCCGAGCATGCCAACATCTTCAACCCGCTTGCCATTCATGTTAGACAGCGCTGTCAACAGACGCGCCGCAAGAGCGCCAGAGGAAACCACATGACTGTCCGCACCCTTCTGACGGCCGCTGGCGCCGTCCTGTCCCTCGCCCTTTCCGCCGGCCTGGCCACGGCCCAGGATGCCCCGGCACCGGCCGCCCGTTCCTCCGTCCTGGACAAGGCGGTCAACGATGTCCGGGTGTCCGGCTGGATCATCTATGGCCCCGGCCAGACCACGACCCTGGTCGAGTCGACGGTCCAGGGCGGCTTTGCCCAGCGGATCGACCTGCCGCGCGCCGGTGCCAATCCCTGGGATGTCGGTGCCGCCGCCGTCACGACCAAGCCGATCCAGAACGGCGATGTCCTGGCCGTTGCGGTCTGGATTCGCACCGAGCGCCCGCCCGTCGGTTCCGATACCGGCCGGGTAACGCTGCGGCTTCAGGGCAATGCCGAACCCTATCCCGAGATCGCCACCGAGACCTTGGAGCCTGGCAGCGAGTGGAAGCTGTATTTCACCCAGGCCACGGCGACCCGCGACTATGCGCCCGGCGAAGCGGCGGTGAACATCCAGCTGGCGGCGGCGGCTCAGGCCATCGAACTGGGGCCCATCTTCATCCTGGACATGGGCCCGGACTTCGACCGCTCGACCCTGCCGACCAACTGACGGGACCCATTTTGGGCGAGCCGAGACCGCGCACGCGGTGCTAGGATTTGGCGGTTCGATCCGCCCTCGCCCGAGTCCCGATGTCCCTGACCTCCGTCGCCGATCTTAGCCCTGCCGAGGCCGAGGCCGAGTTCACGCGGCTGAACGCCGAACTAGCTCGCCACGACGCCCTCTATCACGCCCAGGACGCGCCCGAGATTTCGGATGCCGACTATGACGCCCTGAAGCGGCGGGCCATGGATCTTGAGGCCCGGTTCCCGGAACTGACCACCGCCGGGTCCGCGTCCCAGGTCGTCGGGGCCGCCGCCTCGGCCCAGTTTGCGCCCGTGCGACACGGCGTGCCCATGCTGTCGCTGGACAATGCCTTCGACGATGGCGAGGTCGCGGACTTCGTCGCCCGCGTTGGCCGGTTCCTGAAACTGCCAGGCCAGGACCCCATCGCCTTCGTCGCCGAGCCCAAGATCGACGGTCTGTCGGCCAGCCTGCGCTATGAGGACGGCAAGCTGGTGCGCGGGGCGACGCGCGGCGACGGCCGGACGGGCGAGGATGTCACCGCCAATCTGCGCACACTCGACGACATCCCAGAGCAACTGACCGGCTCCGGTTGGCCCTCGGTGATCGAGGTCCGGGGCGAGGTCTATGCCCCGAACGACGCCTTCGACGCCTTCAACGCCGCCGCCGAGGCAGCGGGCCAGCGCACCTATGCCAACCCGCGCAATTTCGCGGCCGGATCGCTGCGTCAGAAGGACCCGGTCATCACGGCGGCCCGCCCCTTGCGCTTCTTCGCCTATGCCTGGGGCGAAGTGTCCGAACCCTTTGCCCAGACACAAGGCGAGGCGCTGGAGGCCTTTCGGCGCTGGGGCCTGCCGGTCAACGACCGCTCGGCCCATGTCCAGGGCATCGACGGCCTGCTGGGCATCTATCGCGGGCTGGAGGCGGATCGTGCGCGCCTCGGCTACGACATCGACGGCGTGGTCTATAAGGTCGACAGACTGGACTGGCAGTCGCGCCTGGGCTTCGTTTCCCGCACGCCTCGCTGGGCCATCGCCCACAAATTCCCGGCCCAGCAGGCGACCACCGTGCTGGAGGGGATCGACATCCAGGTGGGCCGCACCGGCTCCCACACCCCCGTCGCCCGCCTGCATCCGGTGACGGTCGGCGGGGTCGTGGTGCGCAACGCCACCCTGCACAATGCCGACGAGATCGCCCGCAAGGATGTCCGGATCGGCGACACCGTCACCCTGCAACGCGCCGGCGACGTCATCCCCCAGATCGTGGGCGTAGTCGATGCGGATCGCCCGGACCGGGGCGCCCCCTACGCCTTTCCCAGCCATTGCGAATGTCCGTTGAAGACACCCCTGGTGAAGGAGACCAATGCCTCGGGCGTGGAATCGGTGGTGCGTCGATGCACCGGCGAACTGGCCTGCCCCTTCCAGCGGATCGAGCATCTGAAGCATTTCGTCAGCCGCCGCGCCTTCGACATCGAAGGCCTGGGCGAAAAGCAGATCGTCGCCTTCCACGAGCGCGGCTGGCTGTCCGAGCCCGCCGACATCTTCCGCCTGGCCCGCGACAAGGACCGGCTGGACGCCCTACGGACGGAAGACGGCTATGGCGAGACCAGCGTGGCCAATCTGGTCGCCGGGATCGATGCGCGCCGGACGATCGCCCTGGACCGCTTCATCTATGGCCTGGGGGTGCGCGACATCGGCGAACAGACTTCGGTCGTGCTGGCCCGCGCCTACGAGAACTGGCCTGCCTTCGAGACCGCCTGCATTGCCGCCTCGGAAGGGATCGCCAGCGAGGCCTGGGTCCGACTGTCGGAGGCACCCGCCGTCTCCGCCCGCGTCATCGCCACCCTGGCCGCGGCGGAACCGGCGACCGAGGACCCATGGCCCGAAGCCCCGCTGGATCAGAAAATCGCCCTGGCCTTCCCCAGCTTGGCGTCCCCGGCCCGGCGTGGTCTGGCGACCCTTGCCCAGGACTGGAGCGGGCTGGTCGAACTGGCCTGCGTGGCCCGCCTGGAGGGGCCGTCCGAAACCCTGGGCCAGATCGCGGGTGTCTCCGGCGTCGGGCCGGTCGCGGCCCGGGCCCTGGCCCTGTTCTTTCGCGAGCCACACAACCGCGCCCGCGTCGAGGCCCTGGTCGCCGAACTAGACCGGATCGAGGACGCTGAACGGCCCAAATCCGACACGGCGGTAGCCGGAAAGACCGTCGTCTTCACCGGGGCCCTGGAACGATTCACCCGCGACGAGGCCAAGGCGCGGGCCGAAAGCCTTGGAGCCAAGGTCTCCGGATCGGTGTCGAAGAAGACCGACTATCTGGTCGCAGGACCCGGCGCAGGCTCCAAGCTGGCGGATGCCCAGAAGCACGGCGTCACGGTCCTGAGCGAGGACGACTGGCTGGCCCTGATCGGGGGTTAGCGCGCCAACGCCGCCTCGACACCGGCCAGCAGGGTCGCGGCTGTGATCGGCTTGGGCACATGCAGATCGGCCCCGGCGGCCATGGCTTCATCGCGGTGACGGGTCATGGCGTTGGCGCTCAGCATCATTACGGGGGTGCGGGCCAGTTCGACCACCGTCTCGTGCCGGCGGATGGCGCGCGTGGCCGTCAGCCCGTCCATCACGGGCATCTGCATGTCCATCAGCACCAGGTCGAACGGCCCCTGATCCCGGAAGGCGGCCAGGGCCTGAGCCCCGTCGTCGACGGTCACCACCTGCGCACCACGCGTTGCCAGAATCAGCTGCACCACCCGCTGATTGGTCGGGTGGTCCTCGGCCAGCAGGATCCGCAAGGGGCGCTGAGCATCGTCCGCGGGCACCGTGCCGACGTCGGCGTCCGACACAGAGGCTTTGACTGCACGACGCGCATCATAATCGGCCAGAGTCTCGGTCCGAGGCAACGGCAGGGTGACGCAGAACCGGCTGCCCTGGCCCGGACGGCTTTCGGCGGTGATCTCTCCGCCCATCATCCCGACCAGCGAGCGACAGATGGCCAGGCCCAGGCCAGTGCCGCCAAACCGGCGCGTGATGCTGGCGTCGGCCTGACTGAACCGCTGGAACAGCATGCCCGCATCGACCGGATCGAAGCCGACCCCGGTGTCACGCACCTCGATCGCCAGCACTGGACCGTCTTCCGCTTCCGTCACGTTCAGGCTCAGGGCAACGCTGCCTTCCTGCGTAAACTTGGCGGCGTTCGACAGCAGGTTCGCAACCACCTGACGGATGCGCGTACTGTCGCCCAGGAAACTGCCCCGGGCCTGTTCGCCAACATTCAGTTCGAACGTCAGCCCCTTGCCCTCGGCCTTCAGCCGCATGGTCTCGATCGTTGCCGCCAGTTCGTCCAGCAGGTCGAACGGCCTCGCCTCGATATCCAACTGGCCTGCCTCGATCTTGGAGACGTCCAGGATGTCCGAGACCAGCCGCTCGAGCGTGGTGCCCGACGTCTGGATCAGCGAAACCAGTTCGCGCTGCTCATCGGTCAGCGGCGTACGGGCCAGGGCATCGACAATGCCGATCACGCCATTCAGTGGCGTCCGGATTTCGTGGCTCATATTGGCCAGGAAGTCGCTCTTGGCCTGATTGGCTGCCTCGGCCGCCGCCTTGGCCTCGGCCAAAGCCCGCTCCTGAGCCAGCCGTTCAGTCACATCGCGCGCAACCGCATAGATTTTTTCGCCATATCGCCGCGCCCGCCACTCCAGCTGGCGGTAAGACCCGTCCTTGTGCCGATAGCGATTGACAAACCCGACCAAGGCCCCCTCGGTGCGATGACTTTCAACCTGAACGACACTGCCCAGGGTCGCCGGCATGTCTTCGGGATGCACCAGCCGCAGGATCGGTCGCCCCTCCATGTCTTCCGGCGCATAGCCCAGGTGAGTTTCCCACGACCGGCTGACCTTCAGGACGATGCCGTCCAAGTTACGGATGCAGAGCATGTCCAGCGAAACATCGAAGAAGGTCGCCAGATCGTCCAATGTCGGATCGACGCCCTCGTTGGCGACGTCCGGGTCGTTCAGGTCCAGGGCGTTCAACATGCGGTCGGCGACTCACTGTGTCCGGTACTGTACGCGGACCATAGGGCCGGTGTGCTGCATAGGCGTTAAGGCTGCGACCCATTATCCCGGCACAGCGCCCTCGCGAACCAGACCGAAGACACGTTTGAAGCTGGCCTTCAGGGCGGCATCAGCCTCGTCCATCGTGGCGGGAACACCAAGATCGACCAGGCTGGTGACGCCATGCTCGGCGATCCCGCAGGGCACGATGCCGCCGAAATGGTCCAGGTCCGGTTCGACGTTCAGGCTGATGCCATGGAAGCTGACCCATTTCCGGACCTTGACGCCGATGGCGGCGATCTTGTCCTCGCGCGACCAGCCGGGCCCCTTCCGCTCGACCCAGACCCCGACCCGGCCGTCCCGCACGTCGGCCGGAACGCCAAAGCTGTCCAGCGCCCCGATGATCCACTGTTCCAGCCCGCGCACGAAGCCGCGCACGTCGCGTCCCCTGGCACCGAGATCCAGCATTACATAGGCCACGCGCTGGCCCGGGCCGTGATAGGTGAACTGGCCACCCCGCCCCGTCCGGTGGACCGGAAACCGATCCGGCTGGATCAGGTCAGCGTCCTGGGCCGAAACCCCGGCGGTATAGAGTGGTGGATGCTCCAGCAGCCAGACCAGCTCGGTCGCCTCTCCCGCCGCGATCGCAGCCGCGCGTGCCTCCATGGCCTCCAGCGCGAACGCATAGGGCACATGACCGCTCGACACGGCCCATTCGACCGGCTGGCCGTCGGGTCGGATCAGAGATGAAACGGCGGCGCTTAACGCATTGGAAGGCATGACGACCCAATGTGGCCGTTGGGGGTTCCCATGCAAGCCCAGCCGTCCACACCTGTTTCAGTGTCCGAGTCCGCCATGTCCCAGATCGAAGCCGTCGACGTCGAAATCTCCGTCGTCCTGGGACGCTCCGTGCTGCCCATGAGCCAGCTGCTGCGGATGGGCCGCGGGGCCGTGATCCCCCTGGACGCCTCCGAACACGACGAAGTCTGGATCCTGGCCAACAACCACCCCGTGGCGCGCGGCGAGATCGAGATCCGCGAGGACCGCATCGCCATCACCGTCACCCGCCCCGCCGACGTCTACGACTTCATGGCTGGCGCTGCGTAGAAGTGAGACGTGCTAGTGAGCGAGACGTGAGCGTTTCTGTGCCGTTCACCGACGTCGTCGCTCACACCTTCGCTCACTAGCACTATTCACCTCGCCACGCCCTTCCCTTCCGACCCAACCTCCGCTATCAGCGCCGATCCAAAGCGAGCGGTCGTGGCGGAATTGGTAGACGCGCAGCGTTGAGGTCGCTGTGGGGCAACCCGTGGAAGTTCGAGTCTTCTCGACCGCACCATTTGAAGCTGCAAGGTATTGATCCAACCCGACTTTCGGGAACCTCGTGGATCAGTCCCCTTTACGTCCACCTTCGCTTCGACATACCAACATGTTACGAAGGCTTCGCCTGGCTTAACCTGATCATCGTGACGCTCTGTCCGAAGGATTCGGTCCGCCGACTATACGACTGCAGGTAGGTACGCCAGGACAGGACAGCAGAACTACGCCGGGGCGCGTCTTAGTCATCGACCCTTCGACGTCGGACACTTTCGTCACTGAAGACGGAAGTAGGCATACTTCATCGACAGAACTGAAGATCGGCCACGAGGTTGGCTACCTCCTTCTGGAAAACGAAATCGAACCAGATGTTATCGATATTGAGAATGACATAACGCAAGATCTATACCCGAATGCCTTGGAACGGGCTACTCAGTGACGGGATGACATGACAATGCGGGCCCTTATATCTGGTATTTTTATTGCTTGTTTATCAATCCTTGGCGCTTGTACCGATCAAAATTCTGATCTTTCCGCCCCAAGAGGAAATATTTCCGGTTCTCCCCTCACGACCATTTCTCCTTATTCCGATGGAACGTCGTCCGCCATCGAAAGCATGAATAAGGGAGACTGCCGATTATTAGGATATCAGGATCATTTTATAGTTGTTCCCAACAATGGATTGCTCACAAATCATCACCTGAATTCAAACAAAGTTCGCTTGCTGTCAGATGGCGAGACTGATCATTTCACATCCGATCAAGCCAGGACCCATTATCTGATCGAATACAACGCCCACATAATAACTTTCTCGCACGAATTTAGATGCGAGCCGCAGGCTTGAGGGTTCTATGGCCCGCTGAACCGTTCGGTCACGGTGACCGGGGCTCAGACTCTGAGCCTAGCCTACGCCCCTCTCGGACGTCTGCGTCAGGTGACGGCGGGTGGGGTGGTCAGCCAGTGGCTGTGGGACGGGGATCGTCTGGTCGCCGAATACGACGGCTCTGGCAACCTAACCGCCCGGTATGCTCACGGGCCGGGCCCGGAGGAGGCCCTAGCCGACTGGGCCCTGGCCACCAGTGCGGGCCGCCGTTGGTATCACGCCAATGCCCAGAACAGCACCATCGCCCTGACCGACGGCACGGGTGCCATCGTGCGAGCGGCAAAGCTCTCTGACGCTTGACCTTTGTAGGCCCGTGAGCAAATAGGCGCAGCCGGATCTCCGGATCTAATGTGTTTTTTGACCGCACCATTTGACGTCATGGGATAGAGATCGGCCCTACCAGCTGATTCCATCATCGAGAGAGGGAGGCCCCCCGCGTGAGCGACACCATCGCCACCCTCGATCCCGACGTCACCGTCCAGGACAATGAAGCCCTGGACGACGACTATGTGCTGACTGCCGGGTTCGTCGAGAAGGTCGTGGATGCCGCCGATGACGGCGACGGCCCTCGGCTGCGTGCCCTGCTGGAAGGCCTTCACCCCGCTGACGTCGCCGACCTGATGGGCTTTCTGACGTCCGAGCATCGGACGGTCGTGGTTCTGGGCCTGTCGCCGGAAATGCTGGGCGAGACCCTGCCCGAACTGGACGACGGCATCCGCGAGGAGGTCCTGGAACGCCTGCCTGCCGGGGCCCTGGCCGAAGCCCTGCAGGAGCTGGATTCCGACGACGCCGCCGCCGTGGTCGAGGACCTGGAGGACGATCAGCGCGAGCGCGTCCTGTCGGCCATGCCCCTGGTCGATCGGGCCGCCATCGAGAACAGCCTGGGCTATGCGGAGGACACTGCCGGCCGCCTGATGCAGCGCGAGGTGATGGCCGCGCCGCTGTTCTGGACCGTCGGCGACACCATCGACCACGTCCGGGCCCAGCACGAGGAACTGCCCGAACTGTTCTTCGACATCTATGTGGTCGATCCGTCGAACAAGCCCGTAGGCGGCATTCCCATCAGCTGGCTGCTGCGTGCGGGACGCGACATCCGTCTGTCCGACCTGATGGAGCCGGTCAACGTGATCGCCGTCGATCAGGACCAGGAGGAAGTCGCCTACATCTTCGAGAAATACCACCTGATCTCGGCCCCCGTGGTCGATGCGGCCGGGCGTCTGGTCGGACAGGTCACGGTCGATGACATCGTCAACATCATCCAGGAAGAAAACCGCGAGGATATCCTGCGCCTGGCCGGTGTGTCGGACGAAAGCCGCGGCGCGGGCGTGCTGGGTGTCGTGCGGTCCCGCATTCCCTGGCTGATCGTCAACCTGGGGACGGCGGTCTTTGCCTCCTTGGTCATCGGCCTGTTCCAGACCGAGATCGAAACCCTGGTCGCCCTGGCCGTTCTGATGCCGGTCGTCGCCTCCATCGGTGGCAATGCTGGGACCCAGGCTCTGACCGTCGCCGTCCGGTCGTTGGCCGCGCGCGAACTGACCTCGGCCAATGCCATGCGTATCCTGACGCGCGAAGTCATGGTCGGCCTGACCAATGGCGTGACGATCGCGGTGCTGATGGCAGCCATTGCAGGGATCTGGTTCGGCCTGCCGAAATTGTCGCTGACCATCGGGCTGGCCGTGCTGATCAATCTGGTCGCCGCTTCGCTGGCCGGAACCCTGATCCCCATCGTCCTGGACCGGCTGGACCGGGACCCCGCCGTCGCCTCGCCCGTATTTGTGACATGGATTACCGATACGGTGGGTTTCTTCTCTTTCCTGGGTCTGGCCGGCCTGATCCTGCTCTAGGACCAGCGGCCCGACCCTTGCTCCTTCGCCTTCGGGGCGAGCACGCCCGTCTCGATTTGGGTCAGTCCGGTGTCAGAACCCGTTACGAAACGCATGAAGGTCTCCCGCGAGGGGGTCATTCTGATCAAGAGCTTCGAGGGCTTTCGTCCGCATGCCGTGCGGGACGAGGCCGGGCGCTGGACGATCGGCTACGGCCACACCCTGTCGGCCCGGGAAGGGTTGAGCGTCAACGAGAGCGATGCCGAACTCCTGCTGCAATACGATCTGCTGCCGGTCGTTCAGTCGCTGAATGCCAGCCTGGCCTCTCCGGTGAACCAGCATCAGTTCGATGCCTTGGCCAGCTTTGCTTTTTCTGTTGGCCTCGATCGGTTCCAGGGGTCGGACGTGCTGGCCCGGCTGAATGCCGGTGCGGCGGGCGAGGCCGCAGATGCCCTGATCGGCTGGCCCGATGCCACGCCGCCCCAAGCCGCCATCCGCCGCCGTGCCGCAGAGCGCGCTCTCTTCGTGGCTGATCCTGCCATGGCGGTAACGCTAGCGGATCTGCTGGCCGCGCCCCTGCCGCCGCCTGCGCCGCCGGAAGCCGAATTGGCTCAACCCGTCGCACCGGTGTACGAAACGGGTGCGGAGCCGTCCCCCGCCGAGACTTCGGTCGACACATCGGAGGAGTCTGCGCCGGACGCGCGGGCCGCAGCCCTCGCCACTCTGCTGGGCGAGCCGGTCGTCCCGCCGACGTCGGACGTGATCGTCCCGTCCTTCGCAGCCGCACCGCCCGTGCCAGCGCCCGAGCCTGAGCCCGAAACCGAGCCGGTCGTGGCCGAAGAGTTGGTCCCGGAAACCACCGCATCGCCCGTCGAGGTGGCAGAACCTGTGCCCGAAGACGCGGTGGCGACGATCGACGCCGCAGTTGAGGCGCATGCGGACGACATCTCGACATCGGCGGAAGAAGTGCCGGTCGCACCTGCAGAGGCCGCACCCCTTCCTCCCCCGGCCTATACGCCGTCCTTCCAGTTCCAGCGTTACACACCCTATGCCGCGCCCATGTTCGGGCCGTTGCCGAACCTTTCGGCCGCGTCGGCGGCCGCCACGGCCCCGCGCGAAACGGGATCGTTGACGTCCGGCGAGGCCCCTGTCCCGCCGATCGCTGGCCAGGAGGTCGCTCCTGAGCCGGAAGCCCCAGAGGACGCTCACAACGCTCCTGAAACGGCTTCCGCAACCGGACCGACGATTGAACCGCGGGCAGAGGCCGATGCCGAAGCGATCCTGAGCGAGCCGGAGTCGCGGTCGTCGGTTTCGGTCGAGGACGTCGTCGAGCCGATCGCCCTCGAACCGATGGCCGTTGAGCCTCTCGTTGTTGAGCCCCTGGTCGTCCAGGTGCCTGAGGTTTCGTCCGCGATCTTCCCGGTTGAGACACCCGTCCTCACACCCACACCGGAGTCCAGCTTTGTCCTGACACCCTCGTTCGAGGATGAACCGCTGCAGATGCAGCGACCCGTGTGGGACAGCGCCCAGCGTTCTGCGCCGGCCGCCGTCGACCAGGAGGTGCTGTTCGAGGAAGAACCGGCCCTGGCCTCGGTGCTGCGCCACGAGGAATCCGATGCACCGCGCCGCTTCGACTGGAGTGAGACGGGCGCTTTCCTGATCATGGGGGGCGTGGGCCTGGCGTCGTGTGCCGCCTCGGCTGCCGCCTTCCGTCTCGCGGCCGAGCAGCCGTCGCCGATGGGCGAAACCACGGTCATCGCCTGGGTGCTGGCCTTGATCGGGATTGTCTGCGTGGGGGCTTCATCCTGGAACCTTTATCTGCGCTGGACCGGCCCCAAGGGCGAATAAACGTCGCTTTGCGCACGGTGACGGGGGATGCTAACCGCTGGGCATGAGCATTCCCAACGCCCCCCAATCGATGGAATTCGGCCTCGGCGAGACGGCTGACGCCATCCGTGACACCACCGCCCGCTGGGCGGCCGATCGTCTGGCCCCCATCGCGGCAGAGATCGACGAGACCAACACCTTCCGCCGTGACCTGTGGCCTGAGATGGGCGAGCTGGGCCTGCACGGCATCACGGTCGAGGAAGAGTGGGGCGGCCTGGGCCTGGGCTATCTGGAACACGTTGTGGCGATGGAGGAGGTCTCGCGTGCCTCCGCCTCGATCGGCCTGTCCTATGGGGCCCACTCGAATCTGTGCGTCAACCAGATCCGCCGCTGGGGCACCGACGATCAGAAGCGCCGCTATCTGCCCAAGCTGATCTCGGGTGAGCACGTCGGCTCCCTGGCCATGTCAGAGGCGGGGTCGGGATCCGACGTCATCTCCATGCGGACCCAGGCTCGAAAGGTCGGCGACCGCTATGTGCTGAACGGCACCAAATTCTGGATCACAAACGCCCCGTCGGCGGACACCCTGGTCGTCTATGCCAAGTCCGATCCCGAGGCCGGGTCCAAGGGCGTGACCGCCTTCCTGGTCGAAAAGGGCATGAAGGGCTTCAGCGTCTCCAAGAAGCTGGACAAGATGGGCATGCGCGGCTCCGACACCGCCGAACTGGTGTTCGAGGATTGCGAAATCCCAGAAGAGAACGTCATGGGCCCGGTCGGCGGCGGCGCGGGCGTGCTGATGAGTGGCCTGGACTATGAGCGCGCGGTGTTGGCCGCCGGTCCCCTGGGCATCATGCAGGCGGCGCTGGACGTCGTCCTGCCCTATGTCCGTGAGCGCAAGCAGTTCGGAAAGGCCATCGGCAGCTTCCAGCTGATGCAGGGCAAGATCGCCGACATGTATGTCGCCCTGAACAGCGCCCGGACCTATGTCTATGCCGTGGCCAAGGCCTGCGATGCTGGCCTGACCACCCGCTATGACGCCGCCGGGGCCATCCTGCTGGCCTCCGAGAACGCGGTGAAGGTGTCCTTGGAAGCCGTCCAGGCCCTGGGCGGGGCCGGCTACACCAAGGACTGGCCGGTCGAGCGCCTGGTCCGCGACGCCAAACTGTACGACATCGGCGCGGGCACCAATGAGATCCGTCGCTTCCTGATCGGGCGAGAGCTTCTGGGCAGCTGATCCAACCGTCGCATCGGATGGATATTTGTTAAGTGGCGCGGAGCCTTTTGCACGCCTAGATGGGATGATCCGCCCGGAAGCCGCACCCATGCCCGATTACAACTATCAGGCCGATACCCGGGCCTTCTCGCAGGTGCTTGAGGACATTGGGGTGAAGGATGACCCCCGGCTGTACCTGGGCGAACTGGTCAATGCCTTTGGGGAGCGTGGTTTTGGCGCTCTGATGCTGTTTTTCGGCCTGCTCAGCGTGGCCATCGGCATCATCCCCGGCACGACGACGATCCTGGGTGTTCCGTTGCTCCTGATCAGCCTGCAGCTGGTGATCCGCCAGGATCAGCTGTGGCTGCCCAAATGGGCGCTCAGCCGCTGGATAGAGCGCGAGACCTATCGCCAGGGTGTCGCAAGGGTCCTGCCCCGGGTCCGCAAGATCGAACGACTGTCCAAGCCCCGCCTCTCCATCATGACCAGCGAAGTGTCAGAGGTGCTGATCGGGCTGACGACCTTCATCCTGGCCTTCATTCTGGTGCTGCCGATCTGGGGAGGAAACCTGATCCCGGCGGTCATTATCTGCACCTTTGGCTTTGGCCTGATGCAGCGAGATGGATTGGCCATACTCATCGCCTGGAGTGCTGTTGCCCTGATCGGTCTGGCCGGCCTTTTCGTCTGGTTGGCCTGGTCGTGGGTGTCGCCGTTTCTGTTGCCGGTCTGGGAGTGGGCAAACGGCTTGCTTCCGCAGGCCTGGGCCTGGCTGAGCGGCCTTTTCGGCGGCTGAAACCGACGACGCCGGCGAGGGGTCCCCCCGCCGGCGCCCTGAAGGATCAGCTCCGGAACAGCGACAGCACCAGCTGCGGTGTCTGATTGGCGATACCCAGAGCCTGCACGCCCAGTTGCTGCTTCGTCTGCAGCGCCTGGAGCTTGGCACTTTCCTTCGCCAGGTCCGCGTCCACCAGATTGCCCACACCCGCTTCCAGCGTGTCGATCAGCTTGCCCACGAAAGTGTTGTGGGTTTCGAGCGACTTCGCCTTGGTGCCCAGTCGCGCGAGCGCGGCCGAGACGTTGGTGATCGACTCTTCCACCGCGTCCAGGGCGTCATTGGCCGTGGTCAGGGTGGCGATCGTCGTGGTGGTGGCGACCGTCACGTTCGTCGAACCCAGCGACAGCACTTCGGCGGCCACCGTCAGGGTCGAGGATCCATCCGCATTGGCCAGGGCGTTGAAACCGGGCGCACTTGTCACCAGCAGATTGACCCCGTTGAACTCGGCATTGTCAGTGACGCTGGCGATCTGGTCGCGCAGGGCCTTGAAATCCTCGTTCAACGCGTCGCGGGACGCGGTCTTCAGCGACTCGTCGGTCGCTGCCAGGGCCTTCTCCTTCAACTGGAGCAAGAGGTCGGAGACCGTCTCGCCCGCGGCGATCGCCACATCGACCGCGGAGATGCCCCGGTCGAGCGACTGTTTGACCACGCCCAGCGCGCCGATGTCGGCCCGTTGCCCTTGGGCGATGGCCCAGATGGCACCGTTGTCCTTGACGTTGGCGACCTTCTTGCCGGTGTTGATGCGGCTTTGGGTCGTCGCCAGTTCAGCGTTGGTCGCATTCAGGTTCTGGAGTGCGATCTGGGCACCCAGGTTCGTATTCACCGAAAAGCTCATCGGCGGGTCCTTCCATTCTGGTCGGTTGAAAAACGGCCTTCTGGCCGTAGAACCGGTTCTGGTTCGCGCCCGCACACGCAAGAAAGGGGCCCGGCGATTTCGACGCCGAACCCCTCATGTTTTCAATAACTTGCAGCTTGACCATAAAGGCCGGTGGCGTTCCCTGCCGGGTCGCCCGGAAAAAACTTCAGGCCGCTTCGACCGAGGTCGCCAGGCCCTGCATCACCATGCGGTTGATGTCGATGAGCGGTGCGAAATCCTCTTCCCCGCGCATCACCTCGGACGAGTGCCGGCTGACGAACAGGCTGATGGAGATGATCTGCGCCCGCAGCGGATTGGCCAGGGCATTTCCCGGGTCGGTGCAGTCTGTGGCCAGGGTCGACCACAGGCGCCGGTTCCAGTCGAGGGCGTCGATCCGGGTGGCAATGTCGCTCTTGTCCACGGTGGCGGCATGCATCAGCGCGCGCGTGACGTCGCCGAACAGCCGATACTCCATCTGGCGCGGGGTCTCAGTCCGGGTTGCTGCTGTCTTGTACGCCTGAAGCGACATGACCCACCTTCTCTTCGTAATCGACCAGTTTGCGGGCCACCATCAGGGCCTTGTAGTATTCGCGCGCCATCACGTGGCGAGAGGCGGCGACACAGTCCCCCAGGACTTCCGGGTTGCGGGTCGCGCTCATGAACTCGGTCAGGCGCCGGGCGAACTCGTCATAGACCTTGGGGGCCATGGCCTCGTCCAGATACATCATCATGACCGGAAAATAGACTCGCCGCGCCGGGGTCGTGACGTCGGCCGTCTGCATGATATCCTTCTCGCGCAGCACGCTGGCCTTGTTCTGAAGGATCAGGACGCCGCGTCGGTCGCCGTTCTGGACGACAGCCCCGTTCAGCACGAATTTCTCGCCGGGTTTCAGCGACAGCTTCAGCGGCATCCGCGATAGTCTCCCCTGTGCGCCCGCGATCGCCCCATCTAGGGCTTTGGACGCTGACGCAGGCTAAACGGTCGTGGTTAACCATGTCTTGTGAGTGGCCCGTCAGGATCGGCGCACAGGCTTTTTCGAGACCTCTGGATGACCGACGCCGCCCCGACCGAACTGCGCCCGCCCCACAGCCTGGGCGATGTGGCGGGCGATGCCGCTTCTCCGGCCGCGGTCAGCCGTCTGTCCCGTGCCCTCGCCGCGCCGCCCAAGGGGGCCAAGACCGCCCGCAAGGTGCTGGATCTGTTGAAGGCCTCGGTCGCGGCCTTGCGCCAGCGGGACTATCAGAAGGGCAGCCGCCTCGCCCTGGAGGCGCTCAAGCTGGACGATCGCAGCGGCATGGCCTGGCACGTCCTGGCCATCTGCCGCGAAAAGGCGGGCGACGTGGGCCAAGCCATCACCGCCTATGAAGCCGCGCTAAAACTGCTGCCCACCGAGACCGCCGTCGCCCACGACCTGGGGCGGCTGGCCCAGAAGCTGGGGCATTTCGAGATCGCCGAAAAGCTGTTGCGCAAATATCTGGAAGCCGAGCCCCTGCATGTCGAGGCGACCAACAACCTCGCCTGCGTGCTGCGCGACCAGGGCCGGTATGGCGATGCCATCGACGCGCTGAAGGCCATCATCGCCATCAAGCCGGCTCACGCCCTGCTGTGGAATTCGATCGGCACCGTCCTGAGCGACCAGGGCGAGATGGCGCAGTCGCTCATCTTCTTCGACGAAGCGCTGCGCCTGGACCCCGGCTTCGCCAAGGCTCGCTACAACCGCGCCAATGCCCGCATGGCCTTGGGCGATCCCCGATCGGCCATCGCGGACATCGAACAGGCCATGACCCAGGTCGATGAACCGTTCGAGATCGAGACCATGCGGATGGCCCTGGCCCTGACCCGGTTCATGGTCGGCGACATGGCTCAGGGCTTCGTCGACTACCAGGCTCGCCTGTCGCCGCATTTGCGTGATGCCGTCCGCTTCCTGTCCCCTGCCCCAGCCTGGGTGCCCGGCCAGGACCTGACCGGCCGACGCCTGCTGGTGTTCGGGGAACAGGGTCTGGGCGATGAGGTGTTGTTCGCCAACGCCCTGCCTGACCTGATCGAAGCTGTCGGCCCGGACGGACGGGTTGTTGTCGCGGTCGAGCACCGGCTGGTCCCCCTGTTCCGGCGCAGCTTCCCGCGTGCCGATGTCGTTCGGCACGCCACTGTGCGGCAGGAGGGTCGCCTGACCCGCGCGGCCGACCTTGCGGAGGTCGCAGAGGTGGACCTGTGGGCTCCGATCGGCAGCCTGTTTGGTCATGTCCGGCCCACCGCTGACGCCTTTCCCGACCGTCCGGCTTTTCTGACCCCCGACCCGGACCGCATCGCCCACTGGCATGCCATCCTGGCCGAGATGGGACCCCAGCCGAAGGTGGGCGTGCTGTGGAAGAGCCTGAAACTGGACGGGTCGCGACGTCGCTATTTCTCGCCCTTCGAACTGTGGCGTCCGGTGCTGGAGACGCCCGGGGTGACCTTCGTGAACCTGCAGTACGGCGACTGCTCGGCCGAATTGGAGCAGGCGCGGGCGGCCGGTCTGAACCTGTGGTCGCCGCCCGGTATCGATCTGAAGAACGATCTCGAGGATGTTGCGGCCCTCTGCTGCGCACTGGATCTGATCGTCGGCCCGGCCAATGCCACCTCGAATCTGGCCGCAGCATCAGGTGCGATCTGGTGGGCGATCACCACCCCCGACGCCTGGACCCGGTTCGGTACCGACCGATACCCCTGCTACCCCGGAACCCGTGCCTTTCCGATCGAAGGATTCGGCGAATGGGGGCCTGTCATGGAGCGGATGGCCTCTGCCCTGTCAGAATGGCGCGACCGTCAGGCCTGACGGATTGATCAGGAACATCGTCTCTTCGGCCTGCGTTGTCATGGGCAAGAGGAGACGACCATGGCCCAACCCGACACCGACTTCGACAGCCAGGATCAGGCCGAAGTCTTCGACGAAACCCATCTGGACGACGAGGGCGACGGCGATCAGTTGCCGGACGAGATCGATCAGGTCTTCGACGTCACTCAGGCCGACGGCGATGCCGACGAGGAAGACTTCGACGAGGACGTGGAGGTCACCGATCTGGACGATCAGCTCGCACTCGACGGCATAGAGGCCGAGGCCGACGCGTTGTTGGGCGTGGATCGCTCGAAAAGGACCGAGATCGACGCCGAAAGCCGAGGCGAACATGGCCCGGACGAGGTGGAGCTGGTCTACACCGGCCTGATGCGGAACCAGCGCGGAGCTCAGGCCAGCGCCGCTCATTGGGAGGCCAAACGCCTCTCTGACGATGACATCGCCGATCTCGGCTACGGCCCCGATGCCGACCCCTCCATCGAAAGGACTGCGCAATGAGCGACACCGCCAAAGACGTCCGCGCGGATTGCGATACCGACACCCCGCACGCCCGTCCCGCTGAGCGAACGACAGGCAAGCCCGACCAGTTGGCCCCCAATCTGGCCAAGGCTGAAGATCGGCAGGAGGCCCTGGTCGATGAGGGCGTGGAAGAGACCTTCCCGGCCAGCGATCCCGTGTCGGCCAAGCAGATCACCTGACGCGCGACCGTTTCTGACGCAACGCCCCGGCATCACCCGCTGACCCGATCTCGAATCGTCGGCGGGTGATAAGGGTGTGGCATGGCCAAGGACTCCACCATTTACGTCTGTCAGTCCTGCGGGGCGGTCCACGGCAAATGGTCCGGCCAGTGCGGGGCCTGCGGTCAGTGGAACACCATCGTTGCAGAGGCCCAGTCGGCACCTCCTGGAGCGATGAAGGCCGTGAGCGCGGGGCGCACCCGCGGCGTCCAGTTCGAATCGCTGGAATCCGACACGCCCGAACCGCCGCGCATCGTCACGGGCGTGACCGAGTTCGACCGCGTCTGCGGCGGCGGGGTCGTGCCGGGCTCGGCTATTCTGCTGTCCGGTGACCCCGGTGTCGGCAAGTCCACGCTGTTGCTGGACGTCTGTGGGCGCGCCGCCATGAACGGGGCCCGCGTCGCCTATATCTCCGGCGAGGAGGCGGTGGAGCAAATTCGAGCCCGCGCCAAGCGGATGGGACTGGAAAAGGCCCCCGTCAATCTGGCCGCCGCGACGGCCCTGCGCGACATCCTGGCGACGCTCAAGCGGGAACGTTTCGACATCTTAGTGGTCGATTCGATCCAGACCCTGTGGTCCGACGCGCATGAGGCGGGTCCCGGCTCCATCACCCAGGTCCGCGCCTGTGCGGGCGAAATGGTGCGCCTGGCCAAATCCCAGGGCGTTGCCGTCATCCTGGTGGGCCATGTGACCAAGGACGGTCAGGTCGCCGGCCCGCGCGTGGTCGAGCATATGGTCGACGCCGTTCTCAGCTTCGAAGGCGAGCGCGGCTATCCGTTCCGCATCCTGCGGGCGGGCAAGAACCGGTTCGGGGCCACCGACGAGATCGGCGTGTTCGAGATGGGCGATGCGGGCCTCCGTGAAGTGGCCAATCCGTCGGCGCTTTTTCTGGGTGAGGGCAAGGACCGGGCACCGGGTGCGGCCGTCTTTGCCGGGATCGAGGGCTCGCGGCCGGTGCTGGTGGAGATGCAGGCCCTGGTGTCCAAATCGGCCTATGGCACGCCGCGCCGCGCTGTCGTCGGCTGGGACACGGGCCGCCTGAACATGGTGCTGGCCGTTCTGGAGGCCCGCTGCGGCTTCGGCTTCGGGGACCAGGACGTCTATCTGAATGTCGCCGGAGGCCTGCGGATCAACGAGCCCGCCGCCGACCTGGCCGCCGCTGCCGCCCTGATCAGTTCGGCTACGGACAAGCCCTTGCCCCAGGGCTGCGTCGTCTTCGGCGAGATCAGCCTGTCGGGAGAGGTCCGCGCGGTGGGACGTGCTGAGGCCCGCCTGCGCGAAGCCAGCAAACTGGGCTTCGACCAGGCCCTGTGCCCGCAACTGGCCGTCAAGGATCAGGGCGTCACCACCACCCCGGTCAGCCGATTGACGGAAGCGGTCGATCGAATCTCACAGAACAGGTATTAGGGCTTGTCTCCTCCCTGTTCGCGAAGCGAATGGGGAGGTGGATCGGCGGCAAAGCCGACGAGACGGAGGGGTCGTTGAAGCGCGCAAGGTCAGTGGGGATTTCAGAACCCCTCCACCGCTTCGCGGTCCCCCTCCCCATCCATGATGGGGAGGAGACGGCTTGACCCCCTACGATCTCTTCGCCCTTGTGGTCATCCTGGGTTCTGCTGCGGCCGGCTGGGTGCGCGGCGGCACGCGGGAAGTCGTGACCCTGCTCAGCTTCGTGTTGGCGGCTTTCCTGGCCCTGGTCGCGCTGCCGCTGACCGCTCCGCTGGGCCGTGCCCTGGTCGATCCTGACTGGGCGGGAACGATTTCGGCGGCCCTGGTCTCCTTCCTGGCGGTCTATTTCGGCATCCGCATCTTTGGGTCGGTCCTGTCGAAGCGGGCCCAGGCCCATCCCCAGCTAGGCGGGGTGGATCGCATCCTCGGAATCTTCGTCGGCGCGGCGCGGGGCCTGGTTCTGATCGGAGCCGTGCATCTGGTGATCGTTGCCGCCCTGCCGGGCGAACGGACGCCGCGCTGGCTGGGCACGGCCGCCCTCTACCCCGTCAGCGCCGGGGCCGCGCGCCTGATCCAGATCGTGCTTCCCGGCATTGGTCGCGGGGCCGATGCCCTGGCCCCCGTCGTCGATTCATCCGTACGGAAAGGTTTTTCCGGCGATGATGCCTTGTCTGCGCCCGAAACTGAGCCTACGTCGCCCGACCAAGCCCCCTAGTTCCAGGTAATCGGTCATCGGAGCCCCGACGATGCACCATCTGATCGCCGATCCCGTCGTTCATCGACCCCATTGGCGCGAGCCCGAGGATGACCAGCTGCGGCTGGAATGCGGGGTCGTCGGCGTCTGGAGCACCGATGGTGACGAAGCCTCGTCCGTCGCCGCCCTGGGTCTTCACGCCCTCCAGCACCGCGGCCAGGAGGCGTGCGGCATCGCCAGTGTCAAGGACCAGCGGTTCCACACCGAACGCCATCAAGGGCTGGTGGGCGAAGCCTTTGGCGGCCCCGACCTGACCGAACGCCTGCCTGGTTCGGCCGCGATCGGCCACACCCGCTATTCCACCGCTGGCGGCAGTTTCCTGCGCAACATCCAGCCGATGTTCGCCGATCTGGATCAGGGCGGCATCGCCATCGCCCACAACGGCAACCTGACCAACTTCAAATATCTGCACAGCCAGCTGGTCGGCGAAGGCGCGATCTTTCAGTCCACCTCGGACTCGGAAGTCATCCTCCACCTGATCGCCCGCAGCCGTAAGGCCAAGATCGTCGACCGCTTCATCGATGCCGTCAGCCGGATCGAGGGCGGCTATGCCCTGGTCTGCCTGACCCGCACCAAGATGATCGGCGCGCGCGACCCCCTGGGCATCCGCCCCCTGGTCCTGGGCCGGCTGGGTGATACCTGGGTCCTGGCGTCAGAGACCTGCGCCCTGGACACCATCGGCGCGACCTTCGAACGCGACGTCGAACATGGTGAGATCATCGTCATCGACCATGAAGGTCTGCGCTCCATCAAGCCCTTCCCCGCTCGCGCGGCGCGGCCCTGCCTGTTCGAATATGTCTATTTCTCGCGTCCCGACAGCATGGTGAACGGGCGCTCGGTCTATGAGGTCCGAAAAGCGATGGGCCGGGGGCTGGCGCGAGAGCACGCGGTCGAGGCCGATGTTGTCGTGCCGGTGCCCGATTCCGGCGTGCCGGCCGCCCTCGGATATGCTCAGGAAAGCGGCATCCCCTATGAAATGGGCATCATCCGCAGCCACTATCTGGGCCGCACCTTCATCCAGCCCAGCCAGGGAGCCCGGCAGAAGGGCGTCCGGATGAAGCACAGCCCCAACAAGGCCGTGCTGCAGGGCAAGCGCGTCGTGCTGATCGACGATTCCATCGTGCGGGGTACAACCTCGGTCAAGCTGGTGCGTGCCGTGCGCGCCGCCGGGGCGACGGAGGTTCACCTGCGCTCGGCCAGTCCCCAGATCCTGTTCCCCGACTTCTATGGCATCGACATGCCCGAGCGGTCGCAGCTGATGGCGGCCACCCACACGATGGAACAGATGCGCGAAACCCTGGAGGTCGACAGCCTGGGCTTCCTTTCCATTGACGGCCTGTACGGGGCCATGGGTGTCGGTCCGCGCGACAACGCTCATCCGCAGTTCACCGACCACTATTTCACCGGCGATTATCCGACCCGTCTTCTGGACCGCGAGATCGAGGAGGGTGGCCGCGACGTCACCCAGCGGCAACTTTCCCTTCTGGTCAGCGCTTAAACCTCATGACCAACCGCCTCGGATATTTCACGCTCGACACGCCGGATGTGGCCAAGGCTCGCGCCTTTTACGCCGCCCTGTTTGGCTGGACGTTCGACGAACCGTCCTCGCACCCCGGCTATGCCCACGTCGCCGCGGACGGGGACACCGGCCCGGATTTCGGGATCCGCCAGGGCGAGGGCAAAATCTTTGCCCACCTGTATTTCAAGGTTGCCGACATCAAGGCCATGTGCGAGCGCGTGGTCGAACTGGGCGGTCAGGCGGCGATCCCTTCGGAAAGCCCATCGGGCCTGAGCGCCGTGGTATGCGACGACCAGGGTGTCAGCTTCGGGCTGTGGCAACCTGCCTGAAAACCCCACTGGCGCTTGACGCACAGGCCGGGCGCGCTACCAGACCCCATGTCCAACACCTCCCCCCTCGCCGATCGTGTTGCCCTCGTCGTGGGGGCCTCGCGCGGCATCGGCTATGAGAGCGCCCTGGCCCTGGCCAAGGCTGGCGCTCATGTCGTTGCCGCCGCCCGGACCCAGGGCGGGCTGGAAGAACTGGACGACGCCGTCTTTGCCGCCACGGGCAAGCACGCGACCCTGATCCCGTTCGACCTTGTCGATGGCGGAGCCATCGATCGGCTGGGGGGAGCCTTGTTCGGGCGGTTCGGCAAGCTGGACATCTGGGTACAGGCGGCAGCCACCATGGGGGCGGCGGGCCTGACGCCCGTGGCACACGCAGACCCGCGCGGCTTTGCCAAGGTGGAAAAGATCAACTTCACCGGCGTCTATCGCCTGATCCGTTCGCTGGAGCCGCTCCTGCGCGCTTCGGATGCTGCGCGCGTCATCCACCTGACAACCAGCCTGGCGCACACCCCGCGTGCCTTCTGGGGGGCCTATGCGGCCACCAAGGCTGGGGCTGAAAACCTGATGCGCTGCTGGGCCGACGAAATCGAATCGACCTCCATCCGCGTCGCCATCCTGGACCCCGGCCGTATGCGGACCCAGTTGCGCGCCCAGGCCTTCCCCGGCGAAGACCCGATGGACCTGCCCCACCCGTCCGAGATCGGGCCTCTGATCGTCGATCTGGCACGGGGCGATCGGGAGCCCGTAGGGGTGACGAAGTTCGCCGACTGGCACAATTGCACCGGGGTTCGGCCGACGGCTTGAGTATCGCCATGAGCCAGTTTGCGCACGGCCAGTTCCTGGGTACCCGAAACCGGTCGGTCAGCGCAGGGGGATTCGAGGTCGACCTGCGTGTGGCGACACTGCCGCCAGACGCCGTCGAAGAGCACTCCCACGAGGTGGCGCATTTCATACTTCCGCTCGCCGATGGCTATCGCAGCCTGGCGCGCGACCCTCTGATCAACCGCACGGTCTTCGGGGCAGGCAGCGCTATCTACAATCCACCGGGCGTCGTGCACCGAGACTGCTTCGACGTGGCTGGCGGATTGTTCTGTTCCGTCAGCGTTCCGGCCGGCATGCCCGGCAGGTTCGACCACCCGATCGTCTTGCGTGGGGGCGTCGAAGTCGCGATGCGTCGGCTTGTCGGGCTGTGTCTCTCAGCCCGTGAGGGCGATCATCTTCTTGTCGAGGACCTGTCGCTCCTTCTGACAACGGCTGTTGCGACGGGGCATGAGCAATCACGCCACACCCCTGACTGGTTGATGACAGCGGTCGAGATCGTCGGCGACCAAGCCACCACTCAGGGGCTCGAAATTCGCGACATCGCCGCTCAGTTGGGCGTTCATCCCGTGCATCTGGCCCGGGCATGGAGACGATATTTCGAACAGTCTCCCGGAGAGGCGATCCGCTACCGCCGGGCTGACCTTGCGGCTGCCCAGATTGCAAAGGGCTTGCATCTGGCCGAAGTAGCGGCGAACGCAGGCTATGCGGATCAAAGTCATATGACGCGCGAGTACGTCCACGTTTTTGGCGTTACGCCGGGCACGTTTCGAGCGGCAGTCGCGTAAGAAGGTTTCACCTGTTCAATACAGGCGCAGCGCTCTCGGCTATCGACTGGAACCTGCTCAAACGAGGTTCTTGCCGTGCGCATCATTACCGTCTCAATCGCCGCGTTCTTTCTGATGGCTCAGCCCGGCCATGCGCAAGAGGCCGATGGCTGGCGGTCCAGCCCGCCACAAGCTGAAAACGCCTCTGCTGATGCGCTCTCAGCCATGGATACGGCGATCCGCGCCGGCACATTTCAGCAGATCACCAGCGTGCTGATCAGTCGGAACGGTCGCCTGATCCATGAATCCTACTTCGATGACGGCGGTGCGGAATCCCGCCGCAACACCCGTTCTACAACCAAGACCGTTACCGCCATGCTGGTGGGGGCAGCCGTCGCTCGAGGCCAGCTTGCCATTTCAACACCCGTGGCCCCCTTGATCGCCTCCTGGGGTCCATTTGAGAACCCAGACCCCCGCAAGGATGCCATCACCGTCGAAGATCTGATGACGATGAGCTCCTTGCTGGAATGCAACGATGACAATCAGTTTTCACGTGGCAACGAAGAGCGGATGTATTTGGTAGAGAACTGGGTCGAATTTGCATTCGACCTGCCAATCCGTGGCTTTCCGGCATGGCTGCCACGACCTGAGGCCTCGCCATATGGTCGCTCATTCAGCTATTGCACCGCCGGCACGACAACGCTGGGCGCTGCGATACAGTCGGCGACCGGCCAGCCTTTGGAAGACTTTGCCCAGGACGTCCTGTTCGACCCGCTGGGGATCAAAGGAGCAGAATGGCAGTTCTCGCCGCTTGGACTTGCCCAGGGCGGCGGCGGGCTGGGCCTGCGCAGTCGCGACCTTCTCAAACTGGGCCAACTTCTTCTGGACGGCGGTCGATGGAACGGCGAACAGATACTGCCCGAGGCGTTCGTCACGGCAATGATATCCCCCCACGCAAGCGTGGGCGATGACCGAGGCGACTACGGATACCTGGTTTGGCTGCCCACATACGTCGTCGGCGGTCGATCATACCGAGCGATTGCCATGGCAGGGACCGGCGGCAACAAGGTCGTCATCGTGCCAGAACTACAGGCCGTCGTCGTGGTTACGACGACCAACTACAATGTCCGCAATCCCCACGGCCTGGCAGATACCTTGATCACGCAGCACGCCCTGGCAGCGCTGCAATAGGCTACTTCTTCGGAGCGTGCTTCTGGCCGGTGCGGATCCGGCCAGAGCGCGAGACCTGACGCGCTCCGCCGCGGGCCCCTTTCTGGATGGCCACGGACGAGCCAGCCTTCTTGGACGAGCTGGCCTTCACGCCGCTGATGATGCGGGGCTTGGCGGTGCGGGTCTTTTTCTGCTCCAGCGCCTTGCCGGGCAGGTTGGACAGCATCTCGGCCTTTTCAGCCTTCTTGATCACCTTGCGGGGCGCGGTCTTGGCGTCGCCCTTGTAGCGTTCCGGTCCGGACTTGGAGCCGCCCTCGGCATAGGGGTTTTCCGACCCCGACTTGACCGTCAGGCGGATCGGCGTGCCGGGCAGGTCAAAGCTCTCGCGCAGGGCGTTGATCAGATAGCGCTTGTACTGTTCCGGCATCGACTCGGCGCGGCTGGCCATCAGCACAAACGTCGGCGGCCGGGCCTTGGTCTGGGCCATGTATTTGGGCTTGATCCGCTTGCCGTCCACGGCGGGGGGCGGATGCCTCTGAGTGGCCATGGCCAGCCAGGTATTCAGGTCCTTGGTCTTGACCTTGACCGACCAGGTCGCATGCGCCTTCAGCACCGCAGGCATCAAGCGTTCGACACCGCGTCCTGAGTGAGCCGACAGGGCGACGAAGGGCGACCCCTTCAGCTGAGGCAGCTTGTCCTCGGCCATGCGGCTGAGTTCGGCCAGCTTGGCCTGGGGTTCTTCCTCCAGGTCCCACTTGGCGGCGACATAGACCAGGGCCCGGCCCTCGCGCTCGACCAGATCGGCCAGCTGCAGGTCCTGCACGTCGAACGCATTGTCCTTGTCCATCACCAGACAGACCACCTCGGCAAAGGTGATGGCGCGGATGGTGTCGGCAACCGACAGCTTTTCCAGCTTTTCCTGAACCCGCGCCTTGCGCCGCATCCCCGCCGTATCGACCAGGCGGATGTTCTGACCTTCGTATTCCCAGTCGACCGAGATGGAGTCGCGTGTGATCCCGGCCTCGGGCCCGGTCAGCAGCCGATCCTCGCCAATCAACCGATTGATCAGGGTGGATTTTCCAGCATTGGGTCGGCCGATGATGGCGATGCGGATCGGCTTGTCCGGCTCGTCGATCTCTTCGATGAAGATGTCGGCACTGGCGGCGACGACAGCCGCGTACAGATCAGCCATGCCTTCGCCATGCTCGGCACTGATCGCCACAGGTTCGCCAAAGCCCAGAGAATAGGCCTCGCCGATTCCGCCCCCGCTTTCGCGGCTTTCGGACTTGTTGGCCAGCAGGATGACCGGCTTGTGCTGGCGACGCAGGCGATCGGCGAAAATGCGGTCCAGCGAGGTCACGCCCTCGCGCGCATCCATCATGAACAGGATCAGGTCGCCGTCTTCCAGCGCGGCCTCGGTCTGTTCGCGCATGCGCGATTCCAGGCTGTCGTCGTCGATGTCCTCGTAACCCGCCGTATCGATCAGCGTCAGGTCCATGTCGCCGATATTGCCGTCGGCATAGCGACGGTCACGGGTCACGCCCGGGCGATCATCGACCAGCGCGAGGCGCTTTCCGACAAGCCTGTTGAACAGGGTCGACTTGCCCACGTTGGGGCGGCCGACGATGGCGACCTTCAATGCCATGTCGGCCTTCTAGCTGAGTTTTTGCGGGCCGTCAGCGAATGCTGACGAGATCCCCATTATCGGTCAGGACATACAGCATGCCGTCATAGGCCGCCGGGGCGATATAGGCCGCGCCGCCCAGCCGGATAGAGGCCGTCTGCTCGCCCGTCTTGGGATTGTAGGCCACGGCCTCACCGTCCGAATTGACCAGGACCAGACGGTTGGAAGCGAGGATCGGACCCGACCACTCAGGACGTACCGTGCGGTCGAACAGGCCAAACAGGCCGCCTTCCTGGCGTACGCGCCCCTCGTTCAGGTCGCGGGTCCAGTAGACCTGCCCCGTCTCGCGGTTGACCACGGTCAGTTCGCCGTCCTTGGACACGACATAGACGACGTCGCCGACCGGCAGAGGCGCATTGACCCCTGCGATCGGCAGTTCCCACTTGGCATTACCCGAACGGACGTCCATCGCCGTCAGAACGCCCGAATGGCTGATGGCATAGACCACGCCGCGGCTGATCACCGGACGACCGGCGATATCGCGGATTTCGGAAAGGGCGCTGGACCGGCTGGTGCGGGACAGAACCTCCTGCCACACCGGCTGGCCGGTCGCTGCGCGAACGGCGGTCACTTCACCCGACGAGAAGGGCGCGATGACGGTGTCGCCGGTCACGGCCGGGCTGGATGCGCGCAGGATGCGGGCCGGCTCGACGATGCCGCGGAAGGCCCAATCCTGCTGGCCCGTATTGACGTTGAAGGCGATCAGCAGATTGTCGACGTCGATCACATACACGCGCGAGCCCGATACCGTCGGGGCACCGTGCAAAGGCGAATCGACCCGCGACTGCCAGAGGACCGCGCCTGTGGCCTGATCCAGGGCCGTCATGGTGCGATAACCGGAGGCGACGAATACCTTTCCACCACCGACGGCAACGCCACCACCGAAACCGCCGCGTTCACGCCCCTCCGGCTTCACATTGACCTTCCAGGCGACGGCCCCCGTTCGCGCGTCAAGGGCGCTGACGGTGGATTCGCCGTCCATGACGAAAACCCGTCCGTTGTCGGCCACAACAGGCGACATCACCTGACGGTCGCGCGCTGAGCCGGAGCCGACGCTGCGCCGCCAGCCCACCGTGAATTCGGGGGCGGCGATCACATGCTCGTTCAGGTTCTCGGGGCTGCCGCCGGGCGACGACCAGGTGGTGACGGCCACCGGTCCGGGCAGGAAGAAGTCGCGACCTGCCAGGGCCGCCGAGGGAGCCAGCTGCTGATCAAACTGCAGCACCGAGATGCGCGTGCCCTCGCTGGCGGTCGACGCAGGCTGATCCGGTCCACCCAGGCCGAACGGCAGGGCGTTGCGAACGGTGCCGCAGGCCGACACCCCGGCCATGAGGGCACAGGCCAGGCTGATCTTCAGAACACGGTTCATCGCGGACATCCTGGAAGAGACGATCACAGAAGCATCGATCACTGGGCCACCGGCGGGGCAGCCGGTCCGGCGGTCAGCGGGTTGGCGGCCGCAGTCGGGGCCGGTGCGCTGGCCTGGTTGCGCACGATGGCGGCCAGATTGCCAGCGGTGCCGTTGTCGATCATGGCGATGGCGGCGGTGGCGCGCTCGCGCACGTCGTCGGGCACGTCCTGGCCCAGTTGCAGCAGCACCAGGACCTCGCGCGCCTCGGCCGTCTTGCCGAACTGCAGCCGCGCCAGGGCCAGGGCCTCCTGCGCAAAGGCCCGCAGCGGGCGGCCTTCCTCGGTCAGCGGGGTCAAACGGGCCTCGATGGCGGCCAGATCCGCGCCATTGTCCATGGCCAGCCAGGCCGCCTTGAGGGCAGCGGGGTCGGCCAGCAGCGGATCGCCTCCCACCTTGGCAGCCTCGTCGAAAAGTTCGATCGCTTGCGGAATGCGGTTCTCGCCCAGCGCCAGCGCCGCACGGTGCTGCAGCGCCATGGCACGATAGGCGCGATTGCCCTTCTTCTCGGCCTCGGCAAAGGCCGCTTCGGCCCCTGCGGGGTTGTTGCCCTGGAGGGCTTCGATGCCGCGGTCATAGGCAGCAGACGCCTCGTCGGCCTGACGGGTCTGCCAGCTGTCATAGCCCCACCAGGCCAGGGCCGCGATCAGCGCCAGCAACAGCACGCCGCCGACGACGGGCAGCCAGGTGCGGGCCAGACGCTTGTATCGATCGGAGCGAAGCTCCTCCTCGACCTGCTCGAAGACATCAACCACGGAAACGTCGCCCCAAAAATCGCTTATCAGCAAACCGGCGCGACCCTAGAGGGTCGGCATCGTGGCCGCAACGCAGCGATCAGGACGAAACCGGCTTTTTGGAGAAGTAGGTCTCGACTTCGGCAGGAAAACGGCGGGCCCGCACATCCTCGGCATAGGCCGCGACCGCGCGGTCGATATCGCCCCGCAGGTCGGCGTAGCGGCGAACGAACTTGGGCGTCCAGTCAAACAGGCCCAGCATGTCCGGCACCACCAGGATTTGCCCATCACAGGCTGCCGAGGCCCCTATGCCGATGGTGGGCTTGTCGATGGCCTCGGTGATCTCACGCGCCAACCCCTCGGCCACCCCCTCGACGACGACTGCAAACGCCCCGGCGTCGGCGGTCGATTCCGCCTCGGCCATGACCCGCAGACGTTCGTCGTCGGTTCGGCCCTTGGCCTTGAAGGAGCCCTCCGTCAGCACCGCCTGAGGCCGCAGGCCGACATGGCCCATCACCGGAATGCCGCGCTGGACCAGATAGGCGATGGTCTCGGGCACGGTCGGGCCGCTTTCCAGCTTGACCCCCTGCGCCCCGGTTTCCTTCATCACCCGGGCGCAATTGGCATAGGCCTGTTCCTTGCCGCCCTCATAGCTGCCGAAGGGCATGTCGACCACGACCATGGCCCGCCGTGCTCCGCGCATGACCGCCTGCCCGTGCAGGATCATCATCTCCAGCGTCACCCCGACCGTGTTCGGCAGGCCGTGGACCACCATGCCGACACTGTCCCCGACCAGCAGCAGGTCGCAGTGCGCATCCAGGATCTCGGCCGTAGGGGCGTCATAGGCGGTCAGGCAGACGATCGGCTCCCTGCCCTTGCGCGCCAGGATGTCGGGGGCCGCGATGCGCTTGACCGGATCCTGTTTCTGGCTGGACACTCAGACCTCCTGGGACAGCTTCATCACCCCGGCCGCCGCAATCGCGATCAGCGCGCCAGCCGTGATCCAGAATAGCTGCATGGCTCCCAAAGAACCAAACGCCATTCCCGAAACGCCCAACTGATCGAGCCCGGCCTGGGCCAGACCTTGAGCATTGGCCGTCATCGATTCGATGCCGCGCCCCACGACCTCGCCCGCCACCGGCCCATCGCTGTTGGACAGGTTCAGGTTGACGTTCATCGTCTCGCGCACCGCCACCACCCCGCCGATCAGCCCCGCCAGGGCAAGGGCCAGGGTCCGCACCCGGCCACCCGACGCCAGCTTGGCGTCGATGCCTGCGGCGAACAGTTCGGCATCGGCCGTTGGGGGCGTGCGGGAAAACTGCCGCTCGATGAAGGGATCGAACTCGTCAGCCGACATGAGCGGACCTCCCCACAATCCCCGCGGGCTCCGGCTGGAGCCGCGCGCGGAGTTTATCCAGACCACGTTTGACATGTGACTTCACCGTTCCGAGCGGCAGATTTAGGGCGGTCGCAATTTCCGGGTGGGCCAGTCCCGCCCCGTGACACAGCGAGACGCACAGGCGCTCAACCTCGCTCAGGGTCTTCAACGCCTCATCCAGATCGACGCGGGCGGCGTGGTCGACGGCAGGACCCGCCTCATCGGCAGAGGCAGTCTCGTCGACATAGCGCGCCTCCCTGGCCCGCCGCTTGATATAAAGCCGAGCCGCGATCCGCTTGACCCAGGCCAGAAAGGTGCCCTCGCCGCGAAACTCGGCACAGCGCTGATAGGCCTGGATGAAGGCGTCCTGGGCGACGTCGTCGGCGACCGAGTTCTCGGCTCCCATCCGGCGCAGCAGGGCCCGGACGGCCGATCCATGACGCCGGACCAGCTCGCCGAACTCGCGCCGCCCGCCGGCCGCCGCCTGGGCGGCCAGCTCGACGTCGTGTCGATCCTTCAGGTCGTGAGACATGACGCGTTCCCCCTGTCAGATCGCGCTCAGTCCTTGTTCTTGTTGAAGAAGCTCAGGACGATGAAGGCCAGGCCGATGGTGATCGGAATACAGGCGATGCCGAGCAGGCCATTGTCCACGCCGCCATTCCAGCCGTTCCCGCCCATATCGCTGACCACGCCGAAGGCCGCGATGCCGATGCCGACGGCCAGCCAGATGATGCCTTTACGAAGGTCACGGCTGCGCGATGGCAGGTTCTTGGTCACGTCCTTGCTCATGGCGTCTATCACCTCGGGCGGCAGGGCCTGACCCTTGTCGATGGCCGCGCGAACCGTCAGCTGCATATCGCGGCGCTCACGGCTTTTCAGATAGGTCGGCCCGAAGACGATCGCCGTAATCGTGCCGAATACCGCGAAGATCGCGAACAGCGGAATGAAGTCTTCCATTTTAGTCCCCTTTGAAACCCTGGCTCGAAGCGTGCTGCTGCGGCCGTCTGAGAACAAGAGGCAATGAAGACCGCTGGCGGATGCTCGCTGCGCCATGAAGTTTTCGTAAGGTCGCGTGCTTGGTAAGACCCATGGGCAGGTCTATCGTGGGCTTCCCCGCTCTGATGGATAGGCAAATGCTGGATCGTCGCGCACTGTTCACCGCCCTCGCCGCCCTGCCCCTGGCCGGATGCGTTACCTCCTCGCCGTCGGGACCGCGAAGTCTGACCGTCGTCACGTTCAACATCTGGCACGACCGCGAGAACTGGACTGCGCGCCTGCCCCTGATCCTCGATGCGTTGCGACAGGTGGATGCCGATGTGATCGCCTTGCAGGAGGTGTTGCAGGACGGCGAACGCCTGCCGAACCAGGCCCAGACGATCGCCCAGGCCCTCGGCTATGGCTGGACGTTCTGCTCAACGGATGCGGTGGACCAGCCACGCCGTTATGGCAATGCTGTCCTGACCCGTCTGCCGATCCTGCAACAGAACTGGAAGGCGCTGGCTCCGCTGGATGACTATCGCACCGCCCTGCGCGTCCGCGTCGATGTCCAGGGACGGCCCGTCGATATCGTCGCGACTCATCTGCACCACACCCCCGAGGGCACGGCGATCCGCGAACGCCAGGCAGCCGACCTCCTGGCCTGGCTGCCGACCGATCGAACCCCCCGGATCATTCTGGGCGATCTCAATGCCGCCATCACCAACCCGGAACTGGCGGCCCTGCGGCCCGAGGGTATCGTTTCCGCCCTGCCGGCGGTGCATCCCGATCAGGCGAATGCCACCACGCTTAACGTCGCCATGGGGCATCGTTCGGATCAGATCGATCACATCCTGATTGATACGGACCACTTCACCGTCGAGTCTGCGCAAATTTTTGCCGACGAGGCCGTGCGCGGAATCTGGCCGTCAGACCACTTTGGCGTCGCCGCCACCGTGTCTTTGCGCTGAAATCAGGGGCGGGGCACCAGAGGTGTTTTTATGCCTCACAACGCGATTTTGAGCCCACCAAAGCAATAATCTTCCATTGGCCTGTTGCGCTGCACGACCGATTCTGGTCTTAAGGCGGCGAAGGAAATCCAAACCGTGACCCACCGCAGCCGCACATCCGCCGTTTCTCCCTCCGCCCGGACCATGGTCCTGAGCGGCCGGGCGGCTGCGGAAATCGTGGCGGTGCAAGGGTTCGGCCTCCTCCTTATCGCGATCGTACTCCTCGGCCTGCTTGGCCGGGCGGGGATGCTGCACACGACCTGAAACCAACACTCAGGATCGCAGCTCAACCCCGCTCAGCCCGAGCGGGGTTTTTTCTTGCGCGCCTATCCCCTTCGAGACCGAACATGACGACCGCCGACGACAACGCACCCCACGATCCCCGCCAGCGCAGCCGCGTCGTGACCGGCGGTGCCAGCCGAGCGGCGGCCCGCAGCTATCTGCGTGCAGCGGGCATGGACGACGCCGATTTCGAAAAGCCGATGATCGCTGTCGTCAACACCTGGTCGTCGGTCACGCCCTGCAACATGCATCTGGACCGGCTGGCCAAGGACGTGCGCGCGGGCATCATCGCGGCCGGCGGCTTTCCGATAGATTTCAACACCATCGTGGTCACCGACGGCATTTCGATGGGCACGCCGGGCATGAAGGCCTCGCTGATCAGCCGTGAGGTCGTGGCCGACTCCATCGAACTGGCCGTCCAGGGGCATCAGCTGGATGGCGTCGTCTGCATCGTCGGCTGCGACAAGACCATTCCCGCCGCCGCCATGGCGCTGGCCCGCATGGATATCCCCGGCCTGGTCTATTACGGCGGCACCATCATGCCGGGCCGGGTCGGTGCCACCGAGATCTCCATCCAGGAGGTGTTCGAAGCCATCGGTGCCCATGGCGCGGGCACGATCGACGATGCCCAGCTGAAGATGGTCGAAAGCGCGGCCTGTCCCGGTGCCGGGGCCTGCGGCGGTCAGTTCACGGCCAACACCATGGCCATGGCCCTGTCGGTCATGGGCCTGTCGCCCATGGGGGCCAATGACGTCCCGGCCGTCGACCCGGACAAGGGGATCGAGGGCGAGCGCTGTGGTCGGCTGATCGTCGAGCGGGTCTTCGCCGGCGACACGGCGCGCAAATACATCACCCGCGCCAGCCTGAAGAATGCCGCCGCCGCCGTGTCCGCCTCGGGCGGATCGACCAATGCCGTGCTGCACCTGACCGCCATCGCGATCGAGGCGGGCATCGAGTTCGGGGTCGAGGACTGCAACACCGCCTGCGAGGAGACGCCGGTCATCTGTGACCTGAAGCCGGGCGGCCGGTTCCTGGCGTCTCACCTGTATGCCGCTGGCGGCACGCGCCTGGTCACCCAGCGGCTGGCCGAGGCAGGCAAGATCGTCAACGCCCCGACCGTCAGCGGTCGCAGCCTGTTCGCCGAGGCCGCGGAGGCCGAGGAGGCCCCGGGCCAGCAGGTCGTCACCGCCGTCGAGGCCCCGATCAGCCCGCGCGGCTCCTATGCCGTCATCTATGGCGACATCGCCCCGGACGGCGCGGTCATCAAGCTGACCGGCCACAAGGTCGACCGGTTCGAGGGCCCGGCCTGTGTCTTCGACAGCGAGGAAGAGGCCTTCCATGCGGTCCAGGACGGCTCGGTCGGAGAGGGCGACGTCATCGTCATCCGTTACGAAGGCCCGCGCGGCGGCCCCGGCATGCGCGAGATGCTGCAGGTCACCGCCGCCCTGAAGGGTCGCGGCATCCATGACGTGGCTCTGATCACCGACGGGCGCTTCTCGGGGGCCAGCTATGGCTTTGTGGCCGGGCACGTCTCGCCCGAGGCGGCGGTGGGCGGCCCCATCGGCCTGATCCGCGACGGCGACCGCATCGTCATCGACGTCACGGCCCGCCGGATCGACGTGAGTGCCGACCTGGCTGCGCGCCGGATTGGCCATACCGCGCCGCCCGCGACGCCTGCCACCGGCGTCTTCGCCAAGTATCGCGCCAGCGTGGCCTCGGCCGCCCAGGGCGCCGTCACCATTCCCAACCCGCCCCCGGCTCAAGTCCGGGTCGAAGCCAAAACGCACCAGGAAGCCTGAGACCATGGAAATCTACACCAACGACGACATTCGTCCCGGCGTCATCGCCGGCCAGCGCATCGCCGTCATCGGCTATGGCTCGCAGGGCCGTGCCCACGCCCAGAACCTGAAGGATTCGGGCCACGACGTGGTCGTCGGCGTCCGTCACGGCGGCAAGGGCTGGAAGAACGCCACCAGCGACGGCGTCCCGACCGCCGAGCCCGCCGAGGCCGTTCAGGGGGCCGACATCATCGCCATCCTGACGCCGGACATGGCCCAGGCCGAGATCTACAAGACCATCATCGAACCCAATGCCAAGCCGGGCGCGGCCATCCTGTTCGCCCACGGCTTCTCGATCCTGTACGGGCGGGTCACCCCGCGCGAGGACATGGACGTGATCCTGGTCGCGCCCAAGGGTCCGGGCGATCTGGTCCGTCGTGAGTATGCCCGCGGCCGCGGCGTCCCCGCCCTGTTCGCGGTCGAACAGGACGCGACCGGCAAGGCCCGCGACCGGGCCATGGGCTATGCCAAGGGCATCGGCGGCGCGACCGGCGGCCTGCTGGAAACCTCCTTCAAGGAAGAGACCGAGACCGATCTGTTCGGCGAACAGGCGGTCCTGTGCGGCGGGGCCAAGGAACTGGTCATGGGCGGTTTCACCACCCTGGTCGAGGCCGGCTACCAGCCCGAGATCGCCTATTTCGAATGCATGCACGAGCTGAAGCTGATCGTGGACCTGTTCTACGAAGGCGGCGTCACCAAGATGAACGAGTTCATCTCGGAAACCGCCAAATGGGGCTCGGTCGTCTCGGGCCCGCGCGTCATCAATGGCGAGACGCGCGAGCGGATGAAGGAAATCCTGTCCGAGATTCAGTCGGGCCAGTTCGCCCGCGAATGGATCGCCGAGAACGAGGCCGGCAAGCCCGCCTACGACGCCCTGGTCAAGGCCGACAGCGAACACCCGATCGAGATCGTGGGAGCGTCCCTGCGCGAGCGCATGGCCTGGCTGCATGCGCCCAAGACCGCCGAAGCCGCCTGAACCCGACGGAACACAGAGTAGTATGATGGCCGCCGCCGCGCCCGCCCTGAAAGACGCAACGCAGACCGCACCCCGCAGCGGTGCGCGCCTGCTCGTCTCGACCCTGGAACGGCTGGGGGTCGAGGTGGTGTTCGGCTATCCCGGCGGTGCCATCATGCCGGTCTATGACGCCCTGACCGGATCGGGCCTGAAGCACATCCTGGTTCGCCACGAACAAGGGGCCGCCTTCGCCGCCGACGCCTATGCCCGCGCCACGGGCAAGGTCGGGGTCTGCATGGCGACCTCGGGGCCGGGTGCCACCAATCTGATCACCGGCATCGCCAATGCCATGATGGATTCGGTGCCGATGGTCTGCATCACCGGCAATGTCTCGACCGCCGTCATGGGGACGGACGCTTTCCAGGAGATCGACATCCTGGGCGTCACCCTGCCGATCGTGAAGCACAGCTGGATCGTGCGGGATCCCGCCGACATCCCTGCGGTGATCGAAGAAGCCTTCCATGTTGCCCGCTCGGGTCGGCCCGGCCCGGTCCTGGTCGACCTGCCCAAGGACGTCCAGGTCGGCATGACGGGCGAGGATTACGGCTTCCACATTCCGAACGAGACGCCGGAGCTGGACCATGCGGCCATCGCCGCCGCCGAGGCCATGATCCGGCAGGCGACCCGCCCGCTGCTGTATGTCGGTGGCGGGGTCAAGATTGCGGGCGCGACCACCGCCCTGCGTGCCCTGGCCGAACGGACCGGCATACCGGTCGTCTCGACCCTGAACGCCCTGGGCTCGGTTCGCACCGATGCCAGCGGATACCTGGGCATGCTGGGTATGCACGGCACCCGCGCGGCCAATGAGGCGGTGCAGGAAAGCGACCTGCTGATCGTTCTGGGGGCTCGTTTCGACGACCGCGCGACCGGCAAACTGAACGAGTTCGCCCCCCATGCGAAGGTCGTCCATTTCGACATCGACCCGGCCGAGATCGGCAAACTGCGCGCGACCCACGTCGCGGTCATCGGCGACCTGAAGGCAGGGATGGAGGCCCTGAACCCCGGCCCGCTGGCGATCCAGCCGTGGGCCGCGCGCTGCATCGACAATGCCGCGCGCCATGCCTTCCGCTATGACGCGCCGGGCCAGGGGGTCTATGCCCCCGCCCTGCTGAACGAACTGTCCCATGCGGCGGGCGAGACCTTCGTCGCGGCCTGCGACGTCGGCCAGCATCAGATGTGGGTGGCCCAGCACTGTGCCTTCACCCGGCCCGAGGCCCACCTGACCTCGGGCGGCCTGGGGGCCATGGGCTATGGCCTGCCTGCCGGTCTGGGGGCCAAGCTGGCCTGCCCCGACGCCCATGTCGTGACCGTCTCGGGCGACGGCAGCTTCATGATGAACATCCAGGAACTGGCCACCCTGCGCCGCTACGGCATCGCGTTGAAGATCGTGCTGCTGGACAACTCCAGCCTGGGCCTGGTGCGTCAGTGGCAGGAGCTGTTCTTCGCCGAGAACTATTCCGAGGTCGACCTGTCGGACAATCCCGACTTCGTCGCCGTGGCCCAGGCCTTCGGCATCGAGGCCTTCCGAATTAGTCGGCGCGAGGAGGTCACCGCCGGGATCGCGCGCCTGCTGGCCGCACCGGGCCCCTGCCTCGCGCACGTCCTGATCGATCCCAAGGAGAACGTCTGGCCGCTGGTGCCGCCGGGCAAGAACAACGCCGAAATGATGCACGGCGACACACGATTTGAAGGCGACATGTGATGACCGACACCATCCACATCCAGATCGACCGGGCCGATGGCTCCCTGCAGCGCCTGATCGGCCTGGTGGAGCGCCGGGGCTTTCACATCGACGGCCTGTCCATGGCCGACGAGGGGGCCAGCCGCCGTGTCCAGATCAAGGTCCGCGGCCGCGATGCCGGTCGCTGCACCGAAAACCTGGGCCGCCAGATCGACAAGCTGATCGGGGCCCGCCGCGTGACCTTCGCGACGCAAGCCTATGTCGCCCCGTTCCAGACCGAGGCTGCGGCATGACCGGCTTCACCGAACCTGCCGTATCGGGGACCAAGGACCCGAACCGGGTCACCGTCTTCGACACCACCATGCGCGATGGCGAACAGGCCCCCGGCTTTTCCATGTCACCGGCCGACAAGGTCCGCATGGGCCGCGCGCTGAAGGCGCTGGGCGTCGATGTGATGGAGGCCGGCTTTGCCGCCGCCTCTCCGGGCGACGAGGACTGCATCCGCGCCGTCGTGGGCGAGATCGCCGAGGACGACAGCGGCCCGGTTTTCTGCTCCCTGTCGCGAGCGACCGAGAATGATATCGATGCGGCCTGGCGCGCCCTGCGCGGAACGCCGCGCCGCCGCATCCACATCTTCCTGGGCACCAGTCCGATCCACCGCTCGGCCAAGCTGCAGATGACCAAGGATCAGGTCATGGCGGCCGCCATCCGCGCCGTCCAATACGCCCGCACCCGGTTCGACGACGTCGAGTTCAGCCCCGAAGACGCCATCCGCACCGAGCCGGAATATCTGGCCGATGTGCTGGAAGCGGTCGCCCAGGCCGGAGCCACGACCCTGAACGTGCCCGATACGGTCGGCTATGCCACGCCCGACGAGATCGGCGGACTGTATCGCTATCTGGCCGAGCGTATCCGCCCGCGCTTCCCCGACGTCGTCTTCTCGGCCCACTGCCACAACGACCTGGGGCTGGCCGTCGCCAACACCCTGGCTGCGGTCGAGAACGGCGTGCGCCAGGTCGAATGCACCATCAACGGCATCGGCGAGCGCGCCGGCAACGCCTCCCTGGAAGAGGTGGTCATGGCCCTGCGGGTGCGCGGCGATCGCTTTGGCATCTCGACCGGCATCGACACGACCAAGCTGTTGGGCTGCAGCCGTCTGTTGAGCGAGATCACCCACACCCCCGTGGTCCGCAACAAGGCCATCGTCGGCATCAATGCCTTCGCCCACGAAGCGGGCATCCACCAGCACGGCATGTTCAACGACGCCCGCACCTATGAGATCATGCGGCCTCAGGACGTCGGCTTCGAGGGCAGTTTCTTCGTCCTGGGCAAGCATTCGGGCCGCCATGCGGTCGCCAAGCGGGCCGAGGTCTTGGGTCACCCGCTGGTCGGCACCCACCTGACCGAGGCCTTTGCCGCCTTCAAGACCCGCGCCGACCAGATCGGCGAAATCAACGACGCCGAACTGCTGGCCATCGTCGAGACGACGCGCCCGGCCCAGGCCCCCTATCAGGAGATCGCCTATGCGGCCGCTGGCTGAGACCATCTGGGTCAATGGCGAGATGACGCCCTGGGCCGAGGCCAAGATTCATGTCCTCAGCCACGCCCTGCACTATGGCACCTCCGTCTTCGAGGGCATCCGGGTCTATGAGACGCCGGACGGCCCGCGCGGGTTTCGCCTGACCGACCATGTCCGCCGCCTGTTCGACAGCGCCCGGATGTATCACTTCCCACTGCCCTATACCGAGGCCGAGCTGGTCGCGGCCTGCAAGACCGTGGTGCGCGAGAACGGCTTCAAGTCGGCCTATATCCGCCCCATCGCCTTCCTGGGGGCCTGCGGCATGGGCGTGACGCCCCAGCCCGAGAACATGAACGTCGACATCGCCATCGCGGCCTTTCCCTGGGGGGCCTATCTGGGCGACGACGCCCTCAAGAACGGCGTCGACGCCTGTGTCTCGTCATGGTCACGCATCGCGCCGAACACGGTGCCATCGGGGGCCAAGGCGGGCGGAAACTATCTGTCGTCCTATCTGATCGGGCGCGAGGCCCGCGTCGGCGGCTTCGGCGAAGGGATCGCCCTGGGCACGGACGGGCGTCTGTCCGAAGGTGCGGGCGAGAACCTGTTCGTGGTCAAGGATGGCCGCATTCTGACGCCGTCGGCCGCCTCTTCCATCCTGATGGGCATCACCCGCGACAGTGTGATGCGCCTGGCACGCGCCCAGGGCATCGAGGTCGTGGAACAGACCCTGCCGCGCGAAGCCCTGTATGTCGCCGACGAGGTCTTCATGACCGGCACGGCGGCCGAGATCACCCCCGTCCGCTCCATCGACGGCATCGCCACCCGCGCCAATGGTCCGGGCCCGGTGACCCAGGCCATCAACACAGCCTTCCGGGGCCTGTTCGACGGCACGACGCCTGACCGCTTCGGCTGGCTGGAATCGATAGAGGCGGTCAACGCCCGGGAGCCTGAATATGCATGACACCCCCCGCACCCTGTTCGACAAGGTTTGGGACCGCCACGTCGTCGTGCCCGAAACGGCAGAGACGCCCGGCGTTCTCTACATCGACCTGCATCTGGTGCATGAGGTCACCAGCCCGCAGGCCTTCAGCGACATCGAGGCGCGCGGCCTGAAGGTCCGCCGACCGGACCGCACCTTTGCGACCCTGGACCATTCGACCCCGACCCTGCCTGCCGGTCTCAACGGGCTGAAGCCCTATGTGACGCCGGAGGCGGAGGCCCAGGTGCACCGGCTGGAACAGAACTGTGCCCGCCATGGCATCACCCTGGCCGGTTGGGACAGCGACGATCGTGGCGTCGTCCATGTCATGGGCCCGGAACTGGGCCTGACCCAGCCCGGCATGACCGTGGTCTGCGGCGACAGCCACACGGCCACCCATGGTGCGTTCGGAGCCCTGGCCTTTGGCATCGGCACGTCCGAGGTCGGCCACGTCCTGGCCACCCAGTGCCTGTTGCAGCGCAAGTCCAAGGCCATGCGCGTGACCATCGACGGGGCGTTGCAACCGGGCGTCTCGGGCAAGGACGTTGCTCTGGCGGTCATCGCCGCCCTGGGCTTCGGCGGCGGCACCGGCTTCGTCATCGAATATGCGGGCGAGGCGGTGCGCGGCCTGGACATGGAAGGGCGCATGACCCTGTGCAACATGTCGATCGAGGCCGGCGCCCGCGCCGGCATGATCGCCCCAGATGAAAAGACCGTCGCCTGGCTGCGCGGGCGTCGCCATGTGCCGCAGGGCGCGGCGTTCGACGCCATCGCCGCCGACTGGCTGACCCTGGCCAGTGACGAGGGAGCCGTCTTCGACCAGGAGGTCAGGCTGGACGGCGCAGGCATCCGGCCCATGGCGACCTGGGGCACCACCCCCGACGCCGGATCGCCGATCGGGGCGCGCGTGCCCGAACCTGCCTCGGACAGCGACCGCAAGGCCTTGGCCTATATGGGATTCACCGCAGGAGAGACGACCACGACCCAGGCCGTGGATGTGGTCTTCATCGGCAGCTGCACCAACGGCCGCCTGCCCGACCTGCGCGCCGCCGCCGACGTCCTGAAGGGCCGCAAGGTCAAGCCGGGCCTGCGGATGCTGGTCGTGCCGGGATCCGAGGCCGTCCGCCGCGATGCGGAGGCCGAAGGCTTGCATGAGGTCTTCATCGCCGCCGGTGCCGAATGGCGCATTCCGGGATGTTCGATGTGTATCGCCATGAACGGCGACTTCGTCCTGCCCGGACAGCTGGCCGTCTCGACCTCGAACCGAAATTTCGAGGGGCGCCAGGGCAAGGGGGCCCGCACCATCCTCGCCAGCCCGGCCACCGCCGCCGCCAGCGCCATTGCCGGCGTCCTGACCGATCCCCGCGTCTATCTGGGGGACAGCGCCAACCTCAGGCAGCCGAGCGCCCCGCGCGAGACGGTAGGAGTCCAGAATGTCTGAACCTTTCAAGGTGCTGACCTCCCGCACCCTGCTGCTCAGCCAGACCAATATCGACACCGACCAGATCATCCCGGCACGGTTCCTGACGACCACCAGCCGCGAGGGCCTGGGCAAGCTGGCCTTCTATGACTGGCGCTATGAGTCCGACGGTTCGGCCAAGCCCGAGGCGATCCTGAACCGCATCGACCCGACCGAGCAGCGCATCCTGCTGGCCGGGGCCAATTTCGGCTGTGGCTCGTCGCGCGAGCACGCGCCCTGGGCCCTGATGGACTATGGCTTTCGCGCCGTCATCTCGACCGAGATCGCCGACATCTTCACCTCCAACGCGCTGAAGAACGGCCTGCTGCCCGTGGTCGTCGATCAGGCCACCTGGGACGACCTGGCCGCCCATCCCGATCAGCCGGTTACCATCGACCTTCAGGCCGGCACCCTGAACCGGGGCAACCACGCGCCGGTCTCCTTCACCGTCGAGGCCTTCGCCCGCCAGTGTCTGCTGGACGGGGTCGACACCCTGGGCTGGCTGCAGAAGCATATGCCCGCCATCGAATCCTACGAACGCTCAACCCAGTCGGAGCCCGCCTGATGTCCCAAAACCGCACCTTCAACATCGTCGTCCTGCCGGGCGACGGCGTGGGGCCGGAAGTCGCCCAGGCGGCCGTCGACGTGCTGCGCGTGATCGGCGACTTCTATGGCCACACCTTCAACTTCAGCGAACACCTGATCGGCGGGGCGGCCATCGACGCGACCGGCGATCCCCTGCCCGAGGAAACCCGCGCCGCCTGCGTTGCTTCCGATGCCGTCCTGCTGGGCGCGGTCGGGGGTCCCAAATGGGACGGCGGCGAGCGTCGCCCCGAAGAAGGCCTGCTGAACATCCGCAAGGCCATGGGCCTGTTCGCCAACCTGCGCCCTCTGCAGGTCTCGCCCGTCCTGGCGCACCGCTCTCCGCTGAAGAAGGAGATCGTCGAGGGCGTCGATCTGATCGTCTTCCGCGAGCTAACCGGCGGGGTCTATTTCGGCGAAAAGACCCGCACCGACACCATGGCGTCGGACCTGTGCATCTATACGGTCGAGGAGATCGAGCGCGTCGCCCGCGCCGCCTTCCAGACCGCCCTGCAACGGCGCGGCAAGGTCACCTCGGTCGACAAGGCCAATGTCATGGAGACCAGCCGCCTGTGGCGCGAGGTCGTCACCCGCATCCATGCGCAGGAGTTCCCGCAGGTTCAGCTGGAGCATGCCCTGGTCGATTCCATGGCCATGCACCTGATCAGGAAGCCGCGCGAGTATGACGTCATCCTGACCGAGAACATGTTCGGCGACATCCTGTCGGACGAGATTTCGGTGCTGGGCGGATCGATCGGTCTGCTGCCCTCCGCCTCCCTGGGATCGGGCGGTCCCGGCCTGTTCGAACCCATCCACGGCTCGGCCCCAGACATCGCGGGTCAGGACCTGGCCAATCCGGTCGGCACCATCCTGTCTGCGGCGCTGCTGCTGCGGCACAGCCTGAAGCTGGAGGACGAGGCGGATTCGATCGAGGCCGCCGTCGCCGCCGTCCTGGCCGCTGGGGCCACCACCGCCGACCTGGGCGGGGGCTTGGGTACACGCGCCGCCGCCAATGCCGTCATCGACGCCATCAAGGCCATCCACTGGGCCTCGGCCCATCGCGTGCAGATGCACTGGGCCTGAAGCCGTGGCGGTCGGTTCTTGCACAGAGGACCGACCGCCACGCCGGACGCAGCATTTTTGTATCGCAAAGAAGAAGAATCCGCATTTTTCCACTCAGGACTTGACCCGACCCGTCAGCCGCGTTCACCCTTTCAATCGTCACAGCCACCGGATCCGAACCCCTTGTCCTTCGCCCTCTCGATCAGCCTTTGCCAGGACGCCGCCATCGTGCGGACCGGCGGAGCCATGATTGGTGGCCAAGGTTCGACCATGGGTATGACCATGGGTGGTTCGACCATTATCGGCATGACCACCATCACCATGACCACCACCACGCCCGATCGGGTGGGGACAGGCTAGCGCACAGACCGAACCGGTTTTGCCAAGACCCGCCCCGCCCGGATCCTCCGGGCGGGTTTTTTCATGCTTCACAGAGACCCGCCATGCCTCTCGCCCTCCTCGACAGCCACCCCCTCGCAGAGCCCCTTCCGGCCTCGGCCTCGGACCGGAGCCCCAGCGCTGTGAGCCCCCCTGCCCTCGCCCCCGTCGTGGTGCTGAAGTTTGGCGGCTCGCTGTTGCACAGCCCGGCCGAGATCCCCGCCGTGGTGTCCGAAATCTATCGCCATGTACGACATGGCCAGAAGGTCGTCGCCGTCGTCTCCGCCTTCGCGGGCGAAACCGACCGCCTGCTGGCCGAGGCGCGGTTCCTTGGGGCCCCGCACGAGAACGACCTGGCCCCGGCCTATGTTTCCCTGGGCGAGGTGCGCAGCGCGGCCCTGACCGCCGTGGCCTGTGACCGCGCGGGCCTGTCGGTCGTCGCCCTGACGGTTCGCGAGCTGGGTATCGTCGCCGCCGGTCCGTCGCATTCCGCTCATCCCGTGGCCTTGAACGGCGGGCGCCTCCGCGAGGCCTTGGCCGCCCATGAAGTGGTGGTGGTGCCTGGCTTTGGCGCTGTGGACGCCTCTGGCCGTGTCGCCCTTCTGGGCCGGGGCGGCTCCGACCTGACGGCCGTCTATCTGGCGGCAGAGCTGGGCCTGGACCGGGTACGTCTGCTGAAGGACGTCGATGGCCTCTATGACCACGACCCCGCCGACGGTTCGCGCCCTGTACTGCGCTTCAACAAGGCATCCTGGGACGATGCCATCGAAATGGGCGGCGTCCTGGTCCAGCCCAATGCCGTCGAGACCGCCCGCGCGCGCGGCGTCGAGATCGAGGTCGCGGCCTTGGGCCGTGCAGCCGAGACGGTGATCGGCGATCGCGGCGAGGCCCCTGGCCCGGCCTCCAAACGTCGCAAGCTGACCGTCGCCGTGGCCGGGTTCGGTGTCGTCGGCGGCGGGGTCATCGCCCGGCTTCTGGCCAACCCCGACGTCGATGTCGTCGGCGTGCTGGTGCGCGACGTGAACAAGCCGCGCGATGTGGCCGTCGATCCCGCCCTGTTGACCCAGGACGTCAACGCCCTGCTGGCGCTGAAGCCGCATCTGCTGGTCGAGGCCCTGTCGGACGGATCGGCGGGCCACGCCCTGATCCTGAAGGCCCTGTCGTCGGGCGTGGACGTGGTCAGCGCCAACAAACAGGCGATCAGCCTGGACGTCGCCGCCCTGCATCAACGGGCCCGCGATCACGATGCCCGGCTGCTGTATTCTGCGGCCGTGGGCGGCGGCTCGCCCATGATCGAGACCCTGCGCCGCGCCCGCGCCGCTGGACCCGTCGCCGGGTTCGAGGCGGTGCTGAACGGCACGGTCAACTTCATGCTGGACCGCCTGTCCCACGGTGACAGCTTCGACGCCGCCCTCGACGCGGCCAAGCGCGCAGGCTTTGCCGAGGAGGATTCGTCCTCCGATCTGGAAGGGCTGGACGCCGCCGCCAAGGTGCGTCTGCTGGCCTTCGAGGCCTTCGGTGCCGCGCCGGAAGCGGACGCCATTGCCCGCGACGTCCTGGGTCCCGACTTCGTGCCCGCCGGGCCGGTGCGCCAGATCAGCGTCTGCCGCCGCGATGGCGAGGCCCTGTCGGCCCGCGTCGGCCTTGACGCCGACCCGTCCGATGCGCTGTTCCTGGATCTGAATGGGGAGCGCAACGCCTTGAAGGTTTACGGCGAGGATGGACGGGTCTGGCGCTGTCGCGGCCGGGGCGCCGGGCGCTGGCCCACGACCGAGAGCGTGCTGGCCGACGTCGGCGACATCCTGCGCCTGCGAATTTGATGGCGGTCTTCACGCCCGTTTCGTCAGACGAAGCCCGCGCCTTCATCGACGGCTATGACCTGGGGGGCCTCACCGCCATCGCCCCGATCGCCGAGGGGGTCCAGAACACCAATTTCCGCCTCGAAACTGGCGCGGGCCGCAAGGTCCTGACGCTGTTCGAGGGCACGCCGGACGATGACGATCTGCGGTTCTGCCTGGGCCTGACCGACCATCTGGCCGGGCGTAGCTATCCGGCGGCGCGGGTTGAGCGGGACCGTCAGGGCCGCCGCCTCGGCCGGTTGAACGGCCGATCCGCCGCCGTCGTCGACTGGGTGGAGGGGCACGGCCTGCTGCATCCCACCCCCGCCGATCACCGCACGGCAGGGTGTGCCCTGGCCCGTCTGCACTTGGCCGCCGCCGACTATACCCCGACCCGCGCCGATCCGATGGGACCGGACGCCTGGGTGTCCCTGCTGGCGCGGTGCCAGGCGGCGACCGCTGACCTGGCCTCCGACCATCACGACCGGGCCATGACAGTTGCCCTTCGCCCCATATTGGATCGCGCTCTTGCACTGCGGACCGGGGGCCTGCCCTCGGGGCCGATCCATGCCGACTATTTCCCCGACAATGTCCTGTTTTCCGGCGGTGCAGTCAGCGGGGTGATCGACTTCTATTTCGGCTGTACCGGGCCCCTGGCCTGGGATTTGGCGACCGCCCTGAACGCCTGGACCTTTGACGCCGTCGGCGCACGCGACGACATCGCCCATGCCGCCTTCCTCGACGGTTACAACGCCGTACGCCCCCTCACGCCCGCAGAGACGGCTGCCCTGCCCGCTCTGGGCGCGGCCTCGGCCTTGCGGTTCACCCTCACCCGCCTGCATGACCGCCTGCACCACGACCCCGCCTGGCTGGTCACGCCCAAGGACCCGCAGCCCTTCTTTCGGCGCATCGGGGTTTGGGAGAGGGTGTGACTTGGTCTCCTCCCTATCGCCGCTTGGCGATGGGGAGAGACCCCTCACACCAGTCCCGCCATCGCCGCCTTTGCGGCGGTCGGGTCGGCGTCGATGATCTGATATTGCTCCACCCGATCCTCCAGCCCGCGCAGAGCAGGCGGGACGTCGGGCTCGAAGCCCAGCACCTCGGAAACCACCGCGCCGAACTTGGCCGGGTGGGCGGTGGACAGGGCGACGACGGGGCCCGATGACCGGTCCAGCCCGCGCGCAGCGGACAGGGCGACGGCGGTGTGCGGACAGACGACTTGACCCCAGGCGGCATGGGCATGGGCGATCTCGGCGCGGGTCGTCACCTCGTCCACGGCCACGGCGCTGACTTCGCGGCGAAGGGCGGTGTGCAGGTCGGCTGGCAGGATCGCCCGGCCGTCGCGCGCGAACTCGGCGAACAGGCCGCGCGTCAGATCGGCGTCGCGGCCCGAGGCCTCATATACCAGACGCTCGAAATTGCTGGGCGCATTGACGTCCATGCTGACACTGGCCGTGCCGACCGCCGCTTCGCGCGTATAGACGCCCGTCTCCAGCGCCCGGACCAGGGCATCATTGCGATTGGTCGCCGCGACCAGCCCCCCCATCGGCAGGCCCATCCGCCGTGCCGCCCAGCCAGCAAAGGCATCGCCGAAATTGCCCGTCGGAACGACATAGCGCGCCTGCGGTGCCGCTGCGCCCAGTGCCTTGGCCGTCGTGACGTAATAGGGGATTTGTCCGGCCAACCGCGCCCAATTGATCGAATTGACCGAGCTGAACCGCCGGCCTTCGCGCAGGGACTCATCGGCCAGCAGCACCTTGGTCAAACGCTGGCAGTCGTCGAAATCACCGCGCACAGCCAAGTTCAGAACATTGGCCGCGCCGCTGGTCGTCATCTGACGCCGCTGCACAGGCGAGACCCGGTCCAGCGGATGCAGCACCACAAGGTCCACCCGCTCGGCGTCGGCAAAGGCCCGCACGGCCGCCGCCCCCGTATCGCCGCTGGTCGCCGTCACCAGCCGCAGCCGCTGGTTTCCCGCCGCCAGGGCCGCATCCGCCAGGACGGCGGCCATCTGCATCGCATAGTCCTTGAACGCCGCCGTCGGCCCGTGGAACAACTCCAGCAGGAACAGGCCGGGCTCCAGCTCGACCAGGGGCGTGGTCGCCGGATGGTCGAACACCTGGGTCAGGCGATGCGTCGCCCGGTCCAAGTCGGCGGGCGCGATCGCGTCTCCGACGAAGGGGGCCAGCACCGCCCGAGCCGTCGCCGCCGCATCGCCGGACGCCATCGCCTCGGCCGAAAGTTCGGGCCAGGCGACCGGGGCGTAGAGGCCACCATCAGGGGCGACGCCGCGCAGCAGGGCCTCGACGAAATCGACCTGGGGCGCACGGCCGCGCGTGCTGACATAGGAGGCGGAGGACTGGGTCATGACCCCTAACCCATGTGGGCTATGGTCAGGCCGTGCAAGCCTTCTCAGGCGGTTTTTCGCACGCCCCGACTCAGTTCGCCGCGCAGTGTGCGGCGATGAAGTCGGCATGGCTGGGCATCTGGTCCAGGCAGGTCCGATAGACACCGCGCATATTGCCCAGCCGCCGTACCACCTCCTGCTCGCTCAGGACGTCGGCAACGGGATCGTGGGTGGCTGGCCACAGGTTCTGGCCCGCCATCACGGCAAACCAGCTGGTGTCGCTGAACAGCTCGTCGTTCTCGCGGAAGATGCGGCCGTTGTCGCGATACAGGGCATATTTCTCGGCCAGCCCGTCCGGCACTTCCATCGTCCGCACATAGTCCCAGAAGGGCGAGTCATCGCGCGTCGTCGTATTGTAGTGCAGCACCAGGAAGTCCCGGATCCGCTCATACTCCTCGCCCACGATCCGGTTGTAGCGATCGATCCCGGCGGGGGCGAAACGGCGGTCCGGGAACATCACCATCAGCTTGGCGATCCCGGCCTGCACCAGATGGATGCTGGTCGATTCCAATGGCTCCATGAAGCCTGACGCAAGGCCCAGGGCCACGACATTGCGGTTCCAGAATTTGCGCCGCCGCCCGGTCACGAACTTCAAAGGCCGGGGATCGGCCAGGGCCTTGCCGTCCAGATTGGCCAGCAGGGTCGCCGCTGCCTCGTCGTCCGAGATATAGCCGCTGGAGTACACATAGCCGTTGCCGATCCGGTGCTGCAGCGGGATCCGCCACTGCCACCCTGCCGTGCGGGCGGTGGAGCGGGTAAAGGGCGTCGGCGGCCCGGCGCTTTCGCACGGCACGGCCAGGGCCCGGTCGCACGGCAGCCATTTCGACCAGTCGTCATAGCCGGTGCCCAGCGCCTGTTCGATCAGCAGGCCCCGGAACCCCGAGCAGTCGATGAACAGGTCCGCCTCGATGCGCGCGCCATCGTCCATGACCACCGCCTCGACGAAGCCATCGGCGGGTCGCAGCGTGACATCGGCCACCCTGCCCTCGCGCCGCACGACGCCGCGCGCCTCGGAATACTCCCGCAGATACCGCGCATACAGACCGGCATCGAAGTGGAAGGCATAGGCGATCTTGGACAGCGGCGAATTGCCCGCCTGGATCGCCCGCATGAACCGGCCCGCCCGCGCGGCCGACGCTTCCAGCGAATAGTCGGCCAGACCATGCGTTTCGCCCGCCGCCCGCGCCTTCAGGTAAAAGGCGTGGAACGACACCCCTTCCATATCCAGCCCATAGCGACCGAACGGATGGATGTAGCGGTCGCCCTTTCGGCCCCAGTCGACGAACTCGATGCCCAGTTTGAAACTGCCTTGGGTACGGCGCACGAAGTCGTTTTCGTCCAGGCCCAGCATGTCGTTGAACAGGCGGATCTGGGGAATGGTCGCCTCCCCCACCCCCACAGTGCCGATCTCCTCGGACTCGATCAGGGTGATGTCGGCGTAGCGGGGCCCCAGGATCTTGGCTAGGGCCGCTGCCGTCATCCATCCGGCGGTGCCGCCGCCCACGATGACGACGCTGCGGATACGGTCGGGGTGGTCGATTGGCGGGGCGCTCATGCCGCACTCCTGTCATAGGCGCAGTGACGGGCGATATAGGCGTCCTGGCTGGGCAGACGGCCCGCTGCCTGGGCGATCGTCCCGCGAAGCCGCAGCAGTGCCGCGACCAGATCGGCATCGGCCCGGTGGTCCGCCAGCGGATGATACCGGCGCGGCACGACCCGCTGGCCCAGATAGACGGCGATCCAGCTGGGATGCAGGAACAGGCCCTCGCGATACTCCTGCACCACGCCCCTCTCCCGGAACAGTTCGATCTTGCCCGCCAGGCTGTCGGGCAGCGTCATGGTGCGGACGTGGTTCCACAGCGGGCTGTCGGTCCGCTCGGTCGCCGCATAGTGCAGGATGATGAAGTCTCGGATGCGTTCGAACTCCAGGTCCATCTGGCGATTGAATTCTTCGGCGTCCGTAGCGGCCGACCGCCGGTCGGGCCACAGCTCGATCAGCTTGGTGATGGCGATCTGGATCAGATAGATGCTGGTCGATTCCAGCGGCTCGATGAAGCCGCCCGACAGTCCCACCGACACGCAATTGCCGACCCAGTTGCGCGTGCGCCGCCCGGCCTGGAAGCGGATGTGATTGGGTTCCTTCAGCGCCTGCCCCTCCAGCCGCCCGATCAGGCGATCGGTCGCGGCGTCCGGGTCGATGAAGCTGCTGCAAAAGACATAGCCGTTGCCGACCCGGTGCTGCAGCGGGATGCGGAACTGCCACCCGGCCTCCAGCGCCGTCGCGCGGGTATAGGCGACGGTCGGCTGATCGCTGGCACAGGGCATGGCCACCGCCCGGTCGCACGGCAGCCAGTGGGACCAGTCCTGATACCCCGACATCAGTGTCTGTTCGACCAGCAGGCCGCGAAAGCCCGAGCAGTCGATGAACAGGTCCGCCTCGATCACATCGCCCCGGTCCAGGGTGACGGACCGGATGTCGCCGCTGTTACCGTCCTGGGTCACATCGACGATCCGGCCCTCGATCCGCGTCACCCCGCCCGCCTCGGCCCGCGTCCTCAGGAACCGCGCATAGAGGCTGGCATCCAGCTGATAGGCATAGCCATAGGTGGACATCAGCGACCGCGCATCGTCCGACGGCGGCGCATACCGTCCCTCGCGCGCCGCCACGACCGGCAGGGAATAGTCGTCGATCGGACCGATGTCGGCCGTCCGCGATCCCTTCAGCCAGTAGTGATGGAACGGCACCTCGCCGCCCGGCGCGCCATAGTCGCCGAACGGATGGATATAGCTGTCGCCCAGACGCGCCCAGTCGTTGAACTGGATGCCCAATTTGAAGGTCGCGCGCGTCGCCTTCATGAACTCGGCCTCGTCGATACCCAGTCGCTCGTTGAAGGCGCGGATGTGCGGCAGGGTCGATTCCCCTACCCCCACCGTGCCGATCTCGGCCGACTCGACCAGGGTCACCTTGACGCCGCCCGGCGCGACCAGTCGGCCCAGGGCCGCCGCCGTCATCCAGCCTGCGGTGCCGCCACCCACGATGACGACAGTCTTGATGCGGGGGTCTTGCGTCGGGTCCATGGCTCAGCGTCCGTTGCGGTTGCGACCGTGCAGCGGTGCCGAGAGCGCGGCAAGCGGGCCCAGGCCGCCGACGGCAACATCGAGGACGGATACTGCCTTCGCACGCGCGATTTCGCGGAACATGCCTACTCCCTGTGCGATCTTGCCAGCAGCCGTCGCTTGGTGATGAGAACGACCGGATATAGACAGCGCTGTCAAGTCGCCGTGCAGGAGCTTCCAATGTCGATCCAGGAAACCCGGGCACCCGATCCCGACGCCCTGGCCCAGGCCATGGCGACCGCGCGCCCGTTGGTCCTGCGCGGCTGGGCGAACGACTGGCCTTCGGTCAGGGCGGGCAACGAGGGCCCGGCGTCGATTTCCGCCTATCTGACGGCCATGGACCGGGGCGTGGCGGCTGAGGCTTTCCGCGGGCCGCCCCAGATCAGCGGGCGCTTCTTCTATGGCCCGGACCTTAAGGGGTTCAACTTCACCCGCGGCCCGGCGACCGTGACGGCGCTGCTGGAAGAGCTGGCGACCCTCGCGGACCAACCCTCGCCCCCCGCCCTCTACATGGGGGCCGCGCCGATGGGTCGCAGCCTGCCGGACTTCATCGCCGCCAACCCCGCACCCGATCTGCCGAGCCATGCCGTGCCGCGCCTGTGGCTGGGCAATGCAGTGACGGTCCAGACTCACTATGACCTGTCCGACAATCTGGCCTGTGTGGTCGCCGGGCGGCGCACCTTCACCCTGTTCCCGCCCGAGCAGACGTCCAACCTCTATGTCGGCCCGCTGGAGTTCACCCTGGCCGGTCAGCCCGTCAGCTTGGTCGATCCCCTGGCCCCGGACCTGGATCGCTTTCCCCGGTTTGCGCAGGCTCAGGCGGCGGCATTGAGCGTGACGCTGGAACCCGGCGACGCCCTCTACATGCCCTCGCTGTGGTGGCACCATGTGCGCTCGCACGACGCGTTGAATGTGCTGGTCAACTACTGGTGGGACGCTGGACCACCCTTGGCCGGATCGCCGTTCGAGGCTCTGATCCACGCCCTTCTGGCCATACGCCACCTGCCGCCCGAGCGTCGCGCGCCGTGGAAGGCGATCTTCGACCACTACGTCTTCTCGGCCGACGACCAGACCCACGCCCACGTCCCGGTGGCGGCGCGCGGTGCCGTGGGCGATCTGACGCCCGAGATGGCCCGCACCCTGCGCGCCTTCGTCATCGGCTCCCTGTCGCGTCATCGCGACCGGTAGCCGGCCCCAACAACGAAAAACGCGCCGCCCCCTTTCGGGAACGGCGCGCAGATCGAACCGATTGGTGTCGTCAGAAGGTCGCGCGGACCACGAACGAGAACCGGCGGTCATTCTTGAACCATGACCGGGGTGCCATCAGCAGTTCGCTGTTCAGCACCTGGAAGGTCTGGGTCGTCTCGTCCAGCAGGTTCACCCCCTGGACGCCGACCTTGAAGTTCTCATTGACCGTATAGAAGAACGACCCGTCCAGCTGACCCGTGTCGTCGGCATAGATGGGCGCGAACGGCACGATTTCGTCGCGGGTCGTCAGTACATATTCCGACCGCCAGTTCCATGCCAGGCGGGCCGAGATCTTGTCGTTCTCATAGATGGCGGCAAAGTTGAAGTTGTGCTCCGACAAGGATTCCAGCGGCAGCAGGCTGGTATCGATCGCCGGCTCGGTTCCGCCCGGATTGGCCTTGGCAGGGTCCAGGTTCTCCTGCGGCACGCCGGAGCTGTCGATGAACGTATAGTTCGCCTGAATACCGAAGCCTGACATCCAGCCCGGCAGATCTTCGTAGAACTGCTGATAGGCGATTTCGAAGCCTTGGATGTCGCCATCCTCGGATGCGTTCGCCGGACCCCGGACATAGACGTCATAGGTCTGGCCGTTGTTGGTGATCGTCCGCTCGTAGAAGCCGTTGGTGATGACGTCTTCCAGCGTCTTGGTGAACACCGACAGGGTCAGCGATCCGGTCGGGGCGAAATACCATTCCGCCGACAGGTCGAACTGCTCGGACTTGATCGGGTTCAGGAAGGTGTTCCCCGCCTGGGCCTCGAAGCCCAGGAAGACGTTGTCGATCACCCGCGGTGCGATCTGCAGCTGGTTGCGCGTCAGACCCAGGTCCGAACGCCGGATGGCCTGGGTATAGCCGAAGCGCATCAGGAAGGACGGCGTCAGCTGGAACTTCAGGTTCACGCTGGGCAGCCAGTTGTCATAGGTGTGGGTGGCGCTGTTCGGGATCGCGGTCCCGGTGGCAAACGCTAGGGCCGCCGCCTGCTGGGCCGGTGTCAGCAGACAGAAGGCCGGGATCGATCCGCCCGGTGCCGGCGGGGCGGAACAGTCGCCCGTGAACACCTGAGCCTGGGTCGGGAAGCTCAGGCCACCCTCGGCCGAGATTTGCGTCTCGACGTAACGGATGCCGACGTTGCCGCTGATGCCGATGCTCTGGCCCCAGATGGGTTCGGCATTGTTGTTGAACTTGATCAGGGCATAGGCGGCCGTGGTCTGTTCGTTGGTCTCGTTGATCTCGCCCGGGGTATATTCGGTGCCGGGGATGACATTGGCGCGCTGCGCCAGGGGCACCCAGCCGCCGCCGCCCCAGATAGCGTTCATCGCCAGGGCGAAGGCGACCGCGTCGTCATAGTCAGCGCCCGGATTGCCGGCATAGCCATAGGCTGTGATCGGCACGCCCTGGCCCGAGAAGTCGAAGGTCCCTGCTCCGCTCAGGCCGCCTGTCAGGCGCGGCGTCGGCACAGTACCCTGGTCCAGCCAGACCGGCCCCGTTGCGCCGTTCCACAGCTCGGAGATCACACCCCAGTTATAGAGCGAGTTGCGGGTGGTCTGGTCGCGTTCGGCATAGCGGACACCGACCTTGACCGATTCCAGCCAGCCGTTGTCGAGGTCGTATTCGGCGTCGGCACGCAGGGCGTACTCCTCGCCCTCGCTGTCTTCCTTGTGGTCCATGGCGTTGCGCCAGAAGTAGTTCGCTGGGTCCGCCAGATAGGCGTTGATGTCACCCGAGCCCGTAGCGTTGGGCGGCAGCAGCGTCAGCGTCGGGGTGTCACCGGTCAGGTCCAGAACATCGACGGCGAAGAAGGAGTTTGCGATCTGGAAGTCGGTGTTTTCTACCGTCGATTCCACATATTGCGCATCAAAGTTCAGACGCAGGCGGTCCGTCGGCGACCATTTGAAGTTGAAGCCATAGTCGCTGGTCACATAGCGCTGATCCACGCCACGCTTCACAAAGCTGTGCTGGATGCCATTCAGCGGCACCGAAGGGTCGGCCGAACGCCAGCCAGCGTTGTTCGTGATGGTCCCGCCCGTGAAGATGCCGCTGTCATCATATTCCCAGGTCGTCCCGGGCAGCGGGCTGCGGGCCTCAGTGTCGTCGACGATCGTCTCGATCGCGTTCTCGGTCCAGGCCTGGGTCGATTCCGAGCGCAGGAACTGTGCCGTCGCGATCATGGTGCGATCGTTGGAGCGCCATTGGCCGGCGGCGGCCACGCCCGTGCGCTCGCGCTCGAACGACTGGGTCCGGAAGGCCAGGCCCGACGGCGTCCACAGGTCGCTGCCCGACGAACTGTCCAGGCGATAGTTCAGCGATTGCAGACCGTCCGAGCGCGAGTCCAGCGCCGAATAGACGCCGCTGACCATCACGCCGAACTCGCCGACCGGCGTTTCCCAGCGATCGCTGATCAGGCCCGAGATCGTCGGCGTCAGCGACTGTTCCAGGTCGCCATAGTTGGTTTCCAGCGAGGCCGCGATCACCCGGCCGCTGCTGTCGAAGGGCTTGCGGGTGTTCAGGTTGACCGTGCCAGCGATGCCGCCCTCGATCATGTCGGCCGAGACGTTCTTGAAGACCTCGACACTGCCCAGCAGTTCGGGCGGCACGTCGGCGAACGACAGGTCGCGGCCGTTGTTGGCCGAGAAGGTGTCGCGACCGTTCAGCTCGGACCGCACGAAGGTCAGGCCGCGCACGACCACGCCCGATCCCTCGACCGAGAAGTGGTCGGGATCGTTGGCTCCGGCGAAACGGCTGATCGACACCCCGGGCACGCGCTGCAGGGCCTCGGTCACCGACCGATCCGGCAGGGCACCGATGTCCTCGGCGGTGATGGCGTCGACGAAGACGTCCGAGTTTTCCTTGATCGCCTGGGCACTGCGCAGGCTGGCGCGAATCCCGGTGACGACAAGTTCGTCGACCTCGGTCGCCTCGGTTTCGGGGTCGGCGTCCTGGGCAGCTGCCGGGCTGGCCAGCACCATCAGACCCAGCGCCAGCGACGACGCGCCGCACAGCAGGGCTGCACCAAAAGGCTTGCCACCACGACGGGCAGCGACTGTCTTGTCGATATGATTCACGTTGTTTCCCCGAAGACCGTTTTGTTTATTGGACAGCATGACAGCGCTGTCATTTTGTGAAACTAACACGACGCCCCAAAGCGGTCAATATTCGCCAGTGCTGGAACGCCCTCTCATGACCCAGAATTCAACGGCATCGACGCGCGAAAATGGCCCTCTGCGGCATGTCCTGATCGTGGGTGGCGGGACGGCGGGATGGATGACCGCTGCGGCCCTCGCCCGCCTCACGCGAAACGGTGAAACCCGTGTCACCGTCGTGGAGTCAGAGGATATCGGCACCGTCGGCGTAGGCGAGGCGACCATCCCTCCGATCGCCAGTTTCAACGGCCTTCTGGGCATCGACGAAGCCGAGTTCATGCGGCGTACGAAGGGCTCGTTCAAATTAGGCATCCAGTTCGTCGACTGGGGCCGGATCGGCGATCGCTACATCCATCCCTTCGGCGGATTCGGCGTCGATATGGAGGCGGTGAAGTTTCACCATTTCTGGCTGATGGCCCACGCGGCCGGGGCAAAAAGCCCGCTGGGCGACTACAGCCTGTGCACGGTCGCCGCAGAGATGGACCGGTTCGCCCTGCCCGGCGACGACCCGCGCACGGTCCTGTCCAGCCTTAAGTACGCCTATCATTTCGACGCCGGCCTCTATGCCGGCTTCCTGCGCGAACACGCCGAGGCGCGGGGCGTGACGCGGCGCGAGGGAAAGGTGGTTGACGTCAGCCTCCGTGGCGACGACGGCTTCATCCAGTCCGTCACCCTGGCCGACGGCACGGTGATCGAGGCGGACCTTTTCGTCGACTGTTCGGGGTTCCGCGGCCTGCTGATCGAACAGGCGCTGGGTGCGGGCTATGAGGAATGGACCCACTGGCTGCCCTGCGACCGGGCCCTGGCCGTGCCCTGTGCCGGGACCGGTGCCATCACCCCCTATACCCGCTCCACCGCGCGCAGCGCGGGCTGGCAGTGGCGCATCCCGCTGCAGCACAGGATCGGCAACGGCTATGTCTATTCCAGCGCCCACATCAGCGACGACGAAGCCCGGGCCACCCTGCTGGCCAACCTGGATGGAGAGCCTCTGGCCGAGCCCCGCCCTCTGCGATTCGTGACGGGGCGACGCAAGCGGCAGTGGGTCAAGAACTGTGTGTCCCTGGGCCTCGCCTCAGGCTTTCTGGAGCCGCTGGAGTCCACCAGCATCCACCTGATCCAGAGCGGCATTTCCAAACTGCTGTCCCTGCTGCCCGATCGCAGTTTCGATCCGGTCCTGTCGGACGAATACAATCGCCTGTCCCAGGTGCAGTTCGAGCAGATCCGCGACTTCATCATCCTGCACTACAAGGCGACGGCGCGCGACGATTCCAGCTTCTGGAACCACGTCCGTACCATGGAGGTGCCCGACACCCTGGCGCGAAAGATCGAACTGTTCCGCTCAGGCGGGCGTTTCTTCCGCTACGACGACGAACTGTTCAGCGAGGCCAGCTGGGTCGCGGTCATGCTGGGACAGGGCATCCAGCCGGTCGGCCACGACCCCCTGGTCGACACCATCGATCCGCGCGCCGTCGCCGAAAAGCTGGCGGCCCTGCGCGGCATCATCCGCCGAACGGCCCAGGCCATGCCGACCCACGACGCCTTCCTGGCCCGCTACTGCCCGGCGGGTTAAAGCGAGACCGCAGCCGGACAGATCGTGTCGTTCTCGTTGGAGCCCAGCCGGATCTCGGACACCGACAGCGTTACGGCCTCCTGGGCCCGCAGCTGGAACGGAATCTCGACGGCATCCAGGCTGGCCCCGGCATCGGCAAAGCACGACAGCCGCACCTTGACGGTCTGCCATTCGCCCAGTGGGGCCCCCTTCAGCAGGTCGGTAATGTCGACGCCGCCCCCGTTCAGTGCCAGGACGACACGGCCCTGCGGAGCCTGATCGACGCGATAGCGGAAGCTCAGCGCCATCTCGCCATTCGACTGCCGGGTCAGATCGACGCCGGTGCCCCAGATTTCGATCGTTGCGGGACCATTGCCCGAGAAGCTGAACTGACGCCCGCTTTCCTGGGCCAGATCGTCGATGACCCGCATCGTCACCCCACCACGCGGGCTGACGGCCGAGGCCTCGGTGTTCGGCTTGTTCTGCCCACCCGCGTCGTTGAGCATCAGGGCCCAGGGCGCGACGAAGCGACCGTCCACGAAATACCGGTCCACATTGGACCCCATGTCGGTGACGCCGCTCTCTTCCGACAGGGTCGCCACCACGCCCGGACGGGCATAGCTCAGGCCGTATCCATAGGCGAACTGGGGATCGTATCCCGCCTGCCCCCGGTTCAGCGGCGCGCCGGTCGCATCCTTGGGCCAGCTGAACGACAAGGTGCCGCTGAAGTCGTGGCGCGGGCGTCCCTGCGCGTCGCCGATCAGCACATCGGCCACGCCGGCACCTTCGCTGCCGGGCAGCCAGGCGGCCACGAAGGCGTCGGACTGATTGATCTCGGGATTGGTCCACATCGGACGTCCGGACAGGAAGACCGCCACGGTCGGAATGCCCGCCGCCCGCAGCTGCCGCAGTTGCTCCAGCGGCCCGGTCGGCACGAAGTCCAGGGTGTCGATATCGCCCTGGAACTCGGCATAGGGGGTCTCGCCGAACACCACGATGGCCACATCCGGCTTCTCGGTGAAGCTGCCGTCCGGGCTCAGGGTCGCCTGACCACCGCCCGCCTCGACCGCCTCTTCGATTCCGCCCCAGATCGACTGACCATTGGGGAAGTCGGCGTTGCTGTTGCCCGTGCCCTGCCAGGTCAGCGTCCATCCGCCAGAAGCCTGGCCGATGTCATCGGCGGCCGTGCCGACCACCAGAACCCGAGCGCCCGAACGGATAGGCAGGACGCCGCCTTCGTTCTTGATCAGGACCAGTGATTTCCGCACCGCCTCGCGCGCCAGGGCGCGGTGCTCGGGCGATCCAAGGTGCTGAAGTTGGCCCTCGACCGGGCGGGCCTCTTCGAACAATCCTGCCTTGACCTTGGCGCGCAGAATGCGGCGCACGGCCTCGTCGACGCGCGCCATCGGGATCTCGCCCGACCGCACCTGGGCCAGGGTGTTCTCATAAAGTGGCTTCCAGCTGTCGGGGGCCATCAGCATGTCGATGCCGGCGATGACCGCCTGTGGGCAGCTCTCGTTCGAGCACCCCGCCAGCTGGCCATGGGCGTTCCAGTCCGACACCACGAAACCATCGAAGCCCAGCGGGCCCCGCAGCACGTCGGTCAGGATGGTGGCATTGCCCGAATGCTTGACCCCGTTCCAGCTGGAGAAGCTGGCCATGATCGACAGCACCCCGGCATCGATCGCCGCCGGATAGCCGCCCAAGTGGACATCGATCAGCTCACGCTCGCTGCCGACGAAATTCCCCTGGTCCTTGCCATCCTGCGTGCCACCGTCGGCCAGGAAATGCTTGGCCGAGCCGGGGATGTGTCCGGGGGCCAGCGGCCCGTCGGCACGCAGCTCGCCTTGCAGGCCCAGGGTCATCGGTCCGGCATAGGCCCGCGCGATCTCCGGATCTTCGCCATAGCCCTCATAGGCCCGGCCCCAGCGATCGTCGCGCGGCACAGCCAGCGTCGGCCCGAAGGTCCAGTCCGCGCCTGTCACAGCGACCTCCAGCGCGGTGGCCACGCCGATGCGCCGGATCAGGTCCGGATCACGTGCGGCACCCAGGCCGATGTTGTGCGGAAAGATCGTCGCGCCCACGACGTTGTTGTGCCCATGGACCGCGTCGATGCCGTAGATCAGCGGCACCTGAGCCCCAGGGCGGCTGGCAGCCGCAGCGCGGAACTCTCGCGCGAGATCGACCCAGTCTTGGGCGGACGCGCGTTCATTGCCGCCGGGCGAGGAATTGCCACCCGCCAGGATCGACCCCAGCGGATAGGTCAGCAGGTCCTCGGGCTTGATCGAGCCGATGTCGGCCTGGATCAGCTGTCCGACCTTTTCCTCCACCGTCATCCGGCTCATCAGCTCGGTGACGAAGGCTTCGGTGGCGGGGTCGGTCATCGCGTCAGGAGAGGAGGCTGTCGGCCACTGGCTGACATCGGCGCGGGCCGCCGGATCCTGTGCGGTCATGCTCTGGGCCGTGACCGGGCCTGCAGCCCAAGACGCGCAAGCACCTCCGGACAGGGCGAAAGCCAGAACCAGCATGGATGACGTGCGACGCATGGGGACAGCCTCATGAGAAAAAAAGCGCCGCTGCGGGGTGAGCGCGGCGGCATGAAGTTTAGTCAGGAGTTAGATCAAGGAGGGACGACAGGACAGAAAAGTTCGATCGTGACCATGCAGGACCGCCGCCCTCGCACCAAGGCGAATTTCGGCTGTCCACACCATTCCAATCGCGTTTCCTGGACGTGTCAGCCCGCCCTCGCCTCGACTATCCCTTACGGATGACAGCGCTGTCAAGTCATCGCCGTCGGTTTTGGCGCGCGCTTGCCTTAGGCTGGCGGGGCCCCTGTCGAGGCCCTGACGATCAGAGCATACGGCACCACGACGGCCTCGGTGGCCGCTCCCTCGTCCAGGGCCGCTCGTAACGACGGGACCAGCCGCCGCGTCGCCGCCGCCGCCATTTCGGCTACGGGCTGGCGAATGGTGGTCAGCGACGGCGTGCTGAACAGGGCGCTGGGCGTATCGTCGAATCCAGCCACCGAAAGATCGCCGGGAACGCTCAGTCCCATCGCCGCCGCGCATTGCAGCACGCCCAGGGCCATGTCGTCATTGGCGGCAAATATGGCGGTCACGCGCGGCTCGGCGGTCAACAGCCGCTCGGCCCCCGCCAGACCGGACTGGAAGGTAAAGTCGCCGTCGACCACGGTGCCCGGCGCGATCGTCAGCCCCCGCCCCTTCATCGCCGCCTCGAACCCCGCCAGCCGTAGCCGACTGGCCGAATAACCCAGCGGCCCGGTGATCACACCGATCCGGCGATGGCCCAGGTCGATCAGGTGATCGGTGATGTCGGCCGCGGCCTGCTGCTCGTCCAGCGACACCCTGATGCCGCGGTGGAAGTCGCTCTCGGGCCCGATCCGCGCATAGGGGATGCCCGCTTCGTCCAGCACGTCCAGCACGACCGGATGATCCGAGTTCGGCGGCGTCAGCATGACTCCCGCCGGCCGGATCGAGGCCAGTAGGGACATCAGATCGCGTCGCAGGTCCGGCGAGCCATGGTCCACCAGCTCGACCATCAGGTGAAAATCCGCCTGACGGCACTCCATCAGGGCACCGAGTTCCAGCCGGCTAAGATAGTCGTTCCCGCGGCCGCTGCGCCAGTGCTCGATGGTCAGCTGGGCGTCCACCAGGGCCGCGATCAGCGAAGAGGACGCCCCCGCCAGGGTCCGCGCCGACAGACTGCGGCGATAGCCCAGAGCCGCGACAGCCTTGTCGACCTTGTCCCGAAGTGCCTGACTGACGTTTGGCTCGGCGTTCAGGACGCGCGAGACCGACTTGATCGACACGCCCGCATGCGCCGCCACGTCATAGATGGTCGCCGTCGCCATTCTGTCCGATCGCCCCCCGGTTGCCCCCGCCGCGATTGCTCCGACGCAACGGGCTCAATCGCCTGTCGCATCTTGCGAGGAGCACCGCAACGCAGGGGTTGCGATTAGCGCGGCCGCAGCTCGACGCGGCGCGCGCCGACCGGAATCCTCAGCTCGCCGTCGGACCAATCGGCGGCACGTCCGTCGATGCGGATTCGCGCGGGCATCGCCTCTCCTTCCGGCCACTGAAGGACATAGCCGCCCGGCGGCACCGCGCCGGTCCCGAGCGTCAGTACATAGGCCCCGCCTTCCCATCGGAGGCGATAGGTCAAAAGGCCGTACGCGGTCCTCAGGTCGGTCACCCCGATGCCCGTCTCGGTCTCCAGCCAGGCGGTCGGCACACCGGCGGCCAGCATGATCGCGCCATCGCCATCGCGCTCATAGGCGAACAGGTCCAGCGCCGAGCGGATATAGTCCGAGCTGATCCAGGCATGGGGCATGTCGCCGATGAAGCGCGGCTCGCGCTCGTCGCGTCCCACCACCTCGGCCCATCCATTCCAGGCATAGGGCCGCATGTCGGCGAAATAGAAGTCCAGCGCCCGCAAGGCCTCCTCGCGCCGCCCCAGCCGGACCATGGCCCCGACGTTCCTCAGCTCATAGGGCGTATAGTCGCGCCAGCCCTGGCGGTTCTCCTGCCTCGCCGTGAAATTCTGCCACCATTTGTCGAAGGTGTTGTTCAGCAGCTCCTCCGGCAGTTCGTCGATCAAACCGGCGGGCGACAGGGCGATGGTCGTCGAGGTGGCATCGAAATCCCCCCGGTCCGCCGCCCCCGCGATCCAGTCGATGCGGTGGAAGTTTGCGGTGGCCTCGATCGAGGCCATCAGGTCGTCGGCAAACTGTTCGCCCGCCGCCGCGATCCGCGCCTGGGCTTCGGTCTCGCCCAGTACGCCCGCGATGAAGGCGGCGTCGCGATAGCCCAGCAGACCCCAGAAATCGTCCCAGTAGGAATAGGCGATCTTGTCCGAATAACCCTCATGGCTGATCGTCGGCGGCAGCAGGCCATACAGATGGCGGGTCTGCGGCGTCTGAAACGCGGGCGTGCGCGTCTCGGCCCGCAGTCCGTCCATATAGCCGATGGCCCCCAGCACCTGGGGCCAGACCGACCGCAGCAGCGTCAGATCGCCGTCGTGGCGATAGGTCTCCGCCGCCAGGAAGATGAACTCCCCATGGCTGTCGTTCTCAGGCACGGGATCCGAGCCCCGGCTGTCGACACAGCAGGGCACCTTGCCGTTCTCGAACACATAGGGGGCGTACCAGCGCAGATAGTCGGCCGACAGAGCGACGTGGCCCAGCCGGTTCAGCCCCTCGGCCATCATGGCCCCGTCCCGGATCCACGACCGGTTATAGCTTCGCGTCCCCGGCTGCAGGATCGGTCCCTGACGCGACATCAGCATATGGGCCAGCGAGGCGCGCATCACGTCCTCGATCCGCTGCGCCTGCGGCGGCAGGATCAGGTCAACCCGGTCCAGCTTGGCCCGCCAGTCGGCGGCAACGGCGGCCTCGGCCGTATCTAACACCGCCTCGACAGCCCCCGCCACGGGCAGGTCCTCGGTCGCGCCCGACAGCCGCGTAACCAGTCCGAACGTGCGGGTCTGCCCCGGTTGCAGGGTCACTTCATACAAAAGGGCCCCGGCCATCAGGGACGTTGCGTCGGACTCCACCATGCGCTCACCGGCCGGTCGCCGGTGCGCAGCCACGGCCAGCAGGCTCTGGGGATCGGCCCCGCCATCGAAGCCGGACACCGCCAGGCCGTCCGGCTGGGCCAGGGCACTGATGCGGATCGCATCGTTCAGGACCAGGGTCGATCCGTTCCAGTCGATCTGCTCGATCGGCCCGACACCGCCCGGCGTGGTCAGGAACTGCGACGGCCCGTTCACCTGAAACGGCCGTGCCATCAGGGCCAGCGTCAGGGTGCGCGGGCGGTTCGACGTATTGGTCAGGACATAGCGCCCCCACAGACGCGCCTGTTCGGGCGTGCCGTCTGCAAAGGCGGTGACGGCCAGGGTCCAGTCGTCACTGGTCCAGGTCACGGTCGGGATCGGCAGGTCGCCGTCCTTCAGGCTCTGGGTCACGCCCACGTCGGCCCAGGTCACCAGTCGCCCGTTATCGATCACGAACGGCTCGATCGACGGCCCGCCGCGCCGCAGCTCTATGGCACCGTCTTCACCGAACAGGCCGCTTTCGCCACCGCCATCGACCCCGACCAGGGTCCAATACGGCTGCTCGCCGACGAAACCGCGCGGATAGAGGCCCCGCCGGCTTTCGCCCGCCACAGCGGTGACAAAGGTCGTCGCCGTCTCGCCGAACGACAGCGGCTCGATCTCGACCTCCGACAGGCCATAGGCCCCGGTCGCCGCTGCCCCCAGCCGTTGGCCCGCACCCGCCTGGCCGACCACCCCGCCCTCGTCCAGCGGGGCGATCATCTCCAGCCTCAGCCAGCGGGCCGAAGCCTCGGGGGTCCGCAGCCAGTCCACCCCGCCATTGCCGCCACTAACGGCGGTCAGCGCTCGCCAGTCGACCCCATTCGACGATGCGGACAGCCGATAGTCTCGCGCCGCCATCCGCTCGGCCCAACGCAGGGTGACCCCGCCGAACTCGCGCTCATAGCCCAGGTCCAGCGTCAGGCTCTGCGCACCGGCCCGGGTGCTACGCCAGGCCGTCGCCGGATCGCCGTCCACCGCCCGCGCGGCGACATTGGTGCCGTCCATGCTGCTGGCCTCGGCCACCGGGCGCGGCGGCACCGAGGGCTCGGGCGGCAGGGTCCTCAGCTCCAGCTGGTCCACCTCGATCCAGCCCTTGCCGCCCTGACCGGCGGTGATCACGAACTCGATCCGCTGCGCGCCGCGGAATTGCCGATCTGGATTGGGGCCCCAGGCCCAGACGATCTGGCGCGGCTTGATGACATAGCGGGTCCAGCCACCCGGTGCCTGAAACCGCTCGATCCGCCGCCAGTGGACGTTCTCGCCCGTGGCATCGGTCAGTTTGATCTCCAGCGTATTGGGGGCCATCTCCCCCCGCAGCCAGAAGCTGATCTCGTAGTTCTCGGGGGCCGCCAGATTGATCGCCCGCGCGGCAAAGGCGTATCCAGACCGGCCGTTGAAATCATAGTCCAGCCGCATCGCCCGGCCGTCCTGCCCGGCCACCGCCGACACCGCTGACGACACATCCGTCGAGGCCGCCGCCGACCAGGGGGCCAGGTCCTCGAACCCATCCAGCACCTGCACGGACTGGGCCTGGGCAGGGACCGACACCAGGCCAATCAGAGCCGCGATGATGACTGCAAGTCTGCGCATTGCATCCTCTTTCTGTTCGTCATCCTCGGGCTTGACCCGAGGATCAGATGTGGTGTCGCGAGGTGTATGGACCGGACCCAGGTACGAGGGTCATCCCGCGGACATCGGTGCCGGAACGTCCGATCCTCGGGTCAGGCCCGAGGATGACGGCGATTGATGGCCGGGCCTTCCAGGCCGTACCCCTACCCCTTCACGCTCCCCGCCAGCATGCCGCGGATGTAGTAGCGTTGCAGGGCCAGAAACAGGATCAGCACCGGGGCCACGGTGATGACGGCCCCGGCCATCATCATCTCCACATCCTGCACATGCTCGCGCGACAGGGCCGCCAGCGCCACCGGCAGGGTATAGTTGGACTGATCCGTCAGCACGATCAGCGGCCAAAGGAAGTCGTTCCAGCTGCCCAGGAAGACGAACAGGGCCAGCGTCACGATGATCGGCTGCAAGGCCGGCAGCACGATCCGGCGGAATATCTGCGCTTCGGAGGCCCCGTCTATTCGGGCGGCCTCCAGCATCTCGTCGGGGATGCTCAGCGCATACTGGCGCACCAGGAACAGGCCAAAGATCGACGCCAGCCACGGCACCAGCGCCCCGGCATAAGTGTTCACCAGCCCCATCGACTTCAGCATCAGAAACAGCGGCAGGGTGCCGATCTGGGCTGGCACCACCAGGGCCCCGACAAGGATCTGGAACACCCGGTCCCGCCCCCGGAACGCCAGCTTGGCAAAGGCATAGCCCGCCGGCACGGTGAACAGCAGGGCCAGAATGGTCGCCAGCGTGGCCAGGGCCAAACTGTTCCGCATGTACCGCCCCATGCCCTGGGTCACGAACAGGTCGCGGTAATGCTCCAGCGTAAAGGTCCGGGGCAGCAGCGGCGGCGGAAAGGTCGAGGCCTCACCCGTCGACATGAAGCTGACGGACACCATCCAGGCCAGCGGGAACAGCACAATCAGGGCGATGACCGCGACGCCCAGATTCAGAAGGACAGCGCGCATCTTCATTCGTACGCCCCCATCCGTTTGGCCACGGCCAGCTGGACCAGGGTGATGGCCAGGATGCACAGGAACAGGACGAAGGCGACGGCCGAGGCGGAACCCAGGTTCCACCATTTGAAGCCTTCCTCGTACATGAAATACAGCACCGTCACGGTCGACTGCGCGGGCCCGCCCTGGGTCATCACATAGGGCTCGGCGAACAGCTGGAAGAAGCTCGCCACCGAGATGATCGATACCAGCAGCAGCGTGGGTGCGATGGCCGGCAAGGTCACATGGCGAAACTGCTTCCAGACCCCAGCTCCGTCGATGCGCGCCGCTTCGTACAGGTCGTCCGGCACGGTCTGAAGCACGGCCAGGAAGATCAGCATGTTATAGCCGAAAGTCTTCCACACCACGAACATCAGGATGGCGGGGATCGACGTCGACGGCTGGCCCAGCCAGTCCACGGCCGGCAGGCCGACCGAGGTGATGGCCCAGTTGATCACGCCGTATTTGGTGTGCAGCAGATAGTTCCACAGCACCGCCGTGGCGACCAGGGTGGTGACGAACGGCGCAAAGAACATGACCCGCCACAGCGCCCGCCACTTCACCACCCGCGCGTTCAGGATCACCGCCGCTGCCAGCGACGCCGCGATCGACAGCGGCACCCCCAGCAGGGCGAACAGGCCGGTGTTCCGCATCGCCCCCCAGAACAGCGGATTGCCGAACAGCCGCTCATAGTTCTGCAGGCCGACGAACCGCACATTGCCGATGTCGGCCAGGGCATAGATGTCGAAGTCGGTCAGGCTGAGCAGCAGGGCTGCGAACACCGGCACGGCAAAGAAGACCGCGATCGCAATCAGGGCCGGGGCGACGAAGCCCCAGGCGGCGCGCTCGCGGCGGGTGATACCGACACTCATACCGCCCTGCCCTGCTCAATCATCCAGCGGCGCTTTTCCAGCAGCCGGTCGGCGCGGCGGTCGATCTCGGCGGCGGCCGCCTTGGGCGTGAACTGGCCGCGCACCATGCGCTCGGCCACGATCTGCATCTCGGTGACGATCCGCTCCCACTCCGGCACCTTGGGCACGGCGCGGGCCCGCGCCAGCTGGCCCTTGAAGGCGGCGATATAGGGGTCGCCTGACACAGCCGGGGCGGCCCAGGCGCTTTCGCGTGCCGGCAGGTTTCCGGTGATGCCGTTGAACCGCGCCTGCACCCCCGGCTCGGACAGATAGCGCACCAGCTTCCAGGCCGCCTCCTGATGCGGGGAATGGCGATAGACCACCAGCGACGATCCTCCCGGTGCCGAGGCGCCAGGCCCGGTCGGTCCCGGCACCCCCGCCGTCATCCAGCGCGTCGTCGGGGCCAGCCGCGTCTTGAAGTCGCCGATGCTCCACGGCCCCGAAAAATAGAAGCTGAAATAGCCGCGCTCGAACTCGGTCCAGACGTTGGAAATCTGTGTCGAGGACGCCAGCGGTGCCAGCCCTTCGTCGAACAGGCTCTTGTAGAATTCCAGCGCGGCGATGAACGACGGACTGGAAAAGTTGCCCCGCGTATCGCGATCCTTAAGCAGCGCCTCCTCGCCCTGAAGCCCGAAGGTCAGCAACTGTTCGAACTCGTTGACCGGCAGCAGGATGGCGAAATTGCCCGGCCCCGCCACCCGCTTGACCGCATGCATCGCCGTCTTCCAGCCGTCCCAGGTCTGCGGCACGGCCTCGAACCCCGCCCGCTCCAGCAGGTCGGAGCGATAGAAGATCAGCCGGGTGTCGACATACCAGGGGGTCGCCATCGGCTGGCCGCCGACGCGGTTCGTCTCCAATACGGCCGGGAACTGATCGGTCAGCAGGTCGGCGGCCGAGGTCGGCATGGGGCTGATCGCCCCGATGGCCGTCATCTCCGACACCCAGGTATTGCCCACCTGGCTCAGGTCCGGCAGCGACGACCCGGCATAGGCGGTCAGCAGTTTCTGGTGCGCGGCACTCCAGGGCAGGGCCTGGACGATCACCTCGATGCCGGGATTCAGCCGCTCGAACTCGGGCAGGATCTGCGGCACATTGGTCGCCTCCGACCCCATGGCCCAGAACCTCAGGCGGGTGACGCCGTCGTTCCGGGGGGTGCATGCTGCCAAAGCCGCGCCTGACATCAGACTCAATGCGGCTCGCCGATCCACCGTCCTTCTCCCCTTGGGGGAGAAGGTGGGCCCGAAGGGCTCGGATGAGGGGGCTGGTTCAGCGGCTTCATACAGCCGAGCAGCCAGATCGCATCGAGCAGCCCCCTCAACCGTCTCAGCTATCGCTGAGCCACCTTCTCCCCCGAGGGGAGAAGGACGATGTCGGGTTGCAATCATGCGCTCGCGCCGCCCCATTCGTCAGGCGCCGTGTCCAGCCATCCGCCGGTGAAGCCCGCGCGGCGCAGGCCCCGGATGATGTTCGGCTCCCGCTGCATCGCCTTCCAGATCAGTTCAGAGCGGTGGTTCTCGATCATCATGACGATCGGCCCCTGGTCGATACCCAGATAGTCGCCGTCGACCCAGCCGATGCCCGGCACGATCCGCCCGTGCTGCAACCGCCCATCAAACGCCGTCAGCGTCGGATTGAATGAGTCCAGGAAGCCGAAGCGGGTATAGATGGCCGCGCCGTACCGGTCCTTCATCGCCTTCAGACAGGTCGTCACCGCATCGGGCGCAAAAGGCATGGAGGCCAGGGCCGCCGTGGGCGCGATCGTGCCGTCGTCCCGGTCGCCTGGCCCGCGCGCGGAATAGCTGAAGAACTCGCGCTCCCGCCCGTCGATGACGACCCGCGCATCGACTGGCCCGTCGCAGGCGGTCAGGCCCCAGACATCGGCCGAATAGCCGACCCAGCCCTGGGTGTTGTCGATGGCGTGCTTGCGCTGCGCCTCCACCGCCCGGACGCTGTTCTGGAAATAGTCGAAGCCCGGGATCTCGGCCTGAACGCTGCGCATCCACTGGTCGCGGATGCCGCGATAGTCGACATAGGCGTGGCTGTACTGGTGCACGAACAGGGCGGCATAGTGCAGGTATTTCGGGCCGAACCGGTCGGTGAAATTCTCGGGATATCCCGCACACCATTCGGTCCAGGCCGAGGGCGCGATCGGGTGGGTCGGGCTGCCCATCGCCAGATGCAGCAGCAGCATCCCCTCGTTGTAGAAATGCCAGTCTGCGGCGATGAAGCCGGTCTCGGGATGCCAGCCCATGGAGACCCGGTCGGGCCGGATCACGACCCAGTCCCACTCGATCCGCTCATAGAGGGTCTGGGCCAGGCGGCGGATCTCCGCCTCCTCCTCATGGTCGCCGTCGAACCATTGGGCCGCGAACAGCATGCCCGCGACCAGCAGGGTGGTGTCGATGGTCGACAGCTCGACCCGTCCATGCCGGTGGCCGGTCTGCATGTTCAGGAAATGGTAGAAGAAGCCCTTGTAGCCGCCGGTGCCCGAGGCTTCCGGCCCCTGCGGCAGGTCATGGAAGAAGCGCAGGGTGATCAGGGTGCGTTCGCGCGCCTCGGCCCGGCTCATCCACCCCCGCTCGACCCCTATGGGCCAGACGGTCAGGGCGAAGCCAACGGCGGCGACGGAGGCGAAAGACGGCGACGGCCAACGGTCAGGCGTCAGGCCGTTTTCGCGATTGGTGACATGGACGAACCAGTCGAACGTCCGCTTCTGCACCTCGTGCACCGCCGGATCGACATCGGTCGGGCCACCAAAGGCAGGCATTTCGAACCCTTGCAGAGGACCTGTGGAACAGGCCCCCAGGGTGAGCGCTGCGGCCCCGCTCGTGGACCCCATCAGAAACCGTCGACGATCCATGGGCTCCATCACTAAGGCAGTTTTACTGGGTAGGCGAAAAGAAATGGCCGCCCCCCGGGGGTCCGGAAGGCGGCCAAGGTCAGGAGGTCATCAGAACGAGTAGCGCATACCGACCTGGAAGGTCCGCGGCGTGCCGATCACAGAGTTCGGGTTGCCGAAGTTCAGGTTGGTGCCGGTTTCGGGGATGAAGCCGTCGTAGCCGTTGAAGTTGTCATAGTCGAAGACGTTGAACACTTCGCCGATCAGCTGCAGGTCGCCGCCCGGAACCGCGATCGTCTTGGTCAGGCGCAGATCCAGCGACCGATAGGCGAAGGCGTTCGGGATGATGAAGCTGTAGCGTTCCGGCTGGCCGAAATTCCCCTGGCGGAAGTTCTGGAAGAACTCGGGGCCTTCATCGATCCGGCTGAAGTCGTTGACCCCGAACGGATTGCCCGAGGACAGCGTCAGGAAGCCCGACAGCTGCAGCTGCCACGGCAGGTCGACGATACCGCTGGCCACGATCTGGTGCTCGACATCCGCGCCGTTGGGAACGAAGGGACGCTCCGAAGCCAGCGGGAAGTCGAAGTTGAACTCGTTGCGGTTCGTCTCCGCATCCGAGCCCGTATAGGAGAAGGTCACACCCCATCCGCTCTGCGACGTATAGGGCTTCTCGGCGGTCACATAGAGGCCGGTGAAGCGGGTCTCGCGGTTGTTCTCGGCCGCCACGATCGTGCCGAAGCCCGGAACGGTGAAGGCCACCATCCGCCCTTGGGCGTTCAGGGCGACGTTCCGGTTGATCGGATAGTAGGCGATCTCGTTCTTGCCGATCTGACGAATGATCGACACCGAGGTGTTCCAGTCGCCGAACTTCTGGCGCAGGCCGATCGAGAACTGGTCCGTGTAGGGCGGCTCCAGATCGTTCGGAATGACGCGCAGTTCCGAGTTCGGCGCGACGCCCGAAGCAATCAGGCCGTCCAGACCGGCGCGGCTGCGATAGCTCTCGTTCCACAGGATGGTCGCCTGACCGTTGCGCGGCAGACCATCCCGCGAGAACAGGAAGGTCCGGTTAGCGAACTGACGGAAGAGGCTTTCCTCGGCGGCATTGCGGAACAGGGTCCGGTCATAGAAGCGACCGGCACCACCGAACACCACCGTCTGCTGGTCGGCGAAGACGTCATAGGAGAAGCCTACGCGCGGACCGAAGGCATTCTTGAAGCCGTCACGGTTGTCGCCGGTCGAGATGTAGCGTGCAGCATCGAAATGCGTGCCACCCTGGGCGCGAATGGTGTCTTCGGCAAACTGCAGGGCCGCAGCCGCAGCCGGCGAGGTCACGAACTCGTCGTTCTTGGCGTTGGTCTCATAGTCCCAACGGATACCCAGGTTCAGCGTCAGGTGGTCGTTGACCTCCCAGTCGTCCTGGATGAACAGGCCGATCTGGGTGTTTTCAGCCGTCACCGTCGGCGCGCCAACGCCGTACACAGCCTGGCTGGGGAAGCTGTAGTCCAGGTTCTGCGACGGGGTCAGGTTATAGCTGAAGGTGGGGTTGGTGTTCTGGCCGTTGAAAACCGTGAATTCGGCGAACGACACCTTGCCGCCGAACTTGATCAGGTGCGACCCGCCCCACTCGAACGGTTCGATCGTGACGTTGTTGCGGATCGTCGTGATCTCTTCACGCACTTCCTGCGAGGTCGAACGGCCACCGATCTGGATGATGCCGTTGAAGTTTTCGCCGATCAGATCGGGATTCAGGATCGACGGCCGGAAGGAGGACTCACGATAGTCGACCGACAGTTCGTTGAAGAACAGGTCGCTCTGGAAATCCCACTGTCCCTTGACGCTCAGGACTTCGTTGATGACGTTCTCGGCCCGCTCGAACGAGGTCTGGCCACCGAAGCCGCGCACATCGTCCTCGTCGCGATAGCTGACCTGCAGTTCCAGGGTCGAGGCGTCATTGGCCCGGAAGGTCAGCTTGCCGAAATAGATGTCCTGACGGAACGGGCTGGCGAAGCTGCCCTCATAGCTGGCGACATCCACACGCGCCGGCAGGGTGGTGCGATCGCCACCGCCTGCAACGACGTCGTTGTTGCGGACCTGGTCATTGACTTCATAGGCCAGGAAGAAGTGCAGACGATCCTGAATGATCGGGCCACCCAGTGACGCACCGTACTGCTGACGCTCAAGGGTCGGCACTTCCTGGCCGCGCAGACGCTGGAAGTAGTTCCGCTTGGTGAAGTCCTCGTTCTGATAGAAGCCGAACACCTCGCCGGTGAACTCGTTGGTGCCCGAACGGGTGATGGCGGTGATGATGGCCGTGCCGGCCTGCTCGTACTCGGCCTTGAAGTTCGAGGTCGAGACGCGGAACTCCTGCACCGCCAGCTGGCTGAACGGGTTGCCGCGGCTGGCGTCCTGACCGATCAGGCCGCCCTGGTTGACGTTGGACTTCAGGCTGACGCCGTCGATGAAGACGTTGACCTGGTTGGAGCTCAGGCCACCACCGGCGTTGCCGCCCGAGGAGAAGTCACGGCGGAACTCGTCGGGGTTCAGTCGGATGCCGGGGGCCAGGGCCGCAAAGTTCAGGAAGTTGCGGTTGCTCTGCGGCAGGGTCGAGATCTGCAGCGCCGAGACGTTGGTGGCGATTTCCGACGTGCGGACCTCGACGGCATTGCGGTTGCCGACGACGATCAGGTCCTCGACGTCCGTGGCACTGGGATCGCCAGCCGAGACGGTGGCACCGACTTCCAGCGGCAGATAGGCCTGCTGGCCGACCTGCAGGACCACGGTCTGCTCATAGGTGTCGCCGTCCGTGGTCGAGACGTTCAGGCGATAGGTGCCGGGCCGCAGGTTCGGCAGGGCATAGTTGCCGTTGGCATTGGCAGTGGCGCGCGACACGAAGCCGGTGTTCACGTCGGTGGCGACGATGCTGGCTCCGGCCTCGGCCGTGCCGCCGTCGGTGACGACGCCGCGCACGGTGGCCGTGCTGGTCTGCGCCGAGGCCGCGCCTGCGGCTCCCAGCGAGATCGCAACGGCGAGGGCGGACACCGCCCCCAGATAGCGTTTGTTCATCTTAGACATCCCTGACTTCCCCCAGTTGAGACGATCCCGTGGCGGTCGGCGCACTGTTGGCCGCCGCCCTTCGGTCCGGTGTTGCCGCCTGCCCGGAGGACTGGCGGATCACGAGTTCCGGCCGCACGACGTCGCACGCGACATCGGCACCGGTGTTGGCCTCGATCAGCCCGACGAGGCGCTTCAGCGCGCTGCGGCCGGTCTCGGCGATACGAATTTTCATGGTGGTCAGCGACGGCCGCACCAGTTCGGCGATAGGCACGTCGTCGAACCCGACCACGGCGATGTCCTCGGGACAGCGGACGCCCGCCTCCTGGAACGCCAGCAGCGCCCCGACCGCCATCATGTCATTGCCCGCAAACAGGCCGTCCAGCGGCTGTCCCTCGGCGATCAGGCGCGCAGCCGCCCGGTGGCCCGAGGCCTGGGTGAAGTCGCCCTCAACCACGATCGTGTCCAGGCCCGCGCGAGCCATGGCCTCGCCATATCCAGCCAGGCGCGATTCCGCTTCCAGGTTACCAGAGGGGCCGGCGATATGGGCGATCCGGGTCCGGCCGGTGTCCAGCAGGTGCTTGACCGCCGCGACCGCGCCGCCGTGGTTGTCCACCACGATCGAGGGCCGTCCCGCGTCCGTCGCTCCGCCGTTCATCAGCAGCACCGGCAGGCGTCCGGCCAGGCTGGCGGCGAGGTTGGCGGCATCCATGTGGGGCGACAGCACGATCAGCCCGTCCACCCGCCCGCGCATCGAGCGGATCGCGGCCGACGCCTCGTCCGCATCGTCGTGTGAGCTGGAGACGATCAGGTGATAGCCGTGTTCACGCGCCGCCACGTCCAGGCCCCGGATCAGCTCCGAGAAGAACTCCCCGAACAGGTCGGGCAGGATGACGCCGACAGTGTTGGTCTTGCTGGTCGACAGGCTGCGCGCGCCGCTGTGCGGCACATATTGCAGCGCCTCCACGGCCTCCAGCACCCGGCGCCGCGTCGGCTCCGCCACCGGTCCGGCTCCGTTCAGGACACGGGAGACCGACGCGACGGAGACCGTCGCGCGCAGGGCCACGTCACGGATGGTCGCGGCCTTCATCGGGCCGTGCCTTTCGTGCGCAGGGGGCACCCGCAGATGATCAAAACTCGTCCTCCCAGACCGGTCGCCGGTGCCGGCCCCCTTGTCGAGGGTCCGTCCATGCCATGGATCGCTCGATCCCTGTAATCGGTTACATGACACACTAGCAATGTGCCCCGCAAGTGCCGTAGTTTGGCCACACGACAACGGCCTCAGGGCTTTACTCCGCTCTCACCGGCTGTAAGACGCCCGCTTCACCCCTTCTCCCGCGCACGATCAGGGTCCGCCTCAATGACCGCTAACTATACGTTTCCAGAAGGTTTTCTGTGGGGTGCCGCGACGGCCGCCTATCAGATCGAGGGATCGTCGATGGCCGATGGCGCGGGCGAATCCATCTGGGATCGATTCAGCCACACGCCGGGCAATATGAAGGACGGCGACACCGGCGACGTGGCCTGCGACCATTACAACCGCTGGCGCGAGGACATCGCCATCATGAAGCGGCTGGGCCTGAAGGCCTATCGATTCTCGGTCAGCTGGAGCCGGGTCATGCCGGACGGCACCGGTCGCCTGAACGAGGCGGGCCTGCAGTTCTACGACAATCTGATCGACGGCCTGATCGAGGCGGGGATCGAGCCGCTCTGCACCCTCTATCACTGGGACCTGCCCGCCGCGCTGGATGACCGGGGCGGGTGGCTGAACCCGGACATCGCCGACTGGTTCGCCGACTATGGCCAGGTGCTGTTCGAGCGGTTCAAGGGCCGGGTGAAGACCTGGGGCACGATCAACGAGCCCTGGGTGATCGTCGACGGTGGCTATCTGCACGGAGCCCTGGCCCCCGGTCACCGCTCGGCCTTCGAGGCCATGATCGCGGGCCACAATGTCCTGCGTGCACACGGGGCAGCCGTGCGCCGCTTCCGGGAGGTCGGCGAGGGCCAGATCGGCATCGTCCTGAACATCGAGCCGAAATACCCCGCCAGCGACAAGCCCGAGGACGAAGCCGCCCGCAAGCGGGCCGAAGCCCAGATGAACCGCTGGTTCCTCGACCCCCTGATGGGCCGCGGCTACCCCGAGGAACTCAAGGACGTCTATGGCGAAGCCTACCGCGAATTCCCCCAGGAAGACTTCGACCTGATCGCGACCCCGACCGACTGGATGGGGCTGAACTGGTACACCCGCTCGGTGCCCGAGAACGCGCCCGACGCCTGGCCGACCCGCTCGCGCCCGGTCAAACAGGTCCAGCACGCCCACACCGAGACCGGCTGGGAGGTCTATCCCCCCGCCCTCACCGACACCCTGGTCTGGCTGCACGAGCAGACGGGCGGCCTGCCGCTGATGATCACGGAAAACGGCTCGGCCTGGTACGATCCGCCCCACGCCATCGATGGCCGGATCCATGATCCGATGCGGATCCAGTATCTGAAGACCCACCTTCGCGCGGCCCATGACGCCATCGGCAAGGGCGTCGACCTGCGCGGCTATATGGCCTGGTCGCTGCTGGACAATCTGGAATGGTCGCTGGGCTATTCGAAGCGGTTCGGCATCACACACGTCAATTTCGCGACCCAGGAACGCACGATCAAGGATTCAGGCCTGTTGTACGCCGACATCATCGCCTCGAACGGCGCGATCCTGTCGGAATAGATCAGGTTTCAAGGGATTGCGCGTGATCGCGGCGGCCCATACCGTCACGCTATGACACGCGCCCTGACCGCCCTCGCCGCCGCTGCCCTAACCCTGTTCGCCTCGGCGGCTCTGGCGCAGGAAGCTCGCCCCCATTCCACCCCGGAGGAGTGGGAGGCGGGTCAGGCCGCCTATCTGGCCTGGAGCGGGGCCCGGCGCGGCTGGACCACCACGGACTCTGGTCTGCAATACCGCCGCGAGGGGCGCGCCAATCCTGGCGGTCGGCAACCTGCCGCCACCGACACGGTCAAGGTCCATTATCAGGGCACCTTCATCGACGGGACCGAGTTCGACAGTTCCTATGGCCGGGGCGAACCGGCCGAGTTTCCGCTGAACCGTGTCATCAAGGGCTGGACTGAGGGCGTGGCCCTGATGCGTGAGGGCGAGACCTTCTGGTTCGTCATCCCCGCCGACCTGGCCTATGGCTCGCGCTGGGTCGGGGGCGAGATTCCGCCAAACTCCACCCTGATCTTCAAGGTGGAACTGCTGGAGGTCAGGCCCGCCCGCTGATCCGGGTCACCGCCTCGCCCAGTTCGCCATAGGCATCGATCACCCAGGTCCCGCCCAGCTCACCGGCGGGCCGGTCGGTATAGCCGAAGCTGACGACCACACAGGGCACGCCCGCATCGATCGCCGCCGCCGTGTCCGTGATGCTGTCGCCCACCATGACGGCGCGGGCCGGATCGCCGCCCGCCATCGTCACCGCCTCGCGGATATGGGCCCCGTCGGGCTTGCGCGCACTGACCGCATCGGGCCCCACGATGGCCGTGAAATGCCGTGTCAGACCCAAGGCCTCGATCAGGGCCACCGACAAATCGGTCCGCTTGTTCGTCGCCACGCACAAGATGGCCCCGCGCGCGCTCAGCGCATCCAGCGCCGCCGCTACCCCTTCAAAGGCGTGACTGTGATCGGCCAGATGCTGGCAATAGTCGGCAATGAAGGCGTCCAACAGTTCAGGGTCTCGCGCCGCATCCCATTCGGCCCCCGCCTCGCGGAACCCGTCCTTCAGCAGGGCCATCGCCCCATGCCCGACCAGATGCCGCGCCGCCTCGACCGGCCGCGTCGGCAATCCTTCCAGAACCAGCAGCCGGTTCAGCGTCCCGATCAGGTCCGGCGCGCTCTCGACCAGCGTCCCGTCCAGGTCGAAGGCGATGGTCCAGCCTTCCAGGTCGCGCGTCGTCATCCCCATCTCCCGTTCGCCCCGCCGATGGGCTAGACCGCGCCGGAGCCCTAGCCGTCGGATCGATTCATGACCAGCCATAGCGCCACCCGCGCCGCCATCATCCTCGCCGCCGGACAGGGCACCCGGATGAAGTCGCCCCTGCCCAAGGTTCTGCATCCGGTCGGTCGCCGCGCCATGCTGGACCACGCCATCGACGCGGCCCAGGCCCTGGGCTGCGACCCCATCATCGTCGTGGTGGGCGAACATTCGCCCCAGGTCCGCGCCCATGTCGTGGCCCGACTGGGCGAAGCGGCCATCGCCGTCCAGGACCCGCCCCAGGGCACCGGCCACGCCGTCCGCTGCGCGCAAGCGGCCCTGGCCGGGTTCGACGGTCAGGTTGTGGTCACCTATGGCGACGTCCCTCTGTTGAAGGCTGCAGACATCGAGCCGGTCTTCGCCTCGGCCGACGGCGTCACTGTGATCGGCTTCGAAGCCCGCGACCCCGGTGCTTATGGCCGACTGGTTATGGAGGGCGAGACCCTGGCCGCCATCACCGAGGCCAAGGAGGCCAGCCCCGAGGTCCTGGCCCTGACCGCCTGCAACTCCGGCGTCATGGCCGCCCCCGCTGCCCTGCTGTTCGACCTGCTGGCCGAGGTCCGCAACGACAATGCCAAGGGGGAGTATTATCTGACCGACGTGGTCGCCCTGGCGCGCCAGCGCGGAGCCCCCACCCGCGCCGTCTTCGCCGCCGAGGACTCGGTCATGGGCGTCAATGCCCAGGCCGAACTGGCCCAGGCCGAGGCCCTGTTCCAGTCGGTGCAGCGCGACGCCTTCCTGGCCGCCGGCGTGACCATGAGCGCGCCGGACACCGTGCATTTCGCCTGGGACACCCAGGTCGGTCCCGGCACGGTGATCGAACCCTATGTCGTCTTTGGCCCCGGGGCGGTCATCGCGGCCAATGCCCGCATCCGGTCCTTCAGCCATATCGAGGGGGCAACCGTCGCCTCCGGTGCCGAGGTCGGCCCCTATGCCCGGCTGCGCCCCGGCGCGGCCCTGGGCGAAGACGTCAAGGTCGGCAATTTTGTCGAGGTCAAGAACGTCGCCATGGCCAAGGGGTCAAAGGCCAACCACCTGGCCTATCTCGGCGACGGCACCGTGGGCGCGGGCGCCAACATCGGCGCGGGCACCATCTTCTGCAACTATGACGGCGTGTTCAAACACCGCACGACGGTCGAGGACGGGGCCTTCGTCGGCTCGAACAGCGCCCTGGTCGCCCCGGTCACGATCGGGGCCGGGGCCATGGTCGGTTCTGGCTCGGTCATCACCCGCGACGTCCCGCCCGGCGACCTCGCCCTGGCCCGCGCCCCCCAGACCACCAAGCCCGGCTGGGCCACCCGCTTCATGACCACGATGCGAGCCAAGAAGGCGGAGAAGTCCCGATGAGCGCCGACGATCAGAAACGCCGTGCCGGCGAAGCCGCCGCCCTGCATGTCGAGGCGGGCATGGTCGTGGGCCTGGGCACAGGCTCGACGGCCGCCTGGTTCGTCAAGGCGCTGGCGGCCCGGAACCTGGCCGACCTGCGCTGCGTCCCGACGTCGGAAGCGACCGCCGACCTGGCCCGGGAACTGGGCCTGACCCTGTCGACGCTGGAGGACACGCCCCGCATCGACCTGACCGTCGACGGTGCCGACGAGATCGGGCCGGGTCTGGCCCTGATCAAGGGCGGAGGCGCGGCATTGTTGCGCGAGAAACTGGTGTGGGAGGCGTCCAGCCGCTGCATCGTCATCGCCGACGCGGCCAAGATGGTGCCGGTGCTGGGGGCCTTCCCCCTGCCGATCGAGGTCGTCGCCTTCGGCCACAAGACCACCGGCAACCGCATCGCCGACGTCCTGATCGACCACGACATCAGCCAGCCCGCCCGCCTGCGTCAGGCCGATCGCGGCGTGGTGCGCACCGACGGCGGCAATGTCATCTATGATGCCCGCTGCCTCGCCATCCACGACCCCGCCCGCCTGGCCGACGACCTGAAGTTGATTACCGGCGTGGTCGAGCACGGCCTGTTCCTGGACCTGGCGGACGAGGCGATCGTCGGGACCGACGTCGGGGTGGAGCGGTTGCTGCCTTAAGGGCCCCACCCACCCTTCCCCACGCAGGCGGGGCCCAGTCCCGCTAACGTGCGATGCCCACCCAGAAAGGTCTTGAACGCCTGCTGGTTTTCGATCTGGAATAGAAGTCTCGCGCGCCCCTGCTCTTGCCGCGAAGCGGAGCGGCCCCTACCTCGCGGGTCACCCCATGCAGCCGGCTGACCTCCGCAAGCGGACTCAGTGGACTCAGTGGACTGTGTTTTTCACCGGACCCGCCATGACCACCTACGACTACGACCTCTTCGTCATCGGTGCGGGCTCGGGCGGGGTGCGCGCGGCGCGGCTGACGGCGCTAGACGGCAAGCGGGTGGCGATCGCCGAGGAGCACCGCGTGGGCGGCACCTGCGTGATCCGCGGCTGCGTGCCCAAGAAATTCATGGTCATGGCCTCCGAGGTCAGTCACGCCCTGCATATCGCCGAGGGCTATGGCTGGTCGTTCGACAACGCCCGCTTCGACTGGCCCACCTTCCTGCAGGCCAAGGACGTCGAGATCGCCCGCCTGTCCGGCATCTATGCCGCCAATCTGGGCAAGGCGGGGGTCGATCTGATCCATGGCCGTGCTGTGCTTCGCGACGCCCACACCGTCGAGATCCTGGGCAAGGATCAGACGATCACCGCCGAACGCATCCTGATCGCCACCGGCGGCCGCCCCTGGGTGCCCGACAGCCTGCCGGGTATCGAACACGCCATTACCTCGGAAGAGGCCTTCCACCTGCCCGAACTGCCCAAGCGGATCCTGATCGCGGGGGGCGGATACATCGCGGTGGAGTTCGCGGGCATCTTCGCCGGCCTGGGGGTCGAGACGACCCTGATCTATCGCGGGCCCAACATCCTGCGTGGCTTCGACGACGACGTGCGCGCTCATCTGGCCGGCGAGATCGAGAAGCGCGGCATAAAGGTCATCCTGGGCTGTCAGCATGAGAAGCTGGAAAAGACCGACACCGGCATCGTCAACCACCTGGAAAACGGCATGACGATCGAGACGGACGTGGTCATGTTCGCCACCGGCCGGGTGCCGCACGTCAAGGACCTGGGCCTGGACACCGCCGGGGTTGCCCTGAACGACAAGGGCGCGATCCAGGTCGACACCTGGTCCAGGACGACGGCTGACAATATCTGGGCCATCGGCGACGTGACCGACCGGATCAACCTGACCCCCGTCGCCATTCGCGAGGCGGTCGCCTTCCACCAGACCGTCTATCGCGACACCCCGACCGCCTTCGACTATGAGGCCGTGGCCAGCGCAGTCTTCAGCCAGCCCCCCGTCGGCGTGGTCGGCCTGTCTGAGGCCGAGGCGCGTCGTAGCTGCTCCAAGGGCGTCGACGTCTATCTGACGCGGTTCCGGCCGATGAAATACGCCTTCACCGGCTCGGACGAGCGCGTGCTGATGAAGCTGGTGGTCGATGCCGAGACGCAGCGCGTGGTCGGCGTCCACATTGTGGGGCCCGAAAGCCCCGAGATGATCCAGCTGGCCGCCATCGCGGTGAAGGCCGGCCTGACCAAGGCCCAGTGGGACGCCACCTGCGCCGTTCACCCCACCATGGCCGAGGAACTGGTCACCCTGAAGGACAAGCAGACCCCTGCCAACATGTCGGCAGGCTGACCAGAGCGGGGCGGGTGATTTTGTCTCTTCGCCCGTCCCTTCCGACCTGCTAACCCCCGGCCTGCATGAAACCTGTCGCCAACATCCCCCGCATCGCCTGGGCCGCCTATGGCTTTGCCCTGGCCATCATCGTCATCGACCAGCTGACCAAGGCCTGGGTTCTGTCCGGCATCGACGCCAGCGTCAGCCAGATCCCAGACGGCTATCTGCTGCACGAGGTGGCCCCGCCCCTGTTCAACCTGACCTTCGTGCTGAACGACGGCGTCAGTTTCGGCTTGTTCGGTGGCGGCTCGGCCCGCTGGGTGCTCAGCGTCTTTTCCCTGATCGTGGCCGGCGTACTGGCCGTGTGGGCCACCCGCACCGATCGCCGCCTGCTGATCAGCGCCATCGGCCTGGTCATGGGCGGAGCCCTGGGCAATGTCATCGACCGGATCCGCTTTGGCGGCGTGGTCGACTTCCTGGACTTCTCGGGCACGGGCCTGTTTCCGTGGATTTTCAACGTCGCCGACAGCGCCATCACCGTCGGTGTCGTGCTCCTGATCCTGGACAGCTTGCTGTCCGAACGATCGGCCAAGGTTGGCGCAGCCGTCGAAAAGTCGTAATCACCCCTTCCCATCCGTGCTGGCGACCCTCAGCCGCACGTCCCCGGAGCCGACCGATCCCATGCGAATCCGCAGCCTTGCCACCCTGTCCCTTCTGACCCTGTCCAGCGCCTCTCTGGCGGCCTGCGGAGGCGGTTTTGGCGACAGCATCGGCCTCAGCAAGATCACGCCGGACGAGTTCCTGACCGTGTCCACAGCCCCGCTGTCGCTGCCGCCGGAATACGGCCTGCGCCCGCCGGCACCGGGGCAGCCCCGGCCCCAGGAACTGGCTCCCGAAAGCGCCGCCCGCCAGATCCTGCTGGGTCAGCGTCAGGCCGTGACCCGCACGCCGGGCGAACAGGCGCTGGTGGCCCAGGCCGGTGCCGAGCGTGCCGATCCCCTGGCGCGCTATGTCATCGACGACGAGTTCGGCGACCTGGCGCACAAGGATGAAAACTGGGCCGATCGGGTCATGTTCTGGCGGCGCGACGACAGCGCCAGCCAGGCGGCCACGACGACGCCGGGTACCCAGGGTGCCGTCACCATCGACGCCACCACCGAGGCCGAGCGACTGCGCGCCCTGACTGGTGCCGAGACGGCCATCGTGATCGCCCCGCGCCGTTCGGGCGGTATCAAGCTCCCGGGTCTGTAATTCCCATCGGCCACAGGACGGTGGTGCGAGCGGCGGGGATCGAACCCGCATGACCGAGGCCGAGGGATTTTAAGTCCCTTGCGTCTACCAGTTTCGCCACGCTCGCGGCCCGACCAGCCCTAAAGAGGCTCGCCGCTTCCTGCTAGAGCGTAGACTGAACCGATCGACAATTCGCGGGTTCAAACCGATCGAGGAGAGCGATCCATGCGAAACAGTCTGTTGACGATTGGTGCCCTGGTGGCGTTGGGGGCCTGCACCACCGGTCAGGCGCCGCGGTCGGATGTGCTGGTGCCCGCCGGCTTCATCAGAACCGACGGCGAGACTTTCCGCTGGCTGGCGACCCCGGCCGGGCGGGACCTTCTGGATGTCTATCCGCCCGCCGCCATGCAGCAAGGTCTGCAAGGATATGCGGTCCTGGACTGCGTCTTCCTGGATACCGGACGGATCGGCGACTGCCAGGTGATCCAGGAGACCCCGGGCGGTTCCGGCTTCGGCGCAGCCGCCCTTCGACTGGTGGACCGCTACCGCTATGATCCCGTGGTGCACGCCGACCTGATAGGCACACGGGGTCGCCAAACGGTCAGATTCCTCCTCGGCTAGAGGCCGGCCATCCTAGTCGACCGGTCGCATCGCCCGGAAGTCCACATCCGAATCGGCGATCAGCCAGATCAGCCCGGCCCAGGCCGCGACATTCTGCGTCAGTTGGTCGGGATCGATCTTGTCCAAGGTATCGTTGGCCGTGTGGTGCAGGTCGAAATACCGCGTTCCGTCCTGGGCCAAGGTAAAGACCGGCACCCCGGCCCTCGCCAGCGGCCCGATGTCGACACCCCCGCTCAGTTCCGGCGTGTTCGAGGCCAGCACCCCGATCGGATACAGCACCCGCGTCGCCGCCTGCTGGAACGTCGACCCCTGAGCACCGGGCGGAAGACGCAGCGCATAGACCCGGTCCGCGCCGAAATCGCTTTCACCTGCCACCACGTGATCGGCCACCGCCTCGCCCAGGTTGCGGACATAGACACCGCCCCCGTCGCCGGTCGCGTCGGTGGGCTGGGCCACCTCTTCTGATCCGTAGAGGATGACGCGGATCGTACGCGCGGGCCGGCGTCCCCCCGCCTGGATCGTCAGCGCCGCAGCCAGGGTGATGGCACCGCCCGCCGCGTCATCGATTGCGCCTGTACCGACGTCCCAGCTGTCCAGATGCGAGCCCAGCACGATGATCTCGTCCGGCCGGGTCCGCCCCGGCAGGTCGCCCATCACGTTCTGGGACGTCGTCTCATAGGTCCGCGCGGTCGAGGACAGCCGCACCGTCACTGGTTCGCCCAGCGCCATCAGGCGGCTCAGCTGATCCGCATCCGGAGCCGACAGGGCAAAGGACGGCAAGGTGGGTCGGCCCTCGACATAGCGGGTAGTGCCGGTGTGCGGCATCCGGTCGTGGTCCGTCCCGGCCGAACGCATGATGAAGGCGACCGCCCCCTTGGCCACCGCCACGGCGGGTGCTCCCCCCCGGACGCGGGTCTGGGGGCCATAGCCGGAGCCGTCCTGCATCGGACGCATCTGGCCCATGTCGATGAAGACGATCTTGCCGCGCACGGCGGTCTCGGGGGCCGCCTGCAGCGCCTCCAGCGAGGTGAACCGCACCACCTGCGCCTCCACCCCACCCGCCGGGGTCGCGGGCGAATGGCCCAGGGCGGCGACGACCAGCGGCTGGGAATTCGGCCCGGTGATCGCACCACCCTCCTCGCCGCGCTCCCAGCCGATCAGTGGGAAGGTCTCGATCCGGACGTTATGGAACCCGTTGGCCCGCATATAGTCGGCAGCCCAGGCGGCGGCGGCCTGTTCGGCCTCCGATCCCGCAGGACGCGGGCCGAAGCGGGTGGTGATGTCCGTGACGATGGCCAGGGCTTGGTTTCCGGCCATGGCCCGGTCACGCAACCCCTCGGCATGGACGATCGTCGCCTCGTCCTGGGCCCAGGCCGGGGCCGACAATGCCAACAGACCGAGCGCCAGGACACTGACGGCAAGGCGGTTGTGCGACAGACGGGTCAAGGACAAAGCACCACTCCAGATCTCCGGGTGAGGACGGGTCTAGACCTCAACGCCTGGGGCCGAAAGGGTCAGCTCTGCTTGAAATACGGTTCCACCGTCCCCTGCAGCTTGACCGTCAGGGCCTTGCCGCGGCGATCGACCCGCTTGCCTACCGCCAGCCGGACCCAGCCTTCGGAGACACAATACTCCTCGACATTGGTCTTTTCCTCGCCCTTGAACCGCACCCCGATATCGCGGGCCAGCACGTCGGCATCATGAAAGGGGCTGTCGGGATCGACAGACAGACGGTCAGGCAGGGTATCGGTCATGACTGGGGCACTTCGAGACGAAACAGAAGGGGCGGTGATACCCGTGCGCTTCGCTCATGCCAATGGCGGGGCTGGGGCTGAGCCTATTGCACCGACTGGCGGGGCTGGCTCGATGCTGGCCGGGGAGCCGATGCAGGCGGACTGGCCGAGGGGGCCGGCGTCTGTGCCGCCGAGGGGGTTTGCCGCGGCGTCTGCGCCGCCGGGCGGGCTGCGGGACGGGCGGCAGGGCGGGCAGCAGGGCGATTGGCTGAAGGTCGGTTCGCCGCAGGCGTCGCTGCCGACGCGGTCGCGGGGGGCGTTGCTGCAGCCGTGGCAGTGGGCGTCGGTGCTGGCGCATCACCCCCGGCGACCGCTGCGCGCGCCGCCAGGGCCTGCGCCTGATACCGCCCCGCCAGTTTCTCGGTCAGTTCGCGCGCGGCGGCGGGCGGCATCTGGGCCAGGATAGCCGCCAGGGCGCGGGGCCGCATAGCCGCCGCTACCGGCAGCCGCACCGAATCGTCCAGCGTCGCGAACACCGCCGCAGCCTCGCGTGGCCGCATCGCCGAATAGACAGCGACCAGCCGGTCAATCTCGGCTTTTTCCCTCTCGTCGACCTGCCCCAGCAGGGTCTCGACCTCGCCTTTGATAGCCCCCAGGGCGGCAATCTTGGCGTCCAGTTTTTGTTCCGCCGCCACCATCAGTGGCAGCATGGTGGCGAAGTCGGCATCGCGCGCATCCAGCTCGCCCCGCCGCGACGACAGCGACTGGATGATCTGCAGTTCGGCAGGCGATATTCCGGCCTGATCCGCCAGCTGCTCGGGCGTCAGGGCACAAACAGCCGCAGCCGCCGGGGTGGCTGGAGCCTCTGCCGGGGCGGCTTCCTCCGCCCAGGCCACAGCCCCCTGGAATAGGCCCGGCGCCACGCCCACGGCGCGCACCAGCACCACTCCGCCGATGGCGATCGCGATCAGGGGCAGAAGGCGGGGCAGTTTGCTCATCGTCTCATCGGTCCAGTTTCAGCCCAAGGGCCGCGTTTCAGGCAGCGAACAGGTCGGCATCCAGATTGCGCCGCGCCCGGCTAAGGCTCTCTTGAGCAGCTTGGTTAGCGGCCCGCAGCTGAGGAAAGCCTGCGCTGACGACGGCGGCGGGCGCGATCGCCGGGGCCGGCTTGGCCTCTCCCCCTTGGAGCCTCGCAGCCAGCGCCGCCATCCGCAGAGCACGCTCGTGGTCTTCATTCTCCCTCCCCTTCATGGGGAGGGTCGGCTGACGCGAAGCGTCGGCCGGGGTGGGGTATGAAGGTTCGGACTCCGTCTTGCGGACCTCCCCACCCGGATCGCTGCGCGATCGTCCCTCCCCATGAAGGGGAGGGAGAGAGGGTGCCCGCGCGATCAGTATCTCCAGCTCCTGCTTCACGGCCCGCGCCTTCAGGATGCGGTCATGCAGCATGTCGGTCTCGCCGCTGGCCGCCCGCAGCGACCCGAGCGCCGCTTCCGCCCGACCCGCCGCCGCATTCAGCTCGTTGACGGCACCGGCAAAGGCAAGCTGTCCCTCGCGCAGGGTCCGCAGCCGCCGGTCCAGCCGGATGCCATAGGCCAGTGCCGCCACCAGCAGCAGCATCAGCACTGCGTCCAGCACCACCCCCGTCATCAGCGTTTCCCCTTGGCCACGCGCGTGGCAGCGTCAATGTTGATCGGCTGTTCGACCCGCACGGCAATATGCTGTCCCCGCCGCCCCATCTTGCCAACGGTCAGCGGGATGGAGCCCGCCCGGATCGAAACGTCCGAATCCGGCGTCGCATTCAGCATCAGGGTGTCCCCGACCTTCAGGTTCAACACGGTGGACAGCGGGGCCTGCTGCTCGTCCAGCACGGCCCGGACTTCGGTGTCCGTGGTCCACAACTCGGTGGCCAGGTGGCCTTCCCAGATGTTGTCGCGTCCGAACTTCTCGCCCATGAACTGCTGCAGCAGCATCTTCCGGATGGGCTCCAGCGTCGCATAGGGCAGCAGCAGCTCGATGCGCCCGCCCCGGTCCTCCATATCGATCCGCAGCTTGACCAGGATGGCGGCATTGGCCGGGCGCGCGATGGCGGCAAAGCGCGGATTGGTCTCCAACCGGTCCAGGTTGAAATGAACAGGGGTCAGCGGCTCGAACGCCTGACGGGCATCGTTCAGCACCACCTCGACCATCCGCTGCACCAGCACACGCTCGATCGTCGTATAGGGCCGCCCCTCGATCCGTAGCGCTGCGGTCCCGCGCCGCCCACCCAGCAGCACGTCGACGATCGAATAGATCAGGTTGGAATCGACCGTCAGCAGCCCGTAATTGTCCAGCTCCTCGGCGCGAAACACCGCCAGGATCGCCGGCAGCGGGATCGAGTTCAGATAGTCCCCGAACCGGATCGAGGAGATGTTGTCCAGGCTCACCTCGACATTGTCCGAGGTGAAATTGCGCAAGGATGTCGTCATCAACCGCACCAGGCGGTCGAACACGATTTCCAGCATCGGCAGTCGTTCGTACGACACCAGCGCCGAGTTGATGATGGCCCGGATGCCACTGCGCTCTGACCCGTCGTCCTCGCCCAGGTCAAAGCCCAGCAGGCTGTCGATCTCGTCCTGGTTCAGGACCCGCTCGGGCATGGCCGAGCCGCGATCCTCGCTCAGGGCACCGAACGGATCGGCCTCGGCATCGGCGAAGGCGGCGTCGGTCATTACTGAACCAGCATTTCTTCGATCAGCACCGCATCCACCTTGCCCGGTGCAGCGATCAGATTGACCCGGCGCAGGATCTCGGCCCGCAGCTGGAAGGTAGAGGCGGAACCGGTCAGTTCCTCGGGCCGAAGCTCGCGAAGGAATCCCTGGAACATGTCGCGCATGCGCGGCATCTCACCTTGCAGGTGGTGCGCCACATCGGCGTCGTGGGTTTCCAGCGTCAGTCGCAGCTTCAGGTGTGTCGGTCGACCGTCCCCCGACTGCAGGTTCACCACCATGTCCGGCAGGGTATAGAAGGTCACGCCATCGGGGCCTTCGGTGATCTTGCCCAGGGTCGGGTCTTCCTCACCCTCCTTGGCCCCATGGCCGCCGCCTCCCTTCTTTTCTTCTTTCCCGTGACCGCCAGCCTTCTCCTCGCCATGGCCAGCGTCCGCCCCCTCGGCCGCAGCGGGCTTCGGCTGCATCAGGAAGAAGGCCGCGCCGCCGCCCCCGCCCAGAACGACCAGCGCCGCAGGGATGGCGATGAGCAAAAGCGGCAGCTTCTTCTTGGCGGGGGCGGCCTCGCCATCAGCGCCTTCGGCGACCGCGGGCACGCTCGCCTCCCCGTCCTTCGGTTTTTTCTTGCCCAGCTTCAGCATGGTTGCACGCCCCGGAATCGACAGCCTCCACAAGAGCCGGGTTTGGTTAACGCAGCGTTTAGAACCGGCAAATCCTGCCGGGTCCAATGGGCCCCAGAACCGCTCAAACCCCCGCCAGCAGGGAATTAACCCTGTTGGCACGGTCGTTGCGACGACGGGTCGGACCAAGGAGCCCGCAGACCGTGGAAAATGCCGCATATATCGGACTGTCCCGCCAGATGACCCTGCGTCGCGAGCTGGACATCGTCGCGAACAACATCGCCAACGCCGACACGACCGGCTTCAAGGTCGAGCAGCTGATGGTCGGCACCGAGGTCGGGGCTCGTGCCCGCAACGACAACGTCCGCCCGGGCGTCAGCTTCGTCATGGATTCCGGCGTGGGCCGCGATTATGGCCAGGGGGCCCTGCAACAGACCGGCCGCACCCTGGACTTCGCCATCGAGGGCGAAGGTGCCTTTTTCACGCTCCAGGACGGTGCGGGCGAGGCCTATACGCGCGACGGTGCCTTCACCCTGGACCCGGAAGGTCGGCTGACGACCCAGGGCGGACTGCCGGTTCTGGCCGATGGCGGCGAGATCATCCTGGACCCGGCGCTGGGGGCTGTTTCGGTCGCTCCGGACGGCTCGATCAGCCAGAACGGCCAGCCCGTCGGCCGCCTCAGTGTCGTTCGGTTCGAGACCCTGTCTGTACTCGAGAAGGGCGGCGACGGCCTCTATCGCAACACCTCCAACGCCCAGCCGATGGAGGCGACCGACGCCCGCGTCCGCCAGGGCATGCTGGAGGGCTCCAACGTCAATCCGATCCTGGAGATCACCAATCTGATCGAGATCTCCCGTGCCTATGAGCGGATCACCAAGCTGATCGAACAATCGACCGACCTGTCCAAGCGCGCCGTCGAGCGCCTTGGGCGGGTGAACTAAGGGAGCACAGACCCATGCGCGCACTTCGTACGGCCGCCTCCGGCATGGCTGCCCAGCAGCTGAATGTCGAAGTCATCTCGAACAATATCGCAAACATGAACACGGTCGGGTTCAAGCGGCAGCGGGCCGAGTTCCAGGACCTGCTGTACCAGAACGTCGAGCGGATGGGGGCGCAGTCGTCCAGCCAGGGCACGGTGGTGCCGACCGGCATCCAGATCGGTGCGGGGGTCAAGGCGGGCAGCGTCTATCGCATCACCGAACAGGGCACCCCGACCCAGACCGGCAACCGGCTGGACCTGGCTATCGACGGCAAGGGCTATTTCCAGATTACCCTGCCCTCAGGGGAGCTCGGCTACACACGGGCCGGCAATTTCTCGGTCAATGGCGAGGGGACACTGGTCACCGAGGACGGCTATGCGATCGAGCCGGCCATCACCATTCCGCAGGACGCCGTCGACGTCTCCATCTCAAAGTCGGGTCAGGTCCAGGTGATCACCGACGGCGCGGCTGAACCGGCCGTGGTCGGCCAGCTGGAAATCGCCACCTTCTTCAATGAGGCGGGGCTGGAAGCCATCGGCGACAACCTGCTGCTGGAAACCGCCGCCTCGGGCCCGGCCAGTGTTGCCGCCCCTGGCGAGCCCGGCTTCGGCCAGCTGCTGCAAGGCTATACCGAGGCCTCCAACGTCGACGCCGTGGCCGAGATCAGCGCCCTGATCATCGCCCAGCGCGCCTATGAAATGAACTCCAAGGTGATCAGCACCGCCGACGAAATGCTGTCGGTCTCGGCCCAGGTGAAGGGCTGATGCGCGCCCTTCTCTTGGCCATACTGGCGGCTTTCGCCACTCCCGCCCTGGCCGATCCGGTCACACTGGTCTCGGCCCCGATGGACGACGACGGCCGGGTCACCCTGGGCGAGTTGTTCGAGGGCGCAGGGTCGGCGTCCGGCGTTGTGGTCGCCACCCGCACCGGCCCGACTGTGGTGCTGGATGCCGGACTGCTGCAGGCGGCGGCGCGCCAATCGGGTCTGGTCTGGACCAACCCCCAGGGCCTGCGCCGCATCGTCGTGCGCCAGGGCGTCAGCTCGAGCGGTACGTCCGCTGCGTCGCCCGTCACCGCCGCCCAGCGGGGTCAGACCGTCGAGGTCCTGACCTATGCCCGCAGCCTGGCCGCCGGCGAACTGGTCCAGCCCGAAGACGTCGTCTGGACCACGGTCCAGGCCCATCAGGCCGCCGGTGGCGGACCCCAGGACGCCGAGGCAGTTATCGGCCTGTCGGCGCGTCGGGCCCTGCGCGCCGGGACCCCCGTGGCCATCCGCGACCTGACCGCGCCCCAGGTCATCGCCCGCAACGACATGGTCCAGGTGTCCTTCATCGCCGATGGCGTGACCCTGACCGTGACCGGCCGCGCCACCCGCGACGCCGCTGCCGGAGAGCCCCTGCCCGTCCTGAATCTTCAGTCGGGCCGCACCATCGACGCCGTTGCCGTTGGTCCGGGCGAAGCCGTCACCGGCCCCGGTGCCGCCGCCGCCCGCGCCAATCCCCGTCATTTCGCATCACGCTAGGATCCGGTTCCCATGCGCCCCATCATCAAGAACGTCTCCATCCTGCTGATTTCCGCCATTTCCCTGGGGGCCTGCTCCACAGCGCTGGAGACCGTGCGCGGTCCTGAACTGGCTCCGATCGGCTATCCGGCGGCGTTGGTCCCGGTCCAGCAAGCCTATTTGCCCGCGCCAGAAGATCGACCGGCGGCCAGTGCCAACAGCCTGTGGCGTACCGGGGCCCGCAGCTTCTTCGGCGACCAGCGCGCGCGCCGGGTCGGCGACATCCTGACCGTCAACATCGACATCGACGACCGGGCCCAGACCTCCAACTCGACCCAGCGCGCCCGCACCAACGACATCTCGGGCGGCATCACCAACTTCTTCGGACTGGAGAACAGCCTGGGTCAGGCCTTCCCCGGCGGCTTCGACCCGCAAAATCTGGTCGGGCTGGAAGGCCAGTCGAACGCCGCTGGCTCGGGCAGCGTCAGCCGGTCGGAGCGGGTCAATCTGACCATCGCCGCCGTCGTCACCGCCGTCCTGCCCAATGGCAATCTGGTGATCCAGGGTCGGCAAGAAGTGCGCACCAACCGCGAGATCCGCGAACTGACCGTCGCCGGCATCGTGCGGCCCGAGGACATCTCGTCCGGCAACACCGTCGCCCACACCCAGATCGCCGAAGCCCGCATCAGCTATGGCGGCCGCGGCGACATCAGCCGGATGCAGACCACCCCCGCCGCCCAGTCCCTGGTCGAACGCTTCAGCCCGTTCTGATGCCGCGGCCGGTCGCTTCGCGAGGACCGCGCCCGACAGGGACCGAGCAGTAGCGCCAAGCGGAGCCGTGAACCGTTAACGTTTGCCCGCGTTTGGCCTTCAGACGCGAGTAAAAGCCATGTTGAAATATGTCATCCCCGCCGCCGCCGTCCTGGGCCTGATCGCCTTCAGCGCCCGCACGGAAACGCCTGCGGCCTACCCAGCCACCGCGAACTATGAAGTTCAGGCGGAAACGCCGGCCATGGGTTGGCACCTCAGCCGCGAGGGCGAGATGGCCAAACTGGCTTATGGGGTCGCCAACTCTGATCAGCTGGCGCTTATGTTGACGTGCGAGCCCGGCCAGCGCGCCGCCGTCGTCTACGGTTCGGTGCAGCCCAACACGCCCTCGCTCACCTCAGCTGGCGTTGGTCCGACCGAAGTTGACCCCCTGTCCGGAGCGATTCAAGCCCGCCTGCCGCTGCACGACCCCAGCCTGAGAAAACTGGCTCGGGATGGCCGGATGGACGTCGAGGGCGACGCCGGAAAATTCACCTTGGCTGCCAGCAAGATGGAGCAGCGCGTGGTGGGCGAATTTCTCGCCTATTGCGCAAACGGTCAGGCCTGATCACATCACTGGTCCAGACCACTCCGCGGGGGCGCGATCATGACCGGCCTGATTTTCGTTCTGGCCCTTCTTTTGGATCAAACCCCACCGCCTGCGTCCGCCTGGACATGGACGCTGTACGACACCCAAAGTCCCGTCGTGCTGGCTGACGAGGTGCCGGATACCTCCAATCTGCGGACAACGCTGGAATGCGATGCCGGCACAGGCGTGGCCCATGTTTCGGTCTATGGCTTTGGACCGGCCACGGGCTTCGTGCGGTTTGCCGCCGGCACGGCCGTCGCCACCAGCGAGATCGCTCCGGCCCGCCACGGCACGCTCGCGGCTCCAATCCGCACGGATCATCCGGCGTTTGCCGCTTTCGTCGCGGATGGTCGGCTGACCGCCACCGTGGGCGATCGGCAACGCACCGTTGAAGTTCAGCCGCCCCATCTTGCGAAGCTGCGCCGCTTCGCCGAACTGTGTGCGGGCTGATCCCTCGGAGACCGTCCATGCGCGCCGCCCTGATCCTGACCCTGGCAGGCCTGTGCGCCCTGACCTCAGCCTGCGCCTCGATGGAGACGGGACCAGCGAACGTCGCCCCCGACGCGGCCGCCGCGCCTTCCCCTCAGCCCCTCGACGGTCATGACTGGTTCTTCGACAGCGATCAGGATCAGGCCGGACTGGTCTATGGCTTGGCCGACAGCGACGACGTCTGGCTGACGCTGACGTGCCTCCGTGGCAGTGGCGGTCTGGCCCTGTCGCAACCGGCCACACCGTCCCAGCCTCGCGTCATCGCCCTGGAATCAGGGGGGGATACCGAGACCTATCGTGCCCGCGTAGAACCGTCGGAGATGTATGAGGACGGCATCCTCATGGCCTCGGCCAAGACCGCCGATCCGGTCTTCCAGCGTTTCCGCCGTATCGGCTGGCTGGCTCATTCCGGCCCGGACCAGCGCGCCACCATGGTGCCCCAGCCTGGATCGTCCGACCGGATCGAAGCCTTTTTCGCCTTCTGCAGCTGATCGATCAGCCCGCCTGGGGCATGACCGGCATCATGTTTTCATAAGGCGTCGTCGGCTCGACCCCCGGAGCCAGGGCCACTGGAGCCGCTGTGCCCGCTTCTCCCGGTAGGGAGCGAATGAAGCGATAGATCGCCCGGCGATCCGTTTCCGACATCGCGTTGACGCTGGGCCAGGGCATGATCGGCAAGGCCTGCCGCGTGCCCAGCATCTCGACCCATACGTCCTCCGTCATGCCAGCCGTCGTCAGGCGCAGATTGTGCGCATAGGTCGTGCCCCACGGGCCGCGATAGCCGACGGGATTGCCTTTCAACCACTCGGTCTCGGCCGACTTTCCACCGCTCTGGACATAGCCCGGCGTGTGGCAGTCGTTGCAGCCGCCGACCTTCACCAGATAGCGCCCCGCCTCGATATCGGACGCGGCAACGACATGCGGCGCATCTGTCGAAGTCGCGACCTTGACCTCGGCCCCGTCACAACCGGCGACCGTAAAAATCGAAACGAGGGCCAGCGCCCCCGCCCGTTGAATGGTCATGAAACCCTCCCCGCCTGACACGCAGAGAGAACATCGTTTCGTGACCCAAGGTCAAGCGGAGGCGAGCGTCCTCATACCAGACCCAGCGCCGCCCTCGCCTTCTTCGTCAGCCGCGCAGCGACCACGGCATGGGCGGTGGCCAGTTGATCGGCCAACTCCTCGTCCGGCCACTCGTCGATCCGGCGCAGGTTCACCCATTTGGCGCGCGCCAGATAGGGGGCCGGGCGGGCATGGCCGCTTTCGGTCAGCACCTCATAGGCGATGTCGGTGACCTTGAACGACACTCCGCCCTCCGCACCCACCATGGCGAACATCTTGCCCCCGACCTTGTACGTGTCGTGCCCCTCACCAAAGGGATGATCCAACGTCGTTCCGGGCAGGGCCAGGCAGACCCGTCCCACCCCCGCCCGGTCCATGGCTCAGGCCCCCACGCCGACACCGACCGGACAGGTCACGCCCGTTCCGCCGATGCCGCAATATCCGGCCGGGTTCTTGGCCAGATAGCCCTGGTGATAGTCCTCGGCGAAATAATAGGGGCCGGCCGGTGCGATCTCGGTCGTGATCGCGCCTTTGCCCGCCGCGCTCAGCGCCGCCTGATAGGCATCGCGTGACGCCTCGGCCTGCGCCCGCTGGTCGTCGTCCAGATAGTAGATGGCCGAGCGATAGGTCGTGCCGATGTCATTGCCCTGGCGCATGCCCTGGGTCGGATCGTGGTTCTCCCAGAACGCCTTCAGCAGATCGCCATAGGTGATCTCCTGCGGATTGAAGACCACCTGCACCACCTCCGTATGGCCGGTCCGCCCGGTGCAGGTCTCCTCATAGGTGGGGTTGGGCGTGATCCCACCGGAATAACCGACCGAGGTCACCCAGACCCCCGGCAACTGCCAGAAAATCCGCTCCACACCCCAGAAACAGCCCATGCCGAAAATGGCCGTCTGAAACCCCTCCGGATGCGGCCCCTTCAGCGGGCGGCCACTGACGAAGTGGACCTCGTCGGTGTGCAGCGGGGTCGAACGCCCCGGCAGGGCCGTGTCGGCGGTGGGCATTTGCGTCTTGGCGGCGAACAGTTTGTCGAGAAGGCTCATGGGTCGGTCTCCGATCGGGTCGATCTCCTATATGGGATGCGCTTGGCGCTTGCCGAGGGGGTCCGGTTGTTCTATCAGCCTCGCCTCCCTGCGGACCGACTTCCGCAGGCGTTTGCCGGTGGTAAACGGACAGGTGGCGGAGTGGTCGATCGCGCACGCTTGGAAAGCGTGTGTAGGTGAAAGCCTACCGAGGGTTCGAATCCCTCTCTGTCCGCCACCATCCTCCACACCGAACACGTCCCACGCCATGGATTGGCGCGACCGGACTGGCGTGCGAAGCCTTTGCGGATCGAACCGGACCGCCCAGGGAAGAATACATGTTCAATCGTCGTGTTTTCCTGGCCACCTCGGCGGCGGCTGCCCTGACACCGGCCCTGCCCGCCCGAGCCGAGCGGCCGGGTTTCGTCACCCGTGACGGGATGGCCCTGATGCTGGACGGGCGGCCCTATCGCTTCGTCGGGGCCAATGCCTGGTATCTGGCCTGGTTGGGAGCGGATGCCGATTTCGGCGACCGTAGCCGACTGGCGCGCGAACTGGATGCCCTGCAGGCCGATGGCGTCACCAATCTGCGGGTCGCGGCCTCGGCCGAGCTGTCGCCGCTGAAGAATTCGGTCCGGCCCGCCTTTCGCGACCAGGGACCCGAATACAACGAAACGCTGCTGGTGGGCCTGGACCAGGCCATGGCCGAGATCGGTCGACGCGGCATGAAGGCGGTGCTGTACCTGACCAATTTCTGGGAATGGTCGGGCGGGATGATGACCTATCTGTCCTGGGTCAACGGCGGCCGGTATCTGGACATGAACGACCCGGCCCATCCCTGGCCCGCGTTTCCGGACTTCATCGCCGACTTCTATCGCAGCGATCAGGCGGTGGCCCTGTATCACGACTATGTCCGCGCGGTCGTGACCCGGACCAATACAGTCACGGGCATCCCCTATGCCGAAGACCCTGCCCTGATGGCCTGGCAGCTGGCGAACGAGCCCAGGCCTGCGGGTGGCGAGGCGGACGCCGTGGCCAATCTTCCGGCCTTCTACGACTGGATCAACGGCACGGCCCGTCTGATCAAGTCGCTGGACCCCAACCATCTGGTCTCGACCGGCGGTGAAGGCCTGAAAGGCTCGGTCGAGCGGGCCCAGATCGTCCTGGACAGCCAGCGCTCGCCCGACATCGACTACATGACGGCCCACATCTGGCCGGGCAACTGGGGCTGGCTGGACCGCAAGGACTTGGCCGGGACGGACGCGGCCGCCCGGGCCCTGTCACGCGACTATGTCGCCCAGCACATCGGCTTTGCGCGGCAGCTGAACAAGCCGCTGGTGATCGAGGAGTTCGGCTATCCGCGCGACGGCGACGCCTATGATCCGGCCGTACCCGCCACCCTGCGTGACGGCTTCTATGACGACATCCACGCGGCGGTGCTGGCTGATGCCCAGGCGGGCGGGCCGCTGGTCGGTTCGAACTATTGGGCCTGGAACGGCGAGGCGCGCAGCCCGCACCCGGACCACCGGTTCCGGTCAGGCGACCGCGCCTGGATGGGTGACCCCCCGCATGAGCCCCAGGGCTGGTATGGCGTGTTCGACACCGACCAGTCGACCCGGGCACGCATCCGCGCTCACGCCGCAGCGCTGGCGGTGGTCTGAGGCGTCAGACGCCCACCTTCGAAGCGGGTCTGGAATGGCAGTCGGCCAGCCACCGGGCCAGATGGGTGAACTCTTCGGGCGGGCGGTATTTGATCAGGCGCGCGAAATCCAGTCCGACCACCGCCACGACATCGGCAATGGTGAACCGGTCCAGGGCGATGAATTCATGCTCGCCCAGATGGCGGTCCAGAGTCTTCATGAACCGCTCGGCCGCCACGCGATTGTATTCGGCCATCTGGGGCAGCTGGGTCGCCTCCAGCGCGGCCAGGGCCGGATGGGTGTGGCGGACGTTGAGCATGATCGGATTGGCCAGATAGAACTCGCAGCGGCGGGTCCACATCTCGACCAGGGCCTGTTCGCGGGCATCGTGACCGAACAGGTTCGGCTCCGGATACAGCGCCTCCAGATAGCGGCAGATGGCCACCGATTCCGAGATGGTCGTGCCGTCGTCCAGCTCCAGCGCAGGCACATGGGGCACGCCGACGCGGGTCCGATACTCGGCCGTCTTGTGCTCGCCCGACATGATGTCGACGGGCACGATCTGGACGTCCTCGATACCTTTTTCGGCCATCACCCAGCGCACGCGGCGCGGATTGGGGGCCCGGTGGCTGTCATAGAGTTTCATGCGCGTTCTCTCGTTCAGCCGAATATGGAGGCCGGCATCGCGCCGACAACCGCGGCCGTCATCAATGTCGCCAGGAAGCCGCCGAACAGCGCCTTCCACACCATGCCCAGTACCTCTTCCCGGCGCTCGGGCATCAGGACCGACAGGCCGGTGACCGTGATTCCGACCGAGCCGATATTGGCAAAGCCGCACAGGGCATAGGTCATGAGCATCCGCGTCCGCTCGCTCATCTCGCCCGCCGGGATCTTGCCCAGTTCGATGAAAGCAACGAACTCGGTCAGGGTCAGCTTGACCCCCAGCAGCCAGCCTGCCTTGCCGGCCTCCGACCACTCGACGCCTGTCAGCCAGGCGACGGGCATGAAGGCCCAGCCCAGCAGGCGTTCCACCGTCACCGGCTCGCCGAACAGCCAGAAGCCGCCGATCATGATGTTGACCAGAGCGACCAGGGCCACGAACACGATCAGCACAGCCGAGATGTTCAGCACCACCATCAGCCCGTCCGCCGTACCCTTGACGATGGCATCGATCGCGCTGTCGTACTGCAGGGCCGAACGATAGTCGGCATGGGCCCCGCCCTGCCCCGGCGTCTCGGGAATGATGATGCGAGCCAGCAGAATGCCGGCCGGTGCCGACACGATCGAGGCAACCAGGACATGGCCCGCCGCATTGCTCATCACCGGCCCCAGGATGGCGGCATAGGCGACCATGGTCGATCCGGCGACGGTAGCCAGACCCACCACCATCATCAGGAAGATCTCCGACCGGGTCAGCTTGTCCAGATAGGCGCGGATCACGATCGGGCTCTCAATCATGCCCAGAAAGATATTGGCCGCGACGGCCAGGGCCGATGCCCCGCCCAGGCCCATGGTCCGCTGAAACAGCAGGCCAAAACCATAGGTCAGCCACTTCAGCACCCTCCAGTGCCACAGCAGGGCCGACAGGGCGGAGATCACCAGGATCAGCGGCAGCACCTGGAAGGCAAAGGTGAACAGTGCGCCCTGGTCGCTGACGGCATAGGGCTGATCACCGCCGGCCAGATAGCCGAACACAAACCGCGTGCCCTGGTTGGTGGCCACGGCCAGGCCGTCCACGGCCCCCGTCACCGCCGCCAGCACGCCCTGCGATCCCGGAATGGCGAACAGCGCCAGGACCAGGGCCGCCTGGACCGCGATCGCTCCCACCATCAACCGCCAGGGAAACCGGCGACGATTCTCGGAAATCGCCCAGCAGGCGCAGACGATGACCGCCAGACCCAGCAGGCTTTGAAGGTTCAGGACGCTGAACATGATCGACCGGTGCTCCCCGTCTCCGCCACGTCCGGAGCTTTGATCGCTTGAACGCCGTCGCGGCGCGTCTGGCAAGGCCCCCGAGGCCATCCCTGTGTCAGGACCCGTCAGGTCGCGGCCCCTATCTTGAAGATCGGCGGTTTGTTAGCGTCCCGGTTCTGCTGGGGGAATGACGATGCTGAAGATGTTCGCGCGCGGGGCGGTTGCGCTGGTGGGGGCTATCGGCCTTGCGCTGGTGGTGGGGGGCTCTCCCGTCATGGCGCAGGAGCGGCTGGCCTTCGGCGGCTCCACGGCGGGCGATCTGGCCGACGGCGACAGCACTCTGTCGTCCGGCGAATACGTCGACGTCTATACCTTTGAGGGCCGGGCCGGGCAGCAGGTGACGATCAGCATGACGTCCGGCGACGTCGATGCCTATGTCATGCTGCGGGGCCCCTCCGGCTTTGCCGAGGAGAACGACGATCGCGATGCCGGTCTGACCGATGCCCAGGTCAGCGTCCGCCTGCCCGCCAACGGCACCTACCGCATCCAGGCGACCTCCTATGAGCCCGGGGAGACGGGCCGCTATCGCATCAGCCTGGCGCAGGGCGGTGCCGCAACGACCGCCCAGGGGGGCGGTGCCGTCACCCTCGGTTCACCCAATCGGGGCCAGTTGCTGGACGGCGATGGTCGCCTCCCCGCCGGGGAATATGTGGACAGGTGGATCCTGAACGGCACGCCCGGCGAGACCTATGTCGCTCAGCTGAACACGGGTGATTTCGACGCCTATCTGTTTGTTCGCGGCGAGGGACTGGAAGCCGACAACGACGATGACACCAGCGGCCGTGGCAGCACCAACAGCCGCCTGGAATTCGTCATGCCCGAGGACGGTCAGGTCGTCCTGTCCGCAACCAGCTATCTCGGGGAAGAGACCGGCGCCTATACGCTTCTGGTGAACGAGGCGGGCACCCAGACCGCCAGCACAACCGCACCGGCCTCCGGCGACCGCCTGCGGCTGGGCCAGGTCGTGAACGGCGACCTGACGGAGGGTGACGCCACCCTGCGGTCCGGCGAATACGCCCAGGTCTTTACGCTCAGCGGGTCGGCGGGCGACCAGATCGATCTGCGAATGGTGTCCGGCACCTTCGACCCCTACCTCTTCATCACCGGGCCGAACGACTTCTCGGCCGCCAACGACGACGATCCGTCCGGCGAGGACGGCATCAACAGCCGCCTGATCGTGACCCTGCCAGCGGACGGCGACTATCAGGTCTATGCCACCAGCTATGCGCCGGGCGAGAGCGGCGACTTCCGCCTGACGGCCAATCGCGCGACCGGCACCGCCATCGCCCAGGCCGAGACCGCACAGGCCTCGCGCGTGCCGGCCTTCGAGACCGGGATCGACATGAACGGCAGCCTGGCCGATGGCGATCAGGCCCTGCCCGACGGCGAGTATGCTGACCGCTATACCTTCCAGGGCCGAGCGGGCGAACGGATCGCCCTGACGGTCGAGTCGGGCCAGTTCGACACCTATCTGTTCGTGCGCGGCCCCGGCGGCTTCACCAGCGACAACGACGACGGCCCGGACGGCACCAACAGCCGCATCGACGCCGTCCTGCCGGCCGATGGCGAGTATACGGTCACGGTCACCTCCTATGGCCCGGCCGAGACCGGTCGCTATCGCTTCGTGGCCGGACCCAGCCTGGGCACCCCGCGCCAGGCCGGCGTTCAGGGCGGACCGCGCGTCTTTGCCGTCATGGTCGGCATCTCCGACTATGGGGGCACCGGCGACCTGGCCTATACGGCCGACGATGCGCTGAAACTGGCCGAGGCCCTTCGCCGGGAAGGCGTCCTGAACCCCGCCAGCATCACCCTGACCGATGCCGATGCGACGGTCGAAGGCGTGCGCAATGCCTTTGCCGAGGTCGCGGCCCAGGCCGGGCCGGACGACATCTTCCTGTTCTTCTATTCCGGACACGGGTCCCAGCACCCGGGCAGCTTCAATCCGAACGAGCCGGATTCGCGCTATGAGACCATTGCCCTGCGTGATGGCGAGATCACCGACACCGAGATGGCCGAACTGTTCGGCACCCTGGACACCCGCATGGCCATGATCGTGCTGGACAGCTGTTTCTCGGGCGGCTTCGCACGCAACGTCGTCAGCCGTCCGGGCGTGATCGGCCTGTTCAGCTCGGAAGAGGATCTGACCAGCCAGGTGGCCGGCAAGTTCGAAGCAGGCGGATACCTGGCCCACTTCCTGCGCACCGGTCTGGCGGGCGAGGCCAATATGGACGGCGACGACATGATCACCGCCGGCGAACTGACCACCTATCTGCGTCGCAAGTTCGCCGCCGAGGTGTCCGACGTCGGGGCCGAGACCATCGACGGCCAGCGCAGCTATCAGAACCTGGTCGTGGACCGCGGCGGGGTGCAGGTGGACGACGTGGTGATCCGCATCGCTGCCCGCTGATCCTACCCGACAAACAAAAGAAAACGGCGGCCTCCGGGATCGGAGGCCGCCGTCGTCATGTCAGGGCCTGTTCGGGATCAATGAACCCCGGCCATGCCCTTCTTCAGAATGGGCGAGACCAGGAACAGGAAGATCCCGACCCCGACGCCGACCCAGCCGATCGTCGAGAAGATCGAGCTGAAGGTCTGCAAGGCCAGACCCGGATCGGTCACGACGCCCGCAACCGTATCGGTGGCCGTCGCCTTGGCGATGATCCCCGCCACGATATGGGCGACCGAGCTGGACAGGAACCAGACCCCCATCATCATGCCGACCACGCGTTCCACCGACAGCTTCGTGATCATCGACAGGCCCACGGGCGACAGGCACAGCTCGCCGATCGTGTGCAGCAGATAGGTCAGGAACAGGAACAGCAGCGGCACGCGGAAGTCGGCATTGGCCGCATTCAGCGCGGCCCAGGCCAGCAGCAGGAAGCCTGCACCGACGAACACGAGGCCAAACGAGAATTTGACCGGCGTCGACGGCTCCATGTTCCGGCGGCCCAGCCACACCCAGAGCGCCGCCATCAGCGGGCCCAGGATGATGATGATGCCGGGGTTGAAGGACTGGGTATAGCCGACGTTGAACCAGCTCGGCATTTCGGTCGACTGGTCGGCGAAGACGCTGAGCGACGAACCGGCCTGTTCGAAAAGCGCCCAGAACAGGACCGAGAAGAAGATCAGCACCTGGGCCACCAGCATCCGGGTGCGCTCGGCCCCTTTCAGCTTGATGACGGTATAGCCGACAACCAGGGCGAAGATGACGCCCGCAGCCCACGGCAGGACCATCTCGATCAGTTCATGCCGCTGGATCAGCAGCCAGGTCGGGAAGACCGCGACCAGACCCAGGATCCAGAACACCGCCTCAAGAGGCACGCCCAGAATCTTGGTCGATTTCAGCGCCACCGGATTAGGCGGCGCGCCCCGGCCTTCCAGCCAGGGCTGACCCAGGATGAAGGTCAGCAGGCCCAGCAGCATGCCGATGCCCGCCAGACCGAAGCCATAGGCCCAGCCATAGGTGAAGCCCAGATACGAACAGGCAATCGTGGCCAGGAACGAACCGAGATTGATACCGACATAGAAGATGGTGAAGCCACCGTCGCGGCGGGGATCGTTCTCCTCGTACAGGGCCCCCACAACGGTCGAGATATTGGCCTTCAGGAAGCCGACGCCGACGATGATCAGCGACAGGGCCAGGAACAGCAGGGGCTCGCCGACCTGCAGGTCACGCGTGGTCTCCAGGCTGAAGCTGCCGGTCGGGGTGAAGGCGGGGAAATCCGACCCGCCAGCGGTCGCCGTCGCGGCCGGCTCTGCACGGGTGATACCCTCGGGCGAGATCACGATCTGGACCCGCTCTGTGCCGTCAACGATGAACAGCTTGCGGTCCTGATTGCGACCATCGACCTGGATGGCATAGGTCTCGCCCCCGATCGTGATCCGCTCCTTGCCGCCCGTGCCCTCGAACGCCATCGTGAAATGGCCCAGCACCAGCAGCACGGCACCGATGATGACGGCCTTGCGCGAACCCAGATATTTGTCGGCGATCAGGCCCCCGATGACCGGCATCAGATAGACCAGCGCCGCATAGGCGGCGTAGATTCCCTGCGCCTCTTCCGGACCGAACAGGAAATGCTGGATCAGATACAGCGTCAGCATCGCCCTCATTCCGTAGAATGAGAACCGTTCCCACATCTCGGTGAAGAACAGGACCACCAGCCCCCGCGGGTGTCCCAAAAACGTCTTGCGGGGCGCAATCGCGCCTCCGGCGTCCGTCGTACTCAACGGCTCACTCCCTAAAGCCTGCGCCCTTACGGCGCGCGAAGCGGCATAAGCAGCACGGGACGAAAGACCGGACAAGCGTTAAGGACGATCGGCGTCCAGACGAACCTTCGAATATCCGGCACATTGCGCCTGTATCCTGGGCTGCTGGCTGGGCGTATGGGCCTTTGGATCACGGGCCGGGAGAAGGCATGACGCCGACACGACGGGGCATGATGGCGGGCGCGGGGGCGCTGGCGGCTGCGTCTTGTGCGCCGGTCGCCCAGGCGCGAGCCGGTGATCTGGCGGCGGGCCAGCCGGCGGCCCTGCTGATCTGGGCCCTCGCCCCCGAACGCCTTCTGGGCTGGCCGCGCAGTCCGTCGAGATCGGCGCTAGCGGCCCTGTCTCCCCGCGCTGCCACCTTGCCCCAGCTCGGAGCCCTGACCGGCGGTGCCGGTCCTGCGGACCTGGAGCGACTGGCCTCGCTGAAGCCCCGCCTGATTCTCGACTATGGCGATGTCGACCCGGAGTATCAGGCCCTGGCGGATCGTCTGCGTATTCGCCTGGGCGCGGAATGGCATCTGATCGACGGCGCGCTTGATCTCATTCCGCAAGCCGTGACCCAGGCAGGGGACATGCTGGGTGGCGGCCATCGCGCGTCCACCCTGGCCGATCTCGCAAGTCGAATCCTGGCGCGCTGGAGGGCCGCTCCGGCCGGCCCCGCCTTCTACTATGCGCGAGGTGCCGATGGGATGGAGACCGGATTCGCCGGTGCCCTGGCGACCGAGGTCCTGGAGGGAGCGGGCTGGACCAATGTGGCCACGGGCGGTCGCGACATCGGCCGCGTGTCGCGCGAACAGGTCGCCGCCTGGGATCCCGAAGTCATCGTCACGCTCAGTAGCGAATTCGTGCGCAATGCAGCCCTCGACCCGGTGTGGCGCAGGCGACGCAACGGCACGCGGCGTCGCCTGCTCTGGCTCCCCGACGTGCCGTTCGGTTGGATCGACAGGCCCCCGTCGCTCAACCGGCTGCTGGGCTGCACCTGGCTGGCCGACCAGAACGACCGCGCGACAATTGAGCGCTTGGGTCCCCTGCTCTATGGCGCACCGTCGCCGGCGTCAGCCCGTCCGCGATGGGTGGAATGACGGCTCGCCTCTATACCTTGCTGATGGTGCTCGCCGCCCTGGTGGCCGCCGGAACGGTCATGACCACCGGCCCCCTGGCCGTCCATCCCGGTGACCTGATCGCGGCGCTGGTCGGACGCGGATCGGCCGAGGCCGAACTGGCCCTGGCCCTGCGCGCTCCGCGGCTGGTCACCGCCATGATGACCGGCGCGGCCCTGGCCGGAGCAGGAGCGACCTTCCAGATCCTGTTCCGCAATCCGCTGGTCGCCCCCGACCTGCTGGGCGTGTCCTCCGGGGCGGGGCTGGGCGCGGCTGTCGCCCTGCTGACCGGTGCCAGCATTGCGGCGGTACAGGGGGCGGCCTTCGTCGGCGGAGCCCTCGCGGCGGGTCTGACCCTGGTCTGCGCGGGCCTGGCCCGGACGGGCGATCCGCGTCTGTCGCTCGTGCTGACCGGATTGGTGACGGGCGCCCTGGCCTCGGCCGGACTGGGTCTGGCCGCCATTCTAGCAGAGCCCTATTCGCAGCTGCCGACCCTGACGTATTGGCTGCTGGGCTCGTTCTCGCGGGCGACCCTGACGGAGGCCGTTCTCGCCTGCCTCCCGGCAGCAGCGGGTGCGGGGGTCGTGCTCTGGCTGGGCTTCCGACTGGATGCCCTGTCGCTGGGTGACGAACAGGCGCGGTCCCTGGGCCTGCCCGCCGGAACCCTGCGGCTGATCGCGGTGGCCGCTGCTACGCTGATGACGTCCGCCGCAGTGGCCGTCAGCGGTGTGGTCGGCTGGATCGGCCTGTTGGCCCCGCACGCAGCACGGCGGCTGGTCGGGGAGCAGGCGTCACGCCTGGTGCCCCTGTCGATGACGATCGGGGCCGCCTTTGCCCTGGTCATCGATCGTCTCAGCACCGCCTTCGGCCCGGCGGAACTGCCGGTCGGCCTTTTGGCTGCCGCTGTGGGTGCGCCAGCCTTCCTGGTCCTGTTCGTCCTGACTTCGCGGCGGTCGGCATGAGCCGCCTTCTCGTCAGAGACCTGATCGCGGGGCGTCGGGGTTTCGCGCTCGAAGGGCTGGATCTGGACCTGTCCGGCGGTTCTGTCGTCGCCCTGATCGGCCCCAACGGAGCCGGCAAGACGACCCTGCTGAAGACACTGGCCGGACTGATCCCGCCTTTGGCCGGAACGATCCAGGCCGAGAGCCGCGCCTATTTACCACCGCCAGGCACGGTCGCCGCCGGCTTTACGGCCCTGCATCTGGTAGCCTTGGGACGTGCGGGCCGACGGGTCTGGGCCACAGGCCTGACCCAGGACGACATCAATGATGCCCGCTCGGCTTTGGATCGACTGGGCATCTCGGCCCTCGCGGACCGACCCTTTGATCAGCTGTCCAGCGGCCAGCAGCAGCTGGTTCTGATCGCCCGCCTGTTCGTGCAGGACGCATCGGTCTGCCTGCTGGACGAGCCCCTGGCCCTGCTCGACCCCTTCCATGCCGTGGCGGTCGAAGCGGCCGCCCGGCAGCTGGCGGCCCAAGGTCGCGTGGTCATCGCCTCCACCCACGACCTGGATTTCGCTGCGCGCGCCGACAGCATCCTGACACTCGACAGGAACGCAGCGATCGCCGCTCATTCAGGCCCGCTGACACCCCAGACCCTGTCCGCCCTGTATGGATTAGAGGTGTCGATCTGTACTTGCTGCGGCCGCCCGACCTGCGGCGGCTGACCACGCCCTTCCCCGTCAAGGCGAATGACCGCTAGAGTGGCGACAGTCCGCGTTCACGGAGAAGTCCCATGCGTCCCCTGACCCTCGCCGCCGCCCTCGGTGTCTCGTCCCTGGCCCTCGGCATCGGATCGGCCCGCGCCGAAGAAGGCATGTGGACCTTCGACAACTTCCCCATCGCCGCCGCCAATCGCCTGCTGGGCACCAATATCGACCAGGCCTGGCTGGACCGGGTGCGGCTGTCCTCGGTGCGGTTCGGCGGCTGTTCGGCCGGACTGGTCTCGGGCGAAGGCCTGATCCTGACCAACAACCACTGCGTCGCCAGCTGCGTCGCCAACCTGTCGACCCAGGCGGTCAACTATGCCGCCACCGGCTTCACCCCCGCGACGCGCGAGGAAGAGCTGAAATGCCCTGGCGGTACCGCCGAAATCCTGACCGAGATCACCGATGTGACTGCGCGCATGCAGGCGGCGGGCGAAGGTCTGTCCGGCCAGGCCTTTACCCAGGCCCGTGCCGCCGAGGCGGGGCGGATCGAGACCGAGGGCTGCGGCGGCGACGCCACCCTGCGCTGTCAGGTCGTGACCCTTTATCGGGGCGGCCAGTTCAAGCTCTATACCTATCGCCGCTACACCGACGTGCGTCTGGCCTTTGCGCCCGAGGATCGCGCCGCGACCTTCGGCGGAGACCTGGACAATTTCAGCTTCCCGCGCTTCTCCATCGATGCCGCCTTCATCCGCATTTATGAGAATGACGTTCCGGTCCAGACGCCGATCCACTTCACCTGGAATGCCGATCAACCCGTCGAGGGAACACCCGTCTTCGTCTCGGGCAGCCCCGGCGCGACCCAGCGCCTGCTGACCATGGATCAGCTGCTGACGGTCCGCGACGTCATGTTGCCGCTGGACCAGCTGATCGCCTCGGAGCTGCGCGGTCGCCTGATCCGCTTCAGCCAGGAGAGCGAGGAAAGCGCCTTCATCGCCATGGACCCGATCGTGGGCCTGGAGAACAGCTACAAGCGCGGCCTCGGACGGATGCGGGCCCTGGTCGATCCCCAGTTCATGGCCATGAAGGCCGAACAGGAGGCGGACTTCCGCCGCCGCCACGGCGAAGACGCCCAGGCTTCCGACCCCTGGGCCGCGCTGTCCGCCGTCCAGCCGATCCAGCGCGAGCTCTATGCGCCCTATACCCTGCTGGAGACGCGCGCCGGCGGCGGATCGCAGCATTTCGCCTGGGCCCGGACCCTGGTGCGGGGCGCGCAGGAGCGCGAGAAGCCCTCCGCCGAGCGCCTGCCAGAGTTCGCCGACAGTCGACTGTCGGCCATCCAGTCCGGCCTGTTCGCCGAACGCCCGACCTATCCGGCGTTGGAGCAGATCTATCTGGAGTGGTGGCTGTCCAAGACCCGCGAGTGGCTGACCGTCGACGATGCGCGCGTCCAGGCCCTGCTGGGCCAGGAATCGCCCGAGGCCCTGTCGGCCCGTCTGGTCGCGGGATCGACCCTGGCCGATCCAGCGGTGCGCCGGGCCCTGTGGGAGGGGGGTCTGGCCGCGATCGAGGCGTCGGACGATCCTATGATCCAGTATGTACTGTCCATCCAGGCCGAGACCCGCGCCGTTCGCAGTGAGTGGGAGGAAAAGGTCCAGGGACCGACCGACCGCGCGTCCGAGGCCCTGGCTGCTGCCCGGTTCGCCGTCTATGGCGACAGCGTCTATCCCGATGCGACCGGCACCCTGCGCCTGACCTATGGCCGGATCGAGGGGTCGGATGTGCCGGGCCAGCGCTGGGGGGCCTTCACCACCTTCGGCGGCCTGTGGGACCGCGCCACCGGTGCCGCGCCGTTCGACGTGGCCCCCAGACTGCTGGCCGCGCGCGACCGCATCGACGCCGACACGGTGCTGAACATGGCCGTGTCATCCGACACCATCGGCGGCTCGTCCGGCTCGCCCGTGGTCAATGCAGCCGGCGAGATCGTGGGAGCCAATTTCGACTCCACCGTCCTGACCCAGCGCAATGCCTATGGCTATGACCGTAACGTGAATCGCAGCGTCATCGTGACCACGGGCGCGGTGACGGTCGCCCTGCGCGATGTCTATGGCATGGACCGTCTGGTCACCGAACTGGGCGTCGACTGATCGATCCGGCGGACGGGGCTCAGCGCAGTTGGCGCTGAGCCTCGCTGAAATACTGCCAGCCGGTCCAGGTGGTGGCGATGGCCGCCGCCCAGATCAGGGTGTCGGCGAACAGCTGGAAATGCTCCAGATACATGAAGTCAAAGCCGAAGCCGTCCCAGTTGCGTGCCAGGAGCTGGGCTCCCAGGGCCACCATCTGCAGCGTGGTCTTCCACTTGGCCAGGGTCGTGACCGGCAAAACGACCTTGCCCGCCGTGCTCTCGCGCAGGGCCGAGACCGCGAACTCGCGGAACAGGATCAGGCCGCAGGGAATGGCGATCTGGGGCACTGAGCCCGAGGTCAAAATGGCCAGGATCGCCCCGGTCACCAGGATCTTGTCCGCAATGGGGTCCAGGATCGCACCCCAACGCGTCGTCGCGTTCCAGCGCCGCGCCAGATAGCCGTCGACCCAGTCGGTCGAGGCCGCAATGACAAAGATCCAGAAGCCGGCGCGATACAGGGCGAACTGATCCTCCGGGCTCAGATAGGCTGACAGGATCGGCACGCCTCCGGTGGCCCCGGCCAGGATCAGGAACATCACCACCCCGGCGGCCAGCCTCAGGGCCGTCAGGATGTTGGGGATCGGATTGGCGCTATGGGGCGTGGCGGCGGTCATGGCATTACTCGGTCAGGGTCTGCAGCAAGGACGCCAGCAGCGGATGCGGCGTCTCGGCAAACGGATTGGCGACGGTTACCCCGCGATAGACGAAGCCGTCCTGCATGTCTTCGGAAAGCAGCAGGTGACATCCCGCCGAGGCGGCGATGGTCAGGATCAAGGCATCCCAGATCTGCTTGTCATGCCTGGCGGCCAAAGCCAGAGCCTCGCTGAAAAGATCAGGCGAATGGGCCGTCAGGCCATAAAATCCTATCCACCGGGAAACGATCTCCGTCGCCTCGACGCCGCTCAGACCCTTCTTTCGACGAAGGACATTATACAGTTCCCCTGCGACCTGGCTGGGGAGTGTGACACGACCCGCCCCCAGACGCGCCAGGACGTCTTCAGCCAGCGCCTGACGCGCCAGATCACCGACACCTTCCACATAGGCCAGGACGTTGGTGTCCAGCGCGACCTTCATTCGTAGCCGTCGTCGCGGGTGACCTTGCCAAGGTTCAGAACCGGCCTTTTAGATCGGTCGCTCAGATAGGCGCGCATCGCCTGTGTCCGCGCTTCGCGGTTGGCCTCATCCGTATCGACAGGCACTATCCGCACCAGCGGCTTGCCCCGGGCAGTGACCACATAGGTCTCCCCGTTAGCCACCTCATTGAGGACGCGCGAAAATTCACGATTGGCGTCGGTGGCTGTGATGGTGCGTTCCATTCGGCGATAGTAGTGGATTTCACTACTTTCGGCAATCTAGCCCAGGGCCTCGAACCGTCCCGGTCCTTTCAGCGCCCGCAGCATGCCGTCGGCGATGCCGAAATGCAGGCCGCTCAGAATCAGCTGGCCCGCCGCCTCCCGCTCCGCGATCCACGGGAAGGTCCGCAGATTGTCGATCGACAGGCGGACCACCGCCTCCTCAGCCGCCTGCTCGACCTGATCGGCCGGGAATTCCTCGACGATCCGGCGCACGACCGGCGTTCCCTGGGCGACCCAGGGCGCGACGAAGTCGCTGCAGCTGTCGGGAGCTCCGGTGCGCATGGCGGCCACGCCACCGCACAGGGCATGGCCCATCACGACGATGCGCGACACACCCAAGACCTTCACTCCAAACTCCAGCGCGGCCGAGACGCCGTGCAGTTGTCCATCCGGTTCATAGGGCGGGACCAGATTGGCGACATTGCGCACCACGAACAGCTCGCCGGGCGCGGCATCGAAGATAGAGGCCGGGTCGGCCCGGCTGTCGGAACAGGCCACCACCAGGGTGTGCGGCTTCTGTCCCTGTTCGGCCAGGGCGATGAAACGATCACGCTGCCCCGGCCATTTGGTGTCACGGAAACGGCGGTAGCCCTGGGCGAGGGGATCAGCTGAATCGGTCATGCTTAGCTATTAGATCGACACCGTCGGCTAGGCCAGTCGGTCCCACGACAATGCGTGCACGCGATCCCTGCCCAGAGCCGCCGCCATGGGGCGTTCGGTGAACAGTCCGGCGATGGCCGGATCGCGGACATCCAGCCCGCCTGTGAACGCTCCAAAGGCCGGCAGAATCACCCGGCGGCCATCGGTCACGAAACAAGGACGCCGAACGCCCCGGCCATGGGCCACCACACGCGCCGCCGGATGCAGATGCCCCGCCACCTCGCCCGGCTGAATGCCCGGCTGCGGTTCATGGATCAGGCGCAGAGCCCCGACGCTCAGCGTCTCCACGACCTCGCCCGGCAGGGCGTCGCCCCGGTCCGGCACCGTGTCGCGCAGCGCCGCGATATCGTGGTTGCCCTCCAACCAGATCCAGTCGCGCCCCGCCGCCATTCGGTCCAGCCTGGCCCGATCCTGCGGGGCCATCCGCCCGATCGAGCGCGCGTCATGAAAGCTGTCGCCCAGCAGCACCACGCAGGCTGGGTTCAGGGCCTCGATCTCGGCCTCAAGTCGGTCCAGCGTGGCCCGGCTGTCATAGGGTGGCAGCATCTGACCCCGCGCCGCGAAGGCCGACCCCTTTTCCAGATGCAGGTCGCCCGCGATCAGGGTCCGATATGCGATGGCCCACAGCGCCCCCGAGCAGCGCAGGACACAGGCCTCGCCCTCGATCAGCACATGCAGGCCACCGCACGGGCGGCGCATCGGCGACAGGGTCTGTTTCAAGGCTGCGTTCATGCCACCGCCTCGGGTGCATCGTCGTTCATCACCTCGGCGATCAGGGCCTCGGCCGAGTCTTCCAGGATCATGTCGGCCGCATCGCCGCCCACACGCTCACGCCCGATCTGGACCAGAACCGGCACCGAGAACGGCGACGCCCGCTCCAGGCGCGCATGGCGGATATGGCCCTGGATCCGGGTCAGCAACTGGCCCACCCGCGCCACATCCATGAAGCCCTTGGCCGCATCGGCCCGCGCCGTTCGCAGCAGCAGATGATCGGGCTGATGGCGGCGCAGAACGTCATAGATCAGGTCGGTGGAAAAGGTGACTTGCCGCCCGGTCTTTTCGGCCCCGGGCTGACGCCGCTCGATCAAGCCCGCAATCAGGGCGCAATTGCGGAAGGTGCGCTTCATCACGAAGCTCTCGTCCAGCCAGGCCTCCAGATCGTCGCCCAGCATGTCCGGCTGGAACAGGGCCTGCAGGTCCAGGTCCTCCATCGGCCGGATGGACCAGACGGCCAGGGCATAGTCGGTGCAGACGAATCCCAAGGGGCCCACACCCAGCCGGTCCAGCCGACGGGTCAGCAGCATACACAGAGTGTTGTGCGCCAGCCCGCCCTCGAACGGATAGGCAATCAGATAATGTCGCGATCCCCGCTGAAACGTCTCGACCAGCAAGGCGTCGGCCTGCGGGATCACCGATCGCGCCTCCTGCAGTTCCAGCCATTCCTGCACATCATGCGGCAGGACACGCCAGTGATCGCGGTCCTGGATCAACACCCGCACCCGATCGGCCAGGGACGTCGACATCGGGAATTTCGACCCGCCCCACGAAGGGATCTTGGGCTCCTTGTCCTGGGCCGCCGTCACGATGACGTCGGTGCCCACAATACCCTGATAGGCCCAGACCTGACCCGCAAAGACGAAGGTGTCGCCAGGGGCCATCTGCTCGAAATAATGCTCTTCCGCCTGGCCCACCTTGCGGCCCGCGACCGTCAGCTTGCCACCGCGCCGTGACCCCACCCGCACGTTCAGCGTCGCCGCCGCCACGATGGTGCCGACGTTCATCCGGTGGCGCTGGGCCATCTGAGCCGTGCGGACCCGCCAGCGCCCCTGACGATCCCGCACGATCCGCGCGAACCGGTCATAGGTCCGCAGCGAGTAACCGCCGGTCGCCGCTAGGTCGATCACTTCCTCGAACACCTCGCGTGGCAGGTCGCGATAGGGGGCGCAGCCCGTGACCTCCTCATGCAGTTCGCCGACGTCGAAGCCTTCCGAACAGGCCACGCCCATCACATGCTGGGCCAGGGTGTCCAGGGTGCCGGTGTGGTGCGGTTCCCAGTCGAAGGCATTGGCCGCCACCGCCTCTCGCGCCGCCTGGCATTCCAGCATCTCGAACCGGCTGGCGGGCACCATCAGGGCGCGGCTGGGCTCGTCCAGCCGGTGGTTCGCCCGCCCAATCCGCTGTACCAGCCGACTGGCTCCCTTGGGGGCCGCCAGCTGGATCACCAGATCGACGTCGCCCCAGTCGATGCCCAGATCCAGGGTCGAGGTGCAGACCACCGCACGGATGTCGCCGCGCGCCATGGCCGCCTCGACCTTGCGCCTCTGTTCGGTGGCCAGTGACCCGTGATGCAGGGCGATCGGCAGGTCGTCCTCGTTGATGGCCCACAGCTGCTGAAACACGAACTCGGCCTGCCAGCGGGTATTGACGAAGATCAGCGTCATCCCCGAGCGCCGGATGGCCTCATAGACCTCCGGCATCGCATGCTGGCCCGTATGCCCGGCCCACGGCACGCGGCCCTCGCTGACCAGAACATCGATGACCGGCGGCGCGCCGGGATCGCCCTTCACGATTACGGCACCATCTCCTGTTGCTGGATAAGGAAGAGCGGGTACCAGCCAGCCCGCGATCATCGCCGGATCATCCACCGTCGCTGACAGGGCCACGCGACGCATAGCCGGTGCGAAACTCTGCAGCCGCCCCAGGCCCAGGTTCAGAAGGTCACCGCGCTTGCCGCTCCAGATCGCATGGACCTCGTCGATGACCACGCATTTTAGGTCCGCGAACCAGGCCCGCGCGCCTTCCCAAGCACAGAACAGCGCCAGCTGTTCCGGCGTGGTCAGCAGGATGTCGGGCGGAAACTCCCTCTGGCGCTGCTTCTTGGACTGTTTGGTATCTCCCGTCCGGCTCTCGACATGGATGTTCAGCCCGATCTCGCGGATCGGCGTCATCAGGTTGCGCTCGACATCGGTGGTCAGTGCCTTCAACGGCGATACATACAGGGTATGCACCCCCGACCCCAGCCCATGCTCGGGCCTGGGCCCCCGCTCCGCCAGATCGATCAGACTGGGCAGAAACCCGGCCAGGGTCTTGCCCCCACCCGTTGGTGCGACCAGCAGCGCATGCGACCCGGCCTGGGCTGCCGCGATCATTTCCAGCTGATGCCGCCGAGGCGACCAGCCGCGCGACGCGAACCAGTCGGCGAAGAGTGGGGGGAGAACGGTCATCCGCCGGGCCGCCGGCCCTCGCAGACAGAGTTTCGCCATGCACCGCCAGCATCGAGACAATCGTCCTGAGCCAGAAAGTCCGACAGAATTGGCCAGGCAGCTAACAGGAAGACAACCGTCAACAGTCCCAGCACAATGAGAGCTGCAGCGAACCTGGACCTGCGCATCATTCGCTCCACGGCGACAGCACCCGGCAACCGCTATGCTCGAAATGACGCACATTTCGGGTGACGATGTTCAGGCCATGGACGTGTGCGGTCGCGGCTATCAGTTCGTCGGTCATTTCAGAGGTGCGCCCCGCCGCCCGGTTCAATTCCGCCAGCGTCGCCCACCGCTCGGTCACAGCCAGATCGACTGGCAGGATGCGTTGATCGTAGCGAAGGATCATGTCCTCCAGCCAGAAATCCAGATCATCGCGGCGACGACCGGGCTCCAGCCTGACGATGCCTCGCCGCAGCTCCCCCACAGTGATGACGCTGATGTGCAGGTCTGACAGCAGCTGGTCGGACAGCCATCGGATCACGTTCGCATCAGCGCGGGCTCTCTTCAGCTCGCTGACGACATTGGTGTCGAGCAGGAACATCAGAAGGGATCGATTTCCCGGGCGGGCCGTCGATCACGTTCAAGCTCCACGCCTTCCAGCGACGGACCATTCAGCAGCCAGTCCTTGAAGTCTCGCGACGCGCGCGGGTCTTTCAGACGCCGGAAGTCCTCTGCTGAAATCACGACGGCAGCGGCTTCACCGTGAGAGGAAATCTCCTGCGGCCCTTCGGTTCGCGACCGGCGGATCACTTCTGACAGGTTGTCCTTCGCTTTGGCGACGCTCCAGCTCATTCGTCCGCTCCGAGTATAGCCACGGTTCATAGCCATAGCAGACACAGGCCTTGACGGTCAATGTAATGTTCTCGTTCCGTTTCGCGCGGCAACTTGCTATCGACCTTCGGTGTCCGACGAACTCACCATTCACTCGCCCGAGGCGCGCACAGCCCTCGCCCCCTGGGCATCGACGCTCCCCCCCGCCCTGGCCACCCCGCCCGGCGCGGGTGCGATCTGTGATGTCGACGGGCCCCGGCGGATTGGGCGCGGGGCGGCGGAGGGAGCTTTCACTACCGGCCCGGTCATGGTCGCCCATGCCAGTCTGACGGCGCGACGGCTGGGTCTGGCGGCCCCGTCCCGCTCAACTGACGTGCTGGATGTGCTGGAGCTTTTCGCCTTCGTCCGGCCCGCGCGCTTCTGTGCCCCCTCCCCTGCTGGCTTGGCCCTGGCGCTGGGGCTCAGCGAGCCCAAGGGTGCCGAGGCCCAAGCACAAGCCCTGCGTGATGCTGCCCTGATCCTGCTTAAAGAGCTTTCGGAGCCCGCCTATCCGGGCCGCGAGGACGCCTTCGCCCTGGCCGCCACCCTGTTGCGCGCGGGTTGGGCCTGGGCAGAACGGGTGACGCAGGCGCTGCAGAGCCAGCCGATGCGGGAGCGGCAATACCGCAGCTCGGGCCTGGACGTCTGGGCCCGGCTGGAGGAGTGGGAGGACGAGGCTCCGCGCGGTGAGGCCGGTTCCGCCCCAGTCGATTCCGAATCCGCCCGCATCCGCCTGGCCAAGCTGTTGCAGGCGTCGGGTCTGGACGAAACGCGCCCGACCCAGTCCGACTATGCTGCCGAGGCCGCCTTTGCCTTTTCCCCGCGCAACGAGGAAGGCCGTCCCCGCGTCCTGCTGGCCGAGGCGGGCACCGGCACGGGCAAGACCCTGGGCTATCTGGCCGCCGCCTCCCTGTGGGCCGAGCGGAACCAGGGGGCGGCCTGGGTGTCCACATATACCCGCGCCCTGCAACGCCAGATCGACCGCGAGAGCGCCGCCCTGTGGCCGGACGAGGCGGTGCGGCGAAAGAAGACCGTCGTCCGAAAGGGGCGCGAAAACTATCTGTGCCTGCTGAACCTGCAGGAGATGGTGCAGGCAGCCCAGCTGGGCACCGGCGACCTGGTCGGTATGGCCCTGACCGCGCGCTGGGCCATGCACAGCCGCGACGGCGACATGACGGGCGGCGATTTCCCCGGCTGGCTGCCCGGCCTGTTCGCCACCCCTGCGGCCCAGCAGGCCAGCGCGGCCAATCTGGTCGACCGGCGCGGAGAATGCGTCCACGCCGCCTGCCCTCACTACCGCACCTGTTTCGTTGAAAAGACCATTCGCGCCAGTCGCCGGGCCGATCTGGTCGTCGCCAACCACGCCCTGGTCATGACCCAGGCCGCCTTCGACGGGGCCCGCTCAGCGCGTGGCCTGAAGCAGGACGGAGAGACCGCCGCCCTGAAGCGCATTGTCTTCGACGAGGGCCACCACCTGTTCGATGCCGCCGACAGCGCCTTTTCCGCCTGTCTTTCCGGCCAGGAAGCGGCCGAGCTGCGGCGCTGGATCCGGGGACCGGAAGGCCGCGGGCGTCGCGGGCGCGGACTGGAGCAACGGCTGGGCGATCTCTGCGCCGACAATGACGCAGCACGAAAGGCTCTGACCGATGCCATCCGTGCTGCGGCGGCCCTGCCTGGCGAGGGAGTCTCGGGCCGCATCGCCCCGGCCTCGGGCGAGGTCAACCCCATCGGCCCGATCGAGGCCTTTCTGGCGGCGGCCCTCGACCAGCTGCGGGCCCGCACCAGCGAGGGCCAGTCTCCCGGCGGCGGCGAGTTCGGCATGGAGTGCGCGCTCAAGCCCGTAACCGACCCTGTGGCCGAAACCGCCCGCGCCGCTGCCGCCGCCCTGGCCGCTGTCGAGGCACCCCTGCTGGCGCTTTCCCGTCATCTGGAAGACATCCTGGACGACGAGGCGGCCGAACTGGACGGCTCGGCCCGCGCCCGGATCGAGGGCGCGCTGCGGGGTCTGGACCGGCGCGCGCGCATGACCCTGCCCGGCTGGCGCGCGATGTTGTCCGCCTTGGAGGATGCAGGGGCCGAGCGTGACCCCGACTTCGTCGACTGGCTGAGCGCCGAGGCCGCCTTTGGCCGCATTCACGATGTCGCCCTGCGTCGTCACTGGATCGATCCGACCGTCCCGCTGGAGGCCGCGGTCATCGTGCCGGCCCATGGCGTGCTGGTGACCTCGGCCACCCTGTCCGATCCGGTCGCCGACGATCCCTTCGCTCTGGCCCGGATGCGATCAGGCGCGGCGCGGCTGATCGAACCGGCGCGAACGCTGAAGGTGGAAAGCCCGTTCGACTATGTCTCCAACGCCCGCGTCATCGTCATCAATGACCTGGTCAAGGACGATGCCCGCCAGACGGCGGCGGCCATGCGCGAGCTGTTTTTGGCCTCGGGCGGCGGGGCGCTGGGCCTGTTCACCGCCATCCGGCGGCTGAAGGCGGTGTACGAGGCGGCGGGGCCGGACCTGGCCCGCGCGGGCCTGCCCCTCTATGCCCAGCACGTCGATCCACTGGAGGTGGGGGCCCTGGTCGATGTCTTCCGCGCCGAGGAGGACAGCTGTCTGCTGGGCACCGACGCGGTTCGGGACGGTGTCGACGTGCCGGGTCGGTCGCTGCGGCTGCTGGTCTTCGACCGCGTCCCCTGGCCGCGCCCCGATCTGCTGCACAAGGCCCGCCGCGAGATCTTTGGCGGCAAGGCCTATGACGATGCCCTGGCGCGCGGCCGTATCAGCCAGGCCTTCGGGCGACTGATCCGCCGCGCCGACGATCGGGGGGTGTTCGTCATGCTGGACGCCGCCTGCCCGACCCGACTGTTCGCCGGCCTGCCGCCGGGCGTCGAAGTTCAGCGGATGGGGCTGGCAGAGGCGGTCGAACAGGTGGCGGCCTTCAGTCAGCCGCCCGGCACGGCCTGACCGGCTCAGTCGATCTTCAGCAGCCGGTCCAGGCTGAACGGACCCGGTCCGCGCCCGATCAGATAGACCAGCGGTGCCAGCCACAACAGATGCGTCGGCCAACCGGTCGGCACCACAAACAGCTGGATCACCAGCGTCATGACCAGCAAGGCCACGGCCGAGACCCGGGTGCCCAGGCCGATGATGATTAGCACCGGAAACAGATGTTCGGCATAGGTCGCCGCATAGGCTGCCAGTTCGGACGGCAAGAGCGGCACCCGGTATTCCTCGGCAAACAGATAGAAGGTGGTGTCGGTGACCGTCAGCACGCCCTCCACCTTGGTCCGGCCCGAGAGCAGGAAGGGGGCGGCGATGCCCAGTCGCATCAACACCGCCAGGGCCGGCTCCGGCACCAGTCCGGACATGGCCGCGTGCAGTCTGGACAGAAGGCCGCCGGAACGGCTTTCGGCGGGATGGTCCATCAGGGTGGTCATGGCGTCAGGCTCCGTTGGGGCTGAGAAACACACCGGCGTTCAGCAGGCCGGCGAAAAGGACTGGAATGTCGGCATCGGCATCCAGCGAGAGGGCCTCCACCGCAGCGACACCGAGGGCGCGGCCGGATCGGCAGGCGCTCAGGAACCGGTGCTCGACCGGCATCAGCCGCCGGGCCAGGACCGCATCGGCGGGCCGGTGGATCAGCAGGGCTTCCGCCTGTGGTTGCCACACCATTTCGCCTCCGCTCTCGGGATAGCGGTGAGCCAGCCATAGCGACGGTGCTGTCCAATCGAACTGGAACAGCCGGACCGAAGGATGCAGCGGCATCAGCCGTCCCGTCATCACGGCACCCCCGACCCCGGCGGCACTGTGCGCATCCAGGACGGGGGCATCGGCGGCCAGGTGAGCCTCGGTCCATGCCCGGTCCAACCGGGCCATGGGGCCAAGGTATGGCAGTTCTCGTGCAGGCCCGAACAGGGACAGCCAGTCGGCAAAGCCCGCTCCATAGGCGGCCATCGCCGGATCCTCGCCTGGATGATCTGACGCAAAGGCCGCCGCCGCCGCCCGGAACCAGTCCGGCCCGACCAGCGCCGACACGGTCGGATAGTTGGCCTCCAGCGCGTCGATCCGCGCCTTGACCGTGGTGTTGCGATAGACGGCCAGGGCCGCATCGCCGCCGGTCAGCCATGGCATCAGCGCCTGGGTATCGCCTTTCAGTGCCCGCTCGAACGCCGCATGAAAACCGGTCATGCCGCCTGCTCCATCAGCGATCGCAGCGCCAGGTCGGCGCGGGTCTGTTCCGCCAGCAACTCGGCAAAATCCGGGATGTCGCCGTCCCGCTCGACCAGGGTCGGCCGCGCCCCGATCCGCTCGACCAGCCGTCGATGCAGGGCCCAGACGGCCTCCGATACCGGGGCGTCATGACTGTCGATCAGCAGGGCCTGACCCAGAATCGGATCGGGCCTGTGCCCCGCTACATGGATTTCTCCGATCAGGTCGCCTGGCACGGCATCGATCCAGGCAGCGGCATCGAACCCCATGTTGGCGGCACTGACGTGCACATTGTTGACGTCGATCAGCAGGCCGCAACCCGTGCGCCGCGCGATCTCGGCCAGGAAATCGACTTCGTCCCAGTCATGGCCGTTCAGGGCCAGATAGGCGGTCGGGTTCTCGATCAGCAATGACCACCCCAGCGCCTCTTGGGCCTCGTCCACATGATCGCAGACCAGCTCCAGCATGGCGTCGCTTCGGGGAATGGGCAGCAGATCGGGATGATAGACGCCGCCCCGCCGCGACCAGGCCAGATGCTCGGACACCAGAAAGGGATGATACCGGTCGATCAGGGCCCGGAACCGCGCCAGATGCTCGCGGTCGGGTCGCTCGTCTCCGGCGAGGGACAAGCCGACCCCGTGCAGGGACAGGGGACGTTCGGCCCGGATGGCGTCCAGCCAGGCCAGGCGCGGTCCGCCTTCGACCATGTAGTTCTCGGGGTGAACCTCGAACCACAGGCCGGATTGGGGGCCGACCGCCGGACAGGCCAGGGCCTGGGCATAGTGCTGGGGTTTCAGGCCCAGTCCTGCCGAAGGATGTCCTGCCTTGATCTGTCCGGCGATCGGTGGGGGCGTCATGACGGAATCAGCGGTTCGCGATAGGGGTCAGCGAGCCACGACCGGCCGGCGTGTTGATGTCCGTGCAGGTGCCCTTGGGGACCAGCTTCCAGGCATTGCCCTGCCAGTCGCGGGTCGAGGTGCCGGCGCAGGTCGTGCCGGGTCCGGCGGCACAGTCATTCTGACCGGCGCGCGACACGCCATAGCATTTTTCCTTTTCGGCATCCTGGGCAGCGACGGGCGCGGAAGCCGAGGCAGCGCCGGCACCCAGTGCCAGCAGGGCGACGACGCCGGTCGCGATCGAGAAACGGTTCATGGGTCTTCTCCTGGGTCAAACGGCCGGGGGTGGCCTGACAGGAGGAGACTTCGGCGATCGGTGATGGCTGGTTACGGTGGCGGACACAAAAAAACGCGACGCCGCCAATCGGTCCGTGCGATGTAACCCACCGAGGATTGCGCGCGTATGGGGGACAGCGTGGTCGATCGTGAAGCCCATCTGAAACAGCTGATGATGCGGGGCCTGGACGGCGACGCGGCGGCTTGGCGCGTCCTGTTGTCCGACATCAGGGGGCCCCTGGCGGCCTTCTTCAAACGCAGGCTGTCGGGCCACGAAGCCGATGCCGAGGATCTGGTGCAAGATACATTGATCGCCATTCACGCCAAGCGCGCGACCTTTGACCGGGCCATGCCGTTCAGCGCCTGGTGCTATGCGATCGCGCGCTACAAGCTGATCGACCATCTGCGCCGCCAGGGTCGCCGCGCCACCGTGCCGATGGACGATATGGACGAGTTTCTTGCCCCTCACACCGTCGAAGACGCCGTGATCCGGCGTGACCTAAGCCGGGTCCTGTCCATCCTTCCCCTGCGCCAGCGTCGGCTGGTCGAGGATGTCCGCATCGGCGGATTCAGTGTGGCCGAGGCGGCCGCGCGAAATGGTTTCACCGAGGGCGCGGCCAAGGTCAGCGTCCATCGCAGCATGAAGGCGCTCTCCAACAGCGTATCCGCCCATGAAGACTGATGATCTGATTCAGGCCCTGGCCGCCGGGCTGGAGCCTGTGCGCCCGGCCCGGCTGAACCGACTGTTCCTGCTGGCCGCCATCGTCGCCGCAGCGATCGGTGTTGTGATGCTGCTGGGTGTCCGACCCGATCTGGGCCGGGCGGTTTTGGGCGCGACCTTCTGGCTGAAGGCGCTTTACACCCTGTCGCTTGCGGCGGCTTCGGCCTGGCTGGTCCAGCGCCTGGGTCGGCCGGGGGCGGCCATCGGCCGCGCGGGCGTGGCGCTTGCCGCCGTCGTGGCCCTGGCGGGCCTGGCGGGCGCGATCGAGTTGCTGAGCCTGCCCGCCGGGCTGCGCATGGACGACCTGATGGGCTTCACCTGGCAGGTCTGCGCCATCAACATCCTGATCGTGTCGGCCTTTGCCGCCCCGCTGGTCTTTCTCTCGGCCCGGCGGCTGGCCCCGACCCGGCCCGTGCTGGCCGGCGGAGCCCTGGGCGTTCTGACCGGGGCCATCGCGGCCACCGCCTATGGGCTTCACTGTCCGGAGGCGACCGCCGCCTTCGTCGCGGTCTGGTACACCCTGGGCGTCCTGGCCGCCGGACTGATCGGTGCTCTCATCGGCCGGTTCGCCCTGCGCTGGTAACGGTCAGAGACGCCGTACCAGCCGACCGTAATCCTCCATCAGGCCCAGGCTCAGCGCACCCGGCGTGAACCGGTATTCGCCGATCTCGCTGACGGGGGTGACCTCGGCCGCCGTGCCGGTCAGGAAGCATTCGGTGAAGCCCGACAGTTCCTCGGGCCGGATGTGGCGTACGACGACTTCGATACCCTTGGCCTTGGCCATCTCGATGATGGTCTGACGGGTAATGCCGTCCAGGATGGCGTCGACCGGCGGCGTGTGCAGCACGCCGTCCTGCACGAAGAAGACGTTGGCCCCGGTCGCCTCGGCGACATAGCCGCGCCAGTCCAGCATCATGGCATCGGAGAAGCCGCGCTTCTCGGCCGCCGTCTTGGACATGGTGCAGATCATGTACAGACCCGCCGCCTTTGCCGCCGAGGGTGCGGTCGCCGGGTCGGGACGGCGCCACTTGGCCCATTCCAGCCGGATGCCCTTGGCCTTGGTTTCGGGATCGAAATAGCTGGGCCAGTCCCACACGGCGATGGCCAGGTGGGTCTTGTTGTGAATGGCCGAGACGCTGACGGCTTCGGGCCCGCGATAGGCCACCGGGCGCACATAGCAGTCATCCAGCCCCATCTTGGCGCAGGTTTCCTTGCAGGCGGCGTCGATCTCGGCCACGCTATAGGGTATCTCGAAATCAAGGAGTTCGGCGGACCGCTTCAGGCGTTCGGAATGCGGTGTCAGCTTGAAGATTTCGCCAGCGTACATACGCTCCCCCTCGAACACCGACGAGCCATAGTGCAGAGCATGGGTCAGAACGTGCGTTTTCGCGTCGCGCCAGGGCACGAAAACGCCATCCATCCAGATCCAGCCGTCACGATCGTCGAAAGGAACGAAGGCCATTGAATAACGTCTCCCGCAAAGTCTGCCGGTTTAGACCGTCCCCTGACGCCCCCGTCAACGCCGCATCGCCTGAGTCGCTCGCATGAGCGGCCCTGAATCGCGCGCCTCGGGCCGTTCCGGGCCGATCGCCGGCCCCGGTGTGGGTCGCCACCTGCTGGTGGTGGACGACGACGACCGCATCCGCGAGCTGATCAAGGAGTTTCTGGCGCGCGAAGGCTATCGCGTGACAGGAGCGGCCCATGCCACGGCCGCGCGTCGATTGATGGAACTGATCGAGTTCGACCTGGTGGTTCTCGACGTCATGATGCCCGGCGAGAGCGGCCTCGATCTGACAACCTGGGTCCGGGGCAAGGCCGAGTTGTCCAAGACGCCGGTCCTGCTGCTGACCGCACGGGGCGAGCCGAACGATCGGATCGAGGGTCTGTCGCGCGGAGCCGACGACTATATGTCCAAGCCGTTCGAGCCGCGCGAACTGGCCCTGCGGATCGATGCCATCCTGCGCCGGACCGGGGGCAAACCGATGACGCCGCGCGAGATCAAACTGGGCTCGGCGATCTTTGACATGGAGCGGCTGGAACTGACGCGCGACGGGCTGCTGCAGCGCCTGACCGAAGCCGAGGCCCAGTTGCTGAAGACCCTGGCCATCCATGCCCACGCCCCGGTGGAACGCATGGCCCTGTCGCCCGACACCGCCGACATCACCGGCCGCGCCGTCGATGTCCAGGTCACCCGCCTGCGCCGCAAGCTGGAAAGCGACCCCAAGAATCCGCGCTATCTGCAGACGGTTCGCGGTGTCGGCTACATGCTGGCCCCGGACTGATGGCACGGGGACTGCCCTCTCCGTCCCTCGCCCTCTGGAAACGCCTGCTGAAGCGTCGCCTGCCGACGTCGCTGTGGGGCCGTTCGCTGCTGATCATCGTCCTGCCGGTGCTGGTGATGCAGGTGGCGGTGACCTGGGCGTTCTTCGATGCCCACTGGCAGACCGTGACGGCCCGTCTGTCCGAGGGGCTGGCCGGGGACGTGGCCTGGGCGGTGGAAAGCTATCTCGACGACCCGACCCCCGACAGCCTGGCCGTGATCGCCGACCGGGCGGAGCGGACCATGTCGTTGTCGATCGCGCTGCAGGAGGATCGCACCTTGCCCCGCGAACAGCGCCGCGGCCCGATCGGCGTCGTGGATCGCGTTCTGGAACAGGCCCTCGCCAGCCGCCTGGACCAGCCCTTCTGGTTCGATACCATCCGCTACCCCGCCTATGTCGACATCCAGGTGCAGACGCCCCAGGGGGTGCTGCGCGTCATCGCGCCGCGCGAACGAGCCGTGGCGACCCAGGCCCATATCTTCGTGGTCTGGCTGCTGATTGCGACCGTCCTGCTGATGGGGGTGGCGATCCTGTTCATCCGCAATCAGGTCCGCGCCATCGAACGACTGGCGGAAGCGGCAGAGGCCTTTGGTCGTGGGGAATCCCAGGAAAGGTTCAAGCCCCATGGCGCGCGCGAGGTCCGGGCCGCCGCCACCGCCTTCATGGAGATGCGCGACCGCATCCAGCGCCACATCGACCAGCGCACGGCGCTGCTGGCCTCCGTCAGCCACGACCTGCGCACGCCCCTGACGCGCCTGAGGCTGGAGCTGGCCCTGGCCCCTCCGTTCAAGCGCGCCACGGCCATGCGCAGCGACATGGACGAGATGGAGCATATGATCGACGAGTATCTGGCCTTTGCGCGCGGCGAGGCGGGCGAGGCGCCGCAATCGGTGTCGATCGGCGATCTGCTGAATACGACCGCCGACGATGTGCGGCGTGCAGGGGCTGAAGCCCAGGTCGAGGTACCCGCTGCCATGACTGCCTCCCTGCGGCCCCTGGCGTTCAAGCGGGCCCTGGCCAATCTGGCGGGCAATGCCGCCGCCCACGGAGACCATGTGCGGCTGTCCGCCCGGCGCCTGCCCTCGGGAGGGCTGGAGATCGTGGTTGAGGACGACGGCCCCGGCATCCCCGAAGACATGCACGAAGAGGCGTTCCGGCCCTTTTCCCGTCTCGACCCCGCACGCAATCAGAACCGCAAGGGCGTCGGTCTGGGCCTGGCCATCGCCCGCGACGTGGCGCGGGGCCATGGCGGCGACATCACCCTGGACCGCAGCGATATGGGCGGCCTGTCAGCCCGGATACGCATCCCAGGCTGACACTCAGGCTGCCTCCGCCGCCTCGACCACCGGCACGGCGGCCAGGGCCCGGACTAGATCGGCCCGCAGGTCCTCGACATGCTCCAGCCCGATCGACAGCCGCAGCAGGCCATCGGAGATGCCCGCCACGCGCCGCGCCTCGGGCACCATGGCGGCATGGGTCATCAGGGCGGGATGCGCCACCAGGCTTTCCACGCCGCCCAGGGACTCGGCCAGGGTGAAGACATTCAGCCCGTCGACGAAGGCCCGGACCGCTTCCAGTCCGCCGGCCAGTTCGAAGCTGAGCATGGCACCGAACCCGGCCTGCTGCCGCGCCGCGACGTCGTGGTTCGGATGGCTCTTCAGGCCCGGATAGTGGACGACCGCCACGCCCGGCTGGCGGTCCAGCCATTCGGCCAGAGCCTGCGCCGTCGCCTGCTGCCGCTCGATCCGTGCAAACAGGGTACGCACACCGCGCAGCGTCAGATAGGCATCGAAGGGCGAGCCCGTCACGCCCAGGCAGTTGGCCCACCAGGCGGTCTGTTCGTGATCGGCCTGGGCCGCCGAGATGACGGCCCCGCCCACCACGTCCGAATGACCGTTGATGTATTTGGTGGTCGAATGGACGACGTAGTCGGCGCCCAGGCTGATCGGTCGTTGCAGGGCTGGCGACAGGAAGGTGTTGTCCACCACCGCCTTGCACCCGACCGCATGGGCCCGCTGGCACAGGTCCTGGATATCCACCACCCGCATCAGCGGATTTGACGGCGTTTCGATCAGGATCAGCTTGGGGTTCAGCGCCATGGCCCTATCGACGGCGGCGGCATCGCCCTGATCGACAAAGGCGACTTCGAAATGGCCTCGGCGGGCACGCGCGGTCAGCAGCCGGTGCGTGCCGCCGTAACAGTCGTGCGGCGCGATCAGCAGGTCGCCCGGCTCCAGCGAGGACAGCGACAGATCGACCGCCGCCATTCCGGTCGCGGTGACGACGCAGCCCGCGCCTCCTTCCAGCTCAGCCAGGGTCTCGGCCAGAACATCGCGCGTCGGATTGCCCGAGCGCGTGTAGTCATAGCGGCGCTTTCCATCCAGGCCGTCGAAGCTGAAGTTCGACGACAGATAGAGGGGCGGCATGACCGAGCCGTGGGCCGGATCGACGTTGACGCCCTTCTGGGCACAGACGGTCGAGGGATGGGCATCGGGGGGACAGGTCACGCGGCGATCTCCTGCGGACGGGCAACAAAAAGGGGAGCAAGGGCGGTTTCGAGGACGCCGGAAACGACCTCGCGTTCTTTCAGAAAGGCGTCGTGGCCGAAGATCGAGGGGGCCTCGACCAGTCGCTCCAGATGCGGCACGCGCTGGGCCAGGGCCCGCACGTCCTCGATCGGCACCAGCCGGTCCGAGGTGAAGCCGACCAGGGTCAGGGCACAATGGATCTGTTCCGGCACCACCGCGTGGCGATCCAGCGAATCCGACAGGGCGATCCAGCGGCGCGGCGAGGTCGCCCCGACATAGGCCCGGCCCCGCTCCGTCAGATAGTCGCAGACGGCATAGCGCCCGCCCGCCTCGGCCGGGGTGTCGCCGTCGCCAAAGCGCAGGTCGAACTCCTCGGCAGTGCGATAGGTGGTCATGGCCAGCTCGCGGGCCAGGGCAATGGCCTCGTCCACATGGCCGGACGCCAGACCCAGGCTGAGAATACGCCGCTGCACGCCGCGCCAGGCCGTTGCGGCCGGATGGGCCCGGTGCGCGGCAGAAATGACCACCAGTCGCTCGATCCGCTCGGGATAAGCCTGGGCAAAGGCCAGGCCGACGCAGGCCCCATAGGAGGCCCCCACGAATGCCTCCACGACCGGCTCATTGAGGGCGTTCAGCAGCAGGGCCAGCAGACGCGCCTGATCGGTCGGGGTGACGGTCACGATCGTGTCCTGATCGGCCTGCGGCAGCCAGTCAAAGGCCAGGACGCGCGCGCGCGACGTATCGATCGGTTTGCCCGCGCCGACCGCCCAAGCCCACCAGCCGGGCGTTCCTGCCTCGGTGACATCCGGGCATCGTCCGGCCGAAATACCGCCGCCCACGACGACCAGGGGCCCTTCGGCCGGGCCGACCAGACGCGCCCGAACCTGAACCGCGGCCAGTCGCTCACCCGAGGCCAGACGGAAGTCATCCGGAATCGCGACGGCGATGTCGCGCACGCCGGATTCAGGACGGACGGCCCGTCGGGCAGTTTCGGAAAGCAGCGGCGTCGTCACGGTCTGGCTCGGTCCCGCTCACCGAGCACTCGCCGCGAATATCCGATGACGCAAAAGACCCGTGAAGCGCGTGACGGCACCCGTGAGGGCGCCTGCCCTTCACTCATCTCTCGCGAACCGAAGTCCCCGCAGGAGTTGGCACCATCTCCGGGAACAGGGTCTGTTCCCGGTCGGTTGCCCCGGCGTCAAAGGGCCTAATCCCTCAGCCGGTCTTGATGAGTGTTTCGTGTTTGGGGCAAAAGCCACCGCCACGTCAAGGGCTGACGCAGCGCTACGGCATGAAATTACCTCTGCGTCGAGTTGGCTATGACGGTTCGTGCCTGGGTGATGGCGGCGTCGGTCGACAGCGTGCCGTCCTGAATCCTTTGCGCCAGATCCATCAGGGGCGGCCCGGTGACGGCGCCGGTCTGGGCCTCCTCCTCGACATGAATGCCGCCGCCTGCAGCGATTGCGGCGTCCCAGGCATCGCGGACAGCGCTCCAATAGGCTTGCGTAGCGGTCCAGTAGGCATCGCCTGGCCCGGCGTCATATCCGTCCCATCGCCGATAGGTATTGACCACGTCCTCGTGCACGACCGCGACCGGTTCGCCCTCTCCGCCCTCTGCGGTCGCCATCTTCACATTGTCCTGGATATGGACCCAGCCCCAGGGCGTCAGGGCATGGCGGTTTGACCCCAGATAGCGGTCATAGACCGGGTCGCGCACGGCATCGCGGCGCGCCAGGGGGCGCCAGGTCGGGCCACTGACCCATTCGGCCATGCCGTTGTCATAGGTCCATCTGCCCACGCCGCCATAGCGCGGCGAATCGTCCGTCTGCCAAACCGTCTGAGACCAGGCCCCGGCCCGTTCGGCCTCGGCCACAGGGGTCAGCGCCCACGCGTTGGGTCCGGCATAGGTCAACACCGTCTCGGGCTGATAGACCCAGTCCTGTCGCCAGTGCTTGATGACCATGACCTGGCCCTCATGTTCCATGACCAGGATGTGCTGCAGGCTGATGCGGTCGCCATTGTCATAGACGACGCGGACGATCTCGTTGCCGCCCGACAGCTTTTCCTCCAGCGGCTCATAGCCGTCGCGGAAGCTGACTGTCTCGCGCATGTCGAACCGCACGCGGAACTGGCCAGCCTGGGCCAGGATCGACTGACGGTCACGCTCGAACGCATTGGCGGGGTCCACGGCGGGAGTGGCGGTCGTCTGGGCCACGGCTATCGCCGGCCCCAGCGTCACGGCGGCCAGGATCGGAACCGCGGCGATCAGAGCGATACGCATCGTGCGAGCCATGTTGTTGCTGTTCATTTCTCTCACCTTTTCCGAAGATTACAGACGCAAGGTCAGGTTCAGGCCGACATTGCGGCCCGGCTGGGTATAGGCGTCGCGCACGAGCGAGGTGTTGGACACGCCTCGGATGTCACTCCACCAGCCATAGGTCTCGTGGAAGACATTGAAGACCCCGACGCGCGCCGTGACGCGATCCGTCACGTTCCAGTAGGCGGTGAGGTCCAGAAGGGCGAAGTCTTCGCCTACCAGACATCCGAGCGCCGGGTCGGCGTTGAAACAGCCCAGACCATCGGTGTCGGCGCTATCCTTGGCGTCCGACCAGGTGACGATGGCCTGACCGCCAAAGCGGCCTTGCGGATCGTCCCAGCCGGTTCCGATCACGACCTTGACCGGATCGATGGTCGAGAGCGCGCTTGTCACGCCCGCCGTCGTCTGATCGCCCTCGGCCCAGGCGGCAGCGAACCGTGCACTCCAGCCGTTTTCCCAGCGCAGATCGCCCCGCGCTTCCAACCCCTGCACCCCGACGTCGGTGAAGTTCACGAACTGATAGACGGCCGGATCGGCGGGCGTGAAGGATCCCGACACCACCTGCTGGCTGATGAAGTCTTCATATTCCGAGTGGAAGGCGACGGCCTGGAAGGATGCGGTGCCGCCCAGAATGTCGGCATCCCGGAAACGCAGACCGGCTTCAATGCTGCGGCTGGTCTCGGGCTTCAGGTCGGGATTGGGCACCGAAACATAGCCAAAGGCGATGTTGGAAAAGCCGTTGTTCACCTGGCTGGGCGTCGGGGCCTTGAAGCCCGCGGCATAACTGCCGAACAGTCCGAACTGCGGCGTCGCCCACCACACCACGCCCAGCTTGGGCGAGATGTGACTGTCTTCCTGATCGGCGCGCGCCCCGGTGTAGAGGGGATCGTTTGCGGTCGACAATTCATAGGCGTCATAGCGCAAGGCCGGGACGATCGTCAGACTGCCGTCCAGCAGGGTGATCTCATCCTGGATGAAGGCCCCTGCCAGCACATAGTCGGTGCGCGGGAAGGGGCTGGTCGGGAAAGTCTCGCCCGCCGGTGGCACGGTGCCGCCCCGGATGCCCTCTTGCGTCGTCTCGGACAGATCGCCGCCGAAGGTCAGGCGATGCTCCACCCCGCCCAGAACCAGCATCCGGCGAGCATCCGCCGCGATGCCGAAAACGCGATTGTTGAACTGGTTGTCGCGCGTCCGGTCCACGGCCGGATTGCGGTCCTCAAAGGTGAACTGGCGGGTCTCGGCATCCTGCCAGTAGACCGCCACCTGAGCGCGATCGAGGCCGAACAGGTCCTCGATCCGCCAATCCAGGCTGACCCGCTCGCGCGAGGTCTCGTCCAGGGCCCGAAGGTCCAGCACCGACGCGCTGCGTCCACTCAGGACGTTTGCAGCGACCTCGACGTCATAGCTGTCATAGGTCAGGCGCAGGGTCTGGCCGGGGGCCACGTCCCAGACCAGCTTGCCCAGAAGGGCATCGGACTGGATATCCTGAGGATTGGCGGTGGTCCTCAGCGAGGTCGCGGTGTCGTTGGTGCCCGCCGTTTCGGTCTCCTGAGCGTCACGGTGGGTATAAGCGAGCAGGCCCGAGAAGGCCCCCTGGCGGCCGGCGACAGCCAGACCCTCGGTCCAGCCTTCATCGGCCGAATTATAGCCGACACGCGCCCGTGCCCCGAAATCCTGGCCGGAGGTCAGCAGGTCGGCCGGATCCTTGGTCGTGAAACTGACAGCCCCCGCCAACCCGTCCGATCCATAGAGAGCCGACGCCGGACCCCGCAGGATCTCGACCGATTTCATCAGGTCCAGATCGGCATAGCCGCCGCGTCCCACGCTCTGGGCCCCGAACGCAAAGCCATCGGGACTGCGCACGCCATCCACCACGATCAGCACCCGATCACCGCCCAGGCCCCGGATCGTGAACCCGGCGTTGCCGTCCCGCCCGGTCGAGCCCAAGGCAGCACCAAAGCGCGCGGGGGCCGTCGGCACGCTGACGCCGGGCTCGAAACGAACCAGGTCTTTGATGTCGGTATAGAGGTTGGTCTCGATCTCGCGGGCCGTGATGACCGTGACGGTGGCAGGCACCTCGTCCGTGCGTGCCTGCGAACGCGTTGCCAGAACGGTAAGGGGTTCAACCCAGGTAGGCTCGGGCTCTGTAAGGGCCGGTGCTGATTGCGCCTGGGCGGTCGTCGCCATCAGGGCGGTCAGGCCGGTGGAGAGAAGGAAGAGATCGCGCTTTTTCATGACAGCCCCGCTTGTGAGAGGCCGCCCAATTACTGCGAGTGATTATTAGAATCAATCTTAATTGCGAGCGGCTCGCAAATGCGTCGAACTATTTCTTCCTCCAAGCGTTGCCATGCCAGTCGATTGCAGGAGACCCGCCATGAGAGCCCATCATGCCCTCCCCTTGATCCTTCTCCTCGCGGCCTGTGGTCAGGAAGCCGAGCCAACAGACACGGCCCAGGAGCCTTCTGTTCCCGCTGTTGTAGAAGAGCCGTCCATCTCGGCGTCCATGCCGGGGGCGGGCCCGACCAGCTTCGTCGGGCGATGGGCGGCGGACGTAGCATGGTGCCCGAACACCAATGGCGACACCCAGCCGATCACCATCACGCCGACGCGGTTCATCGGTTATGAGAACAGCTGCGACATCGCTGAAGTCACCCAGACGTCAGAGGCCTATCAGGCCACACTGCGCTGCCAGTCCGAAGGCACGACATCGACCGAGAGGGTCCGCATGGCCGTCCAGGGACAGAACCTCAGCCTGACCTATGTCGACCGGGATAATGCCACGGTGCAGCTGACCAAATGCACGACCCTGGCCGATACCGCGACCACGTCGCCTGTGCCTTGATCGTCAGCCGTTGAAGAGGAAGTGCATGACGTCGCCATCCTTGACGACATAGGTCTTGCCCTCGGCCCGCAGCTTGCCCGCCTCGCGCGCGCCCGCCTCGCCCTTGAGCGCGACATAGTCGTCATAGGCCACGGTTTCGGCGCGGATGAAGCCCTTTTCGAAGTCCGTATGGATGACGCCCGCGGCCTGCGGGCCCGTCGCCCCGACAGGGATCGTCCAGGCGCGGGCTTCCTTGGGGCCGACCGTGAAATAGGTCTGCAGGCCCAAAAGGGCATAGGCCTCGCGGATGAGGCGGTTCAGGCCGGGCTCTTCCAGGCCCATGCTCTCCAGGAACTCGGCCTGCTCGGCCTCATCCAGCACGGCCAGTTCCGAATCGATCTTGGCCGAAATGACCACTGACTTGGCATTGTCGCGGGCAGCACGCGCGGCCACGGCGTCGGACAGGGCATTGCCCTTGTCGGCCGAATCCTCATCGACGTTGCAGACATAGAGGGCCGGCAGGGAGGTCAGCAGCTGCAGCATGTGCCAGCCCTTCTCGTCCTCCTTGCTCACCTCCACGACCCGTGCGGGCTTGCCCTCGCGCAGCGGCACCAACGCCATGTTGATGAGCCGCAGCGTGGTCTGGGCTTCCTTGTCGCCGCCCTTGGCCTTCTTCTCAACGTTGACGACCCGCTTTTCGAGGCTTTCCAGGTCGGCCAGCATCAGCTCGGTCTCGATAATCTCCAGGTCGCTGATCGGATCGACGCGGCCTTCGACGTGCGTCACGTCATCGTCCACGAAACAGCGGGCGACGAAGGCTACGGCATCGCAGTCGCGGATGTTCGCCAGGAACTGGTTGCCCAGTCCCTCGCCCTTCGAAGCCCCGCGCACCAGGCCGGCGATGTCCACGAAGGTGATACGCGAGGGAATGATCTCCTTGGATCCCGCAATGGCCGCCAGAACCGGAAGCCGGGGTTCAGGCACCGCAACGTCGCCGGTATTCGGCTCGATCGTGCAGAAGGGATAGTTGGCTGCCTGGGCCGCCGCCGTCTTGGTCAGGGCGTTGAACAGGGTGGACTTGCCGACGTTGGGCAGGCCGACGATCGCGACTTTCAGGGCCATGGGAACTTCGTTGTCTGGAAGCGCGAGAGGCGCTCAATCTGGGGAGGGCGCGACCTAGCACGTCCAGCGGCCATTGGCGAAAGCGTTGATGACTTCAGCCGCTGGTGGCCGCCGGGGCTGGTTCGATCAGCCGGAATGGACGGACCTCACAGACGGCGTCGCCATAGGATCGGCCGACATTGCCATCCATTCGCATGATCTGGGTCAGCCAGCCGGTCTCAGGATCGTAAAGCCGGAACACCTCATGCTCATGGCCGCGATTCTGAAAGCGATAGCTGAACTCCAGAAACCGCCCGTGGCGCAACACCGTCGCGCATCGCGGATTGTTGCGGCGGCAGACCGTCATGGTGGCCAGATCGACCGAGAATTCGTGATCCGCCGTCTCCAGCAGGGTATCCGGATCGCGAAACTCGCGGCACTCCAGATTGAACCGGTCCGCTTCCTGCGCCGCGGCGGATCCTGCAGCCGTCATCGCAAGGATGACCAGCGGAAGCAGTCTGGTTCGGGACACGGCGATCTCCATCAACTGCGGCACAGTCTCACGCCGGGCCTCAGCGGACCACAGACGGTTCCTGACCGGCCCTATTGGCCCTGAGGCCTCGCCTCAGTGGCCCCCGTCGTGACCGGGATCGGCCAGCGCAGGCTGGCCGACGCGGGCGACGATCTCGACGGGACGGGCGTTGGCGAAGGTCAGGGTCAGGGGCACGGTGTCCCCGGCCACCAGCGGCTTGGCCACACCCATCAGCATGATGTGATTGCCGCCCGGAGCCAGGGCGACCGCCGAGCCCGCCGGCAACGGCAGTCCGTCCGTCAGTTCCCGCATCATCATCATATTGCTCTCGACCTTCATCTCGTGAACCTGAACCAGACCGCTGACGGGACTGGTCACAGAAACCAGCCGGTCGTCGCGACTTGCGGTCAGGGTCAGGTAGCACCCGGTCGCCTGCCGACCGTTCGGGGTCGGACGACAGACGGCATCGGCGGCAGAGACCACGCTCAGTTCGCCCTCTGCCGGCTGCTGACCACAGGCCGTGAGCAAGAGCGCGAGGGACGCGGGGATGAGAATGCGCTTCATGGGTTCGTCTTTCAGTGAGCCGTGGCCCGCCGCCGGATCGCGCCGACGGTCCGATCAAGCAGGACGGCGACTACCAGGCTGAGGCCGGTCAAAGGATAGAGGATGCAAAGGGGGATCACGATCCCCAGAACTGCGGCACGGACGCGCGGCCCGGGGGAGACGACGGGTGCCGCCAGCCGCCCCTTCGGGCGCCGCTTCCACCACATCATCAGGCCACTGATCGAGAGCAGCCAGATGCCGATACAGGCGGCCAGCATGACCAGGCGATTGAGCTGTCCGTACTGAGTGCCCTGGTGGGTATAGATGCTCCATTCGAACACCTTGGCCCCGATCCCGAACTGTTCGTAGCGGACATCGGTCCGGACTGTGCCGGTCGCGGCATCGACATAGAGGCTGCGGCCATCCTGAACCCGCCGGACCTCGCGTGCGGCGGTCCAGGCCAGGTCGTCGGACACCGGGATCGAGACGACGAAGGGGGCGATCACCCCTTCGCGGCGCGCGGTCGCGACAACCCGCGACAGACGTCCGTCGTCAGACAAGGTGGTCGTCGTCACCATGCCGTCCATCAGCCAGCCCGTGCCAACCGGACGGTCGGCGTGCTCGGCATGATGCCAGTTGGCTGCGGCCGGCGCCGGCGGCCGCCCCAGGCCATGGGTCCGCACCGCGCCCATGAACTGATCGCCCCAGACCGCCGACCACAGCATGCCCGTCATGGCCAGAAAGACGACGATCACACCGGTATAGAGGCCCGTCACCGCATGCAGATCGCGCCAGAACGGTCGGCCGGAGTCAGGCTTGGCCCTGATGGTGACGGTTCCAACCCCTCTACCACGCGGCCACCACAGGAAGATGCCGGTCGCGAACAGGACGATCGCCCAGCCCGCCACGACCTCGACCCAGATATTCATCAGGGGCCCGAAGAACTCCAGGCTGTGCAGCCGCTTGACCGTCTCGCTGACCCCGGTCTGGGCGGTGACTCCGGTCACCTGGGCGTCGTGGGGATCGACGAAGACGATGCGCCCCTGCCCGTCCGGCCGACTGACGATGACCCTGACGGCTTCGTCGGGACGGGCGGGGATGCGGACGCTGCGGGCCTCGCCGCCGCCCACGACCTGGGCCGCGGCGACCCAACGGTCCGGCGACGCCCTGTCGGCCCGGGCTTCGACGCGGGCCATGTCGCGCCACAGCGCTGCGTCGATCTCGTCCTTGAACAGATAGATGCCGCCGGTCAGGGCCATCAGCATCAGAAAGGGCATGACCAGCAGCCCGGCATAGAAATGCCAGCGCCACACGGCCCGATAGGCACCCGACAGGGGCGCGATTGAGGTATCGGTCATCAGATAACTTTCCGGATCGACCGGGGACGGCGCGAACCGTCCCCGGTCCAGTCCATCAATAGGCCAGCCGCAGGCCGACGAACACCGAACGCCCCTCGCCCGGCCAGAAGACGGCGGTCGAGGCCACGCGGGCATCGGTCGCCGCGCCGAAGTTCGAGATGTACCGCTCGTCGAACAGATTGCGGGCATCGGCGAACAGACTCACCTTGTCGTTCACCGTCCAGCCCAGGTTGAGCGACGCCACCGCATAGGAAGGCGACTTCAAGGTGTTGGCATAGTCCACCCAGGCATCGCTGATCGACCATTCCACGGACGGGGCGATGAACCAACCGCCGGGATGATCATAGCGCAGCTCCGCCCGGTAGAGATGCGGCGGCACCAGCGGCAGGTCGTTGTCGCCATAGGCGGGATCGCCCTCGAAGAAGAAATCCGACAGCGTATAGGTCTGGCGCAGACGCCAGTTTCCGCCGGCGAAATCCTGGGCGAAACGCCAGTCCAGACCGGCCTCGATCCCCTGATGGACCGTCGGCCCCGCATTGAAGGTCGCCGCCGGAATGCCCAGCGCCGGATTGACGATGAAGGTCAGCAGCTCATTGTCCAGCTCGGCCCGATAGACCGCCACGTCCCAGGTGAAGCGATCATTGCGGCCACGAACGCCCGCCTCCCAGGTCCAGGCTTCCTGGGCCTCGATCGGGGCAAAACCGCCGATCGTGGGCGACAGCGAGCTGAAGTTCGGCGGCTCGATCGAACGGGTCACATTGGCATAGACCTGCGCGCCCGTCGGGCCTTCCCACAGGATCCCAAGGCGCGGCGCGAACCAGTCATAGTCCTTGCCCGTCGTCAGGTTGAAGGTGGTGGCGACACCGGGCAGGGCAAAGCTCTGATAGTCGCGCTCGGCCCGTCCCCAGGCTCCGCCGGCGACCAGGGCCACACTGTCGGTGACGAACAGGCGCCCTTCGGCAAAGACGTCCAGCGCCTGGGCATTCTGGCGTGCCTTGGCACGGAGAGCGCCACTGGAACCGACGACATTGACGAACTGCTGGGCGTCCAGGTCGCCTGCGCGATACCAGACGCCGCCGAAGGCATCGGCGCGCAGGCCGAACAGCTGCCCCTCCCAGTCGAAACGGCCAAAGGCCCCATAGTTGCGGCTCTGCTGATCGATAACCTGGAAGATCGGATGATGCAGGTCCTTCCAGGTGCCATAGACGGCCCCCTCGAAGATCAGACCTGGCGACAGGCGCCAGCGCGTCGACACCGTGGTCCGTACCGAGGCGTAGTCCCGTTGATAGGCATTGGCGACATTGGCGGGTGCAGCAGCCTCGGGGTCGGTCAGGGCCTGGTTCAGGGTCAGGGAGCCGGGAATGTCCTGATGGATATAGGCCCCCTGGACGATCAGACGGACCTCGCGGTCCTCGCCCAGGCTGCGGCCGATGTTGGCAGTGATATACTGCTGCTGTCCTTCGGAGTTCTGACGCCAGCCCTCGGCTGTGGCCCCGGTGACGCCCAGGAAGCCGTCCCAGTCGCCGCGCACACCCGATACCTCGGCGTGCAGACGCGCGGTCTGCCAGGAACCAATATCGGCGCGCAGGCTGGCCGTCTCGCCTGACGTGCGGCCATTGGGCGTGACCAGATTGACCGCACCGCCCAAGAGAGCACCACCGAACCGCAGCGCATTGCCGCCCTTGTAGACCTCGGTGTAGCGGGCAAGCAGCGGATCGACCATTTGAACGTCGCCGAAGCCGTCAGCCTCGTTGAAGGGAATGCCGTCCTGCGACACGAACAGGCCGCGCAGATGGTTGGCATTGCCGATGCCTGAACCACGGACCGCGATGCGGACATCACCGCCCCACTTTTTCTGAGCATAGACGCCGGGCACGTCTCGCAGGACGTCGGCGATGTTGGGTGCGAAGCGGTCTTCCAGGCTTTCGGCCGAAACGACGGCGACCGAGCCGGGCGTGCGGGACAGTCGGCGGCGCGCCTCGGCCACGACCGGCGGGTCCTCGGGGTTGCGCGCGCCCGTGACGATGATCTCGTCGACTGAGGTGGCCGGGCCCGGATCCTGGGCAAACGCGGGTGCGCCATAGACGGCGGCGAGCAGCGCCAGGGGCGCCGCGGTGATCTTGAGAGACATGAGAAGGGATATCCTGAACAGACGATAGGCGACGCACAGCCGTCAGCGGCCGCGCGCGGGCGAGATCAGTGTCGGTTCAGGCGAGAGGGGGTGCGGTGGACCAGGGCCGTGGCGGGGCCCGCGCCGGGGGCGGAACGGCGATGTCACGGGGGACGAAGGCACCCTGCGGGGCCGGCACGGCGATGCGAACGGTCTGAAGCCGTGGCGGTTGCGGCAGGTCGGCGACCACGGGCGTAACGCAGGCGGCGCATTTGGCATCGGCGACGACGTGGTGGTCCTGATCGCCGTCGATGCGCGACTGGATGGTGCGCGGGCCTTCGGTGGAGCAGATGACCAGGGTCTGGCCTGGCACGACCGCCGCCATGGCCGCGAACGGCATCAGGGTGCCGAGCACGATGGCAAAGATCGCGGCGAGGAACGCCAGCGACCGTGCTGTCGACCAGGATTCGGCCTGCGGACGGGTCATCAACGTGGCCTTAGCGGCCCTTCCGGCGCAACGCTATAGCGACGAAGCGACACAAGTCGCCAATAGTCTCAGCGCGTGACGTACCGCCCCGCGACCAGGTTGTTGGCGAAACGGGCAAAGGCGCGGTCGGCGTCCTGCCAGGTGCCAAAGCCGCGAACCTCCTCCAGGCTGCTGCTGTACCAGTCGTAGCGGACGGGCTGGCGCGTTCCATCGGCCTGGACGATTTCGCCCTCGATCGTCGCGCCGCCGATACTGATGCTGCGGATGCCGTCCAGGCCGGGCGTGTCGCCCAGCTGCTGAAAGGTGGGCCGGTTGGGCTTCAGGTCGGTCAGGACCAGCTCGACCCGGGCCCCTTCGAGGCTTCCGTCGCGGCTCAGGGCACGGGTGACGACCTCGGCCAGGCGATCGGCCTGATCGCGAACGTCCCGTTCGCCCAGGTCCTGGGCCTTGTCCTGCAGCTCGCTGCCGATAGCGACGGTGACCGTCTGGGCCAGGGCGGGCGACTGGGCAGCCGTGGCCAGGATGACGGCCAGGCCGAGCGGGGCGATGGCGGCAGTAAGGACGGGGCGACGCATGATGGTCTCTCCTGTTCGCGTATCTCGAACGCAAAGATGCGCCTGCCCTGCCCCTTTCGCCAGTGGCGGCCTGAAATCGTGAAGATGCCTATTGCCGGGCCGCGTCGCTGGCAGCGCGGGTCGCGGCAAACTCGGAATCGGCCTTCCACGAGGGCCAGCGGTCGCTGTTGGCCAGGTCCAGGGCCAGTCGGTACATCAGGGTCAGGTTCTCGACCGCCGAACCCAGCTTCAGATCGGGCCGCCATTCATCGCTGCGCTTGTGATAGTCGCGCCCGAACAGGGCCCGGTATTCCGGCAGACCGACCGCCGTGCCGCCCTCGTCCAGATCGACTCCGTGCCAGGGCATCAAGGCCGGCACGCCCGAGCGGGCGAAGGGGAAATGATCTGAGCGGAAATAATAGCCCTGTTCCGGCTCGCGGTCGTCGGTGACATAGCGGCCTTCCGCCGCCGCCAGAACCGCCAGATCGTCTTCCAGCGTATTCTGGCCATAGCCGAAGATGGCGATGTCCCGCGTCGGGTCGCTGAGCGGCAGCATGTCGATGTTGAGGTCTGCCACCGTAGTTTCCAGCGGATAGACCGGGTCGATGCTATAGGCATAGGCCCCCAGCAGGCCCATCTCCTCGGCCGCCATATGGGCAAAGACCACGGTGCGTTCGTTGGCCGGTGCCTCTGCAAAACTGCGCGCGATCTCCAGTATGCCTGCGGTTCCCGAGGCGTTGTCCCAGGCCCCGTTGAAGATGGTGTCGCCCGAGGCATCCGGTCCGGCGACGCCGACGTGGTCCCAGTGCGCCGAAAAGATGATGACCTCATTCGGCCGCTCGGTGCCGGTCTTCTTGGCCAATAGATTATAGGTCTGAATTGTTTCGCGCGTCTCTGCGGCATCGATGCTGAGGTTGATGCCGGTCAGTTCGACGGCCTTGAAGGTGCCGGTCTCGACCGTTGCCATCAGGGCATGATCGACACCGGCGGCCGTGCCCCATTCCATGGCCAGATCCTGCGGCACGGCCCCGGTCACCGGAATTGCGTCGAGGCCCGGCACTGTCATGGTCGGCCGGTTGAAGAAGCGGTTCCACTGGTTCCATTCCCCGCTGCCGCGTGCACCGCCCGTCAGGGTCAGGATACCGACCGCACCACGCTTCAACGCCTCCTGCTTTTTGTAACCGTCGGAGCTGTAGAGGGTGTCGAAGTCGCCGCGGAACAGGTCACCGGCAGGCTCGCCGCCCATGACCACGACGATCTTGCCGGTCACGTCGATGTCGCCATAGTCGTCCCAGTTGCGCTCGGGCGCGACGATGCCGAAGCCCACAAACACGATGCCGGCGTCGGTGATGCTGGCCAGGCCTTCGTCATTGGTCGCTCGGACCAGGATGTCGGCCGGCGCCAGGTCGTGGCGGGTGCCGTCCGGGCCGGTCCAGCTGGCCGTCGCAGGCCGCGCCGGGCGGCTGCGGATCACGGTGACGGGCTGACGCCATTCGCCGTTCGGTCCGCCAGGCTCCAAGCCCATGGCCTCGTACTGAGCCTGCAGATAGTCGAGCGTCAGTTCCTGACCGACCTCTCCGGGCACGCGTCCCTGAAAGCTGTCGTCGGCCAGGACCCGGATGTGCTCGGACAGCCGCTGGGCCGAGACATCCTGGGCCAGGGCCGGCCCCGTCATCAGCAGGATCGCAGCCGTGGCCACACCAGCCATCATGGAACGCAACATTGGGGCTCCTGCCGCCACTTTGAACACGCACGCAGTCTAGGGGCGCGTCGGCACCGCGCCCCTTAACTTTTGGTCATCATCCAGATCAGCGACGAGAGGCTTCGCTGGTGGCCCGAACAGGGCCGAACTCGGAACCAGGCTTCCACTCCGGCCAGTCCCGGCTGTTGGCCAAATCCAGTCCCACGCCATAGACGACGGCCAGATCCTGGGCCGCGCCCGAGAAGTCCATTTCGGGGAACCATTCGTCGTTCGACTGGTGATAGCGGTTGGCACCATAGTCGTCGCGCGCCGCGACACGGGCCGCGATCGGCTCGTCCACGAAGTCGCCCGCCCCCTTGGGATAGGCCATCGGCACGCCGCGCTTGGCCAGCGGGAAGTGGTCGGAGCGGAAATAGGTGCCCGCCGCATTGTTGGTGTCAGGCTGGATCGTGCGCCCTTGCGCCACGGCATAGGTTTCGAGCCGCTCGTCCAGCACCGACTGACCGTAACCGGTAATGCCGAGGCGGTTGAGGCGGCCATAGACGTTCATGGCGTCCAGATTGAAGCCGGCCACAGTCGTTTCCAGAGGATACAGCGGATTGGACGCATAGAATTCCGAACCCAGCAGGCCGCTTTCCTCGGCGGTGAAGCCGATGATGACGATGGACCGCTCGGGTCGCTCTCCAGCCCCGAACACTCGGGCCAGCTCCAACAGCCCCGCGATGCCCGAGGCGTTGTCGACCGCACCGTTGAAGATGGAATCGCCCTCGGCATTGGCCGCGCCGACGCCGATATGGTCCCAGTGACCGGTGTACAGAATGGTCTCGTCAGGATGGGTCGTGCCCGGCAGGCGGGCAACGATGTTGTTCGTGGTCACCTGGCTGGTCGCCACATCGAACATGCCGTCGAATTCGACGCCGGTCAGCTCGACCGGGCGGAAGTCGCGGCTGCGCGCAGCGATCTTCTGGGCCTCGAAATCCAGGCCCGCGCGAGTGAACAGGTCGATGGCAACGTCGCGCTGGACCCAGGCTTCCATCGGCACGCGTTCGGCGGCGGCATTGGCCCGCACGATGTCGAACTGGGGTCCCGACCAGGAGTTGGTCACAGTCGCCCAGCCATAGGAGGCCGGGGCCGTTTCGTGAACGATGATGACGCCGGCCGCACCGCGGCGCGCCGCCTCTTCATACTTGTAGGTCCAGCGGCCGTAATAGGTCATGGCCCGACCGTTGAAAGTGTTCAGCTCCGGCTGTTCGAAATCGGCATCATTGACCAGCACGACGATGATCTTGCCGCGCACGTCCACGTCCTTGAAATCGTCCCAGTTGCGCTCTGGCGCAGTGGTTCCGTAGCCGACGAAGACGAGGGAGGCGTCCATCAGCATGACGTGATCGCCCGGCAGGCGCGTCGAGACGACAATCTGCTGGCCCTGGGTCAGGGGGATGGCCTCGCCGTTCGCCGTAAACTGGGCGCGGACATTCGAGGCCGTGAAGCGGTTGAGGGTCACCGCCTGGGTCCAGCCGCCGTTCTCGCCGCCGGGCTCGAAGCCAGCCGCAGCGAACTGTTCGCTGAGATAGCGGATCACGCGATCCTCGGCCGGGGTGGCGATGCCGCGGCCCTCGAAGCTGTCGTCTGACAGGATGCGGGTGTGGTCGGACAGGCGCTGGGCCTCGAACACCGGGCCCGCAGAGGCAGTGGTCGGAGCCTCCGCCCCCAGAGTCGAACAGGCCGAAAGCGCGGCTCCGGCAGCCAGCAGCGAAAGGGTTCGGAAGAGACGCATCAAAAACAGGCCCTCGACAACGGATGGATGTCGCGGAGCCTAGAGGGGCGGGCAAGGGCTGTCGACCGTTCGTGCGGCAACGAAAAACCCGCCGGGCGGACCCGGCGGGCTTGGTCGTCGGAAGTAGGGGCCCTGTTAGTGGGCGACGCCCTTCCAGATGCGGCGATAGCTGGCGTAGGTCAGGCCCGCGAACAGGGCCAGGAAGATCATCACACCCAGGCCGGCCTGCTTGCGCTCGGTGGCCTTGGGCTCTGATGCCCAGGCGATGAAGGCCGCAACGTCCTTGGAATACTGATCCACGGTCTGGGCCGTGCCGTCGTCATAGGTCACCTGGCCAGGGCGCAGCGGGTTCGGCATGGCGATGAAGCCGCCGTAGGGGACCTTTTCGGGATCGCCCGTCCAGAACGGCGTCAGGTCACCGGCCATATAGGGGTTGTAATACTGACCCGGACGGATCTGCAGTCCGGCCGGCGGAGCCACATAACCCGACAGCAGCGAATAGATGTAGTTCGCCCCATCGTGACGGGCCTTGGCCATCACCGACAGGTCCGGCGGCACCGCCCCACCGTTCGCGGCCGCAGCGGCGGTCGCGTTGGGGTACGGGTTAGGGAAGCGGTCGGCCGGGGTTGCGGGACGGCGGATCGGCTCACCCGTTTCGGTATCGATGTCCGCAACCTCGATCTCGGCTGCCAGAGCCTTGACGAAGCGGTTCTCGGCCGCGTTGGGGGCGTGCGGGTCCCAGAAGGGGCCGCTGCGCTCGCCCAGGGTGCGGAAGGACAGCATGTCCATGCCGTGGCAGGCGGCGCAGACTTCGCGATAGACCTTGTAGCCGCGCTGGAGCTGGCCCTGATCGAAGGTGCCGAACGGTCCTTCGAACGAGAAGCCGGCCTTGCGCGGGTGCTTGGCTTCACCCTCCGCCATGGCGGGGGCGGAGACCGACATCATGCCCAGGGTGGCGACGACAGCGACGGCGGCGAGACGGTTCAGGCGGGTCAAGGCGGTGTTCCAGATGGGGGTCATCGCGATCAGCCCTTCTTCTCGGGCGAGGCCGGCACGGCAGCCGCCATAGCCCCACCGCCGGTCAGGACGGGCTCGGAAATCGAGGCCGGGATTGGCAAGGGGGTCTCTCGCAGGCCCACAACCGGCATGATGATGAGGAAGAAGGCGAAGTAATAAAGTGTCGCCAGACGGGTCAGCCACAGGAAGCTGTTCAGTTCGCCGTCGAACAGGACGAAGCTGGCCATGCCCGGAACGACCGGGGCATCGGGCAGCTGGCCGCCGCACCAGCCCAGGACGAAGGCCACGAAGACGAAGATCAGGAAGAAGACCTTCATGGTCGGGCGATAGCGCATGGAGCGCACCTTCGACGTGTCCAGCCACGGCAGGATGAACAGCACGGCAATCGCGCCAAACATCGCCAGCACACCACCGAACTTGTCCGGCACAGCCCGCAGGATCGCGTAGAACGGCAGCAGATACCATTCCGGCACGATATGCGGCGGCGTCTGAAGCGGGTTCGCCGGAATGTAGTTGTCGGCGTGGCCCAACGCATTCGGCATGAAGAAGACGAAGGCGGCGAACATCATCAGGAACAGGATGATCGCGAAGCCATCCTTGACCGTATAGTACGGGTGGAAGGGCACGGTGTCCTTGGTCGTCCGCTCCTTGGGGATCAGGATCCCGACCGGGTTGTTCTGGCCCGAGGTATGCAGAGCCCAGACGTGCAGCACCACGCAGCCCAGGATGGCGAAGGGCAGCAGGTAGTGCAGCGAGAAGAAGCGGTTCAGCGTCGCATTGTCGATCGACGGTCCGCCACGCAGCCAGATCAGGATCGGCTCACCGACCATCGGGATGGCCCCGATCAGATTGGTGATGACCTCAGCGCCCCAGAAGGACATCTGGCCCCAGGGCAGGACATAGCCAAGGAAGGCCGTGGCGATCAGCAGGAAGAAGATCACGCAGCCGATGATCCAGATCATCTCACGGGGGGCCTTGTAAGACCCGTAATACAGCCCGCGCAGCATGTGGATGTAGGTGGCGATGAAGAACATCGACGCACCGTTCGCGTGGACGTATCGGATCAGCCAGCCGCCGTTGACGTCACGCATGATGCGCTCGACCGAGGCGAAGGCCATGCTGGTGTTGGGCGTATAGTGCATGGCCAGCACGATGCCGGTGACGATCTGGGTCATCAGACACACCATCAGGATCGCCCCGAAGGTGTACCAATAGTTCAGGTTCCGCGGCGTCGGCAGCGCCATGTAGTCCGCACCAAAGCGGATGATCGGCAGCCGGGTGTCCAGCCACTTCTCGAAGCCGGACTTGGGAACGTAGGTGGATTCGTGGTCGCTCATGGTCAGCCGATCTTCACGCGCGTGTCGGACACATATTCATAGTTCGGCACCACCAGATTGGTCGGTGCAGGTCCCTTACGGATGCGGCCCGACGTATCATAGTGCGAGCCGTGGCAGGGGCAGAACCAGCCACCGTAATCGCCCGCCCCGAAGGTCGGGATACAGCCGAGGTGGGTACAGGACCCGACCACGACCAGATATTGCTGATGCCCGGCCTTGACCCGGTCGGCGTCCGACTGCGGGTCCTTCAGGTCACCCAGCGGCGTGGCGGCGGCCTCCTGGACTTCCTTGGAGGTGCGATAGCGCACGAAGACAGGCTTGCCTTGCCAGGTGATGACGACCTGCTGGCCCTCGGCGACCTTGGACAGGTCGAACTCGATGGACGCCAGCGCCAGGGTATCGGCCGCCGGGTTCATCTGGTTGATCAGGGGCCAGGCGATCATCGCGCCTGCGCCGACCGCCGCTGCGCCCGCAGCGATATGGATGAAGTCGCGGCGGGTGGCGTCATCGCCACCGTGGCCGTGGGGGTCTTCGGAATTCACGACCGATTCGGTCACGTCTCACCTCTGGTACGCCATCACGGAACGCCTGGCTTGCGTCCGTCGATCAGCATGATCTCTTAGCGGAACCCGTCCAAACTGGCCCGGTCCGGCTTTGCGGCGCATCGACGCAAGCGTATGAAGCCTGCTGAGAAACGATCGCAAATCGAACCGCGACGAGCCCCCGGGCCGCGCGTATGCAGGGCCTTAGAATGCGTCTCGCCCTTTTTCAACCGGCCATTCCCCAGAACGTGGGCGCCTGCATCCGGCTGAGTGCCTGTTTCGGGGTTCCGCTGCATGTGATCGAGCCCACCGGCTTTGCCTTTGACGACCGGGCGATGAAGCGCGCGGCCCTGGATTACGGGCCTCTGAGCCATATGACGCGGCATTCGGACTGGTCCCATTTTCAGCGCGATCGCGATGCCTGTGGCGCGGGCGGGCGGCTGGTGTTGTTCACGACGCGCGGCGCCACGTCGCTGGCCGATTTCCGGTTTCAGGCGGACGACACCCTGTTGTTCGGGTCCGAGGACGCCGGTGCCCCCGACTTCGTCCACACTGCTGCCGATGCCCGGGTCGTCGTGCCGATCCGCCCCGAGACCCGCTCGCTGAACCTTTCGGTCACCGCCGGTATCGCCCTGTGGGAAGCAATGCGCCAGGTGGGATCACTACCCCGGCCGGAAGCGAAGTTCGGACCTTAGTGTGCTCTGAAATGCATCGCTTCACGATCCCGCTCGCTCGGCAACGACTCACGCGGGGTTCTGCAGCGATTGCGGGTCGCCGATGGCAAGCTCACGCTTGACTCGGAGCGGGAGTCGAGGCCTTTGGGGGCTGCTCTCGCGGGAGAGATCGGGGCCGTCTCGGCGGAACTCGGAGCCGAAGGCGCAACCGCCCCGGAAACGCTCAGGCAAACGGACCGCGAGGACATACGGACGCTGGAAAGTCGATCCAGGATCTTCGGATCTGCAGATCGCGCCGACGGAGCAAGGCCCGGATGCACCGGGCCGGAATCTCTCAGGCCTCATGGACAGCGGGGGCGCGAGGACGGCGGGCATCACCCGCTCCATTACGCGACTCTGAAAGTCTGGCCCGCATGACCGATCAAGCCTTGAAGACCACCGCGCTGAATGCCGCGCATCGCGCCCTGGGGGCCCGCATGGTCGGCTTCGGCGGCTATGACATGCCGGTGCAGTACGAGGGTGTTCTCGCCGAGCATCGCTGGACGCGCGAACACGCCGGACTGTTCGATGTCTCGCACATGGGCCAGTGCAGGATCACCGGCGCCGACGCCATCGCCCAGTTCCAGCGCTTCGTGCCTGGGGACTATGAGGCCCTGAAAGCCGGCAAACAGAAATACAGCCTGCTGCTCAATGCCGAGGGCGGCATCATGGACGATCTGATGGCCGGAAAGCCCGACCACGACGGCCTGTATGTCGTCGTCAATGCCGGCAACAAGGATGCGGACTTTGCCTATCTGGACGCCCATCTGGAGGGCGATGCGACCCTGACCGTGCTGTCCGACCGCGCGCTGATCGCCATCCAGGGACCTGAGGCGGCCGAGGTGATGGTGGCGCATGAGCCGGTCCTGGCCGAGTTCGGCTTCATGGACTGTGCGCGGCTGATGCTGTTCGGGGTGGACTGCTATGTCTCGCGCTCGGGCTATACCGGCGAAGACGGCTATGAGATTTCCGTGCCGAACGCGGATGCCGAGCGGATCTGGAACACGATCCTGGAAGACTCCCGGGTCAAGCCGATCGGCCTGGGGGCGCGCGACAGCTTGCGGCTGGAAGCCGGGCTTCCGCTGCATGGTCACGACATCGATGCGACGACTTCGCCGGTCGAGGCGGCACTCACCTTTGCCCTGTCCAAGTCGCGCAAGGAGGCAGCCGACTTCAACGGCGCCGAACGAATCCTGAAGGAACTGGCGGACGGCACGTCCCGCGTCCGCGTGGGGCTGAGCGTCAAGGAAGGGGCCCCGGCGCGTGAGGGGGCCGAGATCGCGGATGAGGACGGCACGGTCATCGGCGCTGTGACCTCGGGCGGCCCCTCCCCCACTCTGGGGCGCAATATCGCCATGGGCTATGTGCCCGCCTCGCACGCGGCCCTGGGCACCGAGTTGAAAGTCATCGTGCGCGGCAAGGCCGCGGCCGCCGAAGTCATCGCCATGCCGTTCGTGGCACAGCGCTATCACAGGAAACCGAAGTAACCGCCAGTCACCCTCGGGCTCGACCCGAGGGCCGGATTGTCCGCCCCATTGCGTCAGGACCGACGCACAGACCCATAACCCCCGATCCTCGGGTCAAGCCCGAGGATAACGGTAGAAGGAGAGAACCGCGATGAAGTTCACCAAGGATCACGAGTGGGTCAGCCTGGATGGCGACATCGCCACTGTGGGCATTTCCAGACACGCCGCCGACCAGCTGGGCGATGTCGTGTTCGTCGAGGTTCCGCAGGTCGGCAAGACCGTTACCAAGGGCGACAGTTTCGCCGTCGTCGAGAGCGTCAAGGCCGCGTCTGATGTCTATGCCCCCGTCTCGGGCGAAGTGGTCGAAGCCAATGACACCCTGTCCAGCGCCCCGGAAACGGTCAATGCCGCGCCTGAAGCCGACGGCTGGTTCGCCAAGATCAAGGTGGCCGATGCCTCTGGCCTGGACGCCCTGATGGATCAGGCGGCGTACGACCAGTACCTGACGACGCTTTAGAATTTTCCGCTCATCCCCGCCGATGCGGGGACCTGCCCTGTCGCAAGGCGGCAGGGCGGGGATCAGCGGCTCGTCCTCCCCGGCGAAAGTCATCGCCAAAAGCATTGGATCCCCGCCTTCGCGGGGTGAGCGGAACAGAACAGATGCGCTACCTCCCCCTGACGCCCGACGACCGCTCCGCCATGCTGGCGGCGATCGGTGCCAAGTCGATCGATGACCTGTTCGTGGACGTGCCGCAGAGCGCGCGTCTGGCCGAGCCGGTGGACCTGCCGCGGGTGGCGGGTGAGCTGGAGGTCGAGCGGGCGCTGAAGGCCCTGGCCGGCAAGAATATAGTCGCGGGCGATGTGCCCTTCTTCTGCGGAGCCGGGGCCTATCGCCACCATGTGCCGGCGACGGTGGATCATGTGATCCAGCGGTCGGAATTCCTGACCAGCTACACCCCCTATCAGCCCGAGATCGCCCAGGGGACGCTGCAGTACCTGTATGAATTCCAGACCCAGGTGGCGAACCTGACCGGGATGGATGTGGCCAACGCCAGTCTCTATGACGGCTCGACCGCCATGGCCGAGGGCGTCCTGATGGCGACGCGGGTGACGCGCCGGAACAAGGCGGTCATCTCGGGCGGGGTTCACCCCCACTATGTCGCCGCGACCGAGACGGTGGTGCATGCGGTCGGGGTAGAGACCCAGGTCCTGGCCGCCGCCGTCGATGCCGAGGCCGACGTCATCGCCCAGATCGGGCCGGACACTGCCTGCGTCGTCGTCCAGACCCCCAACGTCTTCGGCACCGCCACCGACGTCACCAAGATCGCCGAGGCCGCCCATGCGGCCGGGGCCCTGCTGATCGTCGTCGTGACCGAGGCCGTGTCGATGGGCCTGCTGAAATCGCCGGGCGAGATGGGGGCCGATATCGTGGCTGCCGAAGGCCAGTCGATCGGCAATGCCCTGAACTATGGCGGGCCCTACATCGGCCTGTTCGCCTGCCGCGAGAAGCTGATCCGCCAGATGCCGGGCCGTCTGTGCGGCGAGACGGTGGATGCGGACGGAGCGCGCGGCTTCGTCCTGACCCTGTCGACGCGCGAACAACATATCCGCCGGGACAAGGCGACGTCGAACATCTGTACCAACTCGGGCCTGTGCTCTCTGGCCTTCACCATTCACATGAGCCTGTTGGGCGAGACCGGCCTGCGCCGCATGGCCCTGTTGAACCATGAGAAGGCGCTGGCGACGCGCGATGCCCTGGCGGCCATTCCGGGGGTCGAGGTCCTGACCGGTCGGTTCTTCAACGAGTTCGCCGTGCGCCTGCCCCGCAATGCTGCCGAGGTCGTGGATGCCCTGGCCGCCCACCGCATCCTGGCGGGCGTGCCCTACAGCCGCCTAGCCCCCGATGCGGGCATGGACGATGTGCTGCTGGTCTGCGCGACCGAGACGACACTGGATGCCGACATCAAGATCCTGGCGGGTGCGCTCGCCAAGGTCCTGGCGAACTGAGGAGCGGAACGATGAGCACCATGAACACCGTTGGCCGTCCCACCACGCCGAACGCCGTGGCGTCCAAGCCCGAAACCCTGAGCGGGGGCCGTGGCCTGTTGCAGAACGAGGCCCTGATCTTCGAGGGCGATGGATGGGGCAAGACGGGCGTCGATCTGCCTGAGCCCAAGGGGTCGGCGTCCGATCTGGGCGACCTGGTCCGCAAGGATCCGATCGGCCTGCCCGGCCTGTCGGAGCCCGAAACCATGCGCCACTATGTGCGCCTGTCCCAGAAGAATCACGCCATCGACCTGGCCCTGTATCCGCTGGGCTCGTGCACGATGAAGCACAACCCGCGCCTGAACGAGAAGATGGCGCGCCTGCCGGGCTTTTCCGACATCCACCCGCTGCAACCGGTCTCGACCGTGCAGGGGGCGCTGACACTGATGGATCAGTTGGCCCACTGGCTGAAGACCCTGACCGGGATGCCGGCGGTGGCCCTGTCGCCCAAGGCAGGGGCCCATGGCGAACTGTGCGGCCTGATGGCCATTCGTGCGGCACACGAAGCGTCGGGCGAGCATGCTAAGCGCCGCAAGGTTCTGGTGCCGACCAGCGCCCACGGTACCAATCCGGCCACGGCCGCCTTCGTCGGCTATACCGTCGTCGAGGTGGCCCAGACCGAGGACGGCCGGGTGGACGTGGCGGACCTGGCCTCCAAGCTGGGCGACGACGTGGCCGCCATCATGGTGACCAATCCCAACACCTGCGGCCTGTTCGAACGCGACATCCTGGAGATCAGCCGCCTGACGCACGAGGCGGGCGCCTATTTCTACTGCGACGGGGCGAACTTCAACGCCATCGTCGGGCGGGTGCGGCCGGGCGACCTGGGCGTCGACGCCATGCACATCAACCTGCACAAGACCTTCTCCACGCCGCACGGCGGGGGTGGTCCGGGCTCGGGCCCGGTGGTTCTGTCGGCGGCCTTGGCCCCGTTCGCCCCGGCCCCGTGGGTGGTCAATGACGGAGACGGCTTCAACCTGGTCGAGCGGGCCGAGGATGAGGCCGCCCAGGCGTTCGGCCGCATGTGCGCCTTCAACGGCCAGATGGGCATGTTCGTGCGGGCCCTGTCCTACATGATGAGCCACGGCTCGGACGGCCTGCGTCAGGTGGCGGAAGACGCCGTACTGAACGCCAATTACATCAAGGCGCGCCTGTCGGACGTGATGAGCGCCGCCTTCCCCGATGGCCCCTGCATGCACGAGGCCCTGTTCGACGACAGCTGGCTGAAGGGTACGGACATCACGACCCTGGACTTCGCAAAGGCCATGATCGACGAGGGCTTCCATCCCATGACCATGTATTTCCCGCTGGTCGTGCACGGGGCCATGCTGATCGAGCCGACGGAGACGGAGTCCAAGGCCGAGCTGGACCGGTTCATTCACGCGATGCGCCTGCTGGCCGAGGCCGCTAAGGCGGGCGACAGCGAGCGGTTCAAGGGCGCGCCCTTCCACGCCCCGATGCGCCGCCTGGACGAGACTCGGGCCGCCCGTTCGCCCCGCCTGCGCTGGACCGCGCCCGAAGGGTCGAACATCGCGGCCTAGTTCGGACCGGGCTTCAGGGTCCGGTCCAGGAAGGCGATCACGCGGGGCCAGGCATCCAGCCGGGCCTCGGCGTTGGCCTGGGGCGTGCCGCCCCTGCGGGGGTCGACGCGAGGGTCGCCGTCACCGCCGATCAGGTCGTGTCCGGCCTCGGGATAGATCAGCGCCTCGGTGGCCAGGCCGGCCGCATCGCGGGCCGCGACGATATTGCGGGCCTGGCGCGCGGCATTCCATTGGGCGTCCCGTTCCCCGGCGATCAGCAGCAGGGCTCCCGGATAAGCCTCGACCGGGATGCGGGCCGTGGCTTCGCGATCAGGATGGTCGGCACGGCCATTCTCGTGAATGGCGCGCAGGTCTGCCTGACCCGGCCCGGCCAGCAGCCCCTCGACGAAGCCGCGATAGGGCATGAAGGGCAAGGCCTGTCCGTCGAACGAGAAGGAAGACCGCGTGCCCTCGGCCTCGATCGTTTCCAGGCCCCAGCCCTCCCAGACCAGGTCGGATGGCGTATAGGCGACGACGGCGTCGATCCAGTCATAACGGCTGGCTGCGACCAGGGCGAACTCGGACCCCTTGGACCCGCCGAACAGGCCGAAACGCTCGACGTCGATGCCGTCCATACCGCGCAGAGACGCGCGCAGGTCGCCGATCTGGTCGACACGGATGTCGATGAAGCTGCCGGGCAGGTCGGGAAACTGGGGCGGCGGGCCATACTGGCCCCAGTCCGGGGAATAGTAAGGCAGGCTGACGGCGGCATAGCCCATCTCCGCCAGGATCGGCCCGAACCGGCGACCGCCCTGATCGCCACCATCGGCTCCGGCCAGGATCACGACCACAGGACGAGATGTGTCCCCCGGCAGGGCATAGACCACGGCGTGGGGGAAGCCGGGCACGGGGCGTTCGGTGACCTGGGCCTGGGCCCCGACGCTCATGAAGGCGGCGGCGCAAAGCGCGGCTAGGGCGAGCGCAAGGCGATTGAACGGCAAGGCCATCGAAAGACTCCCAACGTGGTCTGAGCGGACCTGTTGTCTTTCAAGTCGCCGCTGAGGCGAGCTTTGGATGCAGGGATCGACGAATTCACCCCTTGGCCGCACCGGCACGCAGGCCGCGCTCTGCCAGGGCGACCACGCCGACGCCGCCGATGGTCAGGGCCGCTCCCGTCAGGATCTGGATCGTCAGCACATCGCCCAGGAACAGGCCGCCAATGATGATCGAGACCACCGGTGTCGCCAGGAGATAGGGCGTGACCCGTCCGGCCTCGCGCTTCTGAACCAGCCAGAAAACCAGACTGGTGGCCACGACCGAGGAGGCGATGCCCCCGAACAGCACGGCGGCCCAGGCGATGGGCGGGGCGGTCGCGACGGCCGGCCACTGATCGTGCTCGACCAAGGCAGAGGCGAAGCCCAGCCCCGGCAGGGTGACCATGGCCAGCAGGCCCTGCATCTTGAGGGGCGGGATCGAGGTGGTGCGGCGCGCGATGACGGTCGTCAGGGCCCAGGCGGCCGAGGCGGCAATGCCGACCAGAATGGCCCCCCAGTCCTCCAGCGCATGGGGATCGGCCGACATCCAGGCCACGCCCAGAAAGGCGATCCCCATACCGATCAGCGCCGGTCGACTGAGGCGTTCGCCCAGCAGCAGGAAGGCGAACAGGGCGGTGAACGGAATCCACAGCTGGGCCGCGACGGAGACCGGACTGACGTCCTTGGCCAGCCAGAAGGCCGTATAGATCAGCCCATAGTGCAACGGCCCGCCGACCAGGGTGATGATGGCCAGGCTTTTCAGGTTCGGGAACGGCGGTCGAATGAAGACGGCCAGGCAGAGCGCCGTAATGCCGAACCGCATCGAACCGGTCAGCAGGGGCGGAAGATGCTCGGTCGCGACCTTGGCCGCCGCATTGTTGACGCCCCAGATGATGGCGACGGCGGCCAGCGCCCCGATCTCGATCAGGGTCAGCGGGCTGTGGGGCTTGTCAGGGGTCACGGGCACGGCTGGCTCATGCCACAGGCGGGCCGCGCATGCGCGTCAAGAGTGGTGACCGGGTGTTTCCGTCCGGCGGCTCAGTCTGCCAACCGGCGCTGTATGCGGCGCAGGGACGGCATGCCCTCGACATTGGTGTAGATCAGGTCGCCCGCGCGGACCGGGCCGTCGTCGGTGGCGGCGATCTGGCATTGGCCCAGCTGAAACGGCTGGCCGTCGCGCAGCATCAGCATGACACCTGTATCCAGCCACTGGATGATATAATCGGTGCCATCCTGGGCGTCGGTGCGGTCCAGCATGGCCTCGATCTCGGCCCGACTGGCGCGGTCACGGGTCGAGGCCACATAATGGACGCTGCCATCGGCCTTGAACCGCATCCACTCATAGGGTGCCCGTTCATAGAAGGCCTGGACGCCCGGCTCGGCGGCCTGAACCGACACCAGGCTCCAGGTTCCGACGACATTGGCGGCATTGCACGGCTCGGCCGAGGCTGCCCCGGCCCCGGCCCCGGTCACGACAGCTGCCGCTGCCAGCACCGCGATGACTGAGCGCATCGGTTCGCCTTAGAAGGGGATGTCGTCGTTCAGGTCGTAGCTTTCCTTGGGACCGCTGGGCTTGTTGGCCCCGCCCGTCGAGAAGCCCGAGGAATAGTCGTCGTCATTGCCGCGACCGCCGCCGTAGCCGCCGCCCTGCGATCCGCCGCCGCCGCCGCCGCCGTCACGACCGCCCAGCATGGTCAGTTCGCCCTTGAACTTGCCCACCACGATCTCGGTCGAATATTTCTCGACGCCGTCCTTATCGGTCCATTTGCGGGTCTGAAGCGCGCCTTCGATATAGACGGTCGAGCCTTTTTTCACATAGTTTTCAACGACCTTGACGATGTTGTCGTTGAAGATCACGACCCGGTGCCACTCGGTCTTTTCCTTGCGTTCGCCCGACGACTTGTCGCGCCAGGTCTCGGACGTGGCAATCGACAGATTGGCGATCCGGTCGCCGTTCGGCATGGAACGGATTTCGGGATCGCGGCCCAGATTGCCGACCAGAATGACCTTGTTGACGCTGCCAGCCATGCCGGACCCCTCATTGTCTTTTGGCCTACCGCGCTTCGCGCTGCTTGAGGCCGGATGTTGAGGCCTACCGCGCTTCGCGCTGCTTGAGGCCGGTTGATAATGGCACGACGACGCGGCCGATGCCTTTGACGAATGCCCTAGACGACTGAGCGCGACAGACGAGATCGATCTGACGCCCCCTACAAAAGACGGTGGATAAGGCTCAGATGTTCCACCTTTGTTCACATTCCGTCAAGGCGTATGCGTATTTGACAAACCCAAAAGAATTGGTAGGTTGACCCGGTAAGGAGAAACCCGCCGTGTCCGTTCTGTCCAAGCCCTATTTTCACGATGAAGCAGCCGCCTTCGCGTTCGTCGAAGGCATCATCTGGGGTGGCGAGGTCTCGTGCCCGCACTGCGGCGTTGTCGGTCGGTCCTATGCCCTCAAGGCGGTCCGCTCCAAGCCCTCCAAGAAGAACCCGGAAGGCGTGATCCGTCACGGCCTGAAAAAGTGCGGCGCTTGCCGTGGCCAGTTCACCGTCCGCAAGGGCACGATCTTTGAGGAAAGCCACCTGCCTCTGCATAAGTGGCTACAGGCGATCTATCTGATGTGCAGCAGCAAGAAGGGCGTTTCGGCGCTCCAGCTCCAGCGCACTCTTGAAGTCCAATACAACACCGCGTGGTTCCTGGCCCACCGCATCCGCGAGGCCATGCGCTCTGGCGACCTGTCGCCCTTCGGTATGGACGGCGGCATGGTCGAGGCCGATGAAACCTACATCGGTCGCGAGCCCAACACCCCGGTCACCTCGGGTGGCGCACACAAGATGAAGGTTCTGAGCCTCGTCGAACGCAACACGGGCCGGTCGCGCTCGTTCGTCATGAACGACGTCAACACCAACCAGATCGGCCTGATCGTCGCGGCCAACATGGCCGCCGAAGCCCACCTGATGACCGACGAAGCGACCTTCTATCGCCGCGCGGGCAAGACCCTCGCCGCCCACTCGCGCGTCAATCACAGCAAAGGCGAGTATGTCTTCAAACTGGACCCGCGCGTTCACACCAACACGGTCGAGGGCTTCTTCTCGATCTTCAAGCGCGGCATGAAAGGCGTCTATCAGCACTGCTCCAAGAAGCACCTGCACCGCTATCTGGCAGAGTTCGATTTCCGCTATTCCAACCGGTCGGCGCTGGGCTGTGAAGATCAAGAGCGCACCATGCGCGCCGTGCTGGGCGTCGTCGGCAAGCGCCTCACCTATAAGACAACTGGTAGCCGGGCTTAAGCCGAGGCCAAATGGGCGGATTAGGCGACGACGCCGTTCAAAAGTGAAATCGTCATAGCGATCAACGGTCTAGAAATTCAAGAAAAGCCTTGAAGATTCAGAGGGATTCGGTATGATGCACTTGCTGGTTTGAACCGCCGAAGGGCGGTGTAGATCCGGCACTCGAAGCCCCGGTTCGCCGGGGCTTCACCGTATTATGCCCATGCCTCGACCATCTCTCGGGTTCGCGCCCTTAAAGGCAATGGGCTTCAGAAGCTCATAGGCAGTGTCGTAACCAAGAGCAGACTTTGCTGCCAACGGACGCTCCATTCGCAAAAGGGCGTAGGCGCAAAAATCGACCATCTGGATGAAATAGGACTCTTCAGAGTCCTTGAAAACAGGGTCTTCGATAAACTGTGACAGCGGGATATTCGCTGTCTGAGTTCCGGCCCATGATCCGAACCGGCTTGGGATGGGGTTGTGAATCCGCATCTTTCGGATTCGGCCTGTAAAAGCGGCCTCCTGCCCAGCATCACAAATCAAAAGGACATTGTGGCCCTTCTCTTGGGCGGTCCGGTTGATGCGATTCATGAGCCGCTCAAATGCGTAGAGCTCGTTCGTGTTGACACTGCTCATGAGGCTGAACAGCTTGCAGCCCGCCAGGAACGTCAGACATTCTCTAAAGATAACAGCTCTCTGATCCTTGGATAGGACCCGATCCGAAATGCGTCCCTTGCCGGACACGAACTTCCACGCATGAAGTTCTTGCGCTAAGTATATGCCATACTTTTTTCGCAGATGCTGGCGAAACGCCTTCAACTCAGCGAACGCCTTCGCCCACCGGTCCTCTCGAACGACCAGAGCGGTGTAGATATAGAACTTGTTGTTGTCTTTCGACTCATCGAGATAGGCGATCCACATGCCCACCACAGACCACGATAAGCCCCAGGCCGACAAGTTCCGCGACCTCGCCCGCGAGATCGGCGCGCACGAGAACGCGGAGGTCTTTGAGGCCAACCTTCGACGGATAGTCCGGGCTCCCAAGCCTGAGAAGCCTGCTAAAGAGTCTGAAGAATGATTGCCGCCGCCCTAATCGCGCTCGCTTTGGCGACCTCGGCCCCTGACCCAGCCGTAGTTTTCGGCGGCCAGCAAAGCTGCGCCACATGGCAGTCAAGCCCAGAACAGCTAAGCGCTGGAGATTGGTGGATTGTCGGGTTTTGGAGCGGAAAGAATATGGAGGCCGGTCTGATAGACGGTCGAAACTCTCGGGTCGGGCAGTCGACAGATGTCGCGGGGATTCTGGCAGAGGTTAAGCTGACTTGCTCGAGCAAGCCATCCAACACCCTCGCCGTGGCCACCCTCCAAACCTACAATCGCTTTCGCGACGAAGGCCGATAACCGCTAGGTTTGTCAAATACGCATACGCCTCCGTCAAGGTGTAGTCGGGGCATCCTCGGGCGGAGCGGCGACGGCGACCGGGGCACCGGTGTCGTCCCGCACGATCGCGCCCGGCACGGCCAGACGTCCGTCGCCGGTGCGGGCCATGGAGAAGAACCGCCCGCCGTCCAGGGTTCGCGACACCGAGATGCCCGTGGCGTCGATGAAGATGAACTGGCCGTTGTAGGCCCCCATGATCTCGCGCCGGTTGCCACCCAGACGCAGGAATCCGATCCGCATCTTTTCCAGCTCGGCGAAACAGGTCTCCAGCTGCGGCAGGTCGCGACCGACGACATTGTAGCGCAGGCCGTCCTCGCCTTCCGGATCGGGGACGACGTAATAGCAGACCCCCTCGTCGAAGGGCGGCTTGACCGCATTGGTACAGGCCGACAGGGCCAGGGTCGCAAGGGCGGTCAGGGCCGCAGCCCCCAGGAAGGCCGGGCGCATCATCCGACCTCCGGAATGCCGCAGGAGCGGTTCTGTTCGACCAGGGTGCGGAAGCGGCTGTTGTCGTTGGACTGTTCGACCCGGCCCGGCACCAGGCGCAGGGTCAGATCGTTCCAGCGGCCGTACTGGGCATCGCCGGGGCGCACGCAGGTTCCGGCATACAGGGCCTGGACGCAGGCATTCAGGCTCATGGTGTTGGAGACCGAACGCCATTCCGATCCGGTATAACGCTGGCAGAAGCCGCCGGTCGCAGCGGGCTGGGGCGCGGGCTGGCCGGTCGTCGGCTGTTCGGTCACGACCGGCGGGACGACTTCGGCCAGGTCCGTGGGCGGCAGGGCCGGCGGCGGGGCCAGGGAGGCGGTCGGGGCGGCGGTCAGGCTGCCGGAGGCATCGAAGCCGACATCCAGGGCATCAGTGGCCAGGCCGTTGCGCTGGGCGCAGTCGGTCAGGGTCGCCATGCCGACAAACTGTCCGTTGACGAAACAGCGGAGCTCACGCGTGGGCTCCAGCGACTGGGCCTCGGCCAGATCGACCGTCAGGCCGCCCTTGGACGCGGGCGGGGCCTCGGTCGGCTGTTCGCGGCCAGCCCCGAAGATCAGGGCCAGGACCACGGCGGCCACGACCGCCAGTCCGGCGCCGATGGCGATGATGATACGGTTGTCGGGTGGGGTCGCCATCAGAGGTCTCGCGGAGGCTGAGGCGGTCCAATAACCCCGCCAAGGGTGACGGCGTCAACCGCCAACCGCCCCCAACCTGTGCCGGGCCGCCCTAACCGCCCAGACGCGCCAGGGCCGCCTGATAGTTGGCCAGCTGTGCCGTAAGATAGGCCGGAGCCTGTCCCGTCACTGCCGGGGTGTTGGCCGTGGGGGACAGAGAGCGATAGGCGTCGCGCACAGCCTTCATCGCCGCCTGAAGCCGCTCGCCGGTCGCCTTCTGGGCTTCGGGCGTGGACAGGCTGAGGGTTTTGGGCAGGTCCAGGCCAAAGGTCTTGACCTCGCCGGTGCCGCCCGTCGCGCCAATGAATCCGGCGGACAGACCCAGGCCCGCCAAGGCATCGCGGCCCGGCTCTCCTGCGCTGATGACCGCGCCCACCTTGCCGTCCCGCGCGGTGATGGTCAGCCGATGCAGCCCGGTCTGAAGGGCGTTCTGGCCGCGCGTGCCCTCGGCCTTGTCGGCGCTCTCGGCGGCGACGGTGACCTTCAGCCGGGTGTTGGACGCCTGTTCGATCTTTCGGGCCAGGGTCTGGAGCGTGTCTCGCGCCTCGATCGTCACGGCGACCTGGCGGCCACCGTTGGCGGGCGACACATAGAAGCGATCGCCGGGCCGCAGGGCCGTCGCGTCGATCAATCGCTTGGACGCGGACTGGTCAATCTCGCCGGTCGGCAGGCCCAGACGGTCCAGCACGCTGGCCCCGCCCGAGGCGATGGCCAGCGTCAGAGGGGCCGCCTTGTCCCCTGCCCCCGACCATTGGCGGTTCCATTCAACCGCTCCGGTAAGGGGATCGACACGGCTGAGATAGGCAGTAGTCGGGTCGGTGGCCTTGGCGTCCAGGGCGCGGTTTTCCGTGCCAGTGATCCAGACCTTGCCGTCGTGCAGCTTGATATCGGCGGCGGTGTCGTCGCCCGCAGTCCCGACATAGGTCAGACGGTCGTCCGTGGAGGCAGCCAGGTCGCTGCCCAGCACGGCGATGAAGGCATCGGTGCCGCCGGAATGGGCGGTGTTGATGGTGCCAATATCCAGCGCCTCGTTGCGGGTGGTGCCGGTCAGGATCACCTTGCCGTCCGACACGGCCAGGCTGGCGATGTCGCCGCCTGCCACGCCCAGGTCGCGGCTGGAGGCCAGGGACGGCTTGCCCGCCGCATCAAGCGTAAAATGGCGCACGACCAGACGGCCCGCCTCGACGCCCGCCGTATAAAGGTTGGCACCATCGACGACCGTGGCCTGGACATCGTCCTCGCCACTGGTGCCGAACTGTTCGACGCCCGACGACGTCACCGTATAGGCCGCGCCCGGATAGGGCTGGCTGGCCTTGAAAGCCTGGACATAGCCGTCCCAGCCGCCGACCGGCGAAGCACCCGTCATGGCGGATTTCGCCCGTCCTCCGACATAGACCAGGCCGTCGGCCCCAAAGCTGACCGAGGTCGCCTCGTCGGCTGCCCGTGCACCCCGGCTCTGTGTCCACAGTTCCTCGCCCGCCGCATCGAAGACGGTGACGAAACTGTCCGACAGGGTGGGATCGACCACGGACTGGCCTGGGATCAGGGCCCCTGTGACCGAGCCTGCGACGGCCACGCGGCCATCGGCGTCGATGGCGATGGCATGGCCCGAGGCACTGGAGGCGGCCCCCAGGGCACGGGTCGCGACGACACGCCCAGTGCTGTCGATCTTGAGCAGGGCGACGTCCTGCTGGCCCTTGATCGGCTGATCGCCGGTGCCGGCCTTCATGTCGGCCACCAGCCACAGGGTGCCGTCCGGACCAGTGGCGCTGGCACGAATGGTCTCGACGCCCTCGGGCAGGGCTGTCTGGCTGACGCGCCCTTCGACCCAGTGGGTTTCCCCCAGGCGGACGATGGCGTCGGGGGGGGTGCCGCCCTGATCGGTCTGGAATTTCAGCAGCTGCTCGGCCCCGGTCCCGGTCGCCTGAGCCACATAGACGGCGTCGGCCGACTGGCTTGCCGTAAAGGACACGGTCTCGGTCGAGACGCCCCGGATGGCCAGGGCCCAGCGGTCGGGTCCGTTGGGCAGGATCACGGTCTTGCCCGCCACCGTCAGGGTTTGAGGTTCGGACTTCAGCTGTTCGCGGCCGATGCGGGTATCCATGCCCACGGCGTCCAGCTTCTCGTTGATATAGGCGGTGACGTTGCCCAAGGTCCGGGGCTTGGTCCCCATCTCGGCCAGATCGATGGGAATGGTGGTGGTGCCCAGGGTGCCGCGCTTGATGTTGATGTCGAAGCGGACGTCGCCGGCGAAGGCTGCGACCTCGCCATCGAAGGATCCCTCGTGGATCGGGCCGGTGATGGAGATGGCGCTGTCCCGCTGAACCGCCGCCGTGGTCTTGCTGGTCGAGGCGGAGATGCCTTGGACGACGCGCACATCCTCCAGCCGGGCAGAGGAGACATAGGTCCCGACCTCGGCCAGGCCGGCGGCGAAACGCTTGGCCAGCAGGGCCTGTTCGGCAGCGCCAATCCCCTTGGTGGCGGCCCGGTTCGACAGGGCATTCAGGGTTTCCAGACCCTGATAAAGGGCGAACAGCTTTTTATAATCTGCAGAGGCGGAGTTGAGATCGACCCGGGCGGCATCCTCATTGATGACGCGGCGCCCGCCAAGCGCGGCACGAACAAGGGCATCGGCCTTGGGGGCCTGAGCCTGGACACTCGAATCCCAGGGCGGGGTCGGTTGACGTCGTGTGGCAGCAGACAGGGCAGAGGTGGTCGACAACGACGAGAAGGTCGAAGTGCCGCCGTACAGACCCAGAAGATAGCCGTTGTCGATCACGATATGCTCCGCCCGTCCATCATGGCCGATCGGGCGTAACGAGGGCTTAACGTCCGCTCGCGGAACACAGTGCGGCGGAAATCGTTAATGAGCCGGAACCCCCTGGAGCGCCGCCATGCAGATCTTGAGCCGGACCCTGACCGCGATCCTGGCGATGTACGGGCTGGGGCCGCGCGCGGCGCCGCGTCGACGGCCGCCGATCCAACTGGGCCGGACGGGCAGCCGCATCGGCTGAGGGCCCGTTAACCCTGGAACAACGACAGGATGATCTGCGGAGCCTGGTTGGCGATCGACAGTGACTGAGCCCCTAGCTGCTGCTGGACCTGCAGCGCCTGCAGTCGCGCACTCTCCTTGGCCAGATCGGCGTCCACCAGATTGCCGATGCCCGATTCCAGCGTGTCCATCAGCTTGGTGACGAAGGTGTTGTGGGCCTCGATCTGTTTGGCCTGAGACCCGATCTCGCCCAGCGCCTGGTTCAGCTGAGTGATCGAGTCGTCCAGCTTGGTCAGAGCCAGGTCCGCACCGGTGGCCGTCAGCAGGCTGTCGCTGAGCGAAAGTTCGATGATCGATCCGCTGAGCGAGAGGTCTTTTGACGACAGGGTGATGGTCGAAGAGGCGTCGGCATTGGCCAGGAACTGGATACCGGCCGTCAGCGACCCGTTCAGAAGATTGCCACCATCGAACGAGGCGTTCTGAACCGCCGTCGAAATGGCGCGAAGCAGGGCCTTGAAGTCGGCGTCCAGCAGGGTGCGGGACTGGGTCTTGAGCGACTCGTCCTTGGCGGCGACCACCTTTTCCTTGAGCTGATTCAGCAGGTCGGAAACCGATTCACCGGCCGACAGGGCGACGTCGGCGATGGAGGTCGCCCGGTCCAGGCTCTGTTTGACGGCTCCCAGAGCTCCGACGTCGGCGCGCTGCTGCTGGGCGATGGCCCAGACGGCGGCATTGTCCTTGGCTCCCTGGATTTTCAGGCCGGTGCTGACGCGGTTCTGGACATCGCCCAACCGCTCGTTCGTCCGGGTCAGGTTCTGCAGCGCGATGGCGGCTGCGGCATTGGTGTGGACGCTGTTCGACATGGCTTTCGGCCCCCGGGAGGTTTCGGACGCCAAGCTAGACCCTGAGTCGTATGCGTATGGTTAACGGCCGCTAACCACGGCCATTAACGCCCGGGAGGCCTCTCCCGCGCGTTTCGGATGGTCTGAACGTCACGCCGGATGGCGTGTGGGGCGGATGCCCCGAGGTCTAGAACTCGACGTCGACGGCGGAGCCCGGCGTATAGTGTCCGGCGCTGAGCGCTTCGACGATCTGCTCGCGCGGCAGTTGGCGGACCACTTCGCCGGTCACCCGGTCCAGTGTCTTGTAGATGAAGGAACCGGGTCGGCTGCTTTCTTCGATCACCAGGCGATAGCGCGACAGGCGCTCTGCCTCCTGGGCCGTGCGGGTGTGCGCGAAATCCCCTCCGGCGGACGCTCCGCTGGCGGGGGTGACGGGCGGAACGAGTCCTATCTTGGCATTCGGGGTCATGGCTCCTGTCGTCGGACTTTAGCCGACGCCTCTGGTGAGGGGGGCCCGGAGCGGTTGGGCGGAGCGTGAGCCCCGCCCTTCCGTTTCGATCCTTAGCGGAACAGTCCGAGCAGGATGGAGGTCGAGGAGTTGGCGATCGATAGAGCCTGCACACCCAGCTGTTGCTTGGTCTGCAGCGCCTGAAGGCGAGCGCTTTCCTTGGCCAGATCGGCGTCCACCAGGTTGCCGACACCGGCTTCCAGGGTGTCCTGGAGCTTGGTGACGAAGTTCAGGTGCGTGCCCAGCGACTTGGAGCCGGTGCCCAGACGGGCCAGCGACGCCGAGACGTTGGAGACCGAAGCGTCGATCAGGGCCAGAGCGTCGTTCGCATTGGTCTGGGTATCGATCTCGTCCGAAGCGCCCAGGGTGACGATCGAGCCCGACAGGGTCAGGTCTTCGTCAGCCACGGTGATGGTGTCACCGCTGGCGTTCGAAAGGGCCTTGAAGCCGGCAGTCTCGGAGCCGTCCAGCAGGTTGACGCCGTTGAACGTGGCATTGTCCACGACCGTCGTGATCTGGTCACGGATGGCCTTGAAGTCTTCGTTCAGAGCGTCGCGAGCCGCGGTGTTCAGCGTCTCGTCGGTGGCCGCCAAGGCCTTTTCCTTCAGCTGCAGCAGCAGATCCGAAACGGTCTCACCGGCCGCGATGGCGACGTCGGTGGCCGATTGGCCGCGTTGCAGGCTGTCCTTGACCGCATTCAGCGCGCCGATCTCGGACCGTTGGTTCTGGGCGATAGCCCAGACGGCGCCGTTGTCCTTGGCGGACGCGACCTTCTTGCCGGTGTTGATGCGGGATTGAACCGTAGCCAGTTCACTGTTCGTGACTTGCAGGTTCTGAAGGGCGATCTGTGCGCCCACGTTCGTGTTAACGCTGTTCAGCGCCATGACGATAGTCCTTGTTTCAAGGTGTCCGACGCCGTTTTGGCTGCCGGGAGCATTTTGCTCGAAGCCTCTGACGCAAGGACGGGGCCGCTGGCCGTGAAATCGGGCCAAAAGGTCAAGCCGCTGAATTGGCTACGTTAGGTCTGCTTAACCATGCCTCGAACCCGGCACGAACTGCCGGGCCAGCGGGCTTCGGCGGCAGAACTTGCCGGGTGGTCGGCAGGAATTGCCGGGGCGCGCCGCGAGAACGCATGCCAGACCGCGCCAGAAGGTGCCAGGTCCCGCCAATCGGCAGCGTCAACGCCATCCGTCCTGCAAAGCCCTTTCGGCGATCAGGGTCTGCACAGCCAGCTCCCGAGCCGCGTCACAGGAGATCAGGGCAGCGCCCCGCGCCATATAGCCAGCCTCCAGATCGGCCAGAGTTGGCCGCTCAGCCAGCCGGTCCAACCGACAGGGGGTCGTGGCCTGCACCGGGACCGTCAGCCGCGGCGGCGGCACAGAGGCCGGGCGAGAGGCGGCACAGGCCGTCGTCATGAGCAGAAAGGCGAGCGGCACGAGCGGGATCAAGCGATTGGTGGGCATCGGGGGCACTCCGGGCCTCTGTCACGGCGGTGGCGGTGATCCGCGACACGGCCAGGGATTGTTGATGGACGTTTTCGATGCGCCGGGCCTGTTTGACCTGGCCCTGGACCTCGAGGGCGCGGGCCCCGGCGTCACGCCGCGCCAGGTCCGCCTGGACCAGCGCGGCATCAAGGCGACGCCGCTCCAGGCCGAGCGGGTCCCAGCGGAACCCCAGGCCCCGACCGATCCCGAAGACGAGTATGAGGCCGACGATCGCGGCGGCGACCCAGACCCAGGACTTCAGCGACAGGGTCAGGCCGATTGGAAGCCCCCTCATGGATAGCTCCTCCGATCCAGTTCGAAATGAGGGCCGTCGCGCAGGGAGGGCCAGTCCCCGCCCCAGATGATCGGCACCTTGAGCCGCTGGGCCGCAGCCTTCATCGCTTCTGCGATGCGGGGATACAGCGGCCAGTCCCAGCGGACCTGACCCTCGATCAGGGCCGCGACATCGACGGCGTGACCGGTCAGGTGCCGGGACTTCAGCGTGCGGCTGGCCCCCGCGCGGACCAAGGCGGCCTGACGCCGGGGCGAACGCAGCCCCTCGGTCACCATGAAGTCGATCGGACAGTCCGCGATGGCAGCACGAACCACGGCGACCAGATCGGGGTGAACCCCTTCCAGCCGGGCCTGAGAGCGGGCGGACAGACGAAAGCTCATCGCGTGCCTCCCGCCAGACGCAGTTTCAGATTGGCGGTCAGGGTCACCAGCTGCTGTGCGGTCGGGGCGACCAGATAAAGAAACAGGATCAGCGCCAGCAGGGTCATCAGCCCCTCGGCCAGACGCGGCAGGGTCTGGGGCGTGGCGCGCGCCACAGCCTGGCCCAGCAGCGACCACAGGCCGAAGCTGGCCCCGAAGACATAGAGACGCCGCCACAGCCAGCGGCCTTCCGCCAGGGGTTCGGGTGGCTCGGGCGGCCAGTCGGGTTCAGTCATCGGTCATCCTCCATGTCGACTTCGGCTTGGCTCCACCCCCCGCTGGTCCCGGTCTCGACCAGGCAGTCCAGGGGCGAGAGGGTGTCCGGCAGATCCCAGGCCTCCAGGTCCAGGATCGGAATGTCGTGCGCGGTATCGTGCGGCTCGCTCACGGCCATCACCCGACCGCGATCAGATGGATCAGGCCGGTGCCCCCGGCTCCGCCCGTGCCGCCAGCGGTGAGGCCGGCACCGCCGCCGCCGCCGCCGCCCGAGGCCGCACCCGCACCGCCTGCATGACCGGTCGCCGATGCGGAGGCACCGCCCCCTCCCCCGCCACCGCCCGCCCAGTGGAGGATCGGCTGGGGTGGGGCCTCACCGGCCGTGCCGGTCGCGCCGCTGCCGCCGTTGCCGCCGTTCGCCACAACGACCAGCAGACCGCCCGCACCGCCCGCCCCTCCGGCATGCGCGGTGTTGGCGGTAGACAGTCCGCCGCCGCCGCCGCCGCCGCCCCCGCCCTGAGGTCGGTCCAGCGATCCTCCGACCTGAGCCGTCGCAGTCAGGCTGGATGCGCCGCCGGCATTGCCGTTGGCGAGGCCTGTGCCACCCAGTCCGCCGGCTCCCAGGGCGGTCGTTCCTCCGCGTCCCCCGCGCGCGGTGAGCAGGGTCGTCGAGCCCATCAGGATGCGGCTGTCCTGGCCATCGGACCCGGCCGCGCCGGACGCACCGCCTGCCCCACCCGCTCCGACATCAATGGTGAGGGTGGTCCCCAGGTTTTCGGCTGGCCATTGGCCGAGGCTGATGCCGCCTGCACCCCCGCCGCCGCCGCCATGGCGCGCCGTGCCAGCGGTACCGAAGCTGCCGCCCGCTCCGCCGCCCCCGCCGCCGACGCAGATCGCCTCGACCGAACGGGCCCAGGCGGGGACGGACCAGCTGCCGTCGGCACCGAAGCGTGCGACCTCGCGGCGGACCGCACCGCGCGTGAAACGGGTCCGGCCCGTCGTGCGATCGATCGAGAAGGCATCGTGCCAGGTGCCGCCGTCGGGGCTGACCTTCAGGCGCAGGTCGTCGTCGCCGACCAGACCCAGTTCGGCGCGACCGCCGTAGCCACTCTGGAAAAGCAAAGACAGGACATCGGACGGGCCCTGTTTGTTCAACGTCAGCCGCAGGTCGCCGTCGCCGCCGGACCCCGTCTCCAGTGCAGTCCACAGGGCCGCGTTCAGACGCGCGACGAAGGGATTGGCCGCATCTGCACTGGCATTCAGCCCCAGCCGCTCCAGGCCCTGGACGCGGCCCAGCCGCTCGCCCAGCGAAACCCAGGCGCCGCCATGGTGCAGGATCAACTCGCCCGCGTCCCGCACGGCCGCAATCGCCCCATCGGGCACGGCCACGGGCTCCCAGATGCCCGCCTCGAACCGAACCAGGGTGCCCACAGGCCGGGTCGACCAATCAGCACCCGTGCGTCCGGCGGGAAGGATATGCAGGTCGCCGTCGGCCGGGGCCAAGGGCTGGGCGACCTCGGTGCGGCTGTTGATAGCCAGCTGAACCAGCGCATCCAGGCGGCTGAGCGCAATGTTCAGGGTGACGTGCTTCTGCATCTGGCCGGCCGCCAGATAGGGCAGTGACAGGCGGGCGGTGCTTTCGTCGCTCATTGTGATCTCCGTCTGATGTCGGAAATCAGTGTGCGCAGGCTCGCGACCCAGGCGGGTTCAGTGACCCAGGACCAAGGTCAACTATCTGAATACTGGAAACTTCGTCGCCCTTTGACGCGCGCGCACCCCACGAGCAGCCATCCTGTGGCGGGTGCGGGGAGGCCTATGGAAGGGCTGGGTGGCCTCCCCGCGTAACGACGTCTGGCTGTCAGGACCGTGGAGAGGCTTTCGCCATCCCCGGAGGCGTCGTCAGAGAAACTTACGAGAGGCGGGAGCGCCCGGATGCAGGTCTAAAGCTGCTGCATCGCGCCCTGGGCCACGACGGGACCGTCAGGATGGGCGGCCGCCGGCGTATGGCCCGGCTGTTCCATCGACACGGCCACGGCCGTCGCCTGGCCCGCCAGGCCCGACAGAGCACCGCTGAGGCTGTGACGCGAGGCGGCACTGCCGTCGATGGCACCGACCAGTTGCACCCCGCCGTCCGGCTTGACCAGCCACAGGTGCGGCACGCGTGTGTCGCCCGCCATCTTGTCCGTCGGAGCCAGATAGAGTTCGCCCGTGACACTGTCATAGGCGATGGTCATGGCCGCGACCCCGCCTTCCAGAGTCAGGGTCGCCACGCGCGTAACCCCGCCCTCCGGCACCGTGGGAACAAGGGGTGCGGGATCGGGCCGGGCAACCATCAGCATCAGCGCCGCGACGCTGGCCGCCAGCAGGCCGGTCGAACCGACCGCCCAGCGACGCCAGAACACCAGTCGGTCGTTGTCGTTGGCCGCCGGTGCAGTGGCGGCCTCCAGCCGGGGCCAGACGGCCGCGGAGGGCGTGACCGGTGCCACGTCGGCGACAAAGTCGGCCAGCCGCGCGTTCCAGGCCATGACCTCGGCGGCAAAGGCCGGGTCGGACGCCTCGCGGGCGCGGGCCGCAGCCTCATCCGTCGGACTGAGGACGCGCAACGCCAGTTCGCCGGCCAGAATCTGGTCCGGGGTCTGAGTGCCGTCGGGATCTTGGGTCGGGTCGGTCATGTGTCGAGACAGGCTTTCAGCCGTTGCAGCCCCCTGCGTATCCAGCTCTTCATCGTGCCCAGCGGCGCGCCCTCGCGCTCGGCCAGCACATCATAGGTCACGCCCTCGAAGAAGGCAGTGCGGATGCAACGGGCGACCTTTTCGTCCAACTGTTCCAGGCAGCCGGTCAGCCGTCGAACGTCGTCGCCGAGCTCGGTCACGGCCGAAGGCAGCGGAGCGGCGTCGGCCAGGTCGATCGCGGCCTCGATCGGCGCGGACTTTCGCATCGGTGCCCCGGACCGCAGCCGATCGATCGAGCGGTTGCGCGCGATGGTCACAAGCCAGGTGATCGGAGACGCGCGCGACGCATCAAACGTCTCGGCCTTTCTCCACACGGTCAGATAGGTGTCCTGCAAAACGTCCTCGGCCAGCTGGCGATCGGACAAGATACGCAGGCACACGCCCATTAGCTTCGCCGAGGTGGATTCATAGACGGTGCGAAATGCCGCACGGTCGCCCTGGCCAGTCCGGCCCAGCGCCTGGGCCAGCTCGTCTCGAGTGAGGATCGCGGTCATGCGGGGTCCGGTTTGCAACAGCCACGACTTGGCGGGAGACCATGGCCGCCGTCAAGCGTCCGGTTTCGCTCAATCGTGCAGATAGACGATGCGGCGCAGTTTCGGATCGGAGCGGACGGTCTCCAGATGGCGCTCATGCTCGCCTGACGCTTTGGCGTCATTGGCGGAGGCCTCGACCCAATGGGTGCTCTCAATGTCTTTTTGCAGAGCCTTGGCCGCCATCAGATGGCCGGGAAACAGGGTGTCCACGATGTCGCCCGCCAGCGGAACCTCGCCGGTAACGATGTCGAGCCCCAGATAGGCGGCCATCCGGCTCAGGGTCGCCGGCGAGGCCTTCGCCTGCATCGCCTGCACCATCAGCCAGCCGCCGGCTCCAACCGAATAGACGGTGCCGACGACCGGTATCCAGGTCAGAAGGGAATCCATACCCAGGCCGAACGGGCCGATGCCCACGACGCGGTCGGAGAGCTTCTTCACGCCCTCGACATTGGACCAGATTTTCTCGATATCCCCGATTGTCCGTTTGGCCATCGTGCCCTCCCGCGCGGACCCTAACGCACCAGCGAGACCAGCGTTCACCATGAAAGGCAAGGCCGCGATGCGACTTCGCAAAGTGTTCACGTCCCTGGTCGGCCTGGCCGTGCTGGTCCCGCCCCTGGTGGTCGCTTTGGCGGGGCTGAGCGGCAGCGATCACCGGTGGCCGGATATTCTGGTCCAGTTCATTGCCCCGGCCTTGGTCGCGACGGTGATGGCGGGGCTGGTCCTGGTGCTGATCCGGCGGTTTCGCTGGGCACTCGGAGCCCTTGTAGTGGCGGGATTGCTGACGGTGGCGGTCTGGCCGCAGTGGTGGCCGCAGGCGTCGCGCGCGGATCCCGAGGCCCCCAGCGTCCGCCTGTACTCAGCCAATGTCTATGTCGAGAACACGGACGTGGCGCGATTGCGGGCCTCCATCCGCGCCGCTGATCCCGACATCATCGTGCTGATCGAGGTGGGCAGCGAGATGGTGCCGCAGCTTGACGAAATTCTGCGTGGCTATCCGCATCGCACCCGCTGGAACACGGAACCGCGGGCCAACGGTCTGGAATCGATGTCGCTGATCGCCTCGCGCTATCCCCTGGCCGAAAAGCGGCCCTATGTCGATCATGTCCATGCAGTGGGGGCGGTGGTCGACACGCCCGCAGGGCCGCTGAACGTGATCGGCGTGCATTTCACGCGGCCCTGGCCGTTCCAATACCAGTGGGGACAGATCAATCAGGCGACCGCCCTGTCGGCCCATGTCCCGACCCTGACCGGACCTGTCGTCGTGGCGGGCGACTTCAACAGCGTCGTGAGCGGTCGAATTGGGCGGCTGATCCGTCGGGAGTCCGGCATGCGTCCTGCGACGGGATGGCCCGGCACATGGCCCGCCGTCCTGCCCGCGCCGCTGACCTTTACCATCGATCAGGTCTGGACCACGCCGGATCTGGCCATCGTCCGACGCCGCCTGGGCCGCCGCAATGGCTCGGACCACAGACCGGTGGTGACCGATCTCACTCTCGCGGTTCGTCCAGCAAGGCCCTGAGCCGTGCGTCATGATCCCCGGCGGGAAAGTCGTCGGCGATCCAGCCCGCCTCGAAGGCCTTCAACAGGCGTCCTGTCTCGGGACCGGCGGGGACACCCAGACGCTCCAGCGCACGACCACCGACCGGCAGTCGGGGCGGGGTCCAGTCCCGGGCGATGGCCAGCAAGCGGCGGGCATCAGCCTCACGCTCCGGCGACGCCGCCCAGGCGCGAAGGATACCGTCTGCGACGGCCGGACCTCCCTGCCGATAGACGGCGGCCCGGCCTCCGCGCTCGTCCAGATCCAGCGACGGCTGGGCCCGGACCGCCGCCGCCAGTCGTTCCCGCACCGCATTGGGCATACGCAGCCGGACCGCGGCCTGGCTGGCGGCCTCGGCATCCGCAGGCAGAAGGACAGACAGACGCAGGACCGCGTCATCACTGATGGAACCCATCGCGGCGAAGCGCTCGTCCAGCCGGCCTTCAGGCAGGATGACGGCCAGCACGCCAGCCTGCGTCATGGCCTGGACGGCAGCGACCGGGCTCGGCGCAGCCAGCAGCTTCAGCAGTTCCTTCGACACTCGCTCGGCCGACAGGCGATCCATGCCGGGTGCCAGGTCGGCACAGGCGTTCAAGGCCGCCGCATCGGCCTGTCCTCGACCGTACCAGGCCATGAAACGGAAAAAGCGCAGGATGCGTAGATAGTCCTCGCGGATACGCGTGTGCGGATCGCCGACGAAAACGATGCGCCCGGCCAGGGCATCAGCTACCCCCTGCCCCGTCGGATCAAACACAGAGCCGTCTGCATCGGCATAGAGGGCGTTCAGGCGGAAATCTCGGCGGGCGGCGTCCTCCGCCCAGTCGTCGGTAAAGGCGACGGTGGCATTGCGGCCATCGGTGGAGACGTCGCGGCGCAGGGTGGTGATCTCGAACCCCTTGCCGCCCGAGACCGCCGTCACCGTGCCATGGGCCAGGCCGGTCGGCACGGCCCTCAGTCCCGCCTTGGCCAGGGCGGTCATGACGTCCTGGGGCAGCAGCCGGGTCGCGATGTCGATGTCGTCGACCGGACGATCAATCAGGGCGTTGCGCACGCAACCGCCGACAAATCGGGCCACGCCGGGACCGCCAGCCACCGTCAGGGCCTGCATCACGGCACGCGTTGCCGGGTCGGTCAGCCAAGGCTGCTGTTCCAGGCGCAGGCTCACGCCGCATCCTCGGCCACGGCGGCATCGGCGCGCGGCTCTTCGCCGTACAGACGGTCGGCCAGCGCTCTCACGATGCCCGCCGTCACACCCCAGATATAGCGATCCCGCCACGGCACGGCCCAGAACCAGCGGCGCGCGCCTTCGTCCAGATCATAGAAGTCGCGCCGGTGGTTGACCGGATCCATCAGAAAATCCCAGGGCGTCTCGAACACCTCCGCCACCTCGTCCGGCGAGGGGGTCAGGTTGGGCGGTGACGCCAGCCAGCCGATGACGGGGGTGACGAGAAAGCCGGTGCCGGTCTCATAGGGATCGCCCAGCCCCAAAACCTCGACCGAGGCCGGATCCAGGGCGACCTCCTCCCACGCTTCGCGCAGGGCGGCCTGGGCTGCGGTCTCGCCGGGGTCCAGCCGTCCGCCGGGAAAGGCGATCTGGCCCGTATGGCTGGCCAGGCTGTCGGAACGCCGGGTCATGACCACCGACGCCCCTTCCGGCCGGGCCACGACGGCGATCAGGACGGCGGCCGGGCGCAGGTCCGCCAACGGGCGTTCCGCCTGGGGGTTCAGGTCGAAATCGGAACGAACCGCGCCGCGATCGGCCCGCCAGGCCTCGACCGGCTCCAGCCTCTCCAGCAGGCGATCGCGCAGGGAGGCGTGGCTCATTCCGCCGCCGCTCCGACAGGCCCCAGCACGAAGCGCGCGCCGCCCGAGCCGATGACCAGTTCGCCACCCTCCAGCGTCGCGGCCTCGACCAGTTCATAGAAGACCGGCCGCGCGATGCGGGCCCACAGGTCGGCCCGGACGTGGACGCGCGGCGCGGGCTCGGCGGTGTCTGGGTCGGTTGCAACCTCTATCGCGTGATCGGGTCCAGCCAGAACGGTGTCGCCAACATCGGTCGTGAAGACCAGGCCGTCGCCGGTCGTCTGCACCGCGATCGCGCGGAACGGCAGATCCTCGACCGTGATCTTCAGCTTCTCGCCTGGCGTGACCAGGTGATAGCCGTCCGGGTCCAGCCGCAGCACGGTGGAAAACAGGCGAACCATCTCCGTCCTGCCGATAGGCGACCCCTCATGCATCCAGACACCGTCGCGGCGGATGACGATGTCGATGTCGCCGCAATGATCGGGATGCCACAGATGAACCGGCGGCAGGCCGTGTCCGGGGGCCTGTTGGGCGGCGGCCGTGATCCCGGCAAGCCCGGTCGTGGAAGGCGTTGGTTCGCTCATGCCATCTGACTTAAGCGCAGGAAGCGCATTCGTCACCTGACCTGCTGTCTCAGGGGATCGCGACGGGCCCCCGTGCGGTCTTGACACCGACACCCAGCCACAGGACCCGCCGACGGTCGACCGGGCCGGGCAGGACGACGTCCGGGGCTGGCGCAAAGCCGAAGCGGTCGAAATAGGCCAGGTCGCCGACCAGGAGCACGCCGCCGATGCCGGATGTGCGCGCATGGGCGATGCAGGCGGCGACCAGATCGGCACCGATCCCGGCCTTGCGGCTTTCCGAGGAAACGGCGATCGGTCCCAGAAAAAGGGTCGGCACCTCACCGACGACGATGGGCCAGAGGCGGACCGAGCCGATGACCCTGCCTGCGTCACGCGCCACGAATCCAGCGGCTGGCTCGGCCGTTTCACGCAGGCGCTCTGCCGTCTTGGCATAGCGGCCGGGGCCGAAGGCAGCCACCACCACGGCCTCCACCGCCGCGGCGTCCGCAGGGGTCTCGACGTCGATGGCGTCAGGCAGGGTCGGTCGGGCCGATTGGGTCATGGCGCGGGCAGGTAGGGCCCGCCCGGTCCCAGATCAACCGGCTTTCGCGAAATCCGGCTTTCGCTTCTGGCTGAAGGCCATGAAGGCCTCCATCGCCTCGGGGCTGCGCATCTGGCTACCAAACGCCTCGCCCTCGCGCAGCATCAGCGCCCACATCGCCTCGGCGTCGCGCATCAGGGCCTTGGTCTTGCGGATGGAGTTAGGCGCTCGGGCGGCCAGTTTCGCGGCGAGGTCGGCAGCGGTGGCATCGACCTGATCGGCGGCAACTGCCCGGTTGGCCAGGCCCCAGGCCAGGGCCGTACGGCCGTCGATCGGCTCGCCCAGGGCAAAGACCTCGAACGCCCGCTGATGGCCGAACACCGCCGGCAGCAACAGCGACGAGGCCGCCTCGGGTGCGAGGGCAAGGTTGACGAAGGGCGCGGACAACAGGGCATCTTCGGCCACCACCACCATGTCGCAGTGCAGGAGCAGGGTCAGGCCGATGCCGACCGCCCGGCCCCGCACTGCCGCAACAGCAGGCTTGTCGAGGTCGGCCAGGGCGCGCAGGAACTGAAACACCGGCGCATCGACAAGCTGTGCTTCCTGACCGCCGCCGATGGCGATGAAGTCGGCGATGTCGTTGCCGGCAGAGAAGCTGTCGCCCTGCCCCTGGAACAGGATCACACGCACGGCGTCGTCGGTGCGGGCCCGCTGGGTCGCGGCGGCCAGGGCCGAATACATGGCCTGGGTAATGGCGTTCTTCTTGTCCGGGCGGGCCAGGGTGACGGTCAGGACGCCGCCGTCCAGTTGGGTCAGAATATGGTCGCTCACGCCGTCTCTCCATCGATGATGTCATGGGGCTGTGCGGTGGCGAGCCACCAGTCCACGCCGTCCGCGTCGCGCGTCCGGCTGACCCGGCCCCGCTGTTCCAGATAGTTCAGATGCGCCAGGGCCTCGCCCGTGGCCATGCCCACCACCCCTTCGCCGACAGCGCGGGCAAACAGGGCGGAAAAGACGTCGATGGCGCGACTGGGCTGGCGCAGGGTACGCTCCAGCCGTTTCAGCGCCGTGTGATGGCCCCGGATCAGGGCGTCGAGCCGGGGCTGGACACCGATGAAGGGTTCTCCATGCGAAGGCAGGACCAGCAGATCATCGGGCAGTAGCGCCTTCATCCGCTCCAGCGAGGACAGCCAGTCGCCCAAGGGATCGGCGTCCGGCTCGGTCGGGAAGACGGACACGTTGGACGAAATGCGCGGCAGGATCTGATCCCCGCCCAGCAGCAGGCCCTCTGCCTCGTTCCAAAGGCAGGCATGCTCGGGGCTGTGGCCCTGGCCGATCACGACGCGCCAGTCGCCTGTTCCGATGCGGAGGATGTCGCCCTCGGACATCCGGCGAAACCCGCTGGGTAGCGGCGCAACGATGCGACCGAACTGTCCGAACTCGCGCCGCCAGGTCTCGATCCGATCGGCGTCCCAGCCCGCCGCGCGCAGGAAGGGGACGGCATCCTCGGGAGCCGGACGGCCCGTGTCCGCCAACAGCATCCGTCCGGTGACATATTCCAGCCGTGTCATCACCAGGGGGGCGTCAAAGCGACGGCAGAGCCAGCCCGCCAGACCGATATGGTCGGGATGCATGTGGGTGCAGATGACCCGGCGGACCGGCCGCCCCTCCAGCGGTCCGGTGAGAGCCATGTCCCAGGCGGCGCGCGCGTCGGGCAGGTTCACGCCGGTGTCGATCACCGACCAGCCGTCGCCATCCCGGACGGCATAGACATTGATATGGTTCAGCGACATCGGCAGGGGCAGCCGCAGCCACAGCACGCCCGGCGCGACGGTGACCGCCTGACCTGGCAGGGGGGCCTCGCCCAGCGGATAGGTCAGGCCACGGTTGCCCGCGGTCGCATCGCCGTCCGGCTGCGCCCCCAACTGCTTTGCCGTGCCCCGACCGTCGGCCAAGTCCGTCTCCAATCGCAACGGTCGGACGATAGCGATTGTGGCCACAACCGTCCACCGCCCGTCACGTTCTTGACCTCAGGACGGGTCACGGTCACAGGATATGTCGACCAGACAGTAGGAGTGTCCTCGTGCTTGACCGCATAAAGTTCGGATTTGTCGTAACCGCCGCCGTTGTGGCCTGCTCCATCGCCCTGCCGGCGGCCGCCCAGACGCGCGGCCAGAATGACCGGGCCCGGCGCCAGGCGGCGGAGATCACCCCCACCGAAGCCCTGCAGCGTTCTCAAATCCAGGTCACCGCAGCCGGCACGAACTGCCAGGTCATCGAGGCCAAGCTTCTGGGTCGCAACGCCGAACAGCAGCCTTTGTTCGAAGCCGTCTGCGAATCCGGTCCCGGCTATATCGTTCTGGATGCCAATCCTCCGGTCGCCCAGAACTGTCTGGAGCTGGCTGCGGCCGCGGAAGCCGCAGCGCGCAACAATCCGGAGGCACCGGCCACGATGCAGTGCTCGACCCCGCTCAATCTGGACGCCGTTCGCGGCGTGACGCCTCTGGCCCAGCAGGCTGGCATTACCTGCCAGGTCGATGCAGGCCGCGTCGTCGGCGTCGCTCCCGAAGGGATCGTCTATGAGATCGGGTGTGCCGGTAAGGACGGTTACCGGCTGGAGATGGCGACGACGGGCAACCGCGTGCAGTCCTGTCTGATGATCGCATCGCCGACGGCGTGCCGCTTCACAACGCCCGACGAACAGACCAGCGAGTTCCAGGCCAAGCTGGCCGGGACCTCTGCATCCGCCTGCCAGGTTCAGCAGGTGCTCTACATGGGCGGCAATGCCAATGGTCAGTTCTATGAGACCAAATGCGCGTCTGGCGAAGGCTATGTTGCCCGCATCGACGCCCAAGGCGTCGCCGCCATGATCTATCCCTGCGCCGAAGCGACTCAAATCGGCGATGGCTGTACCCTGACCCGGGTGCCGGCACCCGCTGCGACCGCAGCCCCGGCGGAATAAGAAGATATGGGTCTGGATGCTCGCATCCGGACCCGTTTCGCTCTAGCGTTTGGCGCATGCGTATCGCCACCTGGAACGTGAACTCCGTCAACGCCCGCCTGCCCACCGTGCTGGAATGGCTGGAGGCGGCAAAGCCCGACGTGGCCTGCTTCCAGGAAATCAAATGCGTGGACGAGAAATTCCCGCGCGAAGCCTTTGAATCGCTCGGCTACAACGTCGAGACCCACGGCCAGAAAAGCTACAACGGCGTGGCTTTGCTGTCGAAATACCCGGTGTCCGATGTGCGTCGGGGCCTGCCCGGCGACGACGCCGACGAACAGGCCCGCTATATCGAGGCCCTGATCGAGGCCCCCCGGCCCGTGCGTGTCGCTTCCATCTACCTGCCCAATGGCAATCCCGTCGGCACCGAGAAATTCCCCTACAAGCTGGCCTGGTTCGAGCGGCTTAGGGTTCATGCCCAGGGCCTGCTCCAGCTGGAAGAAGCGCTGTCGCTGTGCGGCGACTACAATGTCATTCCCATGCCCGAGGACGCCAAGAACCCGGCCGCCTGGACCGGTGACGCCCTGTTCCAGCCCGAGAGCCGGGCCGCGTTTCGCGCGCTGAAGTGGCTGGGCCTGTCGGACAGCCACGAACTGGGCAAGGAACCGGCGGGCACCTATACCTTCTGGGACTATCAGGCCGGGGCCTGGCAGCGGGATCACGGCATCCGCATCGACTTCGCCCTGCTGTCGCCGATAGCCGCCGATCGTTTCCGGTCGATCGAAACGCACCGCGACGCGCGCGACATGGAAAAGCCCAGCGACCACGTTCCGGTCGTCGTCGAACTGGAGGACTGAAGGCTTGGCCGAGGGGTTGCGCCTGTTCCTGCTGGTCGCCCTTGCGGCGGCGGCCCTGACGACCGGAGCCCTGGCCCTGGCCTGGTGGATGGAGCCGCATCGGAGACTAACCCGCGCCCTGCTCAAATCCCTGGGTTCGGTGCCTGAGGCCGAGGCCATCTCGCCCACTGAAGGCCGTGCGGCGGGCCTGGATTTCGACACCGGCCAGATCGCCGTGCTGTGGGGAGGCGGGGCGCACGGGCTGGTCTATGCCTTCGAGGAGATCGAGGGGGCTGAGATCATCGTCGACGGCCATGTCCTGGCCCGCATCCGCCGGGGCGAACCGCGCCGGGCCCTTGACGTCATGGCCCCCGAGGCGGGACAGGTGGTGCTGAGGCTTTTGTTCGCCGATGCTCGCTATCCCGAGTTCGAACTGGACCTGTGGAATGCCGTCAGCACGGCCCAGGCGGGGTCTCCGGCCGAGGCGCTGCGGCTGGGACGACGCTGGCTGTCGCACATCGAGGCCCTGCTGAAGAGCTGACCGCCCTTCCCGCGCCGCGCCTGGGGCGTTAGAAGCCCCCACCCTGTCCTGATTGCCCTCTCAAGGAGCCCGCCGTGGCCCGCCTGTTCGACGCCTATGTCATTGCCGACTGGACCGCTGCCGAAGGCAAGAAGCTGGGCGACCAGTCCGTCTGGATCGGCGTGGCCAAGCGCGACGTGCGCTTTCGCCTCTATACCGAGACGCACAATGTGGCGACCCGCGCCGAGGGCGAAGCGCTGCTGGCGTCCATCCTGGCCGATCACAGAAAGCGCGGCGACCGCGTCCTGGTCGGGTTCGACTTCAACCTCGGCTATCCGGTCGGCACCGCGGCCCGCCTGGGGTTGAAGGACACGCCCGCCTGGTCCGCCATGTGGAAATTCATCGCCGCCAATGTCGTGGACAAGGCGGACAACACCAACAACCGCTATCAGGTCGCGGCCAAGATGAACCGGCTGATGACCGACGAGGCCTGGCCGCTGTGGGGGGCTCCGGCCAAGCAGACCCAGCGCTGGCTGACCGCCACCAAGCCGCCGCAGGGGTCGGGCGACATCCCCGAGTTCCGCGCCACCGAAATGGCCGCGCGCAAGGGCAAGCTGCAGCCCAAGAGCGTGTGGCAGATGCACGGGGCCGGAGCCGTCGGGGGCCAGACCCTGGTCGGGATCGCCGCCGTGCGACGCCTGCTGGAAACCTGGGGTCCGTCGGCAGCCGTCTGGCCGTTCGGCACCGGCTGGCGCGCGCTGGACGCCGCCGACCTGGAGCCGGTATCGACTCTGGTGGTCGAGGTCTGGCCGTCGCTGTACGGGGCGGTCCCCGCTGCCGGCGAGTTCAAGGATCAGGCCCAGGTGCGCGTCACCGCCGAGACCCTGGCCAAACTGGATGAAAAGGGCGATCTGGCCAAGGCCTTTGCCCCGCCCAAGGACGCCACGCCCGAGCTGATCGCCCAGGTCGAGACCGAGGAAGGCTGGATCCTGGGGGTTTAGGGTTCGCCTTCGCCCACGAAGTCCTGGGCGAATTCGGGGGTCAGCAGGTCAGCAGGGTCCAGGGCGTCCTCGTCGGCATCGCCCCCACGACCGGGGTCGGGAACCTCGAACCCGACCGGGATCGACAGGTCCAGCAGGCCGGCGGAGCGCATTTCCTGCACCCCCGGAAGATCGTTCAGGCTGGCCAGGCCGAAATGCTCCAGAAAGCGGTCGGCGGTGCCATAGGTCACGGGCCGGCCAGGCGTGCGCCGACGCCCCCGCATGCGGACAAAACCCATCTCCAGCAGCAGGTCCAGCGTCCCGCGCGACAGGGAGACGCCGCGCACGCTCTCGATCTCGGCGCGGGTGCAGGGCTGGTGATAGGCGATGATGGACAGGGTCTCGAGCGCGGCCTTCGACAGGCGGCGCGGCTCCTCACGCTCCTCGGTCATCAGGAAGGCCAGGTCGGCAGCGGTCCGGAATCGCCAGCGGTCCGCCACGCAGTCTAACTCCACCCCGCGCCCCTGATAGCGGGTCTTGAGCCCGATCAGAGCCCGACCGACATCGGCCCCCTCAGGCAGGCGACGGGCGATCTCATGGGCGGACAGCGGACCGGCCGCCGCGAACAACAGGGCCTCGACGCGGCGTTCCATCTCCGCATCGTCAGGGGCGAAGGTCAGGGGGGCATCGCTCACGGCACCAGCTCCATCGCCTGGCCCTCGGTGCGACGCTTCACATAGAGGTCGGCAAAGGCCTCGGCCTGCTGCACGTCCAGTTCGCCTTCCTTGACCAGTTCCAGCCCCGCCGACAGGGTCGAGGCCAGATAGGAGGCCTGGGACGGACCCTGGTCACCCTTGCGCCAGACCGGGGCGACACGGTCGATCGGTGTCCAGTCCTGAAGCCGTGGCAGCCGGTCGCGCAGCCAGTCGCGGGCCGCCTCCAGCGGAAAGGCCTCGACGCGCTGGGACGGGTTATAGCGGCGCTGTTCCTCGCGCCGTCGCTGGACGACATAGGCCGCCATCAGCTCGTACAGGCTGGCGTCGATGCGGTCAGACGGCACGATCACCGTCGCCTGCGGATCGCCGCGCATGAAGACATCACGCTTCAGCTGGGGCCGGGCCAGAAGGGCCTCGGACGCCTTTCGCATGGCTTCCAGTTTCTGCAGGCGGAAGGCCAGGGCGGCGGCAACCAGTTCGGCCGGCGGCTCGTCCCCCTTGGCCACCTCATTACGCGGCAGCAGCAGACGCGACTTCAGATAGGCCAGCCAGGCCGCCATCACGAGATAGTCGGCGGCCAGCGAGAAATTGCGGCGCCGGGCCTCGTGCACAAAGGCCAGATACTGTTCGGCCAGGGTGGTGATCGACAGTTTCAGCAGATCGACCTTCTGCGTCCGCGCAAGGGCCAGAAGGACGTGCAGTGGGCCTTCATAGCCGTCCAGATCGACCACGAAGGCTTCGGACGGATCGGGGACGCCGTCCGGATCGGCCTTGAAGTCCAGGGTCGGCTGGAAGTCTTCGGTCATGCTCGAGAACAGACTCCGTCATTCCGGGGCGCACAGCGAACCCGGAACCCAGGGATTCGAAAGGCGGTCCTGGGTTCCGGGTTCTTCGCTTCGCTCAGCCTCGGAATGACGGTGTTCAGAACTGTCCTCATCCCTGCGCCTCTCCGACATCGGGGCCTCTGGCGGCCTCCAGTCGACCGTCCATCATGGAGGCGAAGCGGGCCCGGGCCTCCACGGCATCCAAGGGTTCCGGCGTATGGACGATGCGGGCCAGGGCCGCGTCGGCACGACGGCGGGCCTTGCCTTTCAGCTTGCCGGTGCCCTCGGCCACTAGGCGCATCTCGTCCAGATCGCCGTTCCAGTGCACCACCAGGTCGCAGCCGGCCTTCAGCGCGGCGGCGGCTCGGTCGGTCAAATTTCCGGACAGGGCCTGCATCGTCAGGTCGTCAGAAAGGATCAGGCCCTGAAATCCCAGACGCTCTCGCATCAGCCGGATGGCCTTCTTCGAGATGGTGGCCGGGCGCTTGGCGTCGATGGCGGTGAAGACGATATGGGCCGACATGGCGATGGGCATGTCCGACAGGGCCTTGAACGGCGCAAAATCCCAGGCGTCCAGTGTGTCCAGGTCGGCATGGACGGTCGGCAGTTCCTTGTGACTGTCGGCAAAGGCGCGGCCATGACCGGGCATGTGCTTGATGACAGGCAGCACGCCCCCGGCCAGCAGTCCCTCGGTCGCTGCCCGGCCCAGCTGGGTCACCGTCGCCGGATCGCGGGCATAGGCCCGGTCGCCGATGATGTCGTGGGCCCCCGGCACCGGAACGTCCAGCACGGGCACGCAGTCGATGTTGATGCCCACGGACTTGAGGTCATGCGCCATCAGACGCGCGCCCAGCCTGACCAGCTCGCGAGCCGCCAGGGGATCGTTCGTCGCGGCCAGATAGGCGGCACCCGGCGGATATTTCGGCCAGTGGGGCGGCCCCATCCGCTGGACCCGGCCACCCTCCTGATCGATCAGGATGGGGGCGTCGGGGTCATTGATCGCGGCGCGCAGGGCAGAGGTCAGGGCCCGGACCTGATCCGGCGTGTCGATGTTGCGACGAAACAGGATGAAGCCCCAAGGCCGGACCTCGGCGAAAAAGGCCGCTTCCTCGGGCGTCAGGACCAGGCCGGCACAGCCATAGATGGCAGCGGACGTCACCGGACGATGCAGTCGCCGCCGGAGGCGCGGATGGCCGCGCACATGGCCCGGGCGTCTTCGCGGCTCAGGCCCGTGACCGTCGTCCGATAAAGGGTCGCGCCGTTGGAGGCGGTGACTTCCTGCACCCGCTTACCGGCCCCGCGCGTGAACTGCGGATAGCGACCGGCGATGGCGGCATATTCGCGATCGGCGATGCCGGGGGTGGAGAAGGCCCCGATCTGGACCGACGCGCTGCCGCCTGCCGCGGGGGCCGGGGTCGTCTCGGCCGGAGCGGGAGCCGGCGTCACCGGACGCGGCGTCGGTGCGGGCGCGGGCGTGGCGGCCGGGGCCGGGCGCGGGGCCACGGCCTCGGGCGGCGGCACGAAGGTCGGAGCGGTGGTCGGGGCCGGGGCCGGTTCGTACAGGTCCACGCCTTCGGCCGGATCGATCGGCTGGGCATCGACCGGTGCCTCGACCTTCAGATTGCCGACGGGGGTGCCCACTGCCGGCGGGGCATCCTCGGACGAGCGCAGGCCGGAGCGATAGAACAGCACCACCACAAGGATCAGCACCAGCAGCACGCCGGCACTGACCAGCAGCGTCACCGGGGGTGCCTTGCCCGCCGGGGCGCGGCGCGCGTCGAAGGTCGAGCGCTGGAACGGCAGGTCGTCGGCATCCGGCGGCGTATAGGCCCCGCGCTCACGGCCGCCATCGGGTCGATAGGGATCGTCATGCGACATGAGGGGCTCCGGGCGTCGGTCTGGCGGGCGAATCGGCTTGGCCGATCGTCATCCTACGCCCTTGATCCTGGCGTGAGGATGGCCGACCGTCGAATCACAGATCAAGAGCCAGGTCGATGGTGAACAGTTTGCGGTGTTCCTCGATCGCATACCGGTCGGTCATGCCGGCAATATAGTCGCACACGGCCCGGGCCCGGCGCATGTCCACCACCCCCTCGCCCGCCTTGCCCGACCATTCGGGCGGCATGACCTCGGGCTCGGCCATGAACAGCTGGAACATCTCGGCCAGGATGCGCCGCGCCTGGCTGCGCGTGCGATTCACGCGATAGTGGCGGTACATGCGCTGGAACAGAAAGGCCCGCAGCACACCCAGATCTGCCAGCATGGTGTCGGAAAACGCGACCAGGGTGCGGCGCCCGCCGCGCACGTCTTCGACCGATCGAATCCCGTCCTCCGCTAGGCGAGCTTCGGTCTGGGCCAGGACATCCTCGACCATGGCCCCGATCATGCGGCGGACGGCCTCCAGCCGGATCATTCGCTCATCGACATCGGGCCAGTCGCGGCGGGTCTGATGCAGGATCGGCCCGATCAGGGGCACATCGGCCAGATCGTCCAAGGTGAACAGCCCCGCCTGCACCCCATCGTCCACGTCGTGATTGTTATAGGCGATGTCGTCGGCGATGGCGGCACACTGGGCCTCCAGCGAGGCAAAGCCGCCCAGCTCCAGGTCCCAGCCCGCATTATAGTCGGCGATCGGCTTCCAGGCCGGGTCATCGAGCCGGTGCGAGACGGGCCCGTTGTGCTTGATGACGCCCTCCAGCGTCTCCCAGCTGAGGTTCAGGCCGTCATAGGCGGGATACCGTTCCTCCAGCCGCGTCACCACGCGAAAGGTCTGGACGTTGTGGTCGAAGCCGCCCCAGGGGGCCGTCCGAGCCTGAAGCTCGTCCTCGCCCGCATGGCCGAAAGGCGGGTGACCCAGGTCGTGGGCCAAGGCAATGGTCTCGGCCAGATCGGTGTCCAGCCCCAGGGCATGGGCCAGCGACCGCGCGATCTGGGCCACCTCCAGGCTGTGGGTCAGGCGGGTGCGATAGTGATCGCCTTCATGGGCGACAAAGACCTGGGTCTTTTCCTTCAGGCGGCGAAAGGCGGTGCAGTGGATGATGCGGTCGCGGTCGCGGGCAAAGGCAGTGCGCGTCCGGCTGATCGGCTCTGGCACGCGGCGGCCGCGCGAGCGTTCCGGCGTCTCGGCGTAAGGGGCACGGAGGGTGGACAGGCTCAAATGCGTGTTCCGGCTGGGGCAGGCCTTTGCGATCGGCCCGTGCCGCCTCATATAGGGCCCCATGGGCACCGTCCAATCCACAGACTTCCGCATCGACGCCGCGCCGCGCAATGGCCATGGCCTGAGCCTGTCGGCCAGTGCCGCCAAACGGCTGGCGACGCTCGCCGATCTTGAAGGGCATCCGGTCCTGCTTCGCGTCGCGGTGGACGGCGGCGGATGCTCGGGCTTTCAGTACCGGTTCGAACTGATCCAGCAGCCCGAGGCCGACGACCTGATGATCCGCATGGACGGTCAGGCGGCGGTCATCGACCCCGTCTCCCTGCCTTTTCTGAAGGGATCAGAGATCGCCTGGGTCGACGATCTGGCCGGGGCCCAGTTTGTGGTCCGCAACCCCAATGCCGCCTCCAGCTGCGGCTGCGGCGTCAGCTTCTCGATCTGACCGGGTGACGGCGCGCGCCCCTCGCCCCCTGCCCGTCGTCGACGTCGTGACCGTGGTTTTCAGCCTGGCCATGGCGGCGGTGGGCGCAGGCGTGGTGTTCGCGGGACCGACGCAGATGATGCCGGTCCACTGGGGCCCTGACGGCTATGTCGATCGCTGGGGCACGCGGGCCGAGGTCGGAGGGCTGATCCTGATGCTGGGGTTCGCGGCTCTGGCGGTCGGCGGAGGGCTGGGTCTGGCGGCAAGGCGGGTCGCAGACCCCGCGCGGGTCAGGACGCTGCGCATCGGGCAGGTGGTGTCGCTGATCGCGATTTCGGCGGTCGCCCTGTTCGCCGGGGCGGCCAGCCTGGGCGGGGCGCAGTCGCTGGCCGGGGCCTTGCCGATGGCGGCGCTCAGCCTGCTGTTGCTCGCAGCCGGGGGACTGACAGGCCGGGTCGGACCGAACCGGTGGGTCGGCGTCCGCACGCCCTGGAGCCTTCGCAGCCGCATCGCCTGGGCACGCTCGAACCGGCTCGCGGCGGCCCTGCTGATCCCCATGGGTCTGGGCGGACTGGTCCTGAGCCCTCTCGCACCGCAGCCGCTGGGGATGCAGGCCCTGGTTGGCGGCGCCATCCTGGTGGCGATCTGGAGCGTGATCGAGAGCCGGCGCGCCTGGCACGGCGATCCGGACCGCCGGCCGCTCTGACGGCCCGTCAGAGAGTCTCCTGGAACCGCACGGCCTCGCCGACGGCGCTGCCGATCAGCTGTCCATCCCGCATCACGGTCTGGCCCCGCACGATGGTGGCCATGGGCCAGCCCGTGGCTTCGAAGCCGTCGAAGGGGGTCCAGCCACAGCGGCTGGCCATGGCATCGTGGGTGATGGTGCGCCGGGCCTTGAGATCCACCAGGGTCAGGTCCGCGTCATAGCCCTCGGCCATCCGGCCCTTTCCGGCGATGCCGAAGACCCGGTTGGCCCCGTGGCTGGTCAGGTCGATGAACCGGTCCAGCGACAGCCGCCCATTGGCCACATGGGTCAGCATCACCGGCACCAGGGTCTGGACCCCCGGCATCCCCGACGGCGAGGCCGGATAGGGCCGGGCCTTTTCCTCCAGTGTGTGGGGGGCGTGGTCAGAGCCGAGCACGTCGGCGACCCCCTGTTCGATGCCGCGCCACAGGCCGGCGACATGATGGGCGTCGCGGATCGGCGGGTTCATCTGGGCCAGGCCCTTCAGCCGCTCATAGGCCTCGGGCGCGGTCAGGGTCAGGTGCTGGGGCGTGATCTCGACCGTGGCCACATCCTTGTTGTGGGCCAGGAATTCGATTTCCTCGGCGGTCGTCACATGCAGGACATGGATACGCGCGCCGGTCTCGCGCGCCAGGGCCACCAGGCGTCGGGTCGACATGATGGCGCTTTCGGCGTCGCGAACCTCCGGGTGGCTGGTCCAGTCGCCGGTGCGCGCCAGAGGGCGGCGCTCGACCAGGCGGTATTCGTCCTCGGAGTGGAAGGTGGCGCGGCGGCGGACATTGCGCAGCACCTCGCGCACCCCGTCGTCGTCGGCGACCAGCAAGGTCCCCGTCGAGGCACCCATGAAGACCTTGACCCCGCAGCAGCCCGGCAGCCGCTCCAGCTCCGACAGGAAGGCCGCGTTCTGATGGGTGCCCCCCATGTAGAAGGCGTGGTCGGTCCACATCCGGTGATGGGCGCGCGACAGCTTGTCGGCCAGGGCGTCGGGATCGGTGGTGGTCGGTTCGGTGTTCGGCATTTCGAACACGGCGGTTACACCGCCCAGGGCCGCGGCCCGGCTGCCGGTCTCAAGATCTTCCTTCCACTCCAGACCCGGCTCGCGGAAATGGACTTGGGTGTCGATGACACCGGGCAGGACGGTCAGGCCGGTCGCGTCCACGACCTGACCCGCCGAGGCTTGGGCCAGATCGCCCACGACCACGATCCGCCCGTCGCGCACCCCGACATCGGCCATGCCCCGCCCGGCATGGTTGGCCACCTCGCCCCCGCGAACGATCAGGTCAAAGGTCTTGGTCATGGAAGGTCCGCGAGAAAAGAGATCTGATTTGATAAGACTTGGGCGCGATCGCCAAGGCCATCTCACATCCTAGCCCCAGTCGCACGGCAGGTCAGGCCGGTTTCTGCGCGCGCTCGGCCAGCAGCCGCCGCGCGGCCCTCAGCACGCGGTCGGCCGGCAGGTCCATCATGTGCTGGATTTCCTGGTTCAGATTGGGGTCCAGGGCGCGGAACTCGTCCAGGCTGCGGGGCCCGCGCGCGGAGACGCCGCCCCAAGGGCCGGTCACAGTCTCATCCGAGGGCCCGAATACGGCGAGCGTCGGGGTCCCGGCGGCCACGGCCAGCTGGGTCCACAGGGAATCGCCACCGACATAGAGGTCGGCACGCGACAGGGCGGCAACGGTTTGCAGCGGGGTCAGACGCCCCTGCGCCTCGATCACGCGGTTGCGGGCGACGGCAAAGCGGACGGTGTGGGCCTCATCCCGATCGGCCTCGGCCCCGACGAACATCAGCCGTCCCCCGGCCAGGGGCCCATCGTCGCCCAGCAGGGCCGCCGCGACCTTGGCATAGCGTTCGGCCGGCCAGCGCTTGCCCAGCCAGTCGACGCCAACGCCGATGGCCAGGATCGGTCGCCCGTCGGGCCGGACCAGAGCATCGGCCGTTGAGACAGTCTCGGGACCGACCGCCAGGCGCGGCGGCAGGACCTCATCCAGTTGCAGCACACGGGCGGCGGCCTGAACGGCATGCTCACCCGCAACCGGCGCGCCGCGCACTGCCCGCTTGTGCCGCCGCAACCGACCGGACAGGGTCGTGCCGCGCATGTCGACGATCAGGCCCCAGTGTGTGGCGCGCAGCTCGTTCCACAGCCGGATCCAGTCCAGCCGCGTTTCACGCTCCAGGACCAGCAGCCGCTGAAGACGCGGCGTGTCGGCGAACAGAGGCGCACTGTCCGGCGACCCGACCACGGTGAACACCGCCTCGGGCATGGCCTGGACCAGATAGTCGAGCACGCCGCTGGACAGCACGGCAGCCTCGGGCTGGGCTTCGGTCAGATAAAGGATGGGAAAACGGCCCGGCATCGATTGATCGTATACGGATTCTGCGATCCGTTTGGTGGCATCTTGATCTGTCGCCATCAACTGGACCCGACAGCGTGTTGCTCCTACGCTGTGGGGCGCTGAATCCGGAAGCTGCTTCTGTCCCGATCCGAACCCTCCGCCCTGCCCCTGCTGCCCGATCGCGACTGTGGGGGATGCGTCGAATGCTGCCGGGTCATCCCTCTGGACCTTCCCGAACTGGCCAAGCCGACGGGGGAACTGTGCGCCTATTGCGTAGAGGGTGCCGGATGCGGGGTGCACGCCATCCGGCCGCAGACCTGCCGGATCTGGTTCTGCCTGTGGCGGGTGATTGAACTGTCGGACGACTGGCGGCCCGATCGCAGCGGCATCGTGGTGCGGCCCGACGGGCTGGAGACCGGCGAGATCACCCTGTATGTCGTGCGCCGCACCGATTTTCTGACCTCAATGGAGGTGTTCGGCGTCGTCGCCGGCTGGATCGCCCAGGACGTCGACGTGGCGCTCAGCGTGCCCGGACCGGTCGGCACCTATCCCGCGCGGGCGATGGTCACCGACTGGTTGCGACCGGCGGTCGAGGCGGGTGATCCGGACGACTTCAACCGGCGGGTCGCCGCGTCCCTTGATCGATTGCAGCAGCATGACTGGCAGGCCGACGGCATCACGTCGCACTATGCGGTGCACATCGCCTGACCCGGCGCTTGGTGGGACGGGTGACGCACCCTAACTATCCGCCATGACCCTGCATATCGCCCGCCTGTCTAGCCGCGCTTTGATCCGAGTCGCGGGGCCCGATGCGCGCAGCTTTCTGCAAGGCCTGCTGACCCAGGACATCGAGACATTGGGCGCGGACCAGGTGCGGTTTGCCGCCCTGCTGTCGCCCCCCGGCCGGGTGTTGTTCGACCTGTTCGTCTGGGGCGAGGACGAGGCCGTCATCCTGGATGTCGCCGCCGACCGCCGTGAGGCGCTGATGGGGCGGCTCTCGATGTACAGGCTGCGGGCCCAGGTGGAGATCACGACCGACGATCGCGCAGTCTGGGCCAGCTGGCCTGGCGTGGCCGAGGGGTTCGTGCCCGATCCGCGCCTTACAGCCCTGGGCGGGCGCGGCTTGCGTGACGAGGCCGATCCGAACGCCCTCGAGGCTGACTATCACGCCCATCGCCTGACCGTCGGCGTGCCCGATCCGGATGCCGACGTGGGGTCGGACAGGACTTATCCGATCGAGGCTAATTTCGACCTGTTGAACGGCATCGATTTCCACAAGGGATGCTTCGTCGGCCAGGAAACGACCTCGCGGATGAAGCGGCGGGGCGCGATCCGCAGCCGGATGGTGCCCCTGGCCGTCGAGGGAGCGATCCCATCGTCTGGCAGCGAGGTGCTGAACGGCGACCTGCGCGCCGGAGAGGTTCTCACCGGCATGGACGGCGTGGCCATGGCTCTGGTCCGGCTCGACCGGCTTGACGGGGCACTGAGCGTCGACGGGCAGGCGGTGCGCGTTCGGAAACCGGATTGGATTGTCGACTGACCGTTCAGTCCCCGAACAGTATCGAAGTGGGCAGGATGTCACCGCTGCCGATGGTGCAGGACGATTCGGTCGAGACCGACCGTCCGTCCTCGCTGCGCACGACCTGTTGGCGGCAGGTCGTGCGGGGTGCGCGGGCGGCGTCCTGAGCGCGGCGGGCGTCGCGGATCTGGTTCTCGATGCGGGTGAAGCAGGCCTCGATATCCTCATCGGTAGGCCGGGAGCCTGGACGGCACTGCTGGGCCGCATAGGCGACGGGGTCGGACAGGGCTTCGGGCGGCAAGGCGCGGGTCTGCGCCACCGGGCTCGCGGCCTGGGTTCGCGATTCGGCAAAGGCCCTTGAAAATTCATCTTCCCCGCCAGGCGGTTCAGCGCGGCGAGCCGGAGGCGGAAGGGCGTCGCCGAGAGGCGGTGCGAGCTGCGTCGGGGCGGGCGGTGGGGTCACGGCCTGGATGTCCACAATGATGGGCGCAGGTGCGGTAACCATCGGGCCGTCCTGGCCGGGGTCCTGATACAGGAGAACCGACAGTCCGATCAGAACCAGACGTATAACCATTTGAGCCCCCATGATGCCGGGGCACCTTGGAACATTCGCAAGGGGCTGGCTTCTGACAGGGTCTGACGCTCAGGCGGTGCCGCTCAGCGGGCCAGCGACCGCATGGCCCGGTCCAGGCCGTCGAGCGTCAGGGGGAACATTTGTTCGTCCATCAGCTCGCGGACCATGCCGACGGAGGCTGAATAGCTCCAGTAGCGTTCGGCGACAGGGTTCAGCCAGGCGGACTTTTCCCACTGTTGCCGGGCGCGGCGCAGCCAGACGGCCCCGGCCTCCTCGTTCCAGTGCTCGACCGAACCGCCGGGCATGGTAATCTCATAGGGGGACATGGTGGCGTCGCCGACGAAGACCGCGCGCCAGTCGCCGCCATAGCGGTTCAGCACTTCCCAGGTCGGGGTCTTTTCGGTGTGGCGACGGCGATTGTCCTTCCACACCCCCTCATAGAGACAGTTGTGGAAGTAGAAGAATTCCAGGTGGCGGAACTCGGTCCGCGCGGCCGAGAACAGCTCCTCGCACAGCTTCACATGGCCATCCATGGAGCCGCCGATATCCAGGAACAGCAGGACCTTGATGGTGTTGCGCCGCTCGGGTCGCATATGGATGTCAAGCCAGCCCTGACGGGCTGTGCCGTCGATGGTCGCGTCCATGTCCAGCTCGTCGGGCGAGCCCTGGCGTGCGAAGCGGCGCAGGCGGCGCAGGGCCACCTTTATGTTGCGGGTGCCCAGTTCGACGCCGTCGTCCAGGTTCCGGTACTCGCGCTTTTCCCAGACCTTGACCGCCCGACCCTGTTTGCCCGGGCCGCCGATGCGAACGCCTTCGGGGTTGTAGCCGCCGTGGCCGAAGGGACTGGTGCCACCGGTGCCGATCCATTTCGACCCGCCCTCGTGGCGTTCCTTCTGCTCCTCCAGCCGCTTCTTCAGCGTCTCCATGAGGGCCTCGAACCCGCCCATGGCCTCGATCTGGGCCTTTTCCTCCTCGGTCAGGAATTTCTGGTTGAGCAGCTTCAGCCAGCCCTCGGGAATGTCGGTGGTCAGGTCCTCGCCCGCGCCGACGCTTTCCACGCCCTTGAAGACCTTGGCGAAGACCAGGTCGAACCGGTCATAGTGTTTCTCGTCCTTGACCAGGACGGCGCGGGACAGGTGATAGAAATCCTCTACCCGCCCCCCCGCGACATCCTTGTCCATGGCCTCCATCAGATGGAGCCATTCCTTCATCGACACCGGAACCTTGGCGTCGCGCAGCGCGGTGAAGAAGGGCAGGAGCATCAGTCGGTCCCGCGGTCAGCGCGAGCAGGCAGGCTTTCGGCGAAGGCGGTGGCGGCGGTCGGCGCGACGCTTGGATCGCCGGCGGGCCCGGTCGCGCGAGCCTTGAAGCTCCAGTCGCCGATATGGCTGACCATCACCAGGCTGAGCGCAGGGCCGCGTCCCAGATCCAGGTCGAAGGCCGCGATCAGGGGCGGGGTTTCATGCGATCCCGGCACGGTGATCTGAAGCCCCTGGCGCGGGCGTGCATCCGGCGAGTTCCGGCGGATCGCGCCGATTGCGGACTGGAAGACCTCTTCCGCCGACGGGCGGCTTTCGTACCGCGTGGCATAGGTGGTGACGATCGTGGGGCCGCGCTCGAATCCGCATGAGACGTCATCGCCGGGGGAAGTCGCGCCGCCGATGCTGGGAAAGACGCGGATCGAACTGCCGCGCACGCCGGACTTGAAGGCGCAGGTCATGCCACTGGCGCGGTGACGCACGCGGGCGGTGGCGTCGGTAGTGATATTGTCGAAATAGGCGGTCGCCTCGCCATCGGCGATCAGCTGGTCAGCATAGGCGGTGGCGGCGGCGCGGTCTTTTTCCGGTGTTTGCGCCTGAACTACGGTCGCCAGGGCCAAGGCGGCGGTGAAGGTCAATCTGGCGATCATGGCGACGCTCCGAAGACTACAGCGGGCCATCAAGGCATGGACGGGGGCGGTTCGTCTATCCGCGCCGCAGGATGAATTCGTCGTCCAGCCAGGCACCGACCGGGTACTGGTACTCGCCTGACTTGCTGAATCCGTGGGCGGCATAGAGTTTCTGCGCCTTCAGATTGCCGCTCCAGACGCCAATCCAAAGCGAGCCGCTGCTGTTCGCCTCCATCCAGTCCAAAGACAGGGCCAGCAGCCGTGTGCCCAGGCCCATGCCCTGGGCGGCCTTGGAGACATAAAGGCGGCGCAGTTCGGCATGATCGGGCCGGGCATCAGGGTGAGGCAGGGTGTTGGGCCCGGCATTGGCGAAGGCCAGCAGGCCGCTGTCACCCTCGGCTACCCACCAGGCCGCGCCGGGCTCGGCCAGCTTTGTCGCCGTGGCCTCGGGGCTGAAGCTGGCATCGAGAAAGGCGGCCAGATCGTGGGGCGGATAGGGAATGCCGAACCCGGTGACGAAGGTGTCCATGAAGGTCTGGCGGCCCAGGGCCCCCAAGGCGGCGGCATCCTCGGGGCGGGCGGGGCGGATCACGGCATCGGTCATGAGGACGCCATACAGGCACAGGAGGCGAACGGGGAGTCGAGGCGATGGACCGCCACCTGCCGCCCTTCTATCCTGGCACCATGTCCGCGACCCTGTTCACTCATTCCGACATGTTGGCCCACAGGCCGGGCGAAGGTCATCCGGAGCGGCCTGAGCGGCTGCGCGCCGTCATCGAGGCGATCGACGATTCGGACCTGAGACTGGACCGGCGCGAGACCTCCGAGGTCTCGGTCGCCGATCTGGAGCGGGTGCATCCGGCCGATCATGTCGCCCGCCTGCTGGCGGCTTCCCCCGCCGAGGGCATGAGGGCGCTGGACGGCGACACGGTCCTGTCCCCCGGAAGTGTGAGGGCGGCGCGGCTGGCAGCCGGGGCAATCGTCGATGCGGTTCGGGCAATCGCCCAGGGGCAGACCAACCGAGCCTTTGCGGCGGTTCGTCCGCCGGGCCATCATGCGGAGCCGGGCGAGGCGATGGGCTTCTGCCTGTTCTCCAATGTCGCGGTGGCGGCGCGAGTCGCTCAGAGCCTGGGGATGGCGCGGGTCGCGGTGATCGACTTCGATGTCCATCATGGCAACGGCACCCAGGCGGCCTTCCAGGACGACGACAGCCTTTTCCTGGGCTCGATTCATCAGATGCCGCTGTATCCCGGTACGGGAGCAGCTTCGGAGACGGGGGTCGGCAACATCGTGAATGTGCCGGTGCCGCCCCATGCAGCGCGCGAATCATGGCGGGCCAGTTTTGCCGGCGGCTTGATGCCAGCGGTGGAGGCCTTCCGGCCGGACCTGATCCTGATCTCCGCCGGATTCGACGCGCACCGCCGCGATCCGCTGGCGCACCAGTCCCTGGAGGCCGAGGATTTCGCCTGGGCAACCCGGGCCGTGGTCGAGGTCGCGAGGGCGACATGCGCGGGCAAGGTTGCGGCTTCGCTCGAGGGCGGTTACGACCTTGAAGGACTGGGCCGTTCGGCGGTCGCACATCTTCGGGCGCTGGGGGAGGACTGAGGAACGCGTGTCGGCGCAATCGCGCATTCGGCCCGTTCCGGTAACCATGACCGCACCCGCCTTCATCGAATCGACCGAACAGGACGGGGTGGCCCAGGCCGTATCCGAAACGGCGCGCGCCGTGGCGACCGTCCGGCCGGGAGCCATCATCCTGACACGGCATGGGGAACCGGCCCTGTCGCGCAAATGCATGCTGTCGTCTGACGAGTATCGCGATTGGTGGGCCCGCTATGAGATCGGCGGACTGCGCGCGGGCCAGACGCCGCCGCCCGAATTGCTGGCCGCCGCCCAGGGGGCGGGCGTGATCTATTCCTCGACCCGGCCGCGCGCCCAGGAAACCGCCGCCGCCGCCGCCGGGGGCCGTGAGGTGATCGGCGATGCCCTGTTCATCGAGGCTCCGCTGCCGCCGCCGCATTTTCCATCGTGGTTCAAGCTGCCGCCGAAATACTGGGGGGCCGTGTCGCGGTTCTGGTGGCACGCCTTCGACCACCATGACGGCCAGGAGACCCGCCATCAGGCTGAGGTTCGGGCCGAACAGGCGGCGCAGATCCTGATCGCGCGGGCGATGGGGGGTCAGGACGTGCTGGTCCTCGCCCATGGCTATTTCAACCACATGGTCGGACGGCGGCTGAAGGCCGATGGCTGGCGTCTGGTTCAGGACCAGGGCTTCAGCTACTGGTCCCAGCGGCGGTTCGAGAAGCGCTGACGGCCCATGCGCCGCGTTTCGTGAGCCGATGCGGGCTTGGCCTGCTGGTCCCTTGGTGTCAGAACCGGCCTCATGACTGACGCTGCCGAAACACCCGCTGTCCCCAATGACCTGAGCTTCGAAGACGCACTGGCGCGATTGGAATCGATCGTGGCGCGTCTGGAGTCTGGCCAGGCACCGCTGGAGGAATCGATCGCCCTCTATGAGCAGGGCGCGCGGCTGAAGGCTCATTGCGAGGCGCGGCTGAAGGCGGCGCAGCTGCGGGTCGACAAGATCGTGGTCGGTGCCGACGGCCAGGCCAAGGGCATCGAGCCGGCCGAGTTCGGCTGATGCCCCCTGAAACGATACCGACACCGGCGCGGATCAGCTTCGACGACTTCATGAAGGTCGATGTGCGCGTCGGCGAAGTCGTCCGCTGCGAGCCGTTGCCGGAGGCGCGCAAGCCCGCCTTCAAGCTGACCATCGATTTTGGGCCAGACATCGGGACCAAGCGGTCCTCGGCCCAGATCACCGTCCACTACACCCCCGAGCAACTGGTGGGCCGCAAGGTCGCGGCGGTGGTGAATTTCCCGCCCCGCCAGATCGGGCCCTTCATGTCCGAGGTCCTGACCCTGGGCTTTCCTGATGCAGACGGAGCCGTGGTGCTGATCGGGGTTGATCGGGATGTGCCCCTGGGCGGGAGGCTGTTCTGAAACCGATCGCCGCCAACTCCGACGAACAGACGGTCATCGACCGCGTGGCCGAGATCGCCGATCTGGTCACCGTGGCGCTGGACGAGCTGCTGCCGCGCGCCGATGGGCCGGAGGCGCGGCTGACCGAGGCCATGCGCTATGCCGCCCTGGGGCCCGGCAAGCGGCTGCGTCCCTTCTTTGCGCTGGAAGCGGCCGAACTGTTCGATATCGAGGAACGGCCGGTCCTGCGCGCGGCCTGCGCGCTGGAATGCGTCCACGCCTATTCTCTGGTCCATGACGACCTGCCCTGCATGGACGACGACGACATGCGGCGGGGTCGTCCGACGCTGCACCGGGCCTATGACGAGGCAACGGCGGTGCTGGCGGGCGATGCCCTGCAGACGGCCGCCTTCGACATCCTGCTGCACGAGGACACGCATGAGGATGCGGGTGTGCGATGCGAACTGGCGCGCAGGCTGTCGTTCGCCTCGGGCGCGCGTGGGATGGCCGGTGGCCAGATGATCGACCTGCTGGGCGTGCGTGACGACCTGGGCGGAGTGGCACGGATGCAGCGGCTGAAGACTGGGGCACTGTTCAACTATGCGTTCGAAATCCCGCTGATCATCGCCCGGGCCAGTGAGGCACAGCGGCAGGCGCTGCTGAGTTTTTCGCACGACATCGGCCTGGCCTATCAGATCGTCGATGACCTGCTGGACGTAGAGGGCGACGAGGACATTCTGGGCAAGGCGGCGGGCGGCAAGGATGCGGCACGCGGCAAGACCAATTTCGTGACCCTGCTGGGGGTCGATGCCGCCCGGCACAGGGTGGCACACTTGGCCGACCAGGCCCGCAGCCATCTGGCCCCCTTTGGGGCGGACGCAGAAATCCTCAAAGCCAGTGTGGACTTCGTGCTGAGGCGGCGCAGTTAAGGGGCGTCGAGCGCACAGCCATTCCCATCGGAACGATCTGGACCGGCTGGCGTGGGGCGTCGATGGCCCTTCGTTCTCGCCTGCGTCGCGGTGCTCATGTTAGTCACCTTCGTCCCGGCCCTGTCCCTGCGGCTGTCCCGCCTGATGAAGTGATCGCCCCGTGCTGAACCTTCGGTCCGCCGCCGACTGTCGATGGGATGCCGTCGCCCTGGGCGAGGTGATGCTGCGGCTGGACCCCGGCGAAGGGCGCATCCGTTCGGCGCGGACGTTTCAGGTCTGGGAGGGCGGCGGCGAATACAATGTGGCCCGGGGCCTGGCTTCTACCTTCGGCATGCGGACGGCAGTCGTCACCGCCCTGCCCCGCAATGCCATGGGCGAGCTATGCGCGGCGATGATCCGCGAAGGCGGCGTCGATACCGGCCATGTCGTCTGGCGCGAGGCGGACGGGATCGGGCGGAACACCCGGATGGGACTGAATTTCACCGAGCGCGGCTTCGGGTCGCGACCGGCTCTGGGTGTATCGGACCGGGCCAATTCAGCGGCATCGCAGATGCGCCCGGACGAGATCGACTGGGACGCCCTGTTCGGTGGCGAGGGCGCGCGCTGGCTGCATACCGGGAGCATTTTCGCCGCCCTGTCCCAGACGACGGCCGAGACGACCCTGGCCGCGATCCGGGCCGCGAAACGGCATGGTGTGGTGGTGTCCTATGACCTGAACCACCGGGCCAGCCTGTGGGCCAGTCACCCCGATCCGGATGCGGCGCGCCGGGTCAATCGCGAGATCGCGGCCGTGGTCGATGTGCTGATCGGCGATGAATACGCCTATGCGGCCTGTCTGGGGATCGAGACGCCGGGCCGCCGCGCAGACCCGGCCGATGCTGCGCCGTTCGGTGCCCTGGTGGCGCGGCTGACCGGCGAGTTCCCGAACGTCAGCATCTTTGCCGCCACCCTGCGCGATCCGGTTTCGGCCTCGATCAATCGCTGGGGCGCGGTCATGTGGGCGGATGGCCAGCGATTTGCCACGCCCGTGCGCGAGATCGCCATCCTGGACCGCGTCGGCGGAGGCGACGGCTTCGCGGCAGGCCTGGCCCACGGCCTGATGACCGACCTGGGCCCGCAGACGGCGCTGGATCACGGCGTCGCGCACGGAGCCCTGGCCATGACCACGCCGGGCGACAATGCCATGACCGATCTGGACGAAGTCCGGGCCCTGGCCAGCGGTGCGGGCGGGGCAGCCCGGCGGTGACCTTGTCAGTGAGCAGCAGGTGAATAGTGAGCAAGAAGTGAGCGAACTGGCTGTACCCGGCTCACCTCTCGCTCACACCTTCGCTCACTTTTCACCCCTCAGCGGGTGACGACGTCGCGGTGCATGGGGGCCAGGCGGGCCAGCAGGCGGTTCTGTGTATGGAAGGGCACGCCCTCGGCCGTCATGGCGTCCTGCAGATGCTCGACCAGGATGCCGAAATCGGACGGTTGCAGCCCCAGATCGTCATGGGCGTCGGCCATCGACCGGCCGGTGTAGGCACAGCCCCCGCCCAGGATGTAGCAGAACTGCTCCTTAAGCGTGCGGCGCAGGCGAACCATGTCGGTGGCGGCGAAGATGCCCGCCGTGCGCGGATCGGCCACGGTCCTGTCCAGCATGCCGTCGACGATGCGGCCCACCCCGTCCGCGCCGCCAAAGGCTGCATACATGGCTCCGCCCGCGAAGGGATCGGCGTCGGCGTTGGCGTCGGAGACGACATAGGGATCGACCGCCTCCTCGCCCGCGCGATGGTGGGGCATGTCCTGGGCCATGGCTGGCAGGGCGACGGCGGCAAGGACGGTGGCGAGTGCGATGCGAACGATCATGATCAGAATCCCGCCTGGATGGACAGATACAGCCCACGCTGGTCTTCGAAGGTGGCAATGGAGCCCAGGTCGGCCCAGGCGGCGGTTACGGACAGGTTCTTGTTGATCGCCCAGGCGGCATAGACGTCCATCCAGTCCTCTTCCTCGGCGAAGGACAGGTTGTCGGGCTTGGTGCGGTATTCGGCACCGATGACCAGGTTGCGACTGACCAGCCAGCCGACCGAACCCTCGAACTGCAGTGACGGATCACCCTCGGCGTCGCCGCCGAAACCCAGCAGGCCGGTCTGGTTGGCCTCGGTCCAGCGCAGGGTGCCGTTGACCAGCAGACTTTCGGCCAGGAACAGCTTGGTCGCGGCGACATAGAGATCGACGCCTTCGTCGTCCTGTCCACCCACGGCGGCGATGACCGCCCCCTGATCGTTGGTCTTGTAATGAACGCCCACCGCGACCTGGGGCATCCAGGTATCCTGGCCATAGACGGCGTCGCCCAGGACGCGGACCTTCAGGCCATAGACGTCCTGGGTGAAGGTGAAGCCGGAGCCCAGGCCGAGCAGGGCCCCGGTGTCTTGGGTGTCGAACTCCTGGCGGGCGGCCGACAGTTCCACCCGGTCCCAAAGGCCGATGGCCACGCCGGCCGAGCGAAACTCGTAATCCGGCAGATCGACCCAGGTGGCATGAACATTGGCACCGATGCCGTCGCCGGCACCATAGCCCGTCGTCACCGCCCAGGTGGCCAATCCACCCCCGCCCGCACCCTCGATGCTGGACACGCCGCCGGTCAGCAGCAGCTTTCCACCGGGACGGGACTCGGGGATCCAGTCGGCCATCTGGGCCGCCGCAGATCCGGCCAGAGCCGTCGTCGCCACCAGGGCGGCCAGCCCTGCCAAGGTCGAATTCATGATTGTCCCCCTGATCGCCAAGGCGCGATCCGTCACAGGACAGGTGGCATTCACAGGGTTAACCCGACGTAAAGCCACCAACACAGCCATAAGCTGTGGACGGGTCTTCAACACGGACAGATAGAACGCTGATTTAGCTGTCCTTTAAGACTGTAGCGGTATGGGTTGCATATGCGCCTCCTGATCGCCTTCCTCATGATGACAGCGCTGGCCACGGCGGCTCGCGCGGGTGACCTGACGGTCAGCGTCCGCGATGCGGCAGGAAGGCCGGTCAGGGATGCCGTGGTCACGGTGCACCCGGCGTCCGGCATTCCGCCCGGACCCATCCGCTTTTCCTGGCCGCTGCGGATGACGCAGCAGGACATCCAGTTCGATCCCTATGTGCTGGTCGTGCCGGTCGGGGGGACGGTCAGCTTTCCAAACCTGGATCGGGTCCGACACCAGGTCTATTCCTTCTCGCGCGGCAACCGGTTCGAGATCGAACTGTATGGCCGGGACGAGACCCGCACGCATACCTTCCGCACCGCCGGCGTCGCGGCCCTGGGCTGCAACATCCACGACCAGATGCTGGCCTATATCCGCGTGGTCGATACGCCGTGGGCGATGAAGACGCCGGTCTCGGGCGACGTCGTCCTGCGCGGCGTGCCGGCCGGTTCGGCCACACTGAAGATCTGGCACCCGCGTCTGGCAGGACGCGGCAATGAAGTGGCGCGCACCATCACGGTGACCGCTGCCGCCGGTCGCCAGACGATCAGCGGCGATTTCACCGCTCGCGCTGCGGTTCGCTGACCGGCATGCTGATCCGCCTGCGCCAGGCCATGGGCCAGATGACCTTGCCGCCCGGACTGGCGGCAAGAATGAACTTCACGCGCCTGCGGACCAAGCTGACCGTGCTCTATATGGGCCTGTTCGGCGTGGCCCTGATGCTGGTGGCGCTGGCCGTCGTCACGGCGGTGACCGACAGCGCGCGGCGCGTGGTGCGCAATGAGTTGGGCGCTTCGGGTGCCGTCTATGGCCAGGTCTGGGCCTCGCGCTCGGCGCAGCTGCGGCAGGGGGCGTCCGTCCTGGCTCAGGACTATGGCTTTCGCGAAGCCGTGGCGACCGGCGACGAGGCGACTGTGCGATCGGCGCTCGACAATCTGCGCGCCCGTCAGAAGGTCGAGGGGGCCCTGATCCTGGGCGTGGACGGCTATGTGACGGCAGCGGGGCTGTCGCTGGACGATGCCTCCATCGACACCCTCTGGACCGGACTGGATTCGGGGGCTGTGGACTCTGGCGTGCTAAGCATCGCAGGACAGCCTTATCAGGCTGTCGCAGCGCCTGTGCTAGCCCCTGTATTGATGGGCTGGGTCGTCTTCATCGAGCCGCTGGACGCGGCGCAGATGCGCCAGCTGGAAAGCCTGTCCTCGATTCCCCTGTCGGCAGCGGTGGTCACGCGCGGCGAAGACGGCTGGAAGGGGCAGCCGGACATTCGACGCGCCATCGAAAACGGCTTGGCGGGCGGCGGTTTCACTCCGGGGACGGCGCGGACCGACCAGGGTCCGTCCATGGTGCTGGCGCGGGCTCTGCCGAGTTTTGACGCGAATTCACCCGCAGCGCTTCTGCTGACCTACCCCCTCAGCAAGGCGATGAAACCCTATGAGGCCATGTTCATCTGGCTGGGCGTGATCGGCCTGGCGGGTCTGGTCCTGCTGGCGGCCGGGACCTGGGTCCTCGCGCGCGGCGTGACCGGGCCGATCATGGCGCTGGACGACGCCGTACATCGGCTCCAGCAAGGCGATCACGCCGAGGTGGCCGTGACTTCGGCGGACGAGATCGGCCGCCTGGCGCAGAGTTTCAACGCCATGGCCGGCGATATCCGCGACCGCGAGGCCCGCCTGACGCATATGGCCCTGCACGACCAGGAAACGGGCCTGCCGAACCGGCTGGCACTGGAGCGGCGGGCGGCCAGTATCGAAAGCGGCTATATGATCTTGTTCGGGATCGAGCGGTTCAATGTGGTGCGTAACGCGATCGGATATGATTCCGCATCGCGCATGGTCGCAGCCCTGGGCGCACGGCTGTCGGGCCTGGCAGGCGGTGTGCCGGTCAGCCGGATCAGCGCGGGCATGCTGGGCTTGGTGGTCAGCGCCGCCAATTCCGACGAAGCCTTGGCCAAGGCCGAACGCATGACGGAACAGGCCGAAGCCCCCATTTTGCTGGATGGAGCCCCCATCGACATCGCCGTGACGGCGGGCGTCGCTCCGGCATCTGAAGCCTCGCAAGGGACCGCCTCTCCCATCGATCGTGCCGCCATCGCCGTGGACCAGGCGCGCGAACAGCGCCGAAAGACCGCCGTGTTCGACGCCGACCGGTATGGCGATCCCGGCGGCAATCTTTCTTTGATCAGTGACCTGATGGCGGCCGTGCGAAACGGCGAATTCAGCGTGAACTATCAGCCCAAATACGACCTGCGCGAGGATCGGATCACCGGTGTCGAGGCCCTGGCCCGCTGGACCCATCCTCGTCGGGGCTTCGTCTCGCCCGACCTTTTCATCGGCATGGCCGAGGAAACCGGCCACATCCGCCCACTGACCGAATGGATCATCAAGCGGGCCATCGCAGACCAGATCCTGATGGCCCAGGCCGGTCATCCGATGGTTATTTCGGTCAACATCTCGGGCCGACTGCTGTCCGATACGGACTTCGCCGCCTTTGCCCTGGATCAGGTGGCCCGCTCGGGTGCGCAGCTATGTTTCGAGATTACCGAGACGGCGGTCATGGAAAATCCCGAGAAGGCCCTGGCCATCATCGACCGGTTTGCCGCGGCCGGCATCGCCGTATCGATCGACGACTATGGGTCGGGCCTGTCGTCCCTGGCCTATCTGAAACAGATCCAGGCCGACGAACTGAAGATCGACAAGGCCTTCATCCTGTCGCTGGACGAAAGCGCGCGCGACGCCCTGTTGGTCAAATCAACTATCGATCTCGCCCACAGTCTGGGCCTGAAGGTCACGGCCGAGGGCGTCGAGACGCCGACCGCCCTGGCCCTGTTGCGCGGCATGGGATGCGACATCGCCCAGGGCTATCTGATCGGTCGGCCGATGCCTCTGGCCGGGCTGCTGGAACGGGTCCGCACGCCGGTAGAGGCCGAAGCTCCGAAAAGGACCGGGCCGCGGCCCGTCAGAGCCCGCCGCGCCGTCTGACTGGCGTCGTCAAATAGTGGACCTGGGCAGCGCGGGCCGATACAGGCTTTCCCTACGACAAGAGTGACGACGTGGGGATTCGATGGCGGTTGCGCTGAATGACCGGGTGGGCCGGCTGGAAGGCTTTCTGAAGGCCTCGGTCGGAGACAATCTGGTTCTGCTGGACATGGACAAGGGGGTCTATGTCGGCCTGGACGCGATCGGGTCCCGCATCTGGGATCGGATCGAAAGCCCGGTGGTCGTTTCCGAAATCTGTGAGGAACTGGGCCGCGACTATGCCGCCGAGCCGGCGGTCATCGAGGCCGACGTGCTGAAGTTCCTGAACCAGCTTTCCGACCAGAAGATGATCGCCACCGCATGACCGACGGCTATCTTTGCGGCTGGCGGGTGCAGTCGGAACTGGACCTGCCTGAACTGGCCCCGTGGACGGGGGCGGACATCGCGCCGGACCTGGTGTTCAGGCTTGGCGAGACGCCGAACCAACTGGACGACGTCATCGAGCAGACGCCGTTCGTGCAGGTCAGCCGGGACGGGGCGTGCCTGCTGACCCATCCGAACGTTGCGACGTACCATATGACCGGCCCGGACGAGGTGGTCATTTCGGTGAACCCCGCTGCAAGCCAGGCCGAGGTCCGGCTGTTCCTGCTGGGGTCAGTGCTGGGTTATCTCTGCCATCGGCGGGGGCTGTTTCCGTTTCACGCCTCCTGCGTTTCAATCAACGGTCGGGCGGTGGCCTTTTCCGGGCCGTCAGGCGCGGGCAAGTCGACGACGGCCGTCAGCCTGGCAAGGCGTGGCCATCCGCTATTGGCCGACGACATCACCGCCATAGATGCGACCGGTGCGGGCGCGCCGATCATGTATCCGGCCTTTCCGCGCCTGAAGCTGTGGCAGGACAGTCTGGAGTCGGCAGGGATCGACAGCGACGGCCTTGAGCGCAACCGTCCAGGCATGAGCAAATTCCACTATCGACACCATGAGGAGTTCGCCGCCGCCGCCACACCCCTGGCAGCCATATTCATGCTGCAGAAAGCGGGTCCCGGACTGGACGAACAGATCACGCGGCTGGAACGACCGGTCGAGATCATCTCCACGATCAGCAGCGAGGTTTTCCGGCCCCGCATCGGCAAGGCCATGGGCCGTCGCCCGGCTCTGCTGGCGGCACAGGCCAGGATCGCGTCCACGGTGCCAGTCTATCGCCTGGTCCGGCCCTTCGATCTGAAGGCCATGGACCGCTGGCTGGAACAAGTGGAGGCGATCGTCGGGGGATGAGCGGCCTGACCCTGATCGCCTCCTATCCCAAGTCGGGCAACACCTGGATGCGGGCCTTTCTGGCCAGTGTGAACCGGGGCGGCGAGGCACCGGACATCAACACCGACCTGTCGGACGTCACCCAGTTGTCGGCACGCTGCAAGGTGGATGCGGCGATCGAAGAGGACTCCTCGGACCTGACCGTCGAAGAGGTGGTCCGCATCCGCGCCTATGTCAGCCGTCATTTCGCGGCCTTGGGCCAAGCCGCCCTGAAAGTACACGACGCCAATCTGCCATCGCCCCGTGCCGAAGAACCGGCGTATCCCGCCGATGTGATCGATCGCGTCGTCTATATCGTGCGTGACCCGCGAGATGTAGCGGTCTCCAACACCCATCATTTCGGACAGACGATCGAGGATGTGATCGACCGTATGGCCGATCCCCACCATGGCATAGGCAAGGCGCAAAAGCGGCTGAACACTCAGGTCAATCAATATGTTTCGAGCTGGAGCCGGCATGTCGAGAGTTGGCTGGATGACACACGGCTGAACCGGCATCTGGTCCATTATGAGGACATGCTGACCGACCCGATCCCGACCTTTACCGGGGTCGTGAGGTTCCTGGGCATGGAGGCGGACGACGCCGTCATCGCCCGTGCCATCTCGGCCACGGCCTTTGACCAGCTGGCACAACAGGAAGCCAAATCCGGGTTTCGTGAGCGCCTGACCCAGTCGGACGCGCCCTTTTTTCGTCAGGGACGGATCGGCGGCTGGCGCGAACGGCTGTCACCGGAACTGGCAGCCCGGATCGAGACCGACCACCGCGCGGTGATGCAGCGGCTAGGCTATCTGGACTGACAGATCGTCAGGCGTTGCCGCCTTCGATCCGCCGAATAAAGCGGCCGGCGGCCACGGCACGGCCGATGACCAGCTTGTAGTCGTGTTCGCCGATCCGGGAATCCTCGCCAGGGCCGGGCCATTTTTCCAGCAGGGCCCTCATCCGGTCCAGGTCCAGAGCGCGAGACGCCAGGGGGCTGTGTCGAAGGCGCTCCACGTCCGAAACCAGCTGCGGCATGGCCTCGTCGAAGCCATAGCGCCAGTCCGCCGCCTGAAGCCCCCGGCGGCGCTCGGTGCGGATCACCTCGGGCAGCAGGCCACGCATGGTGTCGCGCAAGAGGGCTCGCTGCACGCCGCGGCGCTGGAACTGATGCTCGGGAATGGACAGGGACAGTTCGACCACGCGACGATCGGACGTCGGATCGCGTTGATCCACGCCATAACGGCGTAGGGTTCCGGTGTGCATCGCGCCGCGATGGCTGGAACGTGACAGGGCCAGCAACCTTATGGCCCGGCTGTCGCCGACCGCCAGGTTCCGCATGTTCCCGGCGACCTTGCGCGCGTGGTCATCCAAGCCCGACGCCGTGAGGAATTCGGCATCGATCGCCGAATAGGTTTCCAAATCAGGCCGGCTCTTGTCGAAGGCTTTCCGCACCCGCTTCATCAACGGCGGCGGAAGGAAGCTGTCGCCGATATTGGCGGCGATGGTGGCCCAGTTCATGCCCCCGTGACGGTTCTGGTCCAGGGCCACGCGCGCGGCGCCAGCGATGTCCATCGCCTTCAGCCGCTGGGTCAGCAGTTCGGTACCGGTCCAGCTCATGGTCAGATTGCCCATGCTGCCGGCCAAGAGGACGTTCAACCTGCGATCGCGGCAGGCTTTGTGGATGCCATTGATCCAGACCATGTTGGTGGGGTTCAGCATCGGCCAGTCCATCACTGGTTCGCGGCTTTCCAACGCATCGACGATGGTCTCGCCCTCGTTCGGCACGCGAACGTGGTCGATGTTCGGATACATGGCGGCCAGGGCGGCAGCGTGGTCCCATTCGTCGGCGAACCTCTGAGCCGAGACCTTGGCCTTGTGCACGGGCGTGGCGGTAAAGGACGTCAGGCCTCGCCCCTGCCCCGCCAGGTGCCGGGCCGCCAAGGCGGTGACGGTAGAGCTGTCCAGCCCGCCGCTGAGCATCGAGCCGATCCGCTCGCCGTCACCGATCCGGCAGGCGACGGCCTCGGTCAGGGCAGCGCGCATCGCCTCCTCATACTGCCCCTCGGTGGCCAGATTGAGATAGGGCAGGTTCTCCGGCTGCCACCAGGTCTCGGTGCGAACGGCGTCGGCCTCCCAGATGGAGCGGGCGCCGGGCGGGACGCGGAAGATATCCTTGAAGAAGCTGGCCTGTGGGGGGCGCGGTATCAGGCAGAGCCAGGCCGCGAGATCGTCCTCATCGATCTGACGGGGCACGTCGCCATCGGCCCACAGGCCCCGCTGTTCATTGGCGAAGCGGATCTCGTTCGGCCCCACCCAATAGAACAGCGACCTCAATGCCGCCGTGTCGGTGGCCATCACGAGCCGACGGCGTCGCCCGTCCCAGACGGCGCAGGCAAAGTCGCCGATGATCCGGTCGCAGAAGTCGTCTCCCCAGGCCTCGAACGCCAGCAGGGCTATGTCGGCGGTGCTCCGCCGGTCCAGATCGTCGATACCGAGGGCACGGCGCAGGTCGCCGCGGTTGTCGATCCGCCCATCGAAGACGGCCGCCCTGTCACCCGGCCCGACCGCCGTAGACGCCTCATCGACACTGGCCAGGGTCACGCCCGGTCCGTGCCAGACATCGCGGGACCGCGGATCGGTGATGGTGATCGAAGCCAGAGGCCGGTCGATCGGCGTGGGTGCCGAGGGGTCCAGATTGACGCGGCCGCAAATGCCCATGGTGTTGCTGTCGCTCCGTGAATCCTGGTCGCCCACACGAGGCTGTGGCCAGCCGACCGGTGTCTAGCAGACCGAATGCGGAAAAGTCATGCGGCCAGGCCTGGCGGGCAGACCCCTGGCCGCCCGTGAATGTTTGCATGCCGCTGCGACTCAAGAAAGCTTGCTGCCAAGCTGAGCGACATGCCGCCTGGGAGGCACGGTGGCGTCGACCGATGGATTGTCCGTTTAACCCGCCTCTGCGAGACAGATCTTGGCAGACCAGCGCAACTCTATCGACGTCCCGTGTTTCCTGGGCGAAATCCGGGCCTTCCCTTACAGCCGTGTGCCCGAGGGCTGGCGGGAATGTAACGGCGACCTGCTGCAGATCCAGCAGTACCCGCCCCTGTATGCCCTGCTCCGCAATCGCTACGGCGGCAATGGCACCAGCAATTTCGCCTTGCCTGATCTGAGGGGGCGCACGCCTATCGGCATCGGCTCTGCGGACGGCCACAGCTATCGCCTGGGCGAAGCGGCGGGAGAAGAGGCCGTCTTCCTGACCGACTATCAGGTGCCCCAGCACACCCACGCCCTGAGGGCCACCATGGCCGTGGGCAATACAGGCAGTGCAAAGGACAATCTGATCGCCACCGTCAACCGAGACGACCTGTCACCGCCGAACAAGCATCCGCTCTACGGACCGGCGGGCGCGGCCGAACAGCCTCTGTTGAAGACCAGCATCCGCAATGCCGGGGGTGGCGGCGGGCACGACAACATCCAGCCCTCAGCGGTCCTCAGATACTATATTGCGATGGAGGGCATACCTCCGCTGTCAGGCCTGACTGAAGCCGAGGACGCCGCCGATGTCTGAGCTCTACCCTGACATCGACTGCTACACGGGCGAAATACGGCTGTTTGCTGGCCTCCGCCCGCCCCAGGGGTGGCTGTTCTGCCAAGGGCAGGAACTGCCCATCTTTCAGTATCAGGCCCTGTTCTCGCTGTTGGGCACGACCTGGGGCGGGAACGGCAAGACCACCTTCGCCCTGCCGGACCTGCGGGGACGCATCCCGATGGGTCAGGGCCAGAGCCCCGGCCTGAGCCCGCGCAGGCTGGGCGAGAAGCCCGGTGCCGAAACCGTAACCCTGACGCCCCAGACGCTCGGCTCGCATCATCACAGCCTGAGGGCCACGATCCGGCCCGCCACCTCCGTGACACCGCATCCGACCCTGATGCATGCGGTGGTCGCCTCGCCAGCACGGGCCTATTTCACGCCGACGCCGCCTGTGACGGACCTGATCCTGGACAAGCGGACGCTGGACCCCGCGGGGGGCGGTCAGGCCCACGACAACATGATGCCGACGACGGTGATCAATTTCATGATCGCGACCGACGGCCTTTATCCCCGAGAAAAGGACTGACCCCCTCATGGACGCCTATACGGGAGAAATCCGGGCCTTTCCGTTCGATGTCATTCCGGCAGGCTGGCTGCCCTGCGATGGCAGGACCGTGCGCCTGTCGGAATATCAGGGGCTCAGCACCATCATCGGCACCCTGTACGGCGGCGACGGCGCAACGACCATCGGCCTGCCGGACCTGAACGGGCGAGCGCCAATGGGCGAAGGCCAGGGCCCCGGCCTGACAAACGCCCCCCTCGGGCAGAAGTCGGGCCATAGCCAGGTCACCCTGACCCCAGACCAGATGCCGTCCCACACCCATGACGCGGTGGCCAATAGCGGGGCCTATTCCGCCATGACGGACACTCCGGGATCAACCACAAGCCTGTCGCGCGTCATTGTCCCCAATGGCACGGCCACATCTGTGGCCGAGAATTTCTCGTCTTCGGGAGATGTCGATACCAGCCTGTCCCCCGATGCCGTCGGCTTTAATCTGGGCGGCGATGCCCACAACAACGTCCAGCCTGTTCTGGCCATCCAGTATTGCATCTGCGCGGACGGCATCTACCCAAGGTCGGGCTGAGGTCAGGGGGATCCCATCACAATGAAAAGGCCGCGTATCCCTCGCGGGGTACGCGGCCTTTTTGGACATTCGAGAGACTGGCCGGAAACCAATCAGGACGTGCCGGTGCTTCCGTCGGTTTGGCCAAACAAGCCTACTTCAGCATTGTTTGCAGCCGACAGGTCAAGGGTGGGGGCGACCCAGGTCAGACGACCTTCGGCAGCGGCGGAAGTGACTTCGGACGTAGCGGTCTGGGTCATTGGTGATCTCCAAGCGGTGGATTCGGTGAGAACCGGAGTCGTTCGAATGTGCCAAAGATTCCCCAAAAAGGCAAACCGAGCGTAGTGAAAGAGTTCTATTTCAGGTTGCGCGCGCAACCTTTGGGTGTATAGGTGCGTCATCGGCTTACGGGCGGGTGGCGCAGGGAGGGGCGCCACCGGTTCGCCAGGTGCAAACCGCACCCTTCCCCTCCTGTCGGAGCTCCATCGAATGTCCGATTTCTTCGTCGGCGAGATTCGCGCCTTCGCCTTCGGTCAGGTCCCACAGGGCTGGCGCCTGGCCGACGGGGCCGTCCTGCCGGTCAACCAATATGCGGCACTCTATTCTTTGCTGGGCAACGCCTATGGCGGAACGCCGCCGCAGACCTTTGCCTTGCCGGATCTCCGGGGTCGGGTGCCTGTCGACGTCGGCTCTGCGGCGGGCGCAACCTATGCGCTTGGAGCCAAGACAGGCTCGGAAGCCGTCGCCCTTACGGTCGGACAGCTTCCCGTCCATCAGCACGATCTGAATGCCACCACGACCGTCGGCAACACCGGCAGCGCGAGCAACAATACCATCTCTGCGGTCAACCAGGATGACTTGAGCCCGCCGCAGCAACGTCCCCTCTATGCCGCGCCCGGTACGCTTCAGCCGCTTTTGTCCTCCTCGGTCGGATCGAAGGGAGGCGGTGCGGCTCACCCGAACATCCAGCCCAGTACTGTCCTCAACTACTGCATCGCCGTGACCGGCCTCTACCCGCCCCGGCAATAGCCGCTTCTGAAGGGACATCCCGATGGACTATTATGCTGGCGAAATCCGCATGTTCGCAGGCCCCAATGTGCCGGAAGGCTGGGTGCCGTGCGATGGCCGGACGCTGAATATCAGTGAGTATGAACTGCTCTATGCTCTGCTGGGCAACACCTGGGGCGGCAACGGCACGACCACCTTCGGCATTCCGGACCTGAGGGGGCGACTGCCCATGGGCCAGGGCCAGGGAACGGGCCTGACACCCCGGACCCGTGGCCAGATGCTCGGCACCGAGACCGTCGCGCTGACCGAGGCCCAGATGCCGGCTCACACCCACGCCCTCAATGCCACGACCGCCGTCGCCACGACGGTGGCTCCGGGTCCTGGCGTACTGCATGCCGACCCTGCGGACCCGGCAAGGGCCTATTTCGCTCCCACGCCGCCGATCACCAACCTAACCTTGGAAAGCCCCACGATCGGCAACGAGGGTGCCAATCAGGCCCACAACAATCTGATGCCGAGCAGCGTGGTCACCTTCATGATGGCCACCAACGGCCTCTATCCCGTCGAATCCTGAGGAGAGCGACCATGGATGCCTACACCGGTGAAATCCGCGCCTTCGGATTCAACTTTCCGCCCCAGGACTGGGCCCTGTGCGACGGCTCGCTTCGGAACGTGATGCAGTACCAGGCCCTGTATTCCATCATCGGCAATCTGTACGGCGGAACGTCCGGACAGACCTTCGCCCTGCCCAATCTTCTGGGGCGTGCCCCGATGGGATCCGGCACCGGGCCGGGCCTGACACCCCGGACTCTGGCCACCAGCACGGGGGCACCCGCCGTGGCCCTGACGACATCGCAGATGCCGGTGCACAATCACGGACTGACCGCGAACAACGCCACCTACCCCAATATGGCCACGGGACCGGGCGCAACCACCGCCCTGTCGCGCGTGATGGTGCCCAATGGCTCCGTAGTCTCCGTCGCCGAGAACTTCTCGTCGACCGGAGCCCTGAACACGACGCTGCATCCCTCTGCGATCGGTATGCAAGGCAATGGCGAGGCGCACGGCAATGTACAGCCGATCCAGGTCCTGAACTTCTGCATCTGCCTGAACGGCTATTATCCCGTCCCGCCTTCGTGAATATAGCCCCATGACCATGGACGCAGGATCATGGACCCTGCGTCCAGCCGGGCCCGCAGACGAGCCCTTTCTGCTGGGCCTGTATTGTGACGTCCGGGCACCCGAGTTCGAAGCCGCAGGATGGCCGCCCGAAGTCCTGGCTGCCTTTCTCGCGGATCAGTGCCGAATGCAGACGCGAGCCTATGCCTTGGCCCATCCGCAGGCGGACCTGTCCATCGTGGAACAGGACGGGGTGGCGGTCGGCCGACTGCTCCTGTCGCGAACCTCGTCCGACCACCGGATCGTGGACATCAGCCTGATGTCTCATGTGCGCGGGCGGGGACTGGGAGGACAGGTGCTGTCCAGCGTCTGCGACCGGGCCGAGGCGCAGGGCTGCACCGTCAGCCTGAGCGTGCTGACCACCAGTCGGGCGCAGGCCCTTTATCGCCGCCTGGGTTTTGGGCCCGTCGATGACGGCGAACCCTATCGTCAGATGGTCAGGCCGAGACCGGCTTGCTAAGCTGCCCGTCATGGGTTCGGGCATGATTCAGCTATTGACGCGGTGCGCGGCGTTCGCGCGCGGCGTGGCCGACTATGCCGGGCGACGCGCGATCGGTGCGACCGTCTTTGTGGCTCTTGGTGCGTTGCTGGAAGGCTTCGGCATCATGTTGCTGATCCCGCTGCTGGCCACGCTGATGAACGGCGGCGGTGCCCTGCCCTGGCCCGATGGCCTGCCCAATCCCTTCGCGGGACTGGATCCCGACCAGAGCCTGGCACTGATCCTGTCGGTCTTTGCCGTCATCATGGTTCTGAGGCTTGGCGTGCTGTGGCGACGCGACACCCTACTGGCGGCCTTGCAGGTCGGCTTCGTGGAAAGTCACCGCCGGGTGATCGCCCGCGGACTGGCCGCTGCCCGCTGGGAAAGCCTGACACGACTGGGACATGCCCGGGTCACGCACATCCTCTCGGCCGATATCCAGCGGTGCGGCGCAGGCGTCCATTTCCTGATGCAGGGCAGTGTCGCCCTGTTCATGCTGGCCATGCAGATCGTGCTGGCCTTTCTGCTGTCGCCACCGCTGGCTGCGCTGGCCGTCGGCTTGATGGCGATCGGTGCCCTGGTGCTGTCGCTGCTGCTGAAGCGCGCGCTGGGTGCCGGGGCCCAGGTGTCGCAGTCGAACATGGCGGTCATGATCGGCCTGGGCCGGTTCTTGGGCGGCATGAAGATGGCCATGAGCCAGAACCTTCAGGGCCGGTTCGTCGCCGCCTTTGAACGCGACCTGGCGACCTCGGCAGAGCGGCAGATCGCCTTCATGGGGCAGCAGACCATGATGCGGGGGGTGTGGGCCCTGCTGGGAGCCGGGGTGGGGGCCGCCGTCCTATTGATCGGTCATGCGGTGCTGGGGCTTTCGGCCCCGGTTCTGATCGCACTGCTGTTGGTACTGGCCCGGATCAGTGGCCCGGCCTCGACCCTGCAGAACGGCCTGCAGCAGATCGCCTACAGCCTGCCAGCCTGGGAGGCATTGAAGTCGCTGGAACATGATCTGGGACAGGCCCGGGTTGAGCGGGCTGAGCGTATTTCCGAGACGCCCCCCACCGGAACGGTCGTGCTGGACGCTGTCGTCTATCGCCACCGGACCGACGCGCATGAGGCCTCTGGAGGGCTGCACGGCGTCAGCCTGACAATCGAACCGGGAGAGGTCATCGGCCTTTCGGGAGCATCGGGTGCGGGCAAGACGACCCTGGCCGATCTTCTGGCCGGACTGCTGGCGCCCCAGGCCGGGAAAATCACTGTGGGTGGGAGGGCGCTGACGGCCGACCTCGCGCCCGCCTGGCGTGATCGCGTCGCCTATGTCGCTCAGGACCCCGTGCTGTTCAACGATACGGTCAGGGCCAATCTGAGCTGGGTCGGGCCCGACATCGACGAAGCCGCGATACGTCACGCCATTTCCCTGGTCGGTGCCGAGGCCCTGATCGCCCGCCTGCCCCAGGGCCTGGACACGGTCGTAGGCGAGAACGGAGCCCTGATCTCGGGTGGGGAACGCCAGCGGCTGGCCCTCGCCCGAGCGATCCTGCGCCGGCCGTCGCTGCTGATCCTGGACGAGGCGACCAGTGCGATAGACGTCGCGGGGGAACGCGCTGTCCTGCTGCGCCTGCGCGAGCTGACTCCCAGACCGACCATCGTGATGATCGCCCACCGGGCCGAGACACTGTCCCTGTGCGAGCGGATTGTGACCGTCGTCGAGGGCCGGATCACAGGTGACCACACCGACCAGAACTTCACCCTGGGATCGGCGGCATGACGGCGATCTCGTCCGAACTGGCCCTGGCGGCCGCCTGCTGTCGTCGCCCGGCCTCGGCACAGCGTGATGCCGCCGTGATCGCAGCGGCGGCTGCCGGGATCGACTGGTCTCGTTTTGCCCGCGTCCTGGCCCGGCATAGGATCACGGCATTGGCCTTGGACGGTCTGCGACAGGCCGGAGTCGCATTGCCTGAAGCCGTTGCGGCCAAGTTAAAGCCCATCGCCATTCGCGAAACCCATCGATCCCTGGCCATGGCCGCCGAGACGGCACAGCTGCAAAAGGCCTGCGATGCGGCGGGCCTGCCCTGTGCCTTCGTCAAGGGGGCGACCCTGGCGGCGCTGGCCTATGGCGATGCGGGCATCAAGAAATCCCACGACATCGACCTGTTGACGACGCCAGAGGCGGCGGTCGAAGTCCGCGCCCTGCTGGAAAGCCGGGGCTATCGCATGACGCTTCCGGCCGATCTGGACGCGGCGCGCTTCCTGGTGCTGATCGACCATCACAAGGAGGCCGCCTTCGTCCATAGCATCAGCGGTCACATGGTCGACCTGCACTGGCGACTGCTGGATCAGGCCTGGGTTCTGCCCGGGGTCGATGTGGCAGACGCGGTTCGGACGGTCGGCCTGGGCGGCGTACCCGTGCGGACCCTGCCGGACCCGGCCTTGTTCGCCTATCTGTGCGTGCACGGGTCGGCCCACGCCTGGAACCGGCTGAAGTGGTCGGCGGACCTGAACGCCTTCCTGTCGCATCAACCTGCGCAGAGGATTGAGGATCTGTACGAGGCCGCCGTGACAATGGGGGCCGGTCGCGCCCCGGCCATGGGGCTGATCCTGTGTCAGCGGCTCTATGGGTTGAGCGTCTCGCCGTCGCTCGCTGAAGTCCTGAAGCGGGACCGGATCGCTCAGGCCCTTGCCGACAACGCCCTGGCCTGCCTGAACCACGGTCAGGGGGCGGTGGAACTGCCCCTGCCCTATTCCCTGCCGGTGGTGCGGATCAAGCTGGCGCAGCTGTTCCTGATGCCCGGTGCCGGCCATCTGAAACGCGAGCTGGCCCGGCGGATGAACTCCCCAGACGACCGGATCAACCTGGGTCTGCCCCCAGCGCTCAGCTTCCTCTATCTGCCGCTGCGGGTGCCGCTGTGGTTGATGCGCCATGGGCGCGCCCTGATCGGACGGCGATGAACAGTCTTGTGCGCAAATTCCGGCGGCTGATGCTGCTGGCCGAGGCCTTTGTGCTGTCGATCGCGTCGGCGGCGGCGGTGGCCTTCGTGCCGTTCAAGCGGATTGCCGCCTGGTCCAGCCGCCAGCCCCTGCCCGAACGCGTGCCGGCCGACCCCCTGCCTGCGGTGCGGCGGGTCCGCTGGGCCGTGCGGTTGTGGGCCAAGGTTGTGCCCTGGCGTTCCATGTGTTTCGAACAGGCCCTGTCGGCCCAGTGGATGCTGCGCCGACGCGGCGTGGCCACCACCCTGTTCTATGGCGTGGCTAAGGATACCGAAAAGGGCTTCATCGCCCACACCTGGGTCAAGGCTGGCGAGCGGCCGGTCGTCGGCTGCGAGAACGCCTCGGACTTCACCGAACTGGCGCGGTTTCCGGCGGCTGATAGCGTTGCCGCATAACTGCTCGCGTGTTAGGCGAAATACGATGGATTGGCCACAAGCCATCTCGGATTCGTCTGTCGAAACAACGATGGCGGGCGTACGATCTCCCCTCAATCCTAACTCAAAGGATGGCAGTCATGTCGATCGAGACAGACAAGCAGGTAGAAACCGATAAGCAGGCGTGGTGCGCGCCGCGCGTAGATATCATAACGGTCGATACGGCGGAAAATGGCTCATTCATCAGCAGCGACGCGAGCGGTCCTGCGAGCTGACAAAGCATAACCTGATGTTTAAGGGCCGGGCTGGAGTGATCCGGCCCGGCCTTTTCATGTCAGGCGCGCCGTGCGACTTGAGCCGAGGGCTCTTCCAGCGGCAAGACGTGACGGAAGTTGAGCAGGGCGACGGCCCAGCCTTCCAGCAGACGCCGCGCCAGGGGTGAGCCGGTCTCGGCCGCATGGCGTTCGACCAGGGCCCGCAGGCGATCGCCCGCCTCGCCCATCACCCGACCGGCCACGACCGACCCCGCGTTCAGATGGGCGACCGCCGTCGACGACGGATCCCAGACGAAGGCCTCGCCCCCCGACATGCCGGCCCCGAAATTCCAGCCGGTCTTGCCCAGGATCACCACCACGCCGCCGGTCATATATTCGCAGCCGTGGGCGCCACAGCCCTCGACCACCGCCGTGACACCCGAGTTGCGGACGGCAAACCGCTCGCCCGCCGCTCCCGCCGCGAACAGGGCCCCGGAGGTCGCCCCATACAGGCAGGTGTTGCCGATCAGGGCCTGACCCTGAACCCAGGCGGGCGGGCGGACCACGATCTGGGCCCCGGACAGGCCCTTGCCGACATAGTCGTTGGCTTCCCCATCCAGGACGATCTTCAGCCCCTTCATGCCCCAGGCCGCCATCGACTGACCCGCCGCCCCACGCAGGTTCAGCGTCAGGTGACCGTCCGGCAGATCCGAGCCATAGGTCCGCACGATATGCGACGACAGCCGCGTGCCGATGGCCCGCTGGGTGTTCATCACCGCATAGGTCAGCTGCATCTTCTCGCGCCGTTCCAGGAAGGGGGCGGCGTCGCGCAGGATCTGGGCATCCAGCGAATCCGGCACGGCGTTGCGCGGCGCATCGGCGGGCTTCAGATCGGCCGCGCCGCCGACGCGAACCAGGAGCGGGTTCAGGTCCAGGTCGTCCAGGTGATCGCCCCCGCGCGAAACCTGACGCAGCAGGTCGGTGCGGCCCACCGCCTCGTCCAGCGATTTCAGGCCCAGGCTGGCCAGGATTTCGCGCGTTTCCTCGGCGATGAAGGTGAACAGATTGACGACCTTGTCCGCCGTCCCGGTGAACATGGCGCGCAGCCGCTCGTCCTGAACGCAGACACCGACGGGGCAGGTGTTGGAATGGCACTGACGCACCATCAGGCAGCCGACCGCCACCAGGGAGGCCGTGCCGATGCCAAACTCCTCGGCCCCCAGCAGCGCGGCAATGACCACGTCGCGGCCGGTGCGGATGCCGCCGTCGGTCCGCAGCCGGACGTGACCGCGCAGGCCGTTCAGGCTGAGCACCTGATGCGCCTCGGTCAGGCCCATCTCCCACGGCATGCCCGCATGCTTGATCGAGGCGACGGCCGAGGCCCCCGTGCCGCCGTTGTGCCCGGCCACCAGGATGGTGTCGGCCTTGGCCTTGGCCACCCCCGCCGCGATGGCCCCGATCCCAGACGAGGCGACCAGCTTGACCGTCACCCGCGCGTCCGGGTTGATCGACTTCAGATCGTAGATCAGCTGGGCCAGGTCCTCGATCGAATAGATGTCGTGGTGCGGCGGCGGGCTGATCAGGCCGATGCCCGGCGTCGAATGGCGCATGCGGGCGATGAACTCGGTGACCTTGAAGCCGGGCAGCTGACCGCCCTCGCCAGGCTTGGCCCCCTGGGCGACCTTGATCTCGATCTCGCGGCACTGGTTCAGATATTCGGCCGTGACGCCGAACCGGCCCGAGGCGATCTGCTTGACCGCAGAATTCGGGTTGTCGCCATTGGCGCGGGTGACATAGCGTTCCGGATCCTCGCCACCTTCGCCCGAGACCGAGCGCGCGCCGATGCGGTTCATGGCGATGTTCAGTGTCTCGTGCGCCTCGGGACTGAGGGCACCCAGAGACATGCCGGGTGTCACGAACCGCTTCCTGATCTCATTGACGCTCTCGACGTCCTCGACCGGGATCGGCAAGGCCTCGCGGAAGTCCAAAAGGTCGCGCAGAGCGTTGGACGGCTGTTCGCGGGCGCGCCGGGAATAGGATTTGTAGCGGCCATAGTCGCCGCGTGTGGTCGCATCCTGGATCCGGTGGATCATCTCGGCGTCCCAGCCGTGGCTTTCCTCGCCGGCGCGGATGCGGTGTGCGCCGCCGATCCGCAGGGCGGGCTTGGGCGGATTGAAGCCGCGCTCGGCCTTGCGGACCGCCTGGGCCTCGATGCCTGCCAAGCCGACGCCGGAAATCCGCGACGTCATGCCGGGGAAGAACTCGGCCGCCAGGGCACGGCTGAGGCCCAGGGCCTCGAACTCATAGCCCCCGCGATAGGCCGAGATGACCGAGATGCCCTTCTTGGCCAGGATCTTCATCAGCCCGGCCTCGACCGCGCCCTTGTGGTTCAGGCAGGCGTCCCGCAGCGTCATGCCCGGATAGCGACCCGCATCCAGACGCTCCAGGAAGGTCTCCTGTGCCAGCCAGGCATTGACCGCCGTCGCACCGCACCCGACCAGAACGGCAAAGGCGTGGGCGTCGATCGCCTCGGCCGACCGGACCACGATCGAAGATTGGGCCCGCAGCCCCTCGTCCACCAGCCGCGCATGGACCCCGGCCGTGGCCAGGATCATCGGGATCAGCGGTCGCCCTGCCCCGGCCCATTCATCGGTCAGAACGATCAGGGCGGCCCCGCCGCGCGCCGCCGCGACAGCCTCGTCGCGGATGCGGTCCAGCGCCGCCTTCAATGCCGCCCCGGGCGCAGCGTCTGGCTCGTGCGCGAAGGTGCAGTCGATCACCGTCGTGGCACCCGCGCCGACCGCCTCCAGCATCCGCTCGTACATGCCCGTGGTCAGGACCGGGCTGTCCAGCACGAAGACCCGCGTCTGGGTCTCGTCCTGAGCTAGAATATTGCCCAGGTTCTTGAACCGGGTCCGCAGGGACATCGCCCCGGCTTCGCGCAGGGAATCGATCGGCGGATTGGTGACCTGGGCAAAGGCCTGGCGGAAATAGTGGCTGAAGGGGCGATCCTGATGCGACAGGACCGCAGGCGGGGCGTCATCGCCCATCGAGCCCACGGCCTCCTTGCCGTCCACGGCCATTGGATCCAGCAGGGTGTCGATATCTTCCTGAGTCCAGCCGACGGCGGCCTGGAACCGGGTCAGCGGCTCACCCGACAGACGGCGGGGCTCGTCGCCGGGGCCGACCACCGGCTCCAGCTCGACCATGTTGGACAGCCATTCGCGATACGGATGCTCGGCTGCCAGACGGTCGATGGTCTGGGTCTCGTCGTAAAGGACGCCCGCTTCCAGATCGATCGAGATCATCCGCCCTGGGCCGATGTGCATGCGGCGCGCGACGCGGTCGTCGGCGATGCCGGTCATGCCGACTTCGGACCCGCAGATCAGCAGGCCGTCGGTGGTCTCGGCGACTCGCAGGGGCCGCAGGCCGTTACGGTCCTTGCCCGCCACGACCCAGCGGCCGTCGGTGGCGCAGATGGCGGCGGGGCCGTCCCACGGCTCCATCACCGCATTGCAATAGGCATAGAGAGCGCGGTGATCGTCCGAGATCAGGCCCGCAATGGGGGCCTCCGGGATCAGTAGAGCCTTGACCATCGGGGCTGGCCGTCCGGCGCGCACCAGCACCTCGAAGACATTGTCCAGGGCGGCGGAATCGGAGCCCTCGGCCTGGATCACCGGCTTGACCGTGGCGTCGTCCGCCCCGAACGCAGCCGCCGTCATGCGGATCTCGTGGCTGCGCATCCAGTTGGCATTGCCGCGCAGGGTGTTGATCTCTCCGTTGTGCGCCAGCATGCGGAACGGCTGGGCCAGGCGCCATTCGGGGAAGGTGTTGGTCGAATACCGCTGATGGAACAGGGCCACATTGGCCTCGACCCGCGCATCGGTCAGGTCGGGATAGAAGTCGCCCAGCGCCTCGGCCAACATCATCCCCTTGTAGATGACCGACCGCGCCGACAGCGAGCAGATGTAGAAGGGCGACAGCCCCGCCGCCTTGGCCCGAGCCTCGATCTTGCGGCGCAGCAGATACAGGGCCCGCTCCAGATCCTCGCCGTCCAGGCCATCGGGGGCGCTGAGCATGATCTGCTCGATCTCGGGACGGGTCGCGGCGGCGCGCTCGCCCAGGATTTCGGGCCGGTGCGGCACCTGGCGCCAGCCGTACAGATAGAATCCGGCCGCCATGACCTCGCGCTCGACCACGACGCGGGCGCGCTCCTGGGCCCCCAGGTCGGTGCGGGGCAGAAAGATCATGCCGACCGCGATCGGACCGGGACGCGGCTCATGCCCCGCATCGCGGACCTGCTGTTCGAAGAAGACGCGCGGAAGGCCGATCAGGATGCCGGCCCCGTCGCCCGACTTGCCGTCGGCATCGACGGCCCCGCGGTGCCAGATGGCCTTCAGCGACTTGAGCGCCAGTTCCACGACCTCGCGGCGCGGCCGGCCGTCGATGGCGGCGACCAGGCCGACCCCACAGGCATCGCGCTCAGACGCCGGGTCATAGGCATGGGCATCGGTCAGCCGCTGTCGGTCGGCCAGATACTGCTGATGGTCAAAGGTCATGCGGCAACTCTAGCCGAAATGGATGGGGCCCGCGCCGTCAGCCAGGCGTCGATCTCGGCGGCGGCGTCCTGGCCGTCGCGCACGGCCCAGACGACCAGCGAAGCCCCGCGCACAATGTCGCCCGCCGCGAATACGCCTTCCAGCGTTGTCGCCTTGGTGCGGCCCGCTGTGCGGACGGTGCGCCAATCGGACACAGCCAGGTCTGGCGAGACGAAACGACCGGGGATGTCCTCGGGCTCGAATCCCAGGGCTTCGATCACCATGTCGGCGGGACGGTCGAACTCGCCACCCGGCACTTCCTCGACGCTCCAGCGGCCGTCGGCACCTTGAGCAGACAGGGCCATGCGGACCGAGCGAACGCCTGTGACGCCACCGGCACCGCCCAGGATGGCGCGCGGCGCGGCCAGCCATTCGAAGACGATGCCCTCCTCCTCGGCATTGGCGACCTCGCGGGCGCTGCCGGGCATGTTGTCGCGGTCGCGTCGGTACAGGCAGACGACCGAGGCAGCCCCCTGGCGGATGGCGGTGCGGACGCAGTCCATGGCCGTGTCACCGCCGCCGATCACCACGACGCGCTTGCCCTGGGCGCTCAGGGTGCCGTCGACCACCGCAGGGACGACGTCGCCCAGGCCCGTGCGGTTGGAAGCGATCAGATAGTCCAGGGCCGCGACCACCCCTTGCGACCCGCAGCCCGGCGCGGTCAGACGACGTGCCTGATAGACGCCGGTGGCGATCAGGACGGCATCGTGGCGCGACCGCACCTCGGCAAAGGACAGGTCGCCCTCGCCCGATCCGCCAATGTCTACGCCCAGTTCGAACACCACGCCGCCGTCGATCAGGCGGTCGATCCGGCGCTGGACGACGTGTTTTTCCAGCTTGAAACCGGGAATGCCATAGATCAGCAGCCCGCCCGCCCGATCGTGCCGATCATAGACCGTGACGGCATAGCCGGCGCTCCGCAGACGATCGGCGGCCGCCAGACCCGCCGGACCCGCGCCCACAATCCCCACCGACTGCCCCCGCTCGACCAGGGGGCGGATCGGTGTGACCCAGCCGTTCTCGAATGCCATATCGCCCAGCCAGCGCTCGACCGAGCCGATGGTGACGGTCTCCCAGCCGGATTGCTCCAGCGTGCAGGAGCCTTCGCACAGCCGGTCCTGCGGGCAGATGCGGCCACAGATTTCGGGCATGGTCGAGGTGGCCTCTGACTGGCGCCAGGCCTCCTCGGCCCGGCCTTCGGCGGCCAGCTTCAGCCAGTCTGGAATATTGTTCTCCAGCGGGCAGCCGGACTGGCAGAAAGGGACGCCGCATTGCGCACAGCGGCTGGCCTGGGTGGTCCCGGCGGCCAGGGGGAAGTCGGCATAGATCTCGTCGAAGGCGCGCACGCGATCATTGGCCGACATCTTGGCCGGCCCGGCACGGGGTGTGACGACGAAGGTCTGGTTGGCGGACTTCAACGGACTCGGGCCTCGAACAGCAGGGCGTCGGAAATAGCGGCTCACAGGGATTTCAGCAACACCATTGCGGCGCACCGACGCTCCTGCGTCAAAATGGACAAAAAATAGCGCCAAAGGCGCTATTGAAGGATTAAATATTTCTCACGTCCGGCTTCCGACCTCGAACGCCGTTGTGCGGCTGTCCGGTTTCCCGGACAGCCGCGACGGATCAGAAGGCGTACTTAAGCGTGGCAACACCACGCCCTTCCGAAAGGGCGCTGGTGACGTCGGCGTCATGATAGCGGATATCGAGACCAAGCCCCGAGATCAGCGGCAGGCCGATCCCCACATTCCACGTCGTGTAGTCGGCGTTGACGTCAAGCGCCTGATAGCCCAGCGCCGCCGACAGCGTGATGCCGTTGTCGGCCGCATAGGCACCATTGACCTCGAGATAGGCGGCTTCCTCGTCCACACCGAAGAAATCAGGCGAGATATAGGCCGCTGCACCCACAGTGTAGGGACCAATGGCGCGGGATGCCGCAGCCTTCACTTCGACATAGTCATAGTCGGCGCCACCGGGCGCATTCACGTAGAAATATCCGACGACGCCGACGTCGAGGGCGTATCCAGCCGCTTCGGTGCGATAGCCGCCATAGACATCGACCTCGGCCTCGGTGTCGTCACCGAAATCGACGTTCGAGGCCCAGGCACCGGCATAGAAGGAGCCGATGGTGGCATCTACGCCGCCGAAGATCGCAGGGTCTTCATTGGTCTGGCTGAAGCCGCGGAAGACATAGTCGCTGGTCACACCGACGTTGAAGGCCAGATCGATATCAGGCGTGGACTGAGCCTGGGCGGTTCCGGCCATGGCCAGCTGGCCCAGGGCGACGACAGCCGCCGCAGCGGCGATGGCGAAGGTCTTTTTCATTTCAGGTATCCCCTTGTTTTTCTCGATGGTCGTTTCTGTTTGAAGGCACGTCTCAGGCATATCCGGCGAACCGGTTGGCGGGCGCGGAGGGGAAGCTCCGCGCCCGGCCGGATCACGGGGCCTCGAGAGCCTCGCCGTGAAGGTGGGTGTCCAGGCCCTCGGCCTCCTGGGATTCCGACACCCGCAGGCCCGTCGTGAACTTGCAGACGATCAGGATGATGAAGGTGCCGATGGCGCTGTAGGCGATGGTCCAGGCCAGGCCCATCGCCTGAGTGCCGATGTTGGCGCCTTCGGACAGGCTGTTGATGGTGGTGGTAGCCAGCAAGCCGGTCAGCAGGGCCCCGATCAGACCACCCGCCCCGTGGATGCCGAAGGCGTCCAGCGAGTCGTCGTAGCGCAGCAGCTTCTTGATCCAGACCGAGAAGACATAGCAGCCGACGCCTGAGGCCAGACCGATGATGACCGCCCCCTTCGGATCGACGAAGCCAGCGGCCGGGGTGATGCCGACCAGACCGGCGACGATGCCGGACAGCATACCGATCAGCGAGATCTTCTTCTTCTCAATGACCTCGATGACCTTCCAGGACAGGGCCGCAGCCGCAGCCGCCAGGATGGTGTTCAGCAGGGCGACAGCCATCAAGTCGTTGGCTGCACCGGCCGAACCGGCATTGAACCCGATCCAGCCGACCAGCAGCAGGGAGGCGCCGATCAGCGTCAGGACGGGGTTGTGCGCCGTAATCGGCTCGGTGCCGTAACCCTTACGCCGACCCAGGAAGATCGCGCAGACCAGACCCGCGACGCCCGAGTTGACGTGAACGACCGCGCCGCCGGCGAAGTCCAGAACGCCTGCCGAACCCAGGAAGCCACCACCCCAGACCCAGTGACAGATCGGGGCGTAGATGAACAAGGTCCACAGCAGGGTGAAGAGCAGCAGGGCCGAGTATTTGAAACGCTCAGCGAACGCCCCGGTGATCAGCGCCGGCGTGATGATGGCGAAGGTCATCTGGAACGAGATGAACAGGAACTCGGGGATTCCTGGCAGCAGGCTATTGGCGCTCTGCAGGGTCACATTGTTCAGCAGCAGCATGTCGAAGCTGCCGAAGTACGGCTGGATTTGTTCGGCGGAGAGACCGAACAGACCGTTGGCCGATCCGAAGGCGATGCTGTAGCCGGCCAGGAACCAGGCCAGGGTCACGACGGCGAAGACGCCGACGGATTGGGTGATGGTGGCGATCACATTTTTGCGTCGCACCATGCCGCCGTAGAACAGGGCCAGGCCCGGCAGGGTCATCAGCAGCACCAGGGCCGTGGACGTACCCAGCCAGGCTGTGCCAGCCGCGTCCAGTTCCAGAGCGGCTTGGTGGCCGAGCAGGGGGGCGGCGTTGGCCATGCCGCCTGCGGCAAGTGCCAGGCCCGTTCCGAGTGCGAGACCGCCTGCGAGGCGGCGCCAGTGTCGTGTCATCTTTGATCCCCCAATGATGCTATTTCGCATTAGCGAACTGTTTACCGAGCATTGGGAAAGCGCAAGAGGTTCACGCCTATTCTGAGCATTTTTCATGCGCCAAATACCGCTAAATCAGACCTGTATCGGCAATATTTTCTCATTATCTTCGTGTGCGCCGCACCATATCGTCTCCTTTATGGTCAAGGTTGGCTGGATTTGTCGGCAACGGGCGTTCTGACGAAAAACTGTCAAAATCGGTCGATGCCACATCAAGCGTGGCCCGAATGCATCGTCCCGGTCCGGACCGATCGTCATTGCGGCGTCGGCGCTTGGTCACGCAGCGGCAACGCACGCGTCGCGCCTCCGACACTGACCGCCGTTAACCCGCCTCAAAGCGTCAAGCTTGGGGGATATGCAGATGAACAATCGTATGGGGCACCGCGCCCGGATCATGGGCGCCAGCGTTCTGGCACTGAGCTGGGCCAGCGCGTCGGCTGTGGCCGCCCAGTCACAGGATGAGGCCACCTCGGTCGACGAGATCGTCGTCACGGCCCAGCTGCGCGAACAGGATCCCATCGAGGTCCCTTTCGCCCTGACCGCCTACAGCGGCGAAACCTTGCGTGACCTCGGCGTTCAGGAGTTCGAACAGTTATCGGCCTTCGTCCCCGGCTTCCTGGTTCAGAATCAGTCGCCGAACAATCCGGGCTTCGTGATGCGCGGCATCACCTCCGATTCGGGCGAGGCGACCACAGAACCACGCGTGTCGGTCTATCAGGACGGCGTTTCGATCTCGAAATCGCGCGGCTCCTACGTGGAGCTGTTCGACTTGCAGCGGGTCGAAATCGCCAAGGGCCCGCAATCCACCCTGTACGGTCGGGGAGCCCTGATCGGGGCCGTCAACCTGATCCAGAACCGACCGGCGATCGGCCAGTCCTTTGGCGAGGCCGAAATCCAGGCCGGCGACTATGGCTATGTCATGGTCGAGGGCATGGGCAACATTCCGCTGGGCGATACCCTGGCCCTGCGTCTGGCCGGACGGCTGAAGACCCGGGACGGGTTCGTTGAGAACCTGCTGGGCAGCGACGATTACAACAGCATCGAGACTCGGGCCTTCCGAGCTTCGCTGGCCTTCGCGCCCAGCGACAGCTTCCGCTACGACGTCATCGTCAACTGGCAGGGTGACGAGGCCAGCGGCACCTCCTTCAAATCCATCGCCTATGCCCCGGCCGATCCGAACACCGGCGCGGTCCTGGGTGGTCGAGATCCCTGGGACGGCGCGGCCCTGACGCCGACGGCGGCCTTTGACGGCGGCAAGGCCCTGGGTCTGGATCGCGAAGTCTGGGGAGCGACCGGCATCGGCCGGTTCGACCTGAACGCCGACTGGACCGTGACCTCGATCACCGCCTATCGCCAGTTCGACTCCTATGAAACCTTCGACGCCGATGGCGTGTCCCTGCCCATCCTGATCGCGGCCGAACAGGCCGAGGGCGAGCAGTGGAGCCAGGAGCTGCGCCTGAATTTCGACAACGGCAGCCGCCTGTCGGGCTTCATCGGCGCCGGAGCGTTCCACGAGGAGGGATCGCAGCGCACCCCGACCCAGTTCGACGAACGGATCGCCCTGGCCCAGCTGGCCGGCTTCCTGGACGGCAACCCGTTCGCGGTGGGCAGCAACACCCTGCCCGTCGCCGCCTATGGTTCGTCCGCGATCCTGGACCCGATCCTGACCAGCTTTGGCCTGGGTGCTGCCGTTCCGGGCATTCGCAACAATCTGAAGCCTGTCCATATCGAGGAAGCGACAAACACCAGCGAACTGACGTCCTATGACGTGTTCGGCGACGTCACCTTTGCCGTCACCGACCGGTTCGAGATCGCGGCGGGCATCCGCTACACCACCGACGACAAGACCACCGGCTATTCCAGCCGCGTCGTCAACGGCCGCTCAGTGCTGGGCGGCCTGCTGGCCGTGCAGCAGTTGCAGGGTCAGATCGCGGCTCTGGTGGCCCAGGGCACGCCCCAGTCTCTGGCCCAGGCCGCGGCCCTGGGTGCGGCGGCCAACGCCATCGTCACCGGGCTGGCAACGCCGGGTGCCGCCAATGCTCCGATCAGCGCCGCCTTCCCGCCCTTCGGCCTGACCGCCCAGCCGACGCCGAACAACGGCGACTTCGTCTATCGCGACCTGGAGGACGACGGCATCACCTGGCGTCTGACCGCCCGCTATGACCTGTCGGACGATGCCAGCCTTTATGCCAACTATGCCCGCGGTCGCCGTCCCAAGGTGTTGAGCGCCGGTGCGCCCTCCACGCCCCTGTCCAACCCCAACTTCACCGAGGTGGATGCCGAGACCGTCGACAGCTTCGAAGTGGGGGCCAAGGGGGCCTTCATGGACGGCCGTCTGCGGGCCGATGGCGCGGTCTTCCACTACAGCTACGAAAACTTCCAGACGACCATCCAGGACGGCACGCGGTTCATCACCGCCAATGCCGGCGAGGCCACGTCCTATGGCTTCGAAGGCCAGATGAGCTTCCAGGCCACAGACAGTATCGATGTGTTCGGCACCTATGGGTACAACCACTCGCGGTTCGAGGCGGGCATCTATGACGGCAACCGCTTCCGCCTGTCGCCCGACCGCATGGCCTCGATCGGCATGACCTGGTCGCTCCCCCTGCAAGGGGGCGATGTGATCATCCAGCCGACCTATACCTGGCAGTCGGAAGTCTTCTTCAACGACGACAACGACATCCCCGCCCTGCAGACCCGCAACTTCGTCGCCGACCTGATCCAGGACGAGGTTCAGGATGCCTATGGCCTGCTGAACCTACGGGTCCGGTTCGTGTCCGGTTCCGGCAACTGGGAGGTCGAAGCCTTTGGCGACAACCTGCTGGACGAGGAATACATCAAGGATGCGGGCAATACGGGCGATGCCCTGGGCCTGCCGACCTTCATCGCGGGTCGTCCGCGGATGGCCGGCCTGTCCCTGCGCCTGCGCTACTGATCCGACCGGAGACGAAGAATGAAACTGGACCGTCGCGGCCTGATCGGCCTTCTGGGGGGCGGCGTCGCCGCTCCCGCCCTGGCCCGACCGGGAGCGAAAGCGGCGGCGGTCCAGTTTCGTCATGGGGTCGCTTCGGGCGATCCCACCTCTGACGGGGTGGTCCTGTGGACCCGGTTGACCACCGATTCCACCGAACCGCTCAGTGTCGACTGGTTCGTGCGTGCGGCGCGGGCCGACACCGCGCCTGTCCTAAGCGGACGGATCGAGACGGGGCCGGATCGCGACTGGACGGTCAAGGTCGAGGTTTCGGGACTGGAGCCCGGCCGGGAATACCGGTTCGACTTCGCCGTGGCCGGGACTGTCTCGCCGCAGGGCCTGACCCGGACCCTGCCCGCCGGAACCACGTCGGTCGTCAGCCTGGCCGTCGTGTCGTGCCAGCTGTATCCGGGCGGGCTGTTCAACGCCTATCAGGCCGTTGCCGAGCTGCCCCGCGTCGACGCCGTCGTCCACCTGGGCGACTATATCTATGAATACGGGGCCGGCGCTGACGACTATGGCATGGCCACCGGCCAGGCCCTGGGTCGGATCCCCGAGCCCGCGCATGAGATCGTGACCCTGGCCGACTACCGGCTGCGTCACGCCCAGTACAAGTCTGACCCCGACCTTCAGGCCGCCCATGCCCGCGCGCCCTTCATCTGCGTCTGGGACGACCATGAGGTCACGAACGACGCCTGGCAGGCCGGGGCTCAAAATCACCAGCCCGCGACCGAGGGCGCCTATGCCGCCCGCAAGGCCATCGCCCTGCGCGCCTATTACGAATGGATGCCGATCCGCGAGCCCCGACATGGCGCAATGCGCGAGGCCATCCAGCGCAGCTTCCATTTTGGCGATCTGGCCAGCCTGCACATGGTGGAGACGCGGCTGCTGGCCCGCACCGAGCAGCTGTCCTATCAGGCCGATCTGACGATGACGGTCGACGCCGATGGTACCGCCGTCCCCGACATCGCGGCCTTCGAAGCCAAACGCAACAATCCGGCCCGCGACCTTCTGGGCGAAGATCAACGTGCCTGGCTGGAGCGTGAATTGGCTGCATCAAACGCCGCCGGACGTCCGTGGCAGGTGCTGGGCAATCAGGTGGTCATGGCCCGCGTCGCCGGACCCGACGTGTCCAAGATGGCCGGACCGGCTGAGATCGAGGCCATGATCGCGGCCCTTCCTGCCGAGGTGCAGACCGAGGTCCGCCTGTCGATCCAGTTGTTCAAGGCAGGCCTGCCCTTCAACATGGATGCCTGGGATGGCTATCCGGCCGGTCGCGAGCGTCTGTACCAGGTGTTCGAGGCGGCGGGCGTCCAGCCCATCGTCCTGGCGGGCGACAGCCATGCTTTCTGGGTCAACGAACTGAAGGATGCGGGCGGCGCCCATCGCGCGGTCGAGTTCGGCACGAGCGCCGTCTCCAGCCCCTCGCCCGGAGACGCCCTGCCCGACCTGCCGCTGGGACCGCTGCTGTCGGGCACAAATGACGAGGTCGTCTTTTGCGATCAGGTGGCCAAGGGTTTCGTGCTGCTGACCCTGACGCCGGAGGCCGCAACGGCCGAACTGCGGACCGTCTCGACCATCATGGCCAAGCCGTTCGAAAGCGGAACCCTGCGCCGCTACCGCATCGCCCGGACGCCCGAGGGTTTGGGACCGCTGGAGCGCATCTAGGCCATCAGGGTCCCGGCTGCGGCGCGCGCCTCGTCGGTGATGACGGCTCCGGACAGCATGCGGGCGATCTCTTCGCGGCGGGCCTCAGGCGACAGGGCGTCCAGCGAGGTCGCTGTGCGGCCATCCGCATCGGCCTTTCGCACCTTCCAGTGGGCGTGGCCGCGTGCGGCGACCTGCGGACTGTGGGTCACCACCAGGACCTGCGCCCCCTCGGCCAGGCGTTGCAGGCGGCGGCCGACCGCCTCGGCCACCGCACCGCCCACGCCCTGATCCACCTCGTCGAAGATCATGACCGGCTGGCGCAGGCCCTCGCGTCCCGCCAGCGCCGCCTTCATGGCCAGGGCAAAACGCGCCAGCTCCCCGCCCGAGGCGATGGCATCCAGCGGCCCGAACGCCGTCCCGGCATTGGTGGCGATCTCGAAGCGGACCGTCTCCATGCCGAGCGGGCCGCGCCGTCCGTCCGTGACCGGGTCCAGCGCCACGCGGAACCGCGCGCGATCCAGCTTCAACGGCCCCAACTCTTCCATCACGGCCTGGGCGAGACGGGCACCGGCCCCCTCGCGGGCGTCGGTCAGCATGCCCGCGACCAGGTCATAGTCGTCCCGGGCCTGGGTCGCGGCGCGCTCGGCCTCGGTCAGGGCCCCGGCCCCATCCTCGATCAGACGTAGTTTCTCGCGGATGCGGATGCGCAGGGACGGCAGGGCGTCCACCGTGGTGTTCAGCTTGCGGGCCGCCGCGCGCAGGGCGAACAGCCGCTCTTCGGCCTTGTCCAGCCGGCCGGGTTCGACGTCGAAGGCAGCGGCGGCGGCATCCACGGCGGCCACGGCCTCGGTCGCCTCGACCAGGGTCCGGTCAATGGCCTCGGCGGCGGCGGCCAGGCGGCCGATGACCGGATGGTCCGCCTCGGCTCCGGCCTGAGTCGCGCGCTGTCGGGCGTGTTCGACGGCGCGCAGGGCCGAGGCCAGTTTTTGCGTCAGCTTGTCCCCGCCCAGGGTCGTGCGGGCATCGGCCAGATCGCCCAGGGCCTTTTCGGCTGCGCCCAGCAGGGCCCGCTCGCCGGCCAGTTCGGTCTCCTCGTCGGGGCGGGGATCCAGTTCGTCCAGATCGGCCAGGTTGAGGGTCAGTTCCTCGACATGGGCGGCGGCTTCTGCGGCGGCGGCACGCAGGTCCGCCACATGCGCCTCTGCCGTCTTCAGCCGTTCGGACGCCGCCGCGACCGTATCCAGATGCACCCGCAGCGCGCCATAGCCGTCCAGCAGGGCCCGATGGGTCTTCCAATCCAGCAGGCCGACGGTTTCATGCTGGCCATGAACCTCGACCAGGGCCTGGCCGACCTCGCGCAGGACCGCGACCCCGGCAGGCTGGTCGTTGATGAAGGCCCGGCTGCGGCCGTCCGCCGACAGGATGCGGCGCAGGATCAGCGGCTCGCCCGCCGCCACTTCGAACCCGCGCTCGTCCAGCAGGGCGATCAGGTCCGGGTCGTCGGGACAGGTGAAGACGGCGGCGGCCACGGCCTGTTTGGCCCCGGCCCGCACCAGACCGGCATCGGCCCGCGCCCCCAGCGCCAGGCCCAGGGCATCCAGAATGATCGACTTGCCCGCCCCCGTCTCCCCGGTCAGCACGGTCAGGCCGTGCTGGACATCGAGATCCAGTACATCGACCAAAACGATGTCGCGGATGGACAGCGCAGTCAGCATGGCGTCGGGCGATTCGTCATGGTGGTCAGTCTAGCGGCCAACAGGCTCGACCACATCATCCACGGAACAATTCAGCAACATCAACCCGGGATGATGCGCTCCAACCAGCTTTCGCGGCGACCTTCCGGAGCGACCTCGGGACGGCGACCCTCGTCGGACAGCAGGGCATAGGCCTCGGCGTACCAAGGGCTGCCGGGATAGTTGTAGCCCAGGACTGCCGCGTTGCGAGTCGCCTCGTCCTTCAGACCCAGGCCGACATAGACCTCGACCAGACGGTACAGAGCCTCGGGCACGTGCGAGGTGCGCTGATAGTCCGGGTTCTCGACGACGGTCTTGTAGCGGTTGATGGCCGCCAGGGGCTGGTTGCCGCGCTGATAGTAGCGACCGATGGCCATTTCCTTGCCGGCCAGCTGGTCGTTGACCATGTCGATCTTGACTGAGGCATCGGTGGCGTAGGGCGTGCCGGAATAGTTGCGCACGACATAGCGCAGGCCGGTCAGCGCCAGCTGGGCATAGCCCTGGTCGCGGCCCACGTCGGTGATCTGCTCCCAGTTGCAGACGGCCTTCATATAGTGGGCGTAGGCGGCCGAGGGATTGCCTGGGAACAGCTGGATGAAACGGTCTGCCGCCGCGATCGCGTCCTGATAGGCGTTATCTTGGTAATAGGCGTAAATCTGCATCAGGATGGCCCGGCGCGACCATTCCGAATACGGATGCTGACGCTCCACTTCCTGGAAGTAGTCGATCGCATCGCGCCAGCGCTTGCGTTCCAGCCGTTCGTAACCGGTGTTGTAGAGCGCCTCGACGGGACGCTCCTCATAGGCCAGGCGAGGCCGGCTGTTGTTGCCGGCACAGGCGGACAAGGCCACGGTCGCGGCGAGGGTCGCCAGCAGGATCAGGCGCGAGGAGCGGAACTTCAGGACGGGCAAGGACGACCTCACGACAAGCCAGGCGCAGTGACGCCGCGCGGCACCGATAACCAACAAGCGCCGCTTCTACACCAGCGACCGGACCTCGCCAATGCAGCGGCATCGACCGAAATCGGCCGACACGGCTTGCGGGGGGGCCATCCGCTGATAAGAAGCGCGCCAAGACGACGCGCCTCATTGGAAGCGCGATGACGGCGAAAGGATGACCGGGGATGAAGCTGCTGTCTGGCAACGCCAACCGGAGCCTGTCTCAGGCGATCGCCGACCACCTGGACATGCCGCTGACGCGGACTCAGGTCAAACGCTTCGCTGACAATGAGGTGTTCGCGGTCATCGAGGAGAACGTGCGCGGCGAGGACGTCTTTGTCCTGCAGTCCACCAGCTATCCGGCCAATGACAATCTGATGGAGCTGCTGATCCTGACCGACGCCCTGGTCCGGGCCTCGGCCAAGCGGATCACGGCGGTGATGCCCTATTTCGGCTATGCGCGTCAGGATCGGAAGACCGGGGGACGGACGCCCATCTCCGCCAAGCTGGTCGCCAATATGATCACACGCGCCGGAGCCCATCGCGTGCTGACGATGGACCTGCACGCCGGTCAGATTCAGGGCTTCTTCGACATTCCGACCGACAACCTGGTCGCCACGCCGGTGCTGGCCCAGGACATCAAGGAAAATTATCCGCGCGGCGACGATCTGCTGATCGTGTCGCCGGACGTGGGCGGCGTGGTGCGGGCCCGGTCCCTGGCCAGCCGCCTGAACGCCGATCTGGCCATCGTCGACAAGCGCCGCGCGCGGGCGGGCGAGAGCGAGGTCATGAACATCATCGGCGACGTCCAGGGGCGGCGCTGCATCCTGTTCGATGACATCGTCGATTCAGGCGGAACGCTGGTCAACGCGGCCAAGGCCCTGATCGACGCCGGTGCCACAGAGGTCTCGGCCTATATCAGTCATGGCGTCCTGTCGGGACCGGCCGTCCAGCGTGTGATGGACGGACCGTTGAAGGAACTGGTCATTACCGACTCCATTGAACAGCCCCACGAAGTTTTGAACTGCGCCAAGATTCGCAGTGTTTCCGTGGCCCCGCTGATCGGAGAGGCCATCCGACGGATCGCCAACGAAGAATCGGTGTCGAAGCTGTTCGATTAACGGTCGGAAAACGCCTTCTGACGCGATATAGAACCCACAGTTCCGGTGCGCCCGAGCGCACCGCGCGTCCATGTGGGGAATATCCGCCGATGCCCAAGGCTAATCTGCGCCGCGGCCTGTCCGTTGCCGCTCTTGCTGCCATCGCCGTCCTTGCGGCCTGTTCGACGCCCGAGCCGGCACCGGCACCGGTGGTCGCACCGCCCCCGCCTCCGCCTCCGCCCGTCACGCTGAACGAGGGCGTGGCTCAGGCCGCCTCCATCTATGTGGCCTTCATCCGCGAGGTCGGCACCATCCAGGCCGGCTTCCCCGACGCCGAGTCGATCCAGGTCGCGATCCGGCGCGGTGCGGCCTATGAGCCCGCCCAGCTGTCGCGTGGCATGATCGCCTACGGCTCGATCCTGGCGCTGCAGTCGCCCGAGTTCGTGGCCGGGGTCCGTACCTATGCCGCTGATCCGGTGCAGCGCCGTGAGGTGATCGACCGCATCATCGCCGACCCCGCCTATGCCGCGACCCTGCCGGGAGCCGATGCAGCCGCAGGCCTGATCATCGCGACCCTGGGCAAGGACATCACCGCAATGACGACCATCGCCGAGGCGGTGGAGGCGGACGCCTATACGATCCAGGAACGTCGCGACCCGCGGCGTCGCTGGGCCGTGACCCACATCCAGAACCGCGAGGTTCGGCTGGAAAGCACCAAGACCGCGTCCGCCGTGCAGATGCTGCCCTCGGCCGAAGAATCCAGCCGACTGTTCGCCGCCGCCCACGCCGGAAGCGGTCTGGAGCTGACCGCGGGGCCGGTGTCGCCCCCCTACACGCCCGCAGTGATCAACTCGCTGGCCATCGCCGCCCTCGCCGCCCTGGGGGCTGGCGGTGACGACTACCGCGCCAACACAGAAGCGCTGACCGTAGAATCGAACAGCGAGTTCTGCCTGAATATGTCCAAGCTGAACCTCTTCCAGTGCCTGGCGGCCTCGCGCCCCAGCTATGAGGACATGTTCTGCCTGGGCCGCCACATCGTGCGCGACCTGGCCACATGCACGACCGAGGCGACCGTGCCCCGATCGGTTTCCCTCACTCCGACCGCCGTGGCGGCCGGTGAGGGGCAAAGCCTGATCGCCGCGGATGCCACCGCTGCGTCGGCCCAGGCCATGCGCGGATCAGGCAACTGATCCACCACAGCCCGACAGCGGTTGCGCGGTCGGGCATAGGCGTGTATTAGCCCGCGCTCTTGAATTCGAGGGTGTGATCACCCCGTCGCGCGGGCCCATGCAGCGCGGCGATACCGTTATTGAGGCGAGCCCGATGGCCGAGATCATTCTGAACGTCGACGTCCGTGAAAACGTCGGCACCGGCGGTGCCCGTGCCGCGCGTCGCGCCGGTTCGGTGCCTGGCATCCTTTACGGCGGCGACAAGGCCCCGGTGGCCATCTCGGTCAACGAGAAGGACTTCCGCAAGTCGCTCTACACCGGCAAGCTGCTGGGCCATCTGGTCACGCTGAAGTACGGCGAAGAGAGCCAGCCCGTCATCGCCAAGGACGTGCAGTTTGACCCGGTCAGCGACCGTCCCCTGCACTTCGACCTGATGCGCGTCGACGAAAAGCAGACGATCCACATCGAAGTGCCGGTCCACTTCATCAACCAGGACAAATGCCCCGCCTTCCGTCAGGGCGGTTCGCTGGAAATCGTGCGTCACACGGTCGAGATCGTCGTCCGCGCCGACCACATCCCCGAGGATCTGATTGTCGACCTGGCCGGCCACAAGCTGGGCGACACCATCCGCATCTCGGACATCAAACTGCCCAAGGGCGTCGAGCCCGCGATCGGTGACCGCGACTTCATGATCGCCTCGATCAAGGCCTCCTCGGCTGCCAAGGCCGCTGACGAGATCGAAGAAGCCATCGCCGAAGAGAACGCCATCGCTGCCGAAGCGGCGGCCGACGAGGTTCCCGCCACCGAGCAGTCGGACAGCGAAGAAGCCTGAAAGTCGCAAGACTGATCGCTTCGGCACCACGAACTTTGAAAACCCCGCCCGGTTCGCCGCGGCGGGGTTTTTGTTTCCGGGCCTGACAGGCTAGAGCGTCCTCCCATGTTCATCATCGCCGGCCTGGGCAATCCGGGCCCCAAATATCAGAACAACCGGCACAACATCGGCTTCATGGCGGCCGATGCGATCGCGGATCGCTGGCGGTTCGGGCCCGAGCGCGCCAAATTCCAGTCGGTGGTTCGCGACGGCGAAGTCGAGACGCCGGGCGGGGCGGTCAAGGTCCTGCTGATGAAGCCCCAGACCTTCATGAACGAAAGCGGCCGGGCCGTCGGCGAGGCGGCGCGCTTCTACAAGATCTTACCGGCCCAGATCATCATCTTCCATGACGAGATCGACCTGGCTCCCGGCCGGTTCCGCATGAAGACCGGCGGCGGTGCGGCGGGCCAGAACGGCGTGCGGTCGCTGATCAGCCACCTGGGGGCCGACTTCCGCCGGGCACGCATGGGCGTGGGGCATCCGGGCGAAAGCCATTTGGTCATGCCCCATGTGCTGGGTGACTTCCACAAGGCCGAGCAGCCCTGGCTGAACGCCATGCTGGATGCCGTGGCCGGGGCCCTACCCTTTGCCCTGGCCGGAGACGACGATCGCTATCAGGCCGAGGTCATGCGACTGGCCCCCGCTCCAAAATTCAGCCCCAGACAAGCCGCCCGGGAGGACTAGGTCCCCTCGAATCGATGGGCAGCGAGGGCTTTACGCCTGCCAGACCTCCGAACGCGCCCCTTGGTCCCCCAAGACGGTGGCGACCCAGTCGCAGACGACGCGCGCGGCGGCCTCTGTGCTGTCTGGCGGGTTGACGATCACCAGGGCACAGCCGTTCATCTTCATGGGATTGGTCAGGGGTCTCAGTCGCGCCTCGGCGACCAGCACCGGCCCTACCCTCGCAACCTCTATCCGCCGGATGAAACCATCAAACGTCTCCAAGTCCTTCAGCGGAGTCCATACAGCGACCGTCGCCGTCGGGTCCGCGCGAACGATCGCCGCCGCCGTATCGGCCGATCGGACATAGTCGTCGGGCTGTTCGAACGGTGGATCGATCAGGACCAGCGGCGCCTTGGCCCTTCTGGCTGCTGAGACCGCCTGATCGTATCCGTCGCCGCCGTTCGCCTGGGCCGAGGGCCAGGCCGACAAAGCCTGTTCCAACAGGTCCCGCACCGGCGGGTTCATCTCGAACCCGACATAGCGATCGCCGGTCCGCAGACGACGCGCCACCAGCAACGGCGATCCGGGATAGAGACTCGCGCCGCCTTCAGGATTGATCGCCGCCACCTCGGCCGCCAGCGCCTCGATCAATGACGGTCGATCCCGGCTGGCCATCAACCGCTCCACCCCGGCCTCCGCCTCGCCCGATCGTGCGCCATCGCCGCTGAGGTCGTACAGGCCTGCCCCCGCATGGGTGTCGATGACAGTCAGCGGCCCGGCTGCCTGCCGCGCCTGGACCAGCCACAGCAGCAGCGCATGCTTCAGGATGTCGGCGAAGTTTCCGGCATGAAAGCTGTGGCGATAGTTCATGCCCTGACCTGTCCTGCGTGACCCATCGGGTCAAGAGGAACCGCCGGGTCAGAAGGGGCGTTCGCCCTTCCTGTTCGCGTGAAGGATGCTGCGATGGCCGACGGTTCCGCTCGTTTCGACATGGCAACCGCCGCTGCCGTTCCCCAGGGCCTGACCTGGTGCAGTGACGAACATGCCGGATTGACCCGGCGCCGGTCAGGCAGCGGTTTCTCCTATCGAGACACCCAAGGCAGGGTCATTCGAGACAAGCCGACCCTTGCCCGGATCCGCGCCCTGGCCATCCCGCCCGCCTGGACCGACGTCTGGATCTGCCCGCGCGCCACCGGCCACATCCAGGCAACCGGCCGCGACGCCAAGGGCCGCAAACAGTATCGCTATCACGCCGATTGGACGGCCCATGCGTCGACCAGCAAGTTCGATCGTCTGCCCGCCTTTGCCCGCGCCCTGCCGCGGCTGCGTGAACGGGTGGAGACGGACCTGAACCGGCGCGGAGTCTGCCGGGACAAGGTGCTGGCCACGGCCGTACGCCTTCTGGAAATCACCCTGATCCGCGTGGGCAATGCCCAGTATGCCAAACAGAACCGGTCCTATGGTCTGACGACACTGAACAAGCGGCACCTGGAGGCGACCGGCACAGCGCTGACCTTTGCCTTCAAAGGCAAGAGCGGTGTCGAACATGAGGTCAGGGTGCGCGACCGGCGTCTGGCCACCGTGGTCCGCCAGTTGCGCGACCTGCCGGGCCAGCAACTGTTCAAATATCGCGACGAAACCGGTATCCTGGTCTCGATCACCTCGGATGACGTGAACGCCTATATCCGGGGTGCCATGGGCGACGGCTTCTCGGCCAAGGATTTCCGCACCTGGGCCGGTACGGTTTCGGCGGCGCGGGCCCTGCGCGATGTCGAGGCCCCGACCTCGCCCACCGACGCCAAGCGAAAGATCACCGTCTGCGTCAAGGCCGTGGCTGGCCTGCTGGGCAATACCCCGACCGTGTGCCGCTCGTCCTATGTGCACCCGGCGGTGTTCGAGCTTTTCCAGGCTGGCGAGCTGGGACAGGTCCTGCCCGGCCCCGACACGGCGGGTTTCGAGAAGGCGCTGATCCGGCAGTTACGCGCCTGAAGCCTGACCTCAGGCTGCCTTGTCCCAGTTCAGCACCACCTTGCCCGACTGGCCCGAACGCATGGCCTCGAAGCCTTCCTCGAACCGATCATAGGCCATCTGGTGGGTGATCAGGGGCTGCAGGTCCAGCCCGGCCTTCAGCAGGCCCAGCATCTTGCGCCAGGTGGTGAACATCTCGCGGCCATAGACGCCCTTGATCGTCAGCGCCTTCAGGATGATCGCGCCCCAGTCTGTCTCCATCGGCTTGGACGGAATGCCCAGCATCGCCATGCCACCACCCATGATCAGGGTATCGACGCATTGCTTGAAGGCGATGGGGGAACCGGACATTTCCAGGGCCACGTCGAACCCGACCTTCAGGCCCAGCTCGTGCATGACGTCCTTCAGGTCCTCGCGGGTAGTGTTCACGGTGCGGACGCCCGGCGCGACCTTCTGGGCCAGTTCCAGGCGGAAGTCGTTGATGTCGGTCAGCACCACGGTGCGGGCCCCCGCATGGCGGGCGACGGCGGCGGCCATCATGCCGATGGGTCCGGCCCCGGTGACCAGGACGTCCTCGCCCAGCAGGTCGAACTGCTGGGCCGTGTGCACGGCATTGCCGAACGGGTCCAGGATCGAGCCGATCTCATAGGGCACGTCGTCGGGCAGCTCGATCACATTGAAGGCCGGGGCCACCACGAACTCGGCAAAGGCCCCCTGGCGGTTCACGCCGATGCCGCGCGTGGCGGGGTCCAGGTGGAAATGACCCGCGCGCGCCGCCTCCGAGTTCAGGTCGATGACATGGCCCTCCGCCGAGACGCGCTGACCGATCGTCAGGCGGCGATCGACGTCCTTGCCGATGGCAACGATCTCGCCGGCAAACTCGTGGCCCGTGATCATCGGCACCGGAACGTTCTTCTGGGACCAGTCGTCCCAGTTCCAGATGTGAATGTCGGTGCCGCAGACGGCGGTGCGATGCACGCGGATCAGCACGTCCTCGGGGCCGGCGACAGGCACGGGTGCGTCGATCAGCTCCAGGCCCACGCCGGGCTTGGTCTTGGCCAGGGCCTTCATGGTGTCCGTCATGCGATAACTCCCAGTTCCTTGCCGGCCGTCGTGAACGCCGCGACCGCTTGATCGATCTGTTCGAAGGTGTGCGCCGCCGACATCTGGGTCCGAATGCGGGCCTGGCCGCGCGGGACGACGGGGAAGCTGAAGCCGATCACATAGACACCCAGTTCCAGCATCCGGGCCGCCATGGTCTGCGCCAGTTTGGCGTCGTGCAGCATCACCGGAATGATCGGATGTTCGCCGGGCAACAGTTCGAAACCCGCCTCGGTCATGGCGGCGCGGAAACGGGCGGCATTGGCGAACAGGCGGGTGCGCAGCTCATCCCCTTCGGGGCCCGAGGCGATGCGGATGGCCTCCAGGCTGGCCCCGCAGATCGAGGGAGCCAGGGCGTTGGAGAACAGATAAGGCCGGGCTCGCTGCTTCAGCAGTTGCACCACCGGTGCCGTCGCGCAGATGAAGCCCCCCATGGCCCCACCCAGCGCCTTGCCATAGGTGCCGCTGAGGAAGTCGATCTGCACGCCGTGATGGGCAAATGACCCTCGCCCCTGCGGACCCAGGAAGCCCGTGGCGTGACAGTCGTCGACCATGATCAGGGCGTCATAGCGATCTGCCAGAACCCGGATTTCCGCCAGTCGGGCGATATAGCCATCCATGGAGAAGGCCCCGTCCGTGGCGATGACGATATTGCGCGCACCGTCGGCCCTGGCCTGCTTCAGCTGGGCCTCCAGGTCATCCATGTCGGAGGTGGCGAAGCGGTACCGTTTGGCCTTGCACAGCCGCACCCCATCGATGATCGAGGCATGGTTCAAGCTGTCGGAGACGATGGCGTCCTCGGCCCCGAACAGGGGCTCGAACAGGCCGCCGTTGGCATCGAAGGCGGCGGCGAACAGGATGGCATCCTCGAAGCCGAGATAGTCGGCCGTCGCGCGCTCCAGCTGTTTGTGGATGTCCAGCGTTCCGCAGATGAACCGGACCGAGGCGGTGCCCGCCCCCCGCTGTTCCGCCGCGGCATTGGCGGCATCGACGACCCGCTGATCGCCCGCCAGGCCCAGATAGTTGTTGGCGCAGAAGTTGAGCACGTCCCGACCGCCGACCTGGATCACCGGTCCCTGGCGCGAGGCAATGATACGTTCCGGCTTGGTCAGGCCCTGGGCCTCGATATCAGCAAGCTCGGCGGCGATGCGGTCGTGGAAGCTGGCGGTCATGAGCGCTCCGCTAGACCTTTTTTCCGGCGACCGAAACCCCCCGTTCAGGGTGCCGTCACCGGTTCGGCCACCGCGCGGAACGGGCTGATGCGCACACGGCCGCCGCAGGGCGTGAAGGCCTGGGCCAGGGTCACGGCCGAGGTATCGCCCGGCATGGTCATGCGGATGCGGGCGGCCTGGGGACAGGCGGTTTCGCCATTGCCCTCGTTCGGCACCACGTTCCAGCCCAGGTCGACGAAGGCCTTGGCCTGGGGGGCCAGTTCGACGGGCGTCGGGGCCTGGTTTGCGCGGAAATAACTGCCCGGATTCTGGTCGGCGCGAATGGTGCTCAGGTTTCGCCCCTGGGCGTCCTGGAGCGTGACGGTGGGATAGCCGGTCAGGCTGCAGGCCTGGGTGCCGACATTCTGGACGCCCAGAATGGCGACGCGGTTTCCGGCCCCGGCATCGCCGCCCTCGGCCGACAGCTTCAACTGGGGCCCCTTGCACGGCAGGGCCACGGGCAGGACGCCGCCCGGCGCGGGCGTTGGCAACGGTTGCGGTCCGGTCGGGTTGGTGGCCGAGACCGGGCGGCTGCACCGTTCGAGCACGGCAACACCGACGTCCTCGTTGGGGCCCAGGCGGCTGAGGATCGCGCTTTCCTGACCCTCGCGCGTCGCCGTGATCCACTCCAGCCCGGACCCGGAGTAGCGTGCGCCGCTGGCGGAGGGCGCTGTCCGCAGGGCATAGGTCTGGTCCTTGTATTTGAGCTGGGCCGTGGCCGTGTCGGGATACTGGACCTCGACCGTCATTCCGCTTTCGCAGGCATAGCCGATGGCGGGCGCAGGCGGCGCGGTCGGGACCGGCGTGGCCTCAACCGGCGGGGGCGGCGCTTCGGCCTCTGGCGTGCAGGCTGAGGTCAGGAGACCCAGCAGGGCAAAGGCGGAACAGGTCGATCGCAGGCGCATGGCTATCCCCTCAAGTTCAACATGCTTAACACCCGCCCGCGTTAAAGGCTCCGCTTGTCGCCCTTGCGGAGCGGCACAATAAGAAACGCCCCCGATCCGGACTGGATCGGGGGCGCGGCAGGCTTTGCTTGATCGGATCGCTTAGTCGCAGCGATCGCACTCGGGATCGGGACGCGGCTCGGTGAAGTGGACGTCCGGAGTCTCGACGATCACTTCCGACGGACGAACGCGGACGTTCGGGGCCGAGATGTAGATTTGCGAGGGTCCGACGCGGACAGGCGGAGCGTCGACATAGACGGGCGGGCCCTGGATGTGGATGTCGGCACCCGGAACGAAGACCGGCGGACCCGAGACGCGGACGCCCGGCGAACGCACGTGCACCGGAGCGGGGCCGCGGGTGTCATAGAAGGTGGCCGTATAGTCGCGGATCGGCACGCATTCGCAGCGCGGATCGTAACCGGCACCACCGCCGCCAGCATAGGCAGCGCCGCCCGTTCCACCAGCGCCTGCGGCAGGAGCCGCATCACGCCCGAAGCCGGAAACAGCATAGCCGAACGGACCACCGGCGGTGCCCCAAGGTTCGGCGGCGACGGATCCGGCGGCCAGGAGGGCCGCTCCCGTCACCAGGACAGACATCAGTTTCATCATCAACTCCCCCAAAGGATTAACCATGCTTAGCCGCAGGAGACCCGGGCCGGACACCCTTGCACCTGTAAAGGGAATTAACCTTTCTGAATACTCACGTTTGCCAAACTCGGGCGCAAACAAGGCAGATGTGATTAATCTATCGCATCCCACTCTCTTGAAAGGAGAATTCCGGTGAGCGCAACTCCCCGAAGGGCGCTTTTGGGGGCGGATGAGCCGGTATTGAAAGCCCTTCGCGCGAGGCGATAATGGGCCTAGGGTGATGCTTCATCGATGCGCCGGGGGGCAAGTCGGGACCAATCTGGACCAGGGTGATCGCCATGTTTTCGCTGCTGCTCATGCTCGCTGCCTCCCCCCTGCCCCAGGATCCTCAGGATTCCGGGGCCCTGGAACTGGTGCCTACCACCTGTGCGGTCGAGAACGGCCGGTGGGTCTGTCGCTATGAGGCCCCGGCCACGTCGATCACTATCGTACCGCCCCCCGCAACCAGCACGCCGGCCCCGGCGGCTATCGTCACCCCGCCATCTACGTCGGCGACCACCCGCAGCGACTCAGAGCGCGAGGCCTGGGAGGCCCGGCTGATCGTGCGCTGTGCCGATGCTGGACTGGTATCCCTGTGTTCCGGTGCCGAACGGCGACAGGCTCGCGCCCTGCGCGAAGCCGAGACGGTTCGCCAGGCGCTGCGCCGCGAGGTCACCGGGCTGTTGAGCCAGAACAAGTGCGAGGACGCAGTGCGCGTCGCCCTGGAGGGCGGCGACCTGGAACTGGCCCGCGAGGCGCGCGCCTTCTGCGCCCCCTGATATGGGCGGACCGCGCCGGATCAGGCTGATCTAGCCGTTCAAGACGCGACGCCCTGCTCGGAGATCGCCATGCCCCTGTCCCGTCGCCAAATGATCGCCGCCTCGGCTGCCCTGCTGGCTGCCCCTTCGCTGGCCCGCGCACGCAGTGCCGATTGGCAGGCGGTTCAAGCCTATTCCGACGCCCGGCGCGGCTTATCCCTCCTGGTCCTTCGGGATGGTGAAACGCTGCACGAGTCCTACTCTGGCGGCGGCGGTGTCGAACGGGCCTGGGAACTGGCCAGCGGGACCAAGAGCTTCTGCGGCGTGCTGGCCGCCGCCCTGGTTCAGGATGACCTGCTGAGCCTCGACGAAGCCTGCGCCGAGACCCTGACCGAATGGCGGGCCGATAGCGCCAAATCGACCATCACCATTCGCGACCTGTTGACCCTGACCTCGGGGGTTGGCTCGGGCCAGATCGGTCGCCCGCCAGCCTATGCCCAGGCCGTGGCCCTGCCCCTGACGGCTGCGCCGCGCACCCGTTTCATCTATGGTCCCGCGCCGTTTCAGGTGTTTGGCGAGATCGTCCGGCGCAAGCTGGTAGCGGCGAACCAGCCGGACGACGTCCTGGCCTTCATCACGTCCCGCATCTTGACGCCGCTGGGGGTTGAGGCGGGATACTGGCGCACGTCCGTTGGCCAGCCGCATCTGCCGTCCGGGGCCCATCTGACGGCCAGGAACTGGGCTGCGTTCGGCCAGGCCGTGCTGGAAGGCGGACGGGGGGCGGTCGATCCCGCCACCCTGGCCGCCAACTTCGAGGGCACGGCGCTGAACCCCGGATACGGCCTGAGCTGGTGGCTGTTGCGGCCCGGCCTGATCGGTCCGGGTCGCCGTTCGGGCCTGGGCAATGAAGGAGCCAGCGTCGCCGCCCGCGCCGACGTCCGCATGGCGGCCGGGGCCGGGAACCAACGCCTGTATCTGATCCCCGGGCATCGGATGGTGGTGGTGCGGCAGGCGTCGGGAATCGGTCGAGCCCTGAGGGGCGACGACGCGGGATGGTCGGACGCCGACTTCATGACCCGGGTGCTGGACGCGATCGGGGCCTGACGCGATCAGGGCGATTGTGACGAAGCGGTCCGGCCCTGTAGAAGGCGGGCGTGACCACACTGACCGAGAGCGATAGCGCACGCATGGCGACGGGACGAGACGAACTGGACCTGGGCCGTTTGCAGACGCTGCTGGACAGGGCGCGGGGGCTGACCGTGGCCTGTGTCGGCGACCTGATGCTGGATCGCTATGTCTATGGCGAGGTCACGCGGATTTCGCCCGAGGCCCCCATCCCGGTCCTGCGCACCACGCGCCGGGTGGCCATGCCGGGCGGGGTCGGCAATGTGGCCCGCAATGTCGCCGCCCTGGGGGCCACCGCCCGGCTGGGTGCCGTGTCGGGCCAGGACGGCCCCGGTGACGAGCTGGCTGCCCTGATCCTTTCCGAAGCCGGCATGCAGGACGCGGTCGAACGACGGGCCGACATCTCCACCATCGTCAAGACCCGCTTTGTCGCCTCGGGCCAGCAGCTGCTGCGTCTGGACGAAGAGGGGGCGGGGGGATCGGTGGGGAACACGGACCTGTTCGGCGGTGCCAGCGCCATCCTGTTGTCCGACTATGCCAAGGGTGTGGTGGACGAGGCTCTGATCCAGGCGGCGATCCGGGCGGGCCAGGCGGCCGGCACCCCGGTGATCGTCGATCCCAAGGGCCGCGATTTCGCCCGCTATGGCGCGGTCGATCTGATCAAGCCGAACGCCAGTGAACTGGCCGGGGCCACGGGCCTTCCGGTCGAGACAGATGCTCAGGTCGAGACGGCGCTGGAAGCCCTGCTGGCCGCCACCCAGGCAAAGGCCGTGGTGGTGACGCGCGCGGGCAAGGGGATGTCGCTGATGCGGCGCGACGGTCCGGTGCGTCATTTCCCGGGCCGGGCGCGCGAAGTCTTCGATGTGTCCGGGGCCGGTGACACGGGTCTGGCCGCGCTGGGGCTGGCGCTGGGGGCCGGAGAGACGCTGGAGACCGCGGTCCAGTTCGCCATCCTCGCGTCCGGCGTTGTGGTGGGCAAGAGCGGCACGGCCGTGGTCACCCCGGCCGAACTGATCGAGGCCGAGATGGCCGGCCACGCCGCCCCCGCCCAGGCCAAGGTGACCCCGGTCGAGGAACTGGCGCGCGAGGTCGAGACCTGGCGGCGGCAGGGACTGCGCGTCGGCTTTACCAACGGCTGTTTCGACATCCTGCACCGGGGGCATGTCGCCTATCTGGATCAGGCGCGCGGCTGGTGCGACCGGCTGATCGTGGCGCTGAACACCGATGCCTCGGTGCGGCGGCTGAAGGGCGAGGGCCGCCCGGTCAACGATCTGGACAGCCGGGCCGTGGTCATCGGGGCCCTGGCCAGCGTGGACCGGGTAACGGCCTTTGACGACCCGACGCCCCTCGCCCTGATCGAGCGGCTGCGTCCCGATGTCCTGATCAAGGGAGCCGACTATACACGCGAGGGCGTGGTCGGCGGCGATCTGGTCGAAAGCTGGGGCGGAGAGGTCCGGCTGGCGACCTTTGCCGATGGGTTTTCCACGACCCGCACGATCGAGAAGATGACGGAGTCCGTTCGATGAGCCGCCGCATGATCGTGGTCACCGGGGGCGCAGGCTTCATCGGCTCCAACATCGTCGCCCGGCTGTGCACTGAGGATCGCCGCGACGTCGTCGTGTGCGACCGGCTGGAAAGCGCCGACCTGGCCAAGTGGAAGAATATCGCCAAGCACGACATCGCCGACCTGTGGGCGCCCGAGGACCTGTTCGCGCGGCTGGACCGACACCGCGACCGGATCGCCGCCGTCGTGCACATGGGGGCCATCTCCTCGACCACCGAACCGGACGCGGACCTGATCCTGAAGACCAATTTCGACCTGTCGCGGGACCTGTGGGACTGGTGTACGGCGGCGGGGGTACGGCTGATCTATGCCTCGTCGGCGGCGACCTATGGCGATGGCGACCAGGGGTTTGAGGATGACAATGCGCCGGCCGCCCTGGGCGCACTGAAGCCGCTGAATGCCTATGGCTATTCCAAGGCCCTGTTCGACCGGTATGCGGTGCGCCAGGCGGCCCGCGATCAAGCGCCGCCGCAGTGGGCGGGGCTGAAATTCTTCAACGTCTATGGACCCAATGAGGGTCACAAGGGATCGATGAAGTCGGTGGTGGCCCAGATCTGGCCCAAGGTGGCAGCCGGCGAGGCGGTCAGCCTGTTCCGCTCTCACCACCCCGACTATGCCGATGGTGGCCAGTTGAGAGACTTCGTCTTCGTGAACGATGTGGTCGACATCATCGAATGGCTGCTTGAAACCCCGTCGGTGTCGGGGATCTTCAATGCCGGATCGGGACAGGCCCGGTCGTTCGCCGACCTGGCGCGGGCCACCTTTGCCGCCGCCGGACAGGAGCCGCGCATCGGCTACGTCGACATGCCGGAGGTGATCCGCGACAGGTACCAGTATTTCACCGAGGCCAAGATGGACCGCATCCGCGCCGCCGGCTTCCCCGGCCAGTCCACCCCCCTGGAAGAAGGCGTCCGCCGCTATGTCCAGGGTTTTCTGGCGACAGAGGACCCGTATCGCTAGGCGGGCAATGCGACGGGCGCGTGTGCCTTGGGCTTCGACAGCAGCAGCTTAACCAGCGGTCTTTCGACCAGCACATAGACCACCCACCCGCCGACGATAACGGCGGGGATCGAAATGACTGCAAAAACCCAGGCTGGTGGTTCGAAGGGCAGACGGTTCCAGACGACCATGACGGCGATGATCGTCAGAGGATGACTGAGGTACAAGCTGTACGAGCTGTCCCCCAGAGCGCCGAGGCTGCGGGTGGCCAACGTCTCGCGGCTCACCTCGCGCGTGGACACGGCGATAAGCACGGTCAAAAGCGCCGGTACCCAGTCGAAGGGTCGGAACCCGATATGCGAAAGACCGTCGCTGGCTCCCAGATTGAAGGCGACTACTTGCGCAACAAGAATGAGGGTTATGAGGCTGTAGCCTAGCCGGGGCGATATTACGGGCCAGTGCGTTCGATAGTGCTTCCAGGCGTAGCCGATCATGCAACCGGCGAGAAACAGCAGGATCACCGGGCTGGTCCAGGCCGCCGGTGCCGAGGCCTGAGGCTGGAAAATCGCTCCGGCGAGCACAAGGCCGCAAAAGGCGCAGATCAGAAAGACGATCGCTCTCGGCTTGGCCATCAGCAGGGCGATGGCGAACAGGACGTAGTAGAACATCTCGTAACTGAGCGTCCAACCGACGATCAGAAAGGCGGCGAAACGCTGCTCGCCCATCGCATAAGGAATAAAGGCCAGCGACAGCAACAGGTCGGTCAGGTTTACCGCCGCCAGCCCCCTGTCGACAGCGACAAGCACCACCATCGCAAAGGTACAGAGATATTAGAGCGGCGCGATCCGCAGGAAGCGGCGCGTCAGAAACTGCCATGCGCCCGACAGCGTGCCGTAACGGCCCGACACATGGACCATGATGAAGCCGCTGATGACGAAAAAGAAGATGGCCGAGGTTCCGTCCATCACAGCGCGATGCCGACCATCGGCGTCTTCGCGCCCCTCCAGCACCGCCACATGGATCAGGCAATGCGCGATCGCGACCATCAGGCAGGCGATGCCCCTGAGGTGTTGTATGGTCCCGAGACGATCACGCATTGAGGCGCTTACCGAGCGACGGAGGGCTCAAGACGCCTCGCCGTTGGCATCTTGATCCATCGTGCAAGAGGCTGTTCGACCAGGCGATACACGACCCAGCCTCCGACAATGCAGGTTGGCACGGCGACGACGGCAAACACCCAGGTCGGAGGCGCGAAGGGTAGCCGATTCCAGACCCCCGCCAGCACCGCAATGGTGAGCGGATGGCTGAGGTACAGGCTGTAGGAACTGTCTCCCAGCATGATCAGGCTCTTGCTGGCCGGGTTGGAGCGCTGAAGCGGACGCGTCGACAGGCCAATCAAGACAAGAGCGATGGCTGCGGTCCAGTCGAATGGCCTCCAGGTCAGGTCCGAGGCGCCCGCACCGATAGCGAGATTGTAGGCGATGAGCTGCGCCAGGACGACGACCGCAATCGCACTCAAACCCGCAGCAGGGGGAAGACTTGGCCAGATGGCGTTCCAGCGCGCCCAGGCGAATCCGATCAGTGCACCCGACAGAAAGAGCAGGATGATCGGCCGGGTCCACGCGGCTAGGACCGAAGACTGCGGCGGGAAAAGCCCGCCAAAAATTACAAGCCCCAGAAAGGATAGCACAAGGAAAACAATGGCCAACCGCTTCTTCAGAAATAAGGCGATGGCAAAGAGCGCGTAGAAGAACATCTCATAGTTCAGGGTCCAGCCTACCATGAGCACGGGCCGGAAACGGTCGTCGGCAAAGTCGTAGGGGATAAAGGCAAACGACATCAACAGCTTGCCGAAGTCGATGACGGCTGTGCCATCATCGACAACCATCAGCACCAGCATCAGCAGCGTACAGACCCAGTACAGTGGCGCGATCCGCAGAAAACGACGGCCCAGAAACTGGCCGGCCGCAGGCGCGGACCCGAATACACCAGACACGTGAACCATGATGAAGCCGCTGATGACGAAGAAGACGAAAACGCCGAATGCGCCGTCAACAACGGATCGGGCGGGACCTTCCAGATCCCCGCGTCCATCCAGAACTGCGGCATGGATCAGGCAATGCGCCACCACGACCGACAGGGCGGCAATGCCCCTGAGGTATTGGATGGTATCCAACTTGCCTTGCGTCATAGCCCCATCCCCGTTCTTGGCCGAGCACTAGACGGCGCATTGGGGCATGGCAATCATCACGACGTCAGGCCGAAGAGCGCGCGCAGCCTTGCCCGGCGAGGCGGGCGACGGTATCGAAAGCCGTCGGCACCATACCGATGGGGATTTCATACAGCGATGAGTTCCGCGAGCCTGGCTGGCTCGCGCTTCTGCTCGGCTGCAAGGACCCTCGACGGCGACTGAGAACTGGCCAGGACCATGACCGCGATTACCCCCGCCCCGTCCGACCCTGTGCCAGACCCGATCCGCCTCTGTGTCGTCTGCACACACAGTCTGACGCTGGCAACGCTGTACAAGGGGCTGTTTCCCTATCTGGCGGCGCGGGGCTTCGACATCGACGTGATCGTCGGAGACACGGAATATACCGAGTTTGCGCCGGAAGACTTCGGCCCGATCCGCCCCATCGTCATCCCCATGGTGCGCCTGCCATCACCGGCGGCCGATTTCAGATCTCTGCTCGGCTTCGTCGGGCATTTTTCGCGCCATCGGTATGATGTGGTGCATGTCTCGACGCCCAAGGCCTCGCTGACGGTGACGCTGGCGCGGGCCATGACGGGCGGTGGTCCGGTCGTGTTCGTCTATCGCCGCTGCGTCTATGAACTGATGACCGGCCTGAAGCGCACGGCCTATCTGAACGTCGACCGACTGATCTGTGCCCTGTCCACCCTGGTGGTGCCGATCTCGCGTCAGCTGGAGCGGTTCCTGGTCGATGAGCGGGTCGCGCCACGGGCCAAGGTCCGTCTGATCGGCGCGGGGTCCAGTAATGGCGTCGATACCGATCATTTCGACCTGACACCCCAGGCCGAACAGGCGGCGGAGGCGTTGCGCCAGGAGCTTGGCATTCCGGCGGACGCGCCCGTCCTGCTGTTCCTGGGCCGGGTGTGCAGTGAAAAGGGCGTGGACCTGTTGCGGCCCGTGTTCGATCAGGTTCGCGCCGCCATTCCCGGCGTGCACATGGTCGTGGCCGGGCCTGACGACGACCGCGATCCCATAGCGGCCGAGACCGCCGCCTTCTTTGCCGCTGATCCGGCGATCCACCGCATCGGTTTCGTCAGCGATACCGCCCCGCTCTATGCGTTGAGCAGCGTCTTCGTCTTTCCGTCCTATTTCGAAGGCTTCGGCAATGTGCTGCTGGAGGCGGCGGCTATGCAACGGGTCTCGGTCGCCTTCGACGTTCCGGGCGTCTCGGAGGCGGTTCAGGACGGGGTCAGCGGGCGATTGGTCGCCAGCGGCGACGCCCCGGCTATGTCTCACGCCGTGATCGACCTGCTGCAGAACCCGGCCGAGCGCACTGCCATGCAGGATCGCGCCCGCACCAGGGTGGTCGAGCTGTTCAGCCGGACCCGCATCCTGGCCGAGATCGAGACCATGCTGCGCGGCCTGGCCCGGCGGCGATGACATGACCGAGGCGGGCGAAACCGAGCTGTCGAATGCCGAGGTCCGGCGCCGGGCGTCGCGCGGCGCGGCCAGTGCTTTTGGGCGGCACGCGGTCGTGCGCCTGCTGGCCTTTCTGGGAACCCTGGTCCTTGCCCGACTGATTGCGCCCGAGGGCTTCGGCCTGTTCGTGACGGCGCAGTTCATCCTGTCGATTTTGCAGGCCCTGGCGGTTGGCGGCGTGGTGTCGGCCCTTGTCCGGCGGCGCGAGGCCGTCAGCGACGCCGATTACCGAACGGCCCTGGTGGTGCAGCAGATCATCGCGGTGACCGTGGTCGCCATCCTGTTCATGGCCGCCCCGGCCATCACAGCGGCCTATGACCTCCCGCCGGATCGGGTCTGGGTGTTTCGCGCCATGGCCCTGGCCGTGTTCCCGTTGTCACTGAAGTCCATCCCTCAGGCGCGGCTGCAGCGCGAGTTCCGACACGATAAGGTCGCCGCCAGCGATGTGATCGAATACCTGGTCTATCTGGTTGCGGCTCTGTCTATGGCGGCCCTGGGCTATGGCGTCTGGGCCCTGGTTGCTGCGACCCTGCTTCGCTATGCGGCCGGGGCCATCGCCGTGCATCTGGCAGCCCGCAGCGGCGTCCGTGTTGGCTATGAGCACCAGCGGGCGGCTGGACTGATCCGGACCGCCCTGCCTCTGCAAGGCAGTATTCTGCTGGACCTGGGCAACCGGGCGATCGTGCCGATCGTGCTGGGCGGCATACTGGGCCTGGCCGCTGTCGGGGTGACGGGGATGGCGACCACCATCGTCGATGCCGTGATCCTGCAGCCGCTGGTCCTGGTCGCCAGCGTCCAGCTGCGGCTTCTGGCGCGCGTGCAGGACGAGCCCGAGCGCATGCGGACACTGCTGGGCGATTTCTATTCCGCCGGTGGGCTGGTCATCCTTCCCCTGGCGACACTGCTGGCCATCATCGCCCCGACGGTCCTGCCCCTGATCCTGTCGGAGCCGTGGCGTCAGGTCGGGTTCGTGGTCAGCGGACTGGTGCTGTCTTCGGCGCTTCAGGTGATCTCAGCCCCCAGCGCACAGGCGGCCAAGGCCCTGGGCGACGTTCATGCACCCCTGGTCGGAGGGATCGTCACATTGGCGCTGCAACTGCTCATCGTCCTGATCGCGGCTCCCCGGATCGGCATCTACGCCTATCCGCTGTCGGCCCTGGTCAGCGGATCGATATGGGCCGTGCTGATCACCGCGCGGGTAGCGCGCCGGGTCGGCATGCCGCCGGTGCAGGCGCTGTTGCCGATTCTTGCGGCGGCTACGGTGGCGGGCGGGATCTGGTTCACGGCCGTCAGCCTTACCACCAATCCCTGGATCATGGTGAGCGGTCTGATCCTGGGCGGCCTCGCCTATCTCGCGCTTCTGGTGCTTCTGGCCGGACAGGCCGTGGGGCGGCTGCTGGCCTTTGCCGCCGGAGCCGTGCCAGCCCGTCTGACGAGCGTGAGCGCCGCCATCGCCACGGCGTCTTCGGCCTGCGATCGCCTGCAGCTGCGGCTGCCCACAGGGGCACGGTCTTGAACGCTCCGAACCCGGCCATGACGTTCGAGCGCGCCGTCGACCTGGGCGGTGAGACCTGGTCGACGCCGGCCATCGTCCAGCGCCAGAATGGCACGATCGTGGTCGCCGCCGATCGCAGCGGCGCGGTGCATGGATTCTCTGGGCCCGGCCTGACGCCGCTGTGGCGGATCGAGACCGGTGCCGAGATCACCGCCTCGCCGCTGATCTTCGATGATCCAGTGGATGGCCCCGTTATCGTCATCGGCGACCATGCCGGAATGGTCCGCTTTATCGACCCGCGCGACGGGACGGTGCTGAGAAGCGTGGATGTCGGCTCTTCGGTCCGGGCCACGGCGGCTGCCGCCGATATCGACGGCGACGGCCAGGCCGAGATCGTGCTTGGCATCTATGGTCCGGGCATGATCGCCCTGCGTTGTGATGGGACCGAGGTCTGGCGGCAACGCCTGCCGGGCCATCTGTTCGCGGGCCGGATGAAACAGGGCGTGGTCTCATCGGCCCTGGTCTGCGATGTCGATCGGGACGGCGAGCTTGAGATCGTGATCGGCGTGCGGTCCTCGCGTCTGTTCTGTCTGGAGGCACGGACCGGACGCGTCAAATGGTTCGCCTGCCTGGGCTATGATCCCGACTCCTCGCCCTCGTTCAGCCTGCGCGACGACGGGACGCCGCTGGTGCTGTTCGGCGGTGGCGAGCACACGGGGGGGCTGGGCGACAATGCGGTGATCGCCCTGGACGGGCGCGACGGACGCCGGGTCTGGACGACCGACGTCGGCGGAGGCGTGGATTCCAGTCCGATGCTGCTGGACCGGCCGGGGCGCAGTCCGCTGCTGTTCGCCTGCTCCCTGGCCTACCCCTCCGTGCTGGCCCTGGATGCGTGGAGCGGAGCCCTGATCTGGCGGCACGACTTCGGGCCGACCCCTTCGTGTATCCATGGAGCGGACCACCACTGCCGCCCCGCCGACGGGCGTCCCTATTTCACCGAGGACGCCATCTGCCGCAGCTATACGACGCCGCTGCTTGCCGATCTGGACGGCGACGGTCGGGTCGAGGTGGTGGCGGGATCGAACAACGGCACCATCGTCGTTCTGGACGCCGAGACCGGCACAGTCCGCCAGACCGACGCCACGGCGGCCATGGCCCGCGGCTCGGCCGTGCTGGGCGATATCGACCACAGCGGGCAGAGCGCAGTGGTCGCCCCCAGCGGCCGGACGCTAAGGCTTTACCGGACCCGTCACAGCGGGCCAGGCACGCCGATGTTCAAGTCGAGGGCCGATCACCTGGGTGCCGTGACGGCCCCGCCCGCCGTGGATGACGCCCGTCCCCGCAAGGCCGGGCCGCTGGTGCCGCTCGCCATGGCCTGGCGATTTGGCTTGGTGGATGCGGCGCGCCATGTCGCCTTGAAGGTCGACGAAAAAATCCTGCGCCGCTTCGGCCTGCGCCTGTTCCGGTACGGATATTGAGCATGACGCAGGTTCTATGCGGCGATGACCTGGGTTGGGTGGAGCGAGTTCTGGACCGCTGCGAAACCGGCTATCTCAACGAAGCGGGCATCCTCGCCACTGCCCTGGACGGCGAGGGCCGGCTGAGCGATCCGACGCCCCTGCTGGCCGACTTCGGCGACGTCCTGCCCTTCATGAGCCGGCTGGGCCGGACCGAGTTCGTTGATCGTCAGATGGCCCTGGCCCGGCCACTGCTGTCCGACGCCCTCTATGCCCAAGGCGGTCGCCTGAGATTGTTTGACAACCACGACTGGCTTCTGGGCCTGCTGGAGCTTCATGCCGTGACGGGCGACCGGTCGCTACTGGACCTGGCTGCCGAGGGCGCGCGCACCCTGATCCGGCGATTCTTCGTCGACGACCTGCTGACCGACGGCACAGCGTATTGGAAGGATCCACGCAGCTGGCTGTCGCCTGCCAGCCCGTTCAACGGCGGCTACATCGAACTGTGGATCGAACTGCATGAGCTGACCGGCGATGCCGTTTTCCTGGAGGCGTCGCAGCGGCTGGCCGCGCGCTGGAACCGCACGCCGGGATTTCAGTCCCACGGGGTCCTGGAAAAGATCTTCAGCGCCCGATCCGCAAACCTGAACCGATTGGCCGGGCGCGGGGCGCGAATGCGGGCCCTGCTCTTCAAGGACAATACCAACTTCGTCTGGAGCCTGCTGGCCCTGCACGGGGCGACGCAGGACCCGGCCTGGGCCCGGATGATCCAGCGCTGGATCGAGGGTTTTCGGGATCACTTCCTGAACGGGGGCCGGGTCTGGCTGTGGCTGGACCGCGCGATGCAGGGCCGGGACGTGTCGCTCAAGGCGGCGTTTTCGAGCATTGACCTGCTTTGCGACATTCATGCCGCCGGTGTGTCGGATCAGGCGCTGCCGATCGCGCGCGTCGTGGCCGACAGCTGGCTTCCGCTGGCCTGGAGCAACGGTCTGTTCCCGGAGCATCCCGGCGGACGGCGCGATCACCTTGACGCCAATGTCGACATGGCGGTCGCCCTGCTGAAGCTGGCCGGCCTGACCGGACATCAGCCCTATGCCGACGCGGCGGCGCGTGCTGCCGAGGGCGTGGTGCGCCATCACGAAGGTCCACACGGCCTGGTGATGGCGGTCGATCCCGACGGTCTGGTGGTGGACCCCCGGATCATCGTCAAATATCAAGCGCTGGCGCTGAAGCTGGCGCTGGCTCCGCGCGCCGCCAACGATCTGTGGGCGGACCGGACACTGATGACCTTGCTGAGGGACCGTTGATGCGTATCGGCTATGTCATCCATCGCTTTCCCTGGCCGTCAGAGACGTTCATCAGCCGCGAGGTCGCGGACCTGATTGCCCTGGGCCACGACATTAGGCTTTATGCCTTTGTCCGCCCGACGGGGAAGGACGAGGAACTGCTGTCGGACCAGGCGCGGGCCCTGATGGCCCAGACCCGCTACATCACCCCGAAAGAGGCGATGCTGGCTCTGCCCAGCCTGGATACGCTGAAGATGCTGGGCGAGGAACGTCGGCTGGCGGCGACGCCGACGTCCCGCACCAATCGTCCCGGTCGCCTCGGCCGGGCGTCTGCCCTGGCCAAGCTGGCCCGGGCAGACGGGCTGGACCGGCTTCATGCCCACTGGCCTTACGCGACGTCCTGCGTTCACCTGGCCAGTGTCGCCACCGGCATCGACTATTCCGTCAGCGTGCATGCCCATGAGGTCGCTCACGATAACGGCCATTTCCCGGTCTGTTTCGAGCGGTTGCGCTTTGCCAGCTTCTGCAACCGGGCGGCCATGGAGCATCTCCTGGCCAAGCTGCCGCCGCAGGCGCGGGACAAGGCGCACCTAGTCTATCACGGCGTCGACGTCTCGGCCTTTCCGTTCCAGCCCCCTGCCCCGCCACCGCCGCCGCTGAAGGTTCTGTCGGCGGGACGGTTGACGGCGTCCAAGGGGTTTGATCGTCTGGTCGCGGGCTGTGCCGAGGCGGCACGGCGTGGGTTGAACGTCGAACTGACCATTCTGGGGCGCGGGGCCGAGACCGAGGCCCTGACCGCCCAGGCCGCGTCACTGGGATTCGCAGACCGGTTCCACCTGCCCGGCTGGGTGCCGCACGGCGAGGTGCGCGGCTATATCCGCGACAGCCATGCCTTTGCCCTCTTGGCATCCGACGACTTCAACGACGGCCTGCCCAATGTGGTGGTCGAGGCCATGGCCAGTGGTCGGCCGGTGATCGTCTCGCCCTTGCCGGCCGCGCGCGAGATCGTCGATCACGGCAAGAACGGTTTTGTGCTGGACGCGGTCGACGACCTGGAAGGCCTGATCCGCATCCTGAATACCCTGGCGGCCGAGGGCGCTACCGATGACATGGCCCAGGCCGCCCGCCGGACCGTGGTCGAGGGTTATGACGCCGCCGATCTGATCAAGATCCAGTCACGGTTGCTGCTGGACGGTACGACATGACCGGTCGCACGACCCTGGCGGCGGTGGCGATCGCCAAGAACGAGCGCCGAGACATCGTCGGCTTCATCGAGAACGTGCGGCGCGTGGTGGATGAGGTCGTCATCGTCGACGATGGCTCGACCGACGGCACCCTGGAGTTCCTGCGGACCTGCGGCATGCCCGTGACCCTCATCGAGCGGCGACTGGAGCCCGAAGGCGGCTTTGCGGCTCAGCGCAACACGGGCCTGGACGCCGCGACGGCCGACTGGCTGATCCACATGGATATCGACGAGCGGATTACGCCGGAACTGGCCCGCGACATCCATGCCGCCATCGGCGATACGCCGATGAACGGCTTCCGCTATCGCCGGCTGAACTTCTTCCTGCACCGCCCCTTTCCGGCGGGCGGCTGGCAGAGCTGGAACAATCCGCAACTGGGCCGGCGCGGCCACCACCGCTTCGTCAATGCCATCCACGAGGCCGTCGAGGTCGAGGGCGGAGATGCCATGACGGGCCAGCTGTCCGGCATGATGTGGCACCTGAACGACGACAGCTACATCGAGCGGATAAGCAAGAATGTGAACTATGCCCCGGCCACGGCACGGGGGATCATGGCGCGCGGCCGCGTTCGGTGGTGGCATCTACTGACGGCCCCGACGATGGCCTTGGTGAAGGCCTATGTCCTGCGCGGAGCGTGGCGGCACGGCACCCATGGGCTAATCTTTGGCCTCTATGTGTTTTCCGGCACCTTCAACGGCTATGCTACCGCGTGGGACGAGCAGAACCGGCTCGACCGCGACGACCTCGAACATCAACTGAGCGATGCCTGGACCCGAGAGGCCAACGATGGATCATGAGACTCCGCTTCAGGTCGATGCGAAATTCTACAGCTTCGCCGAATATGTGAACTTCCGCCGCTGGTGTTCCTACTGGCATCAGATCGATGCGGTCCTGCGCGGCCGGCCCAGTTCGGTGCTGGAGATCGGCCCCGGTTTCGGCACGACGACCCAGGCCCTGCGCCGGGCCGGCGTCCAGGTCACGACCTTCGACTTCGACCCGGAACTGAAGCCCGATCTGGTGGGCGACGCTCGCGCCTTGAACACCCTGGTCGCACCGGGGTCGTTCGACGCCATCTGTGCGTTTCAGGTGCTGGAACATATTCCGTTCGAGGATTTCGACGGCATCGTCGCCAATCTGGCGCTGGCGTCGCGCGACAAGGTGATCATCTCCCTGCCGCACTGGGGCTATCCGGTCGAGTTCCGGTTCCGCTTCCTGAAGGATGTGATCAGCCGCGCCATTTCGTTCAAGGTGACACGGCCCAAGACCTGGACCTTTGACGGTCAGCATTACTGGGAACTGGGCACCAGAGGCTATGCCATCAAGGACGTCGCCAAGGTGATCGACAGGCACCTGAAGATCGATCGACAGTATTTCTGCCCGGATTACAGCTACCACTATTTCTTCGAATGCTCGGTGCGTCGTGACTGAACGAAGCGGTGGGCGTTTCGCGGGATTGAAGATCGTCTGGCTGCAGTCTCCGCCCTGGGACGGGCTGTGGACGCGCCAGAACCATTTCGCCCTGCGTCTGGCCCGCGAGGGAGCCGAAATTCTCTATGTCGAAAACCCGGTGGCGATCCGCACGCGGCTGAAGGCGGGCGATGCGGCCCGTGCCCCGCGTCAGGTCGCGCCCGGCATCACCGTCATGCCCCTGCCGCTGCAGATTCCGGGCGGGCGGGACGTGGCATGGATCGGGCGGCTGAACGGTCGGCGGTTCGCCGGGGCCGTGAACGCCTGGCTCACGGCGCAGGGCTGGGACGACTATCTGGTCTGGTGCCGGGTGCCGCTGGCCCTGCATGCTTTAGAGCACCTGAACCCGCGCGCCGTCATCTATGACGTGACGGACGATTACGAATTCTATGCCCGCTCGGACGGCGAGCGCGCCCTGACGACCCGGCTGGAGGCGCTGATGGCCGGGCGCGCCGCTCAGGTCTTCACGACCACCGAACAGCTGGCGCAAAAGCTGTCCGCCCTGACCACCGCCCCGGTCACCGTGGTGCCGAACGGCGCCGATGCCAGCTTCTTCGAGACCCCGACGGGACCCGATCCCCTGGGCGAACTGCCCCATCCGCGCATTGGCTATGTCGGACTGGTCGCCGACTGGATGGATTTCGACCTGCTGGCCAAGCTGGGACAGCGCTTGCCCGGCCAGGTGGTGATCGTCGGCCCGGTCAAGCCAGAGGTCCAGGCCCGGTTCGACGCCGTACCCGGCATCGTGCGGATCGGCGGCGTGCCCCAGACCCAGGTGCCGGCCTATCTGCACGCCTTCGACGTCTGCATCGTGCCCCATGTCATCAGCGAGCTGCGGCACCGGGCCGATCCGCTGAAGATCGTCGAATACCTGGCCACCGGTAAGCCCGTCGTCTCGGTCGCCCTGCGCCCGCTGGAGGCCCTGCGGCCCCAGGTCGACACCGCCACGACCCACGATGAATTCGTGGCCCTGGTCGAAGCCCGCCTGAAGGACCCCCGCGCCGACCTGGCCCCCCTGCGCCGCGACACCGCCGCCGCCCGCAACTGGGATACGCTGTATCAGCGTGTGGCGGAGGGTTTGGGTCGCCTTGGCTACCCGGAGCCGACGCCATGACGGCAGCGACCCTGGCCCAGCCTCGTACTGAAATCCGAAGCCTTCAGGTTCTGCGGCTACTGGCCGCTGTCATGGTCGTGATCGGCCATGTCCTGGACATTCTGCGGCGCGGCCACGTCGAAGGTTTGTCTCCCATCACCGACCCTACACGCGTGCCATGGCATTCGGGCGTCGACATCTTCTTCGTCGTCAGCGGTTTCGTGATGTATTTCCTGATGGCCGGGCGGTTCGGAGAGCCCGGCGTGACCCGGCAGTTCCTGTGGCGACGCCTGGTCCGAATAGCGCCGCTGTATTGGATTTTCACGATCCTGACGCTGGCGACCATGCTGATCATTCCCGGTCAGATGAACAACAACATCATCGACTTGGGGCATGTGGTCGCGTCCTTCGCCTTCATCCCATGGCCTGCTCCCAGCGGAGATCTGACGCCCATACTCTCCGTCGGCTGGACTTTGAATTTCGAGATGCTGTTCTATGGCGTCTTTGCACTGGCGCTGATGTTTCCTCGCAAGATCGGCCTGAGCCTTTTGGCCTTCATCTTCGCGCTGCTGATCCTCAACACCCAGTTCGGTTATAGGGACTTCCCGCCGCTGACGGCTTGGGGCTTCCCTATCATTCTGGAGTTCCTCTTCGGCATAGGACTGGCCGCGCTGTATTTGGGTGGCGTGCGCATTGGGCTGTGGGTGCGTCTGACGATGGCTGGCCTGGGTGTCGGGCTCCTGATCCTGGCAGGACATCTTGCCTTGGATGGTTTCGATGTTCGCTGGTACGCTTGGGGCATCCCCGGCACCTTGATCGTCGCTGCCTTTGTCCTGGGCCAGGACTTTTCCGACACAAGGCTCACCCGTATTCTGGTGGTCGGCGGAAACGCCTCATATGCCCTTTACCTCTCGCACCTCTTCACACTGCGCGGCTTCGGCCTGGTTTGGGAGAAGGTCGGCTGGAGCAGCCCGTATCTGTACGCCATGCTAGCGGTCGTCGCCTCCATTGCCGTGAGCGTTATGGTTCACCTCTATCTGGAGACGCCCATCCTCAACGTCCTGCGAGGACTGCCGAAACGTCTTCAGCGCCGCAAACATAACGACGCCTGAGGACATTGGAGCAGCGGCCGCTCTGGACGTAGGAGTGCCCGAACGGCTAGAGCCTGACTGGCATCGTCGGAACGCGCCGGAACCCATGTGACTCGATGAATCTGACCCTGCCCGAACTGCTGTTGACGGCCTTTCTGATCGGCCTGTGCCTGTGGCGGTCGAAGGCGGCGCTGTTCCTGCTTTGGCCGGTGTCGATTCTGGTTTTTCCGACCGCGCGCCTGATGATCGGCTTCCCGATCTATATCTACGACGTCCTCGCGGTCATCATTTTTGCCTGTTACTGGAAACCTCTGCTGGGCATACGCTGGTCGTTGACCGCGATACCCTGGCATTATGTCTTCTGGGCCTTGATCCTGGTCTGCGGCCTGATCTGGCCGATCGTCATCTATTCTCTCATTCCCGAGATCGGCTGGGTTTCTGGACACGCCGTTCTGGCCTTTCTCAGCCTGGCTTTCGGTGCCCTGCTTTTTTACGATGACGCTCTACAGCGCGAACGGGTCTTCCTCGGCTACGGAATGGCGGCATCGCTGATGGTGCTGGGGTTGATCGGCTTGATCCAATTTGGGTCGGTCGAGACCTCGCGCGCCATCACCAATTTCTTCTATCGCGACTTCGCCGACGACGCGTTCGTCATGACGGATTTCTACGCTCAAATCACCGCCGAGCGTGCAGCGGGGCCCTATGGCTCGCCCAATGGATTGGGCATTGTGGGCCTCATGGCCGCACTGATGGCGCTGGTCCTGGTCCGCAACAAGACGCTTGTGATCGCATGCATGGTAGCCGGTGCCATCGCGGTCATGGCCTCGGTTTCGCGTCAGGCCATGATCGCCGCCGTTCTGGCTACCCTGGCCTATTTCATCTTTGCTCAGGCGCGGCAGAAGGGAGGTCTGACGGTCATCCTGATCGTGCTGGGGCCCTTCCTGGTCATGGCCTTCCTGGGATCGGACTTTGCCGCCTCCACACTGGAGCGGTTCAGTCGCTGGGAAACGGGGATCCAGGAGGACGAGAATTTCACCGCCCGTTATATCGACGGTCCACTTCGCCTTCTGGAGGCTGTCCGCGCCCATCCCGACATCATCCTGTTCGGGACAGGACCGGACATCAACAAGCTGTACAGCGCGGGCTCGGGCATGGTTTCGCGGGCCCAGGGCTTCCTGTCGATCGGCTATGCCCTGTTCTTTTTCCAGTACGGCATACTGGGGATCATCGCCGCCCTGTGGATGCACATCCAGGCCGGACTTCAGTTGAAATTCATGCCCGAAGACCTGCGCGGCAAGTTCGCGGCCCTATTGACTGCCATCGTCACCTTCTACCTCGCCGACAACGCCCCCAACATCAGCGAGTCGATTGCCATGCTGTGCCTGTTGCCGATCGGCATGCTGGCGGGGCAGGCTCTGAAGGCGTCGCAAGCGCGTGCCCTGGCGCTGGCCGGCCAGCAGGCTTCGCGTCAGGTGGCCCCCCGTCCCTTTGTTACCCGCCAGTCTCCCGGCTGAGCGGATCGTCCTGTCTTTCCTCCCCTTTCGCTGTCGCTCGCCAACGGTTGAACCTGATGCACATCGGCCTGCTGACCGACACCTTTGCGCGCGAGACACGGTTCGGGCTCAGCCGCTATTCGCATGAGATCCACGGATCGCTGAGTGCCGCAGGGGTGCGGACCACCCCGATGTCGGCGGTGTCGGCCTATGGCGATGCAGAACCCGACTGGCTGAAGGCCACCGGTTTTCGCCGTCTTCCGATCGACCGCAAGCTGCTGGCCGCCGCGTGGAGCGTGGTGCCTTGGCCGCCGATCGAGCGCTGGGCTCCGGACGTCGATCTGGTCCATGCCCTGGACACCGACTATCCGCTGGCGACGAACAAGCCCTGGGTCATCACCTTCCACGATCTGGGCGTGCTGACCCATCCGGCCTGGTTCGGCAAGGCGCGGCCCTGGCTGTTGAAGCGCTGCGTCGCCGCCGCCGTCGATCGCGCCGCCGCCATCATCTGCGTGTCCCAGGCCACGGCTGACGAATTCCTGGGCATTACCGACGGGCGCGGAGCCGAGCGGGTACGGGTCATCCACGAAGGCGTGGGCGAGGAGTTCTTTGTTCCCGCGACGGCCGCTGACATTGCTGCGCTGCCTGCCACCGTCACCGACACGCCCTTCTTCCTGTTCACCGGCTCCATCAGTCCCCGCAAGAACCTGCTGCGGGTGCTGGAGGCCTTTGCCGAGGTCGCCGACCGCATTCCGCACCGGCTGGTCATGACCGGAGCACCCGGCTGGGACGCCTCGCCCGAGATGGCCGCGGTCAGCCAGGGTCCGCTGCGTGATCGCATCGTCAACCTGGGTTATGTGTCCGACGCGGCCTTGAAGGCCCTGTATGGACGGGCGTCGGCCTTCGTCTATCCGTCGCTGTACGAAGGGTTCGGCCTGCCGGTGCTGGAGGCCATGGCCGCAGCCTGTCCCGTCATCACCTCCAACCAGGCCCCCCTGACCGAGGTTGCGGGCGATGCGGCCCTGTTGGTCGATCCCACAGACGTTCCGGCCATTGCCCAGGCCATGCTGTCGGCCGCGACGGACGAAGCGCAAATGGAGGCTCTGCGCGAGGCTGGCATCGCCCAGGCGCGTCGGTTCAGCTGGGCCGAATGCGGCCGCCGCACGCGCGAGGTCTATGCCGAGATCCTGGGCGCATGACCGCGCCTTTGCACGTCGTCGTCGTCAACGACCGGGCCTATCCGGCCGGAGGGGCCTCCAAGGTCGCGCTGGAGTCGGCCAAGGGACTGGCGGCCCGCGGGCATGAGGTCACTGTCATGGCGGCCATGGGCCCGCCGTCGGACGATCTGGCCCTGGCCGGCGTGAAGGCCGAGGTCCTGGGGCAGAAGGACTTGGCCACCGGCGCGCGCGCTGCCGTGGCTATACAGGGCCTGTGGAACACCCAGTCCGAACAGGAACTGACGCAGCTTCTGGCCAACCGCCCGGCGGGGCGGACCATCGTGCATGTCCACAGCTGGTCCAAGGCTTTGTCGCCCAGCGTCTTTGCGGCGGCGGGGCGTGCCGGCCATCCGGTGATCGCGACCCTGCATGACTACGGCCTGGCCTGTCCCAATGCGGCGCTGCACATCTTTCCGACGGGGCGGCCCTGCACGCTGAAGCCGATGTCCGTGCCCTGTCTGACCACCCACTGCGACTCGCGGCAGTATCATCACAAGCTGTGGCGGATTGCCCGTCAGGTCAGTCTGGAACACGTCGCGCGGGCGGCGCGCCAGCTGGACACGGCCATCTGTGTCTCGGCCTATTCCCACGACATCCTGCGGCCCCTGTTGCCGACCTCGCTGCGCACCGCCGTCGTCGACAATCCGATCGAGGCGGTGAACGAGGGGGCTGCCGATCCGGCGGCAAACCGGGGCTTCGTCTATGTCGGGCGGTTCTCGGCCGAGAAGGGTGTCTTGCTGCTGGCCCAGGCGACGGCGGAGGCAAACCTGCCGATCGTCTACGTCGGTGAAGGCGAGCTGGAGGCCGAGATTCGCCGGATCAATCCGGCGGCGGTCCTGACCGGATGGTTGCCCGGCGACCAGGTCCGTGCCCGGATGCGGGCCGGGCGGGCAGTAGTCATGCCGTCCACTTGGCGCGAGACGCAGGGCATGGTGGTGCCCGAAGCCTTTGCCGCCGGCCTGCCCGTCATCACCAGTTCCGACACCGCGCCGGGTGCGGCGACCCAGGATGGGGTGACCGGCCTGGTCTTCCGCAATGGCGACGTCGAGGATCTGAAGCGGGTCCTGACGACCCTGGCACCGGACGACGCCCTGGTGCGGCAGATGGGACGGACCGCCTATGACCGGTTCTGGGCCGCGCCGCCGACCCTGGATCGGCACGTCGACGGCCTGGAAGCCGTCTATCGTCAGGCGCTGGCCCGCCTCTGACCGGCCTCAGATGCCATAGTGGGCCCGGTACCAGTCGACAAAGGCCGGCACCCCCACACTGATAGGTGTCATCGGCCGGTATCCCGTGATCTGCTCCAGCAGGTCGGCGGAGGCGAAGGTGGCGGTGACGTCGCCGTCCTGCATCGGCAGAAAGGTCTTCACCGCCTCGCGGCCAAGCGCCCGCTCCAGCTCGGCGATATAGTCCATCAGCCCGCTGGGCGTGCCACCCCCGATGTTCACGACCCGGAACGGAGCCACGGGCGACAGGGTATCGCCCTCAGCCGCCGCTGATTGGGGGGCGGCCTCGGCCAGGCGCACGATGCCCTCGATCAGATCGTCGACATAGGTGAAGTCGCGCGACATCTTGCCTTCGCCGTAAACCTCGATCGGCTCGCCCGCCAGGATGGCCCGGGTGAATTTGAACAGCGCCATGTCCGGTCGACCCCAGGGGCCATAGACGGTGAAGAAGCGGAAGAAGGTCGTCGGAATGCCGAACAGGTGGCTGTAGCTGTGCCCCATCAGCTCTGTCGCGCCCTTGGTCGCCGCATACAGCGACACCGGATGAACGGCCCGGTCGGTCTCCCGGAACGGCATCTGGGTGTTTGCGCCATAGACCGAGCTGGTCGAGGCGGCCAGCAGGTGCCGGGGCTGGAAACGTCGCGCCGCCTCTAGGATGTTATATGTGCCGATCAGGTTGGACCCGACATAGCTGTCCGGGTGGTCGATGCTGTAACGGACCCCCGCCTGGGCGGCCAGATGGACCACCACGTCAGGACGAGCCTCGTCCCAGGCCGCGGTCAGGGCTGAGGCGTCCTGCAGGTCCAGGCGATGGACCTTGAAGGCGTTGTGATGCAGTTCCAGCTGCGCGTTGCGCGCCTCCTTCAGCTCGGGGTCGTAATAGGACGAGAAATTGTCGACCCCCGCCACCTGATGACCCTCAGCCAGCAGCCGCCGGGCCAGGTGAAAGCCGATGAAGCCCGCGCTGCCGGTGATCAGGAATCGCATGGCTGTGGCGGTCTCCGGCGAAGGGTGGCGTTGGCGTTGGCGCAAACTATGCCGTCCGGTTAACGGTGCCGCAGCCTGATAACAAGCATTTGCACGGGTGCGTTGACTGTTGCACCGCGAAACGATCTTGGACTGGCGGTCGGATGCTGTATCAGTCCCTGACCGCCCGGGGGGGCAGCGGCAAACGGGGACCGGATGACGACGCTATATCCCGTGATCATGTGCGGCGGCGCGGGAACGCGTCTGTGGCCGGCATCCCGCCCCTCCTATCCCAAGCAGTTTCTTCCGCTGACCGGCGAGCGTTCGCTGTTTCAGGACACGGTGCTTCGCGTCGCGCCCCTCGCCGAGGGTGGCGGGCGGCTGATCATCGTCGGGGGGGTGCGCCATGCCACCCTGATCCGCGACCAGCTGGCCGAGCTCGGCATCGACGCCGTGGTTCTTCTGGAGCCGGTGGCGCGGGACTCGGCGGCGGCCATGGTGGCGGCGGCGGTCTGGTCCGAGGCCCGCGATCCTGAGGCGATCAACCTGTTCGTGGCCTCCGACCACTTCATTCCCGATCACGCCGCCTTTCGGGACGCGGCGCGCCTGGCGGCGGCAGGGGCGGCGACCGGCGATATCGTGACGCTGGGGATCCGGCCGCTGCACCCCTCCCCGGCCTATGGCTATATCCGCCCCACAGGGCCCGGCCTGTCGCGGGTCGAGGCCTTCGTCGAGAAGCCGGACAGCGCGACGGCGCAAACCTATATCGACGCTGGCTATTTGTGGAACAGCGGGAACTTCATTGTCCGCGCCCGGACGCTGCTGGACGAAGTTCAGTCCGAAGTACCCGATATCCTGAGTGCCGTCCGCGCGGCCAGTCAGGCCGCGAACGGCGATGATGTCCGCACCCTGGGGCCCGACTTCGCGCGATCGCCAGCCGTTTCCATCGACTATGCCGTGATGGAAAAGACGCGCCGGGCGTCGGTGCTGGCCGTCGATTTCGACTGGTCAGATGTGGGTGCCTGGGATTCGGTGGCCGAGACGGGTCGGGGCGACCTGGGACAGGCGGTCCGGATCGATGCGCACAACAGCCTGGTACGCGCGCCGGAAGGCACAATGGTGGCCTTGGTCGGTGTGCCGGACGTGGCCGTGATCGTCGAGGCCGACGCCGTCCTGGTCTGCGCCCTGGACCGGTCGCAGGCGGTCAAGGATGCGGTCAAACAGGTCGGTGCCCTTTCGCCGGCGCATCTGGACGTGCCGAGTATCGTGCCTTCGACGCCTTCCCTGCCTTCCTTTGCCACCTGGCTGACGATGAGCGCCCTGCCCCTGTGGGCCACTCTCGGCCAGCGCGACGACGGGGCTTTTGTTGAGGCGCTGACGAACGATGGGGGCCGTGTCCAGGATCGTCGCCGCGCGCGCGTCCAGGCCCGACAGGTCTATGTCTATGCCCAGGCTGGCCTGTGCGGCTGGCTAGGCCCTTGGCGGTCCTGCGTCGAACGCGGCCTGGAGCGCTTGATGGCCGACTATATCCGCGACGACGGCCTGTGCCGGACGCTGCTGGACGGGTCAGGGGCTCCCCTGGATGAGACAGCCATGATCTATGATCAGGCCTTCGTCCTGCTGGCGCTGGCCACGGCCACGCAAGCGGGCATACCGGACCTTGCGCCAGCCGCGGTCCGGCTGCGCCAGGCGCTTCTATCTGGGGCACTGCCCAATGGTCTGTTCCGGGAGGGTGGCCCCCATCCCTATCAGGCCAACGCCCACATGCATCTGCTGGAGGCCTGTCTGGCCTGGGAGGACCGTGGTGACGATCAATGGCGCGCGCTTGCCGATCTCGTCGCCGAGAGGGCTCTGGACCTTTTCGTCGATGATAGCGGGGGGTTCCTGCGCGAGTTTTTCACGCCCGATTGGCAACCGGCACCGGGAGCCGATGGCGATCTGATTGAGCCCGGCCACCAGTTCGAATGGTCCTGGTTGTTGGAAACCTATGGATCAAGACGAGGCCATGGGCGTGCTCGCGCCACGGCCGTACATCTGTACCGGTCTGGCCTGCGCGGGGTCTGCCCGAACCGGGGCGTCGCCATGAACGCCCTCAATGTGGACGGCTCCGTTCGCTCGGCGGAGGCGCGACTGTGGCCCCAGACCGAGTGGCTGAAGGCGGCGGCTGCGCTGGACCTCAGCCAGGATAGAGAGCGGGCCGAACGGGCGCTACGTCTCTATTTGACCGCTGATGGGCGTTGGCACGATCGGCTGAAATCCGACGGCACATTCGTGCCCGAAGCATCGCCGGCAAGTTCCTTTTATCATATCATGATGGCTTTCGCGCATAGCCAGCGTTGCTGGCTATCGCCGTCTTGATGCCACTCGCCGTCGCGCGGTCCGTCAAGATGCGGTCAAGCCAGACCCTGGCGAGCGACGTCTCGAAAACTGATCATTTCTGATGGCGATTCGCCTTTTGACTTTGCGGCTGGTAAATTACTTGCATTGACGCTGACCTGTTCCGTTTACGGAACGGACCTTCGTCAAAGGTTCACACAGACGATGTTGACGCTATTTCGCAGGTGCGAGAAGGTGTCATTCTGAGATAATCTTGAGGGTCGATCATGGTGACGGCTGACGCGATCATGGAGGGGGTTACGTCTGCACGCAGCAGCCGCGCCGTGGCCAACCCGGCCGATCGCGTGACCCGCGCGATCGACATCGTCGTCTGCCTCATTGCCCTTGCCATACTGCTGCCGTTCGCCGTCATCTTCGCCGTGGCGATCAAGCTTCAGGACGGCGGTCCCATCCTGTTCGGTCACATGCGGATCGGGCGTGACGGGCGTCTGTTCCGCTGCTGGAAATTCCGCAGCATGGTCGTCAATGCCGAACAGAAGCTGGCAGCGCTTCTGGCCCGTGATCCGGAAGCCCGCGCCGAGTGGGAGGCGGATCACAAGCTTCGCAACGACCCGCGCATTACCGGGCTGGGGCACTTCCTGCGTAAGTCCAGCATCGACGAACTGCCCCAGTTGATCAACGTCCTGCGGGGCGAGATGTCGTTGGTTGGCCCGCGACCGGTCGTTCAGGCCGAGGCGCTTCGCTATGGCCGGTATTTCCGTGAATATTGCGCCGTTCGCCCCGGCATTACCGGCCTGTGGCAGGTCATGGGCCGCAATGACGTCAGCTATCGTCGCCGCGTCGCGCTGGACGTTGCCTTCGTCCGGTCGCAGTCGGTCAGCCTGTATCTGACGATCCTGGTCCTGACTGTTCCGGCCGTATTTGGGCGTAGCGGCGTCTATTGAGCTCCTGGCCTTGCTCTGGGAGCGACCGATGACCGAAACAGGCCCAGAGGTTGGTCCAGTCGTTCTGGTAACCGGCGGCGCTGGATATGTCGGCTCCCATGCCTGCCTGGCACTGCACGAGGCAGGGTTTCGGCCGGTCGTCTATGACAACCTGACCAATGGACACGCGGCCTTCGTCCAATGGGGCCCGCTGGAAGTTGGCGACATCCGCGATCGCGAGCGGCTGGATCAGGTGCTGACCACCCACAAGCCCGTGGCCATCCTGCATTTCGCAGCTCTGATCGAGGTCGGGGAATCGGTGCTCCACCCCGGGCGCTTCTATGACAACAACGTGGCGGGGACGATCACTCTGATCGAGGCAGCGCGCGCCGCCGGTATCGGGGCCATGGTGTTTTCGTCCACCTGCGCGACGTACGGCGCTCCGGTGCAGATGCCGATGGGCGAAGACCATCCCCAGCAGCCCCTCAATCCCTACGGGCGCAGCAAGCTGATCGTCGAGCAGATGCTGGCCGACTATGAACGCTACTCTGGCCTGCGCTCGGTCTCGCTGCGCTACTTCAATGCGGCGGGTGCAGACGAACAGGGCCGTATCGGAGAGCGGCACGAGCCAGAGACACACGCCATTCCCCTGGCCCTGCAGGCGGTGCTGGGACAACGATCCGGCTTCAAGCTGTTCGGCGAAGATTATGATACGCGCGACGGCACGGCCATCCGCGACTATGTCCACGTCTGCGACCTGGCCGATGCCCATGTCCGCGCCCTGCGGTATCTGCTGGAGGGCGACGGCACGGCCATCCGCGACTATGTCCACGTCTGCGACCTGGCCGATGCCCATGTCCGCGCCCTGCGGTATCTGCTGGAGGGCGGCGTCACCACCAGCTTCAACCTGGGCACGGGCCATGGCACTTCGGTGCGCGAGCTGTTGACCGCGGTCGAGGCGGTGACGGGCAAACCGTTTCCTGTCGAAGTGGTCGGACGCCGCGAAGGCGATGCCCCCGTGCTCGTCGCAAACGGAACGCGGTGCGAGGCCATTCTGGGCTGGAAACCGCAGCGCAGTCTGCAGGACATCGTCGCCAGCGCCCTGGCCTGGCATACCGCAGAGCGGGACCGGGCCGCCGCCTCGCCCCAAGAACGGCTTCCGGCATGAGCGCGGGCCACCTGCACGATCGGAGACGTTCGGCACATCGTCCGCGCGTGCGGACGTCCGGCACCACGCTGCCCTGGGCCGCCCTGACGACCGTGGTCCTGTTGGCGCTGGCCATTCTGTTCGGCGGAGCCAGCCGGAGCAATGCGCTGCGCATCGCCGTGATCCAGTTGGCCGCCCTGCCGGTGCTCGTCATCGCCATCGAGGCCTTCGTGAAAGCGGATCTGTGGCCGCGTCACCGGTTTGCGATGACGCTTGTGGGCTCCGCCCTGGCTATTCCCCTTATCCAGCTCATCCCTCTGCCGCCCGCGCTCTGGACCGGCTTGCCTGGTAGGGATGCTGGCGTACTGGCGCTGGAACTGACGGGGCTCGCGCCCGGCTGGTCGCCTTTGTCACTGACGCCGGATCAGACCTGGGCTGCTTTTCTGGGACTGCTGGCCCCGGCGGCAGTGTTCGTGGCCGTCCTGACCCTGGAACCGATCTGGCGTCGGCGTCTGATCTGGATCGTGCTGGCGGGCAGCGTGGCGGGAATCGTGCTGGCGGCACTTCAAGGCGCCACCGGCGGTGCCCGCGCCCTCTATCCCTGGGACTGGACCAGCAGTGAGGTCATTTCCGGCCTGTTCGCCAACCGCAATCATCTGGCCACTTTCTGTGCCGCCACCCTGCCTTTGGCAGCGGTCCTGGCGGCCTCCGCCTTTCGCCAGTCGCAGCGGCGCGGACAGCCGCAGGGCGGCATGCCCCCGGCCGTCTGGCTGGGCCTGCTTTATGTCGTGCTGATGGTGATTGCCCTCGGAGCGGTGCGGTCTCGGGCAGGCATATTGCTGCTGCCGATCGCCATGGCGCTGGGACTGCTGGCCGCCTGGGTCGCATCAGGGCGGGGACGTCCCAGCCCAGTCCTGCTGGCCCTGACGGCTGGGGGGGCCGCTGCAGTCCTGGCCCTTGGCATTTTCGCCATCGTTCCCATCATGGCCGCCTTCGATACCGGCGGGGAAGCCGAGGGGCGGTTTGAGGATTGGCCGACCGTGATCCAGGCGGCCCAGGCGTATCTGCCGGTAGGCTCGGGTCTGGGATCATTCGATCCTGTCTATCGTTCGTTCGAGCCTCTGCAACGCTTGGACGCGACCTATTTCAACCAGGCGCACAACGACTATCTGGAAATCCTGCTCGAGACAGGGTGGTTCGGCATGGTGGCCCTGGGCGGCTTCCTCGTCTGGTTTGCACGCCGCAGCTGGACAGCCTGGACGGCGCCGGCGGGGGGCGACGGCGATCTGGCCCGTGCAGGGGGGATTACCGTCCTGGTGATCCTGCTCCATTCGGGGGCGGACTATCCGCTCCGCACAATGACGATCTCGGTGCTGTTTGCGCTGTGCTGCGCACTGCTCGAACTGGGCCGCGCCACGCCCGGGTCGGCAGCAAAGCGGGCGGACACGCCGCATTCACTGGCCAAGGCCGATCCGTCCCGCTAAGGGGGCGGCGCGACAAGATGGGGATTTACTGATGCGCGTAGCGATGATCGGCACCGGCTATGTTGGCCTGGTCTCAGGGGCCTGTTTCGCCGACTTCGGTCACGTCGTGACCTGCGTGGACAAGGACCCCAGCAAGATCGAACGACTGGAAAAGGGCGAGATTCCGATCTTCGAGCCCGGACTGGACGATCTGGTCGCCGCCAATGTGCGTGATGGCCGGCTGTTCTTCGCCCTGGACGGATCCGAGGCGATCCGCACCGCCGATGCGGTCTTCATCGGCGTCGGCACGCCCTCGCGCCGCGGCGACGGCCATGCAGACCTGTCCTATGTCTATGCCGCCGCCGAAGAGATCGCGGGCCTGATCGAGGGCTTTACCGTCATCGTCACCAAATCGACGGTCCCGGTTGGCACGGGCGACGAGATTGAGCGCATCATCCGCGAGCGCCGCCCCGAGGCCCAGTTCGCCGTCGTCTCCAACCCCGAGTTCCTGCGCGAAGGGGCCGCCATCGGCGACTTCAAACGTCCCGATCGCGTCGTGATCGGCATCAATGACATGGACGGCGACACCGGGGCCCGCGCCAAGGCGGTGATGACCGAAATCTATCGCCCGTTGAATCTGAACGAGAGCCCGCTGCTGTTCGTCGGACGGCGCACATCGGAACTGATCAAATATGCGGCCAACGCCTTCCTGGCGATGAAGATCACCTTCATCAACGAGATGGCCGACCTGTGCGAGGCCGTTGGTGCCGACGTCCAGCAGGTCGCGCGGGGCATCGGCCTGGACAATCGGATCGGTTCGAAATTCCTGCACGCCGGACCCGGCTATGGGGGCTCCTGCTTCCCCAAGGACACCCTGGCCCTGGTCCGCACCGCGACCGATGCCGGCAGCCCCGTCCGCCTGGTGGAGACGACGGTCGAAGTCAACGACGCCCGCAAGAAGGCCATGGCCGGGCGGGTCGAGGCGGCCTTGGGCGGCGACCTGACCGGCAAGACCGTCGCCCTCCTGGGCCTGACGTTCAAGCCGAACACGGACGACATGCGCGACAGCCCGGCACTGGATCTGGTCCCCGGCCTGATTTCGCGCGGTGCCGTGGTCAAGGCCTTCGATCCCGAAGGCATGGAAGAAGCGGCCAAGATGCTGAGCGGCCTGACCTTCGTCGAAGGTCCCTATGAAGCAATCGAGGGAGCCGACGCCGTCGTCATCGTCACCGAATGGGACCCCTTCCGCGCCCTGGACCTGGACCGGGTCAAGAGCCTGGCCAAGGGGTCGGTCATCGTCGATCTGCGCAACGTCTATCGGCCCGATGATATGCGGGCCCGCGGCTTCGACTACCACTCCATCGGACGTGCCTGATTGCGGTCAATAAGCTGGCGCATCAGAGACGGCCGCCGTTTTGTGCACTGCAAACCGACGGCTCTGTCCGGCTTGGACGTTATAGGTCATAGTGCGTTCAAGCGTACGACGGCTGCAGTGGGCGAGTTCGGTGCATGATTGACCTGCATTGCCATATCCTGCCGGGCATCGACGACGGTGCCCCCGACTATGAGGTCTCGCTGGCCATGGCCCAGCGAGCGGTTGCCGACGGGATCACCATTACGGCCTGCACCCCGCACATCATGCCCGGCTATTACGAGAACACCGGTCCCGACATTCGCGAGCGGGTGAAGGCGTTGCAGGGTGTTCTCGACGACGAGGGCATCGCCCTTCAACTGGTGACGGGGGCCGATGTCCATCTGACCACCGACCTGGTCTCGGGCCTGAAGTCGGGCGAGAAATTGACCCTCGCCGACAGTCGGTATTTCCTGTTCGAGCCGCCCCACAATCTGGCTCCGCCGCGCATGGCTGAGGCCGTATTCGATGCCATGGCTGCCGGCTATCAGCCGATCATCACCCATCCGGAGCGGCTGCGCTGGATCGACGAAAACTATGCCATGATGGTCCAACTGGCCCAGGCCGGGGCCTGGATGCAGCTGACAGCGGCCTCGGTCACCGGGCGATTCGGCAAGGGCCCGCTGTACTGGTCCGAGCGGATGCTGGACGAGGGGCTTGTGCATATTCTCGCGACCGACGCCCACAACCTGCGCAGTCGTCCCTGCGTTCTGTCCCAGGCGGTGGATGCCGTCGCCGAACGGCTGGGTGAACAAGCCGCACTGGACATGGTGACGACACGCCCACGTGCTGTATTAGACGATGCATCGCCGTCAAGCGTGCCTGCCGCCGTCGGCGTCGATCGCCCGGCAGCCAAGGCAGGCTTTCTGCAACGCCTGTTCAGGGCGGCCTAGACTCGGAACTGAAGACACCATGCGCAACCTTCTCATCGTTCTCCTTCTCGGCTCCCTGGCGGCCTGTGTCTCCAATGATCGGAACGTCGCCAACGTGACCGCGGCGACCGAGATCGGAGCCGATGCGATGCAGGTCCAGTCCATTGTCAGCGAGGGCGACGATTACCGAATTGGCGGGACCGACCTTCTCAGCGTGTCCGTTTTCCAGGTGCCGGATCTCTCCTTTCCCGCCCTGCGGGTCGATGCTTCCGGCAATATCCAGATGCCCCTGATCGGCGCGGTTCGCGCCGCCGGCCGCACGCCCAACGAACTGTCCGAGGACATCCGTTCGCGCCTGGCTGCCCAATATCTGCGCAATCCCCAGGTCACCGTCACCGTCACCGAAGCCGCCAGCCAGAAAGTTACCGTCGACGGCGATGTGGCCGCTCCCGGCGTGTTCGAGATGCGGGGCCGCACCACCCTGGTGCAGGCGATCGCCATGGCCAAGGGGCCGACCCCCACTGCCGACCTCAACAGCGTCGCCATCTTCCGCACCCAGGGCGGTCAGCGGATGGTCGCCGTGTTCGATCTGGCCGCCATCCGCAACGGCACAGCCGAGGACCCGGTCATTCTGGGCGATGACGTAATCGTGGTCGACCGCTCGCGGGTCAACGCCTTCTTCCGCGACGTTCTGGGGGCCGTTCCGGTCTTCGGCGTGTTCCGGGGCTTCTGATCCCGAGGATCGGCCTTGGGAACGCCTGACCTGCGCGTCCTGATCGTGGGGGCCTTCCTGGCCACCGGGCCACTTTTCGGTTGCGGCACCGCCACCGGGTCACAGGAAACGGTCCAGGCTCCGGCACAACGCCTCCAGACGCTGATCGCTCTTGACCGGCACGTGGCCGAGGTGGCCTTCAACCTCGCCCTAGCCAATGCTGAACTCTGCCCAGCCCCCGCCCCCCGGGCAGGATGGCTGCTGCACGCCGCCAGCCAGTACAGCGCCGACCTGCGTCCCGAGGCAGAGCGCCTGTATGGCCTCGACGGAGCCTTGCCCGGCGTGTCGGTGGTAATCGACGGATCGCCCGCCGCCGTTGCCGGACTGCAGGTCGGGGACGTGATCACCGCCGTCGATGGCGTGCCCATGGAGGCCGCGCGCGACCGAACGGGTGCCAACTTTGACGATCTGGCCCGCAATCTGGACGTTCTGGACACAGCGATGGCCGGTTCTGATCCCGTTCGCCTCAAAGTGTTCAGGCAGGGCACCACGCTCACGACCGAGCTGACACCGATCCTCACCTGCTCCTATGAAACCCAGGTGGACTCGTCGCCCGACATTCGCGCACGCGCGGACGGACGGCGGATTTTCATCTCCTCAGCCTTTGCGGCCTATGCCGGAACGCCCGACACTCTGGCCTTCGTTCTCGGCCACGAACTGGCCCACAACATCTTGGGCCATCCAGCCGCAATGCGTGGGCTGAACCTCGCACCGTGGCGGATCGAGCAGTCCGAAAACGCGGCGGATCGGGTCGGATTGTTCCTGATGGCCAGGGCCGGCTACGATGTCCGCACCGTTCCCGACTTCCTGCGCCGACTGGGTGAGGATCACTGGCAGATGCGCTATCCCCAGTGGGGCCATGCGTCCGCCCAGGCCCGTGCCCGCGCGATGGAAGATGTCGTAGCCGAGATCGAATCCCTGCGCGCCGCCGATCGTCCGCTCACGCCGTGACGCCCGGCTCCGAATATTGCCTCAAGCGGGTCGCATGCGGTGCGTCGATGCGCTATCTGACCTCAACAGTATGGTCCGGAGCGGGGACCGACACTCACTATGGAATTTGATATGCACGGCGACGGCTTTGCTGGACCGCGTAGCGGTGGACCCCAAAGGCAGGGCAATGAGAGCGGTGACCCCCGCAGCCAGGCGATGTCGGTCGATGATAACGGCCTGGATATCGGTCGCTATATCGGCGTTCTGCTCCGGCATCGTTTCCTGATCGGTGGTGCGATCGTGGCGGCCCTGATCATCGGTCTGGCCGCCACTCTTCTGATGACGCCCATCTATACGGCCAAGGCGACCATCCAGATCGACCGCGAGACCCAGCAGGTCCTCGGCAACGGCACCGAGAGCGTGCCGCGCGACAATCTGGTCAACGGCGTCGAGTTCTTCGAGACCCAGTACGGACTGCTGCGCAGCCGCTCGCTGGCCGAGCGCGTCGCCGACAGCATGGGGCTGGCCAACTCCAACGACTTCATCACCCGCATGGGCGGCGAGGCCCCGACGGTCGAGGAAGGCAATGCAGCCCAGCGCACGGCTCAGCGCCGCCGCCGCGTGATCGGCCTGCTGCGCGCCAATCTGGCCGTGGCCCCCGTGCGCGGCTCGCGCCTGGTGACCATCAGCTTCAACAGTCCTGACCCGCAACTGGCGGCCCAGATCGCCAACGCCTTTGCGGAAAACTTCATCCAGGCCAGCCTGGAGCGGAAGTTCGAGTCCTCTTCCTATGTTCGCCAGTTCCTGGAGCAGCAGATCGCCCAGACCAAGGCCAAGCTGGAAGAGACCGAGCGCACCCTGGTCGAATATGCATCCGGCCAGCAGATCATCAACATCACCGAGCCGGGTGCCGAAGGCGGCGGCGGCCAGTCCCTGGCGGCCAACAACCTGGTCTCGATCAACTCGGCCCTGGCTGATGCCCGCGCGGCCCGCGTGGCCGCCGAGGAAAAGTGGCGTCAGGCCCGCAACTCTCCTTTGATGAGCATTCCCGACGTTCTGCAGAACACGTCGGTCCAGCGACTCAGCGAACAACGCTCGCAGCTGGATGCCGAGTATCAGCAGAAGCTCTCGGTCTATCAGCCCGACTATCCCGAGATGGTCCAGCTGCGGTCGCGGATCGACGAGCTGGAAGGCCAGATCACAGCCCTTGCGACCAGCATCCGCGACTCTATCCGCGCCCAGTTTGAGATCGCATCCAACCAGGAGCGCTCGCTGCAGGGTCAGGTGAACGGCCTGACCGGAGACGTGCTGGACCTGCGCGATCGCAGCATTCAGTACAACATCCTGCAGCGCGAGTTGGACACCAGCCGTACCCTCTATGACGGCCTCTTGCAGCGCTACAAGGAAGTCGGCGTCACGGGTGGCGTGACGACCAACAACATATCGGTCATCGACATGGCCATGGCTCCGGGCGCCCCTTCCAAACCGGACATGACCATCAACCTGCTGATGGCCCTGCTGCTGGGTATCGGCTTGGGCGTCGCGGCGGCTCTGGTCATCGAGATGCTGGACGAGAGCATCGCCACCCCCGACGACGTCGAGCGCAAGCTCGGCCTCTCGGTCTTGGGCGTCGTTCCCCTTCTGACCAAGGGCGAGACGGCGATGACCGCGCTGAACGATATCCGATCCGGCTTCTCGGAGGCCTATTACTCGCTGCGAACTGCCCTGCAGTTCTCCACTCCTGATGGGGCGCCGCCAGTGATGCTGGTGACCAGCTCCCGGCCCGGCGAAGGCAAGTCGACCACCGCCTATGCCGTCGCCCTGAACCTGGCACGCATCGGCAAGCGCGTGCTGCTGGCCGACGGCGATCTGCGCAATCCGTCGATGCATCGCCTCATCGGCATCGAGAACAGCCAGGGGATGAGCAGCCTGCTGTCCGGCGGGGCAACCCTGCCGCAGGTGGTCCGCAAGACCTCGCACGAGAATCTCTTCTTCATCTCCTGCGGGCCTCTGCCGCCCAACCCAGCCGAGCTGTGGGGCGGAGAGCGTCTGCGTGAAACCCTGCATCACGCCTTGCAGGAGTTCGATCACATCGTCATCGACGGGCCGCCCGTGCTCGGCTTTGCGGATGCTCCGCTTCTGGCAGCCACGGTCGGCAGCACCCTGTTCGTGCTGGAATCGCGCAACACCCGCCGGGCCCAGGCCAAGGGGGCAATGAAGCGTCTGTCCATGGTGCATGGCCAGGTGCTGGGCGTCGTCCTGACCAAGTTCAACGCCACCGCCACCCCCTATGGCGGCTACGATTACGCGTACGACTATACCTATGGGGCCGATCCCGACGCCACGACCCCGGACAAGAAGCCCAAGTGAGCAGAGGCGGCCAGACCGCCGCTCCGTCGGCCGACCGACAGTCCGTGCGCGGATCGTCGGTCGGCAACTGGCTCGGTTATCTGATGATCCCCATCGCCATCTGGCTGGGCTGGCAGATCGTGGTCGCTCCGATCGCGCAGCGGGCCCCGCCCGAGATCGCGCTGAGAGTGGCTCCCACCTCTCCTGCCGTGCTGGCGCGGTCAGCGGAAATCGAATTGGCGGCGACGCGGACGGACACCGCTCGCGACCTGGCCGCCGATGCCTTGACGCGCGCTCCGTTCAATCTCAAGGCCCTGCGGACTCTGGGGCTGGTGACGGCCGCGGAGGGCGACGTCGCCGCTGCTGACGATATCCTGACCCTGGCCGGCAACTGGAGTCTTCGGGACACAGCCAGCCACGGCTGGTTGGTTGATCGGCGGCTTCGCGTCGGCGACTATGCCTCATCCTTTGCCCATGCGGACACACTGGCACGGCGCGGTGTTTCCCAGCCCGAAGTGTTCAACCTGTTCATCGAGGCGGCAAGGCAGGATCCTAGAGCCCTGGCCCCGCTGCGAAATCTTTTGGCCACCGCCCCCCCATGGGACCGCGAGTTCTTCAGCACCACCCAGCGCAGGTCTGGCACCGAATCGCTGACCGCCACGCTGGTGGCAGGGCTGGAACAGACGCCCGGGCGTCTGAATGATTCCGAGCTGGCAGAGATCTATGACCTCTGGGTGCGCCAAAACCGGTTCGATGCTGTCCAGGTTCTGCGAACGTCCATCGGCAGGCCACCGGCTTCGCCGATCGTCGTCGCTGGCGACTTTTCGCCCGGGAACGATATCCAGCCATTCGCTATGGTGCCTTTGTCGGGGGCCGGCCTGTCGGCTGAGGTGACCGACGACGAGGTGCGCCCGAATAACCCGGCCTTGCGCGTCTCATACGACGGATTTGGCTCCGGAGATGCCGTCAGACAGCTGCTCCTCATGCCGCCGGGCTCTTATCGCCTGGTCAGCCAGTATCGGATCGAATCGGGCGGGCCCGATGTTCGATTGTCATGGCAGATTCGCTGCGCCTCCGGTCCCCAGCCGCTGGTCGAACAACGGCTTGTGGCACGCGACGGCGTTACCGACTGGAGCCGGGTGGAAACAGCGTTCAGTGTGCCCTCCTCGGGATGTAGCGCCCAGTGGCTCGGGCTGGTCACCCGTCCCGGCGATCGCCGGACATCCATCGCTGTATGGGTGGACGACGTAACGATCACACCGAGCGCCATGCCCTGATTTCGAGGAGTCTTGCCGCACTGCGGCATTTCTTCTTGCTTTGGAAACCCCGCCGGATTAAGAGAGTTCTTGATTGGTGCGCGAGTAATGGCTCGCGGCTCTTAAGCTAAAGGGGATTATTATGCGTAAGTCCGTTGCCGCCGTTGCCGTTGGCCTCCTGCTCGTTGCCGGCCAAGCCGCCGCTGCTGGCGCTTCCACCACCGTTCGCGTGGGTGATCGCGTTGGTGCCCGCGCCGATGCCTCCAGCGAGTTCGCTGGCATTCCGCTGCCCGTCCTGCTGATCGGTGGCCTGGTGCTGATCGGCACCGTCGCTGTCGCCTCTGAAGACGACAACGCCGAAAGCGCCTAAGATTTTCGACATCGCGGCCCATCGGGCCGCGGTATCGCCGACATCAAGCCGGATGTGAGAATGATGTTCTTGCATCCGGCTTTTTGCGTCCGGGACGCGGCCTGATCGTATTCGGCAGCCACCCCCGAATCGTCGAATAGTGGAAGCCTGTTCCGCCCGAGGCGACCGGCCATGTTCGACGAGAAATCCATACTGATCACCGGGGGCTCCGGCTCGTTCGGCAAGATGTATGTCCGCCGTATCCTGCAGACCTACCGGCCGCGGCGCCTGATCGTCTATTCGCGTGACGAGCTGAAACAGTTCGAGATGCAGCAGGCCTTCAACGCGCCCTGCATGCGCTATTTCCTGGGCGATGTGCGGGACAAGGAGCGCCTGATCCAGGCCACGCGCGACGTCGACTTCATCATTCACGCCGCCGCCATGAAGCAGGTACCGGCGTCTGAATACAATCCGACGGAATGTATCCGCACCAACGTCAACGGCGCGGAAAACGTCATAGCCGCCGCCCTGGAAAACAACGTCGATCGCGTCATCGCCCTGTCCACCGACAAGGCGGCCAATCCGATCAATCTGTATGGCGCGACCAAGCTCTGTTCGGACAAGCTGTTTGTCGCCGCCAACAACATGGCCGGGGGACGCCGGACGCGCTTCTCGGTCGTGCGCTATGGCAATGTGGTGGGCTCGCGCGGCTCGGTCGTGCCCTTCTTCGCCAAGCTGATCGCCGAGGGGGCCCCTTCCCTGCCCATCACGGATCCGCGGATGACCCGGTTCTGGATCTCGCTGGAACAGGGCGTCGATTTCGTGCTGAAGAATTTCAAGCGAATGCACGGTGGCGAAATCTTCATCCCCCGCATCCCCACTGTGCGGATCATGGATCTGGCCGAGGCGATGGCCCCCGGTCACCCGACCCATGTGATCGGCATCCGACCGGGCGAAAAACTGCACGAGATCATGTGCCCGGCCGACGATTCCCACCTGACCTATGGGTTCGACGACCACTATGTAATCGCGCCGTCGATCCGCTTTTTCCATGCCGACATGGACTATTCGGTCAATGCCCTGGGCGAGCGCGGCACGCTTGTGCCGTCCGGGTTCGAATATAACTCCGGCACCAATCCAGAGGTTCTGGACGTTGAGACCCTGCGCGCCTTCAACGCCCAGGCGGAGGCCTAGGCCCCTACTCCAGCAGCGACCAGTTCATCGGCGTGCCCTTGGCCGCAGGCACACGCATTCGCCGACCCAGCAGTTCGCGGTAGTGGCGCGGGTGCAGCCCTTCACCGGGACGAACCGATCTCAGATTGTCCGGGGTCAGGACGTCTCCCGCCGCAACATCTGCGGCAATGAACAACGAACGGCCATAGCGCGCATTCGAAGCGGCCTGTCCCCTGGGGCCATAACGCACCTGACCCAGCGCGGCCTCGGCCACGCGCACCCCCTCGACCAGGGTGGAGAACTCCTCGGGCGTCAGGGAAAAACTGGCGTCCGGCCCGCCGATGGCCCTGTCGAGGATGAAGTGTTTCTCGATCATACAGGCGCCCAGGGCCACCGCCGCGATCGCCACCGCCGGATTTGTCGTATGGTCTGACAGGCCAGCTTTGCAGCCGAAGGTCTCGGCCAGGCCGGGAATGGTCCGCAAATCCGCATCTGCCGGGTCTGCTGGATAGGCCGACGTGCATTTCAAAAGCGTGATGTCCTCGGCCCCCATCCGCCGACAGGCCGCCACCGCTTCTTCGATCTGAGCCAGGCCCGCGATGCCGGTCGATATCACCATCGGCCGCCTCTTGGATGCCGCATGCTCGATCAGAGGGATGTCGTCGATCTCGAACGAGGCGATCTTGAACATCGGCACGCCCAGGCCGTCCAGAAAGTCCACCGCCGTCGCGTCGAAGGGCGACGAGAAGAAGGCCAGGCCGTTGCGCTCGGCCTCCGCCTGGATCGGGACATGCCATTCCCACGGCGTCATCGCCTCTGCATACAGATCGTGCAGCGTGCGCCCGTCCCACAGGGTGCCGCCGCCGATGCGGAACAAGGGGCTGTCGCAGTCCAGGGTGATCGTGTCGGGCGTATAGGTCTGCAGCTTGATCGCATCGGCGCCGGCCGCCGCCGCCGCCCGCACCGTGTCCAGGCAGACCTCCAGCGACCCTCCGTGATTGGCCGACAATTCGGCGACAATGAAGACGCGGTCGGGCCAGGCGAAGCTCATACGGCGGCCTCCTCGAACACGACCGGGGCCAGGCGCAGGCGGTCATCGGACCAGCCTTCGCGGAATCGGGCCAGGGCCACGATGTCCTTCATCTCGCCGTCCTTGCGAAAGTGGCGGATGAACCGACCTTCCTCGACGAAGCCGAACCGGTGATGCAGCCGGATCACCGCCGCATTGAACACGAAGACTTCGCAGCACAGTTTTTCAAGACCGAGCGGACCGAACACCTCGTCCAGAGCCAGATACTCCATTGCCGCTCCAGAGCCCCGCGGGGCGTCGGCCTCGCCCAGATAAAAGGCCCAGGTGCAACGTCCATGTTCGCGCCTGATGTCGGTGAAAGACACAAAGCCGATGGGCCGGCCCTGATACTCGAAGATGCGATAGGCCGCCCGCTCATCCACCAGGGCCCGCTCCAGCCAGAATGCGTGTTCGGCAGGGGCAATGATGTGGTCGGTATACATATTGGCCCGCACCCGGTCCTGGTTGCGCCAGGCCAGAACGCGATCGCCATCGGCGAGGGTCAGGGGCCTGAGAGCGCAGTCGGCCAGACGGGGCAAGGCGAAATCCTTTGGGCGGTCACCGCCTCGCCCATTGAATCGCGCCAGGGTTAACGAAGCGTGGGGACCACCGCCGTCAGCCGGTCCAGCAACCGATCGACCCCGCGCCCGTCAACGGCCTGTTGGGCGCGTGTGGTGACGGCGGCGCGCCGCTCTGGTGGAACCAGGGCCATCACGGCGCGCGCGATCTGCTGGTCCAGGTCCGGATCGTCCCACGTCCCCGCCACCTCGAAACCGGCCAGGGAGGGCCATAGCGCCAGGTTGGCCGCCTGATTTGCGGCTACAGCAATCATCACCGTCGGCGTTCCGCAGGCCGCCAGCTCGAAGATCGTCTGACCTCCCGCACTGATGGCCAGATCGGCCTGGGCCATCAATCGCGCGACTTCGGCGGCGTCACAATCCAGGTGGCCTGTCATGCCGGGCTCCGCCAGTGCAGGCCCAATGACGTCGATGGCCACCTCCGGCAGGACGCGCCGCACGACAGAGACCACCCGTGCGCCCAGACTGCGGACATCCGTCCCGCCCAGGGTCACCAGCACCCGCCGCACCTCGCCCGACACCGCCGGGCGTTTCGGCACAGTCCCGAATGCCGGTCTCATCGGTTGCCAGTGCGGCCCCATCAGCCATTCGGCCGTTCCCGCCCGGTCCGCCCGGTCCGCCCTCTGCACGGCGGGGCTGACCACCAGCCCGCCCGGATAGGCCAGGCATCCCAGATCATCGATGAACACAGTCCGGTACGCGCGGCACAGAACAACCTCGGCCAAATCCTGGGAAAGCGCATAGGAATCGACCAGGGCAACTTCATCTGGCGCGATATCGGGCAGAGGTCCGCTCTGCCAGGGCTGTCGCCGCACCGGCCCTGTTTCCGCCGCCATACCGGCCGCCCGATCGTCCCCGTCGAGGATCCAGCGCACCTCGCCGCCTCGTGCACGCCACCCTTCAGCATAGGCCGAGCAGCGCACGACATGGCCCAGGCCGCGCGCTGCGTCCCCCTCGGTCAGGATGACCAGACTGGGCAGGCGGCTCACGCCTCGGTTTTCCGCCACTGGTGTTTCAGTTCGGCCAGCCGCCAGTCCGCCTCAGTGTCGATATCCTGCGATTCCATGGGGTCCAGGATCAGGGTTCCGGCCCGCCCCGCGAACACCGATGCCCGCGATAACCAGGTCGCCGCCGAAGCCCAGTAGAACTGGCCTGCATCATGATAGGCTGGCTCCAGGTCCTGAGACCGGCTGGCATAGTGTTCGGGATGCAGCATGCTGGCCACGCCGTCCGCGTCGCGCCGCAAGGCCCGCTGAACCGGGGCCGGAAAGGCGACCAGAGCAAAGACGCTGTCGAAACGGCCCGAGGCGAACATCTCTGCCCCCTCCGCCAGTCGCGCCGCTGTCAGCAGAGGTGCGGAGGGCAGAATGCAGCAGACCGCATCAAAGGTCTGCCCCTGGTCGTCATAGGTGCCGACCACCTCGGCCATCACCTCGACCAGAGTGGCGTGATCCCCCGATGTGGCCGGGCTGCGCCGGAAGGGCACCGACGCCCCCTCCTGTTCGGCCACGACAGCGATCTCAACGTCGTCGGTCGAGACCATGACGGCGTCGAACAGGCCACTGTCCAGAGCTGCGGCGATCGACCAGCCGATGATCGGCCGCCCGGCGAAGTGGCGGATGTTCTTGCGAGGAATACGCTTGCTGCCGCCCCGTGCGGGAATGACCGCCAGCCGCTTCATGCCAGCCCCCGGACGGCACTGACGACCTGCGCCACGTCGTCGTCGGTCATGGCCGCATAGAGTGGCAGGGACAGGGCCTGGCGGTAATAGGCCTCGGCATTCGGGAAGACAGCGGGAACTGTGGCCAGATGCTCTCGGTACCAGGGCTGTCGCGTCACGGGGATATAGTGGACCTGGCTGCCGATGCCCTTTGCCGCCAGGGCGGCCATCACCTCGGCCCTCGTCTGGCCCAGCGCCTCGAAATCGATCTGCGCGGTGAACAGATGCCAGCCGATCCGCCGGTCGCCGGCATCGGGTGGTAAGGTCAGCCAATCCAGGCCCGCGAAGGCCCGGCGATACTCGGCCACGATGGCCAGGCGTCGGTCGATGAATTGATCCAGCTTCCTCAGCTGGCTGGAGCCCAAGGCCGCCTGGATGTCGGTCATCCGATAGTTCAGGCCCATCGCCTGCTGCTCATACCACCAGGGGCCAGGCTGGTCCGACAGGCGTGCCGGATCGCGGGTGATGCCGTGCGAGCGCAGCATCAGCAGTCGCTCATAAAGCTCGGGATCATTGGTGGTGATCGCCCCACCCTCGCCCGTCGTCATCGTCTTGACCGGGTGGAAGGAGAAGACGGTCAGGTCGGCATGAGAACCGTTTCCGACCCGCCCGCCGTCGGCATACTCCGAACCTATGGCATGGGCCGCGTCCTCGACGATCTTCAGGCCGTGGTCGCCCGCCAGCGTTCTCAGCTGCGCCATGTCGGCGGGCAGGCCCGCGAAATGGACGGGGGCCAGCAACCGCGTCGCTGGCGTGATCGCCGCTACCACGGCTGATGGAGACAGGGTCAGGGTGACCGGATCGATGTCGGCGAACACCGGCGTCAGCCCGACATGGACCATGGCGTTGGATGTCGCGACGAAGGTGATGGGGCTGGTGATTGCCTCGCCTGACCCCAGGTCCAGAGCCAGCATCGCCAGGTGCAAGCCAGCCGTCGCGCTGGACACTGCAACAGCATGGCGAGCCCCGACATAGTCGGCGATCTCGCGCTCGAAGGCCGCGGTCGCCGGACCCTGGGTCAACATGGGGGCGCGCAGGGCGGCCAGGACCGCCGCCTCGTCCTCGGCATCGATCCATTGGCGGCCGTAGGGGATCTGGGTCACGCGCGCTTGGGTCCGATCAGGCGGTTTCTTGGGTCAGCCTATCGTGAGTCGCGCCGGTCGTTTCACTGGCCTTCCCGGCCCGCTCGTCTAGGATTGTCGTCAGTACGAGAGGCCGTTTAGCGGCCCGGATTTCCTGGGGCAGGCCGATGGGCGAACCGATCCAATCCATCCTGATCGTCGGCGGCGGCACGGCCGGCTGGATGGCGGCGGCGGCGCTGAAGCGCGCGGCCGGGCCCCACGTCCAGGTAAAGCTGGTCGAGTCCGACGACATCGGCATCGTCGGCGTGGGAGAGGCCACCGTGCCCCCGATCCGCGACTTCAACGCCATGATCGAGCTGGACGAGGCCGAGTTCATGCGCGAGACCCGCGCCAGTCTGAAACTGGGCATCCAGTTCAACGGCTGGGGCGGGGCCGAGTCTGCCTATTTCCATCCCTTTGGCACCTTCGGCTCCGGACCGACGCTGGGGGACTTCCACCACATCTGGTTCAACCTGCATCGGCAGGGCCAGCTTGATGGGCAGCCGGGCGCGGACCTGCACGATCACGCCATCTGCACCCAGGCGGCGCGTCGCGGCCGGGTCGGCCTGCGCGATCCCGATCCGCGCCGTGCCCCGCTGAACAGCCTGTTCACTGCCTACCATTTCGATGCCGGCCTCTATGCCCGCTACCTCCGCCGCGTCTGCGAAAGTCGAGGCGTCCAGCGGCTGGAGGGTCAGGTGGTCGAGGTGCAGCAGCGCGCCGCCGACGGCTTTGTCAGCGGGGTCCGGCTGGACGATGGGCGGGTGCTGGAGGCTGACCTGTTCATCGACTGCACCGGCTTTCGCGGTCTGTTGATCGAAGGCGCTCTTAAGGCGGGATATGAGGACTGGTCCCACTGGTTGCCGATGAACCGGGCCATGGCCGTGCCCTGTACCCGCACCGGCCCCCTGACCCCCTATACGACCGCCACCGCGCGGGCGGCCGGATGGCAGTGGCGCATCGGTCTGCAACACCGCACCGGCAACGGCTATGTCTACTGCAGCGACCACATCACCGACGACGAGGCGCGCGACACCCTGCTGGCCAATCTGGATGGAAAAGCCCTGGCCGAACCCCGGCCCCTGCGCTTCGTGACCGGCCGGCGAAAGACCTACTGGGACAAGAACGTCGTGTCGCTGGGCCTGTCGTCAGGCTTCATCGAACCGCTGGAATCGACCAGCATCCATCTGGTCCAGTCGGGCATCTACAAGCTGCTGCAGCATTTCCCCGACCGGGATTTCAGCCCCGCCAACACCGCCGCCTATAACCGCCGCCTGGGACGCGAGGTGGAGCTGATCCGCGATTTCGTGATCCTGCACTATCACGCGACCACCCGCGACGACACGCCGTTCTGGCGACGGGCTGCGGCCATGGCCATCCCCGACAGCCTGGCCGAACGGGTCGAGGCCTTCCGCGACCGGGGCCACCTGTTCCAGGTCGGGGCCGATGAATATTTCAGCATGGGCTCGTGGCTGGCCGTCATGGTCGGACAGGGGATCGTGCCGCGCTCGGGCAATCCGCTCTATGCCTTGGGCGACGCAGCCCGCTCTGCCGCCGGAATGACGGCCTTTGCCCAACGGGTGACCCAGATGGCGGACGCCCTGCCCGAGCACGAGGCCTTCCTGAAGTCCCGCAACATGTGGGCGGACGAGACGGCCACCGCCTGATCAGGCGGCAAGCGGCGACGGCACCGCGTCCACGGCAGGCGGCATCGGGTTCAGAACGACCAGTTCTTTCAGGAAGCCATTGGGACTGAGGGTGTCCTCGGACGGCGTCGTCAGTCCTGCCGTTCGCGCGATGTCGGCGGCAAAGGTGATGCAGTTGCGGCGGTGCAGGTTGTAGGTCGAGCCTTCACGGCTGCGCCAATGGGCAAATCGCGCCTGGATCGCATGATAGGTGGCGTCGTCGATCTCGACGCTCAGATAGGCAATGCCATCGGCGATATACCGGGCGTCCGGCTCGGCCAGAACGCCGCGGCCGCTCATGAACAGCAGTTGCGGACCAGGGTCGCGGGCAGTGAAGCCATAGGCCTGGTTCACACTCTCGCCCGTCCCATCGAGCGTACCGGTCAACCGGACATAGGCGTGGGGAAAATAGAGGAAGGCCCCCCGCACCTTCAGGCCCTCGTGGCCGTAGAAGGTGACGGTAACGGCGGCGGAGGCGGGAACGGCGGCCAGCCAGAACGCCAGGACAGCCATCCAGATCTTCAGACCGCGCTTCATGACCCCACTCCTTGAATGGCAGACCCCTGGATGACAGGGGCCTGCCTTCAATACAATGGCTCAGTGGCCGCCGGGCGCACCCACCGCCACATCGCTGCGGACCTTGGCCCGCGAGGCGAAGAAGGCGAACACGACCAGGATCAGATAACCGGCCAGCGGCACGAAGAAGACCGGGTTCAGCGTGGGCGAAGTGTCAGCGATATGGCCGGCGATCGGCGGCAGGATGGCCCCGCCGATGATGCCGAAGACCAGCAGGCCCGAGGTCGCCGGGATCGGCGCAGTCGACCGCTCCAGCGTCAGGGTGAAGATGGTCGGGAACATGATCGAGTTGAAGAAGCCGATCGCGATGGCCGCATAGGCGGCGGTCGGTCCCGTCGTTTGGGTGACGACCAGGCAGAGTGCCGCCGCGACCGCCGTATTGACGATCAGGATGGTGGTGGCGCGGATCGAGGTCAGCATCAGCAGGCCGCCGACCAGACGGCCCACCATGGCCCCGCCCCAGTAGTAGGCGACCATGCTGCCGGCGGTGGCCAGCGGCACGTTCAGGATTTCGGGGCTGTGCAGGAAGTTGGTCAGCAGGTCGCCGATGGTCACTTCCGAGCCGACGTAGAAGAAGATCGCCAGGGCCCCGAACACGGCCCAGGGCGACTTCAGCGCCACCAGCGGCGACATCCGGTCTTCGGCGGTCGGCACGGGGGCGGCGTTGTTGATGGTCTTGCGCGCGGTGAAGATGAAGCCCGCGACGACGGCGAAGAAGACCGCCACGGCCAGGAAGGCCATGTCGATACTGCGCAGCGATTCCGCCCGGGTCGCCGGATCGGAGATCACGGCGTCGGCGGCGAACACGCCCCCGGTCAGCAGGATCGGCGCGGCGATCAACGGGCCCAGGGTGGTGCCGAGCGAGTTGAAGAACTGCGAGAAGTTCAGGCGCGCATGCGAGCTCTTGGCCGAACCCAAGGCCGCGACCAGGGGGTTGGCCCCGACCTGCAGCAGGGTCACGCCCGAGGCGATGACGAACAGGGCGATCAGCACGCCGGGATACCAGTCGACGATGGTGGCGATCGGCACGATCAGACAGCCCAGCACCATGGTCACCAGGGCCACGATGATGGCGCGGCTATAGCCCAGACGGCCCAGGATGGCCGCAGCCGGTATGGAGGCGATGCCATAGGCGATGAACCAGGCGAAGGTGGTCAGGGTCGCTTCGGCATAGCTGAGCTCGAACACCCGGCGGACGGCGGCAATCAGCGGCCCGATCAGCGAGGTAACGAAGCCCCAGGCGAAAAACAGGGTGGTGACATAGGCGAAGGCAAGGCCCGTGCCTCTGGCAGGCGCCGCCTGCGGCGGCGTTGGTGTGGTCTGACTCATTTGGCTCCCCGAAACGGAACGCTGCACTCTTTTGGCGCGCGCACTCTGGTCGGCCTTGGTTCCACGGCAAATCCATGCGCGTAAAGCCTATTTTCGATGGCCGTAACGAAAAGTGGCCGGACGGGGGCCATGGGCTCCCATCCGGCCGAAGTCGAAGGGGCCTCGCCGAGGGACGGCGGGCCGCTTCTTCAGGAGATCAGTAGCGGAAGTTCACGCCGAACAGGAAAGTCCGGCCGTACTCCTGGTAAATGATGGTCTGGCGCTCATCCCCGTTCACATTGTTGGTGAACGGCTCGTCAGTCAGGTTGTTGACCTGAGCCAGGACGGACAAGCCTTCCAGCGGACCGGACTGGAACTGATACCCGATCTGGGCGTCGACGATCGATTCCTCGACCACATTTTGGAAGCCGCGCTGGCCACCGAACACAGCCACCTCGCCGACGAAGTCGGAGCGATAGCGGTTGCTGACGCGCGCCTGGAACCCGTCCTTCTCGTAGTAGACAGTCAGGTTGGCCACCGTTTCCGACAGGCCCGGGATGGGCTCGGACGGATTGCCCGGATTGGGCTCGATGTTGCTCTCGGTCGACGAAATCGAGAAGATGCCGCCGAAGCCGTCCAGGGCCGGATGGATCAGGTCGAAGGGGGTCGAGACCGAGAACTCCACGCCCTGGATGGAGCCGCCGTTGCCGTTCTGGGGCGACGTGACCAGACCGTCGTTGGTGACCGCCACCGGACCGCCGGTCGGGAAGCCGGTGAAGTCGAACGGCACGCTCTGATCGAACACATAGGTGTCCAGATCCCTGTAGAAGGCCGCGATCGAGAAATAGGCCGCCCGTCCGAAATAGCGCTCGTACGAGACGTCGAACACATTGGCGATCCAGGGCCGCAGCTCGGGATTGCCGCCACCACCGCTCCAGGGCGAGTTGGGTGCGCCGACGACGTTATTGGCGTTGTTGAAATTATAGGTCTTGGACGCGCGCATCTGGTCCATGCGCGGCCGGGCAAAGGTGCGCGACGCGGCCAGACGGATGTACTGGCTGTCGGCCACCTCGAAGATCAGGTTCGACGACGGATAGATCTCGACATAGCTGTCACCGCCGGTGATCGGCGTGACCAGGCCAGTGCCGTTTCCGCCCGTGGCCGCGAAGCCGTCCGAGGACTGGTCGGTATACACGACCTGGAAGCCGACGTTGCCGGTGATGGGCACCGCACCCCACTGGGTGTCGATGTCCGCCTTGACGAAAGCGGTGGCGACCTTTTCGTTCACCGACCAGCTTCCGGCCACGACGCCGGCGTCATCGTTGGCGACGCGGTTGTAGATGCCGCTGTTGACCAGACCGCTGACGTCATAGCTGAGGATACCGCCGTCGATGCCGACGAAATCCAGCGACGTTGGCTCCAGCAGAAACTCATCCGGCACGCGCACACTGCCCGGTGAGGCGGCCAGGATCAGATAGTACTGCTCATTGGTCAGCGATTTCTCGCGTTCGCTCAGATACAGACCGCCTTCGATGCCGCTGAAGATGCCGTAGTCGACCGCCGCGTCGATCGTGAATCGCGCCGCGATCAGCTCATCCTCGGTAGAGGGGCTGTTCAGATATCCGTCCTGGCCGTTGGGGGCCAGGGTGCCACCCCAGCCCTGCGGGCTGGTCAGGCGGATCAGGTTCGGGTCCGAATAGTCCAGCGCCGTCGTGAAACGCGGGAACTCGCCAGGACGCAGGTCGAAGCCCAGGGTGTCCAGGGCGCCGTCGACGTTGCGGCCCGTGCCGGCCAGGGTTTCATAGCGGTCGAAATTGCGCTCGGCGTGCGACCAGCTGAGGTCGGCTTCCAGCGTCATCGTATCGCTGATGTCGTACTGGGTGTTGAAGCCGAGGGCGTTGATCTCGGCGTCGAACGCGAACTCATAGTTCTGGACGATGGCCTTGACGTTGCTGAACGCCCCCTGGGTGATCAGGCCGTCCTCGACCGTATAGCCGGGCTGCAGCTGCGGACCGGGGCGGCAGGTGGCGACCGGCCCGGGGCAGGCGCCCGAGCTGCCACCCCACCACAGGGGCGCTTCCAGCCCACGCAGCAGCTGGGTGTTGTCGAAGGTCGAGTGATAGGCGTCGATGACGGTGCGGCTGCGGTCATTCGGCCGGAACTCCAGCACGCCCATGAAGGCGTCGCGCTGCAGGTCGCCGGACATCACGCGGAATTCCGCACCGCCCAGCACGAGGTTTCCGTCCGTCGCATTCGGATAGGGAGGGCCCCAGGCGCGGAACTGGGTGGCCTGATACGGCGATCCGGTGTGGGCATAACCCAGGGCCAGACCGACCGTGCCGTCCGCAAACTGGTCGATGTAGGAAATGCTGTAGCGTTCGCCCGTGTCTTCTGACCCGGCGTTCAGAGCGCCCTTGTCGTTGACTTCCCAGCGGTAGTTCATGGCCAGGGCACGACGGCCATAGGCCAGCGGACGCACGGTCTGCAGATCGACCGTGCCCGCCAGACCTTGGCCGGTCAGGGTGGCATCGGGGGTCTTGTAGACCACCACGCCGCTCAGCAGCTCGGACGGATACTGGTCGAATTCGACGCCGCGGTTATCGCCGCTGGACACCTGCTCGCGACCGTTCAGCAGAGCCGTGGTGAAGTCGGGCCCCAGGCCCCGAACACTGACCACCTGGCTGCGACCGTCCAGGCGCTGTGACGCCAGGCCAGGCAGGCGCGCCAGTGATTCGGCAATCGACACGTCCGGCAGCTTGCCGATGTCCTCGGCGGTGATGACCTCGACGATCGACGTGTTGTCACGCTTTGCTGCGATCGAGTTTTCGAGTGAAGCGCGGATGCCGGTGACGATCAGCTCGTCAACCTCGGTCGCCTCGGGCTCTGGCTCTTCAGCCGTCTGGGCCTGGGCTCCGCCCGCGAAGGCCAGCATCAGGACGGCGCAGGCGGCGCCGCCCGTCATCAGGCGCGCACGACGCGTCAGTGTGTTGGCCGAAGCCGTGAATTGTCTCATCTCGTCCTCCCTGGGCCGTCGCCTTCTGTCGAAGCGATCCGATGCCGTCGCAAACTTATGCAAACTTCTGACAACCTTGCAAGGCCTTAATGCATGAGGCGGAAAGGCGACCAAAAGGAGAAAGGGCCGGATTTCCTGACATGACGCGCCGCAACATTGCCAAGTCCAGGTATCCGCGTGGCGAAGAAGGCGAAAGACGGGCGGTTGACAGGCGACACCGTGACTGCAAAAACTTGCAAATCGATCCGGTGGGCACGCATCTTTCCGGACGCCTAGGGGTGGAAGCAATGGTCCGCATCAGGACAGGCACGGCATGGGCGGCACTGGGGCTGGCCCTGACCCTGAGCTGGGGCGCGCCTGGCGTGTCACAGGCTCAGCAAGGCGCGGATTTCCGCCTGCGCCCCCCCGAGGATGAAGTGATCTACTTCGTTCTGCCGGACCGCTTCAGGAACGGCGATTCCGCGAACGATCAGGGCGGCCTGACGGGTGACCGGCTGGCGACCGGCTACGATCCCACCGACCGCGGCTTCTATCATGGCGGGGACCTCAAAGGCCTGATCGAGGGCCTGGACTATATCCAGGGCCTGGGCGTCACGGCTCTGTGGATCGCGCCCGTCTTCGTCAACAAGCCGGTGCAGGGACCGCCTGGGCATGAGAGCGCGGCCTATCACGGCTATTGGATCACTGACTTCACCCGGGTCGACCCGCATTTCGGCACCAATGACGATTTCCGCGATCTGGTCGAAGCGGCCCATGCGCGGGGCATCAAGGTCTATGTCGACATCGTCATCAACCACACGGCCGATGTTATCCGCTATCGGGAGTGCCCCGGCTTCACCTGTGCCTATCGAAGCCGCGCCGATCACGCCGACCCGGCCTACACGGCCTATGTCCCGGCAGGCGAGGCGGACATCAAGGTGCCCGCCTGGCTGAACGATCCGGCCCGCTACCACAATCGCGGCAACAGCGACTGGTATGGCGAAAGCGCGCTGGACGGCGACTTCGCCGGACTGGACGACGTGGCGACCGAGGACCCGGTGGTGGTTCAGGGCTTCATCGACGTCTATGGGGCCTGGATCGATGACTACGGCATCGACGGCTACCGGATCGACACGGCCAAACATGTGAATCCGGAGTTCTGGCAGGCGTTCGTCCCGGCCATGATGGAAAGAGCGGAGGCGCGCGGAATCCCGAACTTCCACATCTTCGGCGAGGTCTACAGTTTCGACCCGGCGCAGCTGGCGCGGCATACCCACGTCGATCGCCTGCCGGCCGTTCTGGACTTCGCCGTCCAGCGCGCGATCCAGGAGATGGTCGCCGGGACCGAGGGGCCGGATCGTTTGGAGGCTGTCCTCGCCGCAGACGCCGTGTACGCCGATGGACCCGCTACCGCCCTTCGCCTGCCGACCTTTAACGGCAACCACGACATGGGCCGGATCGGACGGCTGATCCTGAATGCCCGGCCGGGCATCGGCGACGAGGAGCTTCTGGCCCGCGCAACCCTGGCCCATGCCCTGCTGCTGACCGGCCGGGGTCCGCCGGTCATCTATTACGGCGACGAGCAGGGCTTTACAGGCGACGGTGACGACAAGGCCTCGCGTCAGGACATGTTCGAGACCCGCGTCCCCGACTATGCGGACGACCGCCGTATCGGCAGCGCAGACGAAGCGTTCGATACCGAGGCCACTCTCTACGGCCGCATTGCCGCCCTGGCCCGTATTCGAGCTGGCGACGAGCGTCTGCGCCGCGGCGACAGCCTGGTCCGCCGTGCCGATCAGGATCCGGGGTTGCTGGCCATCTCGCGCGTGATCCCCGGACAGGCGGGCGAGACGCTTGTGGTGTTCAATACCGGCCCCCTGCCGATCACCGCCAACCTCGTGGTAGAAGCGGGATCGCGCGACTGGCGGGGTATGCACGGATCCTGTCCGGCGCAGGCCAGCCGACCGGGCGTGGTCACCGTGACGGTGCCGCCGCTCGACTACATGATCTGTGTTTCGGAAGGTGCGCGTTGAATATCCACACCCTGGGCCAGACCCTGGCCCCCATCCTGGCCGAGCCCATGATCGCTTCTGCCCTCGATTCAGAATGGTGGAAGGGCGCGGTCCTGTATCAGGTCTATCCGCGCAGCTTTTCCGACTCCAACGGCGACGGCATCGGCGACCTGGCGGGCATCACCGCCCATCTGGATCACATTGCTTCGCTTGGCGTGGACGGCATTTGGCTGTCGCCCTTCTTCACCTCGCCGATGAAGGATTTCGGCTATGACGTGGCTGACTATTGCGGCGTCGATCCGATCTTCGGCACTCTGGACGACTTCGATCGGCTGATCGCGCGCGCCCATGGCCTGGGACTGAGGGTCGTGATCGACCAGGTCTATTCCCACACCTCCGATGAGCATCCCTGGTTCATCGAAAGCCGCCAGAGCCAAAGCACGCCGCGCGCCGACTGGTATGTCTGGGCCGACGCCAAACCCGACGGTTCTCCCCCCTCGAACTGGCAGTCGGTCTTCGGGGGGCCGGCCTGGACCTGGGACGCCCGGCGCGGCCAATATTACATGCACAACTTCCTGGCCTCTCAGCCGCAGCTGAACGTGCGCAATCCCGAGGTTCAGGCCGCTCTGCTGGACGCCGCCCGCTTCTGGCTGGACCGCGGCGTCGACGGCTTCCGGCTGGATGCGATCAATTTCGCCATCCACGACCCGTCGCTGCGGGACAATCCGCCCATGCCGGCCGGGGTCGGAAAGCGGACCCGGCCGTTTGATTTCCAGGACAAGATCTACAACCAGTCCCACCCCGACATCCTGGCCTTCCTCAGCCGGATCCGGGCCCTGACCGACAGCTATGGCGACCGGTTCACCGTCGCCGAGGTCGGCGGCGAACACGCCGACCGCGAGATGCAGCTGTTCACCGCCGGCAATGATCGCCTGCACAGCGCCTATGGCTTCCTCTACCTGTACGCGCCGCGTCTCCTGACCGAACTGGTGCGCCAGGGCGAAGGCATGTGGCCGGACCGGCAGGGGGAGGGCTGGCCGTCCTGGACCTTCTCGAACCACGATGCGCCGCGCGCCGTCTCGCGCTGGGCCGAGGGCCGCAATCCGCGTGCCCTGGCCGAGATGATGATGCTGCTGTTGATGACCCTGCGCGGCAACGCCTTCGTCTATCAGGGCGAGGAGCTGGGCCTGCCCCAGGCCCATGTCCCGTTCGAGCGGCTGCAGGACCCCGAGGCGATCGCCAACTGGCCCCAGACCCTGGGCCGCGACGGAGCGCGTACCCCCATGCCCTGGCATGCGGCCCGGCCGAACGCGGGGTTCTCGGCCGTTGAGCCGTGGCTGCCCGTCGATCCGCGCCACCTGCCCCTGGCCGTCGATGCCCAGGAAGCGGACGCCGCCTCCATGCTGAATGCCGCGCGCCGCCTGATCCGACTGCGTCAGGCGCACCCGGCCCTGCGGACCGGATCGATGACCCTGCTGGACACGGCCGATCCGCTGCTGGCCTTCGTGCGCGACGTGCCGGGCGAAAGCCTGATGGCGGTGTTCAACCTGGGCCATCAGGCCGCGGCATGGGCTCTGCCGGACGGCTGGCGCGTGATCGAGACGGTCAATCTGGATGGGCCTGTCGCAGGGGAGCTGCCGCCGCTGGCGGGGCTGCTTCTGACGGCGGCGTCATGAGCCGGATGGCCTCCATAAATCCTCCCCCGAGTAGCGAAGCGAAACGCGGGAGGGGGACCGCCGCAGGCGGTGGAGGGGGCAAAACCACGCACCGGGTCTGGGGTCGCCCCCTCCACCACGTCGTGGTCCCCCTCCACCGCGAAGACGCGAGGGAGGATAAGGGGGCTTCACCCCCCGCAGCTCTCGCGGACGATCAGGTCGGTGGGCACGCGCTCGGAGCGGCCGGCCGCCGTGCCGCCGTGATCGATCAGCTTGGACACCATCAATCGGCCGGCCTTCATCGTATCCTGGGCGATGGTCGACAGGGCGGGTCGGCTGTAGCGGCTGAAAGGGACGTTGTCGAAACCGATCACCGACACGTCGCCGGGCACAGAGCGCCCGGCATGCAGCAGACCCCGCACGGCCCCGAGGGCGATCTGGTCGGAGGCACAGACCACCCCGTCGAAATCCACGCCTCGCCGGATCAAGGATTCGATCGAGGCCTCGGCCGACTCCACCTCGAAATGGGCATCGACGATCAGTTCAGGCTCGACGCCCAGGCCCTGGGCGATGAGGGCTTCCTGATAGCCCCGATGCCGCTGCATCGATTCCGGCGGGTCGAGATCGCCCAGGAAGACGATGCGCCTGCGCCCCAGACGTGCCAGATGCGACGTCGCCCGGCGGCCGCCATTGATGTTGTCCGACCCGATCGAGCAATAGGCCTGGTCCGGCAGTTCGGCCCCCCAGACCACGAACCGTGCCTCGGTCTCGACCAGGCGGTTGAAGGCGGCATGCAGGGTGCTCTGGCCCAGGAAGATCACCCCCTCGGCCCGCGAGGTGGTCAGCGCCGCCGACAGATCCTCATAGGTGGCGGGCGACAGGTGGCTGATGACCAGGTCGCAGCCCCGCTCGCGTGCCGCCTCGCCAACCCCGGCCAACAGCTCCAGGAAAAAGGGATCGGACAACCGGCCCTCGCGCCCCTGCGGCCGCGGCACCACCAGGGCGATCGTCGCCTCCGCCCCGATCGGGCCTGCGGGCATGGAGCGCCGGAACGGATAGTCGTGCTCACGCGCCAGCTTCCAGATCAGCTGCTTGGTCCGCGCATTGACCGCCGGACTGTCGTTCAGCGCGCGCGAGGCCGTGGCGATCGAAACCCCCGCCAGTTTGGCGATGTCTTCCAGGCGGGTGGTCTTGCGGCTCACGGGTTCGGGCGTCCGGCTCTGGCTGCTACTGCAAAATTTGCTGCAAAAATGTCACCTCCGTCATGCGCCCGGAACTCAGGGTTTGGCAAGCGGGAAAGCGTTGCTTTGGAAAGGATCGTCCGATGATCGAACGTCGCAGTCTGCTGGCCCTCGCGGGCGTCTCGGCCCTGGCCTTTGGAGCGCCTGCCGTGGCCCAGACGGCCCCCGCCGTCATCACGGCCAGTTCGCCCGGCGGCGTGCTGTCGGTCCAGGTCATGACCGATGGGGACGGACGACCGATGTATTCGGTCACCCGGCTGGGCCAGTCGGTCGTCACGGCGTCCAAGCTGGGCTTCATCCTGACCGATGCCCCGAAGCTGGAGCGGGGCTTTGCCCTGGGCACGCCGGTCATCCGCACGGCCGACGAGACCTGGGAACAGCCCTGGGGCGAGCGCCGCTTCATCCGCAATCACTTCACCGAACTGCGCGTGCCGATGACCGAGCGGTCCGGCCTGATGCGGCGGATGGACGTGGTCTTCCGCCTGTATGACGACGGCCTGGGCTTCCGCTACGAATTCCCCGAGCAGGAGGCACTGAAACTGCTCAAGATCGGTTCGGAGCTGACCGAGTTCACCCTGGCCGAGGATGGCGAGGCCTGGTGGATTCCGGCCTGGGAATGGAACCGCGAGGAATATCTCTACAACCGCACGCCCATCGATGCGGTCGGCGCGGCCCAGACCCCGATGACGGTCCGCAACGCCAGCGGCCTGCATGTCTCGATCCATGAGGCCGCCTTGATCGACTATTCCGGCATGAACCTGTCGCGGGCCGAGGGCCGCCGGTTCCGCGCGGACCTGACGCCCGGCCTGTCCAGCGCCGCGGTCGAGATCGCCGCCCCCTGCACCACCCCCTGGCGCACGCTTCAGATCAGCGACACCGCAGCTGGCCTGGTCGAATCCAGTCTGATCCTGAACCTGAACGCACCCAACAAACTGGGCGACGTCAGCTGGTTCAAGCCCATGAAATACATCGGCATCTGGTGGGAGATGCACCTGGAGCTGAAGTCCTGGAACAGCGGACCCAAGCACGGGGCCACCACCGAAAACGCCATCAAACACATCGACTTCGCTGCCGAGCACGGCTTTGGCGGCGTGCTGATCGAGGGCTGGAACGTCGGCTGGGACGGCAACTGGTTCGGCACCGGCTGGGACTATTCCTTCACCCAGGCCTATCCGGATTTCGACATCGAGCGGGTCGCCGCCTATGCGCGGGACAAGGGTGTCGAGATCGTCGGCCACCATGAGACAGGCGGCAACGCCTTCCACTACGAACAGCAGCTGGATCCCGCCTTTGCCCAGATGCAGCGGTTCGGCTGGCACAGCGTCAAGACCGGCTATGTCGCCGATGCGGGCGGGGCCCAGGTGCGCGGGCCGGACGGGCGGGTCACCTTCGCCTGGCACGAAAGCCAGCCCATGGCCCAGCACCATGTGCGTGTGGTCGAGACCGCCGCGAAATACCAGGTCGCCGTCAATGCCCACGAGCCGTTCAAGGACACGGGCCTGCGCCGCACCTATCCGAACATGATCAGCCGCGAAGGTGCGCGGGGCATGGAGTTCAGCGCCTGGGGACAGCCCGGCAATCCGCCCGAGCATGAGGCCAATCTGGTCTTCACCCGCCTGCTGGCCGGTCCCATGGACTATACGCCCGGCATCTTCGGCATGGAGACGCGCAGCCCCGACGGTATCGCCACCACCTGGGCCAAGCAGCTGGCCCTGTATGTCGTGATCTACAGCCCGATCCAGATGGCGGCGGACCTGCTGGAAAACTACGAGGCCAATCCGGCCCCGTTCCAGTTCATCAAGGACGTGCCCGTCGACTGGGCCGACACCCGCGTCCTGAACGGCGAGATCGGCGATTACGTCACCATCGCCCGGAAGGATCGGAACTCGGACGTCTGGTGCCTGGGGTCGGTGACTGACGAGCATCCGCGCGTGCTTTCGGCCTCGCTGTCCTTCCTCGATCCGGGCCGGACCTATCGCGCGGAAATCTATCGCGACACGCCAGACGCCGACTGGAAGACCAACCGCGAGGCCATCGTCATCGAAAGCCGAGACGTCACGGCCGCCGACACCCTGACCCTGACCCTGGCCCCCGGCGGCGGCCAGGCCATCCGCTTCGTGCCCAAGGGGCGGTCGCGTCGATGATGGCCGCCCGACCCCGCCTCTCCCGGCCCCCGCTGAAATTCTGGGCCATCTGGAACATGTGCGTCGGCTTCTTCGGCATTCAGATCGGTTTCGGCCTTCAGAACGCCAACACCAGCCGGATCTTCCAGACCTTGGGGGCCGAGGTCGACAACCTGGCCATCCTGTGGATCGCCGCCCCGCTGACGGGCCTGATCGTTCAGCCGATCATCGGCCATTTCAGCGACCGGACCTGGACGCCCCTGGGCCGTCGCCGGCCCTACTTCCTGTTCGGGGCCATCGCCACGACCATCGCCCTGATCTTCATGCCCAACGCCCCGGTCCTCTGGATGGCGGCGGCCACGCTGTGGATCATGGACGCGGCGATCAATGTGACCATGGAGCCGTTCCGCGCCTTCGTCGGCGACAACCTGCCCGAGGAACAGCGCGCGACCGGCTATGCGATGCAGAGCTTCTTCATCGGCACGGGGGCCGTCTTCGCCTCCTGCCTGCCCTGGCTGCTGGCCCAGATGGGCGTGGCCAATACCGCGCCTGAAGGCATCGTGCCCGACAGCGTGCGGATCAGCTTCTACGTCGGGGCCGCCGCCATGCTGACCGCCGTGCTGTGGACCGTCTTCTCGACAAAAGAATACACGCCCGAACAGATCGACGCGTTCGAGACCGCCCGCGCCCTGCCGCAGGACGCCGGGCAAGCTTTGCGGTCGGCCCGCGCCTATCTGACCGGGGGACTGATCTGGCTGGTGGTCGGTCTGGGCGCGGCAGCCCTGGTCTGGATGCTGCGGGATCAGGCGGCGGCCCTGCCCGATGGGGCCACCGACTGGCGCACCGCCGTGGGTCAGGAACTTTACATCCTGGCCGGCTTCATCGGCGGGTTCGGCCTGTTGCAGATGGTCGTCGCCCTGATGCGCGGGGCTGGCCGCTCCAATGGCCTCAGCGAGATTTTCGACGACATATTCGCCATGCCACAGACCATGCGGGGCCTGGCCGTCGTCCAGTTCTTCAGCTGGTTCGCCCTGTTCGCCATGTGGATCTACACCACCGCCGCCGTGACCGCCGTCCACTATGGCTCCAGCGACACCACCTCAGTGGCCTATAACGCGGGGGCCGACTGGGTGGGGGTCTTGTTCGGCATCTATAACGGGGTCGCCGCTTTGACGGCCTTCACCCTGCCTGTTCTGGCCCGGCGAACGGGTCGGACTGGTGCCCATGCGATTGCCCTGGCGCTGGGCGGCCTTGGCCTGATCGGCATCTTCCTGATCCGCGAGCCAGCCCTGCTGTGGCTGCCGATGATCGGGGTCGGTGTGGCCTGGGCCTCGATCGTCTCCATGCCCTACGCCATCCTCTCGGGCGCCGTGCCGGGCCGGAAGATGGGCCTCTATATGGGGGTGTTCAACATCTTCATCGTCGTGCCCCAGCTGGTGGCCGCAACCCTGCTGGGCCTGATGCTGAATGCCCTGTTCCAGGGTCAGGCGATCTGGGCCCTGATCGTTGGCGGTGCCAGCTTCTTCATCGCGGCGGGCTTCAGCCTGCGGGTGAAGGAGACGAGGCCGTGAACCGCAGGGCCCTGATCGCCGCCCTGGCCGCCACGCCTCTGGCGGCCCCGGCCCTGACGCATTCGCGCAAGACCGACGCTGGACGCCTGGTCGAGTGGGAAGCCGTGGCCTCGTCCCATGTCGGCCCGCGGAACGTCACCGTCTGGCTGCCGCCCGACTACGATCAGGGCAGCCGACATCCCGTCCTCTATATGCACGATGGCCAGAACCTGTTCGATCCGGCCCGCGCCAATTTCGGCGAATGGGGCGTCGACGAGCATCTGGCGCGGCTGATCGCCAACGGACAGGTCCGCAGCCCGATCGTCGTCGGCATCTGGAACACGCCGCTGCGGCTGCGCGAATACGTTCCCGCCGATCTCATCGCAGCCCTGCCGGCCGAGATCGGCGAGACCCTGACGACCCTGTATGGCGGCCCGCCCCTGTCGGACGGCTATCTGCGATTCATCATCGAGACGTTGAAGCCGCGCGTCGATGCGACCTTCGCCACCCTGACCGGGCGCGAAGACACGATGATCTCAGGCTCCAGCATGGGCGGGCTGATCTCGCTCTACGCGATGATGAAACACCCGCAGGTGTTCGGGGCCGCCGCCTGTCTTTCGACCCACTGGCCCCTGCGTCTGGAGCGGCTGGATGAGGCCGCCCTGGCCCAATGGCGCGAGACGGTCGTCCAGACCTGGAGCCGGGTGATCGCGGCCGGCCTGCCCGATCCGGCCACGCATCGCCTGTATTTCGATCGCGGCGACGAGACGCTGGATCAGTTCTACGCCTTCTTTCAAAGCCGCATCGACCAGACCGTGCGCGATCGGGGATGGGGACCGGACCGGTTCCGCACACTGGTTTTTCCCGGCGCTCAGCACAATGAGGCGTCCTGGAACCAGCGCTTGGACGTCCCCCTGACCTTCCTTTTGCCCCCCCAGACGTGAGTTCGACCATGCGTTTCATGACGACCCTGGCGCTGTGCGCCTCCACCCTGGCCCTCAGCGCAGGCCTCGCACACGCCCAGACCGCGTCCCAGACCGCGCCCGGCGCACCGGGCGAGCCGCCCACCTGGTCCAGCGCGGCCAAGATCGGCGCGGGCGCGTCCTACGAAGCCTATGTCGAGGGTCAGTACCGCGACGGCGGCCCCACCGGCGAAGTGTCCAGGGTCTGGTTCTCCATCGCCGACGGCGTGCTGACCGAGACCATGTACGGCCTGATCCACGAGGCCCAGATCAAGCAGATGCGCATGGCCGTGGTCATCGGCGACGAGGTGGTCGTGGAAGGCCAGGATACCGACTTTGCCATCGATTATCTGACCAAGGACGAAGAGGGGCGTCCCCTTTCGCCGTCATACCGCGTCACGACGCGCGACCGGCAGGGGCGGTTTGAAATCGAAAAGCGCATCTTCACCGACCCGAACGGCCAGGCGCTGGTGGTGCGGGTCCAGGTACGGGCTCTGACGGCCTCGATCGTGCCCTTCGTCCTGCTGGAACCACACATGGCCAACACCGGTGTCGGCGATCGAGGCGAAGCCGAGGTGAAGGGCCTGTTTGCTCACGAGGGCGACACCCATCTGGCGCTGGTCCCTGATGTGCCCTTCACCGCGACCTCAGTGGGCTTTGTCGGGGTGTCGGACGGGCTGACCGACCTGCGGGACAATGGCCGGATGAACCGCGCCTTTGCCACCACTGGCGAGGCCAGCGGAAACATCATGCTGACGGGGGCCCTGCCCCGCGTGCGACCGGGTCAGACTCTCAGCCGCGATTTTGTCATCGGCTTCGGCTCCGATGCGGGCTCGGCTGAAGCCGAGGCGCGCGAAGCCCACGAGGCCGGGCTCGACCGCGTCCAGGCCGAATACGATGGCACCGGGTCCGCCATCGGCTGGTCCGACTGGCTGGCCTCGCTGGACCAGCTGCCGCGCCTGGCCGAACAGTCTACCGATGGGGGCAAGCTGGCCTATGCCTCGGCCCTGATGCTCAAGGTCCAGGAAGACCGGACCCATGCCGGGGCCCTGATCGCCTCCCTTTCCAACCCCTGGGGCGACACGGTGGACGCGACCCAGTCCTCGACCGGCTACAAGGCGGTCTGGCCGCGCGACTTCTATCAGGTCGCCATGGCGATGCTGGCCCTGGGCGATACCGAGACCCCGCTGGCCGCTTTCCGCTATCTGCCACAGGTCCAGGTCCGGGCTGATACGCCCGGCAATACCGGCGCGACCGGCTGGTTCCTGCAGAAGACCCATGTCGACGGCGAGATCGAATGGGTCGGGGTCCAGCTGGACCAGACCGCCATGCCGATCATGCTGGGCTGGCGCCTGTGGAAGGACGGCCACATCGACGATGCCGAAATGGCGGCGGTCTATGCCGACATGATCAAGCCCGCCGCCGACTTCCTGGTCGATGGCGGCACGGTCGGCCTGCTGTGGAACGACCGCACCATCACGCCGCCCTGGAGCCAGCAGGAGCGGTGGGAGGAGCAGGAAGGCCACTCCCCCTCCACCACTGCCGCCGTCATCGCCGGCCTGACCGTCGCCGCCGAAATCGCCCGCGCCTCCGGCGATGCCCCGTCCGCCAATCGCTATCAGGCCGCCGCCGACGACTATGCGTCCAAGTTGGAGTCCCGGATGTTCACCACTGAGGGGGAATACGGTGACGGCCGCTATTTCATGCGCCTCAGCCGCAATGACGATCCGAACGACAAGGGTCTGCTGGGCGAGAACAACGGCCAACCGGCCATGCCCGAGGATCGCATCATTGATGGCGGCTTCCTGGAACTGGTGCGCTATGGCGTGCGGGCACCGGACGCCGCCTCCATCACCGACAGCCTGGCCGAATACGACGACCAGACCCGCGAGGACCGGTTCCGCGTCCGCTATGATGTCGGCCCCGAGGGCGACCGCACACCCGCCTTCCGCCGCTATGGCAATGACGGCTATGGCGAGAATGCGCAGACCGGCGGCAACTATGGCGTCGGTGGCATGACGCCGGGCCAGCGCGGCCGTATCTGGCCCTTCTTCACGGGCGAGCGCGGTCATTATCAGATCGCCCTGGCCGCCGCCGACGGCTCGGTCGACGAGGCTGAGCGCGCCGAGATCCGCCAGGCCTATGTCCGGGGCATGGAGCGGTTCGCCAACGCCGGCCTGCTCTTGCCGGAACAGGTCTGGGACGGTGTCGGCGATCCGACGCCGAACGCCTATGCGCTGGGCCAGGGCACGGATTCGGCCACGCCATTGGCCTGGACCCATGCCGAATACATCAAGCTGCTGCGATCGTTGGCGGACGGGGCCGTCTGGGACCGCTATGCGCCCGTGGCCCAGCGCTACGCCCGACCGGACTGAGGCACCACCGTACCGGGACCGTCACAAACGGGCGCTAAGGCGCTGTCATGAAGCTGTTGCTGACCCGTTTGGAGGCGGCTCCCCGCGCCCGCAGCGCGGTGGAGCTGTCGCTGCTGATCCTGTTGGCAGTCCAGCTGGCCTGGGGGCTGTCGCTTGCTTTGAAGCCGGTCGAAGGCCTGGGTGCACCGGCCCGGATCGAGGTTGTGCCGGACCGCTCTGTCTTCGGCCGGTTCGATGCCTTCTTCCGCAGTGCGCCTGCTGCCGCAGGTTTCGACCTGTCCCAGGCAGGCTATCGGCTGTTTGGCGTCCGCACGGGAGCAGCAGCCAGCGCCATCCTGCTGGGACCCGACGGGCGGCAGGTGTCGCACGGCCTGGGGGACACGGTCGGGCCTGACGTCACCCTGGTCGCCGTTGCCGCCGACCATGTGATTCTGCGCCACGGCGGTCGTGACCACCGCCTGACCTTCAGCGACGAGCCGCCGCCCGCGCCTGCTGCGCCCCCGCCCGAAACGGTGTCCCTCTCGCCCGATGCCGCTGTGGCCGCCGCCGCCATGGGCATCAGTCCGCCGACCCAGGACATCTATGGTGCGGCCCTGCGGCCACAGGTCCGGGACGGTCGCACCGAAGGATACGTCTGGCGACGCGGGGCCCAGGGCGGGGCCTTGGCTGCGGCAGGGCTGCGCGAAGGCGACGTCATACTTTCGGTCAATGGCGAGCCGTTCCAGACGGACGAGCGGGTCGGCGAACTGTCCCAGGCCCTGTCCTCAGGCGATCCGGTGACGATCCAGTACCGCAGGGGCAGCCAGACCTTCAATGTGACACTCACTCCGTCTTCGGACTGAATGTCACCTAACGGTCGCCCATCTTTATTGATGTCTAGGTGAACAGTCGTCCGATGTCGGAATAAACGACACACTAAGTAAAATTAGCTTCATTTTACTATCGCATTGCGCGGCTAATCAGCCCCCGGGGTTGCTGGGGTGCGTCAGACCGGTGCGCGGTGGCCCGAACATTAAATTTCGAGGGTTTCCGATGCGCTATTCCAAGATCCTGCTCGCCGGCGCGGCTGCGCTGGCTCTGGCTGCCTGCGGTTCGTCCGAGGTCGCTTCGCCCGGCGAGGGCAATTTCGGTGGCGGCACCGGCGGCGGAACGGGCGGCGGCACGGGCGGCGGTGGAACCGGCACGGTCCCGACCGACTGCCCCACGGGCTTTGCCAACGTCGGCACCATCGTCGCGGCGGGCGGCACCACCCTGCGCAACTGCCAGCTTCCGGCCCTGATCACCGGCAACCTGTCGGTCCAGCCCCGTGCCGGCACCATCTATTCGGTCTCGGGCCGCGTCGACGTCGGCAGCGACCGCGGCGCCAACCCGGCCGCCCCGCTGGCGGGCTCGCAGCAGGGCATCCTGACGGTCGAGCCGGGCGTGACCATTTTCGGATCGGGCGGCCTGGACTATATCGTCGTCAACCGCGGCTCGCAGATCTTCGCCGAAGGCTCGGCGACCAGCCCGGTGGTCTTCACCAGCCGCCAGAGCGTCGAAGGCACCACCAACGTCGACTCGATCGGTCAGTGGGGTGGTCTGGTCATCCTGGGCCGCGCGCCGATCGCCGCCTGCCCGGCCGGCGTGACCCCGCCGAACGTCGCCTGCGAAACCCAGGTCGAGGGCACGAGCGCCTTCTACGGCGGCAACACGGCTGCCGATAACTCGGGCCGTCTGCGCTACGTCCGCCTGATGCACTCGGGCTTCATCATCGTCCCGGGCAACGAACTGAACGGCATCACCTTCGCCGGCGTCGGCAGCGGCACCACGGTCGAGTACGTCCAGGTCCACAACTCGTCGGATGACGGCATGGAGCCCTTCGGCGGCACCGTGAACATGAAATATGTCGTCCTGACCGGCAACGACGACGACAGCTTCGACACCGACACCGGCTATCGCGGCAACGTCCAGTTCATGATCGTTCGTCAGCGCGCCAACGGCGGCGACCGGATGTTCGAATCGTCTTCGGCCGGCAACCAGGCCCTGTTCACCCGTCCGGTCATCTCCAACGTCACGGCCATCGGCCGTACGGGCGGCGGCGACGGCATCCTGCTGAACACCGGTCACGCCATGCAGCTGTACAACTCGGTCGTCACCGGCTCGGGCACCTGCTTCGACATCGACGACGCCGCCACCGTCACCAATGGCCCGGCTTTCAACTCGGTCTTCCTGACCTGCGCCACGACCTTCCGTGCCGACAGCAACCAGGACGCCGCGACCTCGGGCATCTTCGCCACCGGCGCCAACAACGGCTCGGGCACCTCCACCCTGAATGGCGTCACCAACGGAGCCAATGAAACGGCTCGCACCCCGACGACCGTCCCGGGTTCGTTCTTCACCAGCACGACCTACGTGGGTGCCGTCCGCGACGCCGCCGACACCTGGTACGCCGGCTGGACCTGCGGCATCGCCGCCGGCTCCACCTGCTGATGACGCGCCCGGCGGGGCGGCGGTGGAGGTCCACCGTCGCCCCGTCTCGACGTTCCGTTGACCCCATTTAGGACCAAGGCGCTGACCATGAAGACGCTTTCTCTGACTCTGAGCGGTATTCTGCTCGCCAGCACCGCGTTGATCGCGCCTGGCCTGGCATATGCCCAAACCCCGCCGGCGGCCGAGGCTGCCCCGGTAAACACCCAGGATCCCGAGCCGGAAGAGGCTTCCGACGTCGACGAGATCGTCGTCCTGGGCCGCTACATTCCCGAGCCCCTGCGCGAGACCTCCGAGGTCGCCGCCTTCGTCACCGCCGAGGACCTGGAACGGACCGGTGACGACAGTGCCGCCGCCGCCCTGACGCGCGTCACCGGCCTGTCGATTGTCGAAGGCCGCTTCATCTATGTGCGTGGCCTGGGCGAGCGCTACTCCTCCGCCCTGCTGAACGGTTCGCCTCTGCCCAGCCCCGAGCCGCTGCAACGGGTCGTGCCGCTGGACCTGTTCCCCTCCTCGATCCTGGAAGGCGTTGCGGTCCAAAAGACCTATTCCGCCAACTATCCCGGCGAGTTCGGCGGCGGCGTCATCGACCTGACCACGGTCACCGCCCCGGCCGAGCCCTTCCTGACCTTCAAGATCTCGATGGGCGGCAACACCGAGACGACCGGCCGCGACGGCCTAGTCTATTACGGATCGCGCACGGACTTCACCGGCTTTGATGATGGCACCCGCGATGTGCCCGGCCTGCTGCGCGATGCGATCGCCAGCGGCAACCGCGTCCAGACGGGTGCCAACTTCACCAGCACCGAGATTCAGGCCATCGGCCGCGATTTCGTCAATGCGCCGCTGAACCTGCTGCAGGAGCAGGACTACATCCAGCCGAATTTCGGCTTCGAGATCACTGGTGGCCGGTCCTGGGAAATGGGCAATGGCGACTTCGGCGTCGTCTTCGTGGCCGGCTACGACAACAGCTGGACAACCCGCAGCGGCATTCAGCAGCAAGGCCGCCTGGATATCGACCAACTGGTCGTCCAGACGGACTACGACTATGTCTCGACCGAGAATGACATCGATCTGAACCTGTTCGGCAGCCTGGGCTGGTCCAACCTGGATCACGACATCAAGTGGACCAATCTGTACGTCCGGAAGGTGACCAAGGAAGCCCGCAGCCGCGAAGGTGTCGACTTCGACGCTCCCGGCAACGGACAGGTCCGCGACGACTACACCGAATGGTTCGAACGCAACCTGTTCTCCAGCCAACTGGCCGGTGAGCACACCTTTATGGACGGTGCGCTCGAGTTTGACTGGCGCGGGGCCTATGCCCTGACCACGCGGGACTCGCCTTATGAAAAGGTGATCCGCTATCGCCTGGACAACGACGGCGTTTATCGCACCGACACCGAGGCCCAGCGCAACACCACCAGCTTCTCGGAACTGGAGGACGAAGTGCTCAGCGCCGGTGCCGACCTGCGCTACACCCTGCCCCTGTCGGATGCGCGGGACCTGAGGGTCAGCGGCGGCTTCGCCTGGTTCGACAACAGCCGGGACGCCGAACAGCGTGTCTTCCGCTTCTATGCGCCCAACGGCCTGCCGCTGGACGTTCAGGACAGCCGCGTCGACTACCTGTTCTCGGACTTCAACCTGGGCCCCGCCCTGCTAGAGCTGCAGGAAGTCACCCCCGGTGGCGGTGCCGCCGCCTATGAGGCCGGCCTGGAAGTCGTGGCTGGCTATGTTCAGGTCGAGGCCGAGATCCTGCCCCTGGTCAGCGTTTCGGCCGGTGTCCGCTACGAGGACGCCGAACAGTTCGTCACCCCGCTCGACCTGTTCGGTGGCGCTGTGACCTTCCAGCCGACACAGCTGGAAGAGCAGTATTGGCTGCCCTCGGCGACCCTGACCTGGAACTTCGCCGAAGACCTGCAGCTGCGCCTCGGTGCGTCCCAGACCATCGGCCGTCCGCAGTTCCGCGAACTGGCCCCGCAACAGTACCTGGACCCCGAGAACGATCGCCTGTTCTTCGGCAACCCCTATCTGGTCGACACCGAGCTGCTGAACCTGGATGCCCGGGTGGAGTGGTATTTCGCGCGCGGCCAGTATGTGACCGCCGGTGTCTTCTACAAGGACATCGAGAACCCGATCGAATCCTCGATCAGCGAACAGGGCAACCTGCTGATCCAGACCTATCTGAATGCGCCCCAGGCGACGCTCTACGGCTTCGAAATCGACGCCAAGAAGTATTGGGAATGGCCCGACCATTCGCTGGACTTCGTCGCCAACAAGCGCTGGCTGGTCCAGGCCAACTACACCTTCGCCGACTCCGAGGTGACGGTCGAGGCTGGCGACGTGGTGTTCCCGCTTTCGGCGGGCGGCGCCGCACGGCCCGCCTCCGACTACATCATCGACGGCTCGAAGCTGCAGGGTCAGTCCGATCACCTGGCCAACCTGCAGCTGGGCTGGGAAGACGACATGGCCCGGTCGCAGGCGACCATCCTGGTCACCTATGTGTCGGAGCGCAGCTCGGCGCGCGGTCGTCCGGGTGAACCCGACCTGATCCAGGATCCGGGCGTCATCCTGGACTTCGTCTACCGCAAGGACTTCGACTGGATGGGCCGCGAACTGGGCCTGGCGGTCGAGGTGCGTAACCTGCTGGAAGAAGACTACATCGAGTATCAGGAACAGGGTAACCGGATCATCGCCAATGGCTATGAACTGGGCATGAGCGGCTCGATCAGCCTGACTGCCCGCTTCTGATCCCAAGACCCCTGACGACCGAGACGGCCGGTTCCCTGGCGGGGACCGGCCGTTTTGCTGTCTGGGATCGACGCGGCACCGGGCGGCCTCGCAACGAGACAAAAAAAGAGGGCGGGACCGTCGCCGATCCCGCCCCTTTACGCTCTGGTTTACGAGGGCCTTACGGCACCGGGTTGCCCTGTGCGTCCACCACCGTGACCTCGCCCAGGTTCAGGGCGCGGATGCGGGGCTCGATGGTCGCCCGATCGCCGACGATGACCCAGGTGGTCGGACCGTCGGCAACGATGGTGCGGGCGGCAGCGGCGGCGCTTTCGACCGTCGTGCCGTTCACCCCGGCGGCATAGGCGTCGAAATAGTCCTCCGGCAGGCCGTAAACGACCATCTGCGTCAGGTCGCTGACCACCGCCGCATTGGTCTCCCAGCCGCCGGCACGGCCCAGAACCAGGCCCGAACGCGCCTCGGCCAGTTCGGCCTCGGTCAGCGGACGGGTGGTGACGACCTCGGTCAGTTCGCGGTCGATTTCAGCCAGGCTCTCGGCCGTCTTGTCGCTCTGCACCCCGGTCGAGACCAGGAAGATGCGTTCGCCGCGCGCATTGCGGATGCCCGAGCCCGCGCCATAGGACCAGCCCTTGTCCTCGCGCAGGTTCATGTTGATCCGGCTGATGAAGCTGCCGCCCAGGGCCGTGTTCATGGTGTCGAACACCGCCTCTTCCGCCGGGTTCAGCGCCGGGGCCAGTCGGCCCGCCGTGATGGTCGATTGCGGCCCGGCCCGGTCCACGATCAGGATGCGCGGCGTGGCCGAGGCAGCGGCCGGTGCGACAGGTGTGCGGGTCTGCAGCGGCGCGGCGGGCGCTTCCCAGTCGGCGAAAGCCCGCTCCAGCATCGGCTGCAGCTCGGCCTGGGTGATGTCGCCGACCACGATCAAGGTCGCGTTGTCCGGACGGAACCAGGTGTCGTGGAAAGCCTCGGCATCGGCGGGCGTCAGGGACTGGACCGACGCCTCATTGCCCGATGACGGACGGCCATAGGGGCTCTGAGGCCCATAGACCGAGGCCGCCAGCACGCGGTTTGCGATCGCGCCGGGATTGCGGTTCGACTGCTGGATGCCCGACACCTGCTGGGACTGGGACCGCTGGAAGTCGGCGGGCCGGAAAGCAGGATTCAGGATCACGTCGGCATACAGGGCCAGCGAAGGCTCCAGCCGCGACTCGATCGCCGTCATCGAGACGTTGGTGTAGTCCACCGCGGACCCGGCGGACAGCGTGGCCCCCAGGATCTGGAGGCGGTCGCTGATGGCCAGGGCGTCCAGGTCGTCGGTGCCGTTGGTCATGACCGCAGGGGCCAGGGCGGCGATGCCGAACTTGCCCTCAGGATCGACCGAAGAACCCGCGTCGACGACCAGGTTCATGGCCACGGTCGGCACGCCGCTGCGCGGCGCGAACACCACCTTCAGCCCGTTCGACAGGGTGAAGCGTTCGAAGTCGGGGAATGCGGCCAGGGGCGCGGCCCCCGGTGCCGGCATGGCCGACCGGTCTGCACCGGTCGCGGCGACCGTGTATTCGGGGAAGGGCCGCACTTCCAGCGCATAGCTGCCGTCGCTCAGCCAGGTCCGGCCCGCCGCCGTCAGATTGGCGGGCGTCGCGGTCAGCACGCGCTGATAGGTCGTGCGCCAGTGGCCGGGGTCGCCGTGGAAGACCTGGCTCTCGGCCAGACGGTCGGACTTGCCGCCGAAGCCGCCGATCCGCTCCAGGCCACGCACATATTCGCCGCCGACCGAGCTGCGCGCCCGCTCCAGTTCGACCGCCGTCGGACCGTCACGCAGCAGACGGGTCATTTCCTCGTCCACGATGGCCTCGATGGCCGCCAGATCCTGACCCGGCTTGGCCGTGACAATAACCAGAAACTGGCTGCCGATGGCACCTTCCGACACGCCCGCGAAGACATTGGTCGCGATTTGGTCGTCGAACACCAGTCGCTTGTACAGGCGCGAGTTGCGGCCGGACGACATGACGGTGCCCAGCAGGTTCAGATAGTCGGTGTCGGCCTCGCCGCCGGGCGGCACGTTCCAGACCTTGTACAGGCGCGGCTCGCCCACGCGGTCGTACATGATCTCGCGCTGCTCGCCGACCATCGGCGAGATCATGCGCTGCGGCTGGGTGACCGGAGGGCCCGAGGGGATATCGCCGAAGTAAAGCTCGGCCTTTTCGCGCGCCTGTTCCGGCGTGATGTCACCCGCCAGCACGAGCACGGCATTGGCCGGGCCATAATAGGTGCGGAACCAGTCCTGCACGTCCTCGACGCTGGCCGCGTCCAGGTCCGCCATCTCGCCGATGACCGTGTGGCCATAGGGGTGGTCGGCCGGATAGGTGGCATAGGTGATGGCGTTCCAGACCCGGCCATAGGGAGCCGTCTCGCCCTGACGCTTCTCGTTCTGGACGACGCCGCGCTGCTCATCCAGCCGCTCCTGGCTGATGGCGCCGACGAAATGGCCCATCCGATCGCTTTCCAGCCACAGGATGCTGTCCAGGGCCGAGGTCGGGACGTTCTGGAAGTAGTTGGTGCGGTCGTTGTTGGTCGTACCGTTCAGATCGGTGGCCCCCAGGACTTCCACGCCCTTGAAGAAGTCGGTGTTGAAGTTCTCCGACCCGTTGAACATCAGGTGTTCGAACAGGTGGGCAAAGCCCGACCGGCCATTGGGCTCGTTCTTGGATCCGACGTGGTACCAGACGTTGACCGCCACGATCGGGGCCTTGTGGTCCTCGTGCACGATGACCGTCAGGCCGTTGTCCAGCACGAAGCGGGTATAGGGAATGTCCACCTCGGGCAGCGGCGGCAGGCTCTGGCGCGCCTGGGTCGCGGCGGCGACACCGCCGGACGGCATGGCGGTCACGGTCTGGGCCGAGGCGGCCAGCGGGGCCGCCAGCAGGGCGACGGCCGCGCTGCCACCCAGAAGCGCGAGACGAAGGGAGGTCTTGGACATGAAAGTCTCCGCAGGAAAACGAACAATTTTTGCGACCGTCAGTCCTAACCGGCAGCGCCTGCCGCACAAGGGGCTGGATCATGGCTTTTCCGTAACAATTACCAACGCTGTTCGCGTCAGCGAGCACCGGCGGCAAGCCCATGCGCCGGATGATCGCTTTGCTTTTCCCCACGCCCATTTCCCATCCCATATTGCGCCGCACACGAAATGAATTGCCTATTGCGCCGCAATGACTTCCTATTGACCCTCGCGGTTCTGGACGCGGTTCGGGCCGGTGATCGATTTGATTTCGGAGTTCCAGCCCGCGCCATGAGAGTTTCCATCCGCGCCGCCGCCGCAGTGTTCCCGGTCGCCAGCCTTCTGGCCGGACCGACCCTGGCTGCTCCGGTCGGGCCGCTGTTGCCGCACCAGGCGGCCCTGGCGTTGGGCGGATCGGCGACGGCCTGGATCCTGACCTCTACAGCTCTGGTGCTTCTGATGACCCTGCCTGGGCTGGCGCTGTTCTATGGCGGCATGGTCCGGCGCAAGAACATCATCGCCACCCTGGCCCACTCCACCGCAGCCCTGGCGCTCGTGACGGTGCTCTGGTTCATCGCGGGCTACAGCCTGTCGTTCGGCACGGGGCCGGCCTCGATCAACGGCTTCATCGGTGGGTTCCAGGCGCTGTTGATGAACGGCGTGCGGATCGACACGGCCCACAGCCTGGCCCCGGCCCTGCCCGAGATGCTGTGGATCGCCTATCAGCTGACGTTTGCCATCATCACCCCGGCCCTGATTGCGGGGGCCTTTGCCGAACGGATGAAATTCTCGGCCTCGCTGCTGTTCTTCGGCCTGTGGCACCTGATCGTCTATGCGCCGATCTGCCATCAGGTCTGGGGTGGCGGCTACCTGGGTTCCATGGGCGTGCTGGACTTCGCGGGCGGGGCTGTCGTGCACGTCAATGCCGGGGTCGCAGGTCTGGTCTGCGCGCTCGTGCTGGGGCCCCGTCACGGCTTTGGCCGTGATAATATGGCCCCCGGCAACCTGGCCTATACGGCGATTGGCACCGGCCTGCTGCTGGTCGGCTGGCTGGGCTTCAATGCGGGCTCGGCCTGGGCCGCCGACGGTATTGCCGCCGCCGCCGCCTTCAACACCATACTGGCCGCGGCTGCCGCTGCCCTGGGCTGGATGGTCGTCGAGTGGATCGACCACCGGCGGCCGACCCTGCTGGGCCTGCTGTCCGGCCTGGTCGGAGGTCTGGTCGGCATTACCCCGGCGGCGGGTTTCGTCGATCCCAAGGGAGCCTTCCTGATCGGCGCGATCTCGGGTCCGGCCTGCTATGCTGGCGCGGTATGGCTGAAGCGCGCGTTGAAATATGACGACAGCCTGGATGCCTTCGGCGTGCACGGCGTGGGCGGCATCGTCGGTGCCCTGCTGACCGGCCTCTTTGCAACCACCGCCATCAACCCGGTGGCCGAGGGCGCGACCGTGCTGAAACAGGCCATCGGTCTGGTCGCCGTTATTGCCTGGAGCGGCGTGGGCACTTTCGTGGTTCTGATGATCTGCAAATACACGACCGGCCTGCGCGTCACCAAAGAGCAGGAGATCGAGGGGCTGGACTACACCCAGCACGGCGAGACCATCCATCCCTGACCCTTGTCGTCTATCCGGGGCCGCGCAGCGGAGCCCGAAACCCAGGGTTTCGGAGATGCTCGCCTGGGTTCCGGGTTCGCTCTTCGAGCGTCCCGGAATGACGGATTGAGGTTTGGCTTATCCCGCCTATCTCCCGCCGCCGGGCCTCGCTACATTGAGCGGACAGCCACCCCGGCGACGTCGTTAGAGTGTCCGCTTTCGTGTTCAAGACCCTGCTGCCCAGCCGACCCGGCACCGAGCCTCTTGCCGAGGCCCTGCGGGCCTGCCGCGTGCATTTCGTCTGGGCGGCGGTGTTCAGCGCCCTGGTCAACCTGCTCTATCTGACGCCGACCATCTATATGATGCAGGTCTATGACCGCGTGGTCCCGACCGGCGGCATCGGCACCCTGATCCTGATCTCGATCGTGGCCCTGTTCGCCCTGGCGACCCTGGGCGTCCTGGACTGGCTGAGGGGACGGCTGCTGCTGCGCGCCGGGCTGCGGCTGGATCGATTGCTGTCCGGGACGGTCCTGTCGCGCGTGGTGGACATGCAGGGGCGGGCCGCCAACACCCAGGCCCTGCGCGAGTTCGACAATGTCCGCGCCGCCGTGTCGGGCCAGGGGGCCCTGGCCCTGTTCGACGCTCCGTGGACGCCGATCTATCTGGCCTGCTGCTTCCTGCTGCATCCGGCGGTCGGAGCCCTGACCCTGGTCGGAGCCCTGATCCTGCTGGTCCTGGCGGTCTTGAACGAGCGCGACAGCCGCCCGCGCCTGAAGCAGGCCATCCAGTCCGGACACGCCGCCTATGCCGCCCAGGAGGGCATCGCCGGTCAGGCCGAGGTCGTGCGCGCCCTGGGCATGCGCCGGGCCACCATCGCCCGCCAGGTCGATCAGCGCCGCCACGCCACCGATCAGCAGGCCGATGCCCAGTTGACCGGCGGCAAATACACCGGCGCGATCAAATTCCTGCGCCTGGTGCTGCAATCCCTGTCGCTGGGCCTCGCCGCCCTGCTGGCCGTGAACGGAGAGATCTCACCGGGGGCGATCATTGCGGCGTCGGTTCTGCTCAGCCGGGCTGTCGCCCCGATCGAGCTGCTGGTCGGGTCCTGGGCCGGGCTGGTCCAGGCCAAGGCTAGCTGGGGCGTGCTGACTGACCTGTTCGCGGGCACGGCCGAGGTCGAGCGGCCCCGCACCCTGCTGCCGGCCCCCGCCGGCCGCCTGAACGTGGAAGGCGTCAGCGTTCGCTTCCCCGATACCGAGGTGCCCCAGCTGCGCGGCGTCTCCTTTGCCCTGACGCCGGGCCAGACCCTGGGCGTCGTCGGTGCCAGCGGTTCGGGCAAGACCACCCTGGCCCGCGTTCTGGCCGGGGCCATAACCCCGACGTTGGGGGCCGTCCGCCTGGACGGTGCCGAATATGGTCTGCGCGAAGGTGACGATCTGGCCCGCTGGATCGGCTATCTGCCGCAGTCGCCCAGCCTGTTCGCCGGATCGATCAAGGACAATATCTCGCGCTTTGCCGCCTCCACCGGACTGGACGCCGCCACCGTGGACCAGGGGGCCGTCGCCGCCGCCATCGCCGCCGGGGCCCATCAGATGATCCTGTCCCTGCCCCAGGGGTACGACACCCTGCTGGGGGCCTTCGGCGCAGGCCTGTCAGCCGGTCAGGCTCAGCGTGTCGCCCTGGCGCGCGCCCTCTATGGCGATCCGGTCTTGCTGGTGCTGGACGAACCCAACTCCAACCTGGACCAGGAGGGAGAAGCCGCCCTGATGGCCGCGACCGCCGCCGCTGCCGCGCGTGGGGCCTGCGTCGTCATCATCGCCCACCGGGCAGGGGTCCTGGCCCGCGTCGATCGCCTGCTGATGCTGCAAGGCGGTGTGGTCCAGGCAGAAGGACCGCGCGAAACCGTGATGCAGGCCCTGCAACAGACCCGTGCCGTTTCGGATGCGACCGCCCGATGACCGTCCCCACGCCTCATAACCCTGCCCCTCTGCCGGTTGTCGTAAACTCTCCCAATCCGCCGGCCCCCGTGCCCGATGCCCCGCGCAACGAGCTGATGATCGGCGGGGCGGTCATTGCCGCCTTCTTCGTGCTGTTCCTCGGCTGGGCGGCCTTCGCCCCGCTGGATGCCGGAGCCTTTGCCCAGGGACAGGTCGCCGTCTCCGGCAACCGTCAGGCCGTCCAGCACCGGGACGGCGGCGTGGTGTCCGTCCTGGCGGTAGCCGAGGGCGACACGGTCAGACAGGGCCAGGTGCTGATCCAGGTGGCTGGCGGCGACCTTGCGGCCACCGAGCGCGGCCTGACGGGTCAGGTGCTGGCCCTGCTGGCGCAGCGATCCCGCCTGATCGCCGAGCGGGACCGTCTGGGCAGTGTGCCGACCCCGCCCGAGTTCGCCACCCTGCCGCCCGAGGACCAGCCCCTGGCCGCCGAGGCCCTGCGCCTGCAACGCATCCAGTTCGAAGCCCGCAGTTCGGGTCGCTCGACCGAGCGCGGCGTGCTGCAACAGCGGATCAGCCAGCTGGAACAACAGGCCGAGGGCCTGCAACGCCAGATCACCGCCAACATCGAGCAGCGCCGCCTGATCGACGAGGAACTGGAGGGCATGCGGTCGCTCGCGGCCCAGGGCTATGCCCCCATGACCCGCGTCCGGGCGCTGGAGCGTCAGGCCGCCGAGCTGGACGGTCAGCAGGGCTCACTGCGGGCCCAGGTCGCCGCCACCCGCGAACAGATCGGCGAAACCCGCCTGCAGATCTCTGCCGTGGGCACCACGACCAATGAGGATGTGGCCGAACAGCTTCGCAACATCGAGATCCAGCTGAACGAGCTCCAGCCGCGCCTGGCCGCGACGCGCGCCCAGATCGCCCGCAATCAGGTCCGCGCCCCCGCCTCGGGTCAGGTGGTGGGCCTGACCATCTTTACCGCCGGCGGGGTGATCCAGCCGGGCCAGACCCTGATGGAGATCGTGCCCACCGACGCGTCCCAGATCATCGTCGCCGAGATCGACCCCGCCGACATCGACAACCTGCGGATCGGCCAGGACACTGAGGTGAAATTCCCCGGCCTGCGAGAGACCAATCCCCCGATCGTCCGGGGCCGCATCACCCGCATCTCGGCCGACAGCTTCACGCGAGAGCAGACCGGGGCCCGCTATTTCCGCGCCGAGATCGTGGTGCCCCAGGCCGAACTGGAAAAGCTGGGACCGTCCGCCGCCTTCATCCGCCCCGGCGCACCGGTCGAGGTCGTGGTGCTGCTGCGCCGCCGCACCGCCCTGCAATATCTGCTTGAGCCGCTCACCCGCGGTCTGTGGCGCTCGGGCAGCGCCCAATAGGGCGGCTCAGGGCTGAGCGCTGCCGGTCCGCTCGCGGAACTGGGTCTTCATGCCGTTGACCCAGCCGGCAAAGGTGTCGGCCGCGGCGGTCAGGCTGGCGAAGTCCTGCGCCTGTGCCGTGCCGCCCAGACCGTCCAGTCCCGCCAGGGCAATCCGCAGGGCATTGGGGGCCTTGGCCCCGGCGATGAATCCGGACCAGTTGCGCGACAGCCGCGCCACCGCCCCGCCATCCCCCGCCAGCGAATAGCCGACACCCGCGCGGATCAGGCGGCTTTCGTCCTCGGCACTCAGGGGCGTGGCCGTGTCCTTGAAGCGCTCGCCCAGTCGCGCCTCATAGATGGCCGCCGCCTCGGCCCACTTCTGCTGTTTCCACAGGACCTCGGCGCGGACATCACGGGCGGCAGGGCTCTGATCGTCGCCCAGGACTTCCAGGGCATGGTCGAACCGGCCCAGATCCATCAACGCCCGCGCTTCCAGAGCCCGCCGTTCGGCGCTCATGGCGGTCGGCAGCAGAGTAGTGCGCGATCCCCACAGCGCCTGCAGGGCCTTCTCCGGCTGGCGATCCATCAGATAGACGGTGGCCAGATCGGTGGCGACCTGGGCCTTGGCCACGCCCTCGAGCCGGTTGTCGACCTGATGCTTCAGCAGTTCCGCCGCCTGGTCCAGCAGATCGACGTCGATCAGCCGCCGCGCCAGCCGACGCACCATCTCGTCGCCGTCGGCACCCACAGGGGTCAGGTCACGGAAGTCATAGAACAGGCCCAGCGCCTGGACCGGCTGCATGCCATCGGCCCCGCCCTCCAGGAAAAGCACACGGAAGGCCTTGTCCTGATCGGCCCGAAGCTCGCTCGCGCCCGGCAGCCGCGCCATGCGCGGCCCGGCCCCTCGCAGGGCAGTCAGCGCCTCGCGATACAGCCCCTGCGACAGATAGAGCTGGCCCAAGGTGCGGATGACCTCCACCTCGACCACATCGCCGCGCCAGCGCCAGCGAAGGGATTCCAGCTGGGCCGCCGCGGCGTCGGGCTTCATCGTGCCGCGCGCCAGCTCAAGCCGGACGATGCCCAGTTTCGCGGGCACGGCCACGCCATCCAATGGCGCGCGTGCTACGGCACGATAAACCGCCAGGGCGCGATCCCCCTGCCCTTCCAGTTCGAACAGCCGGGCCTGGATCAGACGCGCAGCCAGTTGATCCGCCGCCGATGACGCCTGGCTGAAGCTATAGGCCAGCAGGGCCCGCGCGGCCTCCAGTTCGCCGGTCTCGATGGCGGCCAGGGCATGGGCGGCCCCGAACCGGGCGCGCCATTCGGGCGGGAAGCCGTCGATCACGCCCGCCCCGGCGGCAAAGGACCGGCGCGCTTCGGCCCAGTCGCCCTGCTTGCTGGCCACATAGCCGCGCCAGACGGCAGCAGACGGATCGCCCGCCAGGGAAGCTCCGGCCAGGTCGCCCTGAGCCTCTTCCAGTCGGCCGATGGAGGCGCGGGCCGCACCGCGCAGGCCGCGCACCTCGGCTTCGCCGAGCATGTTGGGGGCGACCGCGATAATGGCGTTCAATACCCCGATCGCCTCATAGGCCAGTCCCGATCCGATCAGGAATCGGGCCAGGGCCAGCCGAGCCTCGATCGGAGCGCGAGGGTCGTCCCCCGCCTTGGCACCCTCCTGCGCAGCCGCGTCCTGAAGCGCACGGTGGCGTTCGGTAAAGGTCAGATCACCCAGTCCGGCCCACTCGGGCAGGATCAATGCGGGATGGGATGCCTTTCTCGGCGCATCCGCCTCCGCCGCGGCGGCTTCCAGTGCTGCCGATGGGGGCGACAGGATCAGGCCACGAGGCCGCGACAGGGTGACCAGATCACCCTCGGCCCGGATGGCCAGGTCGTCGGCAGGCGTTTCGACCGCCAGCCCATGCGCTGTGGGGATCAAGGTCAGATCCACCGACTGCTGACGACGTCCATAACCCTTGCCGGGGGCCAGGGCCGTGACAGCGGCAAAGCGGTCGCCCACGACCGGATCGGTCAGCCATACCGCCTTGGTCGCCCCGGCCATGCGCGCGACCAGGACCGGCTCCCCGCTGTCGTCGCGTGCGACATCCACGCCGGTTGCAGACCGGGGCAGGCCCCCGATGACCACCCGCCAGGTCGCGCCTTCGCTGACGGCCGCGACAGGCAGGCCGCGCGGCGCGGCGATGCGGACGGCGACATAATCGGGACCGGCCGCCCATCGGGCGTCTGTGGCCGGACCCAGGTTTCTGGCCCCGGACATGTCGAGACGGGCCACGGTATCGAAGACGACCCAGACGGCATCACCGCGCCGAAAGACAGCCGCCCCGACGGCCTGGGGCCATTGAAAATCCAGGCTGACGCTCTCTTCGGCGACCGTGGCCTTGACCGGTATCGCCTCGGTGATCGGTGCCTTGGCTGCGGCTTCCACGGGCGGTACCGCACCGGGCGCATAGAGGTTCAACCAGACCGCGCCATCGGCCACGCCGGACCGCGCCTCGGCACCCTCAGCCAGCGTCAGGACCAGTTCCGTACCGCCCCGCACCGAGCGGGTCTCGACGCTTTCGACCCCGCGCGGCGGATCGACCTTCAGGCGGCTGACGTCCGGCGCAGCCGTGGTGCCCAGGCGAACGATGACAGCCCGTCCGTCCTGGCGCACCCGAGACCGTGCCCCGATCACCCCGGCGAACTCGACACGGGTAAAGGCCTCGGTCGCCCCGATGCGGATGACGATCGGATCCAGCGCGACCGTACCCTCCTGCGCCAGCGTGGCGAAGGGCGCGAGCGTGATCGCCCCCGCCACGGCAGCCGCCACGGAGGTCTTCAACAGGCGGGAACGGGCAAGGCGCGAAGCGGACATGCGCGCGCACCCTCGCGCGAACGGCCTTTCATCGCGGTTAATGCCGGTTCACCGTGTTCGCGGCATCCGCAAGCCCCAGCCAAGCGTAGCTGTTGTGTTCAGCCGGAGACCCGAGATGTCGATATTGCCCCTGATCCTCGCCGCCGCGATCCACGCCCTGGGCCAGGACCCCTCTCCTGCGCCTGATCGGCTGAACGGCACCTGGAGCGTGGACCTGTCGGCGGACCCAGCCCAACCGTATCTGAAGTCCATGACCCTGACTCTGGCCGAGGACGGCACGGTGAGCGGCGAATTCTACGACAGTGCCATCCAGGCCGGACGCTGGAAGGCCCAGAGCGGGCGGCTATGCGTCGCCTTTCGCACCACCGACGGAGCGGGCCCCTATCACACCGCCGCCTGCCTGGCCGGGGACCGGGTCGAGGGCCAGACCTGGGCCGAACACCGCAATTTCGTCTTCGTCTGGAATGCCGAACGCCCTGACCTGAGCGCGGCACCCAGACCATAGGCCGCGGGCGGCAACCCTTGCTATCGGCAGGCCTTGGGCCGATCTAGAGCGGGTCTTGTCAGGACCGCACCGTGATCGAACCTGTCTCTCCTAAACCGCTCCACCCCCGTCTCAACACCCTCGCCACAGGGATCCGTTGCCGCTGCCCGCGATGTGGCAAGGGTCCGCTGCTGCGCGGCTATCTGACAATCCGCGACCGCTGCCCCGTCTGTGATCTGGACTACGGCTTCGCCGATCCGGCGGACGGCCCAGCCTTCTTCGTCATGTCGGTTGTGGGCGTCCTGGGCATGGCCGCCTTCATGGCTTTCGAGTTCATGGTGCACCCGCCGACCTGGGTCCATTTCGCCTTCACCTTTCCGCTTCTTGCGGCGGCCTGCCTGCTGATTCTGCGTCCGTTCAAGGGGTGGATGGTGGCCGAGCAATATGTGCACAAGGCCGCCCCGCCCGAGTTTGAGAGCATCGGCAAACACGGTCCATTCTGAGCGTCGCGCGGCGCAGTCGAAGCGTGGCCGCATTGCGACCGGTCGCTGCAACGATCTGAGGCGTCAGGGGTTATTTATGCTCAAGCTGCCGCTTCAGCGCCTGATTTGCACCGGGCATGGAAGGCCGCTAGACTATAGCTCTCCCCATTAGCCCTTGTATTCGTTCCACAATCGCACGGGGAGTCACGGACAGTGTTCGTGGGCGGCCGACTGTAAGCGTTGGTGAGTGGAATCTGTTCAAGGACTGATCATGCGTGTTTCGACCCTCCTCGCCGCCACTGCCTCTATCGCCCTGATGTCGGGTGCCGCCGCCGCCGCGCCCGCCGCAGTCGCCACTGCCGCCGTTTCGGTGCCGCAGGACGCCGCCTACACCGACGCAGAGCTGAAAGGCTATGCTACGGCCATGGCGCGGATCACCCCGATCGCCCAGGCCCTGAACGGTGCCGCCCCCAATGCCGACCAGCAGGCCCAGATGGCCGCTGCCGTCAGCGAGTCCGGCCTGACGATCGAAAAGTTCAACGAAATTTCCAACGCCGTGGGTGCCAATCCGGAGCTGGGTGCTCGGGCTGAACTGGCCGCTGCCACGCCGTCGCCTGCTGGCTCGGTCGGCGCTGGCGTGACCGATACCGAGGCCGACCAGTTCGGGGCCGCCATGGTTCAGCTTCAGGCCGTGCTTGCCACGGTGCAGGGTGGCACGCCTACGCCGGAACAGCAGGCCCAGATGGCCGCCATCGTCGAGGGCTCGGGCCTGTCGGTCGAGCGGTTCAATGAGATCTCTAACGCCGTGGCTCAGGACGCTCACCTGCGCGCCCGCGTCTCTCTGGCCGACGCGCGCCGCAACTGATCGCGGCGACACACTGAGCGGAACGAGGGGTGGTCCACCGGGCCACCCCTTTTCCATGGGCGTCACATACCGTCAGTCGCTAAACATTGCCGCTGGCGGGAAGCCGGGCCATAGATATCCCGGACAGTCACGGATGGAGGCGTCCTGCGATGGGATGGGGTCGAGGCAGGCGCTTGGCGCTGGCACTGACGGCATTGGCGACTGTGATCCCGGGGCTTGCCCACGCGCAATCCGGTTGCGTCAGCAACAACCGAAATTTCGCGAGCCGGGTCGTCGAATGCGATGCCGTCATTGCGGCAGGCGACATGGGCGACATCGACTATGCCAATGCCCTGTTCAATCGCGGCTATGCCCTCAGCCAGACGGGCAACCGGCCTGCGGCCATCGCCAACTACAGTGCCGCGATCGCCGTCAATCCGACCTTCACCAACGCCTATGACAACCGGGGCTGGCTGAGGTACGAGGCTGGCCAGTACGACGCGGCCTTTGCCGATGCTTCTCGCGCTGTCGAACTCAACGCCCAAAGCCAGAACGCCTGGGGCAATCGCGCCCAGATCGCTCTTCGGATGAGTCGTTTCAACGATGCCCTGGCCAGTGCCGATCGGCTGCTGGTCCTGAATCCCACCCACACGACGGCGAATGCGTATCGGGCCCGGGCTTACCTCGGCCAGGGCCGTTTTGCCGAGGCCATGACGGCGATAGATCAGGCGATCCGCCTCAATCCCGCCGCGACCGACATGCTGATCGACCGGGCCATGATCCATCAGGCTCAGGGCGACGATCTGAGGGCCTTCGGCGACTATGATGCGGCTCTGCGCAGCACACCCAACGATGCCTGGGGCCTCTATGGACGAGGCCTGGCTCAGATACGCCTGGGTCGCGCCGCCGACGGTCGTGCCGACATTGCGCGCGCCACGACGATCATGCCCGACATCGCCGACCATTTCGCCCGCTATGGGATCCGGCCATGAAGGAGGCCCGCATCAACCGCACCCTGCCCCTGCTCGCCCTGGCGTTCGCTCTGGTCGCCGCCAGCCCCTCATCGGCCCAGGATGCCCAGACCCCGCTGAATGCCGCCTATGAGACCTGCCGCACCAATGGGCCGAACGAGGCTCGGATCACGGCCTGCACCTATGTGATCGCCAATGCTCAGCTGACCCGCAGCCTGCTGACCGCCAGCCTGTCGGATCGTGGCCAGGCGCATCGCCTGGCGGGAAACCGTGATGCTGCCCTGGCGGATTTCGATGCGGCTCTGACGATCGATCCCGAATACGGCTATGCCTGGATGGGTCGCGGTCAGGTCTTGCAGGCCGACCGGCAAACCGACGCGGCGATCGAGGCCTTTGACCGGGCCACGCGCTATTCGCCGACACTGACCGGCCCCTATATCGCACGCGGCAACATCATGCTCCAGCGGTCCGACCTTGCCGGCGCAGAGGCCGAAGCGGACCGCATGCTGGCCGCGATACCGGACAGTGGCGGGGCCTATCGTCTGCGCGCTCTGGCGCGTCTTCGCCTCGGCCGGCTGGATGGGGCCCTTGCCGACGCCGACCGAGCCATCCAGCTGCTGCCGAACGATGCCTACAATTTCGACCTTCGCGGCCAGGTCTACCAGGCCAAAGGCGATGATCTGCGGGCCTTTGGCGATTTCGACCGGGCGGTCGCCCTGTCCCCCCAGACGGTCAACTACCTCTATCGGCGAGGCAATGCGCTCCACGGGCTGGGCCGCTATGCCGACGCCATTGCCGACTATGAGGCGATCAACCGGCTTCAGGCCCCCAATGCGACGGTGCTGAACGCGTTGTGCTGGAGCCGCGCGGTCTGGGGCCAGCAGCTGGATCAAGCCCTCGCCAACTGCAACGAGTCTCTGCGCCTGGACACTCTGGCCAACACCCTGGACAGTCGGGGTCTGGTGCACCTCAAGCGCGGCGATGCTTCGGCCTCCTTTGCCGACTATGACGCCGCCTATCGAATGGATCCCGACTCAGCCTCAGCCCTGTATGGGCGCGGGCTGGCGCAGATCCGGCTGGGCCGCGAGGCCGAGGGTCGGGCCGACATCGCCGCGGCCATGGCCAAGGACCCCAAAACTGCCGACAACTATGCAGGCTACGGCTTCCCCGCTCCCTGATCGTTACCGACGGGTCCGGTCAGAACCGCCACGCCCGCCGACAGCGCCAGCTGACGCGGATAGTCGCGGCTGACGCCCAGCATGTCGCCCAGGATCGGCCCGATCAGAGCGTCGGCAAAGGCCATATAGGCGGCGGTCAGGACCAGTCCCGTGGCCTTGGCCTGGGCCTCTGCATCGCCGCCGGCCAGCCGGGCGACCCGCACCGCCAGGTCGCGCACCACCTCGGCCAGACCCGCCGCCCGCTCGCCCTCGCGCGCCAGCACCAGGGCGGCGGCCAGTTCGGCGGCCCCGCCCTGATCGGGCCCCGCGCCAAAGGCGTCGAAGACCGCATCCAGCAGCTTTCGCTGACCCAGTTCGCCCGGTTGCAGGGCTTCCAGCCCCCCCGCGATCCGCTCCGCCAGGTCCCGCACCACCCGGTCCATCAGCGCCGCCTGCAATCCGGCCGCCGATCCGAAATGGTGGATCAGATTGGCATGACCCACACCCATGCGCGCGCCCACGGCCTTCAGGGTGACCGCCGAGGGCCCGCCCTCTGCCAGCAAAGCGCGAGCCGCCACGATGGCTTCGGCGCGGGCATCGTCGCCGCGTCGGCGCGTCGCGGGAGGGACAGCAGGCGGATTAGTTGACATCAATGTCAGTTAGCTCCATCATCCTCTGGTCGTAAGGAGATTACGCATGACGGTCCAGACCTCCCCCGCCGACCTGACCATCACGGCCCGCCCCCTGCACATGGATCGTGACGCCCAGACCCCGCGCTGGTGGCTGAACGGTGATCCTTACGGCACGGCGGTCATGAATGCCCTGTCCCTGACCTTTCCCGACGGCGAGCGGTTCTTCATCCAGGCCGTGCGACGGTTCGAGGGCGATTGTCCCCCGGCCCTGCGCGCCCAGGTCCGCGCCTTCGTGCAGCAGGAAGGGGCCCATACGCGCGAGCATATCGCCTTCAACGCCCTGACCGAACGCTCCGGCTATGACGTGACCGAGGCCATGGCCTTCGTCGATGCCCGCATTGGCCTGGCCCGGTCGCGCCCGGCCATTGCCCAGCTGGCCGCGACCGTGGCGCTGGAGCATTTCACGGCGGCTTTCGCCCATGCCCTGCTCAGCCGCCCCGAGCTGCTGAAGGATGCGCCGCCCGAGCTGGCCCGGCTGTGGCGCTGGCATTCGATCGAGGAGATCGAACACAAGGCCGTGGCCTATGACGTCTTCATGCACGCCATCGCGGGCCTGTCGCCGTTCAAGCGCTGGGCCTTCCGCCGACGCGCCATGTTCCTGTCGACGCTGTTGTTCACCAGGACGGTGCGGGTCACGGCGCGGATGCTGCTGAAACAGGACGGCATCACCGGCCTGCGCGCCCGCTGGGGTCTGTTCCGTTGGCTGTGGCTGAAGCCGGGCCTCTACCGGATGATCCTGGGCGACTATCTGACCTTCTACCGTCCGGGCTTCCACCCCTGGCAGACCGATGACCGCGCCCTGATCGCAGAGGCCGAGGCCGGCCTGGCCATGGCCGCTTAGGCCGCGCTCTCCACCTCGTCCTCGTTCAGCAGCTTGCCCTCGCGGCGTGGCTTCACATAGGGCGCGGGCTGCGGCGTCACCGCATTGCCGCGCATCAGCGACCGCCCGGCCTGAAGCCCACCGGCCAGCTGAAGGGTCAGCCGTTCCTCGTCGCGGCGACGCACGTCCTCGATGGTCTCGCGCGCTTCCTGGTCGCTGAGGCCCAGGTCCAGCAAGACCTGCTCGCTGAAGGCCAGGGCGGATTCGAACGTCTCGCGGACCTGATAATCGACGCCTGCCTGGATCAGTCGCATCGAATGACCCCGGTCGAAGGCCCGCACGAACAGCTTGGTCAGGGGGAACTCGGACTTGACCAGTTCGACGATGCGGTCGGCGGCTTCTGGCTTGTCCACGCAGACCAGGATGGTCTCGGCCTTTTCCGCGCCCGAGGCCCTCAGGGTGTCCAGCCGGGTACCGTCACCGTAATAGACCTTGAAACCGAAATTCCCGGCCGCCTGGATCATCTCCACATCGTGGTCGATGATCGACACATCGACGTCGCGGGCCAGCAGCGGCTGGGATACGACCTGGGCGAAACGGCCAAAGCCGATGATCAGCACCCGCTCGCGCAGGCCCTCGGCCCGGTCCACGCCCTCGGCCTCGTCCGGCGACAGGGTGGAGGCGGGCATGAACCGACCGACGATCATGGTCGTCAGAGGCGTCAGCACCATCGACAGGATGACGATCGCCGTCAGGGCCGCCGAGACCCGGGCATCGAACACCCCGACCGACAGGGCGGCGGCATAAAGGACAAAGGCGAACTCGCCGCCCTGGGCAAACAGGACCGCGCGCTCCACCGATTCCCGCTCGGTCGCCTTGAACACCCGGCCGACGCCATAGATGGCCACCGCCTTCACGGCCATGAAGGCGACCACACCGCCGATGATGACCTGCCAGTCGGCGAGCACGACGGCGACGTCCAGGGACATCCCGACGCTGACGAAGAACAGGCCCAGCAACAGGGCGCGGAACGGCTCGACGTCGGCCTCCAACTGGTGACGGAAGGTCGATTCCGACAGCAGGACCCCGGCCAGGAAGGCCCCCATGGCCATGGACAGGCCACCCAGGTCCATCAGCCACGCCGCCCCCACCACGACCAGCAGGGCCCCATAGGTCATGACCTCGCGCCCGCCGTATCGCGCCAGGATGCGGAACACCGGATTCATCAGGAACCGCCCGGCCAGGAAGACCACAGCCACAGCCCCGATGGCCAGACCGATGGTGCGCCACAGCGGCGGCGCGGCCTCGCCCGAGGTTCCCATCACCCCGGCCATGATCGCCACCACGGCCAGCAGGGGCACGATGGCCAGATCCTCCAGCAACAGGATGGAGACCGCCCGCTGGCCCAGGGGCGTCCCCATCTCGCCGCGCTCGTCCAGCATCTGCATGATGACGGCGGTCGAACTGAGCACAAAGCCCATGGCCCCGACGAAGGCGATCGGGGCCGATAGCCCGGCCGCCATGCCGGTCAGGGTCAGCAGCAGGCCCGCCGTCCCGACTTGGGCCACACCCAGACCGAAAATCTCTTTCCTCAGGCTCCACAGCCGGGCCGGTCGCATCTCCAGGCCGATGATGAACAGGAACATCACCACGCCCATCTCGGCGACGTGCAGCACCGCCTCGGGCTCCCGGATCAGGCCGAGGCCGAACGGCCCGATCAGCAGCCCCGCCGCCAGATAGCCGAGCACCGATCCCAGCCCCAGCCGCCGGAACAAGGGCACGGCCACGACCGCCACCGCCAGCAGGCCGACCACATGGCCCAGCTCCAGCCCTCCGCCCGCTTCCGCCATGATCGTTCGCCCCCTGCTGCTCCGCTTCATTGTGGTGACAGCGGCGGATGAGCGCTAGAGGCGTTCGTCAGGCTTCATCAGGCGGCTCTGCCTTGTTTTTGCCCGAGACGACGCCGGTCATGGCATCAGGACACGGGAGGACCTTCTATGACTGACAACCAGCCGATGACGCGTGCATTGGCGGCACTGACGGCAGCGGCCATCGCCCTGCCCAGCCCGCTGATGGCACAGGATCGCCCCGCCACCGCCGGCAATCGGGACAAGCCCGGCGACGGCGTGCCGTCCGTGGCGGCCTGTACGCCTCTGGGGTTCCAGCTGCCTCGCCCGGCCCCCGAATACACCGCTGTTCCCGGAGGAGCCGCGGCCCGGTCTTATGTCGGAACGCCCCCGCCGCCCGCGCCGCCGCCGCCACCGCCACCGCCACCGCCACCGCCGCCTCCTCCGCCTCCGCCGCCTTCCGCGCCCGTGCTGATAACGCCGGCCGCCCCGGTCGTGGTCACGGCCAGCGCCGTCTCTCCGACCACGCCCGCACCCGCCCAGGAACTGTCGGCGCGCGACACGGCCCGTTATCCAGATGCCACGCCCAACCCGGTGCGCCGGGTCGCCGATGCGCCCGTCTCGACCTTCTCGATCGATGTGGACACCGTCTCCTATGCCAATGTCCGCGGCTTCATCGAAGACGGCATGATCCCGCACAAGGACACTGTCCGGGTCGAGGAACTGATCAACTATTTCGACTATGGTTATGATCGTCCATCCAGCGCGGCCCAGCCATTCGCCGTCACCACGGCCGTCGTCGCCTCACCCTGGTCGCCGGGTCGCCAGATCGTCCATATCGGGGTGCAGGGGTTCCAGTTGCCGACCGATCAGCGGCCGCCCCTGAACCTGACCTTCCTGGTCGATGTATCCGGCTCGATGGACGATCCGAACAAGCTGGGCCTGGCCCAGAAGGCGATGAACCTGGTGATCGACCAGCTGCGCCCCCAGGACACCCTGGCCATCACCTATTACGCCTCGACCGAGGGCACGACGATCGCCCCGACGCCGGGCGATCACAAGCTGCAGCTGCGCTGCGCTGTGGCCAGTCTGTCGGCCAGCGGCGCGACCGCCGGGGCGCGCGGCATGGTCAATGCCTATGAAACGGCCGAGGCGAATTTCGCACCCGACCGCGTCAACCGCATCCTGATGTTCACCGATGGCGACTTCAACGTCGGCGTAACCGAGAACCGGACGCTGGAGGACTATGTCGCCGACAAGCGCGAAACCGGCATCTATCTGTCGGTCTATGGCTTCGGGCGCGACAATTATCAGGACGACCGGATGCAGGCGATCGCCCAGTCCGGCAACGGCACGGCGGCCTATGTCGACGACCTGAACGAGGCGCGCCGCCTGTTCGGGCCGATGTTCGACCGGGGGGCCTTTCCCATCGCCGACGACGTCAAGATCCAGGTCGAGTTCAACCCGGCCCAGGTCTCCGAATACCGCCTGATCGGCTATGAGACCCGACTGCTGAACGAAGAGGATTTCACCAACGACCGCATCGATGCGGGCGAGGTGGGGTCGGGAGCCTCCGTCACCGCCCTTTATGAAATCACGCCCGTGGGCGGACCCAGCCAGATTCCCGACCGCCGCTATGAGGCCAATCGGGCGGCCCCGGCGGGTGATCCTTCGGCAGAGATCGCCTTCGTACGCCTGCGCTACAAGCTGCCGGGCCAGGATCGGTCGATCGAGATGTCCACTCCGGTGACGCCCACGCCGGGACCGGTGCCAGAATCTACCCGCTGGGCCCTGGCCGTGGCCGCCTTTGGCCAGAAGCTGCGGGGCGATCCATGGATGGCCGACGACTATGGCTGGGATCGCATCGTCGACCTGGCACAGGGCGCGCGCGGCGAGGACCCCTATGGCGACCGGGCCGAGTTCGTCCAGCTGGCCCGTGCCATGGGCACGATGTGGGAGTAGGTCGGGGTTCGGTTCAGTGAAGAGTGAAAAGTGAGCATAGCAGTGAGCAAGAGATCACAGCGCTCACCCCTTGCTCACTAGCACTTTTCACCCTCAGTCCGCGCGGAACTGCAGTTCCGCCAGCCGGGCGTAAAGGCCACCCCGAGCGATCAGTTCGGGGTGGGCGCCCTGTTCCACGACGGCGCCGTCCTGCATGACCACGATGCGGTCGGCGCGCAGGACGGTGGCCAGGCGGTGGGCGATGACCAGGGTCGTGCGGGCCTCCATCGCCTGATCCAGGGCCGCCTGCACCAGACGTTCGCTCTCGGCATCCAGCGCACTGGTGGCCTCGTCCAGCAACAGGATCGGCGCCTCGCGGACCAGGGCACGGGCGATGGCCAGCCGCTGGCGCTGACCGCCGGACAGGGACTTGCCCCGTTCGCCCAGCGGTGTGGCAAAGCCTTCGGGCAGGGCCTCGATGAAGCCCAGGGCCTGGGCTTCTGCGGCCACGGCGCGCGTCTCGTCCTCGGTCGCGGCCTCACGGCCGAAACGGATGTTCTCCAGCGCCGAGCCCGAGAACAACGGCGCCTCCTGCGAGACCCAGGCGAAGCGGCCGCGCACCGCCACCGGATCGGCGTCGCGCACATCCACCCCATCGACCGTCACCACGCCCGATTGCGGGTCATAGAAGCGCAGCAGCAGCCGGAAGACCGTGGACTTGCCAGCGCCCGACGGCCCAACCAGGGCCACGGTCTCACCCGGACGCACGGTCAGAGAGAAGCCCTTCAGCGCAGGCAGATCGGGACGACCCGGATAGGCGAAGTCCACGCCCGACATCGACACCTCGCCACGCGGCGGCTCGGGCAGGGCACGCGGACTGGCGGGCGGGGCGATGGCCGGCTGGCTGTTCATCAGCTCGTCGATCCGCTGCATGGCCCCGGCGGCCTTCTGCACATCGCCCCAGCTTTCGCCCAGCGCCCCTACGGCGCCGGCCGCGAACACGGACAGCAGCACAAACTGCAGCAGGGCCCCCGGCGACATCCGCCCGGCGATCACATCCTGGGCTCCCAGCCACAGGACCAGGGTCACGCCCCCGAACATGACGACGATGATCAGGGCCGTCATCCAGGCCCGCGCCTTCATCCGGGTCAGGGACACGCCGAACGCGGCCTCGACCGCCTCGCCGAACCGGGCGATGGCGCTGGCCTCGCGGCCGAATGCCTGGACCGTCTCGATGGCATCGACGCTTTCGCCGGCAAAGCCGACGGCATTGGCGAACCGGTCCTGGGACGCGACGGTCAGCTTGCGCACCCGCCGCCCGAACAGGAACAGCGGCACGATCAGCACCGGCACGATCAACAATACCAGGCCGGTCAGCTTGGGACTGACCACCATCAGCAGGACGATCCCGCCGATCAGGGTCAGCACATTCCGCAGCGCATAGGAGACCGAGGTCGTCATCAGGGTCTCGATCAGGGCGATGTCGGTCGTCAGCCGCGACAGCACCTCGCCGGTCCGCATCTTCACATAGAAGGCGGGATCCAGCGTCAGGATGCGCTGGAACAGGGCCTTGCGCAGATCGGCAATGACCCGCTCGCCCGTTTTGGTGACGTAGAAGTATCGGACCGCCGTCGCCAGACCCAGGAACAGGGCATTGGCCCCCAGCAAGAGGAACCACAGGTTCAGCTGCGCTCCACCGTCCTGAAAGCCATTGTCGATCGCGCCGCGTGCCGTGACCGTCAGCCCCAGCGAGGCCGAGGTCGACAACAGCAACCAGAATCCGGCCAACAGAGCAGGCATCCGGTGACGCACGGCGAACGGCCACAGCCGCATCAGGGGCCGAATGTCGCGCGCCTTGGCCCGACGCTCGCCCGCCTCGCTCATCTGTTCGGCCAGAACGGCCCCGGCACCCGGTCGGCCATCGGCTTCGGCACGGGCAGCAATCGGCGAGGGGTCGGTCATGGCGCAGCCTCTTGCCCCGGAACGCCCCCCGGTGTAAACGCCGCCGCTCACTCCCGCCGGTCCTCTGGCGGGATTTCTCATTCCCCGTCGCAGCGATCTCTGGACTCGATCCCGGACGAGCGTAGGCGACACTCAGCAAAAGCGCACCGACGGTCGGCATCGTCATCGCGCAGAGACCGGACGACGACCATGAAAGCGGACACGCACCCCGACTATCACTTCATCACCGTGGTGATGACCGATGGCACGACCTATCAGACCCGTTCGACCTACGGCAAAGAAGGCGCGACGCTGAACCTGGACATCGACCCGACGACCCACCCGGCCTGGACCGGCGGCAACGCCCACATGCTGGACCGCGGCGGCCGCGTCTCGCGCTTCACCAACAAGTTCGGCGGCTTCCTCAAGAAGTAAGCCCGTACGGGATCGCGCGGGCGATCGTTGTGCGACATCACAGCAACGTAAGCGCCGGTCCCTGCGGGCCGGCGCTTTCTGTTTGCGCGGAACGCCGATAACATGGCGGGCGTTGGCTTTCAGGGTGCGGGCAAGGGTGTCCGTCACGGGGCGAGCAAGAGCGGATCTGTCATGAATCGACGCGAATTGGCCTTGGGTGCTGCGGTGACCGCCGTTTCGGGCGCAACGGCCCTGGCTGCGCAGGCCCAGGTCCAGCCCCAATCTCAGGCGAGGTCCGCCGCCGCCGTGGCCTTCTATGATGGTTTCAACGACCTTCTGGCCCGCGTGCCCGCCGCCTTCCAGGGCGATGTTCGCACCTTCTACGAGATCAACGGCTGGAACCCGGTCTGGACGGCCGAGCGTGTGCGCGCGCTGCGTCAGTCCGCCTCGCGCGCCGAGCGCCATGGCCTGTCCCAGGGCGATTTCTTCGACTTCGAGGCCGCCGTCACCGACGCCTCGCGTCTGGAGATGAACACCACCGTCGCGGCCATGACCTATGCCCGCGTCCTGGCTGAAGGCCGGGTCCGGCCCGAGACGGTCGAAGACCTGTGGGAAATGCAGAAAAACCGCGTCGATCTGCCTGCGGGTCTGAACGACGCCCTGGCCACCAATCGTCTGGTGGACTGGTTCGAGGGGCTGGCTCCGACGGACCTGGGCTATTCCAATCTGTCGGCCGGTTACGTCCGCTATCGCCGCCTGATCCAGGACGGCGGCTGGCCGGTCTTCCGGGCCGGGGCCAATATCGAGCCGGGCGGCAGCGACCCCCGCATCCCCGCCCTGATCGCAAGACTGGTGGCGGAAGGCGACCTGTCGGCAGCCGATGGCGCACGCCTGTCCGGCATGGGCGACTTCTACGGCCCCGAACTGGAAACGGCAGTGCGCAGCTTCCAGACCCGCCACGGCCTGGTCTCCGACGGCCGCATCGGGACCGGCACCCAGCGTTCGCTGTCGGCCTCGGCCGAAGATCGGGCCCGCCAGATCGCCCTGAACCTGGAGCGGCGGCGCTGGCTGAAGCGTGACCTGGCCCCCGAGCGGATCGAGGTGAACACCGCCGCCGCCATCATGGTCTATGTGAAGGACGGCAAGCCGGTCCACTCCAACCGCGTCGTCGTCGGCACGCCCGAGAACCAGACGCCCAGCCTGGAAAAACCGTTCGCCTCGGTCGTCGCCAACCCGCCTTGGTATGTGCCGGCCGGGATTGCCCGGAACGAGATCCTGCCGCGCGGCCCCGCCTATCTGGCCGCCAACAACATGTACATCTCCAACGGCACCGTGATCCAGCGGGCCGGGCCGACGGCGGCGTTGGGCTATGTGAAGTTCGAGCTGCGCGACAGCTACGCCATCTTCCTGCACGACACCCCGTCCAAGGCGGCGTTCAACAATGCCTATCGCCACCGCTCGCATGGTTGCGTGCGGGTTCAAGGGGCCGTGGAGTTTGCGCGACTGCTGTTGTCGCCCGACCCCGCACGCCTGTCGGAATTCGACGCCGCCCAGGACAGCCGCCAGACCAAGCGGATTCAGACAGGGCGCGAGATCAGCGTGCGGCTGCTTTACTGGACCGCCTTCGTCGACGGACTCGGCCGCGTCGCTTTCCGCGAAGATGTCTATAGCCGGGACGAGAAGCTGGCCGATGCCCTCGGGATCGCCGTCAGTCTGCCGCGTCCGGTCATCGACGGTCGTGCCGACAGCAACGACGTCGGGCCGTAACTCTCACTCCCTTTCATGGGGAGCGACGATCGCGTAGCGATCCGGGTGGGGATGTCCAAAACTGCCCCACCCTGGCGTCGCTTGGCGCGCCGCCGTCCCTCCCCCGGCGGGGGAGGGAGAAAAACGGACTCACCCCCCGAAGGCCGCCGTCAGCCGATCCATCTGGCTCAAGACCGGATTGACGGTCTCTTCGGCCGGTCCGTCGGAATACATGCGGCGGTCCAGATACAGAACGCGGTCGTGCAGCTTTTCGGCCCGGACGAGATATTCGATCAGAGCAATCGGCAGTTCCGGATGCGTCGGCGTCTCGGACGGCTTGCGTTCGGCCAGGCGATAGCGATCCTCGGCCGCCGCCTCAGGGGTAATGTCCCCTTCGCGCACGGCCCGCTGCACCAGCAGCCAGGACGCAATCTGCATCAGCCGTGTGGTCAGGGTCATGCTCTCGCCCGCATAGGCCAGGGCCGCAACGCGCGACAGCAGCTTGGATTCCCTGCGGCCGTCGCCGTCCAGATAGGCGGCAGTCTCCTCGACCAGCTCCATCCCCTCGCGGAAGGTGCGGTCGAACAGTTCCGAGGCGGCGAAATCGCGAACTTCGCCCGCGCGGCTCCAGCCGCTTCCGGCGGATTGATCGTGTGCGGGCGGGCTCAGGTCGTCAGTGGCCATCAACTCAACCGTACTCATGCAAATCCCGCGTTTCGTCCCGGCTCTGTCCCCGAAGGACGGCCACCGGCCCGGTTCTGCAACCCCCGTGCCACGGACAGAACCGCATCGCGATAGTCAAACACCCTTAACGGCCGAAGTTGAACAGGGCATCGGCCGCGCTCTTGCGCGAATTCTTGGAATCGATGGCCGCGCGGACACGCGCGATCTCGGTCTCCAGCGCCTCGATCCGCTCATTAAGTTCGTCGACTGCGTAAAGGTCCAGGTCCTCGCGGGCGAGGGATGCCACCGCTGCGCCGCGCCTTGCGCGGGGCTCCAGATCCTCGAACATCGTGCCACCTCCTTGGCCTTCACCGTGGCGAGACCCTATCTGAACGCCTGGACACGGACGATTGCAAGGGTGGCGTGATGCGGGTGATCGAGATCGAGGGCGGCTCCGGCCCGGCGACAGCCCTGCGTCTGGGCCAGCGCCCGACACCCCAGGCCGGTCCCGGCCAGGTCCGTATTCGGGTGCGCGCGGCCGGTGTGAACCGTCCCGATCTGCTTCAGCGCGCGGGCTTCTATCCCCCGCCGCCCGGAGCCTCGGACATCCTGGGACTGGAGGTCGCCGGCGAGATTGACCAGCTGGGCGAAGGCGTCACCGGCCTCAACCTCGGCGACCGGGTCTGTGCCCTTCTGGGCGGAGGTGGCTATGCGGACCATGCCGTGGTCGATGCCCGTCATCTGCTGGCCCTACCTGCGCATCTGGAAGACATACAGGCGGCGGCCCTGCCCGAGACCCTGATCACCGTCTTTGCCAATGTGTTCGAAGCGGGCGGACTGACAGCCGGCGAAACCCTGCTGATCCATGGGGCCACCAGCGGCATAGGCGTCACGGCCATTCAGATGGCCAAGGCGGCCGGGGCCCGCGTGATTGCCACCTCGCGTGGTCCCGCCAAGGCGACCGCAGCCCTGACTCTGGGCGCCGACATAAGCCTTGATGCCACGCGCGACGACATGAAGGCCTCGATCGCGGCCGCTGGCGGCGTCGATGTCGTTCTGGACATGGTCGGGGCCGACTATGCGGCCCTGAACCTGGAGGCGCTGAAACCAGGCGGACGCTGGGTCGTCATCGCCACCCAGTCGGGAGCCATGGCCCAGGTCGATCTGTTGCGGGTGATGATGAAGCGTCTGGTGCTGACCGGATCGACCCTGCGGGCCCGGTCGGCAGACGAAAAGGCCAGGCTGATCGCGGCGGTGCGCGACCGAGCCTGGCCCTGGGTCGTATCGGGTGCGGTGCGACCGCCGGTGGAGGCGACCTTTCCGCTGGGTCAGGCCACCCTCGCCCACCTCAGGCTTGAGGCAGGCGAGCACATCGGCAAGATCGTTCTGACGACCTGACGCTTACCAGCGGCCGCCCCGGACGGGACGCAGCGACGAGATGCTGTCGTTCATGCCAAAACGCTCCAGATTGCCGACGTCATAGCTGAACGTCTGGCAGCGGCCGCGGAAGTTGGCGTCGGTGCAGGCTTCCCATTCGCCTTGGAACCGCATCGAGCTGATCCGGTCGTTCAGGCCGCTGGATCGCAGATCCGGAACCGCGCCGCGAAGAGTCAGGGAAGCGCCTCGATAGTTGGCATCGCGATAGACTGTGATCGTGTTGCGGCCGCCGTTGCCACCCCAGTTGCCGCCGCCGTTGTTGTCGCCCCAACCGCCGCCATTGTTTCCGCCGCCGTTCTCGAAATCGCCGCGCACATTGCCGCAAACCAGGCGGCCGTTGTTATTGGCGACATCGAAATTCCCGCAGCGCTGCAGATCGATCGAGGTGCCCCGCAGGCGCCCGCGCTCGTCGCGGCAGTCCGCATAGAGGCGGCCCTGATTGACGTAGGAACCGCTGCAGGTCGCGGCATAGCTTCCGCGCGGGGCCACACGCTGGGGGCCATCCTGGCCGCCGTAGGGGGCGTATTCCTGAGGCGCGCCGGAAAGGGCCGCCATGGCCGCCAGGCTGATGATCGACAGCATATCAATTCCCTCCAGTTGAGTTCCTGTGACGCCAAACGCGTCCATGGGCTTCATTGTTCACAGTCGGGATGAACCGTAGCTGTATGAGGTTGTCGGACATCGTTTTCTTTTCCAGAGAAACGGCCTATATCGAAACATCAACGCCCGGCCGAAAGGTCGGGCGCCGTTGTTTCCGCGACCCCTCAAAGGCCGCCACAGAACCGGAATACAGGTCCATGACCGACATCCTGATGCCCAAGGCGACCGCAGTCTGGCTGGTCGACAACACCTCGCTCACCTTCGAACAGATCGCGGCCTTCTGCGGCCTGCATCCGCTGGAAGTGCGCGGCATCGCCGACGGCGACGTGGCGCGCGACATCCGCGGCGCCGATCCGCTGGTCAACGGCCAGCTGACCCGCGAGGAGCTGGACAAGGCCCAGAACGACGAAACCTATCGCATGCAGGCCGTCGTCAGCCGCCATGCCGAACTGCTGAAGCCGGCCAAGGCCCCGCCGAAATACACGCCCGTCTCGCGCCGTCAGGATCGCCCGGACGCCATCGCCTGGTTCGTGCGCAACCACCCCGAGGTGACCGACGCCCAGATCGCCAAGATGCTGGGAACCACCAAGTCGACCATCGAAAGCGTGCGTAATCGAACTCACTGGAACAGCGCCAATATCAAGCCGGTCGATCCGGTGACCCTGGGTCTGGTCGGCCAGCTGCAACTGGACGAAGTGGTCAAGAAGGCCGCCGACAAGAAAGCCAAGGACGACCTGAAGCGCGGCGGTCCGACGATGCAGGAGATCGAGGCCGAACCTGCCGAGCCGGAATTCGTCCCCGACGCCGTCGAACGCCGGGGGGCAGAGCCCACCGCCGAATCGGTCTTCGGCAAGCGCGACTGATGCCTATCTCCCTCCCCTTCACGGGGAGGGACGGCGAGCCTCTAGCGAGCCAGGGTGGGGCAGTTTCGGACATCCCCACCCGGATCGCTTCGCGATCTTCCCTCCCCATGAAGGGGAGGGAGAGGGCTCACACCTCGAACCGCACGCCTTGGGCCAGAGGCAGGTCGCGGCTGAAATTCACTGTCTGGGTCTGGCGACGCATATAGGCCTTCCAGGCATCGGAGCCGGATTCGCGGCCCCCGCCGGTGTCCTTTTCGCCGCCGAACGCCCCGCCGATCTCTGCGCCTGACGGGCCGATGTTCACATTGGCGATACCGCAATCCGAGCCCCAGGCCGACAGAAAGGCCTCCGCCTCACGCACGCTGTCGGTGAAGACGCAGGAACTCAGCCCCTGCGGCACGGCATTCTGCATCGCCACGGCAGCGTCGAAGTCCGACCAGGTCATGACATAGAGGATGGGCGCAAAGGTCTCATGCTCGACCACGGCCGTCTGGGCGGGCATCCGCACGATGGCGGGCCGCACATAGGATACCGCCCCCTCCACCCGCGTCCCACCGACCAGAATCGTCCCACCCTGTTCGACGGCCTGGGCCAGGGCGGTTTCGAACGCCTCTACCGCCGCTTCTTCGATCAGGGGGCCCACCAGCACGCCTTCCTGACGCGGGTCGCCGATCGGCAGGGTGCCATAGGCCGCTACCAGCCGCGCGATCAGGCCCTCTGCCACATCCTCATGCACCAGTAACCGCCGCAACGTCGTGCAGCGCTGGCCACAGGTGCCGACGGCCGAAAAGGCGATCGCCCGCACCGCCATGTCGAGGTCGGCCGACGGCGTCACGATCATCGCATTGTTGCCGCCCAGTTCCAGCAGCGACCGCCCCAGACGGCCGGCGACCGCCGTGGCGACCGCCCGGCCCATCCGCGTCGATCCGGTGGCCGAGACCAGCGGCACACGGGGATCGGCGGCCATCGCCTCTCCGACGTCTTTCCCGCCGATCACCAGCTGCGACAGACCCTCTGGCGCATCGGCGAAGCGGGCCAGGGCCCGGTCGAACACCGCCTGGGTCGCCAGGGCGGTCAGGGGCGTCTTTTCGGACGGCTTCCAGATCACTGGATTGCCGCAGACCAGGGCCAGCGCCGCATTCCAGGCCCAGACCGCCACCGGAAAGTTGAAGGCCGAAATCACCGCGACCGGCCCCAGCGGCTGCCAGGTCTCGCGCATGTGATGGCCGGGGCGTTCGCTGGCCAATGTCAGGCCGTACAGCTGCCGTGACAGGCCCACGGCGAAGTCGCAGATGTCGATCATCTCCTGCACCTCGCCCAGACCTTCCGACGCGATCTTTCCGGCTTCCAGCGTGACCAGCCGGGCCAGGTCGGCCTTGGACGCGCGCAGCTCCTCGCCCAGCAACCGGACCAGTTCCCCCCGCCGGGGCGCGGGCACCCGTCGCCAGGCCTGGAAGGCCGTCGCCGATCGCGCGAGGGTCGCCTGAACCTGATCCGGCGTCGCCTCGATCAGCAGGCCCGCCGACGAGCCGTCGATGGGCGAGCGGGTCGGCAAGGTCCCGCCCCAGATCGCATCGCCGACGCCTAGCCGCGTCAGGATCGCCTTGGCCTCTTGTGCCGCCGTCGTCATCGCAGGTCTCCATCCCGATCGGACCTGGCTTAGCGGTGCCGCCCGGTCAGGCAAAGCGGAACCGCCGCCGCGCCATCGGGTTCTGTCCGGCATTCCCCCTGTCAGGAGCCTGCCCAATGAAAGTCCGTGATGTGATGAGCAAGGATGTCCAGGTCGCCCGGCCCGGTGATCCGATCCAGGAAGTCGCCGCCCGCATGGCCGCCGGTGACTTCGGCTTCATGCCCGTGGCCGACGGCGACACCCTGATCGGAACGATCACCGATCGCGACATCACCGTTCGCGCCGTCGCAGCCGGGGCCGCGCCCTCCGCCGCCGTGGTCGAATACATCACGCGCGAACCGCACACGGCCCATGAGGACGACGACCTGAAGACGGTGCTGGATGCCATGGGCACCCGTCAGATCCGCCGCCTGCCGGTGCTGGACAAGAACGAGCGGCTGGTCGGCGTCGTGTCCCTGGGCGACCTGTCCACCCGCGTGAAAGAAAAATACGCCGGCGAAGCGTTGGAAGACATCTCGCGCACCGCCTGACGTTCACCTCTGCTTCACCCTGCCTCCAAACGCCCCGTTCACCGATGGTCGTCATTCTGGCTGGCGGTTGGAGGTCGAATGGCACGCGCGCAGTTCCAGAAGGGTCAAAAGGTCTGGGTCGAATGCGTCGGCGCATGGGCCCAGATCGAAAAGGTCCAGCCCGTCTGGGCCAAGGGCTTCGAGGAACCGGTGCGTGTCACCTATGACGTGGGTCTGGGCCGCGAGTTTCTGGGCCATGAGCTTCTGGCACCGGTCGAAGACCCGGCGGCCCAGAGTGCCGAGCAGTGGCGCCTGCTGCGCGCCCGCAACAAGTGGCAGACCGCCGAAGACTGTCCGCACCATCCCTTTCCCGGCAGCTACCCGGTCGTGGTCACCGATGCCGCCGACTGGGGTGGCTGGCGCGTGCCGGGTGCCGAATATGACCGAGACCCCGAGCGGATCGAGTTCCAGGCGCGGCTGATCGCTGCTGCGCCTCAGCTGATGGCGGTGGCCCAGGCCCTCGTCGATGCCGTGGATGAAGCGCCCGAGGATGCCCCACCAGAGGCCCGCGCCCTGGCCAATCAGGCGCGCGCGGTGCTGAAAGGCGTCACCGATGTTCTGGCCGCGCCCTCTTCGACGCCATCTGCACTCTCCAGGGCTGAGTCCCGCGCGCCACAGGCGGCGTAAGGGTTAAGCCAAGGTTACGCAGCGTCTCGACACGTCCTCGCGACGCAGCCTAGATTCCCACGGTACTGAATCGTCGGGAGGCCGCCTTGCGGGGCACGGAGCGCCGCTACAGCGGACCGGGGCGACGCGCCTCGGACAACCGCAGGGGTCCGCCCGCCTGGGCTCGCATCCTGCTGCTCTGCATCACCCTGGCCGTTGCCGTCTATGTACTGTTCTTCGCCCGCGAACTGGCCCGCCCGGCTCGTGAGGCCCAGACCCTGCGCGAACAGGCCCTCAACCGCGAAACCCAGCTGTATGCCGCCGTGGTCCAGGCCCGCCTGGGCGAGGCGACCGCCGGATTGAGCGTGGCAGTCCAGGCGCTGGAGGCCGGCTCTGCCGAGACCGCCCTGGCCCGCGCCCAGGCGGCGGCACCCAATACCCGCTTTTCCATTGGCGCCGCCGGGGTGGCTGGGACCCGCCTCAGCCCGGACGGTCGCGCCCTGCTGACGCGCAGACAGGCCGCCGACCAATGGGTGACCGCGACCACCGCCCTGCCCGCCCTGAACAGCGCCGACGCGGACGTCACGGTCAATCTGATGCCGACCGAGGCAGCCACCGACACGGGGTCAGCCAACACCCGTCGCGTCGCCCTGGCTCTGGAAGGCACCGGCCTTAGCGTGGTCGGATCTCAGCCGCAGTCGAGCGCCCCAAACCTGCTGGACGATGCCTGGGTGCTGCTGGCCCCCATGGTGATCGGGGCCATGGTCCTGTTGCTGGTGCTGATTCAGCAGGCGCGCCAGCGGGGCCTGAGGAAAGAGTTCGCCGACACCGAGCGCCGTTTCCGGGTGGCGGTCGAGGGGGCCCGCTGCGGCGTATGGGAATGGGATCTGGAGGCGGATGAAGTCACCGTCTCGGACTATATGGCCGTAATGCTGGGGCTGGAGCGGGGCGGTGTGGTCCCGGCCGAAACCGTGATGGCCCGTGTCCATCCGCGCTATCGCGATCCGCTGCTTCATGCCCTGCGTCAGGCGGCGACCTTCGGGGCCTTCGAGGCCAGTTTTCCGGTGCCGGACGCCCAGGGTCGCGCCCGCTGGATCGACGCGCGGGGCCAGGCTCGCGGCGATCGCGGTGACGACGGTTTCACCGTCATCCTCGGCGTGGCCTTGGACATCACCGAGGAGCGCCGCGCCAAGGCCCAGGCCCAGGCCGCCGAAAGCCGCCTGCGCGATGGTATCGAGAGCGTGTCGGACGCCTTCGTCCTGTTTGATCGCCAGGGCCGGCTGATCCTTTGGAATCAGGCCTTCAAGGATGCCTTCGGCTTTGACGAGGGCGTGGTCCGGCGCGGGGCCCAGAAGGATGAGCTGAACCGCATCGCCGCCCTGGCCATCAAGACCGAACACGCGGCCGCCGGATCGCGGGCCGGGGCGCGCGAGGTCGAGCTGCAGGACGGTCGCTGGCTGCAGCTGTCCGAGCGCTATACCTCTGATGGCGGCACGGTCGTCACGGCCGCCGACATCACCACCATCAAGATGCAGGAGGCCGAGCGCCGCCGTGCCGCCGATGGCCTGCGTCAGATGATCGACCAGCTGGAAAAGAGCCAGGAGAAGCTGTCCCTGCTGGCGCGCAAATACGAAGTCGCCATGACCCGCGCCGAGGCGGCGAACCAGGCGAAGTCCGAGTTCCTGGCGAACATGAGCCACGAGCTGCGCACCCCGTTGAACGCCATCAACGGCTTCTCCGAGATCATGGCCGCAGAGATGTTCGGCCCTCTGGGAGACCAGCGGTACAAGGGCTACGCGAGCGACATCCTGCGCTCGGGCCAGCATCTGCTCAGCCTGATCAACGACATCCTCGACATGGCCAAGATCGAGGCCGGTAAGCTGACCCTGCACTATGAGACCGTGTCGGTTCAGGAAATCTGCGAGGACGCGATCCGCCTGATGCGGGGCAAGGTCGACGAGGCCGGCCTGACCCTGCGGCTGCAGACCCCGGACCTGCCTGACATCGAGGCCGACCATCGCGGCGTCAAACAGGTGCTGCTGAACCTGATCTCCAATGCGGTGAAGTTCACGCCAGAGGGCGGCAGCATCACCGTGGCCCTGTCGATGGCGGCGGGCGACCGCATCCGGGTGGCCGTCACCGACACCGGCATCGGCATCGCCGCCGACGACCTGGCCCGACTGGCCCGCCCGTTTGAGCAGGTCGAGGGCCAGCATTCCAAGACCACCCAAGGCACGGGACTGGGCCTGGCCCTGACCAAGGCGCTGATCGAACTGCACGGCGGCGAACTGACGATGGACAGCGAGCCCGGCCGCGGCACCACCGTCGCCTTCGACCTGCCGATGCGCCGCCCGGCGGCGGTGCCCGTAGAACAGGCCCGGGCGGCCTGAGAGAGCTCAACCGAGCAACCGGTAGCTCTCGTCTTTAATCACTGAATAACGCTGGACACTCGAACGCCGCCCCAGCCATACAAGTGATCGGAGGCATCTATGGCCATCTTGCGCACCAACTGCCCGCACTGCCGAGTGAATCACGTTGCCGCTTATATAGTTTGGCAAGATGGAGATGCTCAGAGAAAAATTTTCTTGGCTCGCTGCGGGGCTTGCTCGCTGCCGATAACTGGTAGCGCACTTAACCCGTTCGGGTTTGATCGAGATTTCGTCAAAAGTGTCGGCGACATCGAAATAGAAGGCTGGCACGTTCTCGAAACTTGGCCCGAAATGGTGCAGCTTACGGCCCCCGTGCATACTCCCGACGCGATAGGCCGACGCTACATCGAAGGTGAAGAGGCGTTCCGTCGTGGCAACTGGAACGCCGCAGTCGCGATGTATCGGTCAGCTCTGGACATTGGAACTAAGGCGATGGCAGACGTCCCGCCCAAGCTAAATTTCTTCCAGCGACTTCAGTGGCTGCACCAAAATCACCGCATCACGCCCGAGATGCGTGAGTGGGCTGACCACGTCCGCGTGGATGGCAACGAAGCGCTCCACGAGCCCGACGAGTTCACACAGGCTGACGCTGAACCACTGAGACTATTTACTGAGACATTTCTTAAGTATGCTTATTCACTACCTGGTGAAGTCGCAATCTACAGAACCCAAACTGCACATCTAGACTGATTGAGTTAGCGTTCTTGGTGGACGGGCGACATCGACCGGGTGCCCTGTCCCTCCCCTCGCCCACCGCCCCGGCCACGTGGACCGTTGCGGGACAGGATGGGGGCCAGAGCGGCACGGTCGGCGGGCGTCAGGGTCTCGAATAGAGCCAGCGAATCGTCCTCCAGCCGGGCCCGACCCCGCAGTTCGGCGGTGCGTGACCGTTCCAGCAGGGATCGGACGGCGGCGGCGTCATAGTCCGGCGCGGCGACGGCCTGGACCGCCTGGCGACGCAGGGTGCGGGCTTCCTCGAAATCGGGGCGGGCCGCCAGGGCCGAGGCCCGCATGGCGGTGCGGACCGTCTGCTGCACGGCAGGATCGACGCTCTGGACCACCTCCCATGCGGGCGGGCGGCCACCGGGTCGCCGCTGCTGCTCCACCCGCTCCTCGACCTTGGGACGCGTCACGGCCACGGTCACAAAGGCGGTTGCCGCGAACAGGTTCAGCGCGACCGAGATGGCCAGCAGGATCTTCAATGTGCGTGCGGTCACCCCACCCACTCCGTGTCATCGGCAGCATCCAGCGACGCCTGATACAGGACCGCATCGGCCTGGGCATCGGCCGTCAGGTGGGTGGTCAGGCCAAGACCCGCCACGACTCCGGCACAGGCCGCCGCCGCCCAACCGGCCCCCGCCATCAGGAACACCCTGTCCAGCCACCGCCGTCCGTTTCGCCCGGCCTTCATGCCCGACGTTGCGGCCGCCGCAATGACCCGATCACGCAAAGCCATGCTGACGGAAGGCGCTTTCGATCCATGCAACAGCGCATCGATCTCGTCCGCCTCGGCCAGGGCCGCATCTGCAGCCTCCTGATGTGTGGCCATAAAGGCCTCGGCCGCCGCCCGTTCGGACACGGGCCAGCGCCGCGCATCCGCGCCATAGGCGTCGACCAGGGCGTTGAACCGTTCGGGCGTCATCTCAACTCTCTCCATCTGCACCGGACCGAAGATCGGCCAGCGACAGTCTCAGCGCCCGCCGTCCACGCGACAGCAGGCTCTCCAGCGCCTCGACACTGACCCCCATCAGGGCCGCAGCCTCGATGTTGGTCAGTTCCTGATAGTGGCACAGCACGATGGCTTCGCGCTGGCGCTCCGGAAGGACCGCCAGGGCCGCATCGACGCGATTGGCGGTGTCGGCGGCGATCAGGCCACGATCCGGGGCGGGCCCCTCATCGGGACGATCCGGCGGGCTTTCGGTCGGCACCTCACGGCGGCGCCGCAACCGATCATAGCACAGGTTCAGTCCCACCCGATGCAGCCAGGTGTCGAACCGGGCCTGTCCCGGGGTCCAGCGCGGTGCCTGTTTCCACGCGCGAAGCATGGCCTCCTGCGCCACATCCTCGGCCTCGACCGGGTCGTTCAGCATGCGTTGGGCAAGCGCCAGCATGCGAGGCAGCTTGCGCGCCACCATGGCCTGAATGGCCGCGGGGTCGCCCTGACCCACGCGGCGCACCAGATCCTCGTCGGGGTCGGCGACGTTCGCCAAGCCGGCTTCTCTCCTGAACGTTAGGAGGGTCGACCGAGCGATCGCGACCGTCCCCGACATGGTCTTACTCCGAAGTCGGCGCCGCTGGCGATGCCGCCTGCTGACGGGCGGCCCGGCGTTCGCGGCGATCCTCGCGGCGCGCCTGATGGGCGGCACGCTGCTCCTCGGCGGTGACATAACCGTCGCTGTTGGCATCCATGCGGGCAAAGCCCTGCTCGGCCTTGGCCTGAGCCTCGGCGATCACCACCGGGCCCCGCTCACGCCCCTGGCCCCGGCCACCGGCACGGTGGGGACCGCGCGCACCGTGGCGACGTCCGGCACGCTCGCCGCGCTCGGGCCGGGCCTCGACAGCGGCGTCGAATTCGGCGCGCGTGACCGAGCCGTCGCTGTTGGCGTCCAGACGTTCGAAGCGGCTGTCAGCGCGTTCCGCACGGCGGGCCTCGCGCTGGGCCTGCATTTCCTCGGCGCTCACCGAACCGTCGCGGTTGGTATCCAGGGCCGTCAGGCGGGCCACGCGGCCATCCACGAACTCGGATCGGCTGATGCGGCCGTCGTTATCGGTGTCGGCGCGCTGCATGCGGCCCGGACGATCCTGTCCGGCGCGGTCCTGCCCGGGCATGGCCTGCTGGGCGATGGCGACGCCCGCTGCGGTGGCCAGGGTCAGGGCCGCTACGCCGCCGACCAGCAATGTCTTGGTCTTGTTCATCTCGATCTCCATGATCCCTGAGGGACCCAAAAACCCCCGTCTTGGAAGATCAAACGCGAACCGGGTCAGAGTCCGTCGCGAACCGGTTTCAGCACCCGTTCGAACGCCGCCCGGGCCCGCTTGCGCACCGTGGCGAGCCGCTTCTCCAACTGTCCAAAGGTCTTGCAGCCGCCTGCCGTGGCCAGCAGTGCACGCAGCCCCTCAGGCTCGCCCTGCGGATCGGGCTTGTCGTCAAAGGCCGCCCCCAGCACCTGGTTCAACGCCTGCTGCAACCGCCAGGCTTCGGCCAGCGCCGGGTCGTCCTTCAGCGCCGTCAGGGTCGAGACCGTCAGCGGACCGCCCTGTGCCGCCGAGGCCAGCTGACGGACCTGGGCCACGAACTCGGCATCGACCTGACCGCCGGGAGCCAACTTGAGATCCCACGGCCCCTGACCCGGCCGCTCGCGCGCCATCAGGTCGCGCATCCGCCGGGCATCGCCCGCCACGTCCACGCCAGGCCGGGGCCGTCGCAGGATCGCCTCCAGCGTCGCCGTCGTCCGGGCGGCAAAGTCCGGATCGTCGCTCCAGACCACCCGCACCCGCGTCAGGGCCATGAACTCCCAGGTATCGGCCTCCTCGGCATAGTATTCGGCCACCGCCGACAGCCGCAGGGACACCGGCCCCTTGGACGCGCCGGGGCGCAGCCGCATGTCGACTTCATAAAGCCGGCCCTCCGCCGTATGGGCCGACAGGGCCGCGATCAGCCGCTGGGTCAGACGCGAATAGAAGACACCGGCGGCCCAACCCTTGCCGTCGGTCGCGGCCTCGGGCGGGGCCTCATAGACGGTCATCAGGTCCAGGTCGGAAGAGGCCGTCATCTCGCGAGATCCCGCCTTGCCCAGGGCGACCACGGCCAGGCTGCCACCGGCCAGCGCCCCGCCCTGACGCACCGTCTCCGCCGCTGCCACCGGGGCCAGGGCGGCGATCACGGCATCGGCCAGGGCGGTCAGCGCGCGGCCCGCCTCGTCCGGTCCGATCCGGCCGGTCAGGGTCTGGATGCCGATGCGGAACATCTGGTCGCGGTGCAGGCGCCGGACGGCATTCATGGCCGCCTCGAAGTCCGGCGCACCGCTTGCTTCCTCGGCCATCTGATCGAACAGGCCGGTATTGGCTCCCAGGGGCGTCTGGAACCGGGCATCCAGCATACTGTCCAGAGCCGCCGGATAGCGGCCCAGCGTCCGGGCCAGCCGCGGGGCATAGGCCATGACGCCCAGGACCATGGCGAACAGAACCCGCTGATTCAGGAACAGGGCCTGAACCTGGACCCCCGCCGACAGTCCCGAAAAGAAGACCGCGAACCGGCGGAAGGCGGCGTCCGGCGCACCGGTCTCGGCCACTGCGGTCAGCAGACGGGGGGCCAGTCGGGTGAACAGCTCGCGCCCACGTTCCGATCGCGTCGCCGGAATGCGGCCATGGTGCCAGCTGCGGATGGTGTCGGCGACATTGGCCGGGTCGCTGAACCCCATCCGAGACAGGGTCAGCAGGGTCTCAGGATCGTTCTCGACCCCCGTGAACACCAGGCTGCCATAGGGGGACGACAGCGTCTCCTCGCCCTCGAACAACTCGCCATAGCGGCGATTCACCCCCGCCAGCAGCGCTTCTACCGAAGCGTCAAAGGCAACCAGATCGCCCTGGCCCGACAGGGCCGCTACCATGCCACGCCGCACCGGGTCGACGGGCAGGACATGGGTCTGTTCGTCATCCAGCATCTGGATGCGGTGCTCCAGCCCACGCAACCGGCCATAGGCGGCGCTCAGTTCCGCCGCCACGGCTTGCGGCACATGACCGGCCGCCGCTAGGGCCGCCAGCGCGTCCAGGGTGCGGGGGCTGCGCAAGGCCCGGTCCCGCCCGCCCAGGATCAGCTGCTGGGTCTGGGTATAGAATTCAATCTCGCGGATACCGCCCCGGCCCAGCTTCACATTGGCCCCGGCGGCCTCCAGCCCTTCGCCGGTCTTGTGGACGTGGATTTGGCGCTTGATCGACTGGATGTCGAGGATGGCCTGATAGTCCAGACTGCGTCGCCAGACGAAGGGCACCAGAGCCTTCAGAAAGGCCTTGGCCTCGACCATATCGCCGATCACGGGCCGTGCCTTGATGAAGGCCGCCCGCTCCCAGTTCTGGCCGACGGATTCGTAATAGGCCAGGGCCCGGTGGGTGGCGACGACCGGCGGGGTCGAGGACGGATCAGGCCGCAGCCGCAGATCGACACGGAAGACGTATCCGTCCGCCGTCCTTTCCTGAAGCAGGGCCGCCATGGCTTGCGCCATCCGGTCGACGAACCGCTGAACCTCCGCCCCCTCGGGCAGGACGGCGGCGACCGCATCGGGATCGTAGAACAGCGACAGGTCGATATCGCTGGAATAGTTCAGCTCGAACGCCCCATGCTTGCCCATGGCCAGACCGAACAGGCCGGGCACGGGGTTGTCGGCATCGGGGGCGGACCGCAGCCGGCCAAGCGCCCTTTGGTCGTGTGCCACAGCCCGCAGCGCGCATTGAGCGGCGGCATCGGCAAAGCGCGACAGGGCCCCCGTCACCGCATCCAGATCCCAGACGCCGCCCAGATCGGCCAGGGCCGTCAACAGATGCAGGTCCGCCTTCAGCCGCCGCAGCGGTGCCCGCACGTCGTCCGCCCCGCCCGTCAGGCCTTCGGTCTCGGCCAGCAGGGCCGCCAGCCGCAGCTCCGGCCGGGTCTCCAGGATCAGGCGCAGGGACGCGGGCCGCCGCCGCGCCAGACCGGCCAGATAGGGCGACGCCCCGAACACCGGGGCCAGGGCCGGCCAGGCCGCATCCAGCGTCGACCGCCAGCCGTCCGCCTCGGCGGCTTCGCCCAAGGGCTCGCGGGCGCGTTCCGCAGCGCTGGCATCAAAGACCGGACCACAGGGGCTGAATGCCGTCATGACGACCGCCGCCTCACGCCGCGGCCGGCGGCAGGATCAGCGCGACCCTCAGGCCCGGCCCCGACCCGTCATAGACGCCCGGCCCCTCGTCCAGGGCGATGCGGCCGCCGTGCGCCTCGATCACCGCCGCTACCAGCGACAGGCCCAGGCCCGATCCCGCCTCGGTCCGGCTGTTATCCAGGCGCACGAACCGCTGGATCACCCGCTCTCGATCGGCCTCGGGCACGCCGGGTCCGGTGTCGGTCACCGAAAACTCGATCTCGCCCGAGGACCGCCGCCGCGCCCGCAGCTTCACCGCCCCGCCGGACGGGGTGTATTTGATGGCATTGTCGATCACATTGGCCAGGGCCTGGGCCAGGAAGGGCTGATTGGCCTCGACCATCAGCCCGCGCTCGATCTCGGCGGAAAACTCCAGCCCCTTGTCCTCGGCGGCGGGCTCATACAGTTCGGCCATGTCTGCGGCCAGGTCGGCGGCATCGAACAGCGCCGGGTCCGGCGTCCGCCCGGCTGCCGCCTGCAATCGCGCGATGGCCAGGACGGTGTTGAAGGTCTTCAGCAGGGCGTCGGCCTCGTCCAGCGCCACCCCCAGGGCATCGACCCCCGACACCCGCCCGGCCTCGGCATCGATCAGGGCCACCTCCAGCTTGGCCCGCATCCGCGTCAGGGGCGATCGCAAGTCGTGTGCGATGGCATCCCCCGCATGCCGGATCGACGCCATGGAGGTTTCCAGCCGATCCAGCATCTGGTTCAGCCCCTGGCCTAGTTCGTCCAGTTCGTCGCCGCCCCCACCTTGAAAACCGGCACGGACCTCGGCGCGGGCGCGCAGATCCCCCTCCTGCACCGCCATGACGACCTTGTTCAGCCGTCCCATCGACCGCTCGACATTGCGGCTGATGATCAGCCCGCCGCTGAGCCCGAGCAGCAGCACCATGGCCATCGCCCCCCACAGGGCCTGGGTCAGACGCTCCAGATACTGCTCGGTGTCGCCCATGGACTGGCCGACGAACAGCCGCTCGCCCCCGGCCAGTTCATAGTCCACGCCGATCCCCTGCGGGCGTTCGACCCGGCCCTGTTCGTCGGTCTCGGTCAGGCGAAAGGTATCCCATTGCCCCTCCCTGGCACCGGGCGATGGCGGGATGGGGGATTGGTCCAGATTGCGGCTGACGAAGGTCCCGTCGGCATCGGTCAGGACATAGAGGCTGGGCCCGCCCCGGCTGATGCGTTCGATCAGCGCCACGTTCAGGGCGTCGATTCCACTCGCCCGATAGACGGCCATCAGGCTGTCGGCTTCCGCCCTGACCAGGCTTTGCGCCCTCGCCCGCGCCTCGGACGCCGAGGCGACATAGACATAGGCCAGCACCGCACTGGCCGTCGCCGCAAACAGCGCCAGAAACAGCAGCGTCAACCGAAAGGGCGTCCGCCGAAAGAGGGAGGGGAGTTTCATGAGTCTTCTCCCTCCCCCTCCGGGGGAGGGTGGTTGGCGCGCAGCGCCAACCGGGTGGGGCGGGCCAGGCAACGCGCCCGGATTTCCTGGACGACCGCGTCCAGATCATCGCGGACGGCTGGGTTGGGATATCTCAAGGTCAAGAACCCTTCACGCGCCATCAGGGCATCCCTCACGCGATCCTTTCGCCGCCGATCCTCGCGGTCGTGAGAGGTGCCGTCCAGTTCCACGATGACCCTTCGATCCAGGCAGGCGAAATCCAGATAATAGCCGTTCATCGGGCACTGCCGCCTGAAATGAAGGCCCTCTCGTCTGAGGGCTCGCAGTGAGACCCAGAGACGCGCTTCCGCCGGGGTCAGGGCCTTTCGCATCGCGCGGGCATTCGCAATCACCGCCATGTCGCCGAGCCCTCCCCACCCGGTCGCTTCGCGACCACCCTCCCCCGGAGGGGGAGGGAAAAGCGACCACTTTCGTCAGGCCTCCAGCCGGTACCCTGCCCCGCGCACGGTCTGCAGCATGGCGTGGTCAAAGCCCTTGTCGATCTTGGACCTCAACCGGCTGATATGAACGTCGATGACATTGGTCTGAGGGTCGAAATGATATTCCCAGACCTTCTCCAGCAGCATGGTCCGGGTCACCGACTGTCCCGCATGGCGCATCAGAAACTCCAGCAGCTGGAACTCGCGCGGCTGCAGGTCGATCTCGGTGGTTCCACGATGCACCGTGCGGGCGATAAGGTTCATTTCCAGGTCGCCGACCTTCAACACCGTCTGCACGCCGCCCGTCTCGCGCCGCCGCGACAGGGCCTCGACCCGCGCGATCAGTTCCGCAAAGGCATAGGGCTTCACCAGATAGTCGTCGCCGCCGGCCTTGAGCCCCACGACCCGGTCTTCGACCTCGCCCAGGGCCGACAGGAACAGGACCGGCGTCTGGTCGCCGTCCTTGCGCAGGGTCTCGACCATGCCGATGCCATCCAGGCGGGGCATCATCCGGTCCACGACATAGACGTCATAGCCGCCCTTCTGCGCCTCCAGCAGGCCAAAGGCACCATCCACCGCGTGGACGACGTCGTGCCCGCCTTCGCTCAGGCCCCGGACCATGGCGGTCGCGGCCTCGGCGTCGTCTTCGACCACCAGAATACGCATGGATCAGCCCCTCGCTCAGATTCGACGCACCACCATAACCGATCGGCGGCGTTCGGATCATTGATTCGGCGTCAGGATTCCGGCAGCGCCAGCACGACCGGCAAGGCCCCTTCGCCGGGCACCCACAGCTGGATGAACACACCCTCGCGGCGCGCCTGGCGGGCGGCCCCCACGGCCCCGGTCAGATCGGCCACTGTGCCGACGCGGCGGCTTCCGACGCGCTGGATCACAAAGCCGGGCTCCAGCCGCCGATCCCCACCCGGCAGGATTCCGGTGACGACCAGGCCGGTCACGCCATCGGGGATACCATAACGCTGGCGCAGGGGGGCGCTGATCGGCGCGACGCTCAGACCGGCCACGGCCTGTCCGGCCACCGTGCCGCCCGGCGCATCGGGATTGGCGGGCAGCGCATTGCGGGTGGCATTCAGGGCCGCGCGGGCCGGGCGAACGCCCGATCGCACCGTGACCGTGCTGCGGCGACCATCGCGCAGGATTTCCAGCTCGAATCGCTGACCGGGCTGCACCGCGCTGACCCGGCGGGTCAGGTCGGTGGAATCGGTCACCGCCCGGCCGTTCATGGTGACCACGACATCGGCGAACTGCAGACCCGCAGCGGCGGCGGGACCGCCCGGCGTCACGTCGCTGACCACCGCCCCCTTGGTCGTAGCAGGCAGGCCCAGGGCATCCAGCTGTTCCGCATCCGGCGTGCCGATGCTGACCCCCAGATAGCCGCGCTGGATCGCCTCGCCCCGCATCAGCCGGTCCGTGATCGGCTTGGCCACGGCGGCGGGAATGGCAAAGCCGATGCCGACCGATCCGCCGGTCGGGGAATAGATGGCCGTGTTCACCCCGATCACCCGCCCATAGACGTCAAAGGTCGGCCCGCCCGAGTTGCCCCGGTTGATGGCGGCGTCGATCTGCAGATAGTCGGTATAGGGGCTGTTGGGGTCGTTGATGTCGCGCGCCTTGGCCGACACGATCCCCGTTGTGGCCGATCCGCCCAGGCCGAACGGATTGCCCACCGCGATGACCCAGTCGCCGACGCGCGGCTCGGCCTGTTCCTCGAACGTCACGAAGGGGAAGTCGCCCCCGTCGATCTTGATCACCGCCAGGTCCGTATCCTCGTCGCGGCCCACCAGACGGGCCTTCAACTCGCGCTGGTCGGCCAGCCGGACGGTGATCTCCTCCGCATTCTCGACCACATGGTTGTTGGTGACGATGTAGCCGTCCGCCGAGATCAGGAAGCCGGAGCCCGCGCCGATGGCCGTCTCGCCCTCGCCCGGCTCGGCGCCTTCGGGGACGGGCGGGGTCGCACCGGGCGGGACGCCGAAGTCGAACGGCAGGCCAGGAATGGAAAAGCCACCCTGTCCGCGCTGGACGCGGGTCTTGACGTCGATCTGCACCACGGCGGGCGCGACCTGCTGAAAGATGTCAGCAAAGCTCAGCGGGGCACCCAGCGGCGGGGCAAAGGCCAGGCCGGGCGCACCGGCGCTGGGCGTCAGGCGGCCACTGACGGCCCCGGGCTCAGCCCGCGCGCCCGGCCACTGGATCACGCCGCCCAGGGTGGCGACGGCGGCAATGGCCAGACCGGCAGCCGCCCCCAGAATGAACTCCTTGCGCTTCAGCATCGTGGTCCCGGACTATCCATGGGCTCCGGCAGACCCGGAGCGGTTTCGCCTTCAGATATAGGGTGATCGGCCAGGAGGCCAATCATCGCTTTGGCAAGCTTCAGCGTTCCCGCGTCAGGGATGGGGCGCCCTTGCGTCCATATCGGGGCCGTCGCCGGGGGTGCCGGTCAGGGCGGCCAGCCGCGCCTCCTCGTCGGGGCTCAGCGGCTGCGGCTCGTCGCGGCGACGGCGAGCGGCCAGCCACAGCCCGCTTCCGACCGCCAGCACCAGCGCCAGCGGCCCGAACCACAACAGCCAGGTCCCGGCCCGCATCGGCGGCGTGAACAGCACATAGTCGCCGTATCGATCCACCATCCCCTGGCGGATCTGGGCATCGGTGCGTCCCGCCGCGATCTCTTCGCGGACCAGCCGGCGCATGTCGGAGGCCACACCCGCCGGTGAGTCTGCAATCGCCTCATGCTGGCAGACGACGCAGCGCAGCTCGTCGAACAGGGCCTGCGCGCGCGCTTCCTGCGCCGCCGAGGCCAGGGGCCGGTCGGGGGCGGGCGTCGGCTCCTGCGCCAGGGCCGGGCTGGACAGGCACAGGACCCAAACCATTGCGCCGGCGATCAGGTGGCCCCGCCGAACCGTCATTGCGCCCTCGCCCGCCGCATCCCGACACCCACCCGCAGCCGCCGGTCCATCAGCGACAGCAGACCGCCCAGCGTCATGATGATCGGCCCCAGGAAGATCAGCCGCGCCCAGGGGTTCCAGTGTACGCGCACGCTCCAGGCCTGGGCTCCGTCCGCGGCCCGGCGGCGCTCGCCCATCACCACATAGACGTCGTCCAGACCCCGGAAATCCAGACCGACCTCGGTCGTCGTCTGACCCCCGGCCGGGAAGAACCGACGCTCGGCGGTGATGTCGCGCGCCGTGCCCCCCTGCGTCGGAGCGATCGTCAGCCGGCCCTGCTCCGCCAGATAGTTCGGCCCCTCGACCACCTCTACGGCGTTCAGCGTCACGGTGAAGGGCCCGCTGGCCACCGTCCCGCCGACGGGCAGGACCGCCACGGACTCGATCTTGAACGCGGTCTCCGCCACGGCCCCCAGGACGAAGACCCCCAGGCCCGCATGGGCCAGGGTCATGCCCCAGGCGGCCAGAGGCAGGCCCCGCGCCCGGCGGCCGACCTCGCCCAGAGGGGCCCGGAACAGCCTGACCCGCTCTGCCGTCTCGGCCAGGGCTCCCAGGATCAGCCACGCCCCGACGCCCAGACCCGCCGCCGCCAGCGCCTTCTTCGGCTCGAACGCCGTCCAGCCTGCCAGGGCCGCGACCAGGGCCAGGCCTCCCGCCACGGCCAGACGCTGGCCCACCCCCTTCAGGTCGCCGCGCTTCCAGGCCAGCAGTGGCCCGGCGGGCAGGATCAGGAAGGCCAGCACCATCAGCGGCGTGAAGGTCAGGGCGAAATAGGGCGGGCCGACCGAGATGGTCTGCCCGGTCGCCGCCTCCAGCATCAGCGGATACAGAGTGCCCAGCAGCACGGTCGCCGCTGCCGCCGTCAGGAACAGATTGTTCAGGACCAGCGCCCCTTCTCGGCTGACCGGCGCGAACAGGCCCCCGCCCTTCAGCCGCGGCACCCGCCAGGCGAACAGGGCAAAGGCTGCCCCCGCCGTGACGCCCAGGATGGCCAGCAGCATCAGCCCCCGCTCGGGGTCCACGGCAAAGGCGTGGACGCTGGTCAGCACCCCCGACCGCACCAGAAAGGCCCCCAGCATGGAAAAGGTGAAGGCCAGCAGGGCCAGGAACACCGTCCAGCCGCCCAGGGCCCCGCGCCGCTCGGTCACCACCGCGCTGTGCAACAGGGCTGCCCCCGCCAGCCAGGGCATGAAGCTGGCGTTCTCGACCGGGTCCCAGAACCACCAGCCGCCCCAACCCAGCTCGTAATAGGCCCAGAACGACCCCAGGGTGATGCCGACGGTCAGCAGAGCCCAGCTGGCCAGGGCCCAGGGCCGCACCCAACGCCCCCAGGCCGCATCGATCCGCCCTTCGATCAGGGCGGCCACGGCCAGCGAGAAACAGACCGAAAATCCGACATAGCCGCCGTAGAGCAGGGGCGGATGGAAGGCCAGGGCCGGGTCCTGCAGCAGCGGGTTCAGCGACGCGCCCTGGAAAGGGGCCGGGTCCAGCCGCTCGAACGGGCTGGAGGTAAAGACGGCAAAGGCCAGGAACAGGGTAGACAGCAGGGCCTGGACCCCCAAGGCCGACGCCTTCAGTCCGAACGGCAAACCGCTGCCGCCCGCCGGGGCCCGCGCCAGCACCGCGCCAAAGCCAGCCATGACCAGGCACCACAGAACCAGCGACCCCTCATGGCTGCCCCAGGCCCCGGCCACCTTGTACAGCATCGGCTTGTCGGTGTGGCTGTTGCCCGCGACATTGGCGACCGAGAAATCCGAGGTGACAAACGCCAGGATCAGGGCCCCGAACGCCAGGGCGACCGCCGCCGCCGCCGCGATCATGGCACCCTCGCCCGCTCCGGCCAGGACCGGGCTGTTGCGCCACCGCCCCAGGCCGCAGCAGGCCGTCGACAGCGCCGACAGGGCCAGGGCCAGGGCCAGGGCGAACGCCCCCAGTTCGGCGGTCAAGGCTGTGCCCCCTCGGGCCGCCACTCGCCGCGTTCCTTCAGCCGGTCGGCGACTTCGCGCGGCATATAGGTCTCGTCATGTTTGGCCAGGACCTGATCGGCGCGGAAGCTGCGGTCCGGCTGGAAGGTCCCCTCGGCCACGATGCCTTGCCCTTCGCGGAACAGGTCCGGCAGGTCGCCCCGGAACACCACCTGGGTGGAGGCGGCATTGTCTGTCACGCGGAACCATACCTGGCCCTCGTTGTCGTGGCGCACGCTGCCCGCCTCGACCAGTCCACCCAGACGCATGTCGCGTCCGACCGGCGCGGTTTCGGCGTTCGCCTCGGACGGGGAAACAAAATAGGTCACGCCGTCCTGCATGGCCCACAGGGCCAGTCCGACGGCCAGGGCCAGGATCGGGGCGACCGCCGCCACGACCCACAGTCGCCGCCGCGCCTTGGGCGATCGGGGCAGCCAGCTCATGGCGCGGTCTCCGGCGGCAGGCGGGCGATCAGATCGGCCCGGCGCGGATCGCGCGGGTCCAGAACTTCGATCAGCGGACCCCACATGGCCCGGACCGTCGCCGCGTCGCCCCTCGCCAGCGCCGCCTCTCCCAGGAAGAAGCGCGCGCCCAACTGGTCGGGATCACGCTCGACCGCCTTGCGGAAGGCCGCTTCCGCATCGGTGCCCACGACGCCGTCATTGGCCCGCACAAGGCTCTCGCCCAGCCGGGCCCAGCTTTGCGCATCGTTCGGATCGATGGCCAGGGCCCGGCGGAACGCCGAGGCGGCCCCGATCGGATCGCCTGCCTCGAACCGCGCAACACCCAGGAAGGTCAGGGCGGTGCGGTCACCGGGGGCGGCCTTGACCCTCTGTTCCACCACGGCGGCCAGTTGCGCAGGCTCCAGTGTTTCCAGCGGCCCGGCGGCCCATTCGGCGACACGCTTCTGATAGGGCTGGTCCGGCAGTCCCAGGCTTCCGGTTCCCAGATACAGGCCCAGGGCGGCTGCGGCGGTCAATCCGACACCGGCCAGCACCCACTGCCGATCATGAGCCCCCGCAGCGGGTGCGGCCGCTTCCGGCCCGGCCGCCAGCAGGCGTCGTCCGGCCTCCGCCCGCGCCAGGGCATGCGCCTCTGCGTCCAGCAGACCGCGCGCCTTCAGTCGATCCAGTTCGGCCAGTTCGACCGCGCCCGCCTCTGCCAGAGGCTCGGCCGTCGCGCCGCGCCGCGCGCCGGTCAGGACCAGCAGCCCCGCCAGGGCTGTCGCCAAACCGGTCAGTATCCAGAATACCGTCATGACGGCGGGCTCTACAGGATCAGGCCGCCTGGGGCGAGGGGCCGTCCATCGTGGTGGGCGCACCGGCCACTGCGGCTCGACGCCGCACGGTGCGCGCCGCATCCGTTGCGTCCAGCCGCCCCAGCAGGTCGGCCACGCATTCGATCAGGGCCAGGGCCCGGTTCTCGTCCGGGGCCTCGCCCGCATTGACCAGGTCCAGCGCCTCGTCGGCATAGGTCGACAGCCGCTCGACCAGTTGCGCCGACAGTTTCCTGCGATCCGATTCGCAGCCGAACACGGCCGCCGATCCGCGCAGCCGCCCGACCAGGGTCAGGATCGTCGCCAGGCTGTGCATGGTCGGTGCTTCCGGATCGACATCCAGCCGCGGCGAGGCCCGTGTCATCCGACCGGCCAGCGGCGTCCGCGTCAGAGGCAGCGCCGTGTCCATCAGCTTGTCCGCCGACATCATCAGCGCCGTCATCCGGGTCGCCACCTTGACCCGCGCATCGCGCAGCGCCTTGCCCCAGGGGCCATCCGGCTGGGGCTTCAGGGTGACGTCGATCTCTCCCATCGCCGCCGCGCTCCAGGCGATGTCCTGCAGCAGCCGCTCCGTTGCAGTCGCGTCGGCCGTGGGCTGATAGGCTTCGACGCGGCGAACCCGCGCCTGGATGCCCGCGATCAGTCGATCGACAAAGATCGCCATCTCGGAAACGCCCAGGAAGCTCTCGCGGGACGCGGCATTCGAACTGTGCGTCACGATCCGCAGGATCAGGGCCGCATCGCCCAGGTGGGCGAACAGGATCTCCATCATCCGGCAGGCCCCGTCCGGGGCGACACCGGCACTGTCGGTCACCAGCAGACGCAGGTCCGCCAGCTGGTCCCCATCCGGGCGCCCAACCCACGTGGGCAACAGCGACAGCGCCCGACGCGCCAGGGGCGCTAGATCAAGACAGGCCGCCAGCGTGCTCAGCCCGTCCTCGCGCTTGTCGGGCGCCAGCGCTTCGGGCCAGACGGTTTCGGGCGCGTCGCGAACGGCAGCGGCGCCTGCCCGGCAAAGGCGATCTGCCACCGCGACGGCGTCCACCCCGTCTTCGTCCAGTTGCGACAACAGGTCCGGCTCGCCGGCCGTGGCCTGGGTCCACAGGCGGCTGAGCACCTGCTGCGGAAAGTTCACCCCGTCGAGACCGTCCGGGCGGGGCGCGAACAAAGGCATCAGAGGACGCAGGGCGATATCGCGGCGCGCCCTGTCGGTGACGGCGGCGGCCAGGGTGCTGGCGATCAGTTGGGCACGGTCCCCCGTCATTGCTCCGACAGCGTCGGCCAGCTTGATCAGCATGGCATCGGAACAGGCCGCAATCAGCGGGTCCATCATTGCGCGGTGGGCGACCGAAAGTTCGGCCATGCGAAACTCCAGCGGCCTTGGGCGCGACCGATCGGACCAGCCTGCACGGCTTGGGTTAACGCCGGATTTCGGCCCTATATCTCGGCCGCAGGCAGTTCCAGCAGCGCCTTCAGCCCGCCCATGTCGCTGCGGGCCAGGGTCACCCGCCCGCCATAGGCCTTGACCAGATCGTCAACGATGGAAAGCCCCAGGCCCGAACCCGGCGCATCCTCGTCCAGCCGGGCCCCGCGCTTCAGCACTTCCTCATAGCGATCAGCCGGCAGGCCCGGCCCGTCGTCCTCGACCACCACCACCATCTGCCCCAGGCCGGTGGGCCCCGCCGAGACCCGCACCCGCCGCCCGCACCATTTGCAGGCGTTTTCCATCAGATTGCCCAGGATTTCCTGCAGATCCTGGCGCTCGCCGCGAAAGCCCAGGGCGTCGGGAGCGCGCCAGTCGATTTCGACCCCCTTGGTCTCGAACACCCGCTCCAGCATCACGGCCAGCTCGTCCAGCACCTCGCTCAGCGGCGTGCGCTCGCCCAGGCCCTGCGCCCGGGCGGCGGCGCGGGCCCGGCGCAGGTGGTGATCGACCTGGCCCTTCATGATCTCGCTCTGGCGACGCACGACATCGGGCAGCATCCCGGACTGGGTACCCGCCTCGGCCAGCATCACCGACAAAGGCGTCTTCAGGGCATGGGCCAGATTGCCGACATGGGTTCTCTGGCGCTCCACCACCTCCTGATTGTGGGCCAGGAGGCGGTTGACCTGATCGGCCAAGGGCTGAATCTCGATCGGATAGGCCCGCTCGATCCGGGCCGCCTCGCCCTTGCGGACCGCCGCGATCTCGTTACGCAGGCTGAACAGGGGTCGCAGGCCGATCTGGACCTGGGTGAACACCGCCGCCACCAGGCCCGCCCCCAGCAGAGCCAGCGCGATCCACGTCACGCGCGCAAAGGCATCGGTGTCTTCGTCGATGGTGGAGCGGTCGATTGCTGCGAAGAATACGATCGGATTGGTCTGACCGGTCAGCGTCTTGACCGAGGCCGCGACCCTCAGCGGTTCGTCCGCCGGGCCGCGGGCATTATAGGAAATGGTCTTGCCGCCGGCATCGGCCAGCATGTCCGGCAGCTCGACAGGGGTCGGCATTTCGGCGTCCCACAGGGACACCGATCGCGACAGCATGACCAACCGACCATCGGGCGTCAGCTCGGCCACGGCCCAGTATTTTCCCGACAATTGCCGCAGGGTCCGGCTGTCCTGGATCTGGGTCGTCGTGATGCCCGCCTCGCCCGAGCGCGTCGACAGCAGCACCTCGTCCACCGTCGTGCCCAGAACGCCACCCAAACGGCGCAGCCCCGATTCCTCGAATTGCGAGGTCAGCACGAGGCCGGTCAAGGTCAGGGCGACCACGATCCAGGCCGAAGCCAGCCAGATCAGACGCCGCGTCAGCGACCGGCCGGGCCGCCCCAGCCAGCGCGACCAGCCCGGTCCACCGGTCCGAGGCGACGGCTCCTCAGCCTCGACCGGCTCGGTCGTCACGCGGCTTCGGCCTCACCGGCCAGCGGCGTCAGGCGATAGCCCAGGCCCCGGACCGTCTCGATGCGGTCAGAGCCGATCTTCTTGCGCAGGCGACCGACGAAAACCTCGATCGTGTTGGAATCCCGATCGAAATCCTGATCGTACAGATGTTCGACCAGTTCGGTCCGGCTGATGACCCGCCCCTGATGCATCATCAGATAGTGTAGCAGACGGTATTCCAGCGAGGTCAGACGCAACGGCTCGCCATTGACGTTGGCCCTGGCCGCGCGAGGATCCAGCCGCAGTCCGCCGCAGGTCAGGGTCGCCGAGGCGATGCCCGCCGAGCGCCGCAGCAGGGCCCTCAGACGCGCAAGCAGCTCCTCGGTATGAAACGGCTTGGTCAGATAGTCGTCGGCCCCGGCGTCGAAGCCCGACACCTTGTCCGACCAGGCCCCGCGCGCCGTCAGGATCAGCACCGGCGTCGTCTTGCCGTCCCGGCGCCAGCGCTCCAGCACCGAAACCCCGTCGATCTTGGGCAGGCCCAAGTCCAGCACCACCACGTCATAGGGTTCGGTATCGCCCAGGAAATGGGCATCCTCGCCGTCCGCGGCGTGATCGACGGCATAGCCGGCGTCCGACAGCGCGCCCTTCAGCTGGCGCGACAGATCGACGTCATCTTCAACCAGAAGAACGCGCATGGGTCAGCCTCCTCCCGCGCGGCCAGACCGCGCATCGACCGAAATGTCGAAGATGCGACCATCGTCGTCCTCGAACCGGAACACATAGCTGTTTCCACGCGGCGGCAAGGCCCCGACATAGCGCGCGCGACCAGCCCGCTGGCGGGCGATGCTCAGCGCCTCGGACGAGCTGATCTGACGCTCTTCGCGAGCGCGTTCGCGGGCCTCGCCCTGGCTCATGGAACCGGGCGTTCCGCCACCATGGGGGCGACGGTCCTGGGCGGAGGCCTCGGTCCCCGCAGCGCCAGCGGCGATCAGGGCGGCCAGAAAGAGAAGGCGGACATGGGTCATGGGATCGCTCTAGGCCCCGGCCTCTGAACAGCGGCTGAACGTCATCGCCGCCACCCGGTCAGGCTTCTTGCCGCAGCGGGCCCGCAAACACCAGACCGGCGACTGTGACAGGCCAACCGGGCCGTTCAGCTAGCTGAACCTCAGCTGAAACGCCGTGTTCAGCTTCGGCTCAGGCGGGGGATGGTTTTCTGGGGTCATCGCAGCCCATCCCGGACTGCGCCGGAGACACATTAGGAACCGTCCGATGATCAAGAAAGTCCTCATCCCCGCCCTCGCCCTCGCCGCGGCTTCGGTCGCGGTTCCTGCGGCCGCCCAGTCCTATCGCGGCGACAACAACTGGCAGTCGATCAACCAGCGTCAGCATAATCTGGATCGCCGCATCGATCAGGGCATCCGCAGCGGTCAGCTGAACCGGCGCGAAGCCGCCAACCTTCGGGCGCAGTTCAACGGCCTGGTCCGGCTGGAACATCAGTACCGCCGCGGCGGCCTGACCCGTTGGGAGCGCACGGACCTGGATCGCCGCTTCGACAGCCTGTCGGCCCGGATCCGTTACGAGCGCCGCGACCGCCAGCGCGCCCGCTGGTAACCGATCCCCGCCTGATATCCCCTCAGGCCAGACGAAGGGCGCGATCCGAAAGGGTCGCGCCCTTTTCGTTGCCACTCAGACCCGCAACCGGCTTTCCACCACCGTCACGGCGCGGCCGCGCAGCAGGACCCGCTCGCCCTTCGCCTCCGTCTCGACATCGCCGCCCCGACCAGGGAAGGCCTGATGGAAGCGGACGGTCGCCCGGCCCAGCCGGTCGGCATACAGCGGCCCCAGGATGCAGTGCGCCGAGCCCGTCGCCGGGTCCTCGTCCACGCCGCAGCCGGGCGCAAAGAACCGGTCGACCACATCGACGTCGTCGCCCGGACCTGCGGGCGCACAGACGACGACATGGCCCGCCTCCCCTGCCTCGCCCTGGATCGGGGTCAGGGCGCGGATGTCGGGCGACAGGGCCCGCACCGCCCCTGCATCGGCCAGCACCGCCACCAGATACCGCCCGGCCCAGACCTCGACCGGCACCACGCCCAGGGCCTCGTCCAGACCCGGCGGGCTGTCGGTCCGGCGCGGCGGATCGGCCGGAAAGTCCATCTCATAGCCCTCGCCCGCCCGCCGCACGATCAGCGGCCCCGACCGGGTGTCAAAGGTCACGGCGGGCACGTCCAGACCCAGTTCGGCCAACAGGACATGGGCCGCCGCCATCGTCGCATGGCCGCACAGATCGACCTCGGCCGCCGGGGTGAACCAGCGCAGATCGAACCGCGCCGGGTCGACCGTGGCGCGCAGAAAGGCCGTCTCGGCCTGATTGTTCTCCATCGCCACAGCCTGCATCCAGCCCGCGTCCCGCCAGGCCGCGACCGGCTCCACCACACAGGCCGGATTGCCCCGGAAGGGCGCGGCGGCAAAGGCGTCGACGGTCCATTGGCGGGTCATGACGTGGGCTCCATCACCCTGATCTCGGGCCAGCGCGCCACCGCACCGTCCACCGTCCGCCGCCATCCCCTGGCCACCCCCCGCAGCGGATTGGGCCGCAGGGTCAGGCCGAACACATCCTCCAGCCCGAACGGCGCGGCGACACTGATCGTATCGTCCGCCTCCAGCCGCACCCCCACTCCGAACGCCGGCGTGACAAAGCGCGACAGAGCCTCATCGGTGTTGGCCAGCGGCTCATAGGGTTCGCCGAACCGGTCCTGAAACCACAGATGCACCCGCGCCTGGTTCCGCACCTCGACCATGGACCGCAGCGGTTCGTCGAAGGCGGCCGCGACCTTCTTGATGACGACGTCCTCGGCGTCCCAGGACGTATCCGGATCGAAATAGCCCAGGTCGTAATCCTTGATGCCATATCCGACGGGCCGCCCCGTCACGGCATTCCAGACCCCCTGATAGACCGCCCCCGAAAACACGCGCCAGTCGGGCAGGTCCAGCCCGCGCACCGTGGTCAGCACCTGCATCAGCGCGGGATCGGCCCGGACGATCTCCGTCAGGCGGTGCTCCAGATCGCTCATTCCCGACCCCGCACCGGCCAGCCGTGATCCAGCGGGCCGTGCCCGCCGCCGAGGCCCGGCGCCCGGCGAATGGCCTCGGCGACATAGGCCCAGGCCTGGGCCACCGCCTGTTCCAGCGGCAGCCCACGGGCCAGTCCAGCGGCACAGGCACTGGCCAGGGTGCAGCCTGTGCCATGGGTGTGGCGGGTGTCGATCCGTTCGCTGGTCAGCAGCGTCTCACCGCCCGGCGTCAGCAACAGGTCGGTCAGCACCTGGCCCGGCACATGGCCGCCCTTCATCAGCACCGCCCGCGCGCCCAGCCGCAACAGGGCCTCGCCCGCCCGCCTCTGGCCGTCCAGATCGGCGACGGCGATGCCGGTCAGGGCCTCGGCCTCGGGCGCATTGGGGGTCAGCAGCGCCGCGCGCGGGATCATCAGCGTCCGCACCGCGCCGACCGCCGCATCGTCCAGCAGGGCCGCTCCGCCCTTGGCCACCATGACCGGATCGATGACGGCGGGAACGTTCGCGCCGTCCAGAATGGCGGCCACCGCCTCGACCACACCCACCGAGCCCAGCATGCCGGTCTTGATCGCATCGGCCCCGATGTCGTCCAGCACCGCCCGCGCCTGGGCCGTGATCAGGTCCAGCGGCAGGGGATGCACGCCGTGCACGCCCAGGGTGTTCTGAACGGTGATAGCGGTGATGGCGGTGGCGGCATAGCCGCCCATCATCGTCACCGCCTTGATGTCCGCCTGGATGCCCGCCCCGCCGCCCGAGTCGGACCCGGCGATGATCAACACGCGGCCCTTTGGCAGGCTACCGCTCGCGACGCGGTCGCTCGCTGCTTGAGCCTGATCCGGCTTACCGGTCGTCACGCCGGTGCGCCGGAAAACAGCTTCAGCCCCACGATTCCCGCGACGATCAGGACGATGCACAGGATCCGGACCGTAGTCGTGGGCTCGCCATAGACCAGCATGCCAACGCTGGCCGCTCCCACCGCCCCGATCCCGGTCCAGATGGCATAGGCTGTGCCGATCGGCAGCTTCTGCGTGGCCAGCCACAGGAACCAGAAGCTGGCCAGCATCGCCACCCCGACCGCCAGCGACGTCACCGGCCGCTGCGGCCCGACGAATTTGAAGCCAGAGGCCCAGCCCACTTCCAGCAGCCCGGCAATGACCAGGGCCAGCCACGGATTGATCGCGATCGGAGACATCCCCGCCAGATGGGACAGACGGTGCCGGGGGGCAAGGCAAAATCGCCCAACGCAGCCCCACCCTCCCGCGGCGCTCAGTCCCGCGCCAGCGCCGCCTGCACCGCCAGGGCCTGGACCGTCTCGCGCACGTCATGGACCCGGACCATCGTCGCCCCGCGCCTCGCCCCCTCCAGCGCCAGGGCCAGCGATCCGCCCAGCCGATCAGCGGCGTCCACCGCCGAGGGGTCGATGTTGCGGATCATGCGTTTGCGGCTCGCCCCCAGCAGCACTGGAAAACCCAGGTCACAAAGCCTGCGCAGGTGGCTGATCAGTGCCAGATTGTGCTCCAGCGTCTTGCCGAAGCCGATACCGGGATCGAGGGTGATCTTCTCGCGCGCCACGCCCGCTGCCATGGCCGCCTCGGCCCTGTGCGCCAGGTAGTCGACCACCTCGACCACCACATCGTCATAGCGCGGGTCCACCTGCATCGCGCGCGGCTCGCCCTGCATATGCATCAGGATGACGTCGCAGCCCAGCTCGGCCGCCACGGCTGGCGCGTCCGGCGCATAGGTCAGACCCGTCACATCGTTCCAGATCGAGGCTCCCGCCGCGACCGCCGCCCGCGCGACCTCGGGCTTCATCGTGTCGATCGAAATGGGGCCGCGCCAGCGGGCGTGAACGGCGGCGATAACCGGAACGGTCCGCGCGATTTCCTCTGCCGCACCGACCGGTTCAGCGCCCGGACGGGTGGATTCGCCCCCCACGTCCAGGATGTCAGCCCCGTCGCCGATCAGCTTCATGGCCTGGGCCAGACCGGCCTCCACACCGTCGTGCAGCCCGCCGTCGGAAAAGCTGTCGGGTGTCAGATTGAGGATGCCCATCACTAATGGCCGCGTGATCGTCATGGCGGGCGCTCAATCCGTCTTCTGGGGATAGGGGGTCTCGCCGCGCTTCAGCATGGCGACAAGGTCGGCGATCTTCTTTTGACGCCCCCTCTCGGTCTTCAGGGCGTTGGTGCGGTGGATCAGGGCGAAACGGTTCTGGCTGGTCAGCGCGTCGAACAGGGCCTTGGCCGCAGGCTCCGCCGCGATGGCCGCCATCAGATCCTCCGGCACCTGCGCCCCCTTGACCCGATAGGTCTTTTCCCAGCGCCCGTCGGCTCGCGCCGCCTCGACATGGCGCATGCCCGGCGGCTGCATGGTCCCTTCGGCGATCATGCGCTCGGCGTGGGCGACGTTGATTTCGCTCCAGCTGCTTCTGGGCCCCCTTGGCGTGAACCTCTGCAGGAAGCTGGCCTCGTCCAGGCTCTTTCGCACGCCGTCGATCCAGCCCCAGCGGATGGCGACCGGGATTGCCGCCTTCCAGGTGATGCTGCGCGTGCCCGACCCCACCTTGAACACCCGAATCCAGACCTCCGTCTCGCGGGCATGATGATCCATGAGCCAGCGGTCGAAGGCCTCTTCGTCCTCGAACGCTCGAACCCGCCCTGGATCGACCACCATCGGCGCCATCAGCCGCTTCTCCCGATCAATCCGCCCAGGGCTTCCAGATAGGCGGCAAAGGCTTTGCGACCCGCGGGCGTGATCGAGGCGCGGGTCAGGGGCTTGTTGTTGCGGAAACTCTTGTCGATGGCGACGTATCCGGCCTCGGTCAGCTTCTTCAGATGGACCGACAGATTGCCCTGGCTGGTCTCCAGCGCCGCCTTCAGCTCGGTGAACTCGGCGGTCTCGACATCGGCAAGATAGATCATGATCCCCAGCCGCAACCGGCCGTGGATCACCTCATCGATCTTGCCCAGATCGCCCAGCCCCATGATCAGTCCGCGGCCTTCAGGTCCACGGCCCGCGCGCGCAGGGCCCCGCGCACCATCACCCAGCCCGGCAGAGCGAACAGCAGGAACAGGGCGGCGGTGCAGACATACATATAGACGTCCGGCTGGCGGACCAGCAGGCCCAGCGCCACCGCCGTGGCCCATCCCCCGGCCGAGGTGGCCAGCATCCATGGGCGCTTCTTCAGCGACCAGGCCACATACCAGGCGGCCGCCTGCATGGCGAAGACGATGGCCGGATAATACAGCCAGACGGCAAAGTCCTGGTCCCGGCTGGACCCGACGCCGAAGATGATGATGACGGCCAGATTGACCATGCCCGTGCCGGTGAAGGCCGCATTCATGGTCCGCGTGACCACCGGCCCGGCCGAAACCCCCTGTTTGCGGTCCTCGCGCACGGCCCAGACCATGACGGCGGTAAAGGCCAGGGTGATGAACACGACGAAGGCCAGCGTCGGCAGCGCCGGCCAGCGGATCACGCCCCAGATCTGGCCCAGGTGAAACAGGCACTGCAGACCATACAGCAGCCCGCCCGCCATATAGGCGACCCCCATGGTCAGCATGGCCTTGCCGCTGTTGTTGCCGCCCTCGACGATGGCGCGAAGGAAGGCCAGGTCGGCCTCGGGATTGCTGCGGGTCTTGGCGGTCATGGCGCGACTCTCATGGGGCGTCCGGCTCGCCCTGGCGTGGACGAGCCGGTCCGTGTTGGCAAGCTATTCGGCGGGGCTGACTATTCGGCAGGAATGGTGTCGGCCCCGGCCCTGACCCTGCGCCAGGGGATGCGCCGTCCGTTCAGCCAGCCCCCGACGAAGGTGTGGCGCACCAGCAGCTCATAGCTGGCCAGGCTGATGGCAAAGGTGCCGACGATCACCACGGCGAACTTGACCCACCACGCCGCCTCGATCTGGAACATCACGACCTGAAGGGCCAGCACGATCGGCATGTGCACGATGTAGATCCAGTAGGAGGCATCGGCCAGGTATCGCCGGACCGCGCTGTATCCCGACAGGAACCGCAGACACAGGGCCATGGCGGCCAGGGCGCTGGCGAAGACGGCAAAGCCATAGACGGCGGCCGCACCGGCGCGCGCCGCGGGATCGGCCACCGGGGCCAGCTGCGGCATGGCTCCGCCGCCCAGGACCAGGGCTCCGGCACCCGTGCCCAGGGCCATGACCAGAAAGACCGGCCACAGCCGCTCGATCCGGCCCAGCAGGTCACGGCGACGGTCCAGCAGGAAGCCGAACAGAAAGGCCGTACCGAACCCGGTCAGGGCGATGGCATTGGGCACCAGTCCGGTGTCGGGCGTCGGGATGCCGACGAACGGAATCCAGCCGGGCGTCGAGGCCATGGCCACGGCCAGCGGCGCACCCAGCACCAGCGGCGACCACGGCCCCGTGGCGGCGCCCGTCAGGCGATCGACCATCCGGCCCCAGCCGCCCGACCGGTCCAGCGCCGCGAACGGTGCCCTCAGCACCAGCACCACGGCATAGAAGATCAGCAGCACCCACAGAAACCACAGGTGCAACAGGGGAAAGTTGAACACCGTCATCGGCGGTTGCGGCGGCCCCTCGGTCGGCAGGCTGCCGCCGTTGTCGATGGCCACCTTCCACAACAGGGCGATCAGGAAGGCGGCGAACACCGGCGTCCACAGTATGCCCAGCGGCCCGGCGATCCGCGCCAGCCGGTTGCGGACGAACCCCATCCAGCCCCGCCGGGCCAGCATCATGTGGGCGAACAGTCCGGCAATGATGAAGAAGGCCGTCATGCGGAACAGGTGGATCGCAAAGAACAGCGTGCTGGCCACCGGCGAACCGTCCTCGGCCACGATCCACATGGGCACGGGCGTATAGGCCAGGCTGGCATGCAGCACGATGCCCAGCAACAGGGCCCCGCCCCTCAGGGCATCCAGCCCATGCAGGCGGTCGGTCGGATCGGACGTCGTCGATGACATGATGGGCTCCCCCTCGTTGAGAAGCCCATATCTCACAGACTGGTTTGTATTGCAAACTTGTTGATCAACGCCCAGTCACAACCTCTTAGGAAGACTGGGGCCGATCCACATTCAGACATGTCATCCCGGAAATCGCGCAGCGATTATCCGGGACGAAGACGCCTTATCGATGCCTCCCGGAAGACGCGAAGCGGCTGTCCGGGAGACGGCCATGGCCGGTCCGGCTGTCTCCCGGACAATCGCTCAGAGCGATTTCCGGGAGGTCTGTTTATGGAACACGGCGTCCCGGCTCTCCGCTTCGCTGCGGCCGGGATGACAAAGAGGCTCTCCGCTTTCACAGCGGCGGGATGACAAGAGGGCTCTTCCCTCCGCCACAGGGGGGAAGACAAAGCGCCGGTGATCAGCGGCTATGGCCAGACAAGACCAGAGCCATCACCCTCAGCGCTTCGGCTTGAACCCGTTCGGCTTTCCACCCGCCTTGAAGGCACCGGTCTTGGTTCCGGTCTTGCCCTTAAAGGGGGCCTTGGGCGGGCGCGGGGCCTCGGCATCGGTGCGCGGCGCATAGGGGGCCTTGTCGCCGGCCTCCGCGCGATACGGCGGCTTGCGGTGAGCCGGACGCGGGTCGCCGCCGCTGGCCGGGCGATCCTGGTGCTTGAACGGCGCCTTCTTGAAGCTGGGCTTGTCGCTCGCCGGACGGGCCTCGGCCTCGCCGCCGACCCGCTCCTCGCGCGAGAAGGGCCGGCGCTCGGGACGGGCCTCCGCCGCCTCCGGGGCCGGGCGATCGTCGCGGGCATAGGGCTTCTTCTTGAAGTCGGGCTTGCCGAAGTCCTTCTTCTTGAAGTCCGGCTTGGGCTTGTCGCCCCCCGAACGCTCACCCTTATAGCCGCCGCCCTGGCCGGGGGCCTCGGACGGGGTGATGGTCACGTCGTCGCGCGGGCTGGTCTTCAGCGCCTCGCGGAACTTGGCCTCGTGCGTCTTGGCGATCTCGAACCGGGTCTCGTTCGGGAAGGTGCGGATGGCGCCGATCTGGGCCTTGGTGATGTGGCCGACGCGGCAGATCAGCGGGATCAGCCATTTCGGATCGGCATTTTTGGTCCGGCCCACATCCATGCGGAACCAGACCACCTCGTCCGCGCCCAGCCGCTCGCCCGGCCAGGGCTCGGCCACAAAGCTCTCGCCCTCGCCGTCCTTGCGCGTCCGCTTGGCGGGCGCGTGGATGGTGCCGGGGTCCAGCAGTTCCTCCGGTGCCGGCAGTTCCTTCCTTTGCAGCCGGACCAGGGCACAGGCGATCTCGATCGCGCTGCGCTCTCCGATCAGACGGTTGGCCAGGGCCATGTCCTCGTCCGTCGCTTCATGCTCGAACAGGGCGTCGTCGAACAGGCGGCCCTCGTCCTTGGCCCGGATCTCGTCGGCGGTCGGCGCCCCGCCCCAGGTCGCCTCGACCCCGGCGTTGGCCAGCAGCATCTCGGCCTTGCGGCGGCGGGTGTGCGGCACCAGCAGGACCGAGACCCCCTTCTTGCCCGCCCGTCCCGTACGGCCCGACCGGTGCAGCAGCGCCGCACGGTTCACCGGCAGTTCGGCATGGATCACCAGCCCCAGGTCCGGCAGGTCCAGCCCCCGCGCCGCCACGTCCGTGGCCACGCAGACCCGCGCCCGCCCGTCCCGCAGCGCCTGCAGCGCGTCCGTCCGCTCGCGCTGGCTCAGCTCGCCCGACAGCCCGACGGAGTTGAACCCCCGCTCCAGCAGCGAGGACTGCAGGTGCCGCACCGCATCGCGCGTGGCACAGAAGACCAGCGCCCCCGGCACTTCGAAGAAGCGCAGCACATTGACCACCGCATGCTCGATCTCGTTGGGCGCGATCCGCATGGCGCGATATTCGATATCGCCGTGCGGCTGGCTCTTGTCGGTGGTGTCGATGCGGACCGCGTCGCGCTGATAGCGTTTGGCCAGGGTCGCGATCTCGCGCGCGATGGTGGCCGAGAACAGCAGCGTCCGCCGCTCGGGCGGCGACTGTTCCAGGATGAACTCCAGGTCTTCGCGAAAGCCCATGTCCAGCATCTCGTCGGCCTCGTCCAGCACCACCAGCCGGATGGCCGACAGGTCCAGATTGCCGCGATCGATATGGTCCTTCAGGCGGCCGGGCGTGCCGACCACGATATGGATGCCGAAATTCAGCGCCCGCGCCTCCTTCCTGGCATCCATGCCCCCGACGCAGGTGGCGATCTTGGCCCCCGAATGGGCGTACAGCCACGAAAGCTCGGCCGAGACCTGCAGCGCCAGTTCCCGCGTGGGCGCGATGATCAGGGCCAGGGGCGCATCCGCCCGCCCGAACTGCGCCTCGTCACCCAGCAGGGTCGAGGCCGCCGCCGTCCCGAACGCCACCGTCTTGCCCGATCCGGTCTGGGCCGAGACCAACAGGTCCGCCTGGCCATAGCCCCCCTCCAGCACCGCCGCCTGCACAGGCGTCGGCTGGTCATAGCCGCGTTCGAGGAGCGCGCGGTCGAGCGCGGGGTGGACGGCGGGAAAGGGCATGGAAAACCTGAGTTCGAGAATGGCGAGCGCCGGAAACGCCAGCGCCGGCCCCCATCCTGACCCCGGTGTCACCACCCGGGCCGGTCAAAGGGGACGCGGTCCCTATACACCGATCAAGGCGCTGGTGGGGCGCCGTCGTTTTTTCAATCGGCCGTCTCGGCCACCGGCTCGGGCCCCAGCAGCCGCCGAATGCGCGGCCACAGGTTCGACAGGGCCGAAAAGAACCCCACGATCGAGGCCGCCACCTGGAACGCGCCCCAGATGCTGTCGAACAGACCGGGGCCCAGCACCGCCTCGGTCAGCGGATACAACAGGCGGCTGACCCCGATCTGGAACCCGGCATAGACGGCGGAATATTCGATGGAGCGATCGGCGAAGAAGGCGATCACCACCGCCGCCGACACCGGCGCCCACAACAGCGGCAGCACCAGCAACAGCGCCAGGATCACGATCACCAGCTTGGTCCCCAGGGTCTGGCCCGACACCAGGGCCATCACCACCCCGACCCCCAGCGCCAGCCCCACCGCCCCCATCATGACCGGCAGCACGATATCGGCCATGGCCATCATGTCGGCGAACAGCATGCCCAGCAGGATCGACACCCCGCTCAGCAGAAATCCCCCCACCCACAGGGCCCCGTACCAGCCCAGCCGCTGCTTCAGATAGGCACCGTTGAACATGGGATCGGGGTCCGTGTGGGCGAGGAATTAATCATGCCTCGCCCAACAGCGGTTGTCGATCATGCGATACGGGTCGAGCCTAGAAGCTCCAGCGCGCACCCAGCCGCACCGACCCGCCGCTGGCCTCTCCGCCAAAGGCGGTATCGCCACGGACGAACAGATTCACGCCGTCCAGGTTCAGCATGTTCACCCCCAGGCTGACGCGGCCGTAGGTGTCCGGCTCGACTTCGGTCAGGGCGAACGGAACGCCGCCGCTGGTGAAGACGGTGCTGGACTGGCCCTCGAACTCCTCGACGGCAAAGACGCCGATGAAGGGCTGATAGCGGGTGCCATTGGCCATCCCGAAGTCTCCGCCCATCCGAATCCCGGCCTCCCCGCGCAGGCTCTCCTGATCGTCGAAGGTAAAGGTGCCGCCGGGCACGGTCAGGTCGTCGATGTCGGCATCGGAATAGGCCAGGGTGGCAACCGGCTCGACGAAGACGCCGCCGAGATTCATCCTGTATCCAACCTCGCCCTTGGCCCCATAGCTGGAGCCGTCGGCCTGGGCCCGGACAAAGGCGCTCAGGGCATTGACCGTCACTTCGAACCGGTCAGCCTTGACCAGTCCGTTCAGGAAGAAACCGCCCGCCGTCGCGCCGAAATAGGCTCCGACATTGGCACCCTGGATATCGATGCCGTTGCCGCTGGCCAGTTCCATGTCCGACTGGCCGATACCCGTGGTCAGGCCGAACACCGTGGTCACGCCGCCCATGGTTCCCTGAACGTCACCGCCCAGCTGGAAGCCCTGGAAGTCCTGGTCATAGGACCGGTCGGCCGTCGACGTGGTGGCCCCCGCCGTGAAGGTACGGACCTGATCCTGGCCCTCCGTCCCGCCATAGGCCTGGGCCCACATCTCGAAACCGTCATCGCGGCGCTGCAGACCCGACCAGGACACGTCACGCAGTTCAGTCATGCGTGCAGACCAGGCGTCCGCGCTCTGGTTCCAGGTATTGGTGACCGCCGCGGACAGCCGCCCGATCTCGAACACCTCGGTATCGGGGGCGGTGACCAGCAGGAAGTTGCTGGTCGGGGCATCGAAGACCAGCACCAGTTTGGTGAAGCCGAAATCGGTCGGACCGCTCAGCTGGAAATTACCCGCCGTGGCCGTCGTCGCATCGACCAGCAGAATACCGCCCAGGTTCAGTGTCGGCGTGGTGCCCGCCGAGGCGTCGGCTAGCAGCAGCGACGTCGTACCCGCCGCCGTTCCGATCACCAGCCGGTCCGAGGTCCCGGTGGCCAGCGACACGTCCAGGCCCAGCTGGCTGTTGGCCCCGCCCGTGAACGTCGTCCCGGTCAGGGTCAGCACATCGCCAGTGGCCCCATCACGCAGATCCACCAGGCCGGAGTTGTTGAACGCCTCCAGGCCGGTGAAAGTCGCGGACGAAAAGGCCGTCAGCAGGCCCGCATTGGCGAAGGTGTCCGTGCCCGCACCGAAGTTGCTGGTGCCGACGGCATCGAACCGTCCAGCGGCCGAGTTGGTGAAACTGTCCGCCGCATCGCTCAGGTCGATCCGCCCGTTGACGGTTCCGGTGTTGACGATCGTCGCCGCACCGCCGTCCACATCGATGGCGAAGCCGCCGGTCGAGCCGATGGTCCCGGCATTGGTGATCCGGGTTCCGCCGATCGAGGTCGCTTCGATGCCGGCGACCGATCCGTTGACGCTGGACCCGGCCGCGACCGTCACATCGACCGTGCTGCCGCCGTTCAGCAGGATGGCCGTGCCTTGGGTGGCCGAGATCATGCCCGTCGTGCTGACGTCGATCGCCCCGGTGCCCGTCGTGGTGGCCTGGATCGCATTGGACCCCGCGCCCGTCGTCATGACGCGAACGGCATTGATGTCGATAAGGCCGCCGACGCCCGACGTGGCCAGGATGCCCGTCGCACCGGCTCCAGCCGTCGTAACCTCGTTGGCGGTGATCGTGGTGTCAGCCCCAAAGGCCGCCGTCGTCTCGATGCCCGTGCCGCCGTCGCCCTGGGTGCGGATGCTGGAGCCCGTGACCTGGATCGCTCCGCCGACCGCCGCAGGAATGCCGAACAGCAGGCTGCCCGCCGTGCCCGATCCGGCCCGCACGCCCACCGCGTTGACGCCTGAGGTGCTCACGGCCCCCGCATTGACCGTGACTGCACCCGACTGGCTGTAGGCATCAATGACGGTAGAGTTGTCGCCGCTGGTAAAGGCATTGCCGGCGCTGACCGAGGCGTTGCCGTTTCGGGCGCGCACCTGGATGGCATTGGCGTTGTCCCCGCCCGTGCCGATGAAGAAGCCGGACTGCGTCACGCTGACGCTCTCGCCAGAGGCGACGATGCCGCGCGATCCGTCGCCATCGGTCGTCACCGCCGAAGCCGTGATGGTCACGTCGCCCGACCCGGCGCTGACCTCGATGGCGTCCGCGTTGGCCCCCGTCGTCTGCACCTGGAACAGGTCCACAGCGACGTCGCCCAGGGCCGTGACGGCCCGCACGCCGTCCGAGCCGATCCCGCCCGTGATGACTGCGCCAGCGCCGTCACCGATGACGATGTTTCCCCGCGTCGTGTCGGCCGAGATACCGGTCGAGGCATCGCCTTCGGTGATCACGGTCGAGGCGGTCACGGTGATGTCGCCGTTGTCGCTGTCGGCAAAGATGCCGTTGGCGTTGTTCCCGCTTGTCACGACCGTAAAGCCGTCGATGGTGATGTCGCCCAGGTTCGTGGTGCCTTGGATGGCGTCGGCGCCGTCACCGCTGGTGGTCACCGTCCCGGCGTCGATGGTGATGTTGCCATCCGCCGACGAGCCGATGATGCCGATCGCATTGTCGCCGCTGGTGGTGACCGACCCGATGTTCAGGTTGATGTCGCCGGCGTTGGTCGCCGCCAGGACGCCGAACCCACCCTGGGAATCGGTGGTGATCGCCGCGCCCGCGCCGTTCAGCGTGAACGCCGCATTGCCGAAGTCGAACAGCAGCACGCCGATGTTCAGCGTCCCCGAGGTATCGACATTGACGCCGTCCTCCAGGTTCACCGTCAGCTCGTCGAAGGCGAAATAGGTGATGCCGTTGTTATAGTCATTGCCCGCCGTGGTGCAGGTCACCTCGCCCGGCCCAAACAGAGGTGCCGGCCCGCATTCGTCCTGTGCCGCCGCCGGCGTCGCCGTCATCCCGACCAGGGCCAGCATCCCGCCCCCCAGAATAGTCCCCAGGCTCAGCCGTCGGCGTGTGGTGGATGCCGAAGCAGACGAACGGGCACGGCCAAGGGCGGTGGTGCGAGGCTGAATGATCATGAGGCGTTTCCATGCGGCGTCTAAGGTTCCCCCAACGGAAACGTCGCGCCTGAACCCCAGATACGCCCCACGCGCTGGAAGGATGCACGGCACCCGCCAAAAACGCGTTCGATTTCAATGCACAAGCTGAGCCATTAGCTTGGCCTTGGCCGAAAACCGGCCCTGCCCCGGCCCCTCTCGCCAGACCTCTGCGCGCGTTTCCGCGGCCAATCACGCACGGGGCGCGCCGGGCACCGGGAGTCCATCGGCGGCGGGGCGCGGCTTGGTTTCCGCCTTCCCTCCAGGCGGACCTATGCCTAAAGCTGAGGGTCGGGATCGGGGGACGGCTCTTGGACATCGACGCCTTCATCGACAAATGGAGCCGGGCACGCGGCGGGGCCGAACGCGCCAACTATCAGATGTTCCTGTCGGAGTTCTGCCAGGCCATCGGCGTCCCCTCGCCCGATCCGGCCAGCCACCAGACCGCCGCCAACGACTATGTCTTCGAACGCGGCGTCCAGCGTCGTCCGTCCGAGGGCATGGCCTCCACCCTGCGCATCGACCTGTACAAGCGCGGCTGCTTCATCCTGGAGGCCAAACAGTCGCGCGCGACGCAGAGGGACGACCAGCCGGTCCTCTTCAAGGAGGCCGAAACCGCCTCGACCGCCGCCAGCGAAGGCCGCTGGGACGTGCTGATGCGCAATGCCCGCAAACAGGCCGAGGACTATGTCTTCCGCCTGCCGCCCGACCATGTGGCCCCGCCCTTCATCATCGTCTGCGACGTCGGCTATGTGTTCGAGGTCTATGCCGACTTTTCCGGCTCGGGCCGCGCCTACACCCATTTCCCCGACCGCAAGGGCTTCCGCATCCGGCTGGAGGATTTGCGCGACGAAAAGGTGGTCGACCGGCTGCGCGCCATCTGGACAGCGCCCCAGACCCTGGACCCGGCGCGAGAGGCCGCCCGCGTCACGCGCGGCATCGCCGAACGCCTGGCCGAAGTGTCCAAGCGGCTGGAGAAAAAGCATCCGGCCGAGGAGGTTGCCCATTTCCTGATGCGCTGCATCTTCACCATGTTCGCCGAGGACGTGGACCTGCTGCCGAAGGGCAAATTTACCGCCCTGCTGAAGGAACGTCTGGACAGCCCCGACAGCTTTGCCCCCATGCTGACCGCTTTGTGGAAGAGCATGGACGCGGCCGATTACGAGAGCCGGTTCTATGCCGGCTTCGGCACCTATCTGAAACACTTCAACGGCAGCCTGTTCACCAACGCCAAGGCCTTTCCGCTGGGCCGCGAGGAGATCGGCGAACTGCTGGCCGCCGCCAGCCACGACTGGCGCTATGTCGAACCCGCCATCTTCGGCACCCTGGTCGAACAGGCTCTGGAACCAGGCGAGCGGCGAAAGCTGGGCGCCCACTACACCCCCCGGTCCTATGTCGAGCGTCTGGTTCAGGTCACGGTGATGGAGCCGCTGCGCGCCGACTGGGATGCCGTGCGGATCAAGATCGGTGACGCCCTGGAACGCGGCGAACCGGCCGAGGCCGTGGCCGCCGTTCGCGCCTTCCACCATCAGCTCTGCACCACCCGTGTGCTGGACCCCGCCTGTGGCACCGGCAACTTCCTCTATGTCTCGCTGGAGCTGATGAAGCGGCTGGAGGGCGAGGTGCTGGAAGCCCTGGCCGAACTGGGCGAGACCGAGGGCATCGGCCTGGAGACCGTCGATCCGCACCAGTTCCTGGGCATTGAGCTGAACGTCCGCGCCGCCGCCATCGCCGAACTGGTGCTGTGGATCGGCTATCTGCAGCAGCACTACCGCAACCGCTCCGAACACCCGGCCGAGCCCATCCTCAAGGCCTTCGGCAACATCCAGCAGAAGGACGCCGTCCTGACCTGGGACGGCTATCCAGAGCTGCAATTCGAGATGCGTAACGGGGTCGCGGTTCAGGTCTATCCGAACGCACGACGGCCGGAGTGGCCCGAGGCCGAGTTCATCGTGGGGAACCCGCCTTTCCTCGGCAAAGGGGCAGGTATGCGACGCCCCTTGGGAGATTCGTACGTCGATGCGCTTTGGTCAGCGCACGACCACCTTCCGGAGAGCATCGATTTCGTCATGTACTGGTGGGACCGGGCCGCCGATCTGCTCACGCGAAAGAGCGCTCCTCTCAGGAGGTTCGGCCTCGTGACCACCAACTCAATCTCCCAAGCATTCAACCGAAAAGTTATTGAGTTCCGTCAGGCAAAGAAGAACCCTGTCAGCCTCGTGTTTGCGGTAGCGGATCATCCGTGGACGAAGGCGACACGGGATGCTGCCGCTGTGCGGATTGCAATGACCGTGGGAGTAGCTGGCAAACGAGACGGTAGGGCTCTAATCGTGGTTCGAGAAAGCCACCTCGAAAGTGATACCCCGCGAATTGAAGTTACGTCTCGGGAGGGAAAAATCCACTCCGACTTGTCCATCGGCCCGGACGTAACTCAGGCAAACAAGCTGCTATCCAACGCCGGCATCTGCGCGAACGGGATGATGCTTTCAGGTGCCGGCTTCGTAGTCACCGAGACCGAGGCTAAGCACCTCGGCTTGGACAGACGAGAAGGTCTTCGCGACCTGATTAAGCCCTACATCAAGGGAAAGGCGCTTTACGATGGTTGGCGGCGACAGTTCGTAGTTGACCTTTTCGATCTGCCAGAAGCGCAAGTTCGCACCAACTTCCCTGAAATTTATCAGATGCTGCTTGAGCGGGTGAAACCTGAGCGCATCGGGAACATCAAGGCCTATCGCGAGCGGGCATGGTGGCTGTTCGGCGAGAACAATCCGAAGTACCGCACCGCGTTGCGCGGTCTTCGTCGCTACATCGCAACCGTTGAAACGGCGAAGCACCGGCTGTTTCGGTTCGTCGATGGGACATTCGTCCACGACCATATGGTTGTCGGGATAGCCTCCGATGACGCATTGCACCTCAGCCTCCTTTCTTCACGCCCACACCTCCAATGGACATTGATGTCGGGAGGCACGCTTGAAGATAGGCCGCGCTACAACAAGTCCCGCTGCTTCGACCCCTTCCCCTTCCCCGACCCCGACGAGGCCACCCGCGCCCGCCTCCGGGCGCTGGGAGAGGAACTCGACGCCACCCGCAAGACGGTGCAGGCCGACCATCCCGACCTGACCCTGACCGGCCTCTACAATGTGCTGGAAAAGGTTCGCGCCGGGACGCCGCTGGATACCAGGGACGAGGACGTCAAGGATCGCGGCCGGGTGCTGATCCTCAAGGACCTGCACGACCAGATCGACCGGGCGACCATGCAGGCCTATGGCTGGGATGATCTTCTGTCCCCTCTCCCGTTGGGAGAGGGCTTGAGCGCCCGGGAGCGCGAAGCGCGATCGGCAGCGCGAAAGGGTGAGGGTCGGGTCCCGGAAGGCGGCTCCGCCGCTTCGACGACCGACCCTCATCCGGCCCTTCGGGCCACCTTCTCCCAACGGGAGAAGGAAGGGCGGCTCGACGAAATCATCCTGGAACGCCTCGTCGCCCTGAACGCCGAGCGCGCGGCCGAAGAGGCGGCCGGCCACGTCCGCTGGCTGCGCCCCGACTATCAGATCCCCCGCTTTGCCAAGGGGGCCGCCGCGCCGAAATCGGGCGAACTGGACCTGGGGTCCAATGTCGTGGCCCTGGACAAGGGTCTGCCCGCCTTCCCCAAGGACAAGGGCGATCAGGTCATGGCCATCCGCGCCGTGCTGGTGTCGTCCGGCCGTCCCATGGACGCCGCTGCCGTGGCTCGGGCCTTCAAGGGGGGCGGCAAGAAGATCGAACAGCGCGTTGTCCAGGCCCTGGCGACCCTGGTCCGCTATGCCGAGATCACCCCCCTGCCGGACGGCACCTATGCGGCGAAGCGGGCCGCCTAGCGATACCGTTCGTCCGGCATGGGTCGCCAGGGGTCGTCGGGCTCGTTGGGGGGCAGGCCTTCGGTCTGGTCGGCGTGGCGGACGCGTTCGATCGCCTCGTCAAAGGACTGGAACTGGATCTGGCGGCGCTCCATGTCTTCGGGGGCGGTCGGGTTCATGGGATGGAGCTGGCCGTTCTCGTCCCAATAGCGCGAGACCCAGTGGTGGTTGCAGGCGGACTGATAATCGGCCGCCGCCGTCGCCGGCCCCAGATTGTCCCGGCGCCAGTGATAACAGGCCAGGCTGTGCACGGCGGCGGCGGGGCATTGCTCCATCAGCATCTCGACGGCCAGGACCCGCGCCCGCCGCTCGATCAGGCGCAGCACCGAATAATCCTCCCGCTCCAGCCGTCGCTGCCGCTCGTGATAGGTTTCGTCGGGATCGGTGTCCGGCTCCTCCTCGGCCTCTGGCGGATGGGTCTCCAGGACGCGGGTCAGGGCCTCGACCGCCTTCAGCATGGCAGTGGCCTCGGCCGGGCGACCGGCGGCCAGCAGGGTGGCGGCCTGTTGCCGGGCGCGGGCCAGGGCGATGCGCGGGGGGACGGGTTCGGGGGACGGGTCGAGGGCCGGATCGCGGCCCGTGTCGTCCGGCGGCGGATCGGCGCGGCGGGCCAGGGCGGCGCGGGTCCACCCCTCTCTGGACGCCTTCTTGCGCAGATTGGCCAGGCCGACATCGAACCGCAGGGCCACCGCCGGGGCGGGCTCGCCCTCCTCATAGGCGATGCGGACCCGGTGCCAGACCTCGGCGCTGCGGTATTTTCTCAGGCGATAGTGTTCCATGACGCGGTCATGGACGATGACGACGCCAGATACGGTCGTATGGGTGCCGAAGGCGTAGCGGGCGTCGCCGAATTCTCCACCGGGCCGTATCCGAATTCTCCGGCCCGGTGGGGCGGGGATCAGCTGTCCAGGAAGGAGCGCAGTTTGCGGCTGCGGCTGGGGTGTTTCAGCTTGCGCAGGGCCTTGGCCTCGATCTGGCGGATGCGTTCGCGGGTCACGCTGAACTGCTGGCCGACCTCTTCCAGGGTGTGGTCGGTGTTCATGCCGATGCCGAAGCGCATGCGCAGGACCCGCTCCTCGCGCGGCGTCAGGGACGCCAGCACGCGCGTGGTGGTTTCGCGCAGGTTCGACTGGATCGCCGCATCGATGGGCAGGATGGCGTTCTTGTCTTCGATGAAGTCGCCCAGGTGGCTGTCTTCCTCGTCCCCGATGGGGGTCTCCAGGCTGATCGGCTCCTTCGCGATCTTCAGGACCTTGCGGACCTTTTCCAGGGGCATGGCCAGTTTTTCGGCCAGTTCCTCGGGCGTCGGCTCGCGGCCGATCTCGTGCAGCATCTGGCGGCTGGTGCGCACGATCTTGTTGATGGTCTCGATCATGTGCACCGGGATGCGGATGGTGCGCGCCTGATCGGCGATGGACCGGGTGATCGCCTGACGGATCCACCAGGTGGCATAGGTGCTGAATTTATAGCCGCGGCGGTACTCGAACTTGTCGACCGCCTTCATCAGGCCGATGTTGCCTTCCTGAATGAGATCAAGGAATTGCAGGCCGCGATTGGTGTATTTCTTGGCGATGGAGATGACCAGGCGCAGGTTCGCCTCGACCATTTCCTTCTTGGCCTGGCGGGCTTCGCGTTCGCCCTTCTGCACCGTCTGGACGATGCGGCGATAGTCGTCGATGGGCAGGCCGGCCTCCGTGGCGACGGCGGCGACGTCGGCGCGGATCTGGGCGATCTGGCCGGTTTCATTGTCGCTGAACTTGGTCCAGCGGACGCCCAGCTCCTTGATCCGCTCGGACCAGGTGGGGTCCAGTTCGGCGCCGAAATAGGCCTTCAGGAACTCGGGCCGCGAGATGCCATAGCTGTCGGCCAGGCGCAGCAGTCGCCCCTCCAGCCCGATCAGCCGCTTGTTGATGGCGTACAGCTGCTCGACCAGGGCCTCGATACGGTTGTTGTTCAGCTTCAGCGTCTTCAGCCGGCCCGAGATGGCCGCCGACAGGCCCTCATAGGCCTTCTGGTCCTTGGCGCTGAGCGTCTCGCCCTTCAGCCGCGTCTCGACCAGCTTGTCCTGCAGCTTGCGGAAGGCGCCAAAGTCGCCCGCGACCGCGTCCAGGATCTCCATGACCCCGTCCCGCAGCTCCGCCTCCAGCGCCGAAATCGACAGACCACCGCCATCGTCGAAGTCCTCGTCATCGTCGTCCTCGGCCCCTTCGGGCTTCTCGGCGGCGGGTTCGGCATCCTCGGCCGGGGCCTCGGCCTCCGGCTGGACCGCGCCCGGCAAGGAGGACGGATTCAGCACGCCATAGGTGGCGTCCAGGTCGATGACCTCGCGCAGCAGGATGCGGTTGTTGGCCAGTTCGTCACGCCACACCATGATGGCCTCGAACGTCAGGGCGCTTTCGCACAGGCCGCTGATCATCGCATCGCGACCGGCCTCGATCCGCTTGGCGATGGCGATCTCGCCCTCGCGGCTCAGCAGCTCGACCGAGCCCATCTCGCGCAGATACATACGCACCGGATCATCGGTACGGTCATAGGCCGCCTTGGCCGGGGTCTCGGCGACCGAGGTCTCGGCGGCGGCGGCGACTTCGGTGCCCTGAGCCTCGGCCGCATCTTCCTCGGCCTCGACGACGTTGACGCCCATCTCGGACAACATCGCCAGGGTGTCCTCGATCGCGTCGGGGGTAACCTCTTCGGACGGCAGGACCTTGTTCAGCTCCTCCATCGTCACATAGCCGCGCGCCTTGGCCTGTTTGATGAATTTCTTGACGCCAGCGTCCGTCAGGTCGAGCAGGGGGCCGTCGGCGGCCGCTTCGGTTTCCTGGGTCTCGGTCTGCGCGCTCATGTCGTCTCGTCTCCGCGCCGATGTCGGGGTGATCAATCCCATCGGCCTTGTAATACAATGTGTCGCGAGGCCGTTGGTTACGAGCCCGCGTCGTCTTCCCAAATCGTTCCGGTCTTGATGGCCCGCCGCAACGCATCGCGCTCGGCCTTCAGACGTGCGAAGGCCGAGGTGTCGAAGGCCTGATTGGCCCCCGATTTCGCTGACGCCAGCGCCTGCTCCAGGCCCGCAACACGAACCTGGGCGTCAAACGCCTGCGACCACCGGACCCTTGCTTCGGCGAGGGGCGCATTTGCGGCCAGGAAAGGCGCGCCGGACTTTGCCGCCGCCTTCTCGACCTCGCGCACTAAAGCATCGTGACCCGACTGCGCCAGATGGCGACGAAGGCCCGCGCTGTCAAGGGATTGTCCGGCCAGACGCAGCCGCACGAGCTCCTGCGCCAGTCCGTCCAGACCGTGATCGCCAAACCCGTGAGAGGAAATCGCTTCCAGATGATCGTCCATCCGGTCGGGGTCATCGATGACGCCATGTGCCAAGGCCGCGGCGACCGGCTCGATCGAACGCGACAAGGACTGCATGGCCTGGGCCCCTTCGGCGGTCTGGCCCAGTTTCGGCGGCGTACCGGGCCGCCAACGGCCGCCAGCTGCCTGACCCGCGCGGGACGGCGCAGGCCGCTGACCGGATGGGAACAGGGCGTCGAACCGCTCGAACAGGTCGCGGCGATATTGTTCGGCCAGATCCTTGTCCTGGATCGCTGCCGCCGCCTGACGTAGCCGCCCCTTCAGCCCTGCGCGCCGCTCCGGCGTATCCAGCGGCTCTGCCTCGGCCTCGCGCCGGAACAGCATTTCGGCAAAGGGCCGGGTCTCGCCCAGCGCCTGACGCAGGGCCGGGGCTCCCTTATCGCGCAGGATATCGTCTGGGTCCTGACCGCCACCCAGCAAGGAAAAGCGGAACGACCGTCCCGACTTCAGCAACGGCAGGGCCCGTTCGATGGCCCGGAAGGCCGCGCGCTGCCCCGCCCCGTCGCCGTCGAAACACAGAACCGGCTCTGACGAAATCCGCCACAGCAAGGCCATCTGCTCCTCGGTCAGGGCCGTGCCCATGGCCGCCACCGCCGGAAGTCCCGCGCGCTGACAGGCGATGACGTCCATATAGCCCTCGACCACCATGATCGCCTGGCCGCCGGTCTTTTCTGCCCCCAGGATACGCCGGGCTTCGGGCAGGCCGTACAGGGTCGCCCCTTTGTGAAACAGCGGGCTCTCGGGGCCATTCAGGTATTTGGCGCGGTCGTCGGGGTTCATGGCCCGCCCGCCGAAACTCACGATCCGCCCCCGCGCATCCAGGATCGGGAACATCAGCCGGTCGCGGAAACGGTCATAGGGGGTGCCGCTCCCCTCCGGCGCGATCAGCATCCCGGCCTCGACCAGTTCCGCCGGGCGCGCCCCGCGCTGGACCAGGGCGTCTTTCAGGCCCGATCTGCCCTCGGGCGCATAGCCCAGACCGAAACGGTCCCACTGATCCTCGGGCAGGCCGCGTCGGTCCAGATACTCGCGCACCCCTTTGCCCACCGACCGGCGCAGATTGGCGGCGAACCATTTCTGGGCCAGCTCCATCCAGTCCGACAGGCCCTGCTTCTTCGCCTCGCGCTCGGCCGCCTGCGGGTCTTCCGCCGGCATCTGCATGCCCGCCTCGGCGGCCAGCCGCTCGACCGCCTCGGGAAAGGACAGCCGCTCGGTTTCCTGCAGGAAGCTGATGACGTCGCCGTGCTTGCCGGAGCTGAAGTCGTGGAAAAAGCCCTTGTCGTCATTGACGAAGAAGGACGGCGACTTCTCTTTCGAGAAGGGCGACAGGCCGACCCATTCGCGTCCCTGACGCTTGAGTTTCACCGTCCGGCCGATCACATCGGACGGGCGAAGGCGGGCCTTCAGTTCTTCGATGAAACGATCGTCGAAACGCACAGGCGTCTTATAGCGCGCGACTCACGTCAGTGGGCCGATTAACACCCGATTAACCACTTGGCCCAAACCGGGGCTATAAGCGTCTGACTCTCAACGCAATTATCGATCAGAAGACGGAACTGTCCACAGCGATTGTGGATTAACCATACTGCCGGTCCAGAAAGGAGCGGCCCACGGCCCGCTCCGGGCAAAGACCCACGGTGCGGATCCAGATCGAGCCTGCCCCCATGTTCATGACCGTCACCCATCCGGCGATCCAGCCCATCGGTCCCGACGCCGTCGCCGTTCCCGGTGCACCCCGCATCCACGACCTGACGCCCCGCGCGCTGCACGCCCGCCTGCTGGACAACGCTGCCGCCCGCCGCCGCCGCGCCATCGAACGCCGACAGGCCCGCCGCAGCGAGGACGCTGCCTATTGGCTGCATGCCGCGCCGGTCGCGGTTCGCAAGGCGCACGACATTCGCTGTGGGTCCAGTTTCACGCCCCTGCCCTGAACCGTCGACGATTGACCGCTTGCCTCTTGCGGTTCGCGATCGCACCGGGTTATAGACCGCGCCTTCCCGTTCCGGTCCTAACCGGAACCGCCACGGCGGACGCGTAGCTCAGCGGGAGAGCACTTCGTTGACATCGAAGGGGTCACAGGTTCAATCCCTGTCGCGTCCACCATTCTCTCTCATTGAAAAATCAGCGCTTCTTGCCCAGTTCGGCAGCGATGTCCTTGACCATGCGACCGGCCTTCCTGTGCGCGGCGGTCAACTGCTCGCGGGTCACGCCCCAGCGCTTCATCCAGTGTTCGACGGCCTGGCGCTCGGACAGGTCCAGCCGGTCCTTGTCGATGAAACCGCGCTTGTCCTTCAAACCCGCCATGTGTCGTCTCCGAAAATCAGAGCTCATCGTCGCCGGGTGCGGACCAAAGCTCAAGGCCGATCCGGATTTCGGTTGGCCCGCCGCTTCGGCAGGACGATAGTCTGCCGATGACCGAGGCCCCTCCCCTGCGCCGCCTGATCGCCTTACCGGGCGTGTCCGACCTGGAACTGAAGGCTCTGATGAAACCGCGCATGAGCGAGGAAGAATCGCGCGCCGACTTTCCCGAGATCGAGGCCTGCGTCAGCGCCCTGTTCGGTCTGACGCCAGATCAGGCAGACGAGATCGAGCGTCCGGTCGACTGGGACCGTATCGACCGCAAGCCGCTGGCCGAACAGGTCGTGGCGTTCGAGGCGGCGGGCTGGGATGTCACGGACGGTCGGCGACGGCCGCTGCGGACCCTGGTCCATTTCGCCGCGCCCCTCTGGCTGGCGATCCGAGGCGTGGCGGGCACCCTGCCGTTTCAGCCCGACGCCGTACCGACGGCAGGGGACTGGGGTTCGAACATGGCGGCTGAGGCGGCGCGGTTCCGCAAGCGCTGATCCCCATCGCGGTTCCGATCGTTTCCGCAATCTCCGGTCTGCAGCCCGCCGGACTGGACGCGCGATGCCGGACACCGCAATACGGACCCGCTGAAACCAAGGAGGCCCCATGTCCGGTTCGTTCCCCGCCCCCTCGCGTGAGACGTGGCAGGCCGAAGCCCGCCGCGCCTTGAAGGGAGCCGAACCTTCCAGTCTGGACCGGATCGACGCCGATGATCTGCGGGTATCGGCCCTCTATGCTGCCGATGACGGGGTTCAGCCCGTGATCGCGCCGCGGGCCGGCGATGCCGATGGTCGGGCCTGGGATCTGCGGACCCTTGTCGAAGGCGATGATCCGACCCTGGTCAATGCGGCCCTGCTGACCGATCTGGAAGGCGGCGCCGCCTCAGTCCTTCTGTCGGGTGCGGTCCTGGCCGATCCCGAGCCTCTGGGACAGGCGCTGGCAGGTGTCGCACTGGAACTGGCACCGGTCGCGCTGGATGCGGGACTGGACGGGCCGGATGCCGCCAATGCTCTGGCGGTGGTCGCCAAGGGATCGCCGCGCGCCCGGCTTCGCTTGCACATGGATCCGATCAGCGCCTTTGCCGAAGCAGGCACCTCGCCGCGTCCGATCGCCGATCATCTGACCCTGGCCGCCAACACGGCCGCCCGCCATGCGGGGGCCTATCCGGAGGCGACCTTCTTCCTGGCTTCGGGCCGGGTCGTGCACGAGGCGGGTGGATCGGCGGCACAGGAGCTGGGCTTCGCCGCTGCGGCGGCTGTGGCCTATGTCTCGGCGGGGATCACGGCCGGGCTGAGCCCTGAGCGCGCCCTGGCCGGCACGGTCCTGTCGGTCTCGGTCGATGCAGAATACTTCGATGCCCTGGCCAAGGTCCGCGCCCTGCGCCTGATCTGGCGGTCGATCAGCCGGGCCTTCGGCGCGGAATCCCCCGCCACGATCGAGGCCCGGTCGTCGCGCCGGATGCTGAGTGCGCGCGATCCCTGGCCCAATCTGTTGCGCCTGACCGCCGCCGGGTTCGCCGGTGCGATTGGCGGCGCAGACACGGTGGTTCTCGACGGCTTCACCCGTGCCCTGGGACGTCCCGACGCTTTTGCCCGCCGACAGGCCCGCAATACCCAGCTGGTCCTGATGGAGGAAGCACACCTGGGCCGGGTCGACGACGCCGCTGCCGGATCCTGGTTCCTGGACGCGCGCACCCGCGATCTGGCCCAGGCCGGATGGGCGGCATTTCAGGCGATCCAGGCCGAAGGCGGCATCCTGGCAGCATTGCAGGCGGGAACGATCCAGGCCCGCGTCGATGACGCCCGCACCGCTCTGGAAGCAAGCTATCGCGAGGGCGCAAGGCAGATTGTCGGTGTGACGATATACGTGGATCCGGACGTCCGGCCTGCGCTGATGGAGGTGGGTGCCCCGGCTGATCAAAGCCGTCATTCCGGGGCCGCGCAGCGGAACCCGGAACCCAGGGGTCTGAGTTTGCCCTCCTGGGTTCCGGGTTCGCTCTCCGAGCGCCCCGGAATGACGGAAGGGCGGGCGTCATCAGACGTGACCCTCGCTCCCCTGCGTCCCATCCGATTGTCCGAAGCCTTCGAGATGGAGATCACGGCATGAGTGCTCCTGATTTCGCCCTTATCGACCTGGATCTGTCGGGCACCTCGACTGGTCCGGCCCCCGCACGTGCCCCCTGGCCGACGCCGGAGGGAATCGCCGTCAGGTCTGCCTATGGACCGGAGGCGGTCGAAGGCTTGGACGCCATCCACGGCCTGCCTGGTATCGCGCCCTATCTGCGTGGGCCCTATCCGACCATGTATGCGGGCAATCCCTGGACTATCCGCCAGTATGCCGGCTTCTCGACCGCAGAGGCCTCCAACGCCTTCTACCGGCGCAATCTGGCGGCGGGCCAAAAAGGCTTGTCGATCGCCTTCGATCTGGCCACGCACCGGGGATACGACAGCGATCATCCGCGTGTGGCGGGGGACGTCGGCATGGCGGGGGTGGCGATCGATTCCATCCTGGACATGCGGACGCTGTTCGACGGCATCCCGCTGGACCAGATGAGCGTCTCGATGACCATGAACGGCGCGGTGCTGCCGATCCTGGCCCTCTATGTCGTGGCCGCCGAGGAACAGGGCGTGGCCCATTCCGCCCTGACCGGGACCATCCAGAACGACATCCTCAAGGAGTTCATGGTCCGCAACACCTACATCTATCCGCCCGCCCCCTCGATGCGGATCATCGCCGACATCTTCGCCTGGACGGCGCAGGAGACGCCGAAGTTCAACTCCATCTCGATCTCCGGCTATCACATGCAGGAGGCCGGAGCCTCGGCTGACATCGAGCTGGCCTACACCCTGGCCGACGGTCTGGAGTACATCCGGGCGGGCGTGGCGGCGGGCATGGACGTGGACCGGTTCGCCCCGCGTCTCAGCTTCTTCTGGGCCATCGGCATGAACTATTTCATGGAGGTGGCCAAGCTGCGCGCCGGTCGCCTGCTGTGGGCCGAAGCGGTGCAGAAACAGTTTGCGCCAAAGGACCCCAGGTCGCTGTCCCTGCGCGCCCACTGTCAGACATCGGGCTGGTCGCTGGCGGCCCAGGACGTGTTCAACAATGTGCCCCGCACGATGGTCGAGGCCATGGCGGCGGCGGGCGGCCAGACCCAGTCCCTGCACACCAATGCCCTGGATGAAGCCCTGGCCCTGCCCACCGACTTCTCGGCCCGGATCGCGCGAAACACCCAGATCCTGTTGCAGGCCGAGACGGGCCTGACCCGCACGATCGATCCATGGGGCGGCAGTTTCTATGTCGAACGCCTGACCCACGAACTGGCCACCCGCGCCCGGGCCCTGATGGCCGAGGTCGAGGGACTGGGCGGCATGGCCAAGGCCATCGAGGCGGGCATTCCCAAGCTGCGGATCGAGGAGTCGGCGGCTCGCACCCAGGCCCGGATCGATACGGGCCAGCAGACCGTGGTGGGCGTAAACCGCTATCTGAGCGACACGCCCGACGACATCCCGATGCTGAAGGTGGACAATGCCGAGGTGCGCGCCCGCCAGATCGAAAAGCTGCAACGGCTGCGCGCCGAGCGGGATGAGGCCGCAACGCAAGCGGCCCTGGCCGCCCTGACCGAAGGGGCGCGCGGGAGCGAGAACCTGCTGGAACTGTCGGTCCGCGCCGCGCGGGCCCATGCGACCGTGGGCGAGATTTCGGATGCCCTGGAAGCCGCCTTTGGCCGGCACGTCGCCACGGTCCAGACCGTGCGGGGCGTCTATGGCAAGGAAGCGGGCACCGATCCCAAGATCGCCAGAGCCCGCGACATGGTCGCCGCCTTCATCGAGAATGACGGCGGCCCGCCGCGCATCCTGATCGCCAAACTGGGCCAGGACGGCCATGATCGCGGCCAGAAGGTGATCGCCACCGCCTATGGCGACCTGGGGATCGAGGCGGCGGCCGGGGCCCTGTTCCAGACCCCAGCGGAGGCTGCGCGCGACGCGGTGGCGGCCAATGCCCATGCCGTTGGGGCTTCGTCGCTGGCCGCCGGTCACCTGACCCTGGTGCCGGAGCTGAAGGCAGAGCTGGAGCGCCTGGGACGACCGGACATCCTGATCGTGGTCGGCGGCGTCATACCGCCGGGCGACGTGCAGCCCCTGCTCGATATGGGGGCCGCCGCCGTCTATCCGCCCGGCTCAGTCGTGGCGGACACCGCCATCGACCTGATTGAAAAGCTGAACCAGCGCCTCGGTTACGCCCAGACGAAATAGGGCGTGCTCAGGGGCGCAGGCGCGGGGCCAGAGCGGCCACCTCGGCCTCGGTCAGCTGGCGCTGAACCTCCCCTCGGCAAGGGCCCTGATAGCGACCACCGGTGCCCAGGCCCGACAGGGCGATGCTGACCGTGTCTCCCAGACAGACGTTGGCGCTGGATCCGGCAAAGGGGGTGATGGCCAGGGCATAGGCGGAGGACAGGTCCTGGCAATAGCCGGCCACCTGGACCTCGAACACCTCGCTGCGCGAACTGCGGACATACAGGGTCGTCTCATTGGCGCGGAAATTCTGCACACTGGGTGCCAGGAAACAGGCCCGCTGGGCCCGCGGCACCGCCTCTGCGTCCGACTGCGTCGTGGGCGCGCAACCGGCCAGCACGCCCAGAACGGCCATGGCAGGGATGAGGATCGCAAGGCGCATCGGAAACTCCTGAACATGACGACCAGCCTCGAACGTGGCCGGGATACAGTCGTTGCACAAGAGCGGTCGCGCCCTCGCCGACCCATCTCGGTCAGGGCGTCAGACGCTGGGGGTTCACCCTCTTCGCCAGGTCGCGTGGCAAGGGCGAGGGCCGCCCGGTCACCATTGCCGCCACATGCTCGGCCAGCAGCGGGGCCGCGCAGAACCCTCGCGATCCCAGCCCCCCCAGGACGAAAAGCCCCTCCCGACCCGGCACGGCACCGGCCAAGGGAAGGCGATCGGGGGTCGCGGCGCGAATGGCGGCGCGCCTTCCGGCCGGACCTGCATGATCGATCTCTGCCGCCCACTGCGAAAAGCGCCGTGCCAGGGTCGCCCGGTTGATTGCGGATGCAGCATCGCTGACGACGGGATCCGTCTGACCCCGCTCATGGGTCGCGCCGAACAACAGGCCCGTGCCGGTCGGCACCGCATAGCCTCCCCAGGCGACCGGGACGGCCGCCCTGCCCTCCGCCCAGTCCGCCTGTCCCCGCACGGGCGACAGGCCAAGGTCCGGCGCCAAGGCATCCACCCCCCACCCGGCAGCCAGGACCACCGCATCGAACGTGAGGTCTACAGACTGGCCCTCGACCACGATTGCCCAGCGGGCGCCCTGCCGTGTCAGCCTGGTCACCGCGCCGGTCAGACGCTCGATCCCTGACAGCCAGTCGGACAGGATCGCGCCCGGCCGGACCGCCATGGCTCCAGCCATCCAAAGGCCGCCCGTCTCGACCGGCAGGCCCAGCCGGTCCGATGCCTCGCTCGCCTTTACGACCCCCATGTCGTGGACCGGCCAGATGGGCTGAGCCGCCACCTTTGCGAAGCGGACGCCATCGCGTGGTGCCTGTTCAAGCTGCAGGACGCCGTCCGCGATCACGGCATCCGGAATGCTCCGATAAAGCGCCGTCGCTCGCGACAAGGCCTGGGCGTAGAGGGCCGCGATGCCGCCATCACCCGCGTCCATCCGGGGCGTGACCAGGGCGGCAGGAAAGCCGGAGGCTCCGGCCCCCGGTCGATCGGCCTCGACCAGGGTGACCCACGCACCGTCCGCCGTCAGGGCACGGGCCATGGCGGCCCCAGCGATGCCGCCGCCGATCACCGCGACATGGGGCGCGGGGGCTTGCGGCACAGGCGAGCCCAGCCGGGCTTCCAGCCGCTCGCGCTTGCGGCCGTGGCCGGGCCGCTTGTCGACGGCGAAGCCCCGGTCGGCCAGGCCCCGGCGAACGACCCCGGCCACGGTGAAGGTCGCCACACTCGCGCCCGGTGCAGATCGGGTCGCAATGGCGTCGAAGACGGTCGGCGACCACATGCCGGGATTGGTCGAGGGCGCAAACCCATCCAGGAACCAGGCATCGGCCCGGCCGATCCACTGGTCCAGCGCCCAGTCCACCGGACCGATCGCCAGATCGAGCACGGCCCCCAGCTCGGGCAGGTCCAGCCGGTGGAGGCCTGGCACCAGGTCGGGCCAGCGTTCCAGCAGGGCACGCGCCGTTTCAGCGACTTCGGGAAAGGCGGCCAGGGCCCGTTCGGCCTCGTCCCTGCTCAGCGGAAAGGCCTCGACCGAGAACAGGTTCAACCGACCCCCGGCCGGGCGATGCCGACGCCACAGGTCCAGCGCTGCGACGATATTGAGCCCGGTGCCAAAGCCCAGTTCGGCGACGGTGAAAGCCCGGCGCCCCGCCCAGGCCTGCGGCAGATCACACCCGGCCAGGAAGACGGCCCGGCTTTCGGCTAATCCGTCCTCGCGCGAGAAATAGACATCATCGAAGCGGCCGGATCTCGGGGCCCCCTCCTCCGTCCAGATCAGGCGCGGTGAGGCGTCTTGGGAATCGTCGGGGTCAGGGGCGGAGTCGGGGCCGGGCAGCATCGCCGATCTATAGCTGCTCCTGATGCAGCGGCATGAAAAAAGGGGCCGCGACAGCGACCCCTTTCCTCAGGACGGACCAGGGCCCGTCAAGATGTCTCGTTGCGGCTTACTGAGCCGGGGCCGGAGCCGGGGTCGCAGCCGGGGCCATGGCACCTTCGGCCGGGGCCGGGGCCATGGCAGAGGCCTCGGCGGCAGCCGTGGCCTCGCCCGCAGCAGCGGCGGCGTCGGTGGCGGCGGCGTCGGCCGTGGTGGCGGCTTCCATCGCGGTGTCGGCAGCAGCCGTGGCATCCGCAGCGGCGTCTTCGGCCTTGTCTTCAGCGGCCGGTTGGCAGGCAGCCAGGGCCAGAGCGGCGGCCGAAGCGACGATCAGAGCAGTGATACGCATTGGGTGTTTCCTTCCCGAGGTTCACGCGAGGACGTTGCCCCGCAAGGGGGAGGTAACGACCGTCCGCGACGCTTCGCAAGCGAATTCTCACGGCTTCGTGATCCTTTGTCCTGCGTTGGCGACCTGCTCTGACCGTTCTGATCAGGCCCCTATTGGGCGGGAGCCATCTTGTCCTCGGCGGGAGCCATCGCCCCCTCGGCCGGGGCCATCTTGTCGGCGGCGGGGGCCATGGCATCGCCCGCCGGAGCCATAGCGCCCTCGGTCGCGGGGGCCATGGCCCCTTCGGCGGGAGCCATCGCGCCCTCGGCGGCCATCGCGCCCTCGGTCGATTCGGCAGGTGTCTCTGCGGCAGGCTGGCAGGCGGCAACGCCCAGGGTGGCGACGCCGGCAATGGCGACGAGCAGTGTGCGAATGGTCATGGGTAGCCCCTGTGGTTGAGGCGGCCTGTCGCCGCCGATGTTCGGGGCGAACAGCCCCCTCGGACATACGCCAGGGGTCGATCAGAGGTTACAGCCGCCGGCCCAAGCCCTGGCTCAAGTCGCGCGACCGCACGTTAGCCCGGAGATTAAGCCTCGGCGGGGGCGTTGGTCAGGGTCTCTTCCATCTCGGCGAAGGAAGGCTGGGCACCGGTCGGGATGTCGCCACGACCGATCTCGATCGAGATCTGGGCCGCATTGCCGTGCAGGTGGGCGACCAGAACCGACTGGATGATCTTGTAGAAGGCATGGTCACCATCGACGATCTCCTTCAGGCGCGCGGCGAAGGGCCCCACCATTCCATAGGCCAGGAACACGCCCAGAAAGGTGCCGACCAGAGCCCCGCCGATCATGCCGCCCAGCACTTCCGGCGGTTCGGTGATCGAGCCCATGGTCTTGATGACCCCCAGAACGGCGGCGACGATGCCCAGAGCCGGCAGGCCATCGGCCATGGTCTGCAGTGCATGAGCCCCGGCCTGGGCCTCATGGTGGTGCTTCTCCAGCTGCTTTTCCATGGCGTCCTCGATCTGGTGGGGATCCTCCAGGTTCATCGTCATCATCCGCAGGGTGTCGCAGATGAAATCGATGGCGAAATGGTCCTTCATGATCCGCGGATATTTCTGGAAAATCGCGGATTCGGCCGGCTTTTCGATATGGCTTTCCAGGGCGATCACGCCCTTGGACTTCATCGTCTTGGTCAGCTGGAACAGCAGCGACAGCAGGTCGACGTAGTCCTTCTTTTTCCACTTGTTGCCGGCGAAGACCTTGCCGAAACCGCCCAGAGTCGCCTTGATCGTGGAGACGCTGTTGCCGATCATGAAGGCGGCGACGCCTGCCCCCAGAATGGCCATCAGCTCATAGGGCAGGGAGTGGAGGATCACCTCCATCTTGCCACCGGCCAGGATGTAGCTGCCGAACACCATGCCGAACAGCAGGACAATGCCGATGATCTGGAACATGGAAGACGGTTTTCCGCAGGCGAGAAGAAGAGACCCACAGCATCACCGTTAATCATTAAGGGCGGGTTGCCGATTGCACGGACACCGGCGAATGCCCGCTCAAACGCATCCGGGCCGGCTGACATATGATGTCAGCCGGCCCGGCTTCCGTCTTAAGCTTTCGACCAACGGCAGTTTCGACAGCGCCGCAGCCGATGCTGTGGGATCAGCTGCTTTCGGCCTCGTCGTCGGTCGAGACCACAACAGCACCAGCAAAAACGGCTCCACCCAAGACCACGACCGGCGTCGGTACACCGAACATTTGGCCAAAGGGTGCCGGAGTTTCAGGCGTCCATTCGAAGTACCCCGGGGCCTCATAATAGGTGCCGATCATATTGCCCGCGCCGTCATAGACACGACCGTTCGAACGACCATCTCCCAGGTCGTTCAGAAATTCCTTTCTGCCACCGGGCGGCAGTTCTGTTTGCGGGATGCCGGGGTCTTGCACGGCTTCGACGCTATCGGCGATGACGATGCGGTCGCGGATCGAGACCTTGGCCGCCACCGTTCCGGCCTCGGCACGGACTTCTTCTCGATCAGCAGACTTCGCCGTCGTGACATTCGCACGCCCGGCAAGAGCCTGTCCGGCGACCAGCACGCCAATGGCGGCATCGGCAATCGCAAACTTGGTTGCTGTTTGACGCACGATATCCCCCTCTCAAGTTTGAGATCTCACCGTTAGATAAGATTCCCGCCAACTGCAACGCTGGGACGCCGCCGCTAGTGATAATTACAACCGTGTGTCGGGAGCATTACGGGCGGGTTTCATCCAAAGAAATCCGAAGTCGGAGGGACAGCCGAAAATCCGGTGGACCACCCGTCGCCAAGCGCGGCGTCGTGAGACGGCAGAGGCTTCTGACGGCCTAGAGCCGCGTCGAGCCGTTCAGGATCGCGGTGCGCGCCGTGGCTGTCAGCTTGGTGTAGCCGGTCTTGCCGCCCCTCACATAGATGGGCCCGTCCACGCGCTCAGGGTCGAAACCGTCGGCGACCAGGTCGCTCTTCTTGTATTTGAAGGTGCCAGTCGTGTCGGCGCTCTTGATCAGCCGCACGAAGACCGGGCGGGCATAGAAGGGCAGTTCGGCATCGACCCAGTCGCAGAAGGCCTGGGGCGCGAATTTGCCGGCGACCACCAGGGCCACCATCCCGGCCTTGCCCTCATAGCCCGGAACCGGAACGCCATAGGCGATGACTTCCTGAACGCCCGGCGCATCGGCCAGACGCTGTTCCACCTCGGACGTCGAGACGTTCTCGCTCTTCCAGCGGAAGGTGTCGCCGACCCGGTCGATGAAATAGAAATAGCCTTCGCGATCCTGACGCATCAGGTCGCCGGTGCGGAACCAGCGATCACCGGGCTGGAAGACGTCGGTGATGATCTTCTTCTCTGACGCGGCTTTGTCGGCATAGCCGGAGAAATCGTGGCGGATGTCGTTGCCGATCAGACCGATCGCCTCACCGATCTGGCCAACGCCGGTCAGCCGGCACAGGCCGTCGGGACCGCGTACCGGCATCTCGGTCTCGACGTCGAACTGCACCAGGCGGATGTTGACCTTTGATTTGACGAACCAGGGCACCCGACCGATCGAGCCCGGCTTTCCGTCGAAATTGAACACCGAGACATTGCCCTCGGTGGAGCCATAGAATTCCAGGATGTCGGGAATGGCGAACCGCTTCTGGAAATCGTCCCAGACGTCCGGCCGCAGCCCGTTGCCATAGGCCAGACGCAGCTTGTGCGACCGTTCGTCGGCATTCTCGGGCGTATTGACCAGATAGCGACACAGCTCGCCGATATAGACGAACAGGGTCGCACCCGTCGCCTTCACGTCCGGCCAGAAGGCCTGGGCCGAAAACTTCTTGCGGATGACCAGACGCCCGCCGTTCAACAGGGCCGGACCGATGCCGACCAGCCCGCCGGTCGAGTGATACAGCGGCAGGGTGTTGAAAGTGACGTCCTTGTCGGTCGCGGCGGTCGCGCCGGCAAAGGCGCGCATATAGGTTCGCGCCCGCGAATGCGGCACGCGTGCCGCCTTGGGCAGGCCGGTGGTGCCCGAGGTATAGATAAAGAGGGCCGTCGACCGGTTGGTCAGTCCGTCGCGCAAATTGCGAGGAGAACGCACGGTGGACGCCCCGCGCACAGGCTTGTCCAGGCCGCGCCGGTCACTGGTCTCGTCAGCATCGGCCAGCCCCAGGACCCAAAGCATCAGGTTGCGGCCGACGTGGGGCCGCGCGGCCTCGACGGCCTGCCAGCAGTCGCTGTCGACGATGACCTGCGACGCGCCCGAGATGGAGAGGCAGTGCGCCAGCGCCTGCCCCGTCAGATTGGTGTTGATCAGGGCGGTTGCCACCCCGACCTTGGAGAAGCCGATCCAGGCCGCCAGGTATTCGACGCGGTTGAGCATCACCATGGCTACCGCGTCGCCGCGTTTCAGGTTGCGACTGCGGGCCCAATGCCCAAACCGGTTCGCCAGGGCATCGAACTCGCGATAGGTCAGGCTGCGGGTATCGTCTTCGACGGCAATGTGGTCGGGAAACCGATCGACTGCCTCTTCGATATCATCGCAAAGCAGTACGGGGCTATCGAGCGTGATCGGCTTGATACGCCCGAACAGACGGCGCAGACCCCCGACGAATTTCAGGTCGCGGCGGATGTTCGCAACCAGACCCATGGCGACTTCGGCTCCTTGAGGCATCAACGACGGCGAGATGAGTCTCGGTTGTGTGGTGATGGCCAACCGCAGGGCGCTGGTCAACCGCAGGGGGAATTCATGCCGTGGACGGACGCCGGTTTATGGCGAGGCGTGACCCTGTTGCCCCTGTGACGCAAGGGAAAGAAGAGCACCGACACCCAGTGGAGATAAAGGAAGCGGTCCGCAGAACAAGACATCAAGACGCCATTTCGTCCATTGTGAACTCGCGATGGACACACATGTGTTCTTACTGGTGTTTCTTCAAGACAGGCGCGGTTTTCTGGAACACAGAGCCCCATTTTGCTGTTCTTCAACCATCGTTATGGAGAAACATCATGACTGTAACCTATACGGATGACCTGAAGCCCGGTGACCTGCGGTCGGATCGCCAGGAGGCCGTCTTCACACCGGTGTATGCGCGCAGCAAGTCGCGGCGGAACAAGCCTTTCAAGACCTGGATGATCCTGGCTCCCATTGGTGCCCTCGTGCTGGGCGGTTCGGCCGTGGCCATGATGATGGTCCCGGCTCCAGAGAACAGCATGGGTCAGGCCGAGCCCACGACCGAGGCGGTGACCGCGCCTTTGTCAGCGCCGCTGGCCAGTATCCCCGAGCCGGTGGCCATGACGCCTGATCCCGTCGCAGCCCCTGCCCCTGTTCCCGCCATGAGGGCCGAGCCTGCGTCTGCGCCGGTTCGACGCTCTGCTCCCGCGGCGCGTGCTTCGACGCCGGCCCCGGCGGCGGCTCGCGCAGAGACGCCTGCCGAACCGACTGGGCCTCGCCCCTATACCAGTGAGGCCGCGCCCACTGAGGCCCCGACAGCTCCGGCCATCACACCGGCGGCGCCGAGTATCTCAGTCCAGCCGCTGGGCTGATCGCGCCTGACTAAAGCAAGGGCCCCGGTATCCGCCGGGGCCCATTTGCGAGTGTCATTGGAACGGCGACACCCGCCAGATCACATTGCCGACGTCGTCCGCGACCAGCAGCGCTCCGGTCCGGTCGAACTGCACACCCACCGGACGGCCCATGGCCTCGCCCTGGTCGTTCAGAAAGCCGGTCAGTACATCGCGCGGCATGCCGCTGGGCACGCCAGCCGAGAACGGGACGAAGATTACGCGATAGCCAACGCGGGGGTTTCGGTTCCATGACCCGTGCTGTCCGATGAAGGCCCCATTGGCGAACCCGGCCCCCAGCAGGGAGCCTTCGGCAAACGTCAACCCCAGGGAAGCCGTATGCGCGCCCAGCGCATAGTCGGGACGCAGCGCCTGTGCCACCTTGTCGGGCCGCGCCGGTTTCACGCGCTCGTCGACCGTCTGTCCAAAATAGCTCCACGGCCAGCCATAGAAGCCGCCCGGCGTGACCGAAGTCATATAGTCCGGCACCAGATCGGGCCCCAGTTCGTCACGCTCGTTCACCGCGACCCACAGACGTCCGGATTCGCTATTCCAATCCATCCCGACCGGGTTTCTGAGGCCCGAAGCATAGACCCGGCGGGCACCCGTCGCGGGATCGATCTCCAGGATGGCTGCCCGATCGACCTCTTCGTCCAGGCCGTTCTCGCCGATGTTGGAATTGGACCCGACCCCGACATAGAGGCGACTTCCGTCGGGACTGGCCACCAGGCTCTTGGTCCAGTGATGATTGCGTCCAGCCGGCAGGTCGGCGACCTTGACCGCTGCGGTCGTGATCCGGGTCTGCCCAGCCTGATAGGCAAAGGCCACGACGGCATCGGCATTGGCCACGAACAGCCGGTCACCGACCAGGGCCATTCCGAACGGTGAGCTCAGGTTTTCCAGGAAGGCGGTCTTCGTCTCGGCCACGCCGTCGCCGTCGGCATCACGCAGCAGGGTGATCCGGTTGGCGCTGGGCACGGTCGCGCCGGCCTGCCCCATGATCAGCCCCTGGATCCAGCCGCGAAGCCCGCCCTTCTTGTCTTCGGGTTTGGGCGGCGCATTGGACTCTGCCACCAGCACGTCGCCATTCGGCAGGCGATACAGCCAGCGCGGATGGTCCAGCCCCGTCGCAAAGGCCTGGACCCGCAGACCCGGCGCAGGCGTGGGCATCCGACCCGCTGGCCAGCCGACAGCGGGAGCGATTTTTACCTCGGGCAACAGCGAAGACGACGGCGGGGGCAACCGTGGATTGGGGCCGAAACCGGCTTCCGGCGGCAGAGGCTGGGTGCCCCCACACGCGGCCAATGTCAGAGTCAGAGCAAAGGCGGAAACGGTAGCCAGTCGGGTGTTCATCTCGCGATCCTATTGCCCGGCGGTCGCAGGGAATTCGAGGCGGCTGACGTCGTATCCCAGGGCCTGGGCACGGGCGACCAGAGCGGCCAGTTCACGCTCGGACGGCACCTCGCGGGTATAGATGAACAGCTTCTCGAAGGTCGGGTCGGCCGAGATGAACCAGCTGTAGTCGTCGGCGCGGTCCAGCACCCAATATTCCCAGGTCACAAAGCCCGCCAGATACCGGACCCGCATCTTGGCATTGGTCCCGGGATCGACGATCTCGCCGCGCCCGCCGATCGCCTTCTCGCGGCCATCCGGGGTGCCGACCTGGCAGGTATCGCGCACATCGACCCGCGTCGGATTGACCAGCACATAGTTGGAGGCCCCGGCCACGCAGCCGTCGGTGATCGACATCGGCAGACGTGCGATTTCCAGCCAACGCCCGCTGTACAGCCGCTCCGCATCGATCGGCTTCAGGGGTTGGGGCGCGCGGTATTCGGTCGGAGAGGGTGCCGTGACACAGCCGGTGACGAGGGCGGCCATCAGGGCGGCAGCAGCGAGAGGACGCAGGGACATGGGGACAGCTCCGATATGGCGAGACGGCAATGTGTCAGATACGGCAACGGTTCCCGGCGGACGCGCTTATCCCGCGATCAGTTTCTTGGGCGGCCGGATCCGGCGATACCGGCCCTCGACGAAGGCAAAGGCCCCGAAGGCCATCAGTCCGATCGCCGTCGCGCCCAGCAGCCATGATCCCGCCGGCAGAGCCTCCATCGCATCCAGCCCGCCGCCGAAACTGGTGACGTCCGAGGCCCGCGCATGCACACCGGCCAGAATCACGAACCCGGCCAGAGGGAAATAGGCCAGGCCCCGCGCCACATAGCCCGCGCGCGCCACGGGCGTGACGCGCCGACAGATTTCGGACGAACAGGCCAAAGCCTCCGCGAAATCGGCCGTCGCCCCCTTGATCACATTGCCGACCCCCACCGCCAGAATGACCAGGCCCGCCAAGATCAGCAGCAAGTCACCAAACGGCAGGTCGAGCAGCATGGCGGCCTTCTGCTGGTTCTCGGCTTCGTCATTGCTGGAGGGGTCGCGACCGACCTCGTCCAGAATTTCGAACACACCCGCAGCCAGAAGTCCGTAGAAAAGACCGCTCATCGCCTGGCCCGCGCGCAGCATCAGCGCCTTGGGATCGCGCCCTTCCCGATCCGCATCGAAGACCGCCTGCAAGACCCGCCAAAGCACAAAGGCCCACAGCCCCAGCCCCAGCAGGATCAGCCACACCCGACCGAACGGCTGCTCGGCCAGCATGGCCACAGCACCGCTGGATCCGGTCGACTGACCGATCCGGTCCGTGGCGGCCAGCAGCACGATCAGGCCGATCGACAGATAAACGAAGCCCCGCGCGCCGTATCCGATCCGGGCGGCCCCTTCCAGCAGGTCATGCAGGGGTGGGACGAGCTTCAGGATGGGCAGGCGTTTGCGACCCTGTTCCCCAAGATCGGCGAGGCGGGCGCGGACGGTTGAAATCAAGCTCGACATGGGGCGACCAACGCTGGATGCGAAATAAGGCTCCGCTGGGCCTGTCGGCCTTGAGTCGTCTCGTGCGTCTTCCTACTTGGGATCACCATCGGGAGGGCGCGCATGCATCCGGTTATCGCCATCGAAGGCCTGACCAAGACCTACAAGTCGGGGCTTCAGGCGCTGAAGCGCGTCGATCTGACAATTTCAAAGGGCGAAATCTTCGCCTTGCTGGGTCCGAACGGCGCGGGCAAGACGACGCTGATTTCCATCGTCTGCGGGATCGTGACCCCCACCACCGGCACCGTTGTCGCTGACGGCTTCGACAACCAGACCCATTATCGACAGGCCCGTGAACGGATCGGGCTGGTGCCCCAGGAACTGACCACCGACGCCTTCGAGACGGTCTTGGCCACGGTGACCTTCAGCCGGGGCCTGTTCGGCAAGGCTCCGAACCCGGCCTTCATCGAGCAGACGCTGCGTGATCTCAGCCTGTGGGAGAAGCGCAACGACAAGATCATGACCCTGTCGGGCGGCATGAAGCGGCGCGTGATGATCGCCAAGGCGCTCAGCCACGAGCCCGACATCCTGTTCCTGGACGAACCGACCGCCGGGGTTGACGTCGAACTGCGCCGGGACATGTGGAATCTGGTCCGCGCCCTGCGCGACAAGGGCGTCACCATCATCCTGACCACCCACTATATCGAGGAGGCCGAGGAGATGGCCGATCGTGTCGGGGTGATCCTCAAGGGCGAGCTGATCCTGGTCGAGGAGAAGTCGGCCCTGATGAAGAAGCTGGGCAAGAAGACCCTGACCCTGAACCTGCAGGAACCGCTGGACACCATTCCCGCCGAGCTGGCGGAATGGTCGCCGACGCTGAAGGCGGACGGCAACGAGCTGGAGTACGTCTTCGATTCCAATGCCGAGAAGACGGGTGTGCCATCCCTGCTGCGCCGCCTGTCGGACCTGGGGATCGCGTTCAAGGACTTGAATACCCGCCAGAGTTCGCTCGAGGACATCTTCGTCAGTCTGGTCCACCAGAACGGAAAGGCCGCGTGATGAGCTTCAACGGCTACGGCGTCTGGGCCATCTATCGCTTCGAAATGGCGCGCGCCCTGCGCACAGTCTGGCAGTCGATCGTCACGCCCGTCATCACCACGGCCCTGTATTTCGTGGTGTTCGGCTCGGCCATCGGATCGGCCATGACCGAGATCGACGGCGTTCCCTATGGAGCCTTCATCGTGCCGGGACTGATCATGCTCAGCCTGTTCACCCAGTCGATCTTCAACGCCAGCTTCGGCATCTATTTCCCGAAGTTCACCGGCACCATCTATGAGCTGCTGAGTGCGCCGGTGTCGCCGTTCGAGATCGTGCTGGCCTATGTCGGCGCGGCGGCGACCAAGTCGGCGATCCTGGGCCTGATCATCCTTGCCACGGCGGCCTTCTTCGTGCCGCTGCAGATCCTGCACCCCTTCTGGATGCTGGCCTTCCTGATCCTGATCTCGGTAACCTTCAGCCTGTTCGGCTTCATCATTGGCATCTGGGCCAATGGGTTCGAGCAGTTGCAGATGATCCCGATGCTGGTCGTGACGCCCCTGACCTTTCTGGGTGGGTCCTTCTATTCGATCGACATGCTGCCGGACGCTTGGCGGACGGTGACCCTGTTCAATCCGGTCGTCTATCTGATCTCGGGCTTCCGCTGGGCCTTCTACGGCACGTCGGACGTCGGGATCGAAGTCAGCGTGGCGGCAACGCTGGGCTTCTTCTTCATCTGCCTGGCGATCGTGACCTGGATGTTCCGCACCGGATACCGGCTGAAGGCCTGATCCGCCGCCGCAAGGCCACGAAACCGTCCCGGTCGCGGAACAGTCTGGGGGCTCTTCGCTTATCCTGAAGCGCGCTGCCCGTTGCGGCGCGGGAGTGTGCATGTCCGCCGACGCCCCCCAGCCTTTTCGCCGTCAGGTCCAGTGGTCCAGCCTGCCCAAGCCTGTGTTTCGCGCAGGCCCCCTGCCCAGCGCCGGGACCCTTCCGCCCCTGCCCGAACCACCGAAGCCGACCCCACGGCCGGCAGCGGCTCGTCCTGCCGGCGGCAGCATATTGAACGGGTCGCTGATCCCGCAGGCACCGCATCCGCGTCCGCAGATCCAGCCCACCGCCTTGGCGCCAGCCGTATCCCGGGCAGAGCCGCCGGTGCGGCCAGCCGAGCAAAAGCCCGAGCGCGCACCGGTCCCGCCTCCGTCGGGGCCTGACATGACTGTGCGGGCCCTGCCTGAACCCGATGCAAAAGTAGCCGCGGCACGGGAGACGCCGCAGCCGATCCCCCCGGTCAGCGCTGCGGCGTCCGACAAGTCCCGGCGGACCTCACGCCTTCCGCTGATGGTGGGGGCCGGACTGGCCGCTTCGGTAGCCGTGGTCGCGGGAGTCTGGGCCCTGACGCGCAGCGGGGATGCGCCTGGCACCACTGCCCCGGTGGAAGCACAGGTTGAGGCTTCTGCCCCGCCCGCGCCTGTCCGTGCGGACGCCGTCGCCGAGCGCCAGGCACCCGCCGCCGAGACCACGGTGCCGGTGGAAGCCGCCTCGCAGCCGGTCCGTGAATCGCCATCCGTCGCGAGCGTACAGCCGGCCCGGCGCACCACCCCCGCGCCGGTGCAGTCGGCGGCGCTCCCGCCTCCGGTCGTTGCGGTACCGCAGATCGACACGGCTCCGTTGATCGAACCGGCCCCGGTTCCCGCCAGTCCGCCTCCGACGACCGCCGAACGTCCCACCAGCGACCCTGATGCGCCGGTGTTGACCCGGCCCCAGCCCCTGGACTGACCCCGCCGCTATTTCATCGTCAGATAGCCGCGCTCGACCATGCGCCGCAGACCTTCATAGGCCTCGGCCAGTTCTTCATAGGCGGTGCGCTGGGCTGTTAGTCGGGCCGTCTGGTCCGGGGTGACGGGCGACCCGGATTCCGCCAGGCGCAAGGCCTCGGCCGCCCATTTGGCGCGGGCCGTGGCGGTCAGGACGGCCAGCTTCTGAAAACTGCCCGTGTCAGTCTGGGCCAGCATCTGGCCGATGACTTCCCGGTTCGAAACGAAGGCGGTGTAGTCGATCTGTTCCATCAGCCCGCGCAGGCGGCGCTGTTCGTGGGGATCGTTGTCCTGCGGCTCGAAATGGTCGCGCTGGCGGCGATAGCTGTTGGTCTGGATGGTCGACATCATGCGTCTCCCGGACGGAAGACCTCAGGCTGCGCCCGTTCGATTAACGGGGAGTTTCAGCGGGGCTTCAGCACCATGACCGTCGAAGTGCCGTGGGCCAGCAAACGCCCTCCGGCGTCGCGAACCGTCGCCTCGGTCGTGATGATCTGGCGACCCGCATTGATGACGCGCCCCTCGCACCGGACCCGGCCGGTATCGACCAGGATCGGCCTTGTGAGGTTTCCGGTGGTGGACAGGGTCGTATAGCCGACCCCGGAGGGCAGGGTGGAATGGGCCGCACAGGCCGTGGCGCTGTCGATCAGGGCCAGGGCCCAGCCCCCGTGGACCGTTCCGGCCGGATTCAACAGATGCGGCCCCGTCTGGCCCTCGAACACGGCCATACCGTCTCCGACCTCGACCAGTTCATATGTCAGAGTCAGACCCATGGCCACGGGCGGCAAGCGCCCGTCTATGACCGCCTGCAGCAGGTCGCGCCCCGACAGAGTGCCGAACGCCTCGGCTGCCGTCAGGGGCAGGACTGTGGAATCAGCGGAAATTGCAGCTGACTCCCGACCACATGGCGGTGATCTTCGCCTGCGGTCCCGGGCCGTCCAGTATGCCGTACAGCTGACCAGCGGCGAATTCCTGACCCAGGGTGGTCTCGCTGACCGTCACGCCCGCATAGACGTCTTCCATTTCGGCGCGGGTCGAGCCAATGCCGACCCCGCTCATGGTCGTGGGACCGGCGGCATTGACGGCCCAGCCGGCAAAGGCGTCGTTCTGGAAATAGGCCGTCAAGCCGTCGGCCCAGCTGACATAGACCAAAGGACCGGCCCCGCATTCGCTGTTCAGGCCTTGCTGCGCGGGGGCGCCACGGGCTGCGGTCAGGGCTTCGTTCGCCGCCTTGGCCGGTTGACCGAAGGCGATCAGCAGGGTGGAGCCGGTCGGCGACACCAGACGCAGCCCCTCGGAGTCCAGCGCCGTGGGCGTCGTGGTGGCCGAGGTCGGAACCTCAGCAGAAGGGGGCGTAGTGTCGGTCGGCGCTTCGACTGGCACTTCCGCCGGAGCGTCCGCAGGCGGCGGTGCGGGCTCTCCGCAGGCACTGACGGCCAGGACGGCGACGATGGCGAGAACGGTGCGCATGTGGGTCATGGGCCGACCCTAGAGCGAAACCGGCTCGGAGCGAAGGGCATCCGAGCCAGGATTTCGCTCCACTCCGTCAGCGGCGATGGCCGCCTTCAGTCCCGGGGTTTTCGGATGGTCCAGGGCACGAAGTTCGACGGGTGGCTGACCACGGGGCCGTTGCCTCGCGTGGATCGCGGATTGACCAGCATCCCGCCCCACAGGGCAAAGGACATCATGGCGTGCTGGAGGTTGCGCTCCTTGTCGTTCATCTTGGCGTCTCCTTTCGAGTGAACGATGAAAAGAGACGCGTCGTGCTGTTCGGGAATCTCACCGTCATAGTCGTTTCGCGTCGTCCTCCTTATCGCTCAACCGGAAGAGATTTGCAAATTTTTTGATCCGATATCGGAGCATTTGTTATCGAACCGTCGCCGAAAAGACCGATCGACCTTTCCGCCGTCCCGCGCGCGGTGGTCACGCCGTGCATCAAGGTCTGCATCGTCGATGGGCCGACCAGCCTGTGCCTGGGGTGTCTGCGGACCCTGGCGGAGATCGGCGGCTGGAGCGCCATGACCGATGTCGAGCGGGCCGCGATCATGCGCGACCTTCCCTCGCGGCGCGAGCGGATCGATCCGGCAAAACTGGGCGGCCCGGCCCCGGCACCTTAACCCTTCGTCAGCCACACCGATTCACGCGATCCCAATGCGTCCGTGCCAGGGTTGGTTCGGGCCGCAGAAGCAGCCTTCAGTCGCGTGTGTGCTGCCCATGATCCGTTTCGACGTCTCGTCCGCCTTTGTCATGACCCTGGCCGTGGCCTCGGCCCTGACCACCGCAGTCTGGCTGAACCGACTGGGCGACCGGGGCGAGGCACAGGCGGCGGCGATGCCCGCGCCAATGATCGCGACCGCCCACGGCAGCACCGCCCAGATCATCAAGTCCGCCGACGGTCACTTCTGGGCCGAGGCCGAGATCGACGGGCGGGCTGTCCGCGTCATGGTGGACACCGGGGCCAGCGTCGTCGCCCTGACCCGTGCCGATGCCGCCCGTCTGGGCTTTCGCCTGACGGAGCAGGACTTCACCGGCTCGGTTCAGACCGCGTCCGGAGCCGTCGGCGCCGCCCCGATCGAACTGGCCAGCGTGGCCGTGGCCGGGGCGCGCGTGGATGGGGTTCAGGCCCTGGTGGTCCAGGACGGCCTGCCCCACTCCCTGCTGGGCATGAGCTATCTGGGTCGTCTGTCGCGTTTTGAGGCCACGCCGACCGGCCTGACGCTGCGGCCCTAGAGCGAAATCGGTTGGGATGCGATCGCATCCGAGCCCAGATCTTCGCTCAAGGATCAATGCGGGAGCCTGATTCACGGCATCGGTGGAATCGCGAAGCGATTCCACCTCAACCGATCAGGCTCTAGAGCGCCTTCACCACCACCGACAGGGCGGTCAACAGCAGATAGACGGCGAACGCCTTGCGCAACACACGCCGATCCAGCCGATGGGCCAGGCGCGCCCCGAACGGTGCCGTCAGCGCCGTCAGCACCCCCATGATCAGGGCCGCAGGCAGGTTGACGTAACCCAGCGACAGCGGCGGCCGCCCCGGCGCGTCCCAGCCAAAGATCACGAAGCCCACCGTCGCGGCCGCCCCGATCGCCATGCCGAAACCCGAGGCCGTCGCCACGGCCTGATGGATCGGCCGCCCGCACAGGGTCATTAGCATGCCGCCGAAACTGCCGCCGCCGATCCCCATCATGGCCGACAACAGGCCGATGCCCGTCCCCACCCCCCGCCGGCCCCAGCCCTGAGGCAGGTCGGACCGCAGGGTAATACGCTCGGGCAACAGCCCCATCTGGGCCGCGATCAGGGCCAGGCAGATGCCATAGACGATGGCCAGACCCTCCATAGAGGTAATCCCGGCGACGAAGGCCCCGACCAGAGCCCCGAAACCCACCCAGGGGATCCAGGTCTTCAGCACCGCCTCGTCCACGGCACCGTGCCGACGATGGGCCGCCAGCGAGCGCCAGGACGTCGCGACGATGGTCAGCAGGGACGAGCCGACCGCAACATGCAGATTGCTCTCGCCCCCGACGCCCAGAACCTCGAAGGCATAGAATAGCACCGGCACGATGACCGTGCCGCCCCCGACCCCAAACAGTCCGGCGATGACGCCCGCGAACACCCCTGCCCCGGCCATGGCCGCCAGCAGGACCAGCGCGTCGGAAAGGGTCAGGGCGGTCAGGCCGCCCGCCCGACGGAATCAGTTTCGACCAGATCCCGGCCCAGCCGGGCCTCCGCCTCGCGCACGGCCTCCACCGCCCGATCGACGACCTCCAGCCCCGCGCCCGGCTGGCACGCGTCGACCGTCAGGATGCGGCGGAAACTGCGGGCTCCGGGCCGTCCGTGCATCAGACCCAGCATGTGCCGGGTCATGGCATGCAGTCCCCAACCCTCTGCCAGACGCGCCGCCATATAGGGTTTGTAGCGTTCGATGGCCTGATACGGTTCGACGTCGGCCGAGGGTTCCCCGAACACGCGCCGATCCACCTGACCCAGCAGGGCCGGCTCGTGATAGGCGGCGCGGCCCAGCATGACCCCGTCCAGATGGACACCGTCCGCACTGTCCAGATGCATGTCCACAGCATCGAGCGAGGCAATGCCGCCGTTGATGACGATGGTCAGATGCGGGCGCTCGCGCTTCAGCCGGCGGACCAGATCATAGTCCAGCGGCGGAACGTCGCGATTTTCTTTGGGCGACAACCCTTGCAGCCAGGCCTTGCGCGCATGGACGACAAAGGTCGTCACGCCGACCGCCGCACAGGCATCGACCGTGGCGAACAGGGAAACCTGCGAGTCCTGATCGTCCACACCGATCCGGCATTTGACGGTTGCAGGAACATCCACCGCCCCGGCGACGGCCGCCATGCAGTCGGCGACCAGTTCCGGCTCGCGCATCAGACAGGCCCCGAACCGACCGGACTGCACCCGATCAGACGGACAGCCGACGTTCAGATTGATCTCGTCATAGCCGAACGCCGCTCCGATCCGGGCGGCCTGGGCCAACTGGTCGGGGTCCGAACCACCCAGTTGCAGAGCCACGGGATGTTCGCAGGCGTCAAAGCCCAGCAGCCGCTCGCGGTCGCCATGGATGACGGCCGGAGCGGTGACCATTTCGGTATACAGCAGGGCCCGCCCCGAAAGCGCACGGTGGAACGCCCGGCAATGCCGGTCGGTCCAGTCCATCATCGGGGCGACCGACAGGCGGTGAGGCGCGAACGAACTCATCGGATCAGATTACGACAAGTCGGCCCGCGCCGCATCCTGCACCTATTTGCCGAACAGCTTGGCCCAGCGACGCTTGTCGCGGTTCTTCCAGGCGCCGCGGTGATAGGCGTCGGACCCGATCAGCGGCACCACCGTGGTGGCCTCGGCGAACACCATCTGCTCATGCGTGGTCTGGACCTTGCCCCAAGAGGCGGCTTCTTTCAGCGTCGAGGACGAGCAGGCGCCATCGCGCACATCGGCGACCGTGATCTGGACCGCATAGCGGTGCATCTCGGCTTCGATCCCCAGGATTTCGGCGCAGACGACGGTGTCCTGGGCAAAGTTCTTGGGCACCCCGCCGCCGACCATGAACAGGCCGGTCACGCCCGCCGCGATCTTGATGTCGGTCAGTTCGCGGAAGTCGGCCACGGCGTCGATCATCAGATAGGGCTTGCCCTCGGCCATCCGCTCCTTCTGGTGCTTGACCAGTCCGAAGCCGGCGGAGGAATCGACGAACGCCGGGCAGAAGATCGGCACGCCCTCTTCATAGGCGGTCTGGATCAGGCTGCCGGGCTTCTTGGCGTTGCCCTCGCTCAGCCACTTGCCCATTTCCCAGATGAACTCACGGCTGGAATAGCCGCGCGGCTCCAGCCGATTACAGATCTCCAGAATGGTGTGGTCGCAGGCCTGGAGCTCTTCCTCGTCGATATAAGTGTCGTAGATCCGGTCGATGTAGTTGTCGCGCAGGACGTTGTCGTCGACCTCGCCGGCCGCCTGATAGTGTTTGAAGCCCAGGGCCTCGAAGAAATCCATGTCCACGATCGAGGCGCCGGTGGCGACCACGGCGTCGATCATGCCGAACTTCACCATGTCCCGGTACACATGCATGCACCCACCGGCCGAGGTGGAACCGGCCAGGATCAGCCACGGCGAGCAATCCTTGTCCTCAAGGGCCATGTTGAAAATGTCCGCCGCGCGCGCGGTGTCCCGGCTCGAGAAGGACATCTTGCGCATGCTGTCGATGATCGGGCGCGCGTCGAAGGACGTGATGTCGATGTGCTCGACCACGTTCTGAAGCAGCTGGGCCTTCTGGTTGGTCTGAACGGGAGCGTTCATTGCAAGGGTTTCCCTTTGGTTTGAGCGCCCGTCGATCCATCAGGACCCGGTCGGGACGGAGCGACCGCCGGGAGGCGCCTAATAGGGGGCGAAAGCGGCGAGATTCAAGCAATGAACCGGCCAAGACCCACCTTTACCGGAACAGGACGCCATGTGACGCCTTCTGGACCACATTGAGGGGGCCATCATGAACCGCTGGCGATATTATTGGCGGGTGCTCAGCACCCAGATATGGTTCCGGGCTGGCCTCTATGCCGGGTTCGGGGTGGCGGCGGCCCTGACGGCTGCTCTGGTGGCCCCCCTGGTTCCGCGCGAGGTGGCCGACCGGCTGGGCGGGGAATCCGTCGAGGCCATCCTGACCATTCTGGCCTCCAGCCTTCTGGCCGTGGCGACCTTCTCGCTCGGGGCCTGGGTCAGCGCCTATACGGCCGTGTCGCAAGCGGCCACTCCACGCGTCGCCGTGCTGATCACATCCGACGAGTCGACGCAGAAGGCGCTGGCCACATTCGTCGGCGCATTTCTCTACGCTGTGGTCGCGGTCACGGCCATTCATGCGCGCTTTTACGGCGAGGAAGGCCGGGCGGTCCTCTATCTGACCAGTCTGGTGGTCGTTTGCCTGGTCGCGTTTCGCCTGCTGGCCTGGATGAGCCGACTGTCGAACCTCGCCCGCGTGGGGCACATGATCGAACTGGTCGAACAGCGCACTGCCGAATGCCTGGCGTCACAGCCGCCGACCTCGATCCCGAGGCCTGTCGAGGGCGAAACCTTTGAAGCCCCCGCCACCGGCTTTATCCAGAACATAGACTGTCCGCATCTGCAGCGGCTCGCCCAAGAACACGACGGACAAATCGAAATCCTGGCTCCGGTCGGCAGCTTTCGCAGGCGCGGCGAGCCGCTCGGGCGGATCAGTTTCGGCAAGCTGGACGACAAGACGACGGAGGCCTTGCAGGCAGCCTTTTCGATCGCACGGACACGCACCTTCGATCAGGATCCGCGCTTTGGCCTGATCGTGCTGGGCGAAATCGCCGCTCGGGCCCTGTCTCCGGGCATTAACGATCCGGGCACGGCGGCGGAGGTGGCAGGGGTAGCGGTGCGACTGCTCGACAACTGGGCGCGCCGGACCGAGCCGGAGGCCGATGCCAATATCCAGAACGACCGTGTTGTCCGGCCTCGGCTTGATCCCGACGTTCTGGTGCAGGATGTGTTTGGGCCGATCATCCGCTACGGAATGGCGGATCCGGTCGTCGCGATCCGCGTCCAGAAGGGCCTGCACGCGCTCGCCGCATGCCAATCGGCCATATCGGACGCCGCAAGGAGCCTGTCTCTGGAAGCGGCCGAACGGGCGCGTGAAAGCCTGCACAAGGCCGACCGTGCGCGCTTCGACGCGCAGTTTGCAAACCGCGACTGATCAGCAGGCAAACAGGTGGAACGGCGCGAACCGTTCCACCGTAACCGACAGGGTCTTAGCGCCGCGACTTCTTGCGCTGCCCAGCCTTGCCCTTGGGACGTGACAGGCGGACGACCTTCCTGGCCTGCTCTTCCGCCGTGGTGCGCACGGTCGGGATGGAGCGGGGCGCCAGGCCGTAGAGCGAGGCCATCGGGGCATCCTCGACCGCGGCGATGTCGTGCTCGCCATAGCCGTTGAAGCCCGTGGACATGGCCACGCCGTAAGCGCCCAGCATGCCGATCTCGATGAAGTCGCCCTCACGGATATCGGCCGGCAGGTAAAAGGGCCCCGGCATGTGGTCGATCGAATCGCAGGTCGGTCCATAAAACTGGAACGGCTTCAGGTCGGCCGAGGCCGCTCCGTCCCGGACCAGCTTGGTCGGGAAGGGCCAACGCGAGTGGGTGGCGTCGAACATCGAGCCATAGGACCCGTCGTTCAGATAAAGGGCATCGCCCTTGCGCAGATCGACGCGCGCCAGGATCGACGAGCTTTCGGCGACCAGCGCCCGGCCCGGCTCGCACCACAGCTCGGTCGTTTCCGAGACGGGCATCTCGGCGAAACCGCGATGGATGGCCTCGGCATATTCGCTCATGTCCGGAGGGACCATGCCCGGATAGACCGAGGGGAAACCGCCGCCGACATCGACGATGTCCACGATCACGCCCGCGCGGCTGATGGCACGACCGACCTGAGCCATGGCGGCCTGATAGGCGGTCGGGCGCATGCACTGCGAACCGACGTGGAAGCAGACCCCCATCAGACCGTCCTTGACCGCCTGTCGAACCGACAGAAGCAGAGACGGAGCCTGATCGGTCGAGACACCGAACTTGCCAGACAGGGAATAGGCCGCACCGTCCGCCGAGACCGCCATGCGGACCAGCAGGTTCAGGTCCGTCGCGCCGCCCGTGGCGTCGAGAATCTTTTGCAGCTCATCCTCGCAGTCGAGCGAGAAGGTGCGGACGCCGTGATCGAAATAGGCCTTGGTGATCGCCGTCCGGCTTTTGACCGGATGCATGAAGGCGATCTTCGCGTCCGGATCGACCGAGCGAACGAGTTCGATTTCTGCAATCGACGCGGCATCATACCCGCGAACGCCAGCGTCCTTCAGGGCCTGAATGACCCAGCGAGACGGATTGGCCTTCACAGCATAGAAGACGTCGGCCTTTAGATTGTCCTGGAACCAGCGCGCCGCTACGGAGACCGCCGCCGGACGCACGAGTGCGACAGGGCGTTCGGGGGACCGCTCGCGGACCAGGTCCAGGGGAAAATGATACGTGCGCAATTCACGTAAACCCCTGTAATTGTTAAACCTAGCCGGCGTTAGCAGCGCAACGTAAAGACCTACGGGGTCCGCCGGAAGCCGCGATGTAGGGTCACGGGACTGTCATGTAAAGAGGTATTTTTGCGGCAACCGAGCCGTGCGCCTCGACTTTGTCCGACGTCGGACGGAACTCCATCCCATCAGAAGGAAATGCAGAAGGCATAGTCGCCCCAGTCACCCCGGTCCGCCGCACTCTGATCCAGATGAATCTGCCGGTTCCCGTTCGAATCCAGGCCGTTGACCAGCAGGCACCGCGACTGACCCACGTGCTCCAGGACCAGCAGGATCGTCCCGCTGGAGTCTCGTCTGATATAGGGTTTCCACCGTGATTTCGGGTCGGTCCGGCTGCCGCCCAGACCGACCTCGTCGGAATATTTGACCTGCCGCCCCGCCTTCGTTTGATGGCTGTAGCTCTTGAAGCTGTAGTGACCGAGATATCTGTCCGTATCCATGGCCCGAAGCAGCACAGCATCGGCCGGTGCGCCCGCCCCTTCCGCCAACATCATCTGCCACCAGTGATTAGGGAGTGTGCGGGTTCGCTCTCCATGATCGGCGAACACCGGCTTCAGCCCGCGATAGCTTTCGCTGGCCCACATTCCGCTCGTGACCGCAATCGGATGGCGATCGGCCCCGACATCCCATTCCAGCATCCGCTTGCGGGCCGCCGTGGTCAGGCCGAGGCGCACGGGCACCTTGTTGGCGAAAATCTCTGCGTAGAGGTCGAATGCCATGGGACAGATCATGGCGACCCCGTCCATCAGCCAGTCGGTCGCCATGCCGGCCAGGCCAGGACGTGTCAGAAGCGCGAGATTGTCGACGCTGTTCGGGGCATACTCCGGCCTGCCCGCCTCTCGCAGGAAGGGGTTGCCGCGCTCGACCAGATACTGGTTCACCGCGATCATGGCCGTGGCGAGCAGCCCGAAATAGGCCGACATGTCGACGTGCGCCGCCAGCAAGGTGTCCACATAGTCTTTCAGTCCGACAGCCTTGCGACGGAACATCTCGTCCGAGAGTTCGCGCAGGTGGCCGCCGGTCGCCCTGGGTGCCTTGATCGGCTCGCCCCGGTTCCAGAAGCCGTCGGGAGTGGTCTGGCCAGAGCCGAACAGCTTCTGCGATAGATCGTCAGCCAGTTCACGGGCCGAGCCGCGCGATGCCGGTTCCAGAAAGCCGATCATCCGCTTCAGCTGTCGCGTATCCGGCTCACGCTTCATGGCCAGGTGCAGGCCGTGGATTTCTGTGTGGATCCGTTCCAGCGGGATCCGATAGCCGACATCGGCCCGCAGCTCCGCCAGCTGGGACTTCAGCACTTCCTGGCCCTGGGCCAGCAGGTCCAGCTTCTCGTCCAGAGCGTTGAACCGGGCGTTCTCGCCTTCGATCAAGGTCCATAGAAGGGTCGTCGCCGCCCCCTTGCCCGCCTGTTTAGCCCCTTCCTTGAAGGTGAACCGCGCCAGGGCCTTAAACACCGTGAACGACAACCCCACGTCCGTCATGAAACCGCTCCATACAATCTTTGGTTGCATATGATGTGAGTCGGGGCGATGGACCAGTTGTCGTCGCCGCTGGACGCAAACGCCGCCGCCGTGCCATTAAGACTTGCCGTCGGCCCGCAATCGGGCCATGCGGCGCGCCCTTGCAACAGCTGACAGCGTGTCCATGACAACCGCATCCGCCGCTGTCGCGTCCGTTCGCGACGTGTCCAAGACCTTTGGTGCCCGAAAGGCGTTGGACGGCGTATCCCTTGAGGTCGCTGCCGGAGAGATGGTGGCCCTGATCGGCCCCTCGGGTTCGGGCAAGTCGACGCTGCTGCGCTCCATCACGGGCCTGCAGCCGATCGACGCTGGCAAAGGACGGATCGAGGTCTTTGGCGAGACAGTCCAGCAGAACGGCCGGGTGACCGGGGCCGTGCGCCGGGCGCGCGGCAAGCTGGGCATGATCTTCCAGCAGTTCAACCTCGTTGGCCGGCTGTCGTTGTTCTCGAACGTCATGCTCGGCGCGCTCGGCCGTATTCCGGGCTGGCGCGGGGCGCTGGGGCTGTGGCCGTCGCAGGACAAGGTCCGGGCCATGGCGGCCCTGCACCGCGTCGGCGTGTCCGACTATGCGGCCCAACGCGCCAACACCCTGTCGGGCGGTCAGCAACAGCGTGGGGCCATCGCCCGGGCCCTGGTCCAGGGCGCCCAGGGCATACTGGCCGACGAACCGGTCGCCTCGCTGGATCCGGTTTCGGCCCGCAAGGTCATGGAACTGCTGGTCGAACTGAACAAGCGCGATGGTTTGGGTGTCATCGTCACCCTGCACCAGGTCGACTATGCCATCCGTTACTGCGACCGGGTGGTCGCGCTGAAGGCCGGCAAGATCGTCTATGACGGACCGGCGACCGGACTGGACACCTCCATCCTGATCGACATTTACGGTCCCGAGTTCGAGGACGCGTTCTGGGAAACCAAGGCATGACCGCTTTCAACACCCAAACCCTGACCCGGCGCCTGATGGCCGTGGCCGGTGCCTTCGCCCTGCTGGGCCTGGCGGCCTGTGGCAGCGAGGAAAAGTCCGCGGGCGCTGCACCGACCGAGATCACCTTCTCCATCCTGTCGGCTGAGGGCCAGGCGTCTTCGGGCCCCCTGTGGGAGCCCTTGCTGGAAGACATGTCCAAGGCGATCGGGGTGGAGGTGAAGCCCTTCTTCGGTTCCAACTACACCGTCCTGGTCGAGGCGATGCGCGGCAACCAGACCCAGGTCGCTTGGTTCTCGGCCAAGCCCATGCTGGAAGCGATCGACCGCGCCGACGCCGAGGTCATCGCCCGCACGGTCGATATCGAGGGGCGCGACAGCTATCGCTCCACCCTGATCGTGCGCCGCGGGTCCGGCATCACACTGGAAGACGTCATGGCCTGCGGTCGGCGTTTCGACTTCGGCATCGGCGATGCCCAGTCGACCTCGGGCACCCTGGCCCCGCTGACCTTCCTGTTCAATGCGCGTGGCGTCGTCCCGGCCCAGTGCTTCAAGACCGTGCGGTCGGCCAACCATCAGGCCAACGCCTTCGCCGTCGCCAATGGCGTTGTCGATGTGGCGACGTCCAACACCGTCAACACCGTCTTCATGACGCGTCAGAATCCTCAGATCGCCAGCCAGATCGAGGAAATCTGGTTCTCGCCCCCCATTCCGGAATCCGGCATCGTGCTGCGCGCCGACCTGGACCCGGTCCTGAAGGAAAAGATCCGCGCATTTTTCCTGGGCTACGGCCAGGGCGAGGGGGCTGAGGCCGAGCGCCAGCGCGCGGTCCTGGCCGGGCTGAACTATTCCCAGTTCCGTGCCGCCGACGACACCTATCTGGACCCCGTGCGCGAAATGGTCGCCGACCAGGCCCTGACCGAGGCGCGGGCCAAGGGCGATACCGCGGCCGCTGCTGCCGCCGAGGCAGACCTCAGCACCCTGCGTGCCCGTCGGCAGGTGCGGCCTTGACCTCAACCGCCACCGCCGTCGTCCCTTCCGCCGTGCCCAAGCCGCCAACCAAATCTGCGGCCGCCTGGGCCATGGACGTCTTGCTGTGGGGCGGCATCGCCGTCGCCCTGATCGTCAGCTTCACCGACGTGGACCTGCCCAACCTGCCGCGACTGGCCAGCAACTCCGGCAGTATGGAAGCCCTGGGCCGCGACCTGCTTCGTCCCGATTTCGGCGACTGGCGTCTGTTCGTGACGCAGATGTTCCAGACCATCCAGATCGCCCTGTGGGGCACCTTCCTGGCGGTCTTCATGGCCATTCCCCTGGGATTGGCCGCCGCACGCAACATCGCCCCTGCCTGGGTCGTCTGGCCGGTCCGCCGGGTGATGGACATGCTGCGCTCCATTCCCGATCTGGTCATCGGCCTTCTGTTCGTGGTCGCTGTGGGCCTGGGCCCGCTGGCCGGTGTGCTGGCGATCTCGCTGAACACCGCCGGCGTGCTGGCCAAGCTGTTCTCGGAAGCCGTCGAGTCGATCGACAAGGGGCCGGTCGAGGGCGTTCGCGCCACCGGTGGGTCGGGTCTGCATGAGATCGTCTGGGGCGTGATCCCCCAGGTGGCCCCGCTGTGGACCTCGTTTGCCCTGTACCGTTTCGAATCCAACAGCCGCGCGGCCACCGTGCTGGGCCTGATCGGGGCGGGCGGGATCGGCCAGGTGCTGTTCGACCGGATGAACGCCTTCGCCTTCCGCGAAGTGGCCGCCATCGTGGTGGTGATCATCGTCGCGGTGACCCTGATCGACACCCTGTCGCAGATCATGCGCAAACGGTTGCTGTAACGTCACACAGCTTTGATCTAAGCGGGTTTCGACCTGTTCCAGACGAGGCCCCCGATGATCCGCACCCTGTCGACCGGCGTCTGCGCCCCGGCCCTGCTCGCGCTGAGCGTCATTGCCCTGTCCGGCTGTGACGGAGGCCAGGGAAGCACCCGCTCGGGCATCTGGGCGGCGGGATCGTCGACCGTCTTTCCCTTCACCACCCGCGTGGCCGAGAATTTCGCCCGCGCGAACGACAGCGCCATGCCCCGGGTCGAATCCCTGGGCACCGGCGGCGGCATCCAGGCCTTCTGCGCCGGCATCGGCCCGGCGACGCCCGACATCGCCAATGCCTCGCGCCAGATGAAGGCGTCCGAGTTCGACATGTGTCAGGCCAACGGCGTCACCGACATCCTGGAGATCAAGATCGGCTATGACGGCCTGGTCATCGCCATCGCCCGCAACGGCACGGACTATGCCTTCGAAGGGGCCGACCTCTATCTGGCCGTCGCCAAACAGGTGCCCGGCCCGAACGGCTTCATCGCCAATCCGAACACCGACTGGAGCCAGGTCCGCGCGGGCCTGCCGGCCGGGCGCATCCTGATGTACGGACCGCCGCCAACCTCGGGCACGCGCGATTCCTGGGTCGAACTGGGCCTGACGCCCTCGGCAGAGGCCCTGCCGCAACTGGCCGCCCTGGCCGAAAGCGATTCCGACCAGTTCGAGGCCATCGCCCATACGGTGCGCGAGGACAGCGTCTGGGTCGACTCGGGCGAGAACGATAACGCCATCGTCCAGACCCTGACTCGCACGCCCGGGGCCATGGGGGTGTTCGGCTATTCCTTCCTGGAGCAGAACAACGATCAGGTGAAAGCCGCCAGCGTCAACGGCGTCTACCCGACGCTGGAGACCATCTCGTCCGGCGACTATCCGATCGCGCGGTCGATGTTCATCTATGTGAAGCTGGCCCACATCGGCGTGACGCCGGGTCTGGAACAGTTCATCACCGAATATCTGTCGGACGCTTCGGCCGGTCGCGGCGGCTATCTGCAGGACCGGGGGCTGGTGCCGCTTCCTGCTGCCGAGCTGGAAGCCCAGCGCGCCGCCGCCCGCGCCCGCACACCGATGCAGCGCCCGCAATAGGGACGCCGCCTCGCCCCGCGATCACGGGGCGAGGCAGGCGTCAGCCTCAGACCCTGGCCGACCGGCTGCGGGTCCAGGCATAAAGGGCCACGACCACAGCCGCGAAGGTCACCAGACCGGCCAGCATCGCCGGCCAGGTCGAACCCTCGGGCAGCATGGCAAAGGGGGCGTCATTGCCGGTACCGACGATGACCCCGGCCGTCATGACCAAAAACAGGCTCTCGCCCACGATCAGGCCGGACGCCAGCAGCACGCCCATCCGCCGCCCGACGTCAGCGAACCGCGTCGTCTTGATCGCCCGGTCGTACAGCCAGCCACAGACTGCCCCGACCACCAGCATGGTGGTGACGGCGGCCGGCAGATAGAAGCCGATCCCCACGGCCAACGGCGGCAGCTTCATCCGGTCCCTGGTCGCGGCACGCAGCACGATGTCCAACACGATGATGACCACGCCGATCAGGGCTCCCAGCCCGATCAGGTCCCAGCGCAGGCCGCCCTCGATCACCCCCTTGGCCAGGGCCGAGATCAGCGTCGCCTGGGGCGCGGCCAGGGGCTCGTCGGCGATCCCGGGCGGGCCACCCGCAAAGCCGAAGGCCTGGTTCAGCAGGTTCAGGATCAGGGGGATGACCAGGGCTCCGGCACCAACGCCCACGATCAGGGCCGCCTGCTGACGCCAGGGTGTGGCTCCGACCAGTTGGCCGGTCTTCAGGTCCTGCAGATTGTCGTTGGCGATGACGGCGACGGCAAAGACGACGGCGGTCACGATCAGGGCGAAGGCTACCACCGACGGATCGGCGGGCAGTCCGGCCAGGGCCAGCACGCCCAGCATCAGCAGCGAAGCGATCACCACGGCCAGAATGCCCACACCCGACACCGGGCTGTTGGACGAGCCGATCAGTCCGGCCATGTATCCGCAGATGGCCGCCACCGCGAAACCGATGACGATGACATAAACCAGACCCCCGCCGACCAGCAGGGCGGTCGAGGAGGCCAGGGTCGGATTGCCCTGGGCGAACCAGGCCAGCAGGCCTGCGATCCCGACCAGGCAGACGACCGAGATCAACCCGACCAGACCGATCGGCATGTCCTGTTCGGTGCGATCCAGTACCTCTCCGCCCTGACGACGGCGATTGGCCGCCAGGGCCGAGGCCAGGCCCCCGATCAACGGGCCCGCCAGCTTGATCAGGGTCCACAGGGCGGCCACGCCGATCACGCCAGCGCCCATGAAGCGCACCTCGCGGGCCCAGACCGTCCCGGCCAGTTCCTCGGCAGCAACGCCCGGTTCCAGGGTCGTGGCGATGGAGGGAATGCCGTTGGCCGTCAGCCAGGCGATGGTGTCCGGGCTGGTCAGGATGGGCACGGCGATGGCCCAGGCCAGGATCAGGCCGAACAGCTGCGCCAGTCCGACGCTGAGGCCGATCAGATGACCCGCGCCCAGCAAGGCGAACTGCATGCCAAAGCCGAGCCCCGTCGCGCCGCCGCCCAGGGCTGCCGGCAGTTTGAAGAAGCGTGCCGCCTCGCCCGCGAACACCCGGCCGGCCACCAGCAGGGCATAGCCCGCCGAGACCACCGCCCCGGTGACCACGACCCACAGGCCCGCCGCGTTCTCGCGCACCGCGCTGTCGGTCTGTTCGGCCCCGCGCGAGCCGACGGTCAGCACCTCGGCCGCGGCCACGCCCTCGGGATAGGGCAGCCCCCCTTCGACCACCAGCGCCCGGCGCAGCGGGATAGAAAAGGTCACGCCCAGCACCCCGCCAAAGGCGCAGATGAGCACCGATTCCCAGAACGGAAACTCCAGCCACCAGCCCACCATGACCAGACCCGGCAGGACGAAGATGATCGCACTCATCGCGCCGCCCACCGAGGCGACGGTCTGGACCGTCATGTTTTCCCAGATGGTCGAGGTCTTGAACGCCCGCAGTATGGCCATCGAGATGACCGCTGCCGGGATCGCCGAGGCGAACGTCAGCCCGACCTTCAGCCCCAGATAGGTGTTGGCCGCCGTGAAGACGATGCCCAGCAGGGCCCCCAACGCCAGGGCCCGGAAGGTGAACTCCAGGCGGCGGCCGCCCGTGGCGGTCGAGGTCGAGGCATCGGTCATCGTCGGCAATCCTGAAACGCTGATCGCCGGACCTAAGCCGAGAATTGGTCTTTCGGCAATCGGGGTGTCAGCGCGCCGGACAGGGTGCCGGGACTGCCAACGGCATGCGGGGCTCGTCCAGCAGGAACAGATACACCGTGCGCTGCCTGATGGGCCCTGCGGGCGTCGATACCGGGCCCAGGTCGACGACCCGGCCAAAGGACGCGGCAAACCGGTCCGCCCCGGCACAGGGGCTGACCGCCAGGACCGGACCGGACTCCCGGCCGGTCAGGGCGCGGGCCATCTGGAAATGGTTCTGCGGCGGCTGGCCCGCGACCGGCGGCCAGGCCTTGGCCGTCATGGCCCGATCGCGCCCATAATAGGCCAGGGCTGCGATCTCGCTGCGGCGCTCGGCCACGACGGTGACGGTGCCATTCGCCTCAGCGTGATCAGCGATGGCATCGGCGAAAACCTCCCAACCCAGGACCGGCGCATAGGGGGTCTCGCCCGCGACCACCCAACGGTCCGCGTTCACATCGCCCCACAGGGTCAGGGCCTGAAAGGCGAGAGCGAAGGCAAAACCCCCGATCAGCCAGCCCGTTCGCCCGGCCCGCACCAGGAGTGCCGCGCCCAGGATGAAGGCGGCGATCAGGCCGCTGGCAGCCCAGTTCGCATGGGCCCGCGTCAGGGTCGCCACGACGGTCAGGCCCAGGAAGATCGGCACCGAGAACAGGAACAGCAGCCGCTCGTCCACGCTCGCCTGCCCCTTCAAGCCGCGCCAGATGGCCCAGAGGAAACCGGCGAACACCACCGGACCGGCGATGAAGACCTGGGCCCCCGCAAAGGCCAGGGGATCGACGATCCCCGGCGTCAGCCCTCCGCCCGAGGCATTGTCCGCCGTGTGCCGGACCGTGGCCAGCCCATGGCCCAGGTTCCACACCAGATTGGGCATCAGGACGATCAGGCCGATCCCCAGCACCACCAGACCACGGCGCGACAGCAGCGCCCGACGCGTCGCCGGATCGAAGACGACCGCCAGGACCAGTCCGCCGATAAAATAGAGCATGGCGTATTTGGACAGCAGTCCCAGCCCGACCGCCGTCCCCAGCAGCACCGCCCACGCCATGCCCCCGCCGGCTCTCAACCGGACAAGGGCCAGCAGGGCGGCCGACCAGAACAGCAGCAAGGGCGCGTCCGTGGAGATGATGCGCGCCGAAAAGATCGCCCCGGGGGCCAGCAGCGCCGCCAACCCCGCCACCACGCCGACGCGCGCGCCGAACAGGGACCGCGCCGCCGCGCCCACGAACAGGCTGGTCCCCGCCCAGGCCAGGGTCGCGGGCGAGCGGATGCAGGCCTCAGACGGACCACAAACCGACTGCGCGGCCCCGATCAGCCAAGCGACCATCGGCGGTTTCGAATAGTAGCCCCAGGCCGGATCCTGCGCCCACAACCAGTATTGTGCTTCGTCCACCCCCAGATCGACCTGGGCCAGCGACAGGCCGAACAGCCGGGCGGCGGTCACAGCCAGGACAATCGCCACCAGGGCGAGCCAGGAGGGGTCGAGGGACTTGGTCTTGGCAGGCGTCACGACAGGGCAGGCGCTCCGGCGGTTCGGCGACCCCGCCTGCGGACGCGCGCCTCGGCCACGCGCGGCAGCATCAGCGCGCACAGCAGGGCCATCACCGAGGCGACCAGCGCCCAGGACAGGACCGTGTCGGACAGGAAATGTCCCCCGAAGGCGATCCGGTTCACCGACAGCGCAGCGGCATAGGTGAGAACCGGCAGCAGCAATCGACCCCGCCAGGGTTGAGGCAGAAGGATCACCGCCGCGACCATCCACGCCGCCGAGGCGCTTTCGCCCGAAACGAACGAACAGTTCGAGGTGCACCAGTCGCTGATGCGCCAGACCTCGACATAGGGCGCATCCCCGCCGAAGGCCTCCAGATGCACCGGACGGGGCCGCCCCCACTGTCCCTTCAGCAGGCCATTGACCAGCAGCACCGGGCCCAGCACCAGCCCCGCCAGAACACACCAAGAGCGACGGGCGGCCATGAGGCCGCGCCACCCTTCGCGAAGCCCGGCCCGGACCAGAAGCACCACTGCCGTCAGGAAGACCGCGGCGAGGGCCAGGGTCGAACTCTTTCTCAGCGCCCTCAGCACCGGCGACTGCGACAGGGCGAATCCGGCGTCCGGCGAATGGAAGGCCTCGGCCAGGGCCAGGTCCACGCCTGGCAACAGCCAGAAATACAGGCTGAGGCCCATTGTCGTGCCCAGCGCCATCAGGAGGGCGTCGAACCGGCGCTCGCGCATCGCCCAGGCCCGACGCCACGTCACTGCTTGTCGCCGACCGATCCCGGCCGCTGTCAGGTTCCACACCGCTGCGCGCGCCCGGCTCATCTTATCCCCCGATCGGATGTCCTGACGCTTGGTCTGCCCGACTCGTTTGGCGGCAAGGTCACGGTTCGGCGTCGGTCCGGTGGAGGTTTGGCGGCGGTGCCGTTGCGCTTGATCCGTCTGCGGCAGAACGGTCACGCCCGAGGTGTCTGGTCGGCGACCGCGCGAGGCGCTAAGCCCTGGCCATGCCTGAACTTCCCGAGGTCGAGACTGTGCGCCGGGGGCTGGAACCGGTCCTGACCGGGGCCCGGCTGACACGCGTCCGCCAGAACCGGCCCGACCTGCGCTTTCCCTTTCCCGACCGCTTTGTCGAACGCCTGGAAGGCGCGACGGTGCAGCGTCTGGATCGGCGCGCCAAGTATCTGCTGATGCCGCTGTCGACGGGCGAGACCTGGGTCAGCCACCTGGGTATGACCGGGCGGTTCACCCTGGACGGCACCCAGATCGGCGAGTTCGAGGAACCGGCACCGATCGCCGGCAAGCATGAGCATATGAGCCTGTGTGCCGTGCGGGGCGACGCGGCGACCCGGATCGGGTTTGCCGATGCCCGCCGCTTCGGCTTCATGGGACTGATCCCCAGCGAAGGGATCGAGGCCCATCCCTGGTTTGCCGCCATGGGGCCCGAACCCCTCGGCAACGGGTTTTCAGCCCTGCACCTGGCGCAGGCCTTTGCCGGTCGGAAGCAGAATGTGAAGGTCAGCCTGTTGGACCAGAAGATCGTCGCGGGCCTGGGCAATATCTATGTGTGCGAGGCCCTTTATCGCGCGCGGATATCCCCGCTGATCGCGGCGGGCCGGATCAGCCGTCCCCGTCTGGAACGGCTGACGGCGGTGATCCGCGACGTTCTGAATGACGCGATCGCGGCGGGCGGATCGACCCTGCGCGATTTCGCCAATGCCGATGGCGGACAGGGGTACTTCCAGCACCGGTTCGACGTCTATGGCCGCGAGGGTCAGCCCTGCTTGGGGGACGGCTGTACCGGCGTGGTCCGCCGCGTCGTCCAGGGGGGGCGCTCGACCTTCTTCTGCCCGTCCTGCCAGAAACGCTGAGGCCCCTACTCCACCCGCTCAAGTCGCAGGTCGCGTATCCGTCCGTTGTTGAGATGCAGGGTTGTGACCCGACCGCTCTCGTCGCGCTGGAACCACAGGGTGCCGGGCCCGCCCACGAAAGTGTCCACCTGGGCTGGCGACAGGGTCTGCGATGCCTCTCGATCGCGCGCCACCGTCAGGACGCCCCCCACGATCGACACCGTCATCCGCACCGGAATCTCGTCGCTCACATAGGTGCCCACGAACGGTTCCAGGTCCGCCGGGGCCGGCATGAACCAGGGCTTGCGCGTATAGGAAACCGTTCCGCGATCGACGGTGGTCACCTCAAGACTGTCCTCTGACAGCACACTCACTTTGGCCGACCCCATCCGGTACTGGTCCGGTCCGGTCTGGATCAGGCGTTGGCCCCGCAGCGTCGGATACCCTTCGCCATCGACCGCCAGCGTCAGCGGCGGCTCGGCCCCTTCCCCGACGAAAAGGCCGGGCGCAGGCGGCGTGCGACCCTCGGTAAAGGTCTCGGACTGGGCCACCGGATCGGCCCGGTCCGGCAAATAGAGGGCCGCCACCGACCGGCCCAGTGCCCCGCCGTCGGCCTCGGCCGTATTGCACATCAGGGCGATCGACAGTCCCGCCTCGGGATAGCGGCCCAGCCAGGCCCGGTATCCAGCGGTCGAACCGGCATGCGCCACCTCCGTCACCCCGCGATAGCGGTCCACGAACAGGCCCAGGCCATAGGAAATCTGGCGTCCGCCCGCCGTCCCGCGTTCCTGCATGGCGGCCACGACGGTGGGCGGCAGGCGGCCGTCGTCCAGTGCCCGGTTCCAGTTCAGCAGGTCCTCGATCGTGGTCAGCATGCCGCCGTTGCCATAGGCATTCTCGAACGGCATGGCCTGATGATAGGCCCCATTACGGCGGCCATAGGCGACGGCGCGTCCCGGCACGACGACGCTGAAATCGTCACGCCAGCGGCTGTGGGTCATGCCGAGGGGCTGAAACAGCCGCTCCTGAGTGAACTGGGCCAGGCTCTGACCCGTAATCCGCTGGATGATGACTGCCGACAGATTGTAGCCGGCATTGGTGTATTGCCACTCGCTGCCGGGCACGAAATTGGTCTGGCGCTGGCGGGCCGTGATGCGGACCGTATCGTCGTTGGTCACCGTTCGGGTGCCGCGCGGCCAGCCCTCCATTTCGACCACGGCACCCCAGTCGCGCAGGCCGCTGGTGTGGTTCAGCAGCATGCGGATGGTAATCGGTGTGCCATAATCCGGCAGTTCGGGCACATAGGTCCGGACATCGTCATCCAGACTGATCCGGCCATCCTCAACCAACAGAAGGATGGCGGCGGCCACGACCTGTTTGGAAACAGATCCCGCCTCATAGACCGTGTCGGGCCCGGCCCGCACGCCGTGCTCCATTTCTGCCAGTCCATAGGCGCGGATCACCGGCGCTGCGTCTCGGCGCTGAACGCCCACCGCGCAGCCCGGCGTATGGTCGGTGTTCCAGCGGGCGAAGACGCCATCAAGGCCGATCTCTGGCGACCCGACAGGCGTTTGGGGAGCGGGGGATGACGGCGCCTGAGCGACCGCCGATCCTGCACCGATCAGGGCGGCGGCGAGGGTGCAGGTGGCCCAGTATCGGGCGCGCCGCGCACTTGGGAGATCAGGAGCGGACAAGGCGAACATCGATGGCTTTCCAGGATCGGCGTGAGCGCAAAGGCTCGCAAGCTATCCACCTGCCAGCAAGGCCTTTCCGGCAACGAAAACCCTCAGCCGCCGAGGTTGAGTATCCCGCCTTCGTGCAGCAGCCCCATCAAAGCCCGTCCAGCGATCAGCCAGAAGGCCAGGCTGCCGACCAGAGCCAGAACCAGCCCTCGATCATAGAACCAGCGCCGCAGCGCCTTGAACGATAGCATCACACCATCCTCCCCGGCCGACTCGCTCATGACGCGCCGTACCGATCTGTCACCTTAGCTTTTGCAGTTCGTTCTGAAAACTTCGCTAATCATCGAACGCGCGATTTTCTGAACTGCTCCCGAAACATTGACGGGCGCTATTCCCGGGCGTTCGCCGTGGGGTAAGACGAGCCGGACCCTTCAGGAGCGAATGCCATGGCCGACACCTATTCTAACCTGCTGATCGAGCGCCACGCGGATGGCTATGCCGTGGTCACCCTGAACCGGCCAGAAGCGCTGAATGCGTTGAATTCCGCCCTGTTTGCCGATTTGGCGGCGTTCCTCGACGCGGTCGAGCATGACGACAGCGTGCGCTGCGTGATCCTGACCGGATCGGGGGACAAGGCCTTTGCCGCCGGCGCTGACATCAAGGAGATGTCCGACCAGTCCTACGCCGACATGTACAAGGGGAATTTCTTCGCCCACGGCCACGACCGGATCGTGCGGTTCAGAAAGCCGATCATCGCGGCGGTCAACGGATTCGCCCTGGGCGGGGGCTGCGAACTGGCCATGCTGTGCGACTTCATCGTCGCGTCCGAAAAGGCGAAATTCGGCCAGCCCGAGATCAACCTGGGTGTCGCCCCTGGCATCGGTGGGTCCCAGCGCCTGACCCGGCTGGTCGGCAAGTCCAAGGCCATGGACATGGTCCTGTCCGCCCGAATGATGGATGCCGCCGAGGCGGAGCGCGCCGGGCTAGCCAGCCGCGTCTTCCCCCACGACACCCTCCTGGACGAGACGCGCAAGATCGCGGCCCGGATCGCAGCCCAGAGCCCCCTGGCCGTCGTCGCCAACAAGGAGATGGTCAATGCCGCCCTGGAGACGACTCTGACCCAGGGCGTCCAGTTCGAACGCCGCCTGTTCCACAGCCTGTTCGCGTTCGACGACCAGAAAGAGGGCATGGCCGCCTTCGTCGAAAAGCGGAAGCCGGTGTTTACCGGCCGCTGAGCCCTAACAGGTCGTCTCGAACTCTATGGTCAGCTGGGGCGAGTGGTAGAAGGTCGTGGATCGGCCACCCGGGGCCAGGGTCCAGGCTTGAACCACTTCGCCCGCCACCCGCACGTCGACGCTGGCCTGACGGCGGCCGCGGTTGACGACGTTCAGCGAGGCCCGGCTGTCGGTGATCTGGCTGATCGCGACCAGATGGCCGCCCGCCGCACAAGGCAGGCGTTGCTCGGTCGGCCCTTCGTCCTCATAGACCAGGCCATAGTCGCCCAGATCAGCGTTGAACTGTTCCAGCTCGGCCATGGAACAGCCGCTGGCCAGCGAGCCCGCCAGGGCCAGGGCCACCAGCATCTTCGGCCGCTTGTCGATCGTGATCATTCTCAGTCCCCGTACCCGTGATCACGGGACTAGCGGCGCATCCCGTGCTTATGGCAAGGCTTGCTGCCCTCGGCGTCAGACGACGTCAGGTCGGCGGCCGATCGCGGGATGTCCCAAGACTCAGCTTGCCGGGCCCGACCCTTTCCGCTATAGCCGCCCGCTCTTGAGATTTTTGCGCCGTGGACGTGTGGTCCGCGGCGTTTTCGCACCATAGGTTTGACTGATGGCCAACAACCCCGGCGCCCGTAAGGCGATCCGCAAGATCGAAGCGCGGACCGAAGTAAACCGCGCGCGTCGCACCCGCGTCCGCACCTATCTGCGCCGCTTCCAGGAGGCGATCACCGCCGCCGACGCCGGTGCCGCCAAGGCCGCTTTTGTAGAGGCTCAATCCGAGCTGATGCGGGCGGTGTCCAAGGGCGTGGTTCACAAGAACACGGGCTCGCGCAAGGTCAGCCGTCTGGCGGCCCAGCTGAAGAAAATTTCGGCCGCCTGATCTGACGCCTTCGGACGGGTCTTCACGGGCCTGTCGTCGAAAAGTCTACGGAATTCAATGGCGAGAGGGCAGCTGCTCTCTCGCCATATTCGTGTCTGCTGCTAACCCCTCATCGGCGAATTGCGGCTCGCCCCAGTGGCGAATTGAGCAAATTCCCAAGCCCGATTTGGCTTTAGCGGAGTCAACAAATTTAACTGCAATCGGCCGAACGAATCAGCGTTGACCCGCCCCGCGCCAGGGTTAAGTTTTGGCCTCTAACGCACTTCCATCCCAACACGGATGAAGGCGGCGCGGGACATGGTTCCGTGTCGGCGGGAGCAGTCTGTCCGCAAGGTCGGCCCCCCTTGTGAAGCCCTCGCTTCACGAGACGGGAACCGTCGTCCCTGCGATCCGGCCTCCGGAGGGCGTCGTATGATGAGAAGAAATGCGGGGTGGCTGAGATGACGGGAGGCGTGGCTATGGCGGGGGTGACCGCAGGGATGACAGATCCGGATCGCATCTGGAGCGAGGCCGCGCTGCGCCTTCGCGCCGAGATCGGCGAGGGTCCGTTCAGTTCCTACATCGCCCCGTCGACCGTGCGCCTGGACGGGTCCGGCCAGCTGGTCCTGGTCACCCCCACCGTCTATGCCCGCGACTGGGTTCGCAAGAATGCCCTGCGCCGCATGAACGAGCTGTGGCTGGGCCTGGACGGCCTGTCCCGTCGGCTGGACGTCCGCTGCCGGGCCGAGATGGGGTCCGCGCCCCCGGCCTGCGCCATGCCGCGCAGTGACTCCGCCCTACCTGCGGCCTCCGCCATCCCCATGGCGACCGTGCCCCCCGTCGCTGACGGTGCACGCGCCGTTCGTGCCGCTGGCCTTCAGGAACGTCTGACCTTTGACACCTTCGTCGAAGGTCAGGGCAATGCCTTCGCCCTGGCCATCGCGCGTCAGGCTGCCACCTGGGCCGATGGTCATTTCAATCCGGTCGTCTTCTGCGGCCCCTACGGATACGGCAAGACGCACCTGCTGAACGCCATCGCCTGGGAGGCGCAACGCCTGCGCCCGGACGCCAAGGTCGTCTATCTGACCGCCGAACGGTTCCTGTCGACCTTCGTGCGCGCCATGCAGGATCGCTCGACCGCGGCCTTCAAGGACAGCCTGCGCGGGGCCGACATGCTGCTGATCGACGACGTCCAGTTCGTCGGTGGCAAGGCCTCGACCCAGGAAGAACTGCTCTCGACCCTGACGGCCCTGATCGAGGACGGCAAACGCATCGTCCTGTCGGCCGACCGCCCGCCCATGGCCCTGACCGAGGTCGAGCCCCGCCTGCGCAGCCACCTGGCCTCGGGCCTGACCTGCCCGGTCGAACCGGCCGACCGCGCCCTGAAGCTGGCCGTCGCCCGTCATCGCCTGGAGGCCCTGGGCCGCCTGGGCGTCGTGTCGGGCCAGGCCCGTCCCGATGTGCTGGAACATCTGGTCGATCGCACCCCCGGCTCGATGCGTGAGCTGGAGGGCACCGTGAACACCCTGGCCGCCGTCGCCGGGCCCCGGCTGTCGGCGCTGACGGTCGAAGAGGTCAAGGGCCTGCTGGGCGCGGCCCTGCGCGGCGGTCCCGATCGCCGCATCACCGTCGACGAGATCCAGAAGACCGTCGCCGACCATTTCAGCCTGAAACAGGCCGACCTGCTGAGCGAGCGTCGCACCCGCGCCGTCGCCCGCCCCCGCCAGATCGCCATGTGGCTGTGCAAGCAGCACACCACCCGTTCCTACCCCGACATCGGTCGTCGCTTCGGCGGACGCGACCACACCACGGTCCTGCATGGTGTGCGCAAGGTCGAGGAGCTGATGGCCGCCGACGACCAAATCGCCCGCGACGTCGAGGCCCTGACCCGCAAGCTGCGGGGCTAGGACGAGCGGCTTTTCCCTCCCCCTCCGGGGGAGGGTCGTCGGCGCGCAGCGACGACGGGGTGGGGAGGGCTCAGCCATATCATCGCCGGTGTCTTTGACGCCGAGCCGCCCCCACCCGGTCGCTTCGCGACCACCCTCCCCCAAAGGGGAGGGAGAAGGCCTGTGAACAACCCGCATCCCCTTCCTTGCCCCGCGCGCCCAATCCGCTAGTGTCCAAGGCCCTCTATCCGCGGCGACGCTCACCTGAGTCGCCGCAACCGGGCGAGACGACATGCAGCTGACCATCGAACGATCCGCGCTTCTCCGGGCCCTCGGCCACGTGCAGAGTGTGGTCGAGCGGCGCAACACCATTCCGATCCTGTCCAATGTCCTGCTGTCGGCCGGGCGCGACCGCCTGTCGTTCGCCGCAACAGACCTGGACATGGAAATGACCGACGAGGCCGAGGCCCAGGTCCATGTCGAGGGCCAGATCACGGCCCCCGCCCACACCCTTTATGAGATCGTTCGCAAGCTGTCGGACGGGGCCGAGGTGTCCCTGTCCTATAACGGCGACGACCCCCGCCTGGTGGTCTCGGCCGGACGGTCCAAGTTCAACCTGCCGGTCCTGCCGGCCGGGGACTTCCCGATCATGTCCAGCGATGCCTCGGGCACCCGCTATGCCATGCCCAAGGAAGACCTGGCCCGTCTGATCGACAAGACCCGCTTTGCCGTCTCCACCGAGGAGACGCGTTATTATCTGAACGGCCTTTATCTGCACACCGTGGCCGAGGCGGGCGTGCCCATGTTGCGTGCCGTGGCGACCGACGGTCACCGGCTGGCCCTTGCCGAAACCCCCGCGCCCGAGGGGGCCGCCGGTGGCCCCGGCGTGATCGTGCCCCGCAAGACGGTGGACCAGGTCCGCCGCCTGCTCGACGACGGCTCTGGCCCGGTCGAGGTCCAGGTCTCGGCCCAGAAGATCCGCTTCGAGTTCGGCCAGGCCTCCCTGACGTCCAAGGTCATCGACGGGGCCTTCCCCGACTATATGCGGGTCATCCCCAAGGGGAACGACAAACAGGCCGACATCGACAACGCCGTCTTCGCCTCGGCCGTCGACCGGGTGGCCACCATCTCGGCGGAAAAGAGCCGCTCGGTGAAACTGGCCTTCGACACCGACCGGGTAAAGCTGACCGTCCGCAACATGGAAGCCGGCCAGGCCGAGGAAGAGATCGAGATCGGCTATTCCGAGGAACCGTTCGAAATCGGCTTCAACGCCCGCTACCTGATGGACGTCGCCGGCCAGATCACCGGCGAGACCGCCATGTTCAAATTCGCCGACCCCGCCAGCCCGACCCTGGTGCTCGATCCGGGCGACCCTGGCGTCCAGTATGTGCTGATGCCGCTGCGGGTTTGATGCGGCGCGTGAGCACGGTGTGAAAAGTGAGCAAGAGGTGAGCCGACCCTGCCGTGGTCAGATTTTCGCTCACGCCTTGCTCACTTCGCTCACTTTTCACGCCCTCGCCGGTCCCGTCTCTTGATCACCGCCCTCACCCTCACCGACTTCCGCTCCTATGCGGTGGCGACCCTGGCCCTGCCGCCGGGGCCGGTGGTGCTGTATGGGCCGAACGGGGCGGGCAAGACCAATCTGCTGGAGGCCATCAGCCTGCTGACCCCCGGCAAGGGGCTGCGCGGGGCCACGGCACCCGAGATGGGCCGCCGCGAGCCGGGCGAGGCGACCGGCCGGGCCTGGGCCGTCACGGTCACCCTGGATGGCGAGAACGGCGAGGTGCGGCTGGGCACCGGCGTTCAGGCTGCCGGGGCCGCCCGGCGCACGGTCCGCATTGATGGCGAGACGGCCCCGCCCGGACGGTTGCTGGACCATCTGCGCCCGGTCTGGGCCACGCCGGAGCAGGACCGCCTGTTCTCCGACGCGCGGGCAGACCGGCTGCGGTTTTTCGACCGGCTGGTGTTCGCCGCCGACCCCGACCATGCCGCCGCCGTCTCGGCTTATGACAAGGCCCTGCGCGAGCGGCTGCGCCTGCTGACCGAGGGGGCCGAGGGCAAAGAGGCCGACCCCCTGTGGCTGGACGCCCTGGAAATCCGCCTGGGCGAGGCGGGGGCGCGGGCGGCCTCGGCGCGCGCCGGGGCGCTTAAGACGCTTCAGGCCGGGATCGATGCCCGCAACGATCGCCCCTTCCCCCAGGCGGATCTGGGCCTGACCGGAGAGGCAGAGACCCTCGCGCTGGACGGCCAACCCCTGGCCGATATCGCCACCTCGATCCGCGAGGGCATGGCCCGGTCGCGCGCCCGCGATGCCGCCGCCGGACGCTCCCTGTTCGGGCCGCATCGCTCGGACCTGACGGCCCTGCATCGCGAGAAGAACCGCCCCGCCGCCGAAGGGTCTTCCGGCGAGCAGAAGGCCCTGGTGCTGAACCTGATCCTGGCCCAGATCGAGCGGCTGAAGGGCGGCGTGCCGCCGGTCCTGCTGCTGGACGAGGCACCGGCCCATCTGGACACCGCCCGCCGTGCCGCCCTGTTCGAGGAGATCGTCGCCCTGGGCCTGCAAGCCTTCATGACCGGGACCGAGGCCGACCTCTTCGCCGATCTGAAGGACCGCGCCGCCTTCGTGCGGGTCGAGGACGGCGGTCTGTTGCCTCAGATCTGACGGGAACCGAAGCGCCCGCCGACGGCTTCCTTGCGGGTCACAAGGAAGATCATGCTATGACCGACTCCAACCCTGAAAACCACGAGGCCCTCGAAGCGGAAGCCATGGGCGAAAAGCCCGACACCGGCCGCCAGACCGACGCCCTGATCGACGCTCTGTCCGGTTCGGGTATGGGTTCCGACACGCGCGCGGGCTCGCTGCGCGGCGGCTCGGCCTCCGGCTCCGAAATCGATCCCGATCAGGACACGATCGACGAGGCCCTGGCCGAGGAAGGCGAGGAAATGAAAGACGAAACGCCGCCTGCGTCCGACATCTGATCTGCCTTGCTGACGCCGCATCCTTGGGCCACGGTAACGAACGATTTCAGAGTGCGACAAGGATGATGGTTTTGAGAAAGCCGATGCTGGCGGTGACGGCCCTGGTCCTGACCCTGTCCGCCTGCGACACGCGCGGTGCGGCCCCCGTCGAGGCTGAAGCCGCCGATCAGGGCACGGCTGCCAGCGCGCCCGCTGTGCCCGCTGCCAGTCCGACACCGTCGACCACCATGGCAGTTGGACCCGCCGAGATGCCCAGGGGCAATGTTCCGGTCTTCGCAGCCCTGTATCCCGATGCGGATGTCAGCGCGCCAGCAACCCTGGCGGACGGTGCCGACGGCCCCGGTGGCCTCGTCTCCTTCACGACGGATGCCGCGCCGGACGCCGTCGTCGGCTTCTACAAGCAACGGGCCGAGACTGCGGGCCTGACCTCGATCTCGGCGATGAACCAGGGCGAGGCCCGGGCCTATGCCGCCGCATCGCCGGACGGCGGCGGGGCCAGCGTCCAGGTTGTCGCGGCTCCCGCCGAAGACGGAACCACCTCGGTCCAGCTCAGCTGGAGCGCGGGCCGGTGAACCGCACGCGGCACACGGCCGGTGCCGTCGCTGCCGCCTGCCTGTTGATCCTGTCGTCCGCCTGTACGACCGCGCGCCCTGTGACGTCTGCGGCGGCGCTGGCGGGATACCTGCCCCCGCCCGCCAACCTTTCCACGGGACCCGCACCCAGCGAGCCTTCGTCAGCAGACCGGCAGCAGTCCCTGGCCCTGGCGGGTCTGGCGGATACGGACCGCTGGTTCATGGCCACCGCCCATGCCGAACTGTCGCCGACCCTGGCCATCCAGCATTTCGACTGCCGCCTCGGCACGCGGATCGAGGCCGTCCCGACCCCGTCGCTGGATCGGCTGATGACCCGTCTCGCCACCGATGTGATGGCGCGCATAACCGCCCTGCGCCCACCTGAGGGTCGTGCCGGGCCCGTGGCGATGGACCCCGCGCGGCGAAGCTGTGTCCGGCTGACGTCCACGCGGCGGGCCCAGCCGTCCTGGCCCTCGGGGGCCGCGGCGCTCGGAGTGGCCTATGGCGAGGCCCTGGCCTTGCTTGCCCCGGATCGGGCCGATGCCGTGCGCGGCATGGGCGCGGCCATCGGCGACAGTGCCGCCATCTGCGGCCTCGCCTGGCCCAGCGACGTCGCTGCGGGCGCCGAAGTGGGCCGCATGGTCTTCGCCGAGGCGGCAGCCACCCCCGAATTCATCGCCGACGCCCAGGCCGCCAGGGCCGAGATCGCCGCCGCCCGGGCCAGTGGCCTGACCAACCCCGGCTGTGCCGCCGAACGTCGGGCGCTGGGCCTGAGTTAGGCCGGTCGCGGACTGGCCAGCGCCCCATAAAGTTCAGGCCGCCGATCGCGGAAAAAGCCCCAGGCCGCCCTGTGCCGGTCCAGGAAGTCCAGGTCGAAGCTGTGGACCAGCACCCCCTCCTCCCGATCCAGGCTCTGGACCAGGTCGCCGCGATGATCGGCGATGAAGGAATGGCCGTAAAAAGTCTGGCCCGCCGCCGTCACCGTTTCATGGCCGATGCGGTTGGCCCCGACCACCGGCACGACATTGGACACGGCGTGCCCCTGCATGGCGCGCCGCCACGGCTGGGCGGTGTCCAGGCTGTCATCGTGCGGTTCGGTGCCGATCGCCGTCGGATACATCAGCACCTCGGCCCCCATCAGCATCATCGCCCGCGCCGTCTCGGGGTACCACTGGTCCCAGCAGATGCCGACGCCGACCCGTCCGAACCGCGTCGACCAGACCTTGAAGCCCGTGTCGCCCGGCCGGAAATAATATTTCTCCTGATAGCCGGGGCCGTCCGGAATATGGCTCTTGCGATAGACGCCCAGCGGCGAGCCGTCCGCGTCCAGCATGACCAGGCTGTTGAAATAATGGGGCCCTTCCCGCTCGAAGATCGAGACCGGAATTGCGACGCCCAGGTCCTTGGCAACATCCGCCATGGCGATCACGGCCGGATGCTCGCGCCAGGCATAGGCGGTGCCGAACCAGTGCTCCTCCTGACTGACGCAGAAGTAAGGGCCCTGGAACAGTTCTGGCGGCAGGATCACCTGCGCGCCCTGCGATGCCGCCTGTTTCACCAGATCGGCCGTCTTGGCGATGTTCGCCGCCATGTCCTCGCCATAGGACGTCTGAAGAGCGGCAACTGAGACTGTGCGGGTCATTATTCTGGCTCCTGCTGGCTGATGCAGTGGAACGATCCTCCGCCTGACAGAATGGCCAGGGACGGCAGGGGGATGATCTCGCGATCGGGGAAAATGGTGGCCAGGCCCTGGCAGGCCAGGTCGGCGGCCCGGGCGTCGCCATAGGTCGGCACGATCAACGCCTCATTTGCGATCAGGAAATTCATGTGGCTGGCCGGCACCGGCCTTTCGTCCTCGTCACCGACGAAACCGGGTGACGGCAGGCGCAGCACGGTGATGGGGTTGCCGTCGGCGTCGGTCATCTGGGACAGGGCCTGGGCCACCGCATCATAGACGTCGTCGTTGGGATCACCCCGCCCCCAGGCGACCGGACAGGCCACCACCCCCGGCGCGACAAACCGGGCCAGATTGTCGACATGGCCGTCGGTGTGGTCATTCAGCAGGCCGTCGCCCAGCCACAGCACCTTGCGCGCCCCCAGGGATTTGGCGAGCGCCGCCTCGGCGACCCCTTCAGTCCAGCCGGGATTGCGATTGGGGTTCAGCAGGCATTGCCGCGTGGTCAGAATGGTGCCGCGCCCATCGTGATCCAGGGCGCCGCCCTCCAGCACCACATCATGGCGCGTCAGCGGAACGCCAGAGGCCGCACCGATCTGATCGGCGACGGTATCGTCATGCTCCAACTCATATTTCCCGCCCCAGCCGTTGAAGCGGAAGGCAGCGGCACTGGCCGATCCCTCTCCGAAGATGGGGCCGGTGTCCCTCAGCCAGATGTCGCCGAAACGTCCGTCGACCACGGTCACCCCCGCCACGCCCGCGAACCGCGCCTTCGCCTCGGCCAGGGCCTCGGGATGACCAACCATCAGTTGCACCTGCTCGCGGCCGGGCCCCGCCAGGGCGCGGACTAGGGCCTCGACCTCGGCCTGCGCGGGTTCCAGGTTGTCCTCCCACAGATCGGCGTGGCTGGGCCATCCGACCCACATCGCCCGGTGCGGCGCCCACTCCGCCGGGATCGGGGCGGTGGCGATGGAGGCGGAAACGGTCGTCATGGGTCGCGGTCCTGATCGGCCAAGAGGCAAGCCGCGCCACATAGACATGCGTCGGTGTCAGTTCAACGGCAGTGCGGACAAGCACGGTCGTCGCTGAAGCCGCGAGGGACCGCGTCGCGAGCGGTGGCGCCTACAAACAGGCGCTCAAGCAGAGAGCCGCCGCGCGGCGAGCGCTAGCGCCCGCAAAGACCTGAGCTCAAGGAGCGAGCTGCCGCGCGCCGAGCGGTAGCCCCGGAAAAGGAAAAGGGCGGCCCCTTTCGAGGCCGCCCTGATCGTCTCAAGTCACAGACTGCAGATTAGAAGGTGTAGCGGACGCCAACCTTGATCTGCCAGACCGACGGATTGGTCGACGAGGACGCCGAACGATCCAGGAAGCTGTTGTACTGATAGAAGTTGCCTTGGCCGGCCGCGCCACCGACGCAGGACGTGGAGACCTGGCAGTTCAGCGCGACGACGTTGTTGGAGAAGTAGGGGAAGCCGACCTGTTGCAGGACGCCCCACTCATCGTTCAGCAGGTTACCGATATTCTCGATATCGGCGTACAGCTCCAGCTTGGCACCACCGGGGAAGAAGGCCGGCAGTTCCTGCGAGACGCTCAGGTCGAACGTCGTCACGTCCGGCGACTGGTATCCGTTACGCTTGGTGATCGAGCCCGCTTCGTTGATCAGGCCGGTCGACCGCAGGAACTCGTTGAAGCCAGCGAAGTCGAAGCCGGGGCCGTAGCGAACGATCGGATCGCTGGTGGCCGTCACACTGCCCGTTGCGTCCACGTTCGGCACGTACAGCAGCTGGCGGTTGGCGCTGTAGCTGCTGTTCTCGCCCGTCAGTTGCGACGAGCTGACACCGAAGGTGTAGCTGTAGTTCAGGCCCGACCGGCGCTGGCCGAACAGGTTGAAGCGGGTGCGGTAGTCACCGAAGAAGGCGCGGCTGTAGCTGAGGTTCAGCTTGATCGCGTCTTCGATCTCATAGTTGGAGTCGGCAACGTCGGGGTTGTTGGAGTCGGACGTCGCCAGGTTGTTGTAGTTCGAGGCGGCGACCGAGGACGTACCGGCGTGGACGTCGGTGGCATCCAGGTAGGTGTAGGACAGGTTGAAGCCCAGTCCATCCAGCAGACCGTCGTACCAGTCCTTGCCCAGGCTGATCGCGACCTGATCGGTGGTGCCGCCATCGAAGTTGGTCAGCATCAGCACAACCGGGCCGCTGGCACCGCCGTAGCGGGGACGACCGTCGGGCATGGTGCCGACGACGCGGTTCTGGTCCCGCAGGTCTTTCCAGCCCACCGAGTTGTCCAGCTCGGAGTGGACGTATTCGGCGCGCACGATCCAGCCTTCACCCAGACCAAAGCGGCTGAAATCGAACTCCTTGGAGGCCCCCAGCGACGCTTTCCAGATCGATGGCATCTCGAAGCCCGGATCGATCACATTGACCACGCCGCGGCCGGCATTCGCCGAGGCCGTCACGCCGTCCTGGGCGATCTGGTTGACGTTGAAGCCGTCGATGTTCTGCAGTGCGGCCTGTTCGGCAGCCGTACAGACGCGCGTGCTGTTGCTGGTGAAGTTGGAGGTGTAGCTGCCCGAGATCCGGCAGTTGAAGTTGCCCAGCAGGCTGCCGGTGTTGGTGTAGTTGTTGGCGATCCAGACGTTGGGCGTGCCACCCTGGAAGCGACCGATACCACCATAGACGGTCAGGGTGTCGTCGGGCGACCAGTTGAAGCCGATCCGCGGCTGGAACACCGACAGACCGTCGATCGTGGTGTTGGAATCGAAGCCATAGGTGTTGCGGAAGGCAACGTTGTCGGTCGGAACGTCGTCGGTTTGATACCAGTCGTAGCGGAAGCCGGCCGAAACGGTCAGCTCCGAGTTCACATCCCACTCGTCCTGGAAGAACAGGCTGTTGGTCGAGTAGGAGAAGGCCGCAGCCCCTTCCAGCTTATTGTTGGAAGCGGTGTTCTGGTAGTTGATGAAGGACGCTTGACGGTTCTGGTAGTCGGCGATCGAGGCGAACTCGTATTCCGCATTGGCGACCTGAACGAACACGTTGAAGACGTCGACCGTTTCGCGCTCATAGCCGAAGGTGACCTGCTGGCCATTGCCGGCGTCCCAGTTACCGACGAAGCGGATCTGGTCCAGATCGTTGGTCAGGATGTTGGCCTGACGCGAACGCTCGGTGCCCAGGCGGATCGAACGACGCGGAGCCGGGCCGGTCGGGTTGTCCAGATAGACCTGGAAGGCGGCGAAGTTATTGTCCTGCGGCGTGGCCGAGATGCTTTCGACTTCCTTGCGCGAGATCGAGAACTCGGTCGAGAAGGTGTCGGTCCAGTCCGAGAAGACCTGAGCCTTGTAGGCCGTCAGATTGGTCGTCAGCGTATAGGCAGACGACAGCAGCGAGATGTTCGGGAAGGTCGACGAGGTGCTGAACGATCCCAGGCGCGGATCGGCGTTTTCCGTCTGCTGGTACGAGAAGACCGCGCGGTGACGGTCGCTGATGTTCCAGTCCAGCTTGGCGAAGTATTTTTCGTCGATGAAGGTCAGGCTGTCGGCCGTGGCGTCCAGGGGATCATAGCCATAGACGGACTGGGTGATGGAGCGGACCTGATCGATATCGGCCTGGGTGATGCCCGGAACCTCGACCGAGGCACCCGATCCGGCCGGGCCGCTGAGGACCGGCTGAGTGCCTTCGAAATATTCGTAGTTGACCAGGAAGAACAGGGTGTCCGGGATGATCGGGCCGCTCAGGGTCGCGCCGTAGCTGGTTTCCTCGAACTCGGCGGTGACCGAACGGTTCACGACGTTGCCGGTCTGGAAGTCTTCGTAGCTGTAGGAATCGCCCTGATAGTCGTTGCCAGTCGTTTCCCAGAAGGCTTCGCCCTGGAACTGGTTCGTGCCGGACTTGGTGACCGAGTTGATGACGCCGCCCGTGAACGAGCCGTACTGCACGTCGTAAGGCGCAACCTCGACGCTGACGGCCTCGAGGACGGAGATCGAGATCGGGGTGCGGACGGTCGGATAGCCGTTGGCGTTCAGACCAAAGTCGTCGCCCTGGCGGATGCCGTCCACGAGGAAGGCGTTGAAGCGGGTGGACTGACCACCGATGGACAGGGCGTCATTGTTGGACGGGTCGGTCGTGGCGAACGGCGACGTCCGGACGAAATCCTTGATGTCGCGGCCGATCGACGGCAGCGTCTCGATGTCCGACAGGCCGAACTGCGAACGCGGGCTGGTGCGCAGCGGACCGGCGCGCAGGCCGGTGACGATCAGCTCTTCAACGTCGGTCGCGGCGCTGACGTCGCTGACATAGACGTCGACCGTGGCAGGGTTGCCGATGCCGATCGCGGCAATGCCCGTGGGCTCGGACGCATAGCCGCTGGCGGCGACGGTCACTTCATACGGGCCACCGACGCGCAGGTTGCGGGCGGAGTAGGCACCATCGGCACCGGTGACGGCGGTCGAGCTGGTGCCGGTCGGCACGTGGACGACGGTGACCGAAGCCCCGGCGACCGGCGATCCCGCGTCGTCCAGGACGCGGCCGCGAATGCCACCCGTGGTTTCCTGGGCATAGACCGCGCTGGCGGCCGACATCATAAGTACGGCAGCCGAGGCCCCGTAGGCGAGTTTGCGAATCATGTCTCGAGTATCCCCTCTCGTCGCCACAAGGCTGCCCGACATGGGCCCCATTTGTCGTGACGGGTGACAAGTTCGCTCGCTTTACGCCCGCATTCATAAAGTCGGACGACAGGTTTGCGACGGAAACATGACAGCCTCAGGGGGGTTGCGCAGAGGCCACAGTGCGTTTTCAGGCACCCGCTTGCGCGCCCCAGACCGCTCTTAGCCGGGCTCCACGACCGCAGAAGCGCGTGTATCCGCCATATCGGGCCGGATTTCGCCGGGCAAAGTCCTGGTGGTAACTTTCGGCTGGCCAGAAGCGGGCGGCGGCCCGAACGGGTGTGACAAATCGCGCAGGGCCGATCACGGCGACAGCAGCCGCACGAGAGGCATTGGCTGCCGGGGCCTGGGCAGCCGTCGCGAAGACGGCCGTTCCATAGGGGGCGCCGCGATCGCAAAACTGGCCCGCGGAATCGGTCGGATCGATCGTGCGCCAGAATCGGTCGACCAGCTGGCGATAGCTGATGCGCGCCGGATCATAGGTGACCTGCACCGCCTCCAAGTGACCGGTACCGCCGCGCACCACCTGGTCATAGGTCGGATTGTTGGTGCGCCCACCGGCGAACCCGGACACGGCCGAGACCACGCCCGGCATGGCCTCGAAATTGGCCTCCACCGACCAGAAGCAGCCGCCGGCGAAAACGGCCGTCTCGCGCCGGCCGCTGTCCTGCGCCGCCGAAACCGTGGCGGTGGCCGGGCGGCTGACGGCCTCGCCCTGGCCACAGGCGGCGGCAGCGAACAGGGCGGCAATCATCAGGCGGGTGCGGGTCATGGCGATCCTCGTGTAGGGCGTCTCGGGATCATACGACGCAATCGTCCAGAGGGTTTCAGTCGATCCGCTCGGCCAGCGCATCCGCCAGGCTTTGCGCCGTCCGGGCCCGCCAAGCCGAGGCGTGGAAATTGCCATTGATCTGGGTGCGAGCAATGACGTGGGCGCGAAAGCGCTCGAACAGCTCGGGATCCGGCCGGACCGGATCGCGCCAAAAATCATCAAGCGGCTGCGGGTCCGTCAGGCCGTCGATATCGAACAGGGCCCGGCCCAGCGCCTTGACCGGCACGCCCCAGCCCAGCGCCGACAGGGCTGCCGTCGAGTTGTTGACGACCAGCCCTTTCGAGCCACGGCAAAGTTCTGCCAGCAGACCGGCATCGACATAGTCCACGCGCCCCGCCACCCCATGCACCCGCGCCAGGCCCCGCGTGATCCGTCCCATGTCCAGCACACCCGGATCCAGAGGATGGTTCTTGACGATCAATCGCAGGCTTCGCGGTGCATGGGCGGCAAAACTGGCGATGACCCGATCCAGAAAGGCACGATTGTCGGTCAGATCGGAATGACGCGTCAGCTGGCTGTCGCCCTCGCGCTGCAAACAGACCGCCACATAGGGGCCGCGCCCGATGGCGCTCCGGACGGCGCGCCATCGGGCACCGTAGGTCACGGCCTGAACCCCATAGCGCCGGATATGGGCCAGGCACTGACGCCAGGGCTGGACGGCAAACGCCGGACGATGAACAGGAAACAACGGTCGACCCAGCAGTTCGGCCAGAAAATAGAGGCTGATCTGGATCACCAGCGAGGGCGTGACCCGCCCCACCGCCTGAAACGGCCTCAACGACGGCGTGTCGGCATAGGCGGCGGGATCGCGCGGCAGTGAACTGGAGCCATTGACCCCGTTGCGCTCCAGCGTGACCCAGTCCGGTCGGAAGTAGCCGTTCTCCAGCACCCATACCCGTGCGGGCAACGGCCTGACCGGCCGCAGAACGGCGGCATTATAGGGGCCGCTCTCTCCGAAGACGACGATGTCGCTATAGGCCCCCGCCATGCTGGACAGGCGAAACGGCCACTGTTCCACCGGTCCACGATAGGTGATGGCTCCCGGACCACGGCGACTGGCGACATCCCCCGCATTGACGACCAGATGATCGACGTCGGCACCGCGCTCCCGCAGGGCCGCGCAGAACAGCCGTCCGAACGGACCGAACGGCAGGGAGACCATCAGAAACCGTCGCCCCGACAGCGGCCCGACGGCAGCAGGGTCCGTCCTGGGGGACTCTGCGTGTCCATCCGATGCGGATATCCGCTCGACGATCGGATCGGGACGAGTCAGCAAAACGGAAAACGCCTCAACACTTGCCCTTCATCGATACACGATTTCGCCATGGCGTCGACCGGGCACTGGCGCCGTGTAAACTGACCAAGCCCCATAGCAAAAACGCCGACCCGGTTTCCCGGATCGGCGCTGATGTTTGTTTCGACGACTTCGCCGACCTCAAGATCGGGGCCCGGCGGATGGCCGGGCCCGTCTCTGTGGGATCTTAGAAGTTGATGTCGATGGTCGCACGACGGTTCAGCGGCTCACGCACGCCGTCAGCCGTCGGACGGGCCAGGGCGGTTTCACCCTTGGCGTCCAGCGAGATCACGCCGCCGTTGACCTGTTGGGCCACCAGGGCGTCCGCAACGGTGCGGGCGCGGCGGTTGGACAGGCCGACGTTATAGGCGGCCGAACCCGAGGTGTCGGCGTGGCCGACGACCAGGATACGGGTCGGACGGCCCGACTTGGCGTAGTTGGCCGCCTGGGTGATGATCGAGCGGGCTTCGGCCGTCAGGTCCGAGCGATCCCAGTCGAAGTACACCACGAACTGACGCGCCTGGACCGGAGCCGGGGGCGGCGGGGGCGGCGGAGGAGGCGGGGGCGGCGGAGGAGGCGGCGGCGGGGGCGGCGGCGGCGGGGGCGGCGGCGGCGGGGCATCAGCCGCACCAAAGGCATAACGCAGGCCCAGCGTCACCGCGTGGCTCTCGTTGTAGTCACCGTCGAAATTGCCCTGGGCCAGACCGGCGGTCGACGTGAAGGTGTCGAAATCGGCGGTGGTGGCGAAGTAGCGGTAGGTCAGATCGACGTTGGTGCGGTCCGAGATCGCCCAGGCCAGACCGGCGATGGCCTGACCGGCCAGCTCGGTCGAGCTGTCATCGGCGGCAATGCTGGTCGTGCGGGCGGCACCGGCGTTGCTGAGCGTGCCGACGAAGTCGGTGTTCACGCGGGCAACACCAACACCCAGACCGATGAAGGGACGCAGGGTCCAGGACGCATCACCGAAGTCATAGATGACATTGGCCATAAGCGAGGCGACTTCCATGTCGCCGTCCGGCACATCGCAGGCACCGGTCGCGATTGGCGCGCAGATGTTGGCGGCCGACGGGGCCGTGCGCTGGAAATTGCCCAGCTCGCCCGAGCGGTAGCCGCCTTCGAGTTCGGCGCGCCAGTTCGGGTTGAACCGGTAGCCGAGGCGGGCGAACGCCGCCCAGCCGTCCTCGACTTCGACTTCCCAGCTGGCACCGCCAAGACCTTCGCTTTCGAAGGTGACGTCGTTGACGGTGTGCCAGCCGGCGTCGACAGCGCCATACCAGCCGTTCGGTTCAGCCGCGGCGGCGCCGGCGGCCAACAGGCCCACGGCTGCGACGCTGGCGAGAAGTTTCAGCTTCATCGTATCCTCATTACTCAGTTGAAATGCCCAGATGGCTACGCTTGCGCGCATCCGTCAAATGCCCGAACGGCCTGCCATCTGTGCGGTTCCGCTCATGGCCTCGGAATGTGGCAACTGTGGCGCCATTTCAACACGATCGGCAGACGATCGGTCATCTACCCCCTGCCAACGCCCATCCGATCGATGGGTTTTCCTGGCCTGCGAGGATTCCCTTTTTTCGGGCAGCCTCTAGGAAGGAGGACGGTCCAAGGGAGACATGAAGATGACGATGCGGTTCGACGGACGGGTGGCGATCGTGACGGGCGCCGGGGGCGGCCTGGGCCGTGAGCACGCGCTGGCGCTGGCGGCACGCGGGGCAAAGGTCGTTGTCAATGACCTGGGTGTTGCCCGTGATGGCGAGGGATCGTCCGCCACCCCGGCCCAGCAGGTTGTGGCCGAGATCGAGGCTGCGGGGGGCGAGGCCATGGCCAACGGAGCCTCAGTCACCGACGCCGCTGCGATCGAGGCCATGGTGGCAGAGGTCATGGCGAAATGGGGCCGGATCGACATTCTGGTGAACAATGCCGGGGTCCTGCGCGACAAGACCTTCGCCAAGATGTCGTTGGAGGATTTCCGCTTCGTGGTCGACGTCCACCTGATGGGGGCGGTCAACTGCACCAAGGCGGTCTGGGACATCATGCGGGCCCAGAACTACGGCCGGATCGTGATGACCACGTCTTCTTCCGGCCTGTATGGCAATTTCGGCCAGTCGAATTATGGCGCAGCCAAGATGGCCCTGGTCGGCCTGATGCAGACCCTGTCGATCGAGGGGGCCAAGAACGACGTCCGCGTCAACTGTCTGGCCCCCACCGCCCACACCCGCATGACCGAGGACCTGGGTGCCGCCCTGCCGCTGGAACTGCTCGGTCCCGACATGGTGACACCCGGGCTGTTGTATCTGGTCAGCGAGAACGCCCCCAGCCGCTGCATCCTGGCGGCCGGCGCCGGCGGGTTCGAGCGCGCCTATGTCACCCTGACCCAGGGCGAGTTCATCACCGGACCGGACGCGCCCGAACAGGTCGCGGCCCGCATCGACGCCATTTCGGACCGGACCGGAGAGATCATCCCGGAAATGGGCGCGGCACAGGGCATGGTCGAGCTGACGAAGGCCAAGAGCTTTCATGGCGGCTGACGCCGCGGTGCCTATGCTCGGCTCGCGAAGCCTCGCGGCTTGAGGCGCAGTTCATCGGGCTCTTGTCTTTACCCTGCGGCAGGAGCCTACACCGATAACGAGGAAATCGGGCTCAACTAGCGCGAATGCGCGATAGCCCCAGGAGGATATCATGCGTGAAGCCGTCATCGTCTCCACTGCTCGCACCCCGATCGGGCGGGCCTATCGGGGGGCGTTCAACGATACCGCGGCCCAGCAACTGGGTGCCCATGCGGTGAAGCACGCCGTGGCACGCGCCGGCGTCGATCCGGCCGAGATCGAGGACGTCGTCATGGGCGCGGCTCTGCAACAGGGCGCAACCGGCACCAATGTCGCACGCCAGATCGCCCTGGCCGCCGGGCTGCCCGCATCGGTCCCGGGGATGAGCCTGGACCGTCAGTGCGCTTCCGGCCTGATGGGTATCGCCACCGCCGCAAAACAGGTGGTCTTCGATCAACAGAAGATGGCGGTCGGCGGCGGCCTGGAGTCCATTTCCCTGGTCCAGAACCAGCATATGAACCTGTACCGCATGAAGGATGAGGCGCTGCTGCAGCTGTCGCCCCACATCTATATGTCCATGCTGGAAACCGCCGAGGTGGTGGCGCGTCGCTATGGCATTTCGCGGGACCGCCAGGACGAATACGCGCTGCAATCCCAGCAGCGCACGGCCCAGGCCCAGGCTGAAGGGCGTTTGGATGCCGAAATCGTGCCGATGACCACGACGATGCTGGTGGCGGACAAGGCGACGGGGCATACCTCCTCCAAGGAAATCACCCTGTCCAAGGACGAGGGCAACCGCCCCGAAACGACACTGGAGGGCCTGCGGTCGCTGAAGCCCGTCTTCGGCGGCGGCGAGGAGATCCAGCAAGGAGAGTTCATCACCGCCGGCAATGCATCCCAGCTGTCGGACGGGGCATCCGCTTCGGTCATCATGGAGGCGGGCGAGGCGGTGAAGCGCGGCCTGCAGCCGCTGGGGGCCTACCGCGGCATGGCCGTGGCCGGCTGCGAGCCCGACGAAATGGGCATCGGCCCAGTCTATGCCGTGCCCAAACTTCTGAAGCGTCACGGCCTGACGGTCGACGACATCGGCATCTGGGAGCTGAACGAGGCCTTTGCGGTCCAGGTGCTGTATTGCGCCGACACCCTGGGTATTCCGATGGACCGGCTGAACGTCTCGGGCGGGGCCATCTCGATCGGTCACCCCTACGGCATGAGCGGCGCCCGGATGGCTGGCCATGTCCTGATCGAGGGCAAGCGGCGCGGTGCTAGATTCGGCGTGGTCACCATGTGCGTCGGCGGCGGCATGGGCGCGGCCGGACTGTTCGAAATCTTCTGAGGTTCAGGCCCGTTCCATGGATCATGGAACGCCCCCCCCCTGCTCAGGCCGCGTCTGCGCGCGGTTGATGGTGGAGCGGACGGTCGCCGTCGTCCGCAACCTCTATCGCCCGCAACGCCTGCACGAAGTCGTCGCGCCAGATGGCGACGTCGGTATCGCGCACCACCTTCATCAGGGCGGTCCATTTGCGGATGCGTTCCTCGCGCGGCATGGTCAGGGCCGTCTTGATGGCGTCCGACAGTTCTTCGCGGCTGAACGGATTGACCAGCAGCGCCTCGCCCATCTGTTCCGCAGCACCGGCAAAGCGCGACAGGATCAAAACGCCCGGATTGTCCGGGTTCTGGGCGGCGACATATTCCTTGGCCACAAGATTCATGCCGTCACGCAGAGGCGTCACCAGCCCCACACGGGCTGCGCGATAGATGCCCGCCAGCTGATCGCGTCGATAGCCCCGGTTCAGATAGCGGATCGGCTGCCAGTCCATGTCGGCATATTCGCCGTTGATCCGGCCCGCTAAGGCGTCCAGCCGCGCACGGATGTCCTGATAGGTGTCGACGTCGTCGCGGCTGATCGGCGTCACCTGGACCAGGAAGACATCCCCGCGCAGTTCCGCATTGTCATGCAGGAACTGCTCATACCCCAGCATCCGCTCTTCCAGACCCTTGGAGTAGTCCAGCCGGTCGACCCCGACCATCATCGAGCGGAAGGCAGACGAGGCGGCCATCCGGTCATAGGTCCGCAGACCCGCTGGTGAATCGCGCGCGCCCAGGAAGTCTTCGACATCGATGCCGATCGGATAGACCCCGACACAGACCTTGCGACCAAAAGCTTCCAGCCCGTTGTCTCCGGCCAGCTCGCCGCGGGCTTCGGAGATGACATAGTCCCGGAACAGGTCCAGCCATTCCTCGGTCTGGAAACCGATCAGGTCATAGGCGAACAACGATTCCACCAGCCGTCGATGATGCGGCAGGGTCACCAGCAGTTGGCGTACCGGCCAAGGCGTATGCAGGAAGAAGCCGATCCGGTTCGTCACACCCAGTCGGCGCAGATCGCGCGCCATCGGGATCAGATGATAGTCGTGTACCCAGATGATGTCGTCCGGTTCCAGCATGGGGGCCAGAACCTCGGCGAACCGCTGGTTCACCCGCTCATAGCCTTCGCCGTAGGACCGCTCATAGGCCGTCAGGTCCAGACGATGATGGAACAGCGGCCAAAGCGTCTTGTTGGCATAGCCGTTGTAATATTCGTCGACGTCCTGCGGCTCCAGATCGACCAGCGCCACTGTGACGCCCGCCCGATCCTCGATCTTGGCCTCGCCGGTGAAGGTCTCGACCGTCTCGCCTGACCAGCCGAACCAAAGTCCGTCATAGGTCCGCAGGGCTGCGGAAAGGGCCATGGCCAGCCCACCGGCAGAGCCGGCGGCTGGATCCTTGGGAGCGGAGACACGGTTCGATACGACGATAAGACGGCTCATGCCGTCGCAACGCCTTGATGGCAAAAAGGTGGCATAACGCTTTCGTGAACCGCCCTATCGTGCATCCGTCCAGGACCGGCTGAGCAGCACGGCACAGTTGATGATCCCCACCAGGGAATAGGTCTGGGGGTAGTTGCCCCACAGTTGGCCATCCTCGATCGAGATGTCCTCGCTCAGCAGGCCCGCCGACGTCCGGCGGCTCAGCATGTCCTCGAAGATGACCCTCGCCTCCTCGGTCCGGCCGTTCAGGGCCAGGGCCTCGATGAACCAGAAGGTGCAGAAGTTGAACGCCGTCTCCGGCTCGCCGAAATCATCCGCCTCGATATAGCGAAACAGATAGGCTCCCTTCTTCAGGTCGCGCTCCACCGCATCGAATGTGGCGACCTGACGGGGATCGCGAACGTCCAGAAAGCCCAGGTCAGTCAGCTGCAGCAACGAGGCGTCCAGCTCCTGCCCGCCGAAACTGGCCGCGAAACGACCCTCCTCCGGCAGGAAGGCCTCCTTCTCGATCCGGGCACGGATGATCGCCGCCCGCTCGCGCCAGACCTCGGCCCGGTGTCCCAGGCCGATATGATCCGCCGCCTTGGCCAGACGGTCGCAGGCCGCCCAGCACATGACCGACGAATAGGTGTGCACGCGCGCGATGGTCCGGAACTCCCACAGCCCGGCATCGACCTGGTCATGCATGGCAAAGGCCCGGTCGCCGACCTTTTCCAGGGCATGGAAATCTTCGACCGATCCGGGTCGCAACAGACGGTGATCATAGAAGGCCTGCACCAGCGGCAGCACGATCTGGCCATAGACGTCGTGCTGCAGATGCTCGCGCGCCTGATTGCCGACCCGGACGGGCTTCATCCCGCGATAGCCGGCAACCGAGGTCACGATCCGCTCGTCAATGTCCTCTTCCAGACCCACGCCATAGACGGGCTGCACATGACCACCGGCCGAATCGTCCACCAGATTGCGCAGATAGACGAGGTAGTTTTCCAGGATATCGACCGCGCCCAGCCGGTTCAGAGCCCGCACCGTGTAATAGGCGTCCCGGATCCAGCAGTAGCGATAGTCCCAGTTGCGCCCACTCTCGGGGAATTCGGGCACCGAGGTGGTCATGGCCGCGACAATGGCCCCCGTCTCCTCATAGGCGCACAGCTTCAGGGTAATGGCGGCGCGGATCACCGCCTCCTGCCAGTCCAGCGGCAGATAGAGGGTCCGCACCCAGTCCTGCCAATAATCGACCGTGCGATCCAGGGCCGCCTGGACCCCTGCGCCAACGGCCTGATCATAGCCTTCGTCCGGTCCAAAGAAGAAGGCGAGGGGCCGCTCCAGCCGGAAGGTCCGCTCGCTGGTGATGTGCGACACCGGACAATCCGTGGTCAGGCGAAAGGTGACATCGGGACAGACATAGCGGATGTGGTTCGACCCCGCCGTCGTCGGGGCCCGGCGCGCGCCCCAGTCCGAGGCAGGGCGCAGGCGAACCCGGATCCGGGGCGCGCCAGCGAGGGGGCGCACGATCCGGCTGAAGGCCAAAGGCCGATAGGTCCGCGAGTTCTTGGCATGACGTGGCGCAAAGTCGATGATCTCGATCGATGCTCCGTCTTCGGCGGTCAGCACGGTCCGCAGCACGGGCGTATTGCGGATATAAGCCTGATCGACCTTGGCCATGCCTTCCAGTTCGATAGCCCAGAAGCCGTGCTCGGGCTCATTACCGTCCATCAGGGCCGAGAACACCGGGTCGCCGTCCACGCGCGGGGCGCAGGCCCAGACAAAGCGGCCGGTCCGGTCGATCAGGGCACTGACCGCGCAGTTGCCGATGGGAAACAGGTCCAGGGTCTGGGTCATGCGGGGGTCTCCGAAACGGACGCCGCGACGGCCTCCAGCCAGTCCAGAACGGCATCGACATCGGTCAGGCCATGGCGCGCCGCCGTTTCGCGCGGCGGGCCGACCAGGACGCCGAACCCGCCCAGGGCTGTCGCGGCGGCAAAGCCATGCTCGTCGGTCAAGTCGTCGCCGACCATGATGGGGAACGCCCCCTTGAATGGCGGCTGACCCATGAAGGCGGTCAGGGCCGTGCCCTTGTCGGTTCCGGGCGTCTTCAGTTCCAGCACCATCGATCCGGGCTGCAGGACCAGCCCCGTGCGATCGGCGATGTCCGAGGCCAGGGCCTGGGCCGCACCGCCTTGGTCGGGGGCACCGCGATAATGCAGACCGGCGGCCACGCCCTTGTCCTCTACGACCACGCCCGGCCGGTCCGCAGCGAAGGCATTGAACGCGTCGACAGCCTGTTTCACCGCCGGGTCGGGATCGTCCCGCACCGCCACGCCATCGGCGCCGCGCCGCTCCAGCCCATGCACGCCCGAGGCGGCCTGGGCCGCGCCATCGCTGATCCTGTCGATCTCCGCCAACGTCCGCCCACTGACGATCGCGACCCGACCGTCCAGCCGCTGGATCAGCTGCTTCAGCACCGCCGTCCGCCGCGCCACGGGAACCACGTCATCGGGATGCGGTGCCAGCGGGGCCAGAACCCCGTCCATGTCCAGAAACAGCGCCGGTCGCCGCAGGGCCTCAATCGGAGGGGGAGGTAGGATATGAAAAAGGCTTCCGGCGTCGACGGTCATAAGGTTCCAGTGGTCAGTGTTGTTTGCCCCAGGATGGCTAACGCCCCAGTCCGGCAAAGGTTGGGCGGTCACCCGGATTTATCGGCCACACCTTATGCGCCCGTTCGTCTCACCATTGTGAAACCGCCCCGGATGCTGCAATTCGCCAGTCCACAACCGCCCGTTCAAGGGTGCCCTGGAAGCCGTGCATGACTGCCGACACTATCGCTGCCTCGCCGTCTGGCATGATCGAGCGCGCCCGTGCGGTGATCCATCTGAACATCCAGGCCCTGCAGGCCCTGGAAGGCACGATCGACGACAGTCTGGCTCGGGCGTGCGACATCATCATGGGCCGGCCCGGCTATGTCGTGGTGACGGGCATGGGCAAGTCCGGCCATATCGGCGGAAAGATCGCCGCCACCCTGGCCTCCACCGGAACCAATGCCTTCTTCGTCCATCCGGCCGAGATGAGCCATGGCGACCTGGGCATGCTGCGCCACGACACGACGCTGCTGGCGATTTCCAACTCGGGCGAAAGCCGCGAACTGCGCGACCCGCTGATCTTTTGCCAGCGCGAGGGCATTCCCGTCATCGGCATGACCCAGCGGCCGTCCAGTTTCCTGGGCCGCAACGCCCAGGTGACCCTGGCCATGCCTCAGGTGGCCGAGGCCTGTCCCGAGGGCCTGGCCCCCACCACCTCGACCCTGATGACCCTGGCCCTGGGCGATGCCCTGGCCATGGTGCTGATGGACCGGCGCGGCTTCAGCCGCGAGGCCTTTGGCCTGCATCATCCCGGCGGCAAGCTGGGCATGAGCCTGCAAAGCGTCGGCGACTGGATGGGTGACGCCCATGCGCCCGCCCCCACCGTCGGCCATGCCGCATCCTTTGCCGAGGTCGTCTCGGCCATCACGGCGGGGCGAAAGGGCGCGGTCGCCGTTCTTTCGGATGACGGGCAACTTGTCGGGGTCATCACCGATGGCGACGTCCGCCGCGCGTTCACGCGCGACATCGCCGCCCTGACCGCGGCCGACGTCATGACCCGCGACCCCAAGGTGGTCGGCCCCGATGCCCGGATGAGCGACGCGGTCGACATCCTGACCCAGAACCGCATCTCCACCCTGTTCGTGGTGGTCGAGGGGCGGCCTGCCGCCACCATCCACATCGCCGAGCTGATGCAGGCGGGGTATGTGGCCTGATGACTGGTTCCTCGAAGACCACCGTCTGTATCGACGGCATGAACCTGGCCCTCAAGAAGGGCTCGGGCATCGCCACCTATGGGCGTAACCTGCTGTCCAACCTCAATGCCATGGGGATGGAGACCCAGGTCCTTTACGGGCCCGCCGCCACCTTCAACCGGCGCGACCTGCTGAACGAGATCGCGCTGACCGACGCCTATTCGCCCAATGTCCGGCCCTGGCGGCGGGCGTGGGAACATCACACCGGACGGTTCGGCCGACCGGCCCGGGCCGTGGCCCCCACCGACGAGATCATCTGGCCCGCGCGGGGCGGCGGTCGCCCCCCGGTCAGTGCCTTCTGGAGTTCGCCGCGCCTGTATGGCCTGGCGGGCGGTGCCTTTGGCCAGTCCAAGGTCTTCACCCCGGTCGGCTTCCGGGGTCATCCGACCGTGTCGAGGCCGGACGTCATGCACTGGACCACCGCCATGCCGTTGCGGGCCCGGGGCATGGCCAATGTCTATACGATCCACGACATGATCCCGCTGCGCCTGCCGCACACCACCCTGGACAACAAGCGCATGTTCCTGCGCCTGTGCCGCAAGATCGCAAAGAAGGCCGACCATATCGCCGTGGTGTCCGAGGCGACGCGCCAGGACGTGATCCGCCTGCTGGGCGTGCCTGAGCACCGCGTGACCAACACCTATCAGTCGGTCGGCATTCCACCGCGCCTTCTGGCCAAGGACGATACCGAGGTCGCCGCCACGATCGAGAATGTCTTCAAGGTGCCGTGGAAGGGCTATTTCCTCTATTTCGGCGCGATCGAGCCCAAGAAGAACCTGGCCCGGATCGTCGAGGCCTATCTGGCCTCGGGTGTCAGCCAGCCTCTGATCGTGGTGGGCGGCCGAGCCTGGCTGGACGAGGACGAAACGGCCCTGATGCATCAGGCGCGGCGTGACAAGGCGGTCCGCAAGAAGAAGCTGCTGCTGTGGGACTTCCTGCCCTTCTCCCTGCTGGTCGATCTGATCCGGGGCGCGCGCGGGACCGTGTTTCCATCGCTTTACGAAGGCTTCGGCCTGCCGGTGCTGGAGTCCATGAGCCTGGGCACCCCGGTCATCACCTCGACCGCCGCCTCCCTGCCCGAGGTCGCGGGCGACGCGGCCCTGATGGTTGATCCCTATGACGTCACCGGCCTGACGCGCCATTTCCGCGCCCTGGCCGCCGACGACGATCTGGCGGCCGATCTTTCGGCACGGGGCCGTATCCAGGCGGCCAAGTTCACGCCCGAGGCCTATCAGGCGCGGCTGGCCGATCTCTATGGCCGCGTCGGGGTGAGATGACCCAGCGGGTCCTTTTCGACGCGACGCGGCTGCTCCATCGGGGCGGGCGGCGCGCGCCGACGGGGGTTGACCGGGTCTGCCTGGCCTATGCCGAATGGCTGGTCTCTCTGCCCGGCATCACCCTGACCCCGGTCCGGATCGTGCGGGATCAGCTGGGGGCGCTGGAGCCGCGCTGGTTCGCCCAGACGGTGGCCCAGCTCAGGGACCGCTGGTCAGGCTCCGCCGAAGAAGGCCCGGCCGAGGCGGAGACCCGCCTGGTTCAGGCCCTTCGTGCCCCCCAGCGGGGACGCAGCCTGATCGGCCTGGACCCCGCCGCGCCCGATCATGGGCGACAGGTGCTTCAGGGTCTGTTGCGGGGCCGCCCCCTGCCCCGGCTGCGGCGCGGCGACCTCTATGTGAACGTCGGCCATACCGGCCTGAACAGCGCCCGCGTCCTGGGCGAGCTGACAGGCGCGGGCGTCGCCCCGCTGATCCTGATCCACGACCTGATCCCGATCAGTCACCCGGAGTTCTGCCGCCCCGGCGAGGCCGCCCGCCACCGCACGCGCATGCGGGTCGCCCTGCGCCACGCCGACCGGATCGTGGTCAACTCGGCCCATACCGGCGAGCAGCTGTCGGCCTTTGCAGCGCGCGAGGAGATTGCCACGCCGCCGGTCCTGGCCGTGCCGCTGGGTCTGGAGCCCCGGTTCCTGACGCCCGGCTGGGCCCCCGCCGAACCCCCCTATTTCGTCCATGTCGGCACGCTGGAAGCGCGCAAGAACCTGGCCTTCCTGCTGACCCTCTGGCGGCGGCTAGAGGAATGCATGGGTCCCGCCACGCCGCGTCTGGTTTTGATCGGCCGACAGGGTTGGGAGAATGAAGCCGTCATGGATCACCTGGAGCGCTCGCCCAATCTGCAGGGGCTGGTGCATCAGGCGGCGGACCTGCCCGATGCGGCCCTGGCCCGGCTGATGCGGGGGGCGCGCGCCGTCCTGGCTCCTTCGTCGGAAGAAGGTTTCGACCTTCCGGCGCTCGAGGCCATGGCCATGGGCGTGCCCCTGATCGCCTCGGACATCGCCGTCCATCGCGAACTGGTATCCGGCGCGCGGCTGATCGATCCACTGGACGGACCCGGCTGGATGGCCGCCATCGCCGGGGCGACCGCAACCCCAGCCGCAACCCTGGCCCCCGCCCCGTCGTTCACGCCCCCGATCTGGCCCGCCCATTTCGCAAAGGTCGCGGCCTTCGCAAACCTGCCCCAGACCGGTAAGCAGGATGTTCTGCGGAGTGTGCGTCCATGACCCGAGCGGTCCTGTCCCTGCTGATCGTCGTCGCCCTGGCCGGGTGCCAGACCCTGCCCCGCGACGGGCCGTCCGGCCGTGCCGTGGCCGGGGCGGATCAGTCCGGCTATGTCCTCGTTGATCTGGATGCCGGGGTGGTCGAGCGGATCCGCCTGGTCTCCGCCCCGGCCGCGACCAGCCTGGCGGGCGCCGACAGCGACGCGCCGGTCGATGTCATCGGCATCGGCGACACCCTGACCGTGGCCATTTTCGAACCCAGCGGCACCCTGTTCGGACCGCGCGGCAACGGCACCTCGGTCCAGTCCGGCAATCAGACCCTGCCCCCCGTAACCGTGGACCGGTCGGGAGGCATCGGCATTCCCTTCGCCGGATCGGTCCCGGTCGTCGGCCTGACCGCGCCCCAGGCCGCCGAGGCCGTGCGCCGGTCCCTGGTGGGCAAGGTCGCCGCGCCCCAGGTGGTGGTGGCCATCGCCTCCAACCCGTCCAACGGCGTCACCGTTCTGGGCGAGGTCCGCAATCCGGGCCGGACGTCGCTGAACGTCAACGGTAACCGCGTTCTGGACGTGATTGCAGCGGCAGGCGGAGCCTCGCGCCCGTCCGAGGACGTCACGGTCGTCGTCCGCCGGGGTGCCGACAGCTGGACCGCCCCCCTGTCCGCCCTGAACAGCGAGTTCGGCCAGAACATCCGCCTGGCCCCGGGGGATCAGGTCAATCTGATCCACCGCCCCCGCCGCTATGCCGCCTTCGGGGCGCTGGGCTCGGTGTCCGAGACCGACATGGGCGCGGGCGAGCTGACCCTGGCCGGGGCCCTGGGCCGAGCCGGCGGCCTGGACCCTCAGTCCGCCAATGCCCGCGCCGTCATGGTCTTCCGCTTCGAGCGGCCCGAGGTGGCCCAGGCCCTGGGCCTGACCCAGGCCCCGACCCCACGCGGCGTGCCGGTGGTCTATCGCCTGGACCTGGCCGAGCCGGACGGGTTCTTTGCCGCCGGAAGGTTTCTGATCCAGCCCGACGACGTCCTCTATGTGCCCCGCTCCGATTCCGCCGAGGCCCGGAAATTCTTCGAATTCGTCCAGAGCATCACCCGCGTCGTCTATGACGTCTCGGTCACCAGCACCCTGTCCAACGATTGAAGCGGCGGTGAGCGACCCGTCCGTGGACCAGCGTCTGGCGGCGATCGAGGCGGCAGCCCTTCGGGTCTATGCCGCCCACGGCCTGCCGACGACGCTGGGGCATTACCGGCGCGGCCCGCGCGCCAAGGCCTGGACCTTCTTGGGCGCCGACCTCACGCCCGCGCAGCGGTTTGCCCTGGTGCTGGACCGTCCGCCGGAAAAGGGCTGGCGCTACGGCACCCTGGATCGGCTGGGCGCAGACGAAGCTGCCACCGACCTGGCCCAGGCCGCGCGGCAGCTTTCTCTGTGCCGCACCCTGCGCGAACGGCGCGCTGCGGGCGAAATCGACGATGCGGTCCTGCTGGCCGCGCTCGACCTGACGCCGCCTTCGGTCAGGCCGCGACGGGCGCGTCCGCCATCGCCCCGGCCAGCAGCTCCAGCGAGCGGACGCGGGCGGCGGGATCCCAGATCTGGCTCGTGATCATCAGCTCGTCCGCCCCTGTCGCATCGACAAAGGCCTGGACCTGACGGCGCACGGTCTCGGGCGAGCCCACGGCCGAACAGGCCAGGGCCTGATCGATCATGGCCCGCTCGCCCGAACTCAGACCCTCGGCATAGCCGGCCACCGGCGGGGGCAGCTTGCCAGGACGACCCGATCTCAGATTCACGAAGGCCTGCTGCACCGAGGTGAACAGCACCCGCGCCGCCTCGTCCGTCTCGGCGGCAAAGACGTTGAAGCCCAGCATCACATGCGGCTTGGCCAGCCGTTCGGAGGGCCGGAAAGTCCGGCGATAGACCTCCAGCGCGCGGTTCAGGTCTCCCGGCGCGAAATGGCTGGCGAAGGCATAGGGCAGACCCAGATGGGCGGCCAGTTGCGCGCCATAGGTTGACGACCCCAGGATCCAGATCGGCACGTCCTGGCCCTGCCCCGGATGGGCGGCGATCCTCTGATCGTCCTGCGCCGGTCCGAACCAGTGCATCAGTTCCTGCACGTCATGGGGAAAGGCATCGACGTCGCCCTGTAAGGTGCGGCGCAGGGCCCGGCTGGTCGCCATGTCCGAACCCGGTGCCCGGCCCAGACCCAGATCAATCCGCCCCGGATGCAGGGCCGCCAGGGTGCCGAACTGTTCGGCGATCACATAGGGGGCGTGGTTGGGCAGCATGACGCCCCCTGCCCCGACCCTTATCGTCCGGGTCGCGGCGGCCACCGCCCCGATCACCACCGAGGTCGCGGCGCTGGCAATCCCCGGCATGTTGTGATGCTCGGCCAGCCAGTAGCGGTCATAGCCCAGCCGCTCGGCGTGACGGGCCAGATCGATGGTATTGGCCAGGGCCTGGGACACGTCGGACCCTTCGGGCACCGGCGCGAGGTCGAGTATGGAAAGCGGGATCATGCCCCCGATATGGGGACCCCGCACCGCCGCTCAAGCGCGGGATGCGACAGGCTGGTCCTCCGGCTTACGCCCGGCCCTCACCTAACGCGCTCAAGTAGCAAGCCGCCGCGCGGCGAGCGATAGCGTCTACTTCAAGCAAGCGCGATAGCGCCCCCAAATTCACTGACAGGCCAAGCACTCGTCGTAGTCGGTGCGGGCGGCACTGAACAGGTCGGGCTGGTTCGGATCGACCTCGACCTCCGCCTTGTCCTCGCTGCCGGCAAAGGCGGCGCGCTGCACCGACTTGGAGCGCAGGTAATACAGGGACTTCACGCCCCGCTCCCACGCCGTCCAGTGCAGCATGTGCAGGTCCCACTTGTTCACGTCGCCGGGGATGAACAGGTTGATCGACTGCGCCTGACAGATTTCCGGCGTCCGGTCGGCGGCCAGTTCGACCACCCAGCGCTGATCCAGCTCGAAGGCGGTCTTGTAGATGGCCTTCTCGTCCTCGGTCAGGCCGTCCAGATGCTGGACCGAGCCCTCGTTCTCCAGGATGGAGGACCAGGTCGCGTCGGTATTCAGGCCCTTGTCTTCCAGCAACCGCTCCAGGAACGGGTTCTTGACGGCAAAGGAGCCTGACAGGGTCTTGTGGGTATAGATATTGGCCGGGATCGGCTCGATCCCGGCGCTGGTGCCGCCGCAGATGATGCTGATCGAGGCAGTCGGAGCAATGGCCAGTTTATGGCTGAACCGCTCCATCACGCCGCGCTCGGCCGCATCTTCGCAGGGGCCCTTTTCCTCGGCCAGCAGGCGGCTGGCCTTGTCGGCCTCGCGGCGCAGATGCTTGAACAGGCGCATGTTCCACGACTTGGCCATGGCCGATTCAAAGGCCACGCCTTGGGCCTGCAGGAAGGAATGGAAGCCCATCAGGCCCAGACCCACCGACCGCTCGCGGCGCGCGGAATAGACGGCCGCCGACATCGACGGCGGCGCGCGGGTGATGAAGTCTTCCAGCACATTGTCCAGGAACCGCATCAGGTCCTCGACGAAGCGCGGCTCCTCGCGCCACTCCAGGAACATCTCGGCATTGACCGACGACAGGCAGCAGACGGCGGTGCGGTCGATCCCCAGGTGATCACGGCCGGTGTGCAGCATGATCTCGCTGCACAGGTTCGACTGTTTCACCTTCAGGCCCAGGTCCTGCTGGTGCTGCGGCATCTGACGGTTCACCGTGTCCGAGAAGATCAGATAGGGCTCACCGGTCTGCAGCCGGATCTCCAGGATTTTCTGCCACAGGCTGCGCGCATCGACGGTCTTGAGCACTTCCTGGTTCTTGGGCGAACGCAGGCTAAAGGTCGTGCCCGCCTTCACCGCCTCCATGAACTCGTCGGTGATGTTGATGCCGTGGTGCAGGTTCAGGGACTTGCGGTTGAAGTCGCCCGAGGGTTTGCGAATTTCCAAGAACTCTTCGATCTCGGGGTGGTGCACGTCCAGATAGACGGCGGCCGAACCGCGTCGCAGGCTGCCCTGGCTGATCGCCAGCGTCAGGCTGTCCATCACGCGGATGAAGGGGATGATGCCGCTGGTCTGGCCCGCGCCCTTGACCTTTTCGCCGATCGACCGGACGCCGCCCCAATAGGTGCCGATGCCGCCCCCGTTGGAGGCCAGGGACACATTCTCGTTCCACACCGACTGAATGCCGTCCAGGCTGTCGCCCACGGCATTCAGGAAACAGCTGATCGGCAGGCCGCGATCGGCACCACCGTTCGACAGCACCGGCGTCGAGGGCATGAACCACAGCTTGGACATATAGTCATAGACGCGCTGGGCATGGCCGGGGTTGACCGCCTCGTCGTCGGCATAGGCGGTGGCCACCCGCGCGAACATGTCCTGATAGCTCTCGCCCGCCAGCAGATAGCGGTCCTCCAGCGTCTTCTTGCCGAATGCGGTCAGCAGGTCGTCCCGCGACCGGTCCAGAACGATGGAAGGCACCACCTTCAGCTGGGGCCGGTCGGAGGCCGCCCCCGACGCAACCGCCTGGATTTCCACTGTCTTCAACGCTTCGACACCAGCCATTACCGTCTTCGCCCTGAACTAATTCAATGAGTGACTCGCCACCGCTCCGACACATCATCTTGTGGCCGAAGCGCCCCCGTGGCCCACATATGGGGCGCAGATGCCTAACGATCGGTCAACGGGCTTGACGATCACTTTGTGAGCGAATCACGATCAAGACGGGGGATGAGCCTGTGGACGGCCCACGACGCGGGCGTGACGGTCGGCCCGCCCCATCATCACGAAGCCGTGAACGGAACACGGAGCCAGCTTGGCCGTTGGCGTCCGATGACCCGTGCCCAAGTCCCCGCTTTTCTTCGCCGTGCCCTGCGGATCGCCCGCACGGAAATCGCCGCCCTCACCGCCCTGCTGGTGATCGCGGCGGGCGTCATGACCTTCGTCGAACTGGCCGACGACATGACCGAGGAAGATGGCCAGGCTTTTGACGGGGCGGTGCTGTCGGCCCTGCGGCCACATGCCGATCCGTCCGACGCCTGGGGCCCCTGGTGGCTGGAAGAGGCGGCGGCCGACCTGACGTCCCTGGGCGGCATCGCGGTCCTCGGCCTGTTCGCCACGGCGGTGATCGTCTTCCTGATCCTGCAGCGCAAGCGGCTGTCGGCCCTGCTGCTGGTCGTGGGCTTGGCCGGAGGCGTGGCGCTCAGCGAGGGGCTGAAGGCGGTGTTCGAGCGCGATCGCCCGCCGTCCGTCTATCAGGCCGTCGACACGATCAACGCCAGCTTTCCGTCCGGCCATGCCCTGCTGTCGGCGGTCTTCTATCTGTCCATCGGTGTCATGCTGACCCGCGCCTTTCCGCGCCGGCATATGAAGGCCTATGTGCTGGGCATCGCCATCCTGCTGACGCTGCTGGTCGGGCTGACGCGGGTCTATCTCGGGGCCCACTGGGCGACCGACGTCTTGGCCGGCTGGAGCGTCGGGGCGGCCTGGGCCATGGTGCTGTGGCTGGTCGCCTATGCGGTCGAACGCCGCCAGATCGTCCATCACGCGCCCCTGCAGGATGAGCCGTCCCCTGGCGAAACGGCCTGATCCCCCATCGTCCCTGCGATGCGAGTCGATCTCGCTTGCCAGTCTGCGACACTCCGCCCTACACACCGCCCCGTCATCGGGGAGTAGCCAACCGCACCTATCAGCGGGGTCCGCGTCAACACACTTCCTCTCACCCGGAGAGGATGGCGCGGTCTGTCAGTGACCTAATCGTTCCGCAGCGCTGCGGAATGGCGCGAAGGCCGGGCTTTCGGTCCTCAAGCCGCAAGCCTCCGCGAGGCGCGCGTTAGGACACTTTCAAGGCAAGACCGCTGGCGTCGCAGGGTGCTTCAACGCGGGGCCCGGCTGCGATGCCCTTGGTCTGTCCGCCGACGTCCCGCGCAACGATGCCGCAATGCCCCATTTTCCCTGGGATGCCTTCTTCATTTCCACCGGCCTGGTCTCGATCGCCGAGATCGGGGACAAGACCATGCTGCTGGCCATCGTCCTGGCAGCGGCCTGGCGGCGACCGACGCCCATCATCCTGGGCATACTGGTCGCGACCCTGGCCAATCATGCTGTGGCGGCGCTCGCCGGATCGGTCCTGGCCCATTTCATGGATGGCGACTGGGTGCGCTGGGTCGTCGGCATCGCCTTCCTCGGGTTCGGTGTCTGGGCCCTGATCCCCGACCGGTTCGACGAGACGCCAGACACGACGGAAAAGACCTTCGCCGGCGTCTTCTGGACCACCACCGCCGCCTTCTTCCTGATCGAGATGGGCGACAAGACCCAGGTCGCCACCGCCATGCTCGCCGCCCGGTTTCAGGACATCCTCGTCGTCGTGGCCGGATCGACCCTGGGCATGATGCTGGTCAATGGACCGGCGGTCCTGCTGGGCGAGGCTGCCGCCAAACGCCTGCCTCTGAAATGGATCCGCATCGCCGCCGCCGTCGGTTTCGCCGCGACGGGGCTGTGGGTCCTGCTGGCGGGGTGATAGGCAGGCGGGCTGCTCACCGAGACCCCTGCCCATGCGCCTGCTTCTCCGCCTTGCCGGGGCCGCCGTCCTGACGACCCTGCTGGTCCTGCTGCTCGGCCCGGCACCCGAGGCGGAGACCAGCGGCCTGATCTGGGACAAGGCGGCGCACTTCGTCGGCTTCGGCCTGATCCTGTGGAGCCTGGCGGTCATGATGCGCCGCCTGCCGCGCCTTTGGGCCGTGGTCGCCGCCATCGCCATCGGCGGCGTGGTCGAACTGATCCAGGGCCAGGTGGGCCGCGACGCCAGCTGGTGGGACTTCGTCGCCGATATCCTGGGCATCCTCGCGGCCTGGACAGCCTGGGTCGTCTGGCGCCGGTTTCAGCCCCGTCGCGAGCGTCAGACCTCAAACACGCGATAGGGCGTCTCGCCCAGGGTCCGCAGCACCGGCAGGGCGACATTATAGACCGGCGTGCCCTTGTTCGTGCGGCCTTCAGGTGCCCCGCGATGGGCATGGCCGTGCACCACCAGGCTGATGTTGTCGTACCGGTCGATGGTCTCGGCCAAGCGTGACGACCCCAGGAAGGCGTGGATTTCCGGCGGTTCGCCCACCACGGTGTCGACCACCGGCGAATAGTGCAGCAGCACCACCGACCGTTCGGTCCTCAGCATGCGGATGGAGTTCTCGATGCCGTTCGCATCCTCCACCGCCTCCTGGACGAAGGCCTTGATCGAAGCCTCACCGAAGGAACTCAGCATATAGCGGCCGAAGCCGCCGATGAACCCCTTGCCCCCGGCAAAGCCCACGCCGTCGATCTCATAGGCCTGGCCCGTCAGCATCTTCACCCCGGCGTCGCACAGCATCCGGGTGACCTCCTCCGGCTGGCCGCACTCATGCTCGTGGTTGCCCAGCACCCCGACCATGGGAATGGTGCAGGCCTTCAGATCGGCCAGCAGGTTCTCCACCTCGCCGGTCTTGCCATAGTTGGTCAGGTCGCCGCACAGGCACAGCACATCGGCATCGTCCGAGACCTGCTCGAACAGCGCGCGATAGCTGCCCTTGGTCGTGTCGTTAACATGCAGGTCGCCCACCGCCGCCACACGCAGGCGTTTGGCAGGTCCGGCAGCCATGCCCGGCTGCGGAGTCTGCGAAGTCACATCGGTCATCGAACCCCTCCGATCACGAACCGCAGCTCGGCGCGCTCACGCCGCAAGCGACCGCGTCGCGCGCATGGCGCCCTGAGCTCAATGCACCGGGTCATGGCGTTCCTCCAGCCCCTTGCCCACCACGTCCCCAAATCCCCACTCCGCCACGTCAGAGATGTAATCGCGGGGGCTGAACAGCCGACCCCGGCATACCTTCACCCGTGGCGCGGGCAGGTCTACCTGGGCGCGCAGCCGCTCGGTCAGTTCGTGCATCAGCCAGGCCGGGATGTTGTCCCGCTCGGTCGGATAGGCGAACCGGAAATTCAGCAGGTGCGACATCAGCACCTCCCAGTACAGGTCCATCTGGTCCAGCAGCGATTTCCAGTCGATGGCCTCGGCCTGTTTCAGGATGACGTGGTTCACGTCGGCCCCGTCATAGCGATAGCGGTCCTGAATGAAGACCTTGGACAGGATCAGCGCCGTCGGCGGCGTGATCGACACCTCATGGCCATAGACCTGGATGGTATCGGGTCCGAACCAGGCATCGTTGACCGCGATCGTGCCGTTCGACATGGCAAAGATCACGTCGAAGAAATGCTTGTCGTCCTTCCAGACCTTGGCGATCCAGCGCTCATCCTCGACGTCGGTGCGATAACCGCGCGCCTGAAAGAAGGCCAGGATACGGGGATAGTCCCCCGGCTTGCAGAAGACATCCAGATCCTTGGTCGGTCGGCGGATGCCCGTATAGGCCGTGACGGCATAGGTGCCCGACAGCAGGAACGGGATGCCGCTTTCCTTCAGCAGCCGCAGCGATTCCTCATAGAAGGCCACGGCCTCCTCGGGCGGGTGAAAGCTGGGACCGGCGACGGTGTCTGACATGGGTGGCCCTGGGGGATGAACAGGGGTCTGGAACGGGCGCATCCGTCCGCCGGTTCCGCTCGCCCTCCATCTGGCGACACCCGCCCGCCTGGCCTATGGATCGGGTGATGTTCGGGAGCACTCCATGACGACGACACGCGCCATCCGCGCCGCCCTGGCGGCCCTGGTCCTGATCGGCTCCGCCGGTCCCGCCCTGGCCCAGGATCCCGGCCTGCTGTTCTGGTCCCCCGAGCGGCGCGAGGCCCAGTTCCGCGACATGGCCGCGATCCAGCCCCATGGCCTGGTCTCGCGCGGCGACGGCCCGGTGCGCGCCCTGCCGGTCGGCACACCCCTGAACATCGACATCGACGCCCATATGCAGGCCGAGCGTGTCGCGGGCGTTCTGGTCATCCAGGACGGCCAGATCCGGCTGGAACGCTATGGCCTGGGCATGACCGAGCTGGATCCCTGGGTCTCGTTCTCGATGACCAAGTCCCTGACCTCGACCCTGGTCGGGGCCGCGATCCGCGACGGCTATATCGACAGCCTGGACGATCCCATCACGGACTACATCCCGGAGATGGCCGGCGGCGGCTATGACGGGGTCACCCTGCGCCAGCTGCTGACCATGACCTCGGGCGTCGACTGGAACGAGGACTACGCCGACCCGAACTCCGACGTCGCGCGCATGCTGACCACCCCGCCCGAGCCGGGTCTGGACGCCACGGTCAGCTATATGCGCGGCCGCGCCCGTGTCGCCGAGCCCGGCACCCGCTGGCACTATTCGACCGGCGAGACCAATCTGGTGGGGGTGCTGGTCGCCCGCGCCACCGGCCGTCCGCTTTCGCAGTATCTGGCCGAGACCATCTGGAGCCGCGCTGGCATGGAGCATGACGCGGCCTGGGCCATGGACGCCCAGGGTCGGGAGATCGGTGGCTGCTGCGTCTCGGCCACCCTGCGCGACTGGGGCCGCGTCGGCCTGATGGCGCTGGAGGACGGCGTTGTCGGCGGCACCCGCATCGTGCCTGACGACTGGTTTGGCGAGGCTACCCGCAAACAGGCCGACATCGGCACCCCGGGCCGCGGCTATGGCTATCAGTGGTGGACGCGCGAGCCGGACCAGTTCGAAGCCAGCGGCATCTTCGGACAGTGGATCCACGTCGACCCCAGCCGCCGCATGGTCGTCGTCGTCCTGTCCGCCTGGCCCACGGCCATCGGCCCGGAGCGCAGCCGCGCCCGCTATGACCTGCTGAGCCGCATCCGGGCGGCGGTGGACAACTAGAAGCCGTCCCCAGGCTTCTCCCCAGAACCCGTTAACGAAACACTACATGTGGTGGGCCGCGACACTGTGATCGCAACATAGGCGGCAATTTCGCTTGTCCGGGGACGAGGTTTCCCGCCATGATCGACGCTGTTCACCGGATTCGTCGCCGAGGCCCGCCATGACCATTCACACGCCCATCATCCGCGCCGAGCGTCCCGGCCTTCTGACCCCGTCCGCCGCCTACAAGCCGTTCCGCTATCCGTGGGCGTTCGACATGTGGAAGAAGCAGCAGCAGGTCCACTGGATGCCCGAAGAGGTGCCGCTGGGCGAAGACTGCAAGGACTGGGCGGCGAACCTGAATGACAAGGAGCGCAATCTGCTGACGCAGATCTTCCGCTTCTTCACCCAGTCGGACATCGAGGTCGCCGACAACTACATGGAAAAATACGGTCGGGTGTTCAAACCGACCGAGGTGAAGATGATGCTGTCGTCCTTCGCCAACATGGAAACGATCCATATCGCGGCCTATGCCCTGCTGCTGGAAACCATCGGCATGCCCGAGAGCGAGTTTGGGGCCTTCATGGAATACGAGGCCATGCGGGACAAGCACGACTACATGGGCCGGTTCGGAGTGGACACCGACGCCGACATCGCCCGGACGCTCGCCATGTTCGGCGGCTTCACCGAGGGGCTTCAGCTGTTCGCCAGCTTCGCCATGCTGATGAACTTCCCCCGCCAGAACAAGATGAAGGGCATGGGCCAGATCGTGTCCTGGTCGGTGCGCGACGAGAGCCTGCACTGCGACGGCATCATCAAGCTGTACCACGCCTTCAACAAGGAGACGGGCTGCGTCACCCCATCCGTCGCCGACGACATCGTCGAATGCTGCCGCACCGTGGTCGGGCTGGAAGACAAGTTCATCGACCTGGCCTTCGAGGCCGGCGAGGTCCAGGGCATGACCCCCGACGACATCAAGCAGTACATCCGCTTCATCGCCGACTGGCGCCTGCGTCAGCTGCACCTGCCCGAGGTGTATGGCGTCAAGGAAAACCCTCTGCCCTGGCTGCAGTCGCTGCTGTCGGGCGTCGAACACGCCAACTTCTTCGAGGCCCGCGCCACCGAATACTCCAAGGCCGCCACCCAGGGCGCCTGGCACGGCGCCGAAGGCGTCTGGGGCGAGTTCGACAAGCTGATGGCCCGCCGCGACATGAGCATGGTCGCGGGATAGTGCTTCTCCTCCCCATCACAGATGGGGAGGTGGATCGGCGCGCAGCGACGAGACGGAGGGGGCGACCGGGTGTCGCCTGCTAAGTCTCAAGGTTCGCCTGAGTTATGAACCACCGTCATTCCGGGGCGCTCGCAGAGCGAACCCGACCCGAAGGGCGGCGCAGCCAAACCCAGGCGGACATCCCGAATGCCAGACTGAGCGCCTGCAACACACCCCTGGGTTCCGGGTTCTTGGCTGCGCCAAGCCCCGGAATGACGGATCAGTTGCGAGAGTCGATTGAACCTCGCCCCCTACCCCCGCGCCATCCCCACGCCCATCGAACCGCCGGGGGCGGGGGCGACGTCCAGCATCTTGACCCGGAACACCAGGACCGCATTGGCCGGAATGGTCGGCGGCGCGCCGCGTTCGCCATAGCCCAGCTTGGGCGGCACATAGAACAGCCACTCGTCCCCGACCCGCATCTGTTGCAGGCCTTCGTTCCAGCCAGGGATGACCTGCTCGGGCGTGGTCACCATCGGCGCGCCGCGCGTATAGGAACTGTCGAACACCGTGCCGTCGACCAGCGCCCCCTCATAGTCCACGCGAACCAGGTCGTTGCCGTCGGGCCGGGGCGAGCCCGCCGGGCCAGAGGCCACGATCTTGTACTGCAGTCCGGACGGCAGGGTGACGACACCCTGTTCGCCCGCATTCTTCTTCATGAAGAAGGCAGCGGCCTCCTCGGCCTTTTTCAGCTCGGCCGCATTGTCCTCGGCCCCTGCTCCACAGGCGGCCAGGCTGACCAGGCCGATCGCGACCGCGACGGCTTTAGCTTGCGAAGTCCTGACCCATCCGAAGCGCATAACCCTTGTCCCTCAATGCCCGCCCGATCTCGTCGGCATGGGCGCTATCGCGCGTTTCGACCATGATGTCGAACTCTGCGCCCTTGGCCGGAACGTCCAGCGCCAGGCGGTTATGGACCACGTCGATGATGTTGCCGCCCAGGCCGCCGATCACCGCCGCCATGGCCGACAGCATCCCTGGCCGGTCATCGCCCAGGATGCGATAGACGATCAGCCGCCGCTCCCGCACCATCTCGCGGTTCAGCACCACGGCCAGCATGCGCGCATCGATATTGCCGCCGCACAGCACCAGCCCAACCTTCATTCCCTTGAACCGTTCCGGATAGGCCAGCAGGGCCGCCAGCCCCCCGGCCCCCGCCCCTTCCGCCACCGTCTTCTCCAGAGTGGCATAGAAGGCGACTGCCTTTTCAAAATCCTCTTCCTGACAGACCAGCACGTCCTCGATCAGCGGCTCAGCCAGGGCATAGGGGATGTCGCCGACCGCCTTGATGGCGATGCCTTCCGCGATGGTGGCCCCGCCGCATTTGGGCGTCTCGCCCCGCCGTCTGGCGCTGAAGGAGGGATACATGGCCGCCTCGACGCCGAAGATCTTAATGTCGGGCCGCTCGGCCTTGGCCGCGATGGCGCAACCCGCGATCAGGCCCCCACCGCCGATCGGAATGATGAGCGCCTCCAGATTTGGCGCATCAGCCAGCAGTTCCAGCGCACAGACCCCCTGGCCCGCTACGATCCCCTCGTCGTCGAAGGCCGAGACGAACACATAGCCCTTTTCGTCACGCAGCCGGTGCGCCTCGGCGGTCGAGGCGGTGAAGTCCAGGCCTTGAATCACCACCTCCGCCCCATGGGCGCGTGTGCCGTCGATCTTCACGAAGGGTGTGCCCTCGGGCATCACGATCGTCACCGGTACCCCCAGCCGTCCGCCATGATAGGCCAGGGCCTGAGCATGGTTCCCGGCCGAGGCCGCCACCACCCCGCGCTTGCGTTCCTCCGGGCTCAGCAGCAGCAGGCGGTTCAGGGCCCCCCGCTCCTTGAACGAGCCGGTGAAGTGCAGATTGTCGAACTTGACCCAGACCTCCGCCCCGGTCAGCTGCGACAGGCGGCGGGAATGGCGGGTCGGCGTGCGATCCACCGCCCCGGCGATACGCCCCTGGGCGGCCCTGATATCGGCGACGGTGACGGACATTCCCTGCTCCTGAAAGTCGACCTTGTCTGCGGTCGTTGCGGCCTTGTGGCGCAGCCGCCGGGGGGGCGCAACATCGACAGGGGGGATAGCTCAGGCCGTGGGATGCCCCGGCAGCGGCCGCGGTTTCCCATCCGGACCAATGGCCACATAGGTGAAGACGCCCTCGGTCACGCGGATCACATGCTCGGCATAGCGCGGTCTTTTCCAGGCCTCGACATGGACGCGGATCGAGGTCCGCCCCGCCCGCACGACCCGGGCATAGATGGACACCTCGTCGCCCACCGACACCGGCTGGTGAAACACCATGGCGTCCACTGCCACGGTGGCGCACCGTCCGTGGGCCAGGGCAAAGGCCGGGGTGGCCCCGGCAATGTCCATCTGGGCCAACAGCCAGCCGCCAAAGATGTCGCCCTCCGGATTGGTGTCCGCCGGCATGGCGATGACCCGCCCCACCAGCTCGCCCTCGGGTGTCCCCAGATCCGTCACGTCCGCTCCTTGCCTGCCGATGCCGGACGGCTTGTCGCGCACGTCATCACCGGTCGCAACCTTGACCATGCCAAGAGCGTTGGGGAACAAGATCCCCAACCGGCCAGCTTCAACGGTCCTGTCAGGAAACGTCCCATGTCGATGCGCCCCGCTCTTCTGTCCGCCCTGTTCCTGGTCGCCGGGGCCGCTGCCTGTGCTCCCATGCCGGGTCCGGGCTCCTATGGCGTGCCCAGCCGCGCCTTCAATGTCGCCGACTTCGCCTGGTCGGCGCGGCAGGGGCAGGGATCGATCAACGGCCGCATCGCCTATCGCCAGGACAATCAGGCCTACGGATGCTCCGGCTCGGTCGGCCTGACGCCGGACACCCCCTATACGCGCCAGCGGTTCCTGACCCTCTACGGATCGATTGATCAGGCCAATGCCCCCGAATCGGTGGTGCGCGCCCGCACCGTGGCCGATCCCAATGCCGACTACCGCTCCTATGTGCGGTCGGTGCCCTGCGAGAACGGCCGCTTCGCCTTCACCGGCCTGCCTGACGGCAGCTGGTTCATCATCGCACCGGTTTCGGCGGGCGGCGATCGCGTGGTCCTGATGCGACGGGTCGAGACGCGCGGCGGCCGCGCCATCTCCGTAACGCTGTAAGCTCTGGCGCTGGGGCTCATCTCGTGATCCAGTCCGCTCGAATAACGGAGTTAACCATGCGCACTGCCGTCATGACCCTCGCGACCGGCCTGATGTTGATCGCTGCCCCCGCCGCCGCCCAGCACTGGAACGGCCACTACAATCAGGGACATGGCAATCATGGCCAGGGTCACGCCCGTTCCGGCTGGAATGTCGCGGCTCAATATGATCGCCCCGGCGACTATCGCTGCGACGCCTTCTGGGATGCCAACCGCGACGACTGCGGGGCGGCCTGGCGCGACCAGCGGCACCGCACCTCTTATGGCTATCGCAACGACGGATATGGGCGCGGTCACGGCTACAACACTCGCCGGCGCGGCTATGGCTATGCCCAAGGCGAAAGCGCGCGGGGCGGCTCGACCTATTACGGAGCCTATGGCCGGCCGGACCTGGTCTATCCCGGCGGCGGCAGTTCCTATGGCGGGCACGGCAGCTATGGCGGGGGTCGCGACGCCCGCCGCATCGACTGGTGCCGCGCCACCTATCGGTCGTATGACCCGTCCAGCGGCTATTATCGCGCCTACAGCGGCCGCCTGATCTACTGCGGGTAGCGACTGTCTAAGTGCCTCACGGCAACGTGCTCAGGCAGCGCAAGGCGTTGCCGAGGGCCGGTAGAACAGCAAACATCGTTCGCCATCCTTTGGCCTCATGACGGAGGCCTGTCCTGATGTCTCGTCTTGAGGACCGTCGTCGGGAGCGCGTTCATGTCCCAGCACAATATCGTCGGATCGGAAGCCTTTGACCGCCGACCCTTCGTCATCATCCGCTCGCTGCGATCCGGTGGCCTGCGTCGCAGGAAGGCCCGCACCGTCGTGGCCTTCGTCGCTGGCGCGGGCGTCATGCTGGCGGGCGGCATCGTTGCTGCCGTCGTGGCTTTCGGCCCCGCCCTGTCCGGCGGTTGATCAGGCCGTTAGCGCCTTCGTCAGCTGAGTTGGTGCGGTGCGGTGGTTCCAATAGGTTCATCACGGCGAGCACAACGAGGGCACAGCAAGCACGACGGGACTGAGCGTTCATCAAGGTCTTCGATCATGCTCCGGGCGCTGTGCGCGAGAGAAAGGGAGGCTTCGCCGCCGATCCTTGAAGACGCAACAGGCCAATCGGACCCCCAGTCTCGCTCCCGTCGTGTTCGCCGTGTCCTCGTTGTGCTCGTTGTGATGAACCCTTCTCGCCTCACATCGGTGCGTCAAAGCGCCCATGGGCCTATGCCAGCCAGACCATCCGGCGCGTATCGACTTCGCTGCCTCGGGCCCGGCTGACACCGCGCCGAACCTCGCCCGTATACAGAAAGCCTGCCTTCTCCAGCACGCGGCCAGAGGCAGGGTTGTCGCTGAAATGGCCGGCGACCAGCGCCCGCCTGCGCCAGCGGCGGCTGGCCCAGACCAAGGCCCCCTCCAGCGCCTCGGTCGCATAACCGCGCCCCCAGAAGGGCCTTCCGATCCAATAGCCCACCTCGGGTGCCGGATCCCCGTCCTCGAACAGGCCGATTACCCCGACCGGCCCGTGATCCTCATGGGCGATGACGAAGGTGGAGGCCCGGCGCGGGTCCTGCGATGCCACCTGCAGTACGAAGGATTCGGCATCGGGCAGGCCATACGGATGTGGCATCCGCAGGGTCATCCGCGCCACGTCGCGGTCATTGGCCAAGTCCGCCAGGCGCGAGGCGTCCTGCGGTTCCGGGCTTCTGAGCATCAGCCGCCGCGTTTCGACGACGGCAGGGGTTTCGATCACGCACATGTCGCGAACCTCGTTTCTGTCCACCACCTTCTCAGGAGGGCTCGGGCGGACGATCGAGGCGGGGAACGAAAACGGGGAGCCTGGTGATCCAGACTCCCCGCGGAATATTTCCCTCGGTCCGGATCGCGGCTGTTTCGAGCCTTGCGCGATCCGGTCTGAAGCGGTTCGCGTTACTCGGCGGCCATGGGCACGGTGTCATTGGCCGGAAGAATGGACACGTAACAACGCCCACCGCGCTTGGTGGTGAATTTCACGGCGCCGGTTTTGGTGGCGAACAGGGTGTGGTCACGGCCCAGGCCGACGTTGTCGCCCGGGTGGAAGGTCGTGCCGCGCTGACGCACCAGGATGTTGCCGGCCAGCACATGCTCGCCGCCGAACTTCTTCACGCCAAGGCGCTTGGATTCCGAATCGCGACCGTTGCGCGACGAACCGCCAGATTTCTTGTGAGCCATAACGAACTCTCTTCTCTTCGGCGCCGAGGGCCCTCAAGGCCGGATCAGCGCGATCTGATCTTATACTCTGTGCCGACCCCGAAAGGATCGGCGCGAACGGGTCTTAGGCTTCGTCGGTACCGGCGTCGTCAGCCTTGGCCTTGGGCGCGGCTTTCTTGGCCGGAGCCTTCTTGGCGACGGGCTTTTCGGCCGTGTCGTCAGCGACGGTTTCGGCAGGCGCATCAGCCTTGACGACCGGAGCCTTCTTGGCGGGCTTGGCAGGGGCTTCGATCTCTTCCACACGCGGGGCCAGGCCACGGGCGCGAGCGTTCATCTCGGCCTTGGTCATCAGCGAGGTCTCGCCGTCCCACTTGGCATTCTCGCCGGCACCGTCGATGCCGACGATCCGCAGGACCGACTCCATCTGGCGGTGACCGCCGGTCCGGCGATAGCCCTGACGACGGATCTTCTTGAAGATCTTGATCTTCTCACCCTGACGGGTCTCGATCAGCGTGGCGGCCACTGAGGCACCAGCGATCAGGGGCGCGCCAACGGTCACGCCGTTGTCGCCACCCAGCATCAGGATGTCGCCGAAGGTCACGTCGGAGCCGGCATCGCCGTCGAGCTTTTCGACGACAATGACGTCACCCGGTTGAACCCGGTATTGTTTGCCGCCGGTCTTGATCACCGCGTACATGGGCAGGCCTCGAAGTGAACGCTAAAGCGCGTGAACGCAAAAAAGATTGCGCCCGCAAGGAAACCCCGGCGGGCGAAGAGCGGCGACATATACGGATGGGGCCTGATGAGTCAACGCGAAAGGCACGCATGCAGCGGTTTCTGAACGATCTGACCGGCGCCTCGACCCGTTGGGGGCGCACCATCCTCTATGGATTCATCGCCGCGCGCGCCTCGATTACCCTGGTCGGGATCGCCGTGGTGCTGATCTGGGGCGAGGCGGGCTACGAGGGCTTTTCCGGGCTGCTGGATCAGGCCAGCCTGATCGTCGCCATCGTCGCCATTGCCGTCGCCCCATTGGTCGAACAGCTGATGGTGCTGTTCATGGTCTGGGTCCTGGCCTTTGTCCTGCGCCTGCCTGCAGGGTTTGCGGCGGTCCTGACCGGCCTGGGGTTCGGAGCCCTGCATGGCCTGGCTCCGGCCTCCCTGTCGGTCGTGCCCCTCTTCATCCTCCTGGCGCTCATACAGGTTCATTGGGCGCGGCGCAGAAGGGGCATGACCGGATTCTGGATCGGCGTCGCCATCCACGCCCTGACCAATGCCACAGCCGTAGGAACCCTTTACCTGCTGGAAGGCCCATTCGCCTGACAGGACCCCCTCGACCGTTATAAAGTAACAGGCTATAGGGCGCGCCATGTCTCCCGATCTCGCCCCGACTGTGCTGGTTTCGCTTCTGGCGGGCGGCTTCGGCGTGGCCTTTCTGCATGCGGCACTTCCGACCCACTGGCTGCCATTCGTCCTGGTCGGCCGGGCCCAGCACTGGAGCCTCGCCCGTACGCTTGGGGCCGTCGCGGCGGCGGGGCTGGCCCATATCGCCGCCACAGCCGTCGTGGGCACACTGATCGTTGCGGCGGGTCTGGCGCTGGATCGCTGGACCGAGGGGGTTCTGCCCCATCTGTCGGCCGGACTGCTGTTCCTGTTCGGCATCTTCTATCTGGGCCGGGCCATGATCCGGCGACCGGCCACGGCAGGGGGGCCACCGATCGACCTGCCCACACCCGCAGTCACCGATGCCGCCGCGGTCTGGGGCCTGATCGTCATGATGGCGGTTTCGCCGGGCGAGGTGCTGCTGCCGCTCTATCTGTCCTCGGCCTCCGAGGGGTTGACGGTTCTGGCGGGCCTGACCCTGGCCTTTGCCGCCGGTACGGTTCTGGGCATGGCGACTTTCACCACTCTTGCCCGTGCAGGGGCCTCTATCCTGAAGCTGGAGCGATGGGCCCGCTACGAAGGCGCCGTCCTGGGCCTGGCCCTGATCGCCCTGGGCCTTCTCGTCGCCCTGCACCCGCACTAGGGTCTCGCGATGGCCCACGATCACGAGCACGAACACCACCACGGCCATCATCACCACGACCACGGCCACGGCCACGGCCATGCGGGTCATCATCACGGACCGGTGGATACGGGCGACTGGCGCTATGCCCTGGGCTTGAGCGTCAACCTGGCCTTTGTGGCGGTGGAGTTCGGGGCTGGCATCATCAGCGGTTCGACCGCTCTCATGGCTGACGCGGGCCATAACCTGTCCGATGTGCTGGGCCTGGCCATGGCGGGCGGCGCGGCCTGGCTGGCCCGCCGGGCGTCCGGCAGCCAGAATACCTATGGCTATGGCAAGGCGACGGTGCTGGCGGCCCTGTTCAATGCCCTGCTGCTGATCTTCGCCTGCGGGGCCATCGCCTTCGAGGCGGCGCGGCGCCTGGCCGATCCTGGACCGGTGTCCTCCGGCATCGTCATGGCCGTGGCGGGCATCGGCTTCGTCATCAATCTGGGCACAGCCCTCTTGTTCATGCGCGACCAGCACAACGACCTGAATGCCCGCGGGGCCTATCTGCACATGATGGCGGACGCCGCCGTCTCGATCGGCGTGGTGATCGTCGGCGGCCTGGTCCTGCTGACCGGCTGGACGGTGCTGGATCCGCTGGTCAGCCTGGTCATCGTCGTCGTCATCCTGCTCGGCACCTGGGGCCTGCTGAAGGATTCCGTCAGCCTGGCCATGGACGCAGCCCCGCGCGGCGTCGATGTGGCCCAGGTCCGCGCCGCCTTCCTGGCCCTGCCCGGCGTCCGGGCCGTCCACGACCTGCACGTCTGGGGCCTGTCCACCACCCAGACCGCCCTGACCGCCCATCTGGTTCATGACCGGGGCGACCCGAAGGCCCTGCTGCAGGAAGCCCAGGCATTGGCCCGCTCCCGCTTCAGGATCGGCCACACCACGCTTCAGCTCGAAACCGACGTCATGCCCGACTGCCCGGATTGCTGAGCCTGTCTCCTCCCCCATCGCTCCACGACAGGGAGGAGATAGGTCCCTCGCTCACTGGCACGCCTCACCGGCACTGCCACTGGCACTCCCCCCTGGCACCCCCTAGATGAGGCCAATGACCGACACCCGCATCCCCGTCACCGTCCTCACCGGCTATCTTGGTGCCGGAAAGACCACCCTGCTGAACCGCATCCTGACCGAGGATCACGGCAAGCGGTACGCCGTCATCGTCAATGAGTTCGGCGAGATCGGCATCGACAACGACCTGGTCGTCGGCGCCGACGAGGATGTGTTCGAGATGAACAACGGCTGCGTCTGCTGCACGGTGCGCGGCGACCTGATCCGCGTTGTCGCCGGCCTGATGAAGCGCCAGCGCCCGGGCAAGCCCGCCTTCGACGCCATCATCGTGGAGACCACCGGCTTGGCCGACCCCGGCCCTGTGGCCCAGACCTTCTTCGTCGACGAGGACGTCAAGGCCAAGACCCGGCTGGACAGCGTGACTGCCTTGGTCGACGCCAGACACGTCATGGCCCGGCTGGACGACTCAAAGGAGGCCCGCGAACAGGTCGCCTTCGCCGACCGCATCATCCTGAACAAGACCGATCTGGCGTCAGAGGATGAACTGGTCGCCGTTGAACAGCGCCTGCGAAAGCTGAACCCGCTGGCGCCCATCACCCGCGCCGAACGCGCCAATGTGCCGCTGGATCAGGTGCTGGGCCTGGGCGGGTTCGATCTGGAAAGGATCCTGGACATCAACCCCGAGTTCGCCAATCCGCCGCACGGAGAGGCTGGCCACGTCCACGACGAACATTGCGGTCACGGCCATGACCACGGGCACGATCAAGATCACCACCACGGTCATCACCACCCCCATGTGGACCGAGTGGACTCAGTGGACGGTGTTTCCGGTGCGCGCGGCCACGACCATGGCGACGACATCCGTGGCATCTCCCTGTCTCTGGACCGGCCGATGAACGGGGCAAGGTTCACCGCCTGGCTGGACCGCCTGCTGGGCGAGCAGGGCCAGAACATCCTGCGCGCCAAGGGCATCATCGACGTTCAGGGCGAGGACCGCCGCCTCGTCTTCCAGGCCGTCCACATGATCCTGGAGGGTGAGCTGCAACGCGAATGGGGCGTCAAGGAACGCCGCTGGAGCCGGGCCGTCTTCATCGGCCGCGATCTTGACGAAGCGGCCCTGAAGGCCGGGTTCGAGGGGTGTGCGGCATGACCGCCGCTCGGCAGACCATTCTGATCGTCGGCGCCTCGCGCGGCCTGGGCCTCGGCCTCGCGGCTGAACACCTGCAGCGCGGCTTCGACGTCATCGCCACGGTGCGCAAGCCCGAGGATGAAGCCGGGCTGAAGGCCCTCCCCGGTGCCGAACGCCTGACGCTTCATCAGATCGACGTGACCTCCGACGCCGACACTGCGCGCCTGATCGCCCACTTGCCAGCACCGCTCGATATCGCCTTCATCAATGCGGGGGTCGCTGGCCCCCAGAGCGTCGTCACCGCCGATGCCGACACCCTGAACCAGGTGATGCAGGCCAATATCTTTGGCCCGGTCCGACTGGCCCACGCCCTGCTCGGCAACATCCGCGAGCAGACCGGCACCCTGGCCTTCATGTCCAGCATCATGGGCTCCATCGCCGAGAACGAGAGCGGCGGGATGGAGGTCTATCGCGCCTCCAAGACAGCCCAGAACAGCCTAGCCCGGTCCCTGTGGCTGACGGCTGCCCGGGCCGCCGGCATCACGGTGCTGTCAATTCACCCCGGCTGGGTCAGAACCGACATGGGCGGCGCCGGTGCCGACATCGACGTGGCGACCAGTGTGACGGGCATCGCCGACCAGCTGGCCGCCAATGCCGGTGCACAGGCTCATCGCTTCATCGACTACACGGGTCGCGAGATCGCCTGGTGACGACCCCATCCATGCAAACCACCTTTGATGCCCAGGTGACGGCCGCCCTGTTCGAGGCCGACGGCGCGGTCTTTGCCCTGGGTGACGGCACGGTCCGGTTCGAGGGCGGCGCGGTGGTCGAGGCTCACGATGGTGCCGTGCTGTGCGCATGCCTGCATCCGTCCGGCCGAGGGATCGTCACCGGCGGCGACGACGGCAAACTGGTCTGGTCCCGCCCGGACGAGATCGTGGTCCTGGCCGATGTCGGCGGACGCTGGATCGATTCCGTGGATGCCTCGCCGGCCTCGAACCTGATCGCCTTTTCGGCGGGCAAGGTCGTGTCCGTGCTGGATTCCGCCGATCCCGCCTTCCGCCGCGACTTCAGCCATGAGCGCACCGTGTCCGGTGTCGCCTTCGAGCCCAAGGGGCGACGGCTGGCGGCCTCCACCTATGGCGGGGCGGCCCTGTGGTATGCGCGCATCGCCCAGCAGCGACCGGTCATGCTGGCCTGGGCCGGCTCGCACACCGGCGTCGGCTTCTCGCCCGACGGAGCCTTCGTCATCACCATGATGCAGGATGCCCAGCTGCACGGCTGGCGGCTGAAGGACGGCAAGAACCTGCGCATGGGCGGCTATCCGTCCAAGATCCGCGCCATGGCCTTCCTGTCCAACGGAGCCCTGCTGGCGACGTCCGGTGCCCAAGGGGCCGTCCTGTGGCCCTTCATCGGCGCGAACGGGCCCATGGGCCGCGAGGCCACCGAGATCGGCTATGACGAAGGCAGCCTGGTCGCCCTGGTCGCCGCTCGTCCGGCCCACGGCGTCCTGACGGCCGGTCTGAACGATGGCCGGGTCTGGCTGGCCGATCCGGCGGGCCAGGGGCTGAATTTCGTCAAGGCGGACAAGGGCCCGGCTATCGCCGCCCTGGCCCTCAGCCCCGACGCCACCCGCATCGCCTGGGCGGACGAGGATGGAGCGGCCGGGGTCGTCTCGGTCTGATCTTGCTCCGCCCGATCCAGGGGGCCATCATCCGCGCATGACGGGGGCGTCCGAAACCATCCGAAAGCGCGGCCGGCCGATCCTGACCGGACTGCTGGTCCTGGCGCTGCTGCCGATCGGCGGCGTCCTGATCCACGCCGTGGTCCCCCCGCCCCTGACCCTGCTGATGACCACCCGGGCCTTGAGCGGCAACGGCCTGTTCTATCGCTGGCGAGGGCTGGACGACATCTCCCCCCGCCTGGTCGAGGCTGCCATCGCGGCAGAGGACGCCACCTTCTGCGCCCATTCGGGCTTCGACGTGAAGGCGATCGAGAAAGCCCTGCGGACCAATGCCTCAGGCGGTCGCGTCCGGGGCGGCTCCACCATCAGCCAGCAGACCGCCAAGAACGTCTTCCTGTGGCCCGGCCGCGACTGGATTCGCAAGGGACTGGAGGCCGGCTATACCGTCCTGATCGAGGCCACATGGTCCAAGCGCCGGATCATGGAGGTCTATCTGAACGTCGCCGAATGGGCCCCCGGCGTCTATGGAGCCCAGGCCGCCGCCCGCCACTGGTACGGCAAGGACGCCGACGAACTGACCGCGCGCGAGGCGGCACGGCTGGCAGCCATCCTGCCCAGTCCGCGCCGCTACAAGGCCGCCTCCCCCGGCCCCTATGTACGCCGGCGTGCGGCGCGCATCCAGGCCGCCATGGGCACGGTGCGCAACGACGGCCTGGCCGCCTGCGTCCTGGATTGAACCGCCGCGCTTGACGGACGCCGCCCTGTCCCGTCCTCTGCGGCCAACGAACGAGGCCCGTTGCGCATTGCCCGGCCTGCGTACAGGAGACCCCGATGAAACGCCCCCTGATGACCGCCACCGCTGTCTGCGCCCTGACCCTGGGTCTGGCCGGCTGCGCCCTGTTCCGCGACGACACGCCCATGGCCGAGACGCCGCCCGCCGCATCGGACCTGGCCGCCATGCCCGTGGCGACCGACCAGACCTTTGCCGCCACCGCCGAGGGAGCCACCGCCTTTGTCGCCAAGGCCGAGGCCGACCTGGGCGCGCTCAGCGAATATGTCGGGCGGGTCCAGTGGGTGCGCGCCACCTACATCACCCACGACACCATGTGGCTGGAGTCCAAGGCCAACGCCCAGTACACCGAGCTTCAGGTCAAGCTGGCCAATGAGGCCGCCCGCTTCAACGATGTCCAGGTGCCCGCCGACGTCCGGCGCAAGCTGAACCTGCTGCGTCAGGGCATCACCCTGCCGGCCCCCAACCGTCCGGGCGGCGCCGACGAGCTGGCCCAGATCACCACGCGGCTGGATTCCACCTATGCTACGGGCAAGTTCGACTATCAGGGTCGTCAGATCACCCTGGATGACGCGGTCGGCCTGATCGCCGAGAGCCGTGATCCGGCCCAGACCAAGGCCCTGTACGAAGGCTGGCGCACGGTCTCGCCGGTCATGGCCTCCGACTATGCCCGCATGGTCGAGATCGCCAACGAAGGGGCCCGCGAGCTGGGCTTTGCCGACACCGGGGCCATGTGGCGCTCCGGCTACGACATGGCCCCCGACGCCTTTGCCGCCGAGACCGACCGCCTGTGGGAACAGGTCAAGCCCTTCTACGAGAACCTGCACTGCTATGTCCGCACCCGGCTGAACGAGCGCTATGGCGATGCGGTCCAACCGGCGACCGGCCCGATCCGCGCCGACCTGCTGGGCAATATGTGGTCGCAGCAATGGGGCAATATCTATGACGTCGTGGCCCCAAAGACGGGTGGCGACAGCAGCTATGACCTGACCGACCTGCTGGTCGAGGGCGGCTACGATGCCGAACGGATGGTCCGCACCGGCGAGGGCTTCTACACCTCGATCGGCCTGGACCCCCTGCCGCAGACCTTTTGGGAACGCAGCCAGATCACCCGCCCCGAGGGCCGCGAGGTCGTCTGCCACGCCTCGGCCTGGGACCTCGACAATCTGGAGGATGTGCGCATCAAGATGTGCACCCAGGTCAACGGCGAGGACTTCTATACCGTCCACCACGAACTGGGCCATAACGTCTATCAGCGCGCCTACAAGGACCAGCCCTTCCTGTTCAAGAACGGGGCGAACGACGGCTTCCACGAGGCGATCGGCGACTTCATCGGCCTGTCGGCCCTGACGCCGACCTATCTGAACCAGATCGGCCTGCTGGAGACCGTGCCCGGCGATGCCGAGGACATCCCCTTCCTGCTGAAGATGGCACTCGACAAGATCGCCTTCCTGCCGTTCAGCATCATGGTCGACCGCTGGCGCTGGGACGTGTTCAGCGGCGAGACCAGCCCGGCGGAATACAACGACGCCTGGTCGGCCAACATGCTGAAATACCAGGGCCTGACCCCGCCCGGAGCGCGCCCGGCCGATGCCTTCGATCCGGGGGCCAAATATCACATCCCCGGAAACACGCCCTACACCCGCTACTTCCTGGCCCATATCTATCAGTTCCAGTTCCACCGCGCCGCCTGCAAACAGGCGGGCTGGACCGGGCCGCTGCACCGCTGCTCGATCTACGGCAACACCGAGGTGGGCCAGCGTTTCAACGCCATGATGGAGATGGGCCAGTCCAAGCCCTGGCCCGAGGCCATGGCTGCCTTTACCGGCGAGAACGGCAATGACGCCTCGGCCGTGGCGGACTATTTCGCGCCTTTGAACACCTGGCTGACCGAACAGAACCGCGGCAAGGCCTGCGGCTGGTAGCGCGCGATCTGGCCCCCACCGGCTTCGGTCGGGGGCCAGGTTTCGTTAACCCTGCGTCTTGGCCGATCCCTTAACCGCCTCCCACCATCATGCCGGCATGAGACGTGGGCACAGGTGCGCCCGGCGTCGGGATGAGCGGATCGGTATGAACCTGTTGACCTGGACCCGTGCAGCGCGAGGTTTTGCGCGCGACACTCGTGGCAACATCGCCATGATGTTCGCCCTGAGCCTGCCTGTGTTGATCCTGATGACGGTTGGCGGTGTGGACATCCACCGCGCCTCCACCGTGCGCGTCAATCTGCAAGATGCCCTGGACGCCGCCACCCTGGCTGCGGCCCGATCATCCTATACCGAGGACGTCGACATCAACCGGGTCGGCATGGCCTCGCTGGAAGCGAACCTGAAGGCCTATCCGCAGATCACCCTACGCACCGGCGACACCCGCTTCTCCCTCAACGAAGAGGACATCGTCATCGCCGACGCCAAGGTCGATGTGAAGACCCTGGTCGCCCACATATTCCTGCCGCCCTACGGGCAGTTCATGGACGAGTATATCCCGGTCGGGGCCCATTCGGAGGTCAACCGGTCGTCCAAGAACGTCGAGGTCGCCCTGGTGCTCGACACCACCGGCTCGATGCAGGGCCAGAAGATCATTGACCTGCGCGCCGCCGCCGCCGACCTGGTCGACATCGTGGTTCAGGACCAGCAGTCGCCCTATTATTCCAAGGTGTCGGTGGTGCCCTATTCCATGGCGGTCAACGTCGATTCCTATGCCACCGAGGCACGGGGCTCGATCATCGGTTCGGTCAACATCAGCGGGGCGTCCTGGTCCACCGGCAGCGCCAAATCCATCAGCGGGATCACGCGCAGCTATCCTGCCACGGTCACGTCCAACAACCATGGCTTCCAGAACGGCGACGTGGTCTGGATCGACGGCGTTCAGCGCATGACCCAGGTCAATGACCGCGCCTATACGGTAACCGGCCGGACGAACAACACTTTCCAGCTGTCGGGCGTCAGCAGCACGAACTGGAGTAACTATCGCCGGGGCGGCACGATCCGGAAATGCCAGGTTGACGACTGTTCGGTGGTCGTCACGGCCAACAATCACGGCCTGTCCAACAACCAGTATGTCCGCATCACCAATGTCAGCGGCATGACCCAGATCAACGACCAGACCTATCGAGTCGGGGACGTCACGACCAACACCTATTCGATCGGCGTGAACGGGGCCAACTGGGGCAACTATTCCAGCGGCGGCCGGTCGTGGTGTGCGCAGGCCGGCTGCACCTACTATGCCTTCTTCAACCCCTACGGCAGCCTGGTGACCCAGCAGATCAGCACCTGCGTGACTGAGCGGCACGGCACCAATGCCTATACCGACGCCTCCCCGGGTTCGGCGCGACTGGGCCGCAACTATCCGTCGTCCAGCAACCCCTGTCTGGCCAACACCATCCTGCCGCTCAGCAGCAACCGCACCACGATCAAGAGCCGTATCAATGGCCTGACGGCCTCGGGCTCCACCGCAGGCCACATCGGCGTGGGCTGGGGCTGGTATACGGTTTCGCCCAACTTCGCGACCCTGTGGCCGTCCAATGCGGCCGGACCCTACAACCCGCTGGAGGTCCTGAAGGCCGTCGTCATCATGACGGACGGGGAGTACAACAGCGGATATTGCAACGGCGTCATCGCCCAGGACTCGACCAATGGCTCCGGCTCGCGCGAGGTCCAGATCAATTGCAATGCGCCGAACGGCCACCCCTTCGACCAGACCCTGGCCCTGTGCGCCTCGATGAAGGGGTCAGGCGTCATCGTCTATACGGTCGGGTTCCAGGTGGTCGACGATCCGCGCGCGCGGGCCATCGTCAACGAATGCGCGACGTCGGCCAATCATGTCTACATGCCCAACAGCGGCACCGACCTGTCCGCCGCCTTCCAGGCCATCGGCCGCGACATCACCCGGCTGCGGATCTCGAAGTAGGGCCCGCGACGACCGGCGCTCCACCCCCGTCATCCTCGGACTTCGCCAGCACATGGCGCGCTCTTCGGCTGAATCTGTGCGGTGGTCGCAAGAGGTTCATCACGGCGAGCACAACGGCGTCACAACGAACACGACGGGATGGAGCGGTTGTCGAGGTCGTCGATCCTGCTTCCAACGCTGTGCGTAAGAGAAAGGGCGGCTCCGCCGCCAATCCTGATCGACACGTCAGGCGATCGGGCCCCAGTCTCGATCCCGTTGTGTTCGCCGTGCCTTCGTTGGGTTCGCTGTGATGAACCCCTCTCGCGTCACATTCATGCGTCGACTGAAGCGCCAGTTGGTCTGGCTGCTCAGCATCCGATCCTCGGATCAAGTCCCGGGATGACGAGATGGGCTGAAAGGCGGGCGTCCATCCGGTCAATTCCGAGGACGCGGCAACCCTACAGCAGGCGGATTTCGCGCAGGCGCTGCAACAGGAACTCTTCGGCCGTGATCGACTGGTCGGCATAGCGATCCGGCCGGTCGGGCGTGATCGTTGACGGCAGGGTCACGATCTCGAAATCCGGATTGAAGTGCAGGAAGAAGGGCGACGAATAGCGGGCGAAACCCCGACGTTCCGGTGCCGGATTGACCACCCGGTGCGTCGTAGACGGCAGGACGTGATTGGTCAGCCGCTGCAGCATGTCGCCGATATTGACCACCAACGCTCCTGGCGGCGGCGCGATGTCCAGCCAGCGGCCATCCGCATCCTTGAGCTGCAGCCCCGCCTCTTCGGCACCCAGCAGCAGGGTGATGACATTGATATCCTCGTGCGCCCCGGCCCGAACGCCCGGCGCATCGGCCGGAACCGGCGGATAGTGCAGCATCCGCAGGACACTGTTGCCCATCTCCACCTTGTCCTCGAACCAGTCGTCGGCCAGACCCAGGGTCCGGGCGATGGCACGCAGGATCTTGCGGCCCAGGTCGTCCATCGCCTGGAACATGCCGTAGAGATGGGTGCGGAACCCCTCGACCTCGGTCGGCCAGACATTGTCCCGCATGTACTGGCGGTAGGGATGGCCCGGCGGCAATTCGCGCCCGACATGCCAGAATTCCTTCAGATCGACAGACGCCGCATCCTTGGCCGCCTCGATCCCGAATGGGGTCAGTCCTCGCGCCCCACCAATGCCCGGCACGTGATAGGCCCGCTTCACGTTTTCTGGCAGGGCGAAGAAGGCCTTGGCGTCGTCGATGGCGGCCTCGATGATACCTTCGTCCAGACCGTGGTCGGCCACCACGGCGAAGCCATACCGCCGGAACGACACGCCCAAGGCATCGCTGAAACCCTGGAAATCCTCGTCATACAGTCCCATCGATACGGGCACGATGGCCCGGGCATCGGCGGCGGTCGGGTCAGACGGGACTGGGTTCACGGGCTTGGCCTCAGGGCTTGGACAGGGTCGGCTTCTACGCTGTGGGCCCCGATTTTGGCAAACCCGGGTCGTTCATCCCCGATACAGCAAGGAACCTTCACCGTAGGCTGGCGTTTTCGCGCCGACCCATTCGGATCAGAAGGATATTTTCATGCGCGCCAAGATTTTCATCGCCAGTGCCGGCGTCATCACCCTGCTGGCCACCGCCGCCTGCACCACCACTGACCCCTACAGCTCGACCCCGCGTCGGAACAACACCGGCACGGGCGTGATCGCCGGTGCGCTGGGCGGTGCCATCCTCGGCTATCTGACCAACACCTCCAACAGCGAGGAAGGCCGCAAGAACGCCCTGATCGGTGCCGGCATCGGCGCCCTGGCCGGCGGCGCGGTCGGCAACTACATGGATCGCCAGCAGCGCGCCCTGGAAGCCGAACTGTCGGGCACCGGCGTCGGCGTGGCCCGTCAGGGTGACGTTCTGGTCCTGCGGATGCCGTCCGATGTGACCTTCGCCAGCAATCAGTCCAACATTGAAGGCGGTTTCTACGCTGTTCTGGACGATGTCGCCGCCGTGCTGAACCAGTATGACCAGTCGACCATCGACGTGATCGGTCACGCCGATTCCGACGGCACGGACGCCTACAACCTGGATCTGTCGCGTCGCCGGGCGTCCTCGGTCGCTTCCTATCTGGTGCAGCGCAATGTTCTGGCGGACCGCCTGTACGTCGAAGGACGCGGCGAGGCCGAGCCGATCGCGTCCAACGCCACGGCGTCCGGCAAGGCCCAGAACCGCCGGGTGGAAATCACCATCCGTCCGTTCCGCGGCTAAGCCTCCGCGAGCCTGACTGAAAGACGGGCGGCGTTTCGGTGCCGCCCGTTTTTTGATGACCGGTGGCTTGCGAAGCCCCTCGCAACGTGGTCCCTGTCCGTCTGTCGAATCTCGGGGAGCGGCAGTGGGACCAGATCAGCGGGACATGATGCACGGCCTTCGGCTGGCGGCCATCGCGGTCGTGTCCGCCGTCGTCACCGCCACGCTGATGATCGGTGTGGGCGAAGCGATCATGGATCGCTCCAATGGCCGCCCTGCCCTGATCCAGACCAGCTTGAACTGACGCTCTGCACTCATTCTTTCTGGCTCGCGGAGTGTGCCTCCGTCTGTTGACGGCTTGTTCGACACATTGCTTTCGCGCGGGGGACTGAAACGGCCCAACCCTATCGTCCGCTCGGCGGCGTCGGCAGTGCGCAAGCTCATCAACAGCCGTTGTGTCCCGGGGATGCTGGATCAAGCGGAAAATGGCCGCGTCTGGGTACCCGCCGTCCGCCCGGCGGGATGACCGTCATTTGCGCGGACGGATCGCGATCCTGGGGTTGATGGGGATCTTCCAAACCCGCCGATAGCGATGTTCCAAGCCGTAGCCCCATAGCAAAAACGCCGACCCGGTTTCCCGGATCGGCGCTGATGTTTGTTTCGACGACTTCGCCGACCTCAGGATCGGGGCCCGGCGGATGGCCGGGCCCGTCTCTGTGGGATCTTAGAAGTTGATGTCGATGGTCGCACGACGGTTCAGCGGCTCACGCACGCCGTCAGCCGTCGGACGGGCCAGGGCGGTTTCACCCTTGGCGTCCAGCGAGATCACGCCGCCGTTGACCTGTTGGGCCACCAGGGCGTCCGCAACGGTGCGGGCGCGGCGGTTGGACAGGCCGACGTTATAGGCGGCCGAACCCGAGGTGTCGGCGTGGCCGACGACCAGGATACGGGTCGGACGGCCCGACTTGGCGTAGTTGGCCGCCTGGGTGATGATCGAGCGAGCTTCGGCCGTCAGGTCCGAGCGATCCCAGTCGAAGTACACCACGAACTGACGCGCCTGGACGGGCGGCGGCGGCGGCGGGGGAGGCGGAGGAGGCGGCGGGGGCGGGGGAGGCGGCGGCGGGGGCGGCGGCGGCGGGGGAGGCGGCGGCGGCGGAGCGTCGGCTCCGAACGCGTAGCGCAGGCCCAGCGTCACAGCGTGGCTCTCGTTGTAGTCGCCTTCGAAGGTGCCCTGACGCAGAGCGGGGGTCGACGCAGTGCTGTCGAACTCGAAATCCGTCATGAAGTAACGGTAGGTCAGGTCGATGCTGGCGCGGTCGGTCACGGCCCAGGCGATACCCGCCAGGGCTTGAGCGGCCAGGTCCAGAGACACGTCGTCGGCACGGAAAGTTTCAGTGCGGGCCGTGCTGTAGGTGCCTTCGATATCGGTCGAGACGCGCGAAACACCGGCACCCAGACCGATGAACGGACGGATGGACCAGGACGCATCACCGAAGTCGTAGATGGCGTTGACCATCAGGGAGCCGACCTGGATGTCGCCGGACGGCGCACCGCAGGGGCCCGTCGACGAAGGCGTGCAGATCGCGGGCTGACCCGGCGTCGGACGCGTGAAGCTGCTCAGGTCGCCCGACCGGTGGCCACCTTCCAGTTCCAGGCGCCAGTTCGGGTTGAACCGGTAGCCCAGGCGACCGAAAGCGGTCCAGCCGTCATCGACTTCGGCTTCCCACAGGCCCGGACCGATGTCGGCGGCGACCTGAACGTCCTTGACGGAATGCCAGCCGGCGTCAATCGCGCCATACCAGCCGTTCGGTTCCGCAGCAGCGGCACCGGCAGCCATCAGAAGCGCCGCAGCGGCTCCCGAAGCCAGAATGAAGTTCTTAGCACGCATGAATAAGTGCCCTCCGCAGCTCTATGTTCAAAATGCGACGGACACGCCGCCTCGAACGTCACATAACAGCCTCGCTGTGCGAGGTCGAGTATCAAACACAACCCGGCCATTAAGCCAAGCCAAACCGTGGTTTCGGGGATACAGGGCCGCTTGCCTGCGGCCACACCCCTAACCGCACTTGCCTGCCTCGGTCGTGTCGCTATCGTCGCAAAGTGACTGGTCGCCCCCCCGCCTTTGCCATGCTGTCGCCGTGGACCCGCCACACTCGGGTCGTGGGGGCGCTGATGATGCGCGAACTGATTACCCGCTATGGGCGCCGCGGGCTCGGCTTTGTCTGGCTGATCGGCGAGCCGCTGCTGTTCTGCCTGGGCGTACTGGTGTTGTGGTCGGTCATCCGGCCCGATTATGAGCACGGCGTCCGGCTGGGCCCCTTCGTCATGACCGGCTATATGGCGCTGCTGCTGTTCCGCCATCAGATCGGGTTCAGCCTGGCGGCGCTGCAGTCCAACATCGGCCTTCTGCACCATCGCGCCGTCACCGCCCTGCACATCTATGCCTCGCGCAATCTGCTGGAGTTTCTGGGGGCGACCGGGGCCTTTGTCGTCGTCTATGCCATTCTCATGGCGCTGGGTCAGGTCAGCCTGCCGCACGACTGGCTGTTACTTTATCTGGGCTGGATCCTGCTGGGCCTGATGGGGATGGGGCTGGCCCTGACGCTGAGCGGCCTGGCCGTCCGGTTCGAGGTCATGGAGCGAATTGTGCCGCTGCTGACCTATGCGCTGATCCCGCTGTCCGGAGTTTTCTTCATGGCCGACTGGCTGCCCCCGGCCTATCGCGAGATGTTCCTGCTGATCCCCCTGCCCCATCCGGTCGAAATGATCCGCGCGGGGGTGTTCGGCGAGTTCGTGGTCACGCATTACGATCCGGCCTATGCCCTGGCCTGGTGTGGAATTCTGAACCTGCTTGGCCTGGCCCTGCTGAACGGGGCAAAGGACAGGATCGATGCGGAATAGGATCAAGTCTGTCATGAGCGTTTTCGGTGAGTGAGCCCCGGCTGACCTATCTGGGTCCTGCGCCCGACACCGACGGCTTCAAGCGATCGGGCGGCGACTGGCGCACCCGGCTGCCCTGGCCCTTCCTGATCGTGGTGGCGCTGCCGACCCTCGTGGCGGTGCTTTATTTCGGCCTGATCGCCTCGCCACGCTACGTGTCCGAGGCCCGCTTCATCGTGCGCGCGCCCAACGAGATGCAACCGTCGCCCTTGGGCGTGGCCCTGGGCGGTATCGGCGTAGCCCAGGCCCAGACCGACGCCTTTGCCGTTCATGAGCACATCCGGTCGCGCGACGGACTGCGTGAGCTCGGCGCGCGTTATGACGTGGCGGCCTTGCTGGGCCGGCCCGGTGTGGACGTCTTTTCCCGCTATCCCCGCCCTTGGGAGAGCCGCAGTTTCGAGGGACGGCACAAGGCCTTCCAGAGGTTCGTGACGGTTGGATATGATTCCACCACTGGCATCAGCACGCTGCGGGTCGAAGCCTTCCGCCCCCAGGACGCCCAGGGCATGGCCGAGGCCCTGTTGCAGGGCGGCGAGCGACTAGTGAACCGCCTGAACGAACGGGCGGCCGCCGATGCGGTAGCCCAAGCCGAGCGCGCGCAGTTGGAAGCCCAGGCGCGGCTGGCGGCGGTTCAGGCTCGGCTGACGTCGTTCCGGAATCGCGAACGTTTTATCGACCCCCAAAGGGCGGCCGCCGAGAGCACAGCCCTGATCGGCGAGCTTCTGGCCGCCGTTGCCGGTCTGCGTGCCGAGCGTTCACAATTGGCCGCTGAGGCCCCGCAAAGCCCGCAGCTGCCCAGCCTCGACAGCCGTATCAGCGCTTATGAGCGCCAGATCGCTGCTGAGCGGGCCAAGATCGCGGGCGATGCCGGATCACTGGCCCCGCGCGTCGGAGCCTATGAGGAGCTGGTTCTGGAGCGCGAGTTCGCCGACCGCCAGCTGACCCAGGCCGCCGCCGCTCTGGTCGAAGCGCGACAAGAGGCCCGGCGCCAGACGCTTTATCTGGAACGCATCGTCGATCCGGGCCGCCCGGACGAGGCCATGCTGCCGCGTCGCTGGCTGTCGATCCTGACGGTCCTGCTCAGTGCGCTTCTGGTCTATGCCCTGGGTCGTTTGATCTGGGCGGGGGTGCGAGAGCACCGCCAGGACGGATGACGCCCCACGACCTGCCCGGCCTTTCCGTGCGCCGGCTGGACAAGACCTGGCGCGGTGCCGCGGCCCCGGTTCTCAGCGATGTCGGTTTCGATCTGGAGCACGGCGGACGGCTGGCGCTGATGGGCCGCAACGGCCAGGGGAAATCGACCCTGATCAAGATCCTGGGCGGCGTCCTGTCTCCGACCCGGGGAGATGTGACCTGGCGCATGAGCGTGTCCTGGCCCATCGGGTTCGGCGGCGGATTTCAGGGCAGCCTGTCCGGCCTGGACAACATCCGCTTCATCGCCCGCATCTATGACCGACCCTATGCCGAGACCCTGGCGCGGGTGGACGATTTTGCCGAACTGGGGCCCGCGCTGAGGGAGCCGGTGAAACACTATTCGTCCGGCATGCGGGCCCGACTGGCGTTTGGCCTGTCGCTGGCGATCGAGTTCGACTGCTACCTGATCGACGAACTGGTCGCCGTGGGCGATGCCCGGTTCCAGCAGAAATGCCGTGAAGCCCTGTTCGAGCGCCGGGCCGAACGCACCTTCATCATGGCGTCCCATGACATGCATCTGGTGGCTGAACAGTGCGACCGCGCCCTGATCATCGAGGGTGGTCGCGCCAAGATGTTCGCCGACGTCGACGAGGCAATCGAGATCTACACATGGCTGAGGGCGGCATGACGGCGACAGTCGCCGCCTGCATTCTGCTGCTGCCAGGCGAGGCCGCAACGGCCTGGCGCGAACTGCTCGAAGCCGCAGCGGGCGAACAGTGGAGCATCAAGGCTTTTGCCGGGCAGCCGCTTTCAGCCCCCTCAGAAAAGACGATCCTGCTGGTTTCGGACATTGCCCATGCGCGGCATCTGGAGCCTGCACGCTGGATCGTCGTGGCCTTGGACCCGGGAGAGGCGGCGCGGGCCGCAGCGGTCGTCTACGACCTGCCCCCGGAGCAGGGTCTGTGGGTCGTGTCCCGTTTGCTGGCCGAGGCCTCGACACTCAGCGACGCCCGATGGATCACTGACCGGACGGTGGGGGCCATCGAGATCGTGCCGGGGCTTATGGTTCCGGCCGCTGAGCACCTGCCGGAAGCCACGGATGCCGGCCCGGCACGGACAGCCTTGTCGCTGTTTGCCGACGGCGCGCCCAGACCCGGCACATCGGCCGAGTGGGCGCGGGACCTGTTCCGCCACACCTCCACGTCCGGCGTGGTTCAGGGTGTGCCAGAGCGGCTCGACATCACCGGGCGCGGCCGCATTGTGGTCTTTGGGCCCTATGTCAGCCTGCCACCCGGCGACTGGCGCATTCGCCTGCGGTTCTGGATGGATGCGCCGGCGGCGAGGGCGTCTTGGCGGTTGGAGTGGGGCGATCAGGCGCGGTTCGCCACGCACGCGTTCCGACCGGGGCGAGCCGGCAGGTTCGAAGTCGAAATCTCCCATCGCTGGGAGGCTGCAGCGCCATCCGAACTTCGGCTGGCGCTGGACGTGCCGGCCATCGATGGCGTGCTGGGGTTCGAAGGGGTGCAGGTGCAGCGGATTGGCTGAGATTGCTTTCGCGGCGGCACCTGCTTAGCGAGGCAGGATGGAAATCTTCGGAATCAGGGTGTGGGGCGAACCGTCCGCGGGCAGCTTGGCCGACGCCGGCGACGCAGCCCGCGATCGCGGCGACTGGGCCGGTGCCGCCCGAGCCTATCGGGCTTCGCTCGGCATGGATGACAGCCGGGCGGACCTTTGGGTTCAGCTGGGCCACGCCCTGAAAGAAGACGGCGATCGATCGGGGGCGGAGGCGGCCTATCGCCAGGCCCTGTCTCGGTCACCGGATGTGGCCGACACCCACCTGCAATTGGGACATCTGCTGAAACTAACAGACAGGCTCGACGGAGCCGCCCAATTCTACAGTCGCGCCCATCGGCTGGACCCTGGCCAGGGGGATGCCGCGCGCGAACTGCGTGGGTTGCTGCGCGCAGGCGTTCTCTTGCCTCTGGACACTCCGAAGGACGACCCTCAGCCTCGGCGCCGGGTATCTCCGGTTGCGCGCAACCGGCGTGCCCTGCGGGTCGAACCCCTGTTGCACCCGCAGCCGATGCAGGCTGCTGCCCCGGCATATGAAGCGCCTGAACCTGAGCCGGTGCGCGTGGTAGCCGAAGCCGAGCCCGCCGCACCACCCGCGCCCCCTGCCCCTCCCCCTCCTCCGCTCCCGGAGCCCCAGCGCTATTTTACCTTGGGTCCGGACCTGGGCCTGACGCGACTGACCGACGGGCATTTCCTCTATGTCGATCCGCTGGACGAGGCGGTGGCCGCCCATCTGATCGCACGAGGCTATTGGGAGGCCTGGATCCACCAGGTGGTCTGCGGCCTGGTCCAGCCGGGGGATCATGCGATCGAGGTCGGTGCCAATTTCGGCGTCTATACCGTTGCCATGGCCCAGCGCATGGGCGCGGACGGCAGCCTTGTGACCTTCGAGGCCAATCCGCACCTGGCCGAGCTGGTGCGCCGTTCGGTGCATTTCAACGGCTATTCGGGCCGGGTCGAGGTCGTGGCCAAGGCGGCGGCCGACCGGGCCACGACCCTCAGCTTTGCCACCTCCCGGCGCAACGCGGGGGGCGGCACCCTGTCCACGCGCGAGGGTGCGCTGGGCCAGGACTGCGAACTGATCGTGGTCGAGGCGGTGCGCCTGGACGACGTCGTGACCCGCGACGTCCGCCTGATCCGCATGGACGCGGAGGGGTCGGAGCCTCTGATCCTGCGCGGGGCGGAGCGGCTGCTGCAACGGCCCGACATTGTCGTCTGCATGGAATGGGACGTGGTCCAAATGGGCGCACGCGCCGACCTGACGGCCTTTGTTGCCTGGTTGAGCGGTCAGGGTTTCCGCTTCTGGCGCATCCAGTATGACGCAACCCTGATGGAGGTTGCCTCGGGCGAGATGGCGACCCTGTCCGCCTGCGACGTTGTCATGTGCCGACAGCCGCCACTTGGCGGCGTGATCGCCCCACCCGCTTAGCCCTGAAGCCCGAGGCGGTACTGCCGCCTCGGGTCATGTCAGATCACGACCGGCCTATCAGGCCCATCAGGCCCAGGGGTCGTGCAGGTCCCGCAGATGGGTGGTGGCGCTGTCGCGACCCAGATCCATCACGCCTTGCAGGTCGAGTTGGTCGTTGAACAGGGACTTCATGCCGTCCGTCGCGCCGCCACCCAGCGCCACGGCCAGGTCAAAGCCACCATCGCGAACGCCGGGCAGGACCTGGGGACCGACGTCGAAGTCCGCCTTTCCGGTCGAGACCACATCGCCCGACAGCAGGAAGCTGTCGTCGACCACGCCGGGCAGGACTTGCGCCGCGTCGTGATCGAACTTGCCCGATGCGGCCGCCGGTCCAGGCAGGACCTGGGCGTCGTCCCAGCTG